>JAESGN010000045.1_pt1 | contig 444733 bp, 420 predicted proteins | sample 9269731 | NCBI WGS metagenome assembly JAESGN01 (sample SAMN15720683, study PRJNA650826) | algae metagenome | isolation source: Mojavia pulchra JT2-VF2 and co-occurring heterotrophs from desert soil | place: USA: Cadiz Valley, Joshua Tree National Park, CA | collected 1998-06-08 | reverse complement strand
ACTCCGACGACCCCTACGAGCAGGCGGTGGCGGTCGTGCTGCGCGACAAGAAGGCCTCGACCTCCTACATCCAGCGCCGCCTCCAGATCGGCTACAACCGCGCCGCCTCCATCATGGAGCGCATGGAGAACGAGGGCATCGTCGGACCCGCCAATCACGCCGGGAAACGCGAGATTCTCGTCGAGACGCAGGGCCACGGCGAGGACGAATAGCCGCATCATTCGGTCGGAGGACTTGCACGGGCAGGCGCCGGTCCTCAAATAGCCATCACGATGCTGCAACCTCGGCGGCATGGAGAGCGTTGAGGCCCCGAAGACACGAGCGCTCCGCAACAACCGGAGCCACGACGTATCTCGTCCGGCATGAGGATCGCCGTGGCACAGGGAATGGAGCAGACTTGCTCATGAGAGTGATCCCGATTCTTCGGGTTTCGGTTCTGACGGCGACGTTTGGCTACGGCCTGGCGGCAGCGCCGCTCGGGGCACAACCCCTGCAGTTGCAGCCGCCTGCCGCGGCCAAGCCCGCGGTCGCCAGACCAGCCGCGCCGCGCGCGATCCCGCTCCCGCCGGTCCGCCCGGCCAATCTCGGCCTGCCGCGCACGGCGATGAACGATGCACCGGCTGCGCAGGCGGCGGGTTCCCCACAGGCTGCAACGGCCGCACCTGTCGCGCAGACGGCAAAGCCCGAAGCGTCCAAGACGACGCCGGCCAAGACCAAGCTCGCCGCACCCGCGACACGCGAGGAGGCGATCGAGCGGCTCAATACCTATCTCAACAGCTTCACGACGCTGCAGGGCAACTTCATCCAGTTCAATCCCAACGGGAAGCGGCTCGAGGGTCGGATCTACATCCAGCGCCCGGGCAAGATGCGTTTCGAATACGAGCCGCCGGCGACCACCGAGGTCATCGCCGACGGCACCTCCGTGGCCGTACGCGACAAGCGCCTCGGCACGCAGGACGTCTATTCGATCGGCCAGACGCCGCTGAAATTCCTCGTGCGCGAGAAGATGGATCTCAACCGCGAAGGCACCATCACCGGTGCCAGCGTCGACGGCGATATCCTCTCCGTCCGGATCGAGGATCGCTCGACGCTCGGCGGAACCTCGAAGATCACGCTGAAGTTCGACCTCGTCGCCAACGAGCTCCGGCAATGGGTGGTCGTCGATCCGCAGGGTTATGAGACGGCGGTGTCGCTCTACAATCTCAGCCTGCAGCGTCAGACCGACCCGAAGAACTTCGTGATCGATCACCAGCGGACGCTGTGATCCTCCGCCAAGGCTAGCCAGGCGCTCGTAGCCGGGCGCCGAAACGGCTTGCCTTTTGGCACGCGACGACCCAGTTTCCGGCCACCTCTCCTTGCCGGAATCTCCGCGTGCAACTGACTGTCACGAGCTGGAACATCAATTCCGTCCGCCTGCGTATCGGCATGGTCGGCGAGTTTCTCACCCGCTACGCACCCGACATCCTCTGCCTGCAGGAAACCAAGACGCCGGACGAGCAATTCCCGGCCAAGGCCTTCCACCAGCTCGGCTATGTCCATCAGGCCTTCATCGGCCAGAAGGGCTATAACGGCGTCGCCATCGTCTCGAAGCTGCCCTTCAGCGAGAAGGAAGCGATGTCGATGTGCGGCCGCAACGATGCCCGGCACATGACGGCGACGCTCGACAAGGCGGCGGGCGCGGCGGCCGGCATCGCCATCCATAATTTCTACATCCCGGCCGGCGGCGACATTCCCGACCCGGAAAAGAACGACAAATTCGCCCACAAGCTCGCCTTCCTCGACGAGATCGGCGCCTGGGGCGTGACGAAGAAGCCGACGGACCGGCCCGCGATCCTGCTCGGCGACCTCAACATTGCGCCCTATGAGCACGATGTCTGGAGCCACAAGCAGCTCCTCGACGTGGTCAGCCACACACCGATCGAGACGACCACGCTGGAAAAGCTGCGCTCCGAGCTCGGCTGGACCGACGCCGCCCGAACGCTGCGCCCCGAGCCGGAAAAACTCTATTCCTGGTGGAGCTATCGCGCGCAGGATTGGGAGGCCTCCAATCGCGGCCGCCGGCTCGACCATATCTGGCTTTCCGACGCGCTGAAGCCGACGCTGCGCGACCTCTCCTTCCTGCGCGAGGCACGCGGCTGGGAGCGTCCCTCCGATCACGTCCCGGTCACGGTGACGCTGGAGCTTTGAGGCCCGGCGCCGTCGCCTCCGCAGCCGGGCCGGTCCATGCCCCGGCTGCGCTTCGGCCATGCCAGGCCCCTCCGCCCGGCCATTTCGCGATCATGCTATAGCGCGCGGCAACATCGGCACAGCCCGTTCACCGGAAGGCCAGATCATTGCAGCGCGCGCTCTCGACTTCGCTCTCGCCGCGAGATGCGCTGCTGACCCTGGCCGTGATGGTGGTCTGGGGCACGAATTTCGTCGTCATCCACATCGGCGTCGAACATTTCCCGCCGCTGCTCTTCGCCTGCCTGCGCTTCGCCTTCACGCTGCTGCCGGCGGTGTTCTTCCTCAAGCGACCGGCCGTGCCCTGGAGCAATCTCGCCGCCTACGGCCTGCTGATCGGGGCCGGCCAGTTCGGCCTGCTCTACATCGCGATCAAGGGCTTCATCACGCCGGGCCTGGCCTCGCTGGTGGTGCAGTCGCAGGTCTTCTTCACGATCCTGCTGGCCGCGGCGATCACCCGCGAACGCGTCCAGCCCTTCCAGTTCGTCGGCCTCGTTCTGGCCTGCATCGGCATCGCCGTGATCCTCTGGCACACCGACGGCAACACCACCCCGCTCGGCGTCGCACTGATCCTCGGTGCCGCGCTCTGCTGGTCCGGCGGCAACATCGTCGTCCGCGGGGCACCCGGCGTCGACATGCTGGCCTATGTCGTCTGGACCAGCCTCTTCGCCGTGCCGCCGCTCTTCATACTGTCATGGCTCGTCGAGGGTTGGCCCGCGATCCGCCATGGCGTGGCCGGTGCGCCGCTGAGCGCCTGGGCGGCCGCGATCTGGCAGGCCGTCGGCAATGTGATGTTCGGCTATGCCGTCTGGGGCTGGCTGCTCTCGCGCTATACCGCCGCCACCGTGGCGCCGACCGCGCTGCTGGTCCCGGTCTTCGGCATGGGCGCCGCCGCCATCTGGCTGGGCGAACCCTTGCCGGGCTGGAAGTTCCTGGCCGGCGGGCTCGTGCTGGCGGGTCTGTGCATCAACATCCTCTGGCCGAAATTCGCCGCGATCCGCGCCGCAAGACATCCGCCGGCCGCCTGATCCGGCGCAGTGAACTTATTTCCGGTCGATCGCGCCGAGCGCAGCCCGCACGGAGACGAGCTCTTCCACGAAACCGCGCAAACGATCCCCGATCGCCTGCGCGATCGCGTCGGCCGAATCCGGCGATTCGCCGAGGACGCGCCGCATCACGCTGCGTGGCAACCGCATGATCTGCGTCGGCTCGCGCGCGATCGCCGTGACCTGCCGCGGCACCGAAGTGAACAGCGCGAGCTCGCCGATCATCGCGCCAGGCCCGGCGATCTCACTTGCGGGCTGGCCATCATCCTGCGCCGTCAGCGCCACCGCGCCCGAGACGACCAGGAAAGCGCCGTCCGAAGGCTCGCCGGCACGGAACAGCACATCGCCGGCGCGCAGGATGCGGCTCTCCGCCGCGAAGGCGAGCAGCCTCAACGCATCGCGTTCCATCAGGCTCAGCAGCGGCTGCCGGGCCAGCAGGGCCATGTCGTCGTCGAGGGCCATCCGTCAGGGATTCAGCCGGTAGCCGCCGGCATCGGTCACGAGCAGGCGGGCATTGCCGGGATCGGGCTCGATCTTCTGGCGCAGCCGGTAAATGTGGGTTTCGAGCGTATGCGTCGTCACCTGGCTGTTATAGCCCCAGACCTCCTGCAGCAGCACCTCGCGCGCGATCGGCTTGCGCCCCGCGCGGTAGAGGAAGCGCAGGATCGCGGTTTCCTTCTCGGTCAGCTTGGTCTTCGAGCCTTTCTCGCTGACGAGCAGCTTGGAGCCGGGGTGGAACGTGTAAGGGCCAACCTGAAAGATCGCGTCCTCGCTCGCCTCATACTGGCGCAAGTGCGCCCGGATGCGCGCCAGCAGCACGGCGAATTTGAACGGCTTGACCACATAGTCGTTGGCGCCGGCCTCGAGCCCCAGCACCGTGTCGGCATCGGAGCTCTGCGCCGTCAGCATCACCACCGGGCTCTTGAAGCCGTTCTTGCGCATCACCTTGACGGCCTCGCGGCCGTCCATGTCCGGCAGGCCGACATCCATCACCACGAGGTCGATCCGCTCGTTCTGTGCGGCCTTCACCGCAGCCGTGGCGTTGCCCGCGGTCGTCAGCCGGAACTCGTCATAAAGAGCCAATTGCTCTGCCAGGGCATCGCGCAGGGTCTGGTCGTCATCGACCAGGAGAATATGATGGACGACGGACATGGGCTGTTCGCTCGGACGCAATGAGTAGGGCAACATGAGCCCGCTGAGTCGTCATCGCAAGTCACGCATTCTGGAATCCCCGTGAGAAACCGTGAAATCGCCCTCGCCCGCGCCGGCTTTCGCCCGCGCAACCTCACCTCACTGCGGGTCTTTGCCTCGGTGCATGACCGCCGCAAGGGTTTCCTCGTCGCGGGCGGCGCGGTCTTTCCCTGCGCGCTCGGCCGCTCCGGCATCCGCACGATCAAGCGCGAGGGCGATGGCGGCACGCCGCGGACGCATTTGCCGCTGCGCAGCGTGTTCTACCGGGCCGACCGCCTCGCCCGGCCTCGCAGCCTGCTGCCGCTGAAACGGATCGGCCCGCGCGACGCCTGGTGCGACGACCAGACCGACCGCCGCTACAACCGCCTGATCGACCGCCCGCCGGGCGAGGCCGAGGAGCGGCTGCAGCGTGAGGACCATCTCTACGACGTCATCGTCGAGCTCGGCTGGAACGACCGGCCGGTGATTCGCGGGCGCGGCAGTGCGATCTTCTGGCATCTGGCTCGACCGGGCTTCACGCCGACCGCCGGCTGCGTCGCCGTCGAGGGGCATGTCTTCGCCAAGGTGCTGCCGCGGCTCGCGCGCCATTGCCGGATTCTGGTCAGGTGAGCTAGGACTGGCGCCGAGCACCGTCTCGATCATCCTCTTCGGAACCGATCGGCGCGTGCAGGCACCGTCCTGCATCGCTGTATCGCTCCCAGCCTTGAGACTCTGCGATGACTGATTCGGTTTCCTCCTTCCGCTTCGGGCGGATCGCCGCCACGTTGCCCGTCGCCGATATGGCCCGCGCCTGCGATTTCTACATCGAGGCGCTTGGCTTCCGGAAAGCCTTCCAGAACGGCGATCCCGTCGGCTTCATGATCCTGAAGCGCGACGCCGCCGAATTGCACCTGACACTCCAGCCCGGGCACAAGCCGGCGCCCTTCAACGTCGCGCATATGCTGGTCGAAGATATCGACGCGGTGCACGCCCTCGTCCGCGAACGCGGCCTGCGCATCGTCAAGGGCCTGCGCGACAAGGATTACGGCCTGCGCGCCTTCGTCTTCGAGGACCCGGACGGCAACCGCATCGATGTCGGGGAGCCGTTGACATAAGGCGCAGAGACGCAACCTGCCCCCTCTCCCCTTGCGGGAGAGGGTCGGGGTGAGGAGTCGCGCCAATCAATGGCGTCCAAACCGCAGGCGTTTCCCGCCAGAGAAACCCCTCATCCGTCTCGGCTTCGTCGAGCCACCTTCTCCCACAAGGGGAGAAGGTGAGTCTCATCCTCGCGCGCCGAAAATGGCGCTGCCGATGCGCACATGCGTCGCACCGAGCTGGATCGCCGCCTCGTAATCGGCGCTCATGCCCATGGACAGGCCCTTGAGCCCGTTGCGCGCCGCGATCTTGGCGAGCAGCGCGAAATGCGGCGAGGGCGGCTCCGCTTCCGGCGGGATGCACATCAGACCCTCGATCGCGAGGCCGTGGACATCGCGGCAGCGCGCGAGGAAGGCGTCCGTCTCGCCCGGCGCGATGCCGCCCTTCTGCGGCTCCTCGCCGGTATTGACCTGCACGAAGAGCCGCGGCGCCCGGCCGGCCCTGGCGATCTCGCGCGCCAGCTCTTTCGCCAGGCTCTCGCGGTCGAGCGAATGGATCGCGTCGAAGAGTTCCACAGCCTCGCGGGCCTTGTTCGATTGCAGCGGGCCGATCATGTGGAGTTCGGCATCGGGAAAGCGCGCCTTCAGCGCCGGCCACTTGGCCTTGGCCTCCTGGACGTAATTCTCGCCGAAGACGCGCTGCCCCGCTTCCAGCACCTCGGCGATCTGCTCCGCCGGCTTCGTCTTCGACACAGCGATGAGCGTCACGCTCTGCGGCTTGCGTCCGAAATCACGCGCCGCACGCGCGACCGAGGCGCGAATCGCCTCCAGACGCGTAACCGTATCGCTCATATCGCAGCCTCTCATGCCGAGCGCGCCGTTGACCGCGTGCGCGCAATGGTGTCCTAGAACAGGATGTGGAAAACCTCACCCGGTTTTTCGCAATGGACCCCTGCGCCGGCCGCGTCCCGACCGGCAAATCCCGCAAGAATGCTTGCTGACGTGATTGCTCGCTGACATGGCCGTCGAACGCTACAACCCGAAAGAATCCGAGCCGAAATGGCGCGCCGTCTGGGATGAGCGCAAGCTCTTCCAGACGAGGAACGACGACACACGGCCGAGCTACTATGTCCTCGAGATGTTCCCCTATCCGTCGGGGCGCATCCATATGGGCCATGTCCGCAACTATGCGATGGGCGACGTCGTTGCGCGCTACAAGCGGGCCAAGGGCTTCGCGGTGCTGCATCCGATGGGCTGGGACGCCTTCGGCCTGCCGGCCGAGAACGCAGCCAAGCAGAAGAAGGTCCACCCGCGCGAATGGACCTACGCCAATATCGCGGCGATGCGCAGCCAGCTCAAATCGATGGGCCTCTCCCTGGATTGGAGCCGCGAGCTCGCGACCTGCGACCCCAGCTATTATCGCCACCAGCAGAAGATGTTCCTGGACTTCCTGAAGGCCGGGCTGGTCGACCGCAAGACGGCCAAGGTCAACTGGGACCCGGTCGACGAGACCGTTCTGGCGAACGAGCAGGTCATCGACGGCCGTGGCTGGCGCTCCGGCGCCCCGGTCGAGATTCGCGAGCTGACCCAGTGGTTCTTCAAGATCACGGAATACGGCCAGGAGCTGAACGACGCGCTCGACGGCTTGACCCGCTGGCCCGACAAAGTCCGGCTGATGCAGAAGAACTGGATCGGCCGTTCCGAGGGCCTGCTGGTTCGTTTCGCTCTCGAATCGAATGCGGCGAAGCAGGATGAGGTCGAGGTCTATACGACCCGCCCGGACACGCTGTTCGGCGCGAAATTCGTCGCCGTCGCCCCGGATCACCCGATCGCCAAGGCGATTGCCGCCGGTAACCCGGAACTGCAGGCCTTCATCGAGGAGTGCAAGCGCACCGGCACGGCGCAGGAGGCGATCGACAAGGCCGAGAAGCTCGGCTTCGACACGGGCCTGCGCGCCGTTCATCCGCTCGATCCGAACTGGACGCTGCCGGTCTATGTCGCGAACTTCGTCCTGATGGAGTACGGCACCGGCGCCATCTTCGGCTGCCCGGCGCATGACCAGCGCGACCTCGACTTCGTCAACAAATATGGCCTCGGCAATATTCCGGTCGTGGCGCCGGAAGGCACCGATCCCGCCGGCTTCGTGATTACCGACATCGCCTATGACGGCGACGGCCGGATGATCAATTCGCGCTTCCTTGACGGCCTGACCATCGCGGAAGCCAAGGAGGAGGTCGCCCGCCGCCTCGAGAACGAGATTCGCGGCAATCGCCCGGTCGGCCAGCGCAAGGTCAATTTCCGTCTGCGCGACTGGGGCATCTCGCGCCAGCGCTATTGGGGCTGCCCGATCCCGATCATCCATTGTTCCGACTGCGGAACGATTCCCGTGCCGGATGCCGACCTGCCGGTGAAGCTGCCTGACGACGTCTCCTTCGACAAACCGGGCAACCCGCTCGACCATCATCCGAGCTGGAAGCATGTCGCCTGCCCGCAATGCGGCAAGCCGGCGCGCCGCGAGACGGACACGATGGACACCTTCGTCGATTCGTCCTGGTATTTCGCCCGCTTCACCGATCCGTGGCGCACCGAGAGCCCGACCGACCGCAAGGCCGTCGACCGCTTCCTGCCGGTCGACCAGTATATCGGCGGCGTCGAGCACGCGATCCTGCACCTGCTGTATTCGCGCTTCTTCACCCGCGCCATGAAGAAGACCGGCCATGCCGGGCTGGATGAGCCCTTCGCCGGCATGTTCACGCAAGGCATGGTCGTGCACGAGACCTATCGCGCCGCGAATGGCGACTGGGTCGAGCCCGGCAATGTCCGCATCGAGGTCTCCGGCACCGACCGGCGCGGCTTCGACGTCGAGACCGGTGCGCCGATCGAGATCGGCCCGATCGAGAAGATGTCGAAGTCCAAGAAGAACGTGGTGGACCCCGACGACATCATCGCCTCCTACGGCGCCGACACGGCCCGCTGGTTCATGCTCTCCGACTCGCCGCCGGATCGCGACGTGATCTGGACTGATGAGGGCGTGCAGGGCGCCGCCCGCTTCGTCCAGCGCCTCTGGCGCCTGATCGGCGAAATCGCCGAGCGGACCCACGGCAAGGCCGGGAAACCGGCTCAGATCGGTGACGTGGCGCTGGCGCTGCGCAAGGCGAGCCATCGCGCGCTCGATGCCGTCGGCGCCGATATCGAGCGCCTCGCCTTCAACCGCTGCATCGCCCATATCTACACGCTGACCAACGCCATCGGCAAAGCGCTCGATGCGGCGGCCGAAAAGCCTGAGCTCGGCGCGGATATGGCCTATGCGCTCCTTGAGGCCGCCACGATCATTACCCAGCTTGTCGCGCCGATGATGCCTCATCTGGCCGAGGAATGCTGGCACGCACTCGGCCAGCCCGGCCTCGTCGGCGAGGCATCCTGGCCCAACGCCGAGCCCGCCTTGCTGAAGGACGACAGCATCACCCTGCCCGTCCAGCTCAACGGCAAGAAGCGGGCGGAGGTGACTGTTCCAGCCGATGCCGATACCATGGCGGTGGAAGCTGCTGTTCATGCCAACGAGGCGGTTCAGCGGGCCCTGGAAGGCCGTTCCATCCGCAAGATCATCGTGGTTCCCGGGAGAATCGTGAATGTCGTCGTCTGAGACTGCGGCGCGAATCATCAAGCCGAGCCGCCGCGGCCTGGCTCTGGCCGCAGCGCTGGGCATGGCCGCGCTCGCCGGCGGCTGCTTCCAGCCGCTCTATTCGGAGTATACCGCGAGCACGGTCGGCGGCAGCGTCAAGGGCGCGCTGCGTAGTATCGAATTTGCCGAGCTCAAGGGCCTGATCGGGCATTATCTGCGTAACGAACTGGTCTTCGAGTTCGACGGCGGCAATGAGCCGGATGCGCAGAAAACGCTGAAATTCGACTCCGCCCTGGCCGAATCGGTCGAGGTCGTCACCGTCGATTACGCCAACGGCCGCGCTGATTCGGCTGTGCTCGTCGCCACCGCGACCTGGAAGGTGACGCGGATCGGCACGGGCGAGGTCGTCTCCTCCGGCACCAACTCCGTGCGCGAGCCCTATGAGCGTTCCTCGCAGCGCTTCGCCACGGTTCGCGCCGCCCGCGACGCCCAGATCCGTGCTGCCAAGAACCTCGCCGGGCTGATTCGCGGGCAGATCTCGGCCGATCTCACCTCCTGATCCGCCATGGTCGCGATCAAGGCGCATGAAGCCGACCGAACGCTTGCGCGCCTCGACCCCGCCTGGCGGTTGATCCTGTTCTACGGCCCGGATGCCGGCCTCGTTTCCGAGCGCGCCGGCAATCTCGCCCGCAAAAGCGTAGACGACCCCAACGTCGCCTTCCAGCTCATCCGCATGGATGGCGACGCCGTCGCGGCCGACCCGCTGAAACTCGTCGACGAGGCCAACACAATCGGCCTGTTCGGTGGCCGCCGCGCCATCCGCGTCTCGCCGACGTCGAAACCGCTTCTTGCAGCCGTCGAGCCGCTGCTGGCCACGCCTTCGCAGGACGCGCTCGTCATCATCGAGGCCGGCGACCTGCAGCGCTCCAACCCCTTGCGCACTGCCTGCGAGAAGGCCAAAAGCGCGCTCGCAGTGCCCTGCTATGGCGACGCCGCCCGCGATTTGGGCTCGATCATCGACGAGATGATTCGCACCGCCGGCAAGACCATCGACCGCGGCAGCCGCGACCACCTCGCAGGCCTGCTCGGCGGTGACCGCCAGACGTCGCGGCGCGAGATCGAGAAGCTCCTGCTCTATGTCGGCAACGATCCCTCCGTCACGGAGGCCCATATCGACGCCATCGTCGGCGACACCGCCCAGCGCGAGCAGGCCATGCTGGTCGATGCCGTCTTCGCCGGGAAGCTGCCAGTGCTCGACCTGGCGCAGGCCAAGCTTTTCAGCGAGGGGCTCGATCCCGGCGTGATGCTCGGCGCCGTGCTGCGGCAGGCCCTGGCTCTGCTCAAGGCCCGGCAGAGCGTCGATGCCGGACGCGGCGTCAAGGATGTGGTCGGCACCATGCGGCTGCCCTATCCGCGCATCGCCACCACCGAGGCCGCGCTCAATGCCTGGAGCAGCACCAGATTGACCGAGGCTGTTGCCCTGCTCGGCAACGCGGTCCTTGCGACCCGCCAGAACAGCGAAACGGGCCGCGCGACCGCGACCCGTGCATTGTGGACACTCGCTCGCCTCGGCCGCAATGGCCGGGCCGATTGATCAGGCCTTCAGCCGGCGGCAGAGCGCGTCGAGCTGCTCCAGCGTCCTGTAGGCGATCTTGACCTCGCCCGCACCGCTGGGGCGATGGCTGATGACGACGGAAAGGCCGAGAGCCTCTTCCAGCGCCTTTTCCAGGGCCCGCGTGTCCGGATCCTTCTCGGGCTTCGGCTTCGCGGCAACCGCGCTCTTGGTCTCGCCGCGCGCCTCATCCTGGGCGATGCGTTCGATATCACGGACACTAAGCCCCTGTTCGACAATCCGTTTCGCCATCAGTTCCGGGTCCGAAACAGATAGCAGCGCCCGGGCATGGCCGGCCGAGACGGCGCCTCCGCTGACCAAGGCACGCACCGGCTCCGGCAGCTTCGACAGCCGCAGCGTATTGGCGACATGGCTGCGGCTCTTGCCGATGACCCGCGCCAGATCGTTCTGGGTATAGCTGAATTCGGCGATCAGGCGCTCATAGCCCGCCGCCTCTTCCATCGGGTTGAGGTCAGAGCGCTGCACGTTCTCGACGATGGCGATTTCCAGCGCCTCGCGATCATCGGCTTCGACCAGGATCACCGGCACATCGTGTAGCTCGGCCCGCTGCGCCGCCCGCCAACGCCGTTCTCCGGCGATGATCTCATAGGCATCGAGCATCCCCGGGATCGAACGCACGATGATCGGCTGCAGGATACCGCGCTCGCGGACCGAAGCCGTGAGATCGTCGAGCTCCTCTTCCGCGAAGTTGCGGCGTGGATTGCGCGCGCTCGGCCGCAGGAACTCGACCGGCACGCGGCGCTGGCCCCGGGCCCGCTCGATCGCGCCGATTTCCTCGCCGACATCGCCGATCAGCGCCGCCAGACCGCGGCCAAGGCGGGAACGCCCCTGTTCTTCGGCCATCGCCATTCCTGTCAACCTCTGCGTTCTTGACTGTTAGGCCGCGGCGCGCAGGGTGCGCTCGCGCTTGATCACTTCCGAAGCCAGGCGCAGATAGGCCTGCGATCCCGAGCAGCGCAAATCGTAGAGCAGCGCCGGCTTGCCATAGGACGGCGCCTCCGAAATCCGCACATTACGCGGAATCACGGTCTCATAGACCTTATCGCCGAGGAAACTCCTCACATCGGCCATGACCTGTCCGGACAGGTTGTTGCGCGGATCGAACATCGTCAGCACCACGCCCTGGATGATCAGCCGCGGATTGAGCCCGGCCTTGACCTGCTCCACCGTCTTCAGGAGCTGACTGAGGCCTTCGAGCGCGAAGAACTCGCATTGCAGCGGCACCAGCACTGCATCCGCAGCCGTCATCGCATTGATCGTGATCAGGCTGAGCGAGGGCGGGCAATCGATCAGGACATAGGTCAAATCCTGGCAGCGCTGATCATAGACCAGCTCGTCGATCGCCTTCTTGAGGCGATGCGCGCGGTCCTTGGCCGAGGCGATCTCGAGCTCGACGCCGAGGAGGTCGAGCGTCGAGGGCGCCAGCGACAGCCCGGGCACCGCCGTCGGCTGCAAGGCCTGCCCGAGCCCGACATCGCCGCAGAGCACGTCATAGGTCGAGGATTTGCGGCTGCGCCGGTCGACACCGAGCCCCGTCGAGGCGTTGCCCTGCGGGTCGAGGTCGACGATCAGCACCTTCTCGCCGATGGCCGCCAGCGCCGTGCCCAGATTGATCGCGGTCGTCGTCTTGCCGACGCCACCCTTCTGGTTTGCGAGCGCGATCACGCGCGGACGGCGCTGCGGGATCACGGATATGACATCTGTCATGGATCGGCTCGTCTCTCGGCCGAGCGAACCATCAGGATTCGCGCAGCGTCGTCGGTCACGGAAGAAACGGTTGTTGCTTGAATCTTCCAATATCTGGCCGAGTCGGTCAATTCCGTATCTAGATGTTGTCCCTTGGGAAAGAGTCCAAGCGCACCGGTTCTCAACAGCTCTTCGCACCAGCCGAGCAATTGGGCGAGCGGCGCAAGCGCGCGGGCCGTCACCACATCGACCTTGCCGGCGAAGCCGCCGACCGCATCCTCGATCCGCGCATTGTGAACCTTGACCCGTGCCCCGGTGACCCGCGCCGCATGACGCAGGAAGGCGCATTTGCGGGCATTGCTTTCGACGAGATCGATCTGGCCGATGCCACATTCGGCCAGGCAGATGCCGATGACGAGCCCCGGAAAGCCCCCGCCCGAGCCGAGATCGAGCCAATGCTCCCGCTCGGAGGCCAGGTTGAAGAGCTGGAGCGAGTCGGCGATGTGCCGTGTCCAGACATCCGCCAGCGTAGCCGAGGAGACCAGATTCTTGGCGGCCTGCCAGCGCTCCAGCTCCGCCACCAGCGCGGCGAGGCGCTCCTCTGTTTCACGTGAAACAGGCGTCAAGCGCAAAGCGCGCTGCCTGTCGCTCTTATCAACAGTCACGATACGCCTGTGGATAAATTCGCCGAGCGGCTTTTGCGGGCATGCGCCGCCAGCAAGGTCAGGGCCGCCGGCGTCATGCCCTCGATTTTTCCGGCCTGTGCCAGATCGGCGGGCCGCACCGCAGCGAGCTTCGCCTTGAGCTCGTTCGACAGGCCCGAAATCGTATCGAGATCGAGATCCGTCGGGACTTTCAGTGCCTGGTCGCGGCGATAGGCCTGGATCTCCGCCGCCTGCCGATCGAGATAGACCGCATAGACGGCATCGGCCGTCACGCGGTCGGTCACGGACGCGGAATGGGCCTGAAGCTGCGGCCAGATCGCGGCCAGCTGCTCGAAGGTAACGTCCGGATAGGACAGGATCTGATAGGCGCTACGCCGCAGCCCGTCGCGGTTGAGCTGTATCCCCCCGATCTGCGCCTGCTGCGGCGTGAGCTGCAGCCCCTGAAGTTCAGAACGCAGAGCTTCAATCGCGCCGTTGCGTGCCTCGAAAGCCGCCAGCCTGGCCGAACCGACGATGCCGAGCTCCGTCCCGAGCATCGTCAAGCGCTCATCCGCATTGTCTACCCGCAGCGACAGGCGGAATTCCGCGCGCGAGGTGAACATTCGATACGGTTCCGTAACGCCATGCGTCACGAGATCATCCACCAGGACGCCGATATAGGATTGGGCCCGGTCGAAGATCGCCGGTTCCCGCCCGCTCGCCCGACGTGCCGCATTCAGGCCGGCCAGCAATCCCTGGGCCCCGGCCTCCTCATACCCCGTCGTACCGTTGATCTGCCCGGCCAGGAAGAGCCCGCCGATGGCGCGTGTCTCCAGGGTGTTGTTCAATGCGCGCGGATCGATGAAGTCATACTCGATCGCGTAGCCCGGCCGCAGCATCGCTGCTCGTTCCAGACCCGGAATGGTCTTGAGCAGGTCGCGCTGAACATCCTCCGGCAACGAGGTCGAGATACCGTTGGGATAAACGGTGTCGTCGTCGAGACCTTCCGGCTCGAGAAAGATCTGATGGCCGTCGCGGTCGCCGAAGCGGCCGACCTTGTCCTCGATCGAGGGACAATAGCGCGGACCGCGCCCCTCGATCTGCCCCGAGAACATCGGCGCGCGATGGAGATTGGCGCGGATCAGGTCGTGACCGGCCATGGTCGTGCGGGTGATGCCGCATGAAATCTGCGGATTGGTGATCTTCTCGGTCAGCGCCGAGAACGGCTCGGGCAATTCGTCGCCGGGCTGCATCTCCAGCGCCGCCCAGTCGATCGTGCGGCCATCGAGGCGGGGAGGGGTGCCGGTCTTGAGCCGGCCCAGCGGAAAGCCATGGCGCTCCAGCGTCGCGGAGAGGCCAAGCGACGGCGCCTCCCCGACGCGCCCCGCCGGAATCTTGGTTTCCCCGATATGAATCAGACCGCGCAAAAACGTCCCGGTCGTCAACACGACCGTTCCGGCAGCGAATCGACGTCCATCGGCGAGCAGAACTGCCGAGACACGCCCGTCCTGAACCTCGATATCGAACGCGTCACCGGCAATGACATCGAGATTCGGCTGCTCCGCCAGCAGATCCTGCACCGCCAGCCGGTAGAGCTTGCGGTCGGCCTGAGCCCGGGGACCGCGTACCGCCGGCCCCTTGCGGCGGTTAAGCATGCGGAACTGGATACCGCCGCGATCGGCAGCGCGCCCCATGATGCCGTCGAGCGCGTCGATCTCGCGCACGAGATGCCCTTTGCCGAGCCCGCCGATCGCCGGGTTGCAGGACATCACGCCGATCGTTTCGGGCTTGTGCGTCACCAGCGCGGTCCGCGCGCCGAACCGCGCCGCGGCCGCAGCGGCTTCCGTCCCGGCATGGCCGCCGCCGACGACGATGACATCGTAGGTTTGCGCGAGGGATGACATGGGTTTTCGCTAGCGAAGCAAAGGGTACCGGTCAATCGCCGATTGTACCACCGGAGCCAGGACGGCCCTCACTTGCCGATGCAGAACCCGGCAAAGAGATGATCCAGCACATCCTCGACGCCAATGCGTCCCACCAGCCGCTCCAGCGCCATCACCGCAAGGCGGATATCCTCGGCCAGCAATTCGCTCGGTGCACCCACGGATTTGGTCGCGCGCTCCAGCGCGGCGATGGCGTCGGCGACTGCGATGCGGTGGCGCTCGCGCGTCAACAACGCGGGCTCGCCTTGCCCGAGCCCGCGCAGATACTCCCCGATGGCCGCAAGAAGCTCCGGCAGCCCTTCGCCATTCTTCACCGAAATGGCGCGCTCGCCAGGCAGAACGGTTCCGCCAAGATCGGCCTTCGTCGCGACAGGGATCTGCGGAACCTCTTCCGCCGTCCGGTACGGCTCCGAATCGATCCCGCGCAGGCTGAGGACGAGGTCGGCGCGCTCCAGCAGCGCGCGAGCGCGCCTGACACCCTCCACCTCGATCGGATCGAGGCTCTCCCGCAGACCGGCCGTGTCGATCAGGATGACCGGCAAGCCATCGAGGTCGAGCCTGACCTCGAGCGCATCCCGCGTCGTTCCGGCAACGGGCGAGACGATGGCCACATCGCGACGCGCCAGCGCATTCAGCAGGCTCGACTTGCCGGCATTGGGTGGGCCCGCCAGGACGACGACGAAGCCTTCGCGCACGCGCTCGCCCATGGCGAAACTGCCGAGTGCCCTGCGCAGCGATCCCAGGACGCTAGCTGCGATCCGCATGGCCTCGTCATGCAAGGGCCCCTCGACATCGCCTTCATCGGAAAAGTCGATCTCGGCGGCGAGCAGCGTCATGGCTTCCAGCAGTTGCGTGCGCCATTGCCCCGCCAGAACGCCGAGCGCGCCGTCCATCTGGCGCAAGGCCTGCCGCCGCTGCCATTCCGTTTCCGAATCGATCAGATCGGCGAGACCCTCCACCGCCGCCAGATCGAGCTTGCCGGCCTCGAAGGCGCGACGGGTGAATTCGCCGGCTTCCGCCAGCCGCAAACCCGGTAGTGCCGTGAGATGTCGCAGTAGTGCCGCAAGCACCGCACGCGAGCCATGTATATGAAATTCAACGATATCTTCGCCGGTAAAGCTGGTAGGGCCAGGGAAGAACAGAACGAGTCCCCGGTCGATCACCTGGCCCTCGGCATCGCGGAGCACCCGCAAGGTCGCCAGCCTTGGCGGAGGTATGATCCCTGCCGTCGTTTCGAGAGCGAATCGAACACGTGGCCCCGATACGCGCAGCACGGCGACACCGGCCCGACCGGGTGCCGAGGACAGCGCGACAATGGTAGATTGCGGGTCGTGACCGCTCATGGTGCCCACCCCGCGCCAGGAAGGACTGCCGCATGAACCGCCTCTCCGGCGCTGCCAGCCCCTATCTGCTCCAGCATCGCGACAACCCCGTCGAGTGGTGGGAATGGAGCCCGGAGGCCTTCGCCGAAGCCCGGCGCAGCAACCGCCCCGTGCTGCTCTCGATCGGCTATGCAGCCTGCCATTGGTGCCATGTCATGGCGCATGAGAGCTTCGAGAATGCGGCGACCGCCGCCGTCATGAACGAGCTTTTCGTGAACATCAAGGTCGATCGCGAGGAGCGCCCGGACATCGACCATGTCTACATGAGCGCGCTGCACAGCCTCGGCGAGCAGGGCGGCTGGCCCCTGACCATGTTCCTGACGCCGGATGGCGACGCCTTCTGGGGTGGCACCTATTTCCCGCCGGAGCCCCGCCACGGCCGGCCATCCTTCACGGCCGTGCTGCGACAGCTTTCCGCGATCTTCCAGCGCGAGCCGGAGCGAATCGCGAGCAATGCCGCGGCGATCCGTGAAGCGTTGCAGCGGGCCGAAACCGTGACGCTCGCCGCTATCGGGGAGCCGGATCTCGACCATCTCGCCACGCAGATCGCGAGCGCCTTCGACCCGGTCGATGGCGGCCTCAAGGGTGCGCCGAAATTCCCGAATGCCGGACTGGTCGAATTACTCTGGCGCGCGGGAACCCGGCAGCCAGCTTCCGAAGCCGCCTTGCAGGCGGGCGTTCTGACGCTGGATCGGATGGCCCGTGGCGGCATTCACGATCATCTCGGCGGTGGCTTCGCCCGCTATGCCGTCGATGGGCGCTGGCTCGTGCCCCATTTCGAGAAGATGCTCTACGACAACGCCCAGCTCCTGTCGCTCTATGCCCTCGAGGCGAAGCGCAGCGGAAGCGGGCTGGCGAGGGACGCGGCGGCGGGAATCGTCAACTGGCTCGAGCGCGAGATGCTTCTGCCGGAAGGCGCCTTCGCCGCCAGCCTCGATGCCGATTCCGAAGGCGTCGAAGGCAAGTTCTATGTCTGGTCCCTGGCCGAGATCACCGCGCTTCTCAGGCCGGACGATGCCGCGTTGTTCGCCCGGCATTACGATGTCACCGCCCATGGCAATTGGGAGGAAACCAACATCCTCAACCGGCTCGACACGCCGGACCCGGATGCGGAGACCGCGTCACGGCTCGCCGCCATGAGGGAGCGGCTGCTCGCGGTGCGGGCTCTGCGCATAGCACCTGCGCGGGATGACAAGATCCTCGCCGATTGGAACGGGCTGATGATCGCCGCGCTCGCCCGCGCTTCCGGCTTGCTGGGTCAGCCGCATTGGCTCGACCTCGCCAGAAGCGCCTACCGTTTCGTTGCCGAATCGATGGCGGCCGGCGATGGCCTTGCTCATTCCTATCGCCTCGGCCGGCTGATCAGACCCGGCTTCGCCCTTGACCACGCAGCCATGATCGATGCGGCCCTGGCCTTGCACGATTTGACGCTGGAGCAGCACTACCTCGAAGACGCGCGGCGCTGGTCACGGCATCTCGATCGGCACTACCGGGATGCAGACACGGGCCTCCTCGGGATGACTCGGCCTGAATCGGGAGAGCTGCCAGTCCTACCGAGGCCGACTCACGACGACGCGGTGCCCAATGCGCTCGGCGTCCATGCCGCCAATCTCGTGCGGCTCGCGGCCAAGACCGGCGCTCTGGCGAACAGGGAGCAAGCCCAGGCCTTGATGAAAGCCGCCTTGCAGGCGGCCGCGCGCGCACCGATGGCCCATGGCTCGGTCCTGAACGCCTACGATCTTGCTCGCAACGGCGTCGAGATCGTTCTGGCCGGGCCCGAGCGCGCGGCCTTCCGCGCGGCAGCACGCAGCCTGCCCTACACGACGACGATCCTGATCGACTGCCCGGATGACGACGCCTTGCCGCCGGATCATCCGGCCTCCGCCATGCTGCGACAGGCGGGACGCGGCGCGGCCTTCATCTGTTTCGAGGGTCGCTGCCTGCCACCCGTCACGGATCCGAATCGATTGCCCGAGGCCATCGCCGACGGCCGATAGCGCTTGCAGGTTCAAGGACAGCCAAACGAAAACGCCGCCGCTCCTGGCAGAGCGGCGGCGTCGGATCGAACGGGCCTGAGTGGTTGAGACCAGCCGGTCAGGTGTTCATGGAATCGAAGAATTCCGAGTTCTGCTTGGTCTGGCGCAGCTTGTCCAACAGGAACTCGATCGCGTCCTGCGGGCCCATCGGGTTGAGGATGCGGCGCAGCACATAGGTCTTCTGCAGGTCCGAGCGCGGCGTGATGAGCTCTTCCTTGCGGGTGCCGGACTTGATGATGTCGATCGCCGGGAAGATGCGCTTGTCGGCCACCTTGCGGTCGAGAATGATTTCCGAGTTGCCGGTGCCCTTGAACTCTTCGAAGATCACCTCGTCCATGCGCGATCCCGTATCGATCAGCGCGGTGGCCACGATGGTCAGCGAGCCGCCTTCCTCGATGTTGCGGGCCGCGCCGAAGAAGCGCTTCGGGCGCTGCAGCGCATTGGCGTCGACACCGCCGGTCAGCACCTTGCCGGAGGACGGAACGACAGTGTTGTAGGCACGGCCGAGACGCGTGATCGAATCCAGCAGGATCACCACGTCACGGCCATGCTCGACAAGGCGCTTGGCCTTCTCGATCACCATTTCCGCAACCTGGACGTGGCGCGACGCCGGCTCGTCGAAGGTCGAGGACACGACCTCGCCCTTCACCGAGCGCTGCATGTCCGTGACTTCCTCGGGCCGCTCGTCGATCAGCAGCACGATCAGATAGCACTCGGGATGATTGGTCGTGATCGACTGGGCGATGTTCTGCAACAGCACGGTCTTGCCGGTGCGCGGCGGCGCCACGATCAGGGCGCGCTGGCCCTTGCCGATCGGCGCCACGATGTCGATGACGCGCGGCGAGAAATCCTTCTTGGTCGGATCCTGCACCTCGAGCTTGAGCCGCTGATCCGGATAGAGCGGCGTCAGGTTGTCGAAGTGAATCTTGTGCTTGATCTTCTCCGGGTCTTCGAAATTGACCGTGTTGACCTTGAGCAGCGCGAAATAGCGTTCGCCATCCTTCGGCCCGCGGATCGGCCCCTCGACCGTATCGCCGGTGCGCAGGCCGAACTTCCGGATCTGCGAAGGCGAGACATAGATGTCGTCCGGGCCGGGCAGATAGTTCGAATCGGGCGAACGCAGGAAGCCGAAGCCGTCCTGCAACACCTCGACGACGCCCTCGCCCAGGATTTCCGTCTCACGCGCGGCGAGCTGCTTGAGGATGGCGAACATCAGCTCCTGCTTGCGCATGGTGCTGGCGTTCTCGACCTCCACCTCCTCGGCAAAGGTCAGCAGTTCGGTCGGAGACTTGCTCTTGAGCTCTTGGAGCTTGATTTCCCGCATGGGGCACCCGGATCTAACGCCCCGCTAAGGCGGGGTGGGGATGGTACTGGAGTGATCGACTTGGGTTCGAACCGAACCTGCGCGGGGGGATTGTGCGCCATGAGTAGCTGCGGGGCAGCGGGCTCACGAACAGTCGACAACAGGGAGGACGCTGGAGAAGCGTGGCATTCTGATAACGGGAAATGCCGCTGGGCTCAAGCGGGAAACGACGGCTCCCGTCAGAACGGCTTCACGATGACGAGAATGACGATGCCGACCATGAGCAACGCCGGCACTTCGTTGAGAATGCGATAATAGCGCGCCGACTTGGTGTTCCGGTCCGCAGCGAAGTCCTTCACCCGCCGGGACAGGACGCCATGGATCCCGGAGAGAAGGATGACGAGCAGGAACTTGGCGTGGAGCCAGCCGCCTTTGAAGGCGAAAGCGTACCAGGCGAGGTAGAGCCCGAGCACCCAGGTCGCGATCATCGCCGGATTGATGATGCCCTTGAGCAGCCGTCGCTCCATGACCTTGAAGGTCTCGGACTGAATCGAGCCGATCTGCGCTTCGGCGTGATAGACCATCAATCGCGGCAGATAGAGCATTCCGGCCATCCAGGAGATGACCGCCATGACGTGGAAAGCCTTGATCCATTCATACATGGCTTGAGCCTTTCAGCCGCGCACTGCCTTGAGCAGACGTTCGACATGGGAAATCGGCGTGTCCGGCAGGATGCCGTGGCCGAGATTGAACACGAAGGGAGCCGAACCGAAAGCGGCCAGGATCGCCTCGGTCTCCCGCTCCAGCTCTGGCCCGCCAGCGCGAAGGATCTGCGGATCGAGGTGCCCCTGCACCGGCACGAGCGACTGGATCTCGTCACGCACGAAATCCCGGTCGATCCCGCTTTCGAGGCCGACGGCATCGACGCCGGTTCCCCGGACATAATCCGGGATCAGCCGGCCGGCGCCTCGGGGGAAGCCGATGATGCGGACCTGCGGATGCACCGCCCGAACCCCGTCGACAATCCGTTTCGTCGGCGCGATGCACCAGCGCTGGAAATCCTCGGGAGCGAGCACGCCGGCCCAGCTATCGAAAATCTGCACCGCGTCGACTCCGGCGGCGATCTGGGCGTTGAGATAGGTGATCGATGCCGCGACGATCCGGTCGATGATCTCCTGGAACAACGCCGGGTTCCGGGCGAAGAGCGCGCGCGCCGGCCCCTGGTCCGGCGTACCGCGGCCGGCAACCATATAGGTCGCCACCGTCCAGGGCGCGCCACAGAAGCCGATGAAGCCGGTCTGCCTGGGCAGGGTACCGCGGACGCGCTGCACCGTCTCGATGATCGGCGTGAGCTTGCCGTCATCCGCCAGCTTATCGATGGCTGCGAGCTTCTCCTGCGTATCGACGGGTTCGAGACGCGGCCCCTCGCCCTCCGCGAACCAGAGCTTCTGGCCCAGCGCCTGCGGCACCACAAGAATGTCGGAAAAGAGGATGGCCGCGTCGAAACCAAATCGGCGAATCGGCTGGAGCGTCACCTCGGCGGCCAGCTCAGGATTGTAGCACAGTGACAGGAAGCTGCCGGCACGCGCCCGAACCTCGCGGTACTCCGGCAGAAAACGCCCGGCTTGCCGCATCAACCAGATTGGCGGCTTCGACAGAACCTCGCCTGAAAGTGCCCGCAGGATGGCAGGTGTCTCGGTCGTCACAGAGCCTGCCGGGCGATCCATCTCACATCCTCTATTAAAACAAAGAGATTCTTAGAAAGACTCTTTTTTTTGACTCTTGGGCAGGGGAGATAGCCCGCCGCAATTCTGTCCACAACCGTTCCACAGGCGGTGGGACAGCAGGTCGCGGTCGGTTCATCCGGACCAAAGCCGTTAAGGCTTTCTTAACGAATGGAATCCGGCGGTTCACTCCGACCCGTCGGAATGATTCACGTGAAACACTTTCTTTACCATGCACAGCCGCCGGCCTGTTGATCGTTGGGCCGAGTTGTACAGGGGCAGCGCCCGGGCTCGTCGCTTGCGAGTCTTATCCACATCACTCCCGATGCCATGGGATAACCCATCGGCTCTCCGGATCGGCGAGGCCGATTTGCCAAAGCCGCATCTCGCGTTAGAGGTGAAACGAGCTTCACCGCGAGGGCTGCCGTGGTTCGCAATTACTTCCACCTTCATCTCGTCTCCGACGCGACCGGCGAGACGCTGATCGCGGTCAGCCGCGCCGCGGCCGCGCAATATGAAACCGTCTCGGCGATCGAGCATGTCTATCCGCTGGTGCGTTCGGAGGCGCAGCTTGCCCGCGTCCTTGCCGAGATCGAATCCTCGCCCGGTGTCGTGCTCTACACCCTGGTCGAGCCGGAGTGGCAGGAGAAGCTGGAGAATTTCTGCCGGGAGCTCGGCTGTCCCTGCCTGTCGGTTCTCCAGCCGGTGCTGTCCTTGTTCCAGTCCTATCTGGGCCAGACCTCGGCGACGAAACCGGGCGCGCAACACGTGCTCAACACCGAATATTTCCGCCGCATCGACGCGATGAACTACACGCTGTTGCACGATGACGGCCAGATGGGCGGGGACCTCGAGAGCGCCGACGTGATCCTTGTCGGCATCAGCCGCACCTCGAAGACGCCCACGAGCATCTACCTCGCCAATCGCGGCATCAAGACCGCGAACATCCCCCTCGTGCCGAACGTGCCCCTGCCGGTCGAGCTGGACGGGGCGCGGAAACCCTTGATCGTCGGGCTCGTCGCGAGCCCCGACCGCATCGTGCAGATCCGGCAGAACCGCCTGCTCTCGCTGCGCGCCGATGACGAGACGCCCTATGTCGACCCGGCAGCGGTTGCCGACGAGGTCGCCCAGTCGCGCCGCCTCTGCGCCCGCAAGGGCTGGCCGGTGATCGACGTGACGCGCCGCTCGATCGAGGAGACGGCCGCCTCGATCCTCGATCTGCTGCGCGACCACCGTATGAAGTTCATCGCGACATGACGCGGCTGTGGCTATCGCCGGCGCCACTTATCCTCGCCTCGGGCAGCGTCACCCGCCGCGACATGCTGGTCGCCGCCGGGCTTCCGGTCGAGACCGTCAAGCCGGGTATCGACGAGCGTGCCGTCGAAAAACCGCTGGCCGCGCAAGGGGTGACGGCGGACCGGATTGCCGCGGCTCTGGCGGAAGCCAAGGCGCTCTCCGTCTCGCAGGAACGGACCGGCCGGATCGTGCTCGCCGCCGACCAGACCCTGACCTGCGAGGGCGTGGCCTTCCACAAGCCGGAGAACGCGGCAGCGGGAAGCAGCCAGATCGCGTCTCTCGCAGGACGGAGGCATGAGCTGCATTCCGCCTTCGCGCTGGCGCGGGACGGGGAGGTCCTGGCGCGTGGCTGCGAAACTGCACGGCTGACGATGCGGCCGCTCGATTCCGCTTTCATCGCTCGCTATGTCGAAGCCGCCGGCCCGGCCATCCTCTCCAGCGTCGGCGGCTATCAGCTCGAAGGGCTCGGCGCGCAGCTCTTCGAGCGGATCGAGGGCGATCACTTCACCATCCTCGGCTTGCCGCTGCTGCCCGTCCTCTCGGCCCTGCGCGATCTCGGCCATCTCGCCCGCTAACTGGATTTCGCGATGTCTCCTCAGTGCTTCGTCATCGGCCACCCCATCGCGCATTCGCGCTCGCCGCTGATCCATCGCGAATGGCTCAGGCAATACGGGATCGCCGGCTCCTATGAACGCATCGACGTGGCCCCGGTCGATCTGCCGGCCTTCGTCGCGAGGCTGCGAGACGGCGAGTTCGCCGGCGGCAATGTCACGGCGCCGCTCAAGGAAGCGATGATGGCGCTGGTCGACGAGGTCAGCGAGGCTGGCCGGGTGGTTGGAGCCGTCAACACGCTCTGGCGCGATGGCGGCCGGATCATCGCGGATAACACCGATGTGTCCGGCTTCCTCGCTCATCTCGACGCGACCAGTCCCGACTGGGAGAGCCGGGTGAACACGATCCTCGTTCTCGGTGCCGGCGGCGCTGCGCGTGGCGTCGCCTTCGGTCTCCAGTCGCGCGGGATCGGCCGCATCCTGATCGCCAACCGCAGCCGCGCCCGCGCCGACGAGCTCGCCGCAGCTTTCGGAGCGCCGCTGGAGGTGATCGATTGGGAGCGCCGGAGCGAGGCCGTCGGGCAGGTCGATCTCATCGTCAACACGACGCCGCTTGGCCTGCAGGGCAAGCCGCCGCTGGAGATGGACCTCTCGGCTCTGCGGCCGGGCACCATCGTCGACGACATCAACTACGTCCCGCTGAAGACGGCGCTGCTCGCCGAGGCGGAACGGCGCGGCGGCATCATCGTCGACGGCCTCGGCATGTTGCTGCACCAGGCGACACCCGGCTTCGCCCGCTGGTTCGGCGTCTCGCCGCAGGTGACGCCGGCACTGCGCGGCCTGATCGAAGCCGATATCCTGAAGGCCTGATTCGCGGGACGTGGACATGACCTTCGTACTGGGGCTGACGGGCTCGATCGGAATGGGCAAATCGACGACCGCCGGACTCTTCGTGAAGCAGGGCGTGCCACTGCATGATGCCGATGCCGCCGTGCACCGCCTGCATCGCGGCCGGGCCGTGGCGCCGATCGCGGCAGCCTTTCCCGGCACGGTCGTCGATGGCGTGGTCGATCGCGCCAGGCTCGGGGCGGCGGTACTGGGAAAGCCCGAGGCGCTCAAGCAGCTCGAAGCGATCATCCATCCGCTCGTGCGCGAGGAGGAGGAGGCGTTCCTTGCACGGTGTCGTGCAGAGGGCGCCGGCCTCGCGGTCATCGATGTGCCGCTCCTGCTCGAGACGGGCGGCGAGGGGCGCTGCGATGCCGTGCTCGTCGTGACGGCTCCGGCCGAGGTTCAGCGCGAGCGCGTGCTGTCACGCCCCGGCATGACGGCGGAGAAGTTCGCCGCGATCCTGTCGCGCCAGATGCCGGATGCGGAGAAGCGTCGCCATGCCCATTTCCTTGTGGACACCTCGCGCGGCCTCATGGCCGCCGAACGGCAAGTCCGCTCTATCCTGACGGCATTGGCCGCGCGCCCCGGACGTAGGGGCGGCCCAGAGCTCCGGAACAAGGTCCCGACCGATGCGTGAGATCGTCCTGGACACCGAAACCACAGGCGTCGAGCCCCATAACGGCGACCGCATCGTCGAGATCGGCTGCGTCGAGCTGATCAACCACTGCCCGAGCGGGCGCAACTACCACGTCTACATCAATCCCGAACGCTCGATGCCGGTCGAGGCCTTCAACGTTCACGGGCTCTCGGAGCAGTTCCTCTCCGACAAGCAGGTCTTTGCCGAGATCGCCCAAGAGTTCCTGGACTTCATCGCCGATGCCCGGCTGGTGATCCACAACGCCGCCTTCGACGTCGGCTTCATCAACATGGAGTTCAAGCGCCTCGGCCTGCCGCCGATCGAGCCGGCCCGCGTGGTCGATTCGCTGTCGATGGCGCGCCGCAAGCATCCCGGCGCCTCCAACAGCCTCGACGCGCTCTGCTCGCGCTACGGCATCGACAACAGCCGCCGCACCAAGCACGGCGCGCTGCTCGACTCCGAGATCCTGGCCGAGGTCTATATCGAGCTGATCGGCGGCAAGCAGGCCTCGCTCGGCCTCGGCGTCGAGGCGGCGGCGGGGCGACAGGGACTCGCCGCGCCCGTGCTGGAGAAGCCGCAGCGCCAGCGCCCGCTGGCACCGCGTCTCGACGAGGCCGCCATCAAGGCGCATGAGGCCTTCATCCTCAGCTCGCTGAAGGCCCCGCTCTGGAAGGGCTATCTCGGCATCACCGACGAGGCGGCTCAGTAAGCCTTGGGCGTCATTCTCGGGCGGCGCGAAGCGCAGACCCGGGAATCTCGAGACCAGAAAGCTCCGAGCCTCCGTCGGCAAGAGATGCTCGGGTCAAGCCCGAGCATGACGCCTGGCTACGAGATGGGAGCTTACGAAGCCCGCCGGCGCGACAGCATGTTGAGCGCCTCGACCAGCGCCGAGAAGGCCATCGCCGCGTAGACATAGCCCTTCGGCACATGGACGCCGAAACCCTCTGCGATCAGCATGCCGCCGATCATCAGCAGGAAGCCGAGCGCCAGCATCACGATGGTCGGGTTCCTCTCGATGAACCGCGCCAGCGGATCGGCGGCGAGCAGCATCGTCAATACCGCGACGATCACCGCGATCACCATCACCGGGACATGCTCGGTCATGCCGACCGCGGTGATGATCGAGTCGATCGAGAAGACGAGGTCGAGCAGCAGGATCTGGACGATCACCCCGCCGAAGGTGACGCCGGCCGCGCGGCCGCCATCGAACATGTCCGGGCCCGGATCGGGATCGACCTTGTGATGGATCTCCTTCGTCGCCTTCCAGACCAGGAACAGGCCGCCAGCGATCAGGATGAGGTCGCGCCATGAGAAGGGCTGGCCGAGGACCGTGAAGAGCGGGGCGGTGAGCTTGACGATGATCGCGACCGTGCTGAGCAGCGCGAGCCGCAGGACGAGCGCGAGCCCGATGCCGATCTTGCGGCCTTTCGAGCGCTGATGCTCCGGCAGCTTGTTGGTCAGGATCGAGATGAAGATCAGGTTGTCGATGCCGAGCACGACCTCCATGGCGATCAATGCTCCGAGCGCGGCCCAAACGGCGGGGTCGGAAGCAAGCGTCATAAGGGCGTCCATCGGGTCTCCATCGGATAAGGAAAAGGCGGGCGTCCCGATTGGGGCGTCCGCCAGATGCGCATCCGACATGGCGAGGGGCCAGAGCCTTCGCAAGGGCAACAATCATCCGCAACAAACGAAAAAGGGCCCGCGAGGGGCCCTTTTTGTTGGCGTGGGAAGTGCCGGCGTTCAGGAATTGGCGGCGCTGGGCTGACCCTGCACCTGCTGCTGATAGAGCGCCGCGAAATCGATCGGCGGCACGTAGAAGGCCGGGAAGCCGCCATTCTGCACCGCTTCGGCGATGATCTGGCGCGCGAAGGGGAAGAGCAGGCGCGCGCAGTCGATCACCAGCACGGGGTGGATGTGCTCCTCGGGAATGTTCTGCAGCCGGAAGACGCCGGCATAGCTCAGGTCGAAGGCGAACAGCGTCTCGCCGTTGAGCTCGGCCTTGCCCTCGAGCTTCAGCACGGTCTCGTAATCGATCCCGCCGATATTGCTCGTGCCGACATTGACCTGCAGCGACATCTGCGGGCCCGCCTGGGCGTCCTGCTGGGCGAGCGCGCGCGGCGCCTTCGGGTTCTCGAAGGAGAAATCCTTGGTGTACTGGATCAGGGCATTGAGGCTCGGAGCCGTATCAGCGGCGCCGGCGCCGTTGCCGTTGGGAAGTTCGTTGGCCATCGGTCCCATCTTGTTCTGGCAGGCTGTCTCGGGAAATCCCGCGCCTCCTTGGGCATTCGAGATTGCGCTCCGCCTCCGGGGCGACGCGCGCGTCGGCTATCATGGACACGAGAACGGCACAAGAAGTCGCCTTCACAAGCCGGGGGGTGGATGTTACGAGCCTGTCTCACCATATCACTGTGGTGACGGCCCGCCGCCGGCGATCTGGCAGCGGTTAGAACCATGACAATACGGGGAGCCGCGGGTCAGCCTTCAATGCAAAATTCCTTCGACATAACGACTCTGGTCTTCTTGGCTCTGGCCGTTTTCGTCGCCTGGAAGCTGCGCTCTGTCCTCGGTCAGAAGACCGGCAACGAGCAGCCGCCGAAGGATCCCTTCATTCGTCGCGAGGCGCCGCCGGTGCGGCCGGACCAGGCGCAATCGTCCGACAAGCGCGACAATGTCATCCGTCTGCCCGGCGCGGCCAACGACCCTGCTGCCGTTCCCGTCCCGGCGGCCGAGCGCTGGAAGGATATCGCCCCGCCGGATTCGCCGATCGGCCAGGGCATCGACGCGATTATCCGGCAAGAGCCGGATTTCGATCCGCGCGCCTTCGTCGAAGGTGCCAAATCCGCCTATGAGACCATCGTCACGGCCTTCGCCCGCGGCGATCGCAAGATGCTGAAGGGCTTGCTGGCAAAGGAGGTCTATGACGGCTTCGAGCAGGCCATCACCGAGCGCGAGAAGCGCAACGAGAAAGCGGAATCCAACTTCGTCTCAATCGACAAGGCCGATCTGACCGCGGTCGAGGTCAAGGGCAAGGCGGCCCAGGTGACGATCGCCTTCGTCTCGCAGCTCATCAGCGCGACGCGCGACGCGCAAGGCGCCGTCGTCGACGGCAGCGCCGATCAGGTTTCGGAGGTCAACGACATCTGGACCTTCTCGCGCCAGCTTGGCAGCAGGGACCCCAACTGGCTTCTCGTCGCCACCGAAGCCGGCGCGTGATCCGTGGCGCCGCGGCCGCGCTCGCGCTGCTGGCGGCCTCTTCTTTTCCTGTCATGACGGCTCTGGCTTCGCCTTTTCCTCTTCCGGACGGCGCCCGCGCCGAACCGCTGTCGCCGGGCGAGATCGCCGGCTGGCAGCAGGACGATCAGGCCAGGGCTTTTGCCATCTTCGCACAGGGCTGCATGGCGGACCCGCCATTGCGTCAGGCGGTGCCTTTGCCGGATGGGCTGGATGCCGCTTGCGAGAAGGCGAAGGCGCTGGCTGCGGCCGGTCCCGTCAGCGCCGGGCAGGCGCGCGATTTCTTCGAGCGGAATTTCAGCTTCTGGCGCATCCGCCCGGCCGATGCGGAAACCGGCTTCATGACCGGGTATTTCGAGCCGGAATTCGAGGGCGCGCTGACGCGTTCCGACGCGTTCCCGACCCCGCTCTATGACCGCCCGAAGGATCTGGTGACGCGCCAGCCCGGCGACGACTGGCCCGGCCTCGACAAGGCTCTCTCGGCCGCCCGCCGCACCGGTGACGGCCTCGAACCCTTCCCCGACCGCACTGCGATCGAGACCGGCGCGCTCGACGGGCAAGGACTCGAAATCCTCTGGCTGCGCGATTCCGTCGATCGCTTCGTGCTGCAGGTTCAGGGCTCCGGCCGCGTGCGCTTGCCCGACGGCTCGGTGACGCGGCTCACCTATTCCGGCCGCAACGGCCTGCCCTATACCTCGCTCGGCCGCGTGCTCAGCCAGCGTGAGAATATCCCGCCAGAGCAGATGACCATGGACCGCCTCGTCGCCCGGCTGAAGGCCGATGCCGGCTTCGCGCGCGACCTCATCCGCCTCAACCGCTCCTTCGTCTTCTTCACCCGCCGCGACGACCTTCCGGCGGAGGTCGGGCCGATCGGCGGCGCCGGGCTGCCGCTGACGCCGCTGCGCAGCATCGCCATCGATCGCAATATTTGGCCCTATGGCCTGCCGGTCTGGATCGATGCGACCATTCCCGATGGCGTAGGGAGTGATGAGCATCTCGCCCGGCTGACGATCGCGCAGGACACCGGTTCCGCCATCCTCGGCGCGGCGCGCATGGACCTCTTCGTCGGTTCCGGCGCTGCCGCCGGACACCGCGCCGGGCTGATCCGGCATCCCGTTTCCTTCACTGTGCTCTGGCCGCGCTGAGATGCGGTCGCGCCGGGGCAAGACGCTGACGGAGGCCGATATCGCGCTCTGGCGACAGGTGGCGCGCTCGGTCAAACCGTTGCCGGGCCGTGCGCCCGTGGAACCCGAGTCCACTCCGCCGCCCGTAGCGCCCGCGCCGACGGAGACCTCCGTTCTTGTCGTTGCAAGCATGTCCGCGGCGAAGACGGCCCCGCCGGCCGCTCCGCCGCTCGCGCCGATCGAGCGCCGCCTGCGCACGCAGCTTCGGCGCGGCCAGCAAACCGTCGAGGCCTCGATCGACCTGCACGGCATGCGCCAGGGCGAGGCGCATCTGGCGCTCTGCGCCTTCCTGCGGCGCGAACAGGCGCGCGGCACACGCATCTGCCTCGTCGTGACCGGTAAGGGCGGCCCGGCTCCGGCCTTGTTCGGCGAGGAGCGCGGCGTCCTGCGTCGGATATGGTGCCGCATTGGTTGCGGCTCGCGGAGCTGCGCCCGCTGGTGCTGGGCTTCGAGGAGGCCGAGCAGCGCCATGGCGGCTCGGGCGCGCTCTATGTACGCCTGCGGCGGCTCAGGGAGTTCGGGCCGTGACGCCCTTCGGCCGGCGCGTGCGCGAGCTGCGGCAGCAGCGCGGCCTCACGCTCGCCCAGATGGCCGAGGGGCTCGGCGTGACGCCGGCCTATCTCTCGGCGCTGGAACACGGCAAGCGCGGCCGGCCGACCTTCACCCTGATCCAGGGCGCCATCCATCTCCTCGGCATCATCTGGGACGAGGCGGACGAGCTCGTGCGCCTCGCCGACCTCTCTCATCCGCGCGTCACCGTCGACACGGCGGGGCTCGATGCGGAAGCGACGCTCTTCGCCAATCGTCTCGCCCGCGAGATCGGCGGGCTCGATGCCGAGGATCTGCGCCGCATGGCCGGTATCCTCGACGAGGTCGCAGCGCGGCGCGATGCGGGCCATTGAAGCTCTCCCGGATGTCCCCGGCTTGACCCGCTGCCGGGCTGATGCGACACGGCGCCACCAACCTTTCGGCCTTTCCGGCCGACCCCAACCCGGACCCGACCGCTCATGACCAGCACCCGCACGGACGTCCTCGCCCTCGGCAACGCCATCGTCGATGTCCTCGCCTCGGCCGAGGAGGATTTCCTGATCGCGCAGAAGCTGACCAAGGGCGCGATGATGCTGATCGACGAGCCGCGCGCGGAATCGCTCTATGCGGCGATGGGTCCGGCGCGCGTCATCTCCGGCGGTTCGGCGGCGAACACCATTGCGGGCCTCGCTTCCTTCGGCGGCAAGGGCGCCTTCATCGGCAAGGTCAAGGCCGATGAGCTCGGCAAGCTCTACCGGCACGACCTGACTTCGCTCGGCGTCGCCTTCGGCACCGCCGACGCGGCGGACGGCCCGGCCACGGCCCGCTCCTTCATCATCGTGACGCCGGATGGCGAGCGCACGATGAACACCTATCTCGGCGCCTGCCAGGGTCTCTCGGTCGCCGATGTCGATGCAGCCGCCGTGGAGAGCGCCGACATCGTCTATCTCGAAGGCTATCTCTGGGATCCGCCGGCGGCGAAGGAGGCCTTCCGCAAGGCCTCGGAGATCGCGCATAAGGGTGACGGGCGCGTCGCCATCACCCTCTCCGATTCCTTCTGCGTCGACCGCTATCGCGACGAGTTCCTCGGCCTCGTCCGCAACCGCATGGTCGATCTCGTCTTCGCCAATGAGCACGAGCTGAAGAGCCTCTACCAGACCGCGGATTTCGACACGGCCCTGTCCTGGCTGCGTTCCGAGAACATTCTCGCCGTCGTGACCCGCTCGGAGAAGGGTGCGCTGGCGGTGACGCCGGACGGCATCGTCGAGGAGCCGGTCTTCCCGGTCGAGCGCGTTGTCGATGCGACCGGTGCCGGCGATCTCTTCGCCGCCGGCTTCCTCTATGGCCTGACCTCGAATCGTGAGACGCGCGATTGCCTGCGCCTCGGCGCGCTGGCCGCGGCCGAGATCATCTCGCATGTCGGCGCCCGGCCGGATGCGAGCCTGAAGACGCTGGCCGGGAACGAAGGGCTGCTGTGAGTTCTCCTTCTCCCCTCGGGGGAGAAGGTGTCTGCGGAGCAGACGGATGAGGGAAGGGTCGCGTCAGCGGCCCTTTCTTGTTTTCGGCAGGTGCGCCCTCATCCCTCAGCGCCGCACACGCTGCCACCTGTTCCCCCCGAGGGGAGAAGGAAGCGCGGCCTCTTCAATACAGCGTCGCCTTGACCCGCGCCGGCAGCGCCGCGTCATAGGCCGCGCCGTCGAAGGTCTCGACCGCGGCATTGCGCGCGGTGATGTCGCGCAGGATTGTGCCGGGTGAGGGCAGGGTTCGCTTGTCGACCTGCCGCTCCGGGTTCCAGAGCTCGGCCCGCACCACAGCGCGCGAGCATTGGAAGTAGACCGCCTCGACATGGACGATCATCACGCTCGCCGGCAGCTTTCCGGCCATCTCGAACTGGGTGCACAACCCAGGATCGCAGGATAGCTCGGCGCGTCCGTTCACGCGCAGCGTCTCCCCATAGCCGGGGATCAGGAAGAGCATTCCGATTCGATCGTCGGACAGGATATTCTTTAATGAATCCAGGCGGTTATTGCCTTTTCGGTCGGGAATCAGGAGCGTTTTCGCGTCCCGGACCGTGACAAAGCCCGGCAGATCCCCGCGCGGCGAACAATCCAGGCCCTCCGGACCGACCGTCGCGAGCACGAAAAACGGCGAGGCGGCGATCAGCGCTGCATAATTCTCGTCGACATGATCGATCTCCTTGAATCCCGAAGCCGGCGCGACGGGAGCGGGATAGGCGCGGGCGAGATCGTCGAGCGAAGCGATGCGGTGGTCGGACATGCCGGTCTCCATGGAACGGCATATGTCTAGACTATTAAAGGTGACACCGCCACCGTCATTCCGGGCAAGCGAAGCGCAGACCCGGAATCCATCATAAGGTACCGCACCACTCTACGATGGATTCCGGATCGTCGCCGCTTCGTGGGTTGTCCGGAATGACGGCGCACCGAAAAGCAAAACGCCCCGCATCCTGCGATGCGGGGCGTCTCGTTTCACGTGAATCGCGTGATGGGTCGGCTTACTCGGCCGCGCCCTGCTTCTCGCGGGACTTCTCGGCCTCGCGCTGCGCCTTGAGCTTCTCCGTCAGGTCCTCGCCGGTCGCCTGGTCGACGACCTTCATCGAGAGGCGGATCTTGCCGCGCTCGTCCTGGCCGAGGAACTTGACCTTGACCTTGTCGCCTTCCTTGACGACGTCCGAGACCTTCTGGACGCGCTGCGGAGCCAGCTCCGAGATGTGGACGAGGCCGTCCTTGGCGCCGAAGAAGTTCACGAAGGCGCCGAACTCCATGATCTTGACGACGGTGCCGTCATAGATCACGCCGACTTCGGCTTCCGAGACGATCGACTTGATCCACTTGATCGCCGCTTCGATCGACTTGCCATCGGCCGAGGCGATCTTGATGGTGCCGTCGTCCTCGATGTTGACCTTGGCGCCGGTCTTTTCGACGATCTCGCGGATGACCTTGCCGCCGGAGCCGATGACTTCGCGGATCTTGTCGACCGGGATCTTCATCGTCTCGATGCGCGGCGCGAACTCGCCGAGCTGGCTGCGCGAGGCGGAGAGCGCCTTGTTCATCTCGCCGAGGATGTGGTCGCGACCGCCCTTGGCCTGGTCGAGGGCGACCTTCATGATCTCCTCGGTGATGCCGGCGATCTTGATGTCCATCTGCAGCGAGGTGATGCCGTCCGCGGTGCCGGCCACCTTGAAGTCCATGTCGCCGAGATGATCCTCGTCGCCGAGGATGTCGGAGAGTACGGCGAAGCGTTCACCCTCGAGGATGAGGCCCATGGCGATGCCCGCGACCGGCGCCTTCAGCGGCACGCCGGCATCCATCAGCGCCAGCGAGGTGCCGCAGACGGTGGCCATCGAGGAGGAGCCGTTCGACTCGGTGATCTCCGAGACGACGCGGATCGTGTAGGGGAACTCCGACTTCGCCGGCAGCATCGGGCGGATGGCGCGCCAGGCGAGCTTGCCATGGCCGATTTCGCGGCGGCCGGGCGAGCCCATCCGGCCGGTCTCGCCGACGGAGTAGGGAGGGAAGTTGTAGTGCAGCAGGAAGGTTTCCTTGTAGGTGCCTTCCAGCGAGTCGATGAACTGCTCGTCATCGCCGGTGCCGAGCGTGGTCACGACCAGCGCCTGCGTCTCGCCGCGGGTGAACAGGGCGGAGCCGTGGGTGCGCGGCAGCATGCCGGCCTCGGCCACGATCTTGCGCACGGTCTTCAGGTCGCGGCCGTCGATGCGGGTGCCGTCGTCGAGGATGGTCCAGCGCACGACCTTGGCCTGGGCTTCCTTGAACTGGCCGCTGACCTGCTCCTTGGTGAAGGTGGTCTTGCCGTCCGGCTCGGCCGAGATCAGCGAGGCGACCTTGGCCTTGGCGGCGTCCAGCGCCTTGTAGCGCTCGGCCTTGGTGGTGATCTTGTAGGCGGCGCGCAGATCGGCGTCGACGAGCTTGAGGACGGCGTCCAGAACCACGGAGTTGTCGGCCGGGGTATAGTCGCGCGGCTCCTTGGCGGCCTTTTCGGCGAGGCGGATGATGGCCTCGATCACCGGCTGGAAATGCTTGTGGCCGAACATCACGGCGCCGAGCATCACGTCCTCGGGAAGCTCCTTGGCTTCCGACTCGACCATCAGCACGGCGTCCTGGGTGCCGGCGACGACGAGGTCGAGAACCGAGTCCTTCATCTCCTCGATGGTCGGGTTCAGCTTGTAGGCGCCGTCGATATAGCCGACGCGGGCACCGCCGATCGGGCCCATGAAGGGCACGCCGGAGAGCGTCAGGGCAGCCGAGGTCGCAACCATCGCCAGAATGTCGGGATCGTTCTCCAGGTCATGCTGGAGCACGGTGACGACGACCTGCGTGTCGTTCTTGTAGCCTTCGACGAAGAGCGGGCGGATCGGGCGGTCGATCAGGCGGGAGACCAGCGTCTCCTTCTCGCTCGGACGGCCTTCGCGCTTGAAATAGCCGCCGGGAATGCGGCCGGCCGCGAAGGTCTTTTCCTGGTAGTTGACGGTCAGCGGGAAGAAGTCGAAGCCGGGCTTCGGCTCCTTGGCCGAGACGACGGTCGCGAGCACGACGGTCTCGCCATAGGTGGCCATCACGGCGCCGTCCGCCTGGCGGGCGACCTTGCCGGTCTCGAGGACGAGCTTGCGGCCGCCCCAGATCAGTTCTTCGGTTTGGATGTCGAACATGTGATTCGTCTTTCGGTCGGGTTCGACCCGTCCGGTGCCTTCAGGCCCATGGGCAAGACGGCAGAACGCTCGGGTGGGAAAGGTTGTGCGCCCGAGCGCTCGGCGATCCTGCCATGGACGTCTGCGGCGCCCGGCGGGTCACGCGGGAAAGCCGCCCCATGCGGCCGCCGCGGCAGGCAGGCGCGCCGCCCCTGGCGGCCTCGCCCGAAAAGGAGCCGCCCGGAGCGCGATGCACCGGGCGGAAACGGTTTTCAGCCTTCGATCAGCGGCGGATGCCGAGCCGTTCGATCAGCGTCTTGTAGCGGCCTTCGTCCTTGCCCTTGAGATAGTCGAGCAGCGAACGACGCTGCGAGACCAGCTTGAGCAGGCCACGGCGCGAGTGGTTGTCCTTCGCGTGCGACTTGAAGTGGCCGGTCAGGTTGTTGATGCGCTCGGTCAGGATCGCGACCTGGACTTCCGGCGAGCCGGTGTCGTTCGGCTTGGTGGCGTATTCCTGAAGCAGCGCGGTCTTGCGCTCGGCAGTGATCGACATCGGGATATCCTCGTGTTCGGGTTGATCTGGCGGGCCTGGCCGGGATGTCGTCCAGCGAGGTCCGAAGCCCGCGAGCACCTCATCGTGGAAGCGTCGCGCAGCCGGCCTTTTCGGTCCGGATGGGGGGCATATACACGAAATCGGCGGAAACGCCAGCGCCTCGCGGAACAGGACCGTCGGACCCCGGTTTCGCCACGGCACCTGCAGGAGATCGGGATGGAGCTGACGAACCCGACAAGCCGCTCTGGCCGCCGATGCGGCGCTTCATCGTCGGTCGCCCGCTCAGCCTCCTGAGCACGCCAAACGGCATCGCGGGCTCGCGCTCACGGGAGGTTGAGCGGGAGCGGGACCCGGCCGCTTGCCGATGGTGTCAGCCCGCGATCATAGCGCTGCTGCGCCTCCTCGATCTCGCCGATATGGGTTTCGGCCCAGAGCGTGAGCTGATGCACCGTCTGTGATAAGGTGCGGCCGAGTTCGGTCAGCGAGTACTCGACCGTGACCGGCACGGTCGCGAAGACCTCGCGCCGGACCAGCCCGTCGCGTTCGAGGCTCTTCAGCGTCTGCGACAGCATCTTCTGCGAGATGTTCTCGATCCGGCGTCTCAGCTCGTTGAAGCGCAGCGTGCCGTCGTCGAGCGCGATCAGGATCAATACGGCCCAGGTATCGCCGATGCGGTCGAGCACACGGCGCGTCGGGCAGAGGGCCTGGAAAGGGTCGGGACGTCTGAGCATGGCGGTTTCCGGAAGGTGACCATGTCGCGCGAAAGTGCCTTCTTTACGGAACGTCGCGGCGTGATCAGATAGGTTCCATTGGAATGCAGGTATCCAGAAGATACCGGAAAAGGGAACCCATGTCATGAAAATCGCATTGATCGGCGCCAGCGGATTCATCGGCTCGCGCCTGCTCGCCGAGCTCGCCTCCCGCGGCCACAACGTGACCGCCATCGTCCGCAATCCTGAGAAGGTTGCGGCCAAGCCGGGCGTCACCGCCGTCAAGGGCGACGTCTTCGACAAGGACGGGCTCGCGAAGCTTCTCGCCGGCCATGATGCGGTGATCAGCGCCGTTCACTTCTCCGCCAGCGATCCGCAGACCCTGCTTGCGGCGGTGAAGCAGTCGGGCGTGAAGCGCTATCTCGTGGTCGGCGGCGCCGGCAGCCTCGAGGTGGCGCCGGGCGTCAAACTCTTCGACACGCCGGATTTCCCGGCCGCCTATCTCGACGAAGCCCGGAAGGGCGGCGCGTTCCTCGATCTCCTGAAGCCGGAGCAGGGCCTGGACTGGACCTTCCTGTCGCCCTCGGCGCTGATCCAGCCCGGCGAGCGCACGGGGAAGTTCCGTCTGGGAACGGACCAGCTCCTGGTCGATGCCAAGGGCAACAGCGCGATCTCGGCCGAGGATTATGCCGTGGCGCTGGTGGACGAGTTGGAAAAGCCGGCTCATAGCCGTCGCCGCTTCACCGTCGGCTACTGAGCGATTCTCCGCACTGTTCCGAAAATGAAAAGGCCGCGCCCTCTTTCCAAGGCGCGGCCTTTTTAACCTGTCCGGCGTTGCCTCAAGCCTTGTGGAAGCGCTTCTCGCCGATGCTGAGCGTACCGCGCTTGAGCTTGCCGAGGGCGACCCAGCCGGATTCGCCTTCGAAATAGAGCTTCGAGCGATCGACGGCGTAGCGTCCGCTATGCCGGGCCCCGAGCTCGGGCTTCTGCTTGTGGAACTGCCCGTCCGGCCTCAGATCGATCAGGATGGCGCCGTCTTCCGTCTTCCAGGTGCCGATGGCGGCCTGCTCGAAGGGGGAAGGGGCGTCGGTCTCGTGGAAATCGATCTCGAGCGGGCGAATGTCTCGGCTGCGCGGCGCAATGCCGGTGGCGAGCTGGCCGAGAGCCTGAAGAACCTGGCTGAGCTGCATCGGTCCGGTCTCCCTGAAAATGAGAAAACCCTGCGCCCGCTCTGGTGAGCGGAACAGGGATTCGACGACGAGCACGCGCTGGCGAAACCTGCGATGTCGAAGCCGTATGAAGAATGATTGTCGAAGGTGGCGCCTGCTGGGCATGATTGCGGCGGCACAAAGCTTAGATAGGCGCGAAGCGCCTCATTGCAAGAGCCGCGGTCGTTCGCGGCCGGGCTCGGTCGATCCAAGCCGTTGATGCCTAAAGGAAACGGCGCCTTTCGGCGCCGTTAGGATCTGTGGCGATGCTGGGTTCGTGGCGCGTGGTGCGCCTCAGAACTCTTCCCATCCGGTGTCGATGGCGCGTCCATTGGCGACCTTGCGGGGGGCGGGGGCGGTCCGGGACTGGACGAAGGCGGCCTCGGCGAGCTGCCGCAGCCGCGCCGGCTCGGGCGCGGTGGCGGCGGCAGCCGGGGCCGGCCGGGCCGGGACGGCAGAGGCCACCTTCGCCGGGCGGGCGGGCGCCGCCGCATGGGCTTGCGGAGAGGCGGACTGCCCAGCCGCCTCGCGGCCGGTGCGGAAGGTCGCGACGAGGTCGTTGAGCTGGCCGATCCGGCCCGAGAGCGAGCCGGCCGAGGCCGCGCTCTGCTCGGCCAGCGCCGCATTCGCCTGCGTCATCTCGTCGAGATGCGCGACCGCCTGGCTCATCTCGTCGATGCCATTGGCCTGCTCGCCCGACGCCGCCGAGATGTCGGCGATGGTGGCGGCGACCTTGCGCGAGGCTTCGAGGATGCGCGCCAGCTGGTCGCCGGCCTGGCGCACCAGCTTCACCCCGGCGCCGACCTCGTCATTGGAGGAGGAGATCAGCCCGGAGATGTCCTTGGCCGCCTCGCCCGAGCGCTGCGCCAGGGTGCGCACCTCGGAGGCGACGACGGCAAAACCCTTGCCGGCCTCGCCGGCACGCGCCGCCTCGACCGCGGCGTTGAGGGCCAGCAGATTGGTCTGGAAGGCGATGTCGTCGATGACGCGGATGATGTCGGAGATCTTCTGCGAGGCGCTCTCGATGCGGGCCATGGCCTCGACCGCCTGGCCGGCGATGGCGCCGCCGGACTGGGCCGCCTGCATGGCCTCGTCGGCGATGCGGGCGGCATCCTTCGAGGCCTGGGCCGAGGCCTTGACGGACGCGGCGAGCTCCTCGGTCGTCGCGGCGGTCTCTTCCAGCGAGGAGGCCTGCTCCTCGGTGCGCTTGGAGAGATCGTCGGCGCCCATGTTGATCTCGCGGGCGGCGAGCCCGACATCGGCCGAGGTCGTCTGGATCGTCGCGACCGTGGCCGAGAGGCGCTCGACCGTCTCGTTGATCGCGCCCTGGAGATCGGCGAAGCGGCCGCGATAGCCGCCCTCGACCTGCCGTGTCAGGTCGCCGCCGGCCACCGCCTGCAGAACCCCAGCGAACTCCGTCGTCGCTCCGTCGACCACGCTGTTGATCTCGTTGATGCCGGCGACCAGCCGCTGCATCTGCTCGTCGGCATCGTCGATCTGGAGGCGGGCCGAGAAATCGCCGGCCGCCGCCGCCGCGACCACCTCGCCGACATCCGACACCACCGCCTCCATCGACTGCGCCCGCGCCAGCCGCGCCGCTGCCGCAGCACGCTCTTGCTCCTGCAGCAGCGCGACCTGCTCGGTGCTCTGGCGCAGCACGGACACTGCGCGGGCCATGGCGCCGATCTCGTCGGGACGGCCCGTGTGAGGGACGTCGACGCTGGTATCGCCGGCGGTGAGCGTCTCCATGACCTTGCTGAGGTCGAGGATCGGGCGAGTGATCGAGCGCTGGGCGAAGACCAGCGCGAAGCCGATGGAGACCACCAGCGTCGCCAGCAGCATCAGCGGCAAGAGCCATTGGATCTGGCGGGTGAAGGCCGTCGCCTCGTCGCCGACGACGATGCCGGCCTGTTCGACGCGCTGGCTGAAGCTGATCAGCAGATCGTTCAAGGCCTTGCGATTGGCGCGATTGGCTTCGTTGTTGCCCTGGGCATTGGCGGCCTCCGCCGAAACCTGGCGTCCGAGCCGGGCGGTTTCGGTGCGGAAGGCGATGAACTCCTCGACGGATTTGGCGATCTGCGCGACCGTGCCCCGCTCTTCGGCCGGCGCGACCTTCTCCAGATCGGCGACGAATTTGCGCAGCGTCGGGATGCGGTCGTCGATCCCCTTGGCGTAGGTATCGGCCTCCTGCGGGGTCTTCGACATGTAGATGCCGCGCGATTCCATCACCACGGCGGTGACGACGCCGTTGATCCGCTGCGTCAGCAGCGCGACATTGCCCTGGATTTCGGCACGCGTATTGAGGTCATCCGCCTTGTGCAGACCGTAGAGACTGATGATCGCGGAAATAACGGCCCCGCCCACAACGATAGCGAGCATGGCGAGAATTTTCAGGCGGATTGATTTCATGATGATGGCCCCGGGGCAGCTTCCCGAACGAGGAAACCGCTTCAACAAGCCGACCATCCGTCGCCAACGATAAAAAACTGATTAAGAGATAGATGCACTGCTGACCTAGAATACTGACGCGATTATCCCTGAATGCCGAAGAGTCATCCTGCTGGGAATAGGAAATTCGTACAGAGATCGGCAGGTTTACACTTGAACTATTCGACAGGCCGCGACCTTCGGGGAATCGCGGACCCTTCAGTCTCGACGCTCGCCGCCTGACCTCGTTGGCGCACGGGCTCTGCGCCCTGCCGAAAAGCGCCCCCTCTTGATAGTGTGGCTCTGCCTGAACATGTTGCGTCTTCCGCAGCCCCATGTCCGGTCACAGTTTCTCATGTCCGAATCCAGCAATGCTCCCGTCATGCACGCCACCACCATCCTGATGGTGCGCAAGGGCGGCCGCGTCGTCATCGGCGGCGATGGCCAGGTCTCGCTCGGCCAGACCATCATGAAGGGCAATGCGAAGAAAGTTCGCCGTCTCGCCAAGGGCCAGGTGATCGCCGGCTTCGCCGGCGCCACCGCCGATGCCTTCACCCTGTTCGAGCGGCTGGAGAGCAAGCTCGAGCAATATCCGACGCAATTGCTGCGCGCCTGCGTCGAGCTCGCCAAGGATTGGCGTACCGACCGCTATCTGCGCCGGCTCGAGGCGATGCTGCTTGTCGCCGACAAGGAGGTCTCGTTGCTGATCTCCGGCACGGGCGACGTGCTCGAGCCCGAGGCGAGCGAGCACGGCGCGGTGATGGCGATCGGCTCCGGCGGCAACTATGCGCTTTCGGCCGCGCGCGCCCTGATCGATATCGAGCCCGATGCCGAGACGATCGTGCGCAAGGCGATGAAGATCGCCGGCGACATCTGCGTCTACACCAACCATTCCCTCGTCATCGAGACACTCGAAGCAGCCTGATATGCGCCGATAACGCGCATTTCGGGTCAATTCATCCGGATACAACACCGCAATGACCAGCTTTTCCCCCCGTGAGATCGTCTCCGAGCTCGATCGTTTCATCGTCGGCCAGAAGGATGCCAAGCGCGCCGTCGCGATTGCGCTGCGCAACCGCTGGCGCCGCCAGCAGCTCGAAGGGCCGCTGCGCGAGGAGGTCTCGCCGAAGAACATCCTGATGATCGGGCCGACCGGCTGCGGCAAGACCGAGATCGCCCGCCGCCTCGCCAAGCTCGCCAATGCGCCCTTCCTCAAGGTCGAGGCAACCAAGTTCACCGAGGTCGGCTATGTCGGCCGCGACGTCGAATCGATCGTGCGCGACCTGCTCGAGATCGCGATCGCGCTGGTGCGCGAGAGCCGGCGCAAGGATGTCCAGGCCAAGGCCCATGTCGCGGCGGAGGAACGCGTGCTCGACGCGCTCGTCGGGGCGACCTCCAGCCAGGCGACGCGCGATTCCTTCCGCCGCAAGCTGCGCGACAACGAGCTCGACGACAAGGAGATCGAGGTCGAGGTTGCGGCGGGCGCCGGTTCCGCCACGCCGATGTTCGAATTGCCAGGCATGCCCGGCGCCTCGATCGGCGCGATCAATCTCTCCGACATGTTCGGCAAGGCTTTCGGCCAGAAGGGCAAGCCAAGGCGCATGCTGGTCAAGGACGCCTATGGCCCGCTGCTGGCCGAGGAGAGCGACAAGCTGATCGACCAGGAGGCCATCGTCCAGGCGGCGATCCGCGAGGTCGAGAACAACGGCATCGTCTTCCTCGACGAGATCGACAAGATCTGCGCCCGCGAGGGCAAGGGCGGCGCCGATGTCTCGCGCGAGGGCGTGCAGCGCGACCTGCTGCCGCTGATCGAGGGCACGACTGTCGCGACCAAGCACGGCGCGGTGAAGAGCGACCACATCCTCTTCATCGCCTCCGGCGCCTTCCATGTCTCGCGCCCCTCCGATCTGCTGCCGGAGCTGCAAGGCCGCCTGCCGATTCGCGTCGAGCTCAACCCGCTCGACGTCGAGGACTTCAAGCGCATCCTGACCGAGACCGAGGCGAGCCTGATCAAGCAATCGGTGGCGCTGATGGCGACCGAGGAGGTCGCGATCGAGTTCACGCCGGATGCGATCGACGCCATCGCCCGCATCGCCGTCGATGTGAATTCCACGGTCGAGAACATCGGCGCCCGCCGGCTCCAGACCGTGATCGAGCGCATCCTCGACGAGATCTCCTTCACCGCCCCGGACCGCTCGGGCGAGGCGGTGACGATCGACGCGGCCTATGTCGAGGCGCGCATCGGGGATCTCGCGAAGAATGCCGATCTGAGCCGGTTCATTCTCTGATGGCGGATTCGGGGGCGCCGGCGTCGAAACCGCCCTCCCGCCTCGCCCGCGATTCGGCCGTCGTCGGCGCGGCGACCGTCGCATCGCGCCTGCTCGGCTTCGCCCGCGACGTGCTGATCGCGCGCCTGCTCGGCGGCGGACCGGTGGCGGATGCCTATCTGGCGGCGCTGCGCCTGCCCAATCTGGTCCGCCGCGTGCTCGGCGAAGGCGGGCTCAACGCGCCCTTCGTGCCGCTTTATCTCGGCATCGCGCGCGAGCGCGGCCCGCAGGAGGCGCGCCGCTTCGCGTCGGAGGCCACCGGCAATCTCGCCTTTCTGCTCCTGGTTCTGGTCACGGTGGGAGAACTCTTCGCGCCCTGGCTGGTGCTCGGTCTCGCCGGGGGCTTCGCCGAGGAGCCGGCGACGCTGGCCTTTGCCGCCTATTACACCCGGCTGATGCTGCCCTTTCTGCTGCTGACCACGTTGGCGGCGCTGCTGGCGGCGCTGCTCAACGCCGAAAAGCGTTTCACCGTCGCGGCACTGGCACCGGCGCTGATGAACGCGATCCTGCTTGGGTTGCTGCTGGTGCTGCATGTCTACGGCACGGCGCCGGAGCGCGCGGCGCAGTGGCTCGCCATCGGCGTCAGCCTCACCGGTCTGGCGCATCTGGCCATGATCCTGCTCGCGTCGCGCGGGCTTGGCCTGCCGCGCCCGGCGCTGCGCTGGTCCTCGGATATGACGCGCCTCCTGCGTACTGGCGGCGCGACCCTGCTTGCGGCCTCGGCGGCGCAGCTCGTGCTGCTGGTCGCGACCCAGATCGCCTCGATCGCGCCCGGCGCCGTCGCGGCGCTCTACTATGCCGATCGCGTCTTCCAGTTGCCGCTCGGCTTCGTCGGCGTGGCGATGGGGACGGTCGTCCTCTCCGATATGGCGGATGCCGCCGGGCGGGACGGGCCGGATGCGATGCTGGGACAGTCCCTGGCGCTGGGCCTGGCGCTGGCGCTGCCGGCCGGTGCCGCGCTGGTCGCGCTGGCCGATCCGATCGTCTCGGTGCTGTTCGAGCATGGCCGCTTCGAGGCCGCCGACCGCGCGCGGACGGCCGGCGCGCTTGCCGCCTTCGGCTATGGCCTGCCCTTCGCCATCGCGGCGAAGGTCTTCGGACAGGTCTATTTCGCCCGTCGCCGGCCGCGTCTGCCGCTGCTGTCGGGCTGCCTTGCTGTGCTCGTGGCGGCGCTCGTAGGCCTCGGGCTGGCCGATGGCGACAACGCGGCCCGGATGGCGGCTTTCGCCGCGACGCTCGCCTTCGCCGTGCAGGCCGTGATGCTGGGCGCCACGCTGATCCGGGACGGCATCTGGCGGCCGGGCGCGAGCAATCTGCGGCCCATCGCCGCCAGCCTCGCCGCGAGCGCGATCATGCTGGGAGCCCTGCCGCTGCTGCTGAAGGCGCTCGCGGCGCCGCTCGCCCTCGATCAGCCCATCCTGTACCGCGCCGGGGCGCTGGTGCTGCTCTGCCTCGGCGGGGCCGTCGTCTATGGCACCGTCGGCGGGCTGTTGGGTGCATTCGGCGCTCTCCCCTTGCGCAAGCGGCGGGCTTGAGCCAGAAGCGCCGCTTCCTCCCTCCATCGTGACGACGGAGTGCCCCATGTCGGGTTTTCACCAGCGCGTATTCTCAGGCATGCAGCCGACCTCGACGCTGCATCTCGGCAATTATTTGGGCGCGCTGACCAACTGGGTGGCGATGCAGGAGACGCATGAGTGCATCTATTGCGTCGTCGACATGCACGCGATCACCCAGGGGCTCGACGTCTGGGGTGGCCCTAAGGTACTGACCGGCGCGATTCGCGAGGTGGCCGCCGCCTATATCGCCGCCGGCGTCGACCCGAAGAAGAGCATCATCTTCAACCAGAGCCAGGTCTCGGGCCATGCCGAGCTCGCCTGGGTGTTCAATACAGTGGCTCGCCTCGGCTGGCTCAACCGCATGACCCAGTTCAAGGAGAAGGCCGGCAAGGACCGCGAGAACGCCTCCGTCGGACTCTATGACTACCCGGTGCTGATGGCGGCCGACATCCTGCTCTACAAGGCGACGCATGTGCCCGTCGGCGAGGATCAGAAGCAGCATCTGGAGCTCACCCGCGACATCGCGCAGAAGTTCAACAACGACTTCGCCGAGCGCATCGCGGAACTGGGGCTCGGTACCGGCGATCAAGGCTATTTTCCGATGCCGGAGCCGATCATCATGGGCCCCGCCCAGCGGGTGATGAGCCTGCGCGACGGCACCAAGAAGATGTCGAAATCGGACGCTTCCGACTATTCGCGCATCAACCTGACCGATGATGCCGACGCCATCGCCCAGAAGATCCGCAAGGCGAAGACTGACCCCGAGCCGCTTCCCTCCGAGGAGAAGGGGCTGGAGGGTCGCGCGGAAGCCGAGAACCTCGTCGGCATCTATGCCGGCCTCTCGGGCGTGGCGAAGGGCGAGGTGCTGAGGGAGTTCGGCGGCAGCCAGTTCTCCGGCTTCAAGGCGGCGCTGGTCGACCTCGCGGTCGAGAAGCTCAGCCCGATCGCCGGCGAGATGCGCCGCCTGCTCGCGGATCCCAGGCATATCGACGCCATCCTCGGCGAGGGCGCCAAGCGGGCCGACGCCATCGCGGCGCCGATCCTGCGCGAGGTCAAGGACATCATCGGCTTCGTCCGGAGCTGAGCGCCGTCCGGAAAGCCCGGTTCCGGGTGAGGGGCTTGCGCCGGGCTGCCGGCGCGGGCCACCATGCCGCCTCCTGAGGCGGCGACAGGGATATCCATGGTCAAGAGACGCCGGTCCTACGAGACGGGCCATCGCCCGAAATTCCTCGCCGTGGTCGACGACACCGAGGAGTGCGCCAAGGCGCTGCGTTTCGCGGCGCGCCGCTGCGCCCGCGTCGGCGCGTCCATCGTCCTGCTCGGCGTCGCCACGCCGCCCGAGCACGAGACCTGGCTTGGTGTCGGCGAGGCGATGCAGGCGGAGGCCGAGGCCGAGGCCGAGAAGCGTCTCGATACGGCTGCAGCCGCCGTGCGCGCGCTCGCCGGCCTGGAGCCCGAGAAGGTCGTGCGCACCGGCGACAAGGCCGATGAGCTCGTCAAGCTGATCGAGGAGGATGAGGACATTTCCCTTCTCGTGCTGGCTGCCGGCACCGGCCGCGAGGGGCCCGGACCGCTCGTCAGCGCGCTCGCCGGCAAGTCCTCTGCGAGCTTCCCGATCCCCGTCGCCATCGTCCCCGGCCATCTGGAGGACGAGGAGATCGACGCGTTGGCGTGAACCGACGTCGGCATTGACCGACCGGCTGGAATGATTCCATCCATCGGCCTATATCGGAGCCAGGAACGGCGACCTTGAATCGCCGGTACCGGAGGTATCCATGTTCATCCAGACCGAAGCGACGCCGAATCCGGCGACCCTTAAATTCCTGCCCGGCCGCATCGTCATGGGCGCCGGCACGCTCGATATGCGCGAACCGGCCGAGGCCGAGCGCTCGCCGCTGGCACAGCGCCTGTTCGGCGTGTCCGGCGTGTCGGGCGTGTTCCTCGGCTCCGATTTCATCACCGTCACCAAATCGGACGGCGAGTGGCCGCATCTGAAGCCCGCGATTCTCGGCGCCATCATGGAGCATTTCATGTCGGGCGCCCCGGTGCTGTCGGAGGGCTCGGCCGCCGATGTGATCGAGGAGGGCGAGTTTTTCGCCGAAGAAGACGCGCAGACGGTCGAGACGATCAAGGACCTGCTTGAGACGCGCATCCGCCCGGCGGTGGCCGGCGATGGCGGCGACATCACCTTCCGCGGCTATCGCGACGGCACGGTCTATCTCGTCATGAAGGGCGCCTGCTCGGGCTGCCCCTCATCGACCGCGACGCTGAAGCACGGCATCCAGAACCTGCTGCACCACTTCCTGCCGGAAGTGCGCGGGGTCGAGGCGGTTTGATATCGGAGCGCAACGCGTGGTCGTGCGAAGCCTGGTCGTGAACGAAGAAGCGCGGGATCGCCTCCCCGGATCGAGGCCCTGATGCGCATCCTCGCGATCGACACGGCGCTCGGCGCCTGCTCGGCTTGCGTGCTCGACGCCGGTGAGGCGCAGCCGCTGGCCAGCGAGCAGCTCGCCATGGATCGTGGCCATGCCGAGGCGCTGATGCCGCTGGTCGAGCGGGTGATGAACGCGGTGGAGGGGGGCTTCTCCTCGCTCGACCGTGTCGCCGTCACCGTTGGCCCCGGCAGCTATACCGGCCTGCGGGTCGGCGTCAGCGCCGCGCGTGCCATCGCCTTCGCGGCCGGCATCCCGTCAGTGGGCGTCACCACCGTCGCGGCCTGCGCGGCGCCATTGATCGGCCGCGAGCCCGGCCGCGTCATCGCCGCCGCGCTCGATGCCAGGCACGGGCAGGTCTGGTTTCAGGCGCTGAGCGCGGAAGGCAAGCCGCTGGTCTCGCTGCGGCAGGTCAGCTATCGCGATGCGGCGCGCGCCATCGGCGCCGGCCCGGTCAGCCTGGTCGGTTCCTCGGCGCTGGCGGTGGCGAACGAGGCCTGGGCGATCGGCCTCGACGCCGTCGTGGTCGACAGCGCCAGGGCGCCCGATATCGCCTGGGTGGCGCGGCTCGGCCTGATCGCCGATCCCGAGACGGCTCCGCCGCGCCCGCTCTATCTTAAGGCGCCGGAAACGACCCCGCAGGACAAGGCGCGGCTGCCGCGCCGGTGAGGCCATTCGCCAGATCGGGGTTGACCTTGGGGCAGGCTGTGCGAACAAGCGGCATGGATTGGTTGCGCAGGCTCCTTCATCCCGGTTCGGCTCCCGCGCGGACGGGGCGCCTCGATGTCGCCCATGCGCGGCAGGTCGCGTCGCTGCATCATCTGGGCGGCTTCGCCCGCGGCTGGGAGCCTTCCGAATGCGCCGCGCTGATTGCCGATTCGGGTGTCGTGGCCGATGGCGTCTTCAGCGGCGGCGGCCATAGCCCGGATGGTTTCGTGATGTCGCGCAAGGCGGCGGACGAGGCCGAGATCCTCAGCATCGTCGTTTCTCCGGCACGGCGACGGGACGGGCTCGGCCGCACCCTGCTCGCCGTCCATCTCGCCCATCTGGCGAGCGAGGGCATCACGCAGGTTTTCCTCGAGGTCGAGGAGGGCAACGAGCCGGCGGAGCGGCTCTATCGCCATTTCGGCTTCCGCGAGGTCGGCCGCCGCAAGGGCTACTACCCCAAGCCCGACGGCTCGCGCGCCACCGCGATCGCGATGCGGCTCGATCTCGCGTGACATCCGCCCGCAATCGGGCGATGAGGAGCCCTTGCATCCCATCAGGACCGACCCGACGCCGATGACCGGAACCGCTCGCGCATGAACGGACTATCCGCAGGCGCCCTGCTTCGCCTTGCGCTGCTCGGGCTCGGCACGCTCGCCTTGGTGCCATTGCAGCTCGTGGTCCTCCGCGCATGGCCGGCGCAGGCTGGCGTCCTGCCGCTGCGCTTCCATCGGCTCGTCTGCTTCTGCCTCGGCGTGCGCCGCCGGGTCAGGGGCACGCCGCCATCGCCCGGAGCGGGCGCGCTGATCGTCGCCAACCATGTTTCCTGGCTCGATATCTGCGTGCTCGGGGCCGAGCAGAAGCTCGCCTTCGTCGCCAAGAGCGAGGTCGCGAGCTGGCCCGTCATCGGCTTCCTGGCGAAGCTCCAGCATACGGTCTTCATCGACCGCCAGCGCCGCAGCGCCACGGCCGGCGTCGCCGCGGCGATGGGCGCGCGCATCGCGGCGGGGGAGGACATCGTCCTCTTCGCCGAGGGCACGACCGGGGATGGAACACGCATCCTGCCCTTCCGCTCCTCGCTGCTCGGCGCCGCCCATCAGGCGATGGGTGACACGGAAAGCGACGTGACGGTCTATCCGCTGGCCGTCACCTATACCGGCTGGCAGGGCCTGCCCGGCGGGCGCATCGAGCGCGGCGCGCTCGCCTGGTATGGCGATACCGAGCTCGTGCCGCATCTCAGGCATGTGCTCGCCTGCGGAAAGGTCGATGTTGAACTGGTCTGGGGCGCGCCGATCGTGATGGGCCGGGCGACCTCGCGCAAGGAGGCGACGCGGCTGGCGGAGGCGACGGTGCGCGCCGCCCGCCGCGAAGCCGTGACCGGCCGTCCCGCCGGGTAAGGAAGCGCTGGCCCGCTGCTTGCTTTCCGTCCGTTGCGGCATGGCGGTGATTTTCAAGCCGCGCGAACCGGAGTAAGGAGACGGTTTGGAGATCCCGACCGCGACGATGAAGAAAGTCCACATCAAGTCCTTCGGCTGCCAGATGAACGTCTATGACGGGCAGCGCATGGCCGATATCCTGGGCGAGCAGGGCTATGAGGAGACGGCGACGCCGGAAGGCGCGGATCTGATCCTGCTCAACACCTGCCATATCCGCGACCGTGCCGTGCAGAAGGTCTATACCGAGCTCGGCAAGCTGCGCGATATCAAGACTGCCCAGAAGGCAGAGGGCCAGGAGACGAAGATCGTCGTCGCCGGCTGCGTCGCCCAGGCCGAGGGCGGCGAGATCCAGCGCCGCCAGCCGGCGGTCGACCTCGTCGTCGGCCCGCAGGCCTATCACCGCCTGCCCGAGCTTCTGGCCGAGGCGGCGGGCAAGCGCGTCGTCGATACCGATCTCCCCATCGAGGACAAGTTCGGCTTCCTGCCGGCGCCCAAGCCTCAGGTCATTCGCGCGCGCGGAGTGTCCGCTTTCGTCACGGTGCAGGAAGGCTGCGACAAGTTCTGCGCTTTCTGCGTCGTGCCCTATACGCGCGGCGCCGAGTTCTCGCGGCCGGTGGCACAGGTGGTGGCAGAGGTCGAGCGGCTGGCGGAAGCCGGCGTGCGCGACGTCACTTTGATCGGCCAGAACGTCAACGCCTATCACGGCGAAGGCCCGGACGGCGCCGTCTGGGGCCTCGCGCGATTGATGCATCGCGTCGCCGAGGTGCCGGGCATCGCCCGCATCCGCTATACCACCAGCCACCCCCGGGACATGGACGACGATCTCATCGCCGCCCATCGCGACCTGCCCCAGGTGATGCCTTTCCTGCACCTGCCGGTGCAGGCGGGCTCGGACCGCATCCTCGCGGCGATGAACCGCAAGCACACCGGCGACGAGTATCGCCGCCTGATCGAGCGCATCCGCACGGCACGCCCGGACATCGCGCTCTCCTCCGACTTCATCGTCGGCTTTCCCGGTGAGACCGATGCCGATTTCGAGGACACGATCCGCCTCGTCGACGAGATCGGCTTCGCCTCGAGCTATTCCTTCAAATATTCGTCGCGCCCCGGCACGCCTGCCGCCGATCTCGACGGGCAGATTCCGCGCGCCGTCATGGACGAGCGGCTCTATCGATTGCAGGAACGCATCGAGCATCATCGCCAGGCCTTCAACGCCGCGATGGTCGGACGGGCTGTGGATGTGTTGCTGGAACGCGCCGGGCGCCACCCGGGACAGCTTGCCGGCAAGTCGCCCTATCTGCAGGCTGTGCAGATCGACAGCGAGACGAATCAGATCGGGGATATCGTGCGGGTGGTGATCGAGCGCACCAGCACCAATTCGCTCTTCGGCCACAAATTTGAGGCCGGGGCAGGTTCGCGAAAGGAAATGGCCGCTTGAGCGCGCGCCCTCTCGCCCCCATCTGCGGGTTGAGCACACCCTGTCATCAGGCTGAAATTGTTGCGTTCGGATATGCTGTGAGACGACCGGGCCGGTCGTTCCTGTCCGGCCGGAATAACCGTCAGGGAGATGACGCATTTGGCACAGGCTGATTCGATGACGCCGAAACCCGACCGGACCCCGCGGCGCGAGATCGCGCCGGCGCGCGGGGAGAGCCTCGCCCGCGAGGGCCTGCCGGCGACCGAGGTGACGTTGAGTTTCGAAGACAATCGCCTCGCCAGCCTGGTCTTCGGCCAGTACGACCAGAACCTCGCTCATCTCGAGCGGCGGCTCGGCGTCGTCGTCAATCCCAATGGCAACCATGTCACGGCGAAGGGACCGCGTGAGACGGCCGAGCAGGCTGTCCGCGTGCTGAAGACGCTCTATGCCCGCGCCAAGGCCGGCGCGGCGGTGACGCTCGGCGATGTCGACGGTGCGATCGAGGAGAGCAACGTCCAGCGCTCGCTCTTCCCGACGGCGGACACCGGCAAGGCCTCCTTCGACGCGATCGTTACCAGGAAGCGGGGCCCTGTAAGAGCCCGCAACGCGGCGCAGGACGCCTATCTGCGCCAGCTCAAGCGCCATGAGCTCGTTCTCGCCGAAGGTCCGGCCGGCACCGGCAAGACTTGGCTCGCGGTCGGGCATGCCGTCTCGCTGATCGAGCAGGGCGTGGTCGAGCGGATGATCCTGTCGCGCCCGGCCGTCGAGGCGGGCGAGCGCCTCGGCTTCCTGCCCGGCGACATGCGCGAGAAGGTCGATCCCTATCTGCGGCCGATCTACGACGCGCTCAACGACTTCATGGAGGCGCGCCATGTCGAGCGCGGCCTGCAGACCGGCATGATCGAGATCGCGCCGCTCGCCTTCATGCGCGGCCGGACCCTGACCAACGCCGTCGTGCTGCTCGACGAGGCGCAGAACGCCACCTCGATGCAGATGAAGATGTTCCTCACCCGCCTGGGCGAGGGCTCGCGCATGATCATCACCGGCGATCCCTCGCAGATCGATTTGCCGCCCGGCCAACGCTCCGGCCTCGTCGAGGCGGCGAAGCTGCTCAAGGACGTCGAGGGCATCGGCTATGCCCGCTTCGAGGAGGGCGATGTCGTCCGCCACGATCTGGTGCGCCGCATCGTGATGGCCTATGAGGCGTCGGCGAGGCGCGAACGCGAGGAGCGCGAGGAGGCGATGCGCAATTCCGCAGCGGCTCCCGAGGCGCATCGCGAGGGCGACAGTGAGGGATTGAAGCGGATGTTGGCGCGGGAGCGGCCGCGATGAAGGATCGACCTCGCGCGCGGCGTTCGGCGCCGCCCGCGGAGAGCCTTCCGGCTCTGGTTCTCGATATCCGTGCCGAGTCGCGCCGCTGGCGTGAGCTGGGCAATCTCGCAGCCTTGCGCGCCATCGCCGGTGAGGCGCTTCGTGCGGGGCTGGCCGTTGCGCCGCGCCGGCCCGTGGACGGTGCCGAGCTCAGCCTGCTCCTGACCGATGACCGGCGCATCCGCCTCGTCAACCGCGACTGGCGCGGCTTTGACAAGGCGACCAACGTGCTCTCCTTCCCGGCCGCGCCGCCGGAGCGCATCGCGACCAGCCCGCTGCTCGGCGACATCGTCGTCGCCTACGAGACCGTGGCGCGCGAGGCCGAAGCCGAGGGCAAGAGCTTTCCCGACCATTTCCGCCATCTCGTCATCCACGGGCTGCTGCACCTGCTCGGCGAGGATCACGAGACCGAGGCCGAGGCGCGCCGCATGGAAGCGCTCGAGGTCGAGGCGCTCGCGCGTCTCGGCATTGCCGACCCTTACGCCGATGCCGAGCTCGTGACCGAGCCGGCCCCGTCTTTCTCAGAACATTCACGGCCATGAGCGACGACAGTCGACAATCCCAGAACGAAACCGCCGGCCGGGGCCTCGGCCACTGGCTCGGCCAGTTCCTCGACCGGCTCGGTCTACGCGGCGGCGGCACGGCGCGGGAGGAGATCGTCGAGGCGCTGGCTGAGGCGAATGGCGAATTGGCCGACCTCTCGGCGCAGGAGCGCGCCATGCTCACCAATGTGCTGGGCCTGCGCGAGCGCCGCGTCAGCGATGTCATGATACCCCGGGCCGACATCGTCGCGGTGCCGGCGGATGTCACGCTCGACCAGCTCCTCGCCCATTTCCGCACGGCCGGCCATTCGCGCCTGCCGGTCTTCGACGATTCGCTCGATGATCCCCGCGGCATGGTCCATATCCGCGATTTCCTCGAATACATCGCCGAGAAGGCCCATCCCGCGGGCATGGCCGGCAGCGATACCGAGGAGGCGCAGACGGCTCCGCATGATCTGGCGGCGGTCGATCTGTCCACCCCGCTCGCGGCGACGAAGCTGCTGCGCCCCGTCCTCTACGTTCCGCCGTCGATGCCGGCGGTGGACCTGCTCGTCCGCATGCAGGCGACCCGCACCCATATCGCCCTCGTGATCGACGAATATGGCGGCACGGACGGGCTCGTCTCGATCGAGGACCTGATCGAGATCGTCGTCGGCGATATCGAGGACGAGCACGACATGGAGGAGGCGCCGATCACGCCGGCCGGCGACGACTGCTTCACGGCCGATGCACGCGCCACCCTCGACGAACTCAAGCAGGCGACCGGGGTCGATCTCTCCGGCAACGAGGTCGCCGACGACATCGACACGCTGGGCGGGCTGATCGTCACGCTCGCCGGCCGCGTTCCGGCGCAGGGCGAGATCGTCGACGGACCCGAGGGCCTGTCCTTCGAGGTCCTCGATTCCGATCAGCGCCGCGTGAAGCGCCTGACAATCCGTCGCCGCGACCGGACGGCGCCTGAAGAAGCGGCGATGGAGCCCGGCTGATGCCGATCACTGGGGTCGCGGAGGCCGTCATCCTGGCCTGGGGATGGCGCAGGCGGCTCATCGCCTTTGCCGCTGGCGCCAGCGGCGCGCTCGCCTTGCCGCCGCTGGATCTGTGGCCGCTCGTCGTCCTGCCGATGACCTTTGCCATCTGGCTGATGGACGGCGCGGTCGGGACGACGCGCTGGCAACGCTTCCGCTCCGCCTTCGTGGCCGGCTGGTGGTGGGGTTTCGGCTTCTTCGTCGCCGGGTTGTGGTGGCTCGGCGCCGCCTTTCTGGTCGAGGCCGACAAGTTTGCCTGGGCGATGCCGCTCGGCGTCGTCGCGCTGCCGGCTTTCCTCGCGGTATTTCCGGCTTTCGCCTTCGGCGCGGCGCGGCTGTTCTGGCCGAAGGGCGCGGGCCGCATCCTTGTCCTCGCCGCGATGCTGGGGATCAGCGAGTGGCTGCGCGGCCATGTGCTGACCGGTTTCCCCTGGAACGTCTACGGCATGATGCTGGCCGGCGAGATTCATCTCGCGCAGGTCGCTTCGCTCTTCGGGCTCTATGGGCTCACGCTCTTCGCCGTGGCAATCGGCGCGGCACCCGCGACGCTGGGCACCGCGGCGGGCCCGTCCGGGCGCTGGGCGCCGTCGCTATTGGCGTTGGCCGCTCTCGCGGCCTTCTTCGCCTATGGCGTCTGGCGCGTGCCGTCCGGCCCCTCGCCGCTGGTCGCCGGCGTCAAATTGCGGCTGATGCAGCCGAACCTCCCGCAGGACGCCAAGTTCAACGGCAATAACGGCGCGGCGATCCTCGACCACTATCTCGAGCTCAGCGACCGGGCGACGAGTCCGCAGACGCCGGGCCTCCAGAACGTCACCCATGTGATCTGGCCCGAATCCGCCTTCCCCTTCCTGCTCGGGCGCACCCCGCAAGCGCTCGCGCGCATCGCGGCCGCCCTGCCGCCGGACGTGACGCTGATCACCGGCGCCGCAAGGGCCGGCGAGATTCTGCCGGGCGAGGGCCGGCCGCCGATCTACAACTCCATTCAGGTCGTGAACGACGAGGGCGCCATCGTCGCGAGCTACGACAAGGTCCATCTCGTGCCCTTCGGCGAATATCTGCCGCCGATCCTCGGCACGCTGATCCGCGCCGTCGGCCTGTCGCAGTTCGTCTCGGTTCCCGGAGGATTTTCGGCGGGAAGCACGCATTTGCCTCTGGCGATCAAGGGGCTGCCGACCGCGGCGCCATTGATCTGCTACGAGGCCGTCTTTCCCGGCGCGGTTGTGCCGCGGGGGCCGCGCCCGGCCTTTTTCCTGAACCTCACCAATGATGGCTGGTTCGGCCAGACCAGCGGTCCCTATCAGCACTTCGCCCAGGCGCGGCTGCGCAGCATCGAGGAAGGCCTGCCGCTCGTCCGCGTCGCCAACACCGGCATTTCCGGGGTCGTCGACGCCTATGGCCGCGTCGTCGCCAGCCTGCCGCTCGGCAGCGAAGGCGTTCTGGATGCTGGCCTGCCGCGCTCAGGCGCCCCGCCATTCTATGCGCGATGGGGCGATCTGGTCTTCGCCGGACTCTTGGCCCTTTTCCTCGCTCTGGCCCGGATTTTGCGGGTCTGAGGGCCTAACATTAACTTTTTCGAGACCAGTGGACCGGATCGCTGGCTTGTAATACATCACGACCTCCGCGCCGACCAGGATTGCGGCTCCTGGCCAAGACAATGATGCTAGGACAGGTTGAATGATGATCAAGAAGGTACCCAATCCGATCGACCGCCATGTGGGCAGCCGAGTTCGGATGCGACGCATGCTTGCCGGGATCAGCCAGGAGAGGCTGGGCGAGGCCTTGGGGCTGACGTTCCAGCAGGTCCAGAAATACGAGAAGGGCTCGAATCGCATCAGCGCGAGCCGCCTGCAGCAGATCGCCAAGATGCTCGATGTGCCGGTAGCCTTCTTCTTCGACGGAGCGCCGAGCGGCGATATGCCGGCCGGCGGTTTTTCCGATTCCGCGGCGACGACCTATATTTCGGATTTCCTGTCGACCAGCGAAGGCGTGCAGCTCACCAAGGCCTTCACCCGCATCAAGAATAGTCGGGTCCGCCGCCGTGTCATCGATCTGGTCGAGGCCCTGGCCGAGGAAGACAGCGAAAAGGTCTAGTTTTCGCGTCGTTTTGTTCGACCTGTCGAACGATCTTCCCGATAAACGAATTATAGCGCTTGACGGCGAACGCGTCCGGCTGCATTGACGGGGCGTTTTCCATGCTGGCGCATGCCGCGCCAGGCGCTTTCATCGTGCCCAGATTCAAGGGAAGCCGCGACCGTGTCACGCCAGAATTACCTGTTCACCAGCGAATCGGTCTCGGAAGGCCACCCCGACAAGGTCTGCGACCGCATCTCGGACGAGATCGTCGATCTGTTCTTCAAGGAGGCGGTGAAGGCCGGCTATGAGCCGTCCAAGGTCCGCGTCGCGGCCGAGACGCTGGCGACGACGAACCGTGTCGTCATCGCCGGCGAGGTCCGCACCCATCTCGACGAGAAGCAGATCAAGTCGAAGGTGAAGTCGGCGGCCCGCAAGGCGATCCGCAACATCGGCTACGAGCAGGCCGGCTTCCACTGGAAGACCTGCAAGATCGACGTGCTGCTGCACCCGCAATCGGCCGACATCGCCCAGGGCGTGGACGAGTCCGGCAATAAGGATGTCGGCGCCGGCGACCAGGGCATCATGTTCGGCTATGCCAGCCGCGAGACGCCCGAGTTGCTGCCCGCCCCGATCTACTACGCCCACAAGATCCTGGAGACGCTGACGCTCGCCCGCAAGAAGGGCGAGGGCGACGCCGCCAAGCTCGGCCCCGACGCCAAGAGCCAGGTCACCGTCAAGTACGAGAACGGCAAGCCGGTCGGCGTCACCCAGATCGTGCTCTCGACCCAGCATCTCGATGAAAGCCTGTCCTCAGCCGATGTCCGCAAGATCGTCGAGCCCTATATCCGTCAGGCGCTGCCGGATGGCTGGATCTCGAAGGACACGGTCTGGCACATCAACCCGACCGGCAAGTTCGTCATCGGCGGCCCGGACGGCGACGCCGGCCTGACCGGCCGCAAGATCATCGTCGACACCTATGGCGGCGCGGCTCCCCATGGCGGCGGCGCCTTCTCGGGCAAGGACCCGACCAAGGTCGACCGCTCGGCCGCCTACGCGGCGCGCTATCTCGCCAAGAACGTCGTCGCGGCCAAGCTGGCCGACCGCGCCACGATCCAGCTCTCCTACGCCATCGGCGTCGCCAAGCCGCTGTCGATCTATGTCGACCTGCACGGCACCGGCAAGGTCGACGAAGCCAAGCTCGAGGACGTGCTCGGCAAGCTGGTCGACCTGTCGCCGAACGGCATCCGCAACCATCTCGGCCTCAACAAGCCGATCTATGCCAAGACCTCGGCCTATGGCCATTTCGGCCGCAAGGCCGGCCGCGACGGCAGCTTCTCCTGGGAGAAGACCGATCTCGTCGACGCACTGAAGAAGGCCGTCGCCTGAGATTGACCCCCGGGTCAGGAATGGAAAGGCCGGGGTTCACCCGGCCTTTTTTCTTTGACTTGACGGATAAGGTCGCTGAAACACCCCCGTCATCCTGGGCCCGACCCGGGCTCCATCGTAAGGCTCCGCAGCTCTGTGATGGATTCCGGATCTCCGCTTCGCTGCGTCCGGAATGATGGCTCCATCGGACAAAGCGATACGAAGACGATCATGACCTACGACTCCGATCATGACGAACGCGCCTTCTACGGCCGCCGCAAGGGCAAGGCCTTGCGCGATGGCCAGAGCTTGCTGATCGAAGAGACTTTGCCGCGTCTGCGCCTGCCGGAAGGCGAGATCGCCGACCTCAAGGCGCTGTTTCCGCATCCGGTCGAGGCGGTGCGGCTCGAGATCGGCTTCGGCGGGGGCGAGCATCTGCTGATGCGGATGCGCGAGAGCCCGCAGATCGGTTTCATCGGCGTCGAGCCCTTCATCAACGGCATGGCCAAGTTCCTGGCGGTCGCCGAGCGCGAGGGCCTGACCAATATCCGCGTCTGGGACGACGATGCCGCGTTGCTGCTGCCGCGCTTCCCGGCCGGTAGCCTCGACGCCATAGACCTGCTCTATCCCGATCCCTGGCCGAAGCGCCGCCAGCGCAAGCGCCGCTTCGTCTCGGAGCACACGCTTGGCTTGTTCGCTCGCGCACTTAAGGCCGGCGGTCGTTTCCGCTTCGCCAGCGATATCGACGACTATGTCGGCTGGACGCTGACGCGCCTGCTCGCCTCGCCGGATTTCGACTGGACGGACGAGCGCGCCGAGGATTGGCGCCGGCCTTATCCCGGCTGGATCCGCACGCGCTACGAGGCGAAGGCGGTCAGGGAAGGCCGCGTTTCCAGCTATCTCACGGCCTTGCGTCGCGCATCCTGAGGAAGCCGAGCACGCGCTGGGCCGTGCTCTGGGCGAGGTTGCGGAAGCTGTCGCGGGCCCGCTCGATGGCGGCTTCCGACTTGCCGAGATCCTTGCGCAGCGAGATCAGCGCCGCCGTCGTCTCCCAGGACCAGCCGAGCCCGCGTGCGACGAGCAGCACAGCCTCGCGGTCGGAGCCGAGGATGATCTGCTCGGCCGCCGGCAGGCTGAGCTGCGCCAAGACGGCGAGCGCGCAGGTCGCATGCTCGGTCGCCCCGCTCTGGGCCAGGGCGCGCACCTTGGCCTCGTCGAGCTGGCCGGCCTCGTTCAGCTCCTTGATCTCCGTCAGGGCGGCGCTGATCGGGCCGAGCTCGCTAGGCATCTGACCGTCGGCGAAGAGCGCTTCGGCGCCCCGCTCCACGGCGTCGTCGATCTCGTCGACCAGCGCCAGGGCGAGGCTCTCGTTGAGGCGCTTGCGGGCGGAGTTCTTGGCCGCCCGGATCAGTTGCTCGGACAATTCGGCGGGGATGTCGCGGCGCATGCCCAGCGTCGCCTGCAAGGCGTCGTCCTGCACCGCCCGCATCACCAGCACGCCCATGCCGTGCCGCGAGAAGCGCGCGGTCTGGTTGGAGGCGACGGCATGCGTCACCACGCGGCCGCCGCGCAGGATCAGGAAATCGGTGACGGGCTCGCCGAGATTGGGCCGTTCGGTGATGGCGAGCATATGGTCCCGGCCCTTCGCCGCCGAGATCGCGACCAGATCCTGGTCGCTGAGCCGCGGCGATTGAATGAGGACCGGACGCGCGACGGCGATTTCGTCGAGGGCGAGCTGGTGGATGACGCCGTTCGGCGCGTTCGGGATCGATGCCAGCCGCTCCGCCAGCTCGATGCGGGCATGGAGCTCGATGACGCGCGACAACCGCCCGATCACCACGTCGAAGACGCCGACCTGCTCCTCGTCCATATGGATGGCGGTGGCGAGGAACAGATCCGTCAACCGGGCGAGGATCTCGGCACGCTCGTGGCCGGAGCCACGCTGTATCGTCGATTCCAGGTCTCGCAGCATCGTGCCGACCGCACTCATCCCGTGTCCTCGCGCAGGGTTTCACCGTGAAGGTGACACGCAAGGATGACCAACGGGTTAGCGGGAAAGGGCAAATCTCGGCCCTTCTGGCGCGGCGGTGGCCACGCTTGCATCTTGCCGCAAGGCGGACTACATAGCGGCCAACAGCTCTGGTATCGGTTAACGCCGGTGATCAAGAGCGGGCCGGCCGGCCCGCTCTTTTTTATTGGCCGCGACCCGCCAGGCAGACGGGACGGCCCGGGGCATGAACGAACCGACAAGCGAACCGACAGCATCATCCGCTCAGGAGCCGCGCCTCGTCGTCGAGAGCGGCGTGGCGGCGCGCGTTGCCATGATCATCGAGCCGGCGATCGTCGATCTCGGTTACCGGCTGGTGCGTGTGCGCGTGACCGCGCAGAATGGCTGCACCGTCCAGATCATGGCCGAGCGGCCGGATGGCTCGATGACGGTCGAGGGCTGCGAGGAAATCAGCCAGGCCGTCTCGCCGGTGCTGGATGTCGACGATCCCATCCAGGCGGCGTATTATCTCGAGGTCTCCTCGCCGGGGATCGACCGCCCGCTGGTGCGCGCGAGCGATTTCGAGCGCTGGGCCGGGCACCTCGCCAAGATCGACACGAGCGAGCTGGTCGCCAACCGCAAGCGTTTCCGCGGCATCCTGCGCGGGGTTTCCGGCACGGATGCGCTGCTGGCCCGCGACGATGCCAGGAGCGACGAGGAGCGCGACGTCGCCATCCCGATGCGATTGATCGCGGATGCGCGTCTCGTGCTGACCGACGCTTTGGTCACCGAGTCGCTGCGTCGCGGCAAATCGGGCCTGCCGCCCGAGATGCCGGCACCCGACGAAGTCGCCGGCCCGAAGAAGGGCCATGGAAAATCGCTCGGCCCGCGTCCGGGCAAGAAGCGCGGACCGGCTCCGCACGAAACAGATACGGAAGAGGAGTGAGCGCCATGGTGGTCGCCGCCAACAGGCTCGAATGGCTGCAGATCGCGGATGCGGTCGCCCGCGAGAAATCGATCGACCGGCAGATCGTGCTCGACGCGATGGAGGACGCGATCGCCCGTGCGGCCCGCTCGCGCTACGGCGCCGAGACCGACGTCCATGCCGAGATCAACACCAAGACCGGCGAACTGCGCCTCGCCCGCCATCTCCAGGTCGTCGAGACCGTCGAGAACCCGGCGATCGAGATCACCGTCGACGAGGCCAAGCGGCATAATCCGGCCGCCCAGGTCGGCGACGTCATCGCCGATCCGCTGCCGCCCTTCGATTTCGGCCGCATCGCCGCCCAGTCGGCCAAGCAGGTCATCGTCCAGAAGGTCCGCGAGGCCGAGCGCGACCGCCAGTACGACGAGTACAAGGATCGCATCGGCGAGATCGTCAACGGCGCGGTCAAGCGCGTCGAATACGGCAACGTCTTCGTCGATCTCGGCCGCGGCGAGGCGATCATCCGCCGCGACGAGATGATCCCGCGCGAGACCTTCAAGGTCGGCGACCGTGCCCGCGCCTATGTCTACGACGTGCGCCGCGAGCCGCGTGGCCCGCAGATCTTCCTGTCGCGCACCCATCCGCAGTTCATGGCCAAGCTCTTCGGCCAGGAAGTGCCGGAGATCTATGACGGCATCGTCGAGGTCAAGGCCGTCGCCCGCGATCCGGGCTCGCGCGCCAAGATCGCCGTGATCAGCCGCGATTCCTCGATCGACCCGGTCGGCGCCTGCGTCGGTATGCGCGGTTCGCGCGTCCAGGCCGTCGTCGGCGAGCTCCAGGGCGAGAAGATCGACATCATCCCGTGGTCGCCGGATGTCGCGACCTTCGTCGTCAACGCGCTGCAGCCGGCGGAAGTCGCCAAGGTCGTGCTCGACGAGGAAGCCGACAAGATCGAGGTGGTGGTGCCCGACGAGCAGCTCTCGCTCGCCATCGGTCGCCGCGGCCAGAATGTCCGCCTCGCCTCGCAGCTCACCGGCTGGGACATCGACATCCTCACTGAAGCCGAGGAGTCGGAGCGCCGCCAGAAGGAATTCGTGCAGCGCACCGAGATCTTCATGAACGCGCTGAACGTCGACGAGACGGTCGGCCAGCTCCTGGCGTCCGAAGGCTTCCGCAATGTCGAGGAGCTCGCCTATGTCGAGCTCTCCGAGCTCGCCTCGATCGAGGGCTTCGACGAGGACACCGCCTCCGAGATTCAGAACCGGGCTTTGGAGCACCTCGCCGCCGTCGAGGCTGAATTCGACGAGAAGCGCCGTGCGCTCGGCGTCGAGGACGCCTTGCGCGAGGTCGAGGGCATCACCACCTCCATGATGGTGGCGCTCGGCGAGAACGACGTGAAGACCGTCGAGGATCTCGCGGGCTGCGCCACGGACGACCTCACCGGCTGGACCGAGCGCAAGGACGGTGAATCGACCCGTCATGCCGGCTATCTCGACGGCTTCGATCTCTCCCGGCAGGATGCGGAAGCCATCATCATGGCCGCACGCGTTCATGCGGGTTGGGTCGAGGCTCCGGTGGAGGAGCCCGAGGCAGAAGCCGACGAGGCTGCCGAGGCCTGAGCGGAGCGCCCGCGATGAAGGCGGCGACGCTGAAGGAAGGATCGGAGCGCAGTTGCGTTCTCACCCGTGCGGTGAAGGCGCCCGACGATCTGATCCGCTTCGTCGCCGGCCCTGACGGGACGCTGGTGCCGGATTTGCGGCGCAAGCTGCCCGGGCGCGGTGTCTGGGCGAGCCTCAGTCGCAAGGCCGTGACCGAGGCGATCCGGCGCAAGGCGTTCGAGCGCTCGTTGAAGACGAAGGTCGCGGTTCCCGCCGACCTTCCGGAGATGATCGACGCGCTGATGCTGCGGGACGTGCAGCAGGCGTTGTCGATGGCGAACAAGGCGGGCCTCGTGGTCGCCGGCTTCGGCAAGGTCGAGGCGCTGATCGAAACCGGGCGCTGCCTCGCCGTCATCGCGGCGAGCGATGGCGCCGAGGACGGCAAGCGCAAGATCGGCCAGGCCATCCGGCGGGCCGAGGCGGCCCGCGAGAGCGAGGGCCTCAAGGTCCGCAGATTGCCCGTCGTCACGATTTTCGCGGCGGCGGATTTGGAATTGGCGTTGGGGCGGGCACATGTGATACATGCCGCGCTTGCTCCGGGTCCGGCGGCGGAGGGTGTCCTCTCCCGCTGGCGTCGGCTCGTCCGGTACCGGACGGACGATACCGCCGCATCCGACCAGAATGAACCCGAAGACACGACCGAACCGGCAGGACCGAACGCGGAATGACCGATAGCAAGACCCCGGGCGACAAGACTCTCAGCGTCAACCCGCCCAAGACCTTGTCGTTGAAGCGACCTGTCGAGCAGAGCACTGTTCGGCAGAGCTTCTCGCATGGGCGCACGAAGCAGGTGGTCGTGGAGGTCAAGCGCCGCGTCCCGGGGCACGAGGTCAAGGAGCCCGTCCCGCCGCGTCCGCCGCAGCCGGCGCCGGCCCAGTCCGCTCCGCGCCCCGCCCCTCAGGCGCCCGCGCCGCAGCGTCCGGCCGGCAGCATGCTGCTGCGCACCCTCTCCGACGAGGAGAAGGATGCCCGCCAGCGCGCTCTGGCCGAGGCCCGCAGCTCTGAAGCGGAAGCTCGTCGCGCCGCCGAAGAGGAAGCCCGCCAGCGCGCCCAGGCCGCCGAGCGCGAACGCCAGGAACGCGAGGCTGCCCAGGCCCGTCAGCGCCAGGAAGAGGAGCGCCGCCGTCACGAGGACGAGCAGAAGCGCCGCGCCGAGACCGTCGTGCGCCAGCGCGACGAGCAGGTCGCCCGCCCGGCTTCGCCGCCCCCCGCGCAGCAGCCGCGTGAGTCCGCCCCGTCGCCGGACCAGGCTCCGGCCCCCCAGCCGACCCAGTATTTTGGCCGCCCGGCCCCGTCCGGTCCGCGCGAGTTCACGCCGCGTCCGCCGATGCGCGACACCGGCGCGCGCCCGCCGCGGCTGGATTCGCGTCCGCCGCGTTCCGATGCGCCCCGTGCGCCGCGCATGGATGCTTCGGCTCCGGCCGAGCCCGCGGTCGCCCGCCCCGTGCGCCAGGCTCCCTCGGCCAACACCACGCGCAATCGTTCGGACGACGTCGACGTCAAGGCCGCGTTCCGCCGTCCCGGCCTGGGTGCCGGGCCTGGCCGCGGTCCCGCTCCGGCGGCGCCCAAGACGCCCAAGGTCAGCAATGAGCGGCCGCGCGGCCGCCTGACGCTGTCGACCGCGACCGGGAGCGAGGACGAGCGGACACGCTCGGTCGCCTCGTTCCGTCGCCGCGTGCAGCGCATGACCGGCCACCGCGCCTCCGACGCTCAGAAAGAGCGCGTGATGCGCGAGGTGATCATCCCCGAGACGATCACCATCCAGGAACTCGCGAACCGCATGACGGAACGCGGCGTCGACGTCATCCGCCTGCTGATGAAGCAGGGCGCGATGCACAAGATCACCGACGTGATCGACGCTGACACCGCTCAGCTCATCGCCGAGGAGATGGGCCACACGGTCAAGCGCGTCGCCGAATCCGACGTCGAGGAAGGCCTGTTCGATACGCCGGACACCGACGAGGCCCTGGAGGCCCGCCCGGCTGTCGTGACGATCATGGGCCATGTCGACCACGGCAAGACCTCGCTGCTCGACGCGATCCGCAAGACCAAGGTCGTCACCGGCGAGGCCGGCGGCATTACCCAGCATATCGGCGCCTATCAGGTGACGACGCCGCTGGGCAGCCAGGTCACCTTCATCGACACCCCCGGCCACGCCGCCTTCACGGCGATGCGCGCCCGCGGCGCCAAGGTGACGGATATCGTCGTGCTGGTCGTCGCGGCCGATGACGGCGTCATGCCGCAGACGGCCGAGGCCATCCATCACGCCAAGGCGGCCGGCGTGCCGCTGATCGTGGCGATCAACAAGGTCGACAAGGCCGACGCCAACCCCGATCGTGTCCGGGCCGAATTGCTGCAATACGAGATCCAGGTCGAGACGCTCGGCGGCGAGACGCTTGAGGTCGAGGTTTCCGCCAAGACCGGCCACAACCTCGACAAGCTGCTCGAGGCGATCGCGCTGCAGGCCGAGGTGCTCGATCTCAAGGCCAATCCCGACCGCGCTGCAGAAGGCACGGTCATCGAGGCCAAGCTCGACCGCGGCCGCGGCCCGGTCGCGACCGTCCTCGTTCAGCGCGGCACGCTGCGCACCGGCGACATCATCGTGGCGGGTGCCGAATGGGGCCGCGTTCGCGCCCTGATCGCCGACACCGGCGCGCAGGTGAAGGAGGCTCCGCCCTCCATGCCGGTCGAGGTGCTCGGCTTCAACGGCACGCCCGAGGCCGGCGACCGCGTCGCGGTGGTCGAGTCGGAAGCGCGTGCCCGCGAAGTCACCGAGTACCGCGAGCGTCAGCGCCGCGATCGTCTCGCCGCCCGTGGCGCCGCCTCCGGTGCCGGCCGTTCGCTCGCCGACATGATGCGCGATCTGAAGGAAGGCGCCGGCCGCAAGGAGTTCCCGCTCGTCGTCAAGGGCGACGTGCAGGGCTCGGTCGAGGCCATCGTCGGAGCGCTCGAGAAGGTCGGCAACGACGAGGTGCGGGCTCGCGTCCTGTCCTCGGGCGTCGGCGCCATCACCGAGTCGGACGTCACGCTCGCCCAGGCTTCGGGCGCGGTCGTGGTCGGCTTCAACGTCCGTGCGCATAAGGAAGCGCGCGAGGCGGCGGAGCGGGCCGGCGTCGAAATCCGCTACTACAACATCATCTATAATCTCATGGATGATGTGAAGGATGCGATGTCGGGCCTGCTGGCGCCGACCCTGCGCGAGACCATGCTCGGCAATGCGACGATCCTCGAGATCTTCAACGTCTCGAAGGTCGGCAAGATCGCCGGCTGCCGCGTCACCGACGGCACGATCGAGCGCGGCGCCAATGTCCGCCTGATCCGCGACAACGTCGTGGTCCACGAGGGCAAGCTCGCCCAGCTCAAGCGCTTCAAGGACGACGCCAAGGAAGTCGTGGCCGGCCAGGAATGCGGCATGTCCTTCGAGAACTACCAGGACATGCGCCCTGGCGACGTGATCGAGTGCTACCGCGTCGAGGAAATCAAGCGCACCCTCTGAGGCGGCGCTTCCTGAAACAGCGCGTCATGGCCGGGCTTGGTCCGGCCATCTCGTGACGAGAAGAGCGCGTCCAGCGCCTCATCTTTGAAGAGACGGTCGGGTGAGACCCGGCTGTGACGTTTGATCCGGTCCGATCCCGGAGAACGAGAACCATGGCCAAACCTGCAAAACCCTCCGGTCCGTCGCAGCGGCAACTGCGCGTCGGCGAACTTATTCGCCATGCGCTGGCTGAGATGCTCGCGCGTGGCGACATCCATGACGATGTACTGGCGAAACACGTCATCACCGTTCCCGAAGTCCGTCTCTCGCCGGATCTCAAGCTCGCCACGGCCTACATCATGCCGCTCGGCGGGCAGGACGTTAAGCCGGTGCTCAAGGCGCTCGAAGCCAATAAGCGCTATATGCGCGGCGAGATCGCCCATCGCGTGAACCTGAAATACGCGCCGGATATCCGCTTCCGCGCCGATGAGAGCTTCGCCGAGGCCGAGCGCATCGACGCGCTGCTCGATACCGAGCAGGTGCGCCGCGACACGCTGGTGGAGCGCCTGAAGATCGACCAGGACCACGAAGACCAAGCCCCCGAAAACGACCGCCGTGACGATGACCGCTGAGAACCCATCCGAGATCGCCCCGGGCCAGGACGCCGCCCCGGCACCGCGCCCGAAGAAGCGCGACGTCCATGGCTGGGTGGTGCTCGACAAGCCGGTCGGCATGACCTCGACCCATGCGGTCAGCGTCGTGAAGCGCGCCTTTTCGGCGAAGAAGGCCGGCCATGCCGGCACGCTCGATCCGCTCGCCTCGGGTCTGCTGCCGATCGCGCTGGGCGAGGCGACCAAGACGGTCCCCTTCGTGATGGATGGCCGCAAGGCCTATCAGTTCACCGTCGCCTGGGGCACGCAGACCAATACCGACGATACCGAGGGCAGCGTCATCGCCACCTCGGACAAGCGGCCGGACGAAGCCGCCATCGCGGCCCTGCTGCCGCGCTTCACCGGCACGATCATGCAGACGCCGCCGAAATTCTCGGCGATCAAGATCGCCGGCGAGCGCGCCTACGACCTCGCCCGCGATGGCGAGGATGTCGAGCTGCAGGCCCGCCCGGTCGAGATCGACGCACTCTCCATCGTCAGCCATGACGGCGCGACCACCACCTTCGAGGCCGAATGCGGCAAGGGCACCTATGTCCGCGCCATCGCTCGCGATCTCGGGCTCGCGCTGGGTTGCCTCGGCCATGTCGCGCATCTGCGCCGCACCCGCGTCGGCCCCTTCGCCGTGGCGGATGCAGCCGCTGTCGAGACCCTGCGCGAGAGCCCGGAGAGCGCAGCCGCGGCGCTGAAGCCGGTCAAGGCCGCGCTGACGCTCATTCCCGAGGTCGTGATCCATCGCGACGCCGCGACCCGCCTCAAGCGCGGCCAGAGCGCCCTGCTGCGTGGCGCCGGAGCGCCGATCGCGGCCGAGGCGGCCTATGCGACCTGCGCCGGCACGCTGATCGCGACCGGCTCGATCGACAACGGCGAGTTCGTCCCCCACCGCGTCTTCAATCTCTGAAGGCGGATGGGCGAAAGCCGCAGGAAGCAACGGTTCGGGGGCCTTGCCCAGGATGGCAGGCTCCTGTTCTGGCGCATCGGCTGCGTTTTCGGGGTCGTTGCCGTCATTCTCGCGACGGCCTGCTATTTCACCTACAGCCATAACCAGAAGCTGCTGGCGCGTGCCGAGCGCGCCTCAGGAACCGTAGTCGAACTCCGGCACGGCGGTGGGAACTCGACCTACCGCCCGGTCGTGAGCTTTCAGACGGCGCAGGGACAGGCCGTCACCTTCGTGACCTCATGGGGCACGAGCCCACCGGCCTATCGCAGGGGCGATCAGGTGATCGTGCTCTACGACGCAGCAACGCCGGACAAGGCCGAGATCGAGGGTTTTCTGTCCCTGTGGCTGGGAACCCTGATCCTTGCTGGCCTCGCCACGGTCTTCGGGTTGCTCTCGGCGACCCTGATGATCGTGGCCAAGCGCGGCTGACCGGCCTCAGGCCGCGCGCTTCAGCCCATCCCGCGCCCAGATCGCACCGAGCGCCGCCACCAGCGCATCGATATCGGCGTCGGAATGGAAGGGCGAGGGCGTGATCCTGAGCCGCTCCGTGCCGCGCGGCACGGTCGGATAGTTGATCGGCTGGACATAGATGTCGAAGCGCGCCAGCAATTCGTCGCTGATCGCCTTGCAGGCCTTCGCCTCGCCGACCATCACCGGGACGATATGGCTGGGGTTCTCCAGATGCGGGATGCCGGCTGCGTCGAGCTTGCGCCGCAGTGCCTGCACCCGGTCCTGCTGGCGCTCGCGCTCGGCCGGGCTCTCCTTGAGATGCGCGATCGCGGCGATCGCGCCGGCCGCCACCGCCGGCGGCAGCGAACTCGAGAAGATGAAGCCGGAGGCGAAGCTGCGGATGAAGTCGCACAGCGCCGCGGAGCCGGCGACATAGCCGCCGATCACGCCATAGGCTTTCGCCAGCGTGCCCTGGATCAGGGTGAGCCGGTCGGTCAGCCCCTCGCGCTCCGAGACGCCGCCGCCGCGCGGCCCGTAGAGCCCGACAGCATGGACCTCGTCGCAATAGGTCATGGCGCCGAACTCCTCGGCGATGTCGCAGAATTCCGCGATCGGCGCGATGTCGCCATCCATCGAATAGACCGACTCGAAGGCGATCAGCTTCGGCCTGCTCGGATCGAGCGCGGCGAGCTTGCGGCGCAGATCGGCCGGGTCGTTATGGGCGAAGATGTGCTTCTCGACGCGCGAATGCCGGATGCCCTCGATCATCGAGGCATGGTTCAGCGCGTCGGTCAGGACGATGCAGCCGGGGATGCGCGCGGCCAGCGTCGAGAGCGCGGCCCAGTTCGCCATGTAGCCGGAATTGAAGATCAGCGCCGCTTCCTTGCCGTGGAGATCGGCGAGCTCGCGCTCCAGCAGGACATGGTAGTGGTTGGTGCCGCCGATATTGCGCGTGCCGCCGGCGCCGGCGCCCGAGCCGTCGAGCGCCTGGTGCATCGCGGCGAGCACCTTCGGATGCTGGCCCATGCCGAGATAGTCGTTCGAGCACCAGACGGTGACGTCGCGCGGGCCGCTCTCGCCGTGATAGGTCGCGGTCGGAAAACGTCCGACCTGACGCTCCAGATCGGCGAAGACCCGGTAGCGGCCCTCGCGTCGCAGCCCGTCGAGCTCGCTGCGGAAGAAACTCTCGAAATCCATGGCCAGCCTCCTGCGGCGCGCCTCTCCTAGGCCTTTTGGGGGCGCGGCGGAATGGCGCGCGGTGTCGCGGCTGGAATCCTTCTATTTCGAACGTTCGGCCAGTTCCAGCAGCGTTTCGAGCAGGACCTTGATGGCGGTGCCGGCATCGGCCTCGGTCATGTTCTCGCGCGGCGAGTGGCTGATGCCCTTCTCATTGCGCACGAACAGCATGGCGACCGGAGCGATCGCCGCCATCGCCATCGCGTCATGTCCCGCGCCGGAGGGCAGTCGCCGGGCGGAGAGGTTGCTGCCGGCCCGCGCCATGCCGGCGGCGAAAGCGTCCTGCAGCTGCGGGTCCATCGGGACGGCCTCGGCTTTCGCATAGGGCACGATCTCCAGCCCGACGCCGCGCCGCGCCGCGATGGCGCCGAAGCGGTTGCGGATCGCCGCCTCCATCGCGGCCAGCGTCTCGTTCCGGGGCGCACGGTAGTCGATGGTGAATTCGGCGGCGCCGGGCACGACATTGGTCGCGCCGGGCTCGGGGCTGAGCACGCCGACCGTGCCGACGGCGAGCTCATGCGCCGCGGCGATCTCTTCCAGCGCCAGCGCCATCTCGGCGGCGGCGGTCAGCGCGTCCTTGCGCAGGGCCATCGGCACGGTGCCGGCATGCCCTGCCTCGCCGGTGACGCGCACGCGCGCCCGGCTCTGGGCGTTGATGGCGGTGACGATGCCGACGGGCTCGTTCTCGGCCTCCAGCACCGGCCCCTGCTCGATATGCACTTCGAGATAGGCCCGGATCGAGCCGGGCTTGCGGGTTAGCGAAGCGATGCCGGCCGGGTTGCCGCCGAAGGCGACGAGCGCGTCGGAGAGCCTTACGCCCTCGCTGTCGCGCGCCTCGAGCCAGGCCGGATCGTAATGGCCGGCCAGCGCCTCCGAGGTGGAGAGATGCGTCGGAAAGCGGACATTCTCCTCATCGCCGAAGGCGACGACCTCGATCGGGAAGGGCAGGCCGATCCCGGCATCGCGCAGCGCCTGCGCCGCGAGGATGCCGGCGACGACGCCGAGATTGCCGTCGAAGCGCCCGCCATCCTTCACCGTATCGATATGGGAGCCGATCAGCACGGCGGGCGCGCCCGGCACAGTGCCCTCGCGCCGGCCCTGCACCGAGCCGGCCGCGTCGATGAAGGCGGAAAGCCCCGCCACCTCCATCGCACCCTTGACCCATTCGGCCGCCTGCCTGTGCGCCGGCGAGAGATAGAGCCGCGTCAGCTTGCCCGGCTCGTCGGAGAAGCGGTTCAGGCCGGAAAGCGCGGCGAAGGCACGGGCGCCGAGGACGGCGGCGGAGGGAAGCGTCTGCGTCATGGGCGCCAGGTCATAAGTCCGTCGATCGTGAGCCCAGACCCTAGAGCAGGAGGCCGGGAAGCGGGAACCGCTTTTTGGCAAAGCTGCTTCTCCGATCCGGCGTCTCGGTGCTGGGCTGCGTCATCAAGCTGGGTCGTGCGGTCTTGAGACGAAAACTACGCCGTCATTCCGGGCTTGATGATGGATTCCGGATCGGCGCCGCTAACGCGGCTTGTCCGAAATGACGGCGTTTTTCGATGGGGAATCGTGAATCCTAATACGTCGCCCGTCCGCCGGAGAGGTCGAAGACGCCGGCCGTGGTGAAGCTGTTCTCGGCCGAGGCGAGGAAGGCGACCATGGAGGCGACCTCCTCCGGCAGCAGGAAGCGTCCGCGCGGAATCTTCGCGAGCATGTAGCCGATATGCTCGTCGCTCATCTGGTCGAAGATGCGGGTGCGCGCCGCCGCAGGCGTGATGCAGTTCACGGCGATGTCCTTGTCGGCGAGTTCCTTGCCGAGCGACTTGGTCAGCGCGATCACCGCCGCCTTCGATGCCGAATAGGCCGAGGCGTTGGGGTTGCCTTCCTTGCCTGCGATCGAAGCGACGAGGACGATGCGCCCGTAATTGCGCTTGATCATGCCCGGGATCACGGAACGGCAGCAATGCAGCGTGCCGTCGAGGTTGAGCCGCATCACCCGCGCCCAGTCCTCGAGCGGATAATCCCAGGTCTTGTGGTTCGGCCCGGCGATCCCGGCGCTGGTGACGAGGATGTCGACGCTGCCATGTCTGGCTTCGAGCGCATCGCTTGCGGCCTGGACGGCGTCGGCGTCGGTGACATCGACCGCGCTGCCCGTCGCGCCATGGCCGATTTCGGCAGCGGTCTTCGCGGCGAGGCCGCCATCGACATCCCAGATTGCCACAGTCGCACCGCTTGCCGCGAAGCGTTCGGCCACGGCGCGGCCGATCCCCTGCGCGCCTCCCGTCACGATGGCGACGCGCTTCCTTAAATCGATTTGGTTCATTCGCTCAGCCTCCCCGGATTCGTTGCCAGCCAGCCTAGCGAGCGAGGGAGCGGCGAGCCAGAGCCAAGCTGCAGGCTTGCAGCCGTCGCGTGGCCGCTATGCAATCTGTTAATCACTCACCTCGTTTTGCCGCAGTTGAAACCGCCCGTCCGACGTTCCGAAACGGTACGACAGGGGTCTGTTCGTCCCACCCTGCAACAGATGCGGCCGGCGCCGACGCAACGGAAGCGACGGTCTTGTAGGCTTTCGTTTCGGTTCGGAACAAGTCATTGGTTTTGCTGCGGGATCGCCGTTGGTTCTTTCTCCTGGATTGCGTGAAGGCGGCGTTCACCTTTCGCTTGACTTCGCCTTGACCTGAGTGCTGGTTCCGCCTTCACATCCCGTCATCATGAGCCTGCCTCAGTTCTCAGGATCGAAAACGACCGTGCCTGCAGCGCTTTCTATGCCCCTCGCGAACGAGGCCGAGCCCCGCCGGCGCCAAGGCTATGGCAAGCGCGATATCGGCGGCATCGGCATCGCCGTGGTGACCCGCGATACCGCGATCGCCGAGCTGCGCGAGGCCATCGTCGAAGGCGGCCATGTCAAGCTCGCCTTCTGCAACGCCAATCTCGTCAATGTCGCAGCCGGCGACCTGGCTCTGCAGCGTAGCCTTTCGACCTTTCTCGTCCTCGCGGACGGCATCGGCGTCGATCTCGGGAGCTCGCTGCTCTACGGCAAGCCTTTCCCGGCCAATCTGAACGGCACGGATTTCCTCCCGGCCTTCTTCGGTGCGCAGTTGCGGCCGCTTCGCGTGTCCTTGCTCGGCGGCCGCCCCGGCGTGGCCGACCGCGCGGTCGAGAATCTGGCCCGGCGCTATCCGCAGCATCGCTTCAAGGTGGTCTCGCATGGCTACTACGCCCCGGAGGAGGAAGCGCGGCTGCTCGACGGGCTCAAGGCCGAGCGGCCCGATCTGCTGCTGGTCGCGATGGGCAACCCGATGCAGGAGCGTTTCATCGCCGAGAAGCTGAGCACCCAGCATTGCGCGGTCGCCGCCGGCGTGGGGGCTCTGTTCGATTTCTTCGCCGGCGAGGTGCAGCGTGCCCCGGAGGCGATCCGCAAGGCGCGCCTCGAATGGATCTATCGGCTCTGGCTCGAGCCGAGCCGGCTCTGGCGCCGCTATGTGCTCGGCAATCCGGCCTTCCTGATGCGGGTGGCGCGGCAATATCTCGCTAGCGGCCGGCAGGCCGGCTGACGCCCGTGACCTTCAGCTATGCCCTGGCGACGCCGAGCTACAGGGGCGACGTCGATCGTTGCCGCCTGCTCTGCGCCAGCATCGATCGCTTCGTCACCGGCCATGGCGTGCACTACCTCCTGGTCGAGGATCGCGACGTTCCGCTGTTTCGCGACCTCGAAGGGCCGAAACGGCGCATCCTCCCTGAATCGCAGCTCCTGCCGTCCTGGCTGAAGCCCAGGCCGGATCCGTTGAGCCTCGGCCGGCGTCGGGTCTGGACCGGCATGCGCGCGTTGGCGCGGGGCCTCCCGCCGCTGCGCGGCTGGCACGCCCAGCAACTGCGCAAATTCGCGGTCGCCACGGTCGCCGGGGAGGACGTCATCCTCTTCGCCGATTCCGACATGCTGTTCCTGCGGCCCTTCGATCTCGCGGATCTGGAGCGGGACGGCGCCGTCAGGCTCTATCGCAAGCCGGAGGCGATCGCGGCCGACATGGCGCGCCATCGGCCGTGGTGCGAGAACGCCTCGTCCCTGCTCGGGCTCGGCGCGCCGTCCTATCCGGGGCCGGACTACATCAACAACATGGTGAGCTGGCGCCGCGACCACGTGCTCGGGCTGCTCGCGCATATCGAGACGGTGAGCGGCCGCGACTGGGTCTCCGCCATCGCGCGGGACCGGCAATTCTCCGAATACATGATCTACGGCTACTACGTCGAACGCGTCCTCGGGCTCGAGGCCGCGCGGCACTGGCCCGATCCACGCGAGCTCTGCAAGGTCTACTGGTTCCCCGAGGATGTCGCCGGTCTCGACCTGCTGAAGACCTTCGAGGAGGTGCTGGAGCCCTGGCAGGTCGCGGTCGGCGTGCAGTCCTTCATCGGCCAGCCGCTCGACAAAGTCCGGGCGCTGTTCGAGAGACAGGCCTCGGCCTGACCCTCAGCGCTGTTTGTAGCCGCCGCGCGCCAGCAGCCGGTAGGTGAAGCTCGCGGAGACCAGATAGACCAGCCCGAAGACGAGGTTCATCCAGCTCGCCCAGGCCTCGCCTGCGGCGAAGCGGGTCATCACCAGCGAGATCAGCCCTGCCTTCAGCGCCGTCAGCAGGCACAGCAGCACGATCCGCGAACCGGTGCGCTCGCGCGCATAGAGCAGTTCGGCATGGTATTCGACGAGGTTGCGGAAGGCCGGCACCAGCAGCATCGGCGCGAAGAGATAGGCGGCTTCCGAGACATTGCGGCCGAGCAGCCCCGGAAAAGGCTTCAGCGCGATGATGACGGCGACGAGGCCGGCGGTCGAGACCAGCGCGATGCCGATCTCGAAGGCGGCGAGGCGCCGCCCCCCGCCGAGCCCGCGATCCTGCATGATCTTCTGCACCAGCATCTGGTTGAAGCTGCGCACCGGCATGGCGGTGAGGTCGATCACCCTGAGCGCGATGGCATAGAGGCCTGCGGTCCGCTCGCCCGCCAGGCCGAGCACCAGCAGCTTGTCCAGCTCCGACTGGACGTAAAAGACGATATCGGCCGCACCGGCGAAGACGGCATCCGCCATGCGCCGCGGATAGAGCGCCCGCACGAAGCGCCAGCGCGCCGGCGGCAGGAAGGCGGCGAGCGCGACGACGAGGCTCAGGAAGGTTGCGGCGAGATAGGCGCCGGCCCAGATCTCGAGGCTGCGATGGCCGAAGGCGATGAAGAGCAGCGCGGCCAGCGTCCGCAGCGACGAGCCGATGATCACGAGCAGCGCCGCCTGCCGGAAGCGCCTGAGCCCGTTATTGACGATGGCGACGACCTCGACCGGCCGCCAGCACAGCACCTCCGCCACGATGATCAGGGCGAAGGGCAGCGCTGCCAGCCGCTCGGCGAAGAGCAGCCAGTAGGCGCCGGCCGAGATGGCGGCGATCAGCGGCAGCGAGGCGAGGCTCAAGCCCGCGAAGCCCGCCAGATAGGCGCCGAGCAGGCGCGGCTTGACGGTCGCCACCCGATAGAGCGGCGAGACGAAACCGAAGGCGAGCAGGCGCGAGAGGATGAGCCCGGTCGAGGAGGCCGTGGCGAAAAGGCCGAACTCGCCCAAGGTCAACGTATTCGCAACGATAAGGAAGTAGACAAGGGAGATGACGAGCCGGCCGGCCGAGCCGCTCAGGATGGTGAGATAGGAGAGGGTGGTGGCACGGCTCGGTAACATGGACGGTACTCGGGGACGCTGGCCCGGCCCATGCCTGCCATCGCGCGGATGATGGAATTCACTTAGCCGAGAGGCGTTGAGCGACCCTAAACGAAACGGAAGCGCACCAACTTCATGCAGGAAGCCGAACCGGACCGGGACGACCTCGCGCTCACGCGCCGCGCTGCGCTGCGTGCGGGAGCCGTTTCCGCGGCCGTCGCCATGCTCGGCTCCGCCCCGGGGCAGGCGGCCGCGCGCCCGATTGCCATGGGTTCGGCCGCGGAGATCGGCGCTTTCCGGAGCGATCCGCGCTATCGCGAGGCGCTGAAGCGCTATTGCGACGTCGTCGTGCCCATGAACGACCTGAAATGGGAGGCGCTGCGCCATGACCGCGCGCGCTTCGATTTTTCCGGTGCCGACGAGCTCGTCGCCTTCGCCGAGGCCAACCGCAAGGCGCTGCGCGGCCACACGCTGCTCTGGGGCGAGGCCCTGCCCCCCTGGGTAAAGGAGATGAAGACCCGCGCCGAGGCCGAGCGCGAGCTCGTCAACCACATCGAGGTGGTCGTCGATCGCTACAAGGGCCGCATCGCCACCTGGGACGTGGTGAACGAGGTCATCAAATACGACCCCACCTCCGGTGGCCCTTGGCGCGACACGATCTGGCAGCGCCTGCTCGGGCCGGAGCATGTCGAGATCGCCTTCCGCACGGCCGCCCGCACCGATCCGAAGGCGCGCCTCGTGCTCAACGATTTCCATTTCGAGGAGCGGGATCCCGGCGCCGCCGCCCGCCGCAAGGTCGCGCTCGACATCTGCCGGCGCCTCAAGGACAAGGGCATCCCGATCCATGGCGTCGGCATGCAGGCGCATCTCTATGCCGAGAAGCAGATCGATACCGACGGGTTGCAGCGCTTCATGCGCGATCTCGACGGGCTCGGCCTCGATGTCGAGATCACCGAACTCGACGTGATCGACTGGAAGATGCCGGCCGATGCCGCGCTCCGCGACAAGCATTCCGCGGCGCTGGTCTCGACCTTCCTGAATGCCGTCGTTTCCGCGAAGCGGCCGAAGGCGATCGTCACCTGGGGTTTGACCGATCGCTATTCCTGGGTGGGCGAGACCTTCCCGCGCAAGGACGACGCCAAGGCGAGGCCCCTGCCGCTCGATGCGGATTACCGGCCGAAGCCGATGATGGCAGTGCTCGAGCGCTATCGGCGCGGCACGGGGTGAGTTCGGAAAGTGAAGCGTAGCGTCATGTTCACCACCGAAACGGCCGACAAGGATCGACTGGAAGGAGCCGATCGCGGAGCTCCGCCGGAAACGGCGCGCCCGGTCGAGATCGGCCGCCTCGCCGATCCGCTCTGGATCGTGGCGACGCTCTGGCGCCGCAAGGGGCTGATCCTGCTCTGCGCGCTCGTCGGCTTCGGCCTCGCCGTTCTGGCGAGCCTGCTGATCGCGCCGAAATACACCTCGACCGCGCAGCTCTTCATCGACCCGCGCGATCTGCGCGTGCTCCAGAACGACGTCTCCCCGAACACCGTCGGCAGCGACCCGACCTCGATCCTGAGCTATCTCGAAAGCCAGGCACGCGTCATCGCGTCGGACAGCATCAAGTCGCGGGTGATCGAGAAGCTCGGGCTCGACAAGGACCCCGATTATGGCGGACCGGCCCGTGGTGGCCTCCTTTCCGGCCTGTTCGGCCCCGACAAGGCGACGACCGATCGCAACGCCATGCTCTATGCGCTGGCCGCGCTCGACAAGAGCGTCGCCGTGCGTCGCGGCGAGCGCACCTTCGTCATCGACATCTCCGCCACGGCCGGCGACCCGGACAAGGCCGCGCAGATCGCCAATGCCCTCGCCGAAGCCTATCTGGAGGACCAGGCGCAGGTCCGCGTCGATGCAGCCCGGCGCGCCACGTCTGCCCTGACCGCGCGGCTCGAGGAATTGCGCGGCCGCCTGCGCATCGCCGAGGACAAGGCCGAGGCCTACAAGGAAGCCCACAACATCGTCGGGCTCGGCAGCAACAAGTCGCTCAGCGAGGAACAGCTCTCGCTCAACGCCACCCAGCTCGTCGCCGCCCGCCAGCGCACCACCGAGGCCAAGGCGAAATACGACCAGATCGCCGCGACCCGCGCCTCCAACGTCGAGGCCGGCGCGATCCCGGAGGCCGTCGCCTCCAACACGATGACGGCGCTGCGCGCCCAGCTCGGCGCGGCGCTCAGCAAGGAGGCCGATCTCGTCGCCTCGCTCGGCGCGCGCCATCCGGCCCTGACGGCCGCCCGCGCCCAGGTGACCGATTCCCGCCGCCAGATCGCCGACGAGCTCAGCCGCATCGCCCGCGCCGCCAAGGCGGAATACGACCGTGCCGCCGAGGCCGAGCGCCAGCTCTCGCGCCGCGTCGACCAGCTCACCACGGCGCAATACGCCGCCGGCCGCGCCTCGGTCGAATTGCGCGAGCTCGAACGCGAGGTCGAATCCTCCCGCGCGATCTACGACGCCTTCCTGAAGCGAGCCCGCGAAACCGGGGAGCTCGGCGGCATCGACACGACCAATGCCCGCGTCATCAGCCCGGCCATGCCGCCGCTGGAGAAGAGCGGCGTCAGCCGCCGCAGCATTGCGCTACTCGGCGCTTTCGGCGGCGGTGGCGCGGGAGCGTTGCTGGCGCTGGCTCTCGCATTGTTCGCGGTGCCCCGCCCGGTGCCGGAGGAGAAGGCCCCGTCGGCCCGCAGATCCCTCTGGCGGCGCAAGCCGCGCCCGGTCGAGTCTGAAGCCGAGGAACCGGCACCGCCTCCGCCGGCCCGACCGGCACCGCCGTCCGAAGCCGTGATTCTGGCACCTCCTCCGCCTCCGCAGCAGCAGCCGGTCGCGGCACCCGTGCCCGAGCCGCCCGAACCCGCTTCGCCGCCGGTGAGCCCCGCCGCTGTCCAGACGCCTCCCCCGGCCGGCGACAAGGCGGGCTGGCGCCGCCTCATCGCGATTCCGGGCGGTCAGCCGGACCGGAAGCCGGAAAAGCCGTCGCCGCCGCTGGTCCTGACGCCGCTCGGCAAGATTCCGGCGGTGCGTAACCGGCGCTGGCGCCGCGAGCTCGAGGCTGCGCGCTCGGTCTTCCAGGCCAAGGCGCATCTCGTCGATGTCATCGACAAGCCGCAGGCGAGCTTTGCCATGGCCGTCGCCGCTGTCAGGGCCGAGCTGGTTCATGGCGCCGGCGACAATCCGCGCCGGCGTATCCTGGTGCTCGGCCTGCAGCCGCAGGTGGGTGCGACGACGCTCGCCCTCAATCTCGCGCTCGATGCCGCTCTGGCCGGCCAGCCGACGCTGCTCGTCGATGCCGCCGACGGCGCTCTCGCCCTGACGCGGATCTTCGCGCCCGATGCGTCGGCCGGTCTGGAAGAGGTGATCGGCGGCAGCCGCACGCTCGCCCGCGCGATCCTGAAGGACGAAGGCAGCGATCTCGCCTTCCTGCCGCGCTCGAACCGGCCGGGCCTGCCCGCGACGGGCTCGCTGGAAAATGGCCTGTTCGGCGCGGCGCAGCGTTTCGGACCGGTCATCGTCGATGCCACGGCCGGCAGCGCGCTGGCGCGGCGCTTTGCCGAGGTCGTGGACGACATCCTCGTGGTCTCACGCCAGGCCAAGCTGTCGGATGCCGATATCGAGCGCCTGAAGACGCAGCTCGGCGTCAACGCCAACAAGCTGCGCGGCCTCGTCGTGAACGAGAGCTGAGGCGGCGCCTGCTGGCGGTCCGGAGCCGGTCCGGACTCCCCAAGCCCTCATCCTAGACTCATCCTAAGAGCGTGCTGATTTTGTACGGAACCACGCGGTCATCCCGGGCTTGACCCGGGATCCATGCCGGAACGTACCCGACAAGGTTCAGGCATGGATCCCGGCTCTCCGCTTCGCTGCGGCCGGGATGACCCGCATTTCCTTGAAAACGCGGCTGATTCCAAGGAAACGCGCCTTCGGCATTCCTCAGGATGAGGCTCGCCCACGCTCGGCCGGCCTCAGTTCTTCTCCGGCTTGCGATACTGCTCGTTGGCGACGCCGAATTCCGACATCAGCCGGCCGAGCGCGACCTGGGCGTGGTAGAGCGCGATGGTCCCCGAGCGGCTCTTCAGGCCGAGCGCAATCCCGCGCGGCACGGAAGCGGCGAGCAGCGCGAGCGATTTCGCCAGCACCTTGAGCCGGCCCGCGGCGCCTGGATTCTGCCGTCGCGCGATCGTGGCCGAGATCGCGCCGTTGCGCAGGCCGCGCGCGGCGATCCAGCCGAATTCGGTGCGGCGCTGCGGCATCGTCTCGCGCTGCGCCGCCTCCTGCACCCACCAGAAGCGGAATCCGGCAGCCCTGGCGCGGGTGAAGAAATCCGTGTCGCCGCCGCCGGTGAAGTCGAAGCTCTCGTCGAGGAAGGGGAAGCCCAGCCGTTCCAGCACGTCGCGCCGGATCAGGTAGTTCGCGCTCGAATAGAGCATCGGCACCGGGCCGGAGACCGCATAATGCGAGCGGAAGACCGGATGCGCCGCGAGCCAGGCCCGCGAGCGGTCGGCGAAGACCGGTGTCACCGAGCCGCCGAAGAGCTCGGCCGGGGTGGTCGCCGCCGCCTTGAGGAAGGCGTCGAGCCAGCCGGGCTCGGCCTCCTCGTCGTCGTCGATCCCCAGCACCTGCTGCAGGGCCGGAAAGCGTGTCAGCGCGCAGCGCCAGGCGGCGTTATAGGCCTTGCAGTTGCCCTGGCGCGGCTCGACGATGACGAGGCCCTTGAACAGCCCGGCTTCGAGCAGCGTCTTCGCGCGCTGCGCGCCGGCCTGTTCCTGGCCCTCGTTCTCGACGACGATCACCGCGAAATCATGCCCGCCGGTCTGCGCCGCCAGCGAGCGCAAGGTCGCCTCCAGCATGTCGGGGCGCCTGAAGGTCGGCACGCAGACGACGCTCGCGACGCCGGCCAGCATCTCGGGCGGCGATTGCGCCACCACGCCGAAGCTCTCGGGCGTCGCGAAGCGCAGCGGCGAGGCATCGCCCCGCGCGCTTGCATCGGTCTGTTTTGTCGATTCAGCCGCAACCATGGCAGACCTCATAGATCCGGCCGGCTTAAAGTTCGGTGTTCGCAAAGCGCGACCCACCGGCCTTTTCCGGCAAAGCCCCGTTGAGCATAGCAGACGGGGCGGCTTGACCTGCCGCGGCAATCGGCCGACTGAAAGACATCTTGCCGCGGACCCGCTTTCCTTGCGCCTCGCCTTTCTGACTTCGCTCATTCCGGTTGCCCGGCCGGATACGGGTTTCGAGATCGCCAATGCCGCGATCCTCTCGGCGCTGCGCGCCGCCGGCCATGACGTGACGGCTGTCGGCTTCATGCGCCATGGCGAAACGCCGGCCGATCCCGAGCAGGCCGTCGTCGTGGCCGAGATCGACATCGAGAATGCGGTCGCCTCGACGGGGCGGCAACTGCGCTGGATCGCGGCCGCTTTCCGCTTCGGCCTGCCGGTCGCCTGCGCCAAGCTGAGGCTCGCGGGCGCCAGCCGGCTGGTCGAGGCCGTGCGGGCGCAGGGACCCTTCGATGCGCTCATCCTCAACTCGGTGATGCTGCCCGGCGCTTTCCCGGAACTGCTGGAGATCGCGCCCTGCGTGCTGGTCGAGCACAATATCGAGCACGCCTCGGCGCGGCAGAATGCCGAAAACGCCGGCAATGTCCTGCTCCGGCGGCTCTTCGCCCGCGAGGCCCGGCTGCTGGAGGCCATCGAACGCCGGCTCTGGCGACAGTCGCGCTTCGTCTGGACCCTTGCCGAGGAGGATCGGCGGGCGATGGGCGCCGAGGCCCAGGACAAGTCCGCCGTGTTGCCTCTGGTTTCCGGCACGGCGCCGCCCGCGATCGTGGCGGGGCAGGACGCGCCTGCGAGCTTCGACATCGGGCTGATCGGCACCTGGACCTGGCTGCCGAACCGGGTCGGCCTCGAATGGTTCCTGCAGGAGGTCTGCCCGCTGCTGCCGGACGATCTGCGGATCGCTGTCGCCGGCCGCGTCCCCTCCGAGCTGCGCATGCCGCTTAATGTCACGCTGGTCGGCCGCGTCCCGGCCGCCGACGCGTTCCTGCGCTCCTGCCGCATCGTGGCGCTGTCGAGCCGGGCCGGCACGGGCGTGCAGCTCAAGACCATCGAGGCGATGCAGCTCGGCCTGCCGGCCGTCGCCACCACCTTGTCCTGCCGCGGCTTCACCGAATTGCCGGCTAACTTCACGCTCGCCGACAGCGCGCCGGACTTCGCCCGCGCGCTCGCGGAGCGGCTGTCCGTGATCAGGGCTGGCGACGCGCAGCGCATCGATGGCGAGGCTTTCCTGACGCGCCAGCGGGCGGCGCTCGCCGCCGGCCTCGCGCAAGGCCTTGCCGCCGCGGCGCGCTGAGGCCCATCCGCCGATTTGCCTCCAGCGGCCGTCCGGGGCTATGAATCGGCGCACGCCAGCCAGCGCGTGCACGGACCATCGCCCAGCCCGAGGCCGGCCCATGCGCATCGAAAACGATCCCAAGCTCGACTTCCGCGACGTGCTGATCCGCCCCAAGCGCTCGACGCTGGGCAGCCGCGCCCATGTCGATGTCGAACGCAGCTTCCGCTTCCCGCACACAGGTGCGGAATGGAAGGGCTTCCCGCTGATCGCGGCCAATATGGACGTGGTCGGCACCATGGCGATGGCGCGGGCGCTGCGGAAGCACGGCGCCATGGTCGCCCTGCACAAGCACTACGACGCCGAGGCCCTGATCGCCTTCTTCCGCGAGCCGGAATCGGCCAACGCCTTCTATTCGCTCGGCACCACCGAGGCCGATCACGACAAGCTCAAGGCCGTCCACGCCCGGTCGCCGATCTCCAAGATCTGCCTGGACGTCGCCAATGGCTACACCGAGAAATTCGTCGATACGGTCAAGGCGACGCGTGCCGCTTTTCCCGACGCGGCGATCATGGCCGGCAACGTCGTCACCGGCGACATGACCGAGGCGCTGATCCTGGCCGGCGCCGACATCGTCAAGGTCGGCATCGGGCCGGGCTCGGTCTGCACCACCCGCAAGATGACCGGCGTCGGCTATCCGCAGCTCTCGGCCATCATCGAATGCGCCGATGCGGCCCATGGGCTGAAAGGCCTGGTCTGCGGCGATGGCGGCCTGACCGTGCCGGGCGATGTCGCCAAGGCTTATGGCGGCGGCGCCGATTTCGTGATGATGGGCGGCATGCTCGCCGGCCATGACGAATGCGAGGGCGAGATCCGCTACGAGGAGCGCGACGGCGAGAAGGTGCCGGTCGCGATGGTCTTCTACGGCATGTCCTCCGACACGGCGATGCACAAATATTCCGGCGGCGTCGCCAAATACCGGGCTTCCGAGGGCAAGACCGTCGAGGTGGCCTATCGTGGCCCGGTCGAGGGCACGATGCAGGAGATCATGGGTGGGGTGCGCTCGGCGATGACCTATATCGGCGCGGTCTATCTGAAGGAGATGTCGAAGCGCACCACCTTCATCATGGTCGGCGCCCAGCTCAACACGGTGTTCGGCAACTGACTGACGCCTCCCGGCAGGAATGTTCACTTCGTCGGGTACCGCTTGCGGCCCATCTGTTGCATAGTCCCGGCCTCAATGCAGAAAGCCGCTCACGGCTTCGGGGAGACGATATGACGATCAGGATTTTGGGCGCGGCAGCCTTTCTCGCCGCCGGGGTTTCGCTGGCGAGCGCTCAGCAGCTCGCGCCGAGCCCCACACTCGATGCCGTGAAGGCGCGCGGCAATCTCGAATGCGGCGTGCATCTCGGCCTGCCGGGCTTCTCGTTCGCCAATGACAAGGGCGAGTGGACCGGCCTCGACGTGGATTATTGCCGCTCGCTCGCGGCCGCCATCCTGGGCGACGCGACCAAGGTCAAGTTCACGCCGACCTCGGTGCAGCAGCGCTGGCCGATCCTGCAATCGGGCCAGGTCGACGTGCTCGCGCGCAACTCGACCATCACCTTCTCGCGCAACGCCACGCTCGGCCTGAATTTCCAGGGCATCAATTTCTATGAGGGCCAGACCTTCATCGTCCGCAAATCGGCGAATGTGAAGGAGGCCGAGGGCCTCGACGGCGCCTCGGTCTGCGTCGCCGCCGGCTCGACCGAGGAGAAGAACGCCGCCGATTGGTTCCGCGAGCGCAACCTCAAGGTCACCATCACCAATTTCCAGAAGAACGACGACGCCATCGCCGCCTATGACGCCGGGCGCTGCGACGCCTACACCGCCGGCGTCGGCGCGCTCGCCGGCCAGCGCATCAAGCTCAAGGTCCCCGACGATCACATCATCCTGACCAAGCCGATCTCGAACGACCCGCAGGGGCCGGTGACGCGCTGGGGCGACGAGCGCTGGCAGCTCATCGTGCGCTGGGTGCTGAACGGCACCATCGCGGCCGAAGCGCTCGGCGTCACCTCCAAGAACGTCGACGAGATGAAGGCGAGCTCGAAGAATTCCGAGGTCCGCCGCCTGCTCGGCGCCGAGGGCGGCTTCGGCGAGATGATGGGGCTCCCGAACGACTGGATGTACAACGCCATCAAGCAGGTCGGGAATTACGGCGAGAGCTATGAGCGCACCGTCGGCATGGGGTCGCCGCTGAAGCTTGAGCGCGGCCAGAACCAGCTCTGGACCAAGGGCGGCCTGCTGTTCACCCCGCCCTTCCAGTGAGAGCGGTCTGAAGAACGTCATGGTCGGGCCTTGACCCGACCATCTCGGAAACCAGCCTGAGCGTCACGAGATTCCCGGGTCTGCGCTTCGCACCGCCCGGGAATGACGCCCGCGACTCCTGATCGAGGCCGGCGTGAGCAGCTTCCTCTCCTTCATCAACGACAAGCGCGTCCGCGACTGGCTCTATCAGATCGCCGTCGTGGTCCTGCTCGTGGGCCTGACCATCTTCTTCGTGCGCAACGCCTCGGAGAACATGGTCAAGGCCGGCATCGCCTCGGGCTTCGGCTTCCTCTGGCGTACTTCCGGCATCGAGGTGCCCTTCGTCCTCACCGGCTATACCCAGGCCGACAACATCCTAGGCCTGTTCTGGGTCGGCGTCGCCAACACCATGCTGGTGACGGTGATCGCGATCATTCTCGCCACCGCGCTCGGCTTCGTCGTCGGCATCGCCCGGCTCTCCTCGCACTGGCTGCTCTCGACCATCGCCGGCGCCTATATCGAGTTCGTCCGCAACATCCCGCTGCTGTTCTTCGTGCTGTTCTGGTATTTCGGCGTCATCGCCGCCCTGCCGGCGCCGCGCCAGAGCATCGGACTGTTCGGGGTCGCCTTCCTCAACAATCGCGGCCTGACGATTCCCCTGCCGGACGGCATGGACAACCTGCGCATCGCCGGCCTGATCATCCTCGCCTGCGTCCTCGCTTACGCCGCTTTCCATGTCTGGGCCCGCAAGCGCCAGGAGCGGACCGGGCTCCACGCGCCGACGCTGCGCGTCGGGCTCGTCCTGCTGCTCGCGGTGCCGGTGCTGGCCTTGACCTGGGCCGTGCTGGCGACGCGCTGGGACGTGCCGGTGCTGCGCGGCTTCAATTATCGCGGTGGCTTCGCAGTCATCCCTGAATTCGTCGCGCTGCTGGCGGCGCTCGTCACCTACACGGCGGGTTTCATCGCCGAGATCGTGCGCGGCGGCATCCAGTCGGTCTCGCATGGCCAGACCGAGGCGGGTTCGGCGCTCGGCCTGCGCTCCGGCCAGATCCTGCGGCTCGTCACCATCCCGCAGGCGCTGCGGGTGATGATCCCGCCCTTGACCAACCAGTATCTCAACGTGCTGAAGAACTCCTCCTTCGGCGCGGCCATCGCCTATCCCGATCTGGTCAGCCTGTTCATGGGCTCGGCGCTGAACAACACCGGCCAGGCGATCGAGATCATCGCGATGACGCTCGCGGTCTATCTCGTCATCGGGCTTGCGGTTTCGGCGATCATGAACTGGTACAACGCCCGCATCGCTCTGGTGACGCGATGAGCGGCCTGGCTTCCCCCCGGAGCGCCTCGTCGCTCTCGCTCTGGCGCGAGCGCCTGTTCGGCACGCCCTTCACCGCCTTCGTCACGGTGGTGCTGGCGCTCGCTATCGCCTGGGTCGCGGTGCCGCTGATCCGCTGGGCGCTGATCGATGCGAGCTGGCGCGGCACGACCCGCGCCGACTGTACCGCAGGCGGGGCCTGCTGGGTCTTCATCCGCGCCCGCTTCGGCCAGTTCATGTATGGGCTCTATCCCGCCGACCAGCGCTGGCGCGTCGATATCGCCGGTATCGCCTTCGTGCTCGGCGTCGCGGCGGTCGTCTTCGCGCCGCAGCGGCTCAAGCTGAAGCTCGGCGTCGCCATGCTCGTCCTGCTGCCGCCGCTCGGCATCTGGCTGCTCTCCGGCGGCTTCGGCCTGCGCCATGTCGAGACGCGCGACTGGGGCGGGCTGATGCTCACCCTGTTCATCTCGGTCTATGCGAGTCTGATCGCGATCCCGCTCGGCATCCTCTTCGCGCTCGGGCGGCAATCGGGGCTGCGCGTCATCCGGTTGATCAGCATCATCTTCATCGAGTTCTGGCGCGGCGTGCCGATCATCGCGGTGATCTTCCTGGCTTCGCTGCTGCTGCCGCTGATCATGCCGGGCGGCATCGACATCGACCGGCTGGCGCGCGCCGTGATCGGACTCGGCTTCGTCATTGCCGCCTATATGGCCGAGGCCGTGCGTGGTGGCCTGCAGGCGCTGCCCAAGGGCCAGCGCGAAGCCGCGACGGCGCTCGGACTGACCTATTGGAAGGCGACGGGGCTGATCGTCCTGCCGCAGGCGCTGCGCATCTCGCTGCCGGCGATGACCAACGAGTTCATCGCCCTGATCAAGAACACGACGCTGGTGCTGGTCGTCTCGATCCTCGACCTGCTCGGCATCGCCCAGGCCTCGCTCGCCGATCCCAACTGGGTCGGCATGAACATGGAGGCCTATGCCTTCTCGGGCGCGATCTACTGGCTGATCTGCTTCGCCCTCTCGCGCTGGAGCCGCTCGCTGGAGAAGCGGCGCAGGTTGTGAGGAGGCCGCTTGCCGTCATTCTCGGATCTACGCTTTGCTTCGCCCGAGCATGACGCAAGCTTTCGACCAGCCAACAAAAAACCGGCCTTTCGGCCGGTTTTCTGATTTCAAAGCCATCAGCCTGATCAGGCTCGCACCTTGCTCCGGTCGCGCCGGCGGTCGGCGGCGGGCTGGTAGGCGATGCGCGCGTGGTGGCTGCAATAGGGCATGCCGGTCTGCGAGCGCGCGCCGCAGAAGCGGAATTCCGGTGTCGTCGGATCACCCATCGGCCAGCGGCACATATATTCGCGCAGTTCCATGATGGTGACCCGCTCCGAGAACGGGATCACCACGTCCTCGGAAGGCCGCGGCGCCTGCTCGGCCTCGATATCGGCCTCGGGCTGCGTCGCGAAATGCGGAGCGAGCGCATGGGTGCCGCGGGTGGCGCCGGCGGCGTTGTTCATCGGATGGCTCGGCGCCCGTGCCGGGGCCTTGCGCGGGGCGGCATTGCGCGGCGTGGCCGGCGCAGCGGCGCTCTTGGCACGGCCCGACAGGCCGAGCCGGTGCACCTTGCCGATCACCGCATTGCGCGTGACGTTTCCGAGCTCGGCGGCGATCTGGCTTGCGCTCAGACCGTCGCTCCAGAGCTTTTTGAGCAGTTCGACCCGCTCGTCGGTCCATGCTCCGGCTTCGTTCATCCGCATCACCTGTCTTGTCCGGCCGGCCCCTCGCGGTGCCGCCCTTAAGGGTGCTTCGTGGCGGAATCCGGAACCGGCGGCTTCTGTCGCTGAGACAAAAACCGTTGCTTCCGCAACAGACGGGACTGGGGACGCCGCACGAAATGTCGTATCTGACGAATGAGACCATACAAGGGGCGGTGACTCGCGGACAAGAGTCGCCGAATCCGAATTGGGCTTTTCCCCAGGCGATTCGCGATTGGCGGGTCAAGCGAATCTTTTCGGCAACACTGTCGTCACGGCAGAGCCGGCAAGGGAATCGGCGGCATGGAATTGACAGTGCCGGCTGCCTTAAGCATATTTATCCACAAGGTGACGCCGCCCGCTCGGGCGGCGCTTATGTTTTGCGGATCAAGGCCCCGAACGATGCGGATGACGGCGCGACGAGAGGTCAGGAACTGGCTGCGACGATAACGTCGTCGCCGGGTCGCAACTTGGCCGCATGCTGCGGCATCTCACCCGGATCGCGTTCTCGACCCCAGCGCCAATCCGTTCTCATCCGTCCCCCTCGCGAGGATTTTGCCTCATGGCTCCCGCCCCCGTTTCCGCCAGCCAGTCCGTGCTCGTGCCGACCTATGCCCGCGCTCCCGTCGCCTTCGAGCGCGGTGAGGGGCCTTGGGCGATCACCGCCGACGGCACGCGCTATCTCGATTTCGGCGCCGGTATCGCCGTCAATGCGCTCGGCCACGCCCATCCGCATCTGGTCAAGACGCTGACCGAGCAGGCCGGCAAGATCTGGCACACCTCGAACCTCTATGCGGCGCCGGAAGGCGAGCGCCTCGCCCGCCGGCTCTGCGAGGCAACCTTCGCCGAGCGGGTGTTCTTCACCAATTCGGGGGCCGAGGCCAATGAGTGCGCCATCAAGATGGCGCGGAAATACCATGCCGCGAAGGGCCATCCCGAGCGCTACCACATCGTCACCTTCGAGGGCGCCTTCCATGGCCGGACGCTGGCGACCATCGCCGCCGGCGGCCAGCAGAAATACATCGACGGCTTCGGCCCCAAGGTCGACGGCTTCGACCAGGTGCCCTTCGACGACGAGAAGGCGCTGCGCGCCGCGATCACGTCCGAGACCGCCGCGCTGATGATCGAGCCGATCCAGGGCGAAGGCGGCTTGCGCTCGGTGCCCTCGCGCTTCCTCAAGCTGCTGCGCCAGATCTGCGACGAACAGGGCCTGTTGCTGATCTTCGACGAGATCCAGACTGGCGTCGGCCGCACCGGCAAGTTCTTCGCCCATGAGCATTACGGCGTGACGCCGGACATCATGTCGATCGCCAAGGGCATCGGCGGCGGCTTCCCGATGGGCGCCTGCCTCGCGACCGAAGAGGCGGCCTCGGGCATGACGCTGGGCACGCACGGCACCACCTTCGGCGGCAACCCGCTCGCCATGGCGGTCGGCAATGCCGTGCTCGACGTGGTGCTGGCGCCGGGCTTCATCGAGAATGTCGGCCAGATCGCGCTTCGGCTGAAGCAGTCGCTGGCCGAGCTCAAGGACAGGCATCCCGACATCATCGCCGAGATCCGCGGCGAGGGGCTGATGCTCGGCCTCAAGCTCCACACGCTCAACACCGACTTCGTCAACGAGGCCCGTGCCCAAGGTCTCCTTGTCGTCGGCGCCGGTGACAATGTCGTGCGCCTGCTGCCGCCGCTGATCATCACCGAGGCGGATGTCACTGAGGCGGTCTCGCGGCTCGACAAGGCGGCGAGCGCCGTCGAGGCGACGCTGAAGCGCCCTGCGGCAGAGTAAGTTCAACCGATCCCATCCAGCGAAGCGAAGGAAGCGCCCGTGACGCGCCATTTCCTCGACCTTTCCGATTTCTCCGGCAGCGAGCTGCGCTCGATCCTGCGCGCCGGCGAGGAGATCAAGGCGCGACGCCGCACCCCTGCCGCCGCGGGGGACCGCCTGCTCGAAGGCAAGGTCATCGCCATGATCTTCGAGCAGCCCTCGCTGCGGACCCGCGTCTCCTTCGATGTTGGCATCCGGGAACTCGGCGGCTCGCCGATGATGGTGACCGGCCGGGAGATCGAACTCGGAGAGCGCGAGACCATCGCCGACACCGCCCGCGTGCTGTCGCGCTATGTCGATGCGATCATGATCCGCATGCTCGACCATGATGCCGTGGTCGAGATGGCGAAATACGCCTCGGTCCCGGTCATCAACGGCCTGACCAAGCGCCAGCATCCCTGCCAGGTCATGGCCGATGTCATGACCTTCGAGGAGCGCAAGGGCTCGATCAAGGGCAAGCGCATCGCCTGGACCGGCGACACCAACAACGTGCTGACCTCCTGGATCCATGCCGCCGGCCGGCTCGATTTCGAGCTCGCCATCGCCACGCCCGAGGAGCTGGCGCCCCCACCGGCCCTGGTCGCCTGGGCGAAGAAGCAGGGTGCGAAGCTCTCGCTGACCACCCATCCCGAGGCGGCGGTCGAGGGCGCCGATTGCGTCATTACCGATTGCTGGGTCTCGATGGGCGACGAGGAAGGCACCCGCCACAACCTTCTGCGGCCCTACCAGGTCGATGACAGGCTGATGGAGCGCGCCGAGAAGGAGGCGATCTTCATGCATTGCCTGCCGGCCTCGCGCGGCGAGGAGGTCACCGACCAGATCATGGACGGCCCGCAATCGGCCGTCTTCGACGAGGCCGAGAACCGGCTGCATGCGCAGAAAGGCATCCTCGCCTGGTGCTTCGGCGGGGTCGCGGCCTGATGGCCGCCGACGTCACGGCCGGGTTCGACGACAGCGTCCTGCCCTTCGCCGTCCCCGATCTCGACGTGCGCGGCCGCGTCGTGCGGCTGGGCGCGTCGATCGACACCGTCCTCGCGCGCCACGATTATCCCGAGCCCGTCTCCCGCGTGCTCGGCGAGGCGGCGGCGCTCACCGTGCTGCTGGGCACGGCGCTGAAGTTCGAGGGGCGCTTCCAGCTCCAGACCAAGAGCGATGGCGCCATCCCGATGATGGTGGTCGACTTCACCGCCCCCGACAATTTCCGCGCCGTCGCCCATATCGACGAGGCGAAGCTCGTCGAGGCGGTCGCGCTGGACCAGCTCTCGACCGGTGACCTGCTCGGCGAAGGTCATCTTGCGATGACCATCGACCAGGGCTCGGCGACGACGCGCTATCAGGGCATCGTGCCCCTGACGCGGCAGAGCCTGGAAGAGGCGGCGCACCAGTATTTCCGCCAGTCGGAGCAGATCCCGACGCGGGTTCGGCTCGCCGTCGGCACCGTCACGACCGGAGGGCGGCCGCATTGGCGCGCCGGCGGCATCCTCGTCCAGTTCATGCCGCATTCGCCCGAACGCCTGCGCGCGGCCGACATCCATCCCGGCGACGTGCCCGAGGGCCACGAGATCCTGGCCGGCAACGACCCCGACGGCGTCAGTGACGATGCCTGGATGGAGGCGCGCTCGCTGGTCGAGACGGTCGAGGACCACGAACTGCTGGACCCAACGCTGGCGAGCGAGCGCTTGCTCTATCGCCTGTTCCATGAGCGCGGCGCCCGCGTCTTCGAGCCGGTTGTCGTGCACGAGGCCTGCCGCTGCTCGCGCGAGCGCGTGCTCTCGATGCTGCGCGGCTTCTCGCCTGAGGATCGCAAGGCGATGATCGCCGATGACGGCAAGCTCGGCGTCACCTGCGAGTTCTGCTCGCGGCGTTATTCCTTCGAGCCGTCGGAGGTCGAGCAGGGGGTGACGTCGGGACTTTGAAGGCCGTCGTCATTCCCGGGCGCCGCGAGGCGGCGACCCGGGAATCTCTTGCCGAATGAGACGGCAAAGCCCTCGCGTCACGAGATGCTCGGGGCAAGCCCGAGCATGACGCCCGCGATTACCCCGCTTTGCACTCTGCCATCAGCTTGCGCATGAAGGCCTCGCCGGCCTGGAGCTGCTCCAGCGTGATGTACTCGTCCGGCTGATGCGCCTGGTCGATCGAGCCGGGACCGCAGACCACGGTCGGCAGGCCAGCGCGCTGGAAATGCCCCGCTTCGGTCGCATAGGCGACGGCGATGGTGTGGTTGCGGCCGGAGAGGCGCATGGCGAGCCGTTCCGCTTCCGAGCCGGGATCGGGTGCGAGGCCCGGCACATCCGAGGTCATCACCGTCTCGATGGTCGAGGACGGCGCCGTCTTCCGCATCCGCGCCAGCACCGTTTCCGACAGGCGGCCGAAGCGCGCCGGTCCGGCCTCCGGGTCGGAGCCCGGCAGAGTGCGGATTTCCCAGGACAGCTCCGCCTTGTCGGCCAGGATGTTGCGGGCGATGCCGCCATGGAACTTGCCGACATGGACGGTGTCATAGGGCGGGTCGAAGCGGCCGCTCCCGTCGGGCTGCTCTTTGGCCTCCTCCTGCATCCGGTCGAGCTCGGCTGCCAGCAAGGCGCCGGCATGGACGGCGCTGGCGCCGAGCTGCGGCTTGGAGGAATGCGCCGCGAAGCCTGCGATCGACGTCAGGAAGGTGCGGATGCCTTTATGCGCGTCGGCGATGTCGAGCGATGTCGGCTCGCCGACGATGACCGCGAGCGGCCGGGGCAACGTCCTGCCCATCGCGGCGATGCCGTCGATGACGCCGAGGCAGGTCACCTCCTCGTCATAGGAGAAGAACAGGTGGATCGGCGTCCTGAGCCCGGCCGCCAGAAAATCCGGCGCCAGCGCGAGCGCGAGCGCGACGAAACCCTTCATGTCGACGGCGCCGCGCCCATAGGCGCGCCCGCCTTCCACATGCAGCGTGAAGGGATCGCGGCTCCAGGCCTGCCCCTCGACCGGCACGACATCGGTATGGCCCGAGAGTACGATGCCGCCCCGGTCCTGCGGCCCGAGCGTGGCGAAGAGCGCCGCCTTGTCGCCGGCGGCGTTGGGGAAGCGTGTGGAGGCGACGCCCCAGCCGGCGAGATAGTCCTCGACGAAATCGATCAGCGGCAGATTGGATTTATGGCTCACCGTATCGAAGGCGACGAGGCGGGCGAGCATCTCGAGCGGCGTGTAGCGCTGCCCGGCGGGCGGATGGGCGGTCAATGCAGAACCTTCTTCACATGGGGGGAATCGAGCGGAAACAGCGGCACCTCGACATCGAAGATCTCGCCGTTCTCGCCGAGCATGGCGTAGAAACCGCGCATCGAGCCATCCGGCGTCGCCAAGGGACAGCCCGAGGTATAGCTGAAGCTTTCGCCCGGCCGCAGCACCGGCTGCCGGCCGACGACGCCGTCGCCGCGCACCTCATGGACTTCGCCATGCCCGTCGGTGATGAGCCAGTGGCGCGTCAGCAATTGCACGGTCTGTGTCGAGAGATTGGCGATCTCGATCGAATAGGCCCAGAAATAGCGGCCTTGCGGCGGCGATGATTCCGCCTCCATGAATTTCGGCACCGCGGTCACACGCACGCCATGCGTCTGCGCCTGATACATTGCCAGGACTCCGAACCAAAATGACTCCGAACTTCAAAGACGCCGGACTTCGAGAACGCCGCGCCTCCAAACCCGCGCCTCCAAACCCGCGGGCCTAGCTGCCGCCGTGCTGTTATGAACCGGCTGGCGGCAGCGTCAATGCCGCCGGCATGCATGCAGGCGTGGACAACGCGGCGAAAGCTGCGCATTCGGCTTGGCCTGCGCCCGCGCCTTCGCTAGCCCTAACCGATTATCCTCGCGGACCTCGCATGCTGCCCTTCAAGCCCGGAATCCAGCCCGACAGCTCCATCCGCGCCTTCATCGAGCAGGGCGTGATCCGGCTCGCCCATCCGCCGGCCGAAGGGCAGGTGCAGCCGGCAAGCCTCGACCTGCGCCTGGGCGAGCGCGCCTATCGCGTGCGCGCCAGCTTCCTGCCCGGCCCGGACCGCACGGTGCGCGGCCGCATCGACGAACTCTCCCTGCACGAGATCGACCTGACGCGCGGCGCTGTGCTGGAGACCGACTGTGTCTACATCGCCGAGCTGATGGAGGGTTTGCGGCTGCCGAAGGGCCTGCGCGCCGCTGCCAACCCCAAGAGCTCGACCGGCCGGCTCGACGTCTTCACCCGCGTCATCACCGACAGGGCCCGCGAGTTCGACCTCGTCGAGGACGGCTATGAGGGCCCGCTCTTCATCGAGATCTCGCCGCGCACCTTCCCCGTGCTGGTGCGCTCGGGCTCGCGGCTCTCGCAGATCCGCTTCCGGACTGGCGAGGCCCGCCTCGACGACCGGGCGCTGCAGGAGGTCCATGCCCGCGAGACGCTGGTCAGCGCCGCCGAGCCGTCCTTCCAGGGCGGCGTCGCCGTCAGCGTCGACCTCTCCGGCTTCGATGGCCTGCTCGGCTATCGCGGCAAGCACTACACCGCGTTGATCGATGTCGACCGGGTAGGGGCCTATCGCGCCGCCGATTTCTGGGAGCCGATCCCCGATGACGGCTCGCGCAGCCTGATCCTCGATCCCGGCCAGTTCTATATCCTCGCCTCGAAGGAGGCGGTGCATGTCCCACCTGATTACGCGGCCGAGATGACCCCCTTCGACGCGCTGGTGGGCGAGTTTCGCGTCCACTATGCGGGCTTCTTCGACCCCGGCTTCGGCCACAGCGCCGCTGGCGGGCAAGGCGCGCGGGCGGTGCTCGAGGTGCGTTCCCGCGACGTGCCTTTCATCATCGAGGACGGCCAGATCGTCGGCCGGCTGGTCTACGAGACGATGGCGGCCCGACCGGCCGCGCTTTACGGCGCCAGGTTGAGCTCGAACTATCAGGGCCAGGCCCTCAAGCTCTCGAAGCATTTCAAGGGCTGAGCTTCTCCCGGAAATTCCCGGATGACACCTGCTCGCGGAGCCGCTATGAAACTGCGCCTGCCACGGCGCTGCTTTGCAGTCCGCGCGGCACGCGGGCGTAGTTCAGTGGTAGAACGTCAGCTTCCCAAGCTGAATGTCGTCGGTTCGATCCCGATCGCCCGCTCCAATGTCCCTCGAAGCTTCAGCATGTTGTGGCGGCCTGCCGCGAGACCTGCGCTTGCCGGCGTGGCCTTCGCCCTTAGCCCGGGTTGAAGACCGACCAGCCGGTCGCCTCGGCGAGCCGCTCCAGCGCGAGCGTTCCCAGCATGGAATTGCCGTTGGCGTTGAGGCCCGGCGACCAGGCCGCGATCGCGGCCTTGCCTGGAGCGATGGCGAGGATGCCGCCGCCGACGCCGGATTTTCCGGGCAATCCGACGCGAAAGGCGAAATCGCCCGAGGCATCGTAATGGCCGCAGGTCAGCATCAGCGCGTTGATGCGCCGTGCCCGTTGGGCCGAGACGACCCGCGGCCCGCCCGGCAGATGCAGCCCGCCATGCATCAGGAAGCGCCCGGCCATGGCGAGCTGGCGGCAGCTCATGGCGATGGCGCATTGGTGGAAATAGACGCCGAGCGTCAGCTCCGGCGCATGGTGGATGTTGCCGAACGCCTTCATGTAGTTGGCGAGTGCGATGTTGCGGAAGCCGGTCGCCTGTTCGGCCCGCGCCACCGCCTCGTCGATGATGATGCCGTCGTCATCGGCAAGATAGCGCGTGAAGCGCAGCAATTCGCCGATCGCCTCGCGCGGTGCGTGCCCGGCGAGATTGATGTCGGAGACCACCAGCGCGCCGGCATTGATGAAGGGGTTGCGCGGGATGCCCTGCTCGCGCTCGAGCTGCACGATCGAGTTGAACGGCGTGCCCGAGGGTTCGCGCCCGACACGGCGCCAGAGCGTGTCGCCGACCTTGCCCAGCGCCTGTGTCAGCGCGAACACCTTGGAGATGCTCTGGATCGAGAAGGGCTCCTCGCTTTCGCCGGCGCTGTGGACGGCACCCTCGGCGGTCACGACGCAGAGTCCGAACTGGCGGGGATCGACGCGGGCGAGCGGCGGGATATAGCTCGCGACCTCGCCGCGGTCGCTCGCGTCGCGCATCTCCGTCGCGATGTCCTGCACGAGGCGCGCGAGATCGGCCAAGCTTCCCCTCCTGCCCTTCTGTCGCAATGAGGCAAGCCCGATGCACGCGCTCAGGTCAAGCGAGGCGGGGGCGATGCCGCCTCTTCGCCCTTGGAGCCGGATGATGCCATCTGATATCTGAATCCGTCTCTCGCCGAGGAGTCGGAGCAGGATTCCTGCGAAAAACCGGTTCTCCCTTAGTGCAGGAGAGGGCGGTTGCCGGCGCCCTGCCCGTCGATGACGGCGCGCTGGCTGGCGATGACGCAAAGCGATTTTCCGCGCGACTTCGCCTGGTAGAGCGCTGCGTCGGCCGCCACCATCAGGGCGTTCATGTCGGTTCCGTGCTCAGGGGCCAGCGCAATGCCGACCGAGGCGCCGATATGCAGCCGGTGGCCGCTGTCGAGCTCGTATGGCTCGGAGATCTCCGCGACGAGGCGCTCGCCGATGCGCTGCAGCTGCACCCGTTCGGTCTGCTCGGACAGGACGACGAATTCGTCGCCGCCGATCCGCGCGGCAAGGTCGGAGCTGCGCACGAGGCCGCGCAATCGCTCGGCGACGAGCTGCAGCAGCGCGTCGCCGGCCGGGTGGCCGTGGGTATCGTTCACGGATTTGAAGCCGTCGAGATCGAGATAGATCAACGCCAGGCCGTGCGGGGCGGAGGCACTGCCGAAGCGGGTCTCGAAGGCACGTGTCAGCCCGGCCCGGTTCGACAGGCCGGTCAGCATGTCGTGACGGGCGTGGAAGGCGTTCTCGCGTTCGGCCCGCATCGTCGAGATCAGCATCCCGTTCAGCTTGTAGGCCGCGACCGTCATGCTGAAGAGATAGAGCGGGATCTGCATGAAGGTGATGAGCATGATCGGCTCGCTGGCGAACAGCGTCGCGAAGCAGCATGGTCCCAGCGTCAGCCCGATCATCACGCCCGCCATGCGCGGCGCTCCGAAATTCCGGAAGCAGATGCCGCCGACCATGGCGGCCGCCGACAGGCAGGCGAGGGTGGCGACGACCCAGTCGCCGCTCGTCAGGCTCAGAAAGGTGCCGGCGCCGATGCCGGCCGCCCAGGCCACGCCGAGCAGGAGATAGGTATCTGTCCAGGTTGGTTCGCCGCGTTCCGCCCTGCGGCGGGCGTTGATGAGCACGAAGAGCCGGGCGAGGCAGCACAGCACCTCGAAGACGCACCAGAGCTGGAACGGCAGGGTCGGGATGCGCCAGGCGATCAGGAAGGAAACAGCGAGCGAGTTGATGACGCCGCCGGCGAAGATCGGCAGCGTGCCGAACAGGCTGGCGATCAGTGCGGCCCTGATCTCGGCGGGAACGTCCGGGCCCGCATCGGCGAGCCAGCGCGTCACGCGCCAGCGCGGCAGAGTGTAACGCAGGGCTGCACCGCTCATGGGGCCGGTCGAAGTCCTCGCTGCGAACAGGTCCGATGCGGTGCCTGCTCCAACAGGCTGTCTAACGTCGAGCGGTTACGATTCGGTTCGGCTGGCCCGCATTATTTGCATGGCCCGCAACCGGATCGGACGGGGCTCAGCTCGCTTCGCGGTAGACCCAGACCCGCGCCGGCGGAATGTTGCGCAGGACCCAATCGGAGACGAAGGCCTTCAGGCCGGAGCCCTTGCGCGGGATCGGCGAGATCACCGAATAGGTGAACTGGATGAAGGGCGCGCCTTCGACCATCAACGGGAACGCCTCCTTCGCCAGCGCCGTCCGGCTCGGGGGCGGGCGGTTGAACAGGGGCAGGCTCGAGACCAGGGCGGCGGCCTTCTCGGTCAGGTGCCCCGCCAGCGTCGTCGAGAGGGCGTAGGCATCGCCCTGGACGACGGTGGCCCGCGGGAAGCGCTTGCGCAGCAATTCGCAGAATTCGGGGCTGTATTCCACGAGGATGAGACGCTCCTCGTCGACGCCGCGCTCGATCAGGGCTTCGGTCACGGGACCGGTACCAGGGCCGATCTCGATGACGGGGCCGGGCTGCTCCGGATCGACATAGGACGCCATGCGCCGCGCCAGGGCCGGGCTCGAGGGGGTTACCGAGCCGGTCCGCAGCGGATCGTCGATCCAGGATTTGATGAAGCGAGCCTCGTCGCCCAGCTTCTCCGCGGCTACGCTGACGCGGCTCTTGAGCTTCTCCGCCTTGTTGCGGACCTCGCCTTCGACCTTGTAGCGGACGGCCGCGACCTTGAGCCTAGCCTCGGCCACGCAATCGACCAGATCGGCCGCGGTGACGCGCACCTCGCCTTCGAGCCGGCTGGCGACGCGCGACTGGCCGAGCCGGGCCGCGATCGAGCCCGCGCGCGGCGGACGATGTCTGATCGTCGAAGACATGATACCCCTTGCGCGCCCCGAACTTCGCCTTCAAGCGCTGCGGAACGTTACCCACCCGGCATATGGGGTCAAGTCCGGCCTCTCGCCAAGCCCCATCTCGGTCGTTGGCCACGAAATGGCGTCAGATCAGCGGCCGCGGCGCTTTGCTTTGCTCGTAGACAGCGGCCATGCGGGCGGTAAGGCGCGGATTCAGTAGGGTCAGCCGTCCGCCGGAAATGGTGAACAGCCCCGCCTTGCGCAGTTTCGACCATGTCTTGCTGGTATGGACGAGGGAGAGGCCGAGCGCATCGGCAAGCTGTTGCTGCGACAGGGGAAAGTCGAAGCTGCCGTCGCTGACCAGCCCGAGCGCATCGGCGCGGCGATAGAGCGTGATGACGAGGGCCGCGATACGCTCGCTGGCATTGCGCTGGCCCACCGAGGTCAGGTTGTCGTCGATCATGGACTCCTCGCGGGAGCCGAGCCAGGCGAGCTCATAGGCGAGATTGGGCATCCGCACGAACAGGTCCCAGATCCGTTTGCGCGGGAAAACGCAGAGTTCGACATCGGTGAGCGCCTCGATGCCGTGCTGGGCCGCGGCGAGCAGGGAGGCCTGCAGGCCGACGATGTCGCCGGGCAGGAGAAAGTTGAGGATCTGGCGGCGCCCGTCCGGCAGGGATTTGTAGCGGAAGGCCCAGCCCGAGAAGAGCGTGTAGAGCTCAGCGCTTTCCTGGTCCGGGCTAATGATGTCGCTCCCCGCCTTCAGGCTGCGGTGATCCGTCTTCATCGCCTGGATGAAACGGATCTCGTCATCGGTCTTGTCCTCGAAGGCGGGCTTCATGCGCAAAGGACAGGCAAGGCAGGGCGTGCCGATGCGGCCCGGCCTCGAATTGAGGTTCATCATTGAATCTGTTCCCCCCTCGCGGCGGAAGATTGCGCCGGCGGCCGAATAACGCCGGGAAGCCGTTCGGCGTTCCACGAGGGCCGGTTTCGACCGGCTTTTGCCTTCGTCGTCCCGTCCCGGGGAACCGGAAACCGTCCGGCTGCGTTTCTATCTCGTAACAGCCGGCCCATCCGGGCTGGCGCAGGCGTTGGGAGACGAAGATGCTGAACGACAGCCTGGCCCCCGCCAAGCGCGCCTTGTTCTTTTTCGGCTGCATGGCGGCCGTGGTGACCGGCCTGAGTTTCGGCGCCGGCTTGCAGATGCCGACCGACCAGAGCTCGACCACTGTCGCCGCCTTGCGGGGTCATGCGCAGCCTGGTGAAGCCCGCTTCGCCGCCGTCGATCGGGCGGACCGCAGCGAGAGCGCCGCCCGCCGCAGCATCCCGGCGCCGTCGAAGCAGGCGATGGCGGATGGCGTCCGCGCCCTGATCCTGCGCTAGAGCATTTCCGCGCTTCTCCGATCTCCTTGTTTTATCGCATTTTCTTCACGCAAACCGGTGTCCACTTCGCTCGAAAATGCTCTAGGAGCAGCGGAACCAATCACGCTTTTCCGCGTTCAGCCCGCAGCGCATCCTCGCGCCGCACTTCAAAGCCGCCCTGGGGCGGCTTGTTTTTTGCGGGTGAAGGGCGCCGACAGGGGAACCGATGCATCTGCGTGTCCGCCATGCCACGACCTACCGCTATGCCGAGCCGGTCAGCTTCGGCCCGCATCGGCTGATGCTCAGGCCGCGCGACAGCTTTGATCTGCGGCTGGTCGATACCGCCCTGGCGATCTCGCCTCCTGCGATGCTGCGCTGGATGCACGATGCCTATGGCAACCCGGTCGCCGTCGCGACATTCGCGGAACCCCACGACACGCTCGAGATCGTCAGCGAATTGATGCTCGAGCGCTTCGGTTCGGCGCTGCCGCGCAGCAGGCTCGCACCGGGCGCGGCCTTGACCGGTGTCGTCTACAGCGACGGCGAACGCATGGTCCTGCAGCCCTATCTCCACCTCGCCGCGGCCGATCCCGACGGCGTGATCGAGCGCTGGCTCGCCGATTTCCGTGCCGGGTTCGGCCCGGGCTCGGGCCATCTCCTGCGTGATCTCGCCCATGCGATCCATGCCGGGCTGAGCTACGCCGTCCGCTACGACGAGGGTACCCAGCATCCGGCCGACACGCTGCTGCTCGGCAGCGGCTCCTGCCGCGACTACGCCTGGCTGTTCATCGAGCTGGCGCGCCGCATGGGTTTCGCGGCGCGCTTCGTCACCGGTTATATCCAGGATCAGACGCCGGACGCGGCCGGGCTCATCTCGCCCGTCGGCCTGACGCATGCCTGGGCGGATGTCTTCATCCCCGGCGATGGCTGGGTCGAGTTCGATCCGACCAATGATCTCGTCGCCGATCGCCAGCTTCTGCGCATTGCGGTGGCGCGTGTCCCCGAGGACGCATCGCCGATCGCCGGTAGCTTCACGGGGCCGCCGGGCGCCTTCCTGGGGTTGAGCGTCGGCGTCCTGATCGAACCGGTTGAGGCTCCGCTGGAAAAGCCCTGCTGACCGACGCGCTGGAGACCCGCCCGCGCAGCGGTCTCAGCCTTTATGGCTGACGCGCCAACGCCCGAGATTGCGCCCCTCCGGCGGTCCGGACTGAACCGCCTCGATCTGCGCGAGCAGGCCGGCGAACAGGCGCGGTGGCTCCTGATGCACGATCTCGCGGTCGGCCTCGATCGCGACCTCGATCGTCGTGTCGTCGAGATCGTGGACCGTCAGCGTGATCCGCACCCCGGGCGTGCTGCGCAGCACCCGCGAGGCGACGTCGGCGACGAGAAAGCCGAGAGGGATGATGCGATCGACCGACAAGGTCGCGGCTGTCTCGATCCGGCCCGAGATCCACTGATCGCGCCGGCGGATCAGGTTCGAGATCATCGTGACGACGTCCTCGAGGAACAGGTCGACCCGGACCGGTTGCATCTCACCATCCGCGAGGGTGAAGCGATAGGCTGCGGACAGGACGTGGACGCGGCATTCCGCGTCGGCCAAGGCGAGCCTGGCCTCGTCGCGATAGTCGCGCTTGGTCAGCCCGATATAGCTCTGCACCACCTGGAGGCTGTTCTTCACCCGGTGGTGCAGTTCGCGCACCAGGAAGCGGTTGTCGTCGAGGGCGGTCTGCAGGCGCCGCTGCCGCACCTCCTGCTCGTCCACCATCATGTTGAAGGCTTCGGCGACGCTGCGGATGTCGCTCGGCATGTCGTCGGCGACGGCCGCACGCGCCGCTCGTCGCGCGGTCGCACGGGAGCGGGCCGCCGCCTCGATGCTGCGCAGCCAGCGCACGCAGTGCCGGTCGATGGCGCGCAGATAGACGATGCACAGCAAGGTCAATGTCAGCAACGGCGCGAGCAGGAGCACCGCGAACTGGATGCGCGCGGCCTGCTCGCGCGAATCGTCGAAGGAGGCGACGACGTAGAAATCGGGTTCGGCGACCATGCGCGCGACATAGACGCGTTCGTCGCCCTGGCGGCTCGGCGCGCGCCAGCGCTCCAGCGCCTGCGGGAGACGGGCATCGCGCGGCAGCCAGCCCAGAGCCTCGCCGTCGCCGCGGCTGGCGACCACGCCGCTGCCTTGCGAGACGAGCGCGACATCCATGTCCGTGCCGCCCTCGCCGAGGTCGAAGACGTTCTCCAGCACCTCGGGCTCGATCAGCAGCAGAGCCTCGCGCAGACCCGCTCCGGATGCCGTCGGATTTTCGGTATGCACGGTGAGATAGCGCCGGTTGCCGATCGTGGCCTGGTCGTAATGCGACTTGCCGAGATCGATGCCGCTCCAGGGCGCCACGGCGGGAAGGTCGCGCAGGCGCGTCGCCGTTCGATCCAGCGTTTGCGCATCGATACCGGCATCGAGCGCTGCGGTGCAAAGCTGCCCGTCGGCGCCGCGCACCAGCACGGCGGAGAAGCCGCGGACCTGGGCGAGCATCTTGAGGCCGGCCTCCCTGCAAAGCTCGGGCGAAAGCCCGGCTTCGGCCGTGGCCGTGCCGAAGGACAGGAGCGAGCGCAGGGCGCCGCGATACCAGATCCGCGTGCGAATGGCGAACTCGTCGGCCGCCCGGATCTGCGCGGTCTCGATCGCGCCGGTGATGGTGCGATAGGCCGTGGCCGCAGCCAGGGCGGTCACGCAGCCGATCGGAAGCGCGATCGCGATCAGCAGCGCCAGCAAGCGCCCCCGGACAGTGCTGAATCGCGTCAGGCGCATTCAGGAGCCGACTGGTTCGGAGCCCGCCCTTTGCATGGCGGCCGCGCTGGTCCGATCCGGTCCGAGATCGTCGACGCTGCCAATGGAGAGGAGTTCGGCGAGCTTGGTGCGGGCACGATTGACGCGGCTCTTGATGGTTCCGATCGCGACGCCGCAGATCTCCGCCGCCTCCTCATAGGAGAGCCCGGTCGCGCCGACCATGATCAGCACCTCGCGCTGCTCCTCGGGCAACTTGGCCAGCGCCTTGCGGAAATCGGCGAGATCGAGATGGCTTTCCTGGTTGCCATGCGTCGCCAGACGCTCGGCATAGGTGCCTTCGCTGTCCTGCACCTCGCGGCCACGCTTGCGGTAGAGCGAATAATAGGTGTTGCGCAGGATGGTGAAGAGCCAGGCGCGCAGGCTCGTTCCCGGCTCGAACTTCTCCGAATTGCCCCAGGCCTTGAGCAGCGTGTCCTGAACGAGATCGTCGGCGAGCTGCATCGAGCCGGAGAGAGAGGCGGCGAAGGCGCGGAGATTCGGAATCTCCTTGATCAGACCGTCCTTGAACTCATTGGCCTTGAAGTCGCTCGCCTTGCAGTCATTGGCACTCATGGGACGACGCTCCGCCTGCGCGCTGCTCCGTCGCCTCCAGCTGCGCCAGCAGCACGAGAAACTTGTCGGGTATCGGCGCGTTCACGATGTCGTCGTAATGCGCCTTCAGCGAGCGGCCGATGGATTCCTGGACCCTGGGATCGAGAACCATGTCGAGATCGTCGTTGTCGCCTCCGGGATCAGGCATTGCAGCATCCAGATTCGTCATATCAGCCCTCGCGCCGAGACCAGGCCTGCTTTTCCAGCAGGTCCCGCATGTAACTTCCGATCATGGCGGAACCAGCCTCGGGCGGCGACGGCGACACCAATGCGCCCTAATAACAGCCTCCCTCTTGAAAGGTTCCCACTTTCCAAAAAAATAAATTGCTTGTCTCCTGCGGTACCTAAGTCATTATCCGCACACAATAAAAAGGACGGTTTGATGACGATAGCCAAGGAAATTGCGCCTTATCTTCCTTACCTGCGCCGCTTCGCTCGCGCGTTGAGCGGCACGCAGACCAGCGGCGACGCGCATGTTGTCGCCATGCTGGAAGCGCTCATCGCCGACCCCTCCAGTTTTCCCCGTGACCTGGACCCGCGCATCGGGCTCTACCGGACCTTCCTCAAGCTCTGGTCCTCGGTCGGAATCGACACGCGCGAGACGGTCGTCGAGCTCGGCAACTCGCCGGCCGAGCGCAATCTCGAGGCACTGACGCCGCGTCCGCGCCAGGCCTTCCTGCTGCGGACCGTGGAGGGCTTCTCGATCGAGGAGGTTGCTGCGATCATGGAGATCTCGTCCCCGGACGCCGCCGCGCTGGTTCAGATCGCGGGCCAGGAAATCGCCGAGCAGGTCGCGACCGATGTCCTGATCATCGAGGACGAGCCGATCATCGCGCTCGACATCGAGACGATGGTCGAGGAGCTCGGCCACAGCGTCACCGGCATTGCGCGCACCCAGCGCGAGGCGATCGCTCTGGTCGCCAAGAAGCGCCCCGGGCTCGTGCTCGCCGATATTCAGCTGGCCGATGGCAGCTCCGGTCTCGACGCCGTTAACGAGATCTTGACCTCGATCGATGTGCCGGTGATCTTCATCACCGCCTATCCGGAGCGGCTTTTGACGGGCGACAGGCCGGAGCCGGCCTTCCTCATCACCAAGCCGTTCCAGCCCGAGGCGGTGAAGGCTGCGATCAGCCAGGCGCTGTTCTTCGATCGCCGGGCCGGCCGGAAGGCGGCGTGAAGGATCTGTGAAGGATAATTGGGCTCGCCTTCGCTGCGGGCTTTGCTTTTGGCGCACGCTGCGGAACAAGCCTCGTCACGCTGCGTTCGCGACTTGATGTCGGGTTGGTTTGCAGTTGGGGAGGGTGTGGGCCATGGCAACGACCTTCGTGGTTGCAGCAGGGGGCGCGGCGACGGTCGCGGCTGCGTTGTTTTCCGGAACGGTGCAGCCCGGAGCGATCAGCAACGAGATTCTCTCGCTGGCGCTCGCGGCATTGACCAGCATTGCGGTGGCCAGCGCTTCGGCCCTCGACGGCTGATCCGGCCCGCTCGCAGCCTCGCTGTGGCATTGGCTCTCTGTTGCGGCTTGCCGCTTCTTTCCGACGTCCCTGCCGCCGCGCAGGCGTCGCGGAAGGACGGCGGGGCGTTTTCGCGCACGCTTCCGCCGGTCCGGCCGGCCGAGCTTGGCCCTTCCACTGAACAGCAGACGATGCGGCCTGCCGCAGCTCCGGGGGGCGCTGCCGCGCAGCCTCTCGCCAGCGAGCGGCCGGAAGCGCTACCCCCGGGCGGGGAAACGTCCTGCCTGGCGGTTCTCCAGGCAATCCCGGGCAACAGCGTCGAGGCCGCGGATCCGAAGCTCGCGCAGGGCGATCCCGCCTGCCGCGTCGACGAGCCCGTCATCGTGAAGGCGCTTGCCCTCCGCGCAACCGGGACGGCGGGCGCGGGCACCGTCACCTTCGCGCCGCCGGTGACGCTGAGCTGCGTCATGGCGAAGACCGTCGCGGGCTGGCTCGACGACAGCGTCCGGCCGCTGGCACGGGGACATTTCGACAGCGATCTCACCGAATTGCGCGTCGGCGGCGGGCATGAATGCCGGCGACGCAACCGCGCCTCGGCCGGGCCCGTCAGCGAGCATGCCACGGGCAAGGCGCTCGACATCTTCGCGTTCCACCTCGGCGAGGGGAAAGCCGCGATGCAGGTTTCGGTGGAGAAGCCGGCCGGCCTGGCTCAGAACCGGTTCCTGACGGCAGTGCGCCAATCGGCCTGCGGCGCGTTCATGACGGCGCTGGGGCCCGGCTCGGATGCCGCCCACGCCAACCATCTGCACATCGACATCCAGGAGCGCCGCACGCATGCCTCGCGCTTCTGCCAATAGGCTCGCTGTCGTCTTGCGCTCAGAAGATCAGCTTGAAGCGGCGGGCGGCGAGCTGGCTGGCCGGGTCGGCCTCCGGCTCCGAGCCGTCGACCAGCCTCAGCGCGGCGCGGCGGGCGGCCATCACCTGAAGGGCCGCCTCGCATGCGAGCCCGGTGGCGAGCAGATCCTCAAGCTCCCAGAACGGCGGCACGAGCAGATCCGCTCCGGCGGTCGGCTCCGGGGGTGTCGGGGTTTTCCCACGCAGGCGACTCACGGACATCGACATTCCCATGCCAGGATGAAGCCGCAACGCAACAGGCTCTCGGTGGTTCCATTATGCCGGAACTGTGGGCATCTTGAGGCGTTTCGTTGGGTCACCCGGAGCCGGACCCGATCGTGTCGAAATCGACCCGAACGGTGCATCCGTCTTCGCATATTGATAGGGAATGCATGATCACCCAGATTGCGTTGCGATCCGGGCGGTGAGTCCTCTGGCGGGAGCTTTCAAGATGAGCATTCGGCACTACACGTCATGCTTCGGCGCCGCGGCCGCGCTCGCCTGCCTGTTCGGCCCGGTCCCGGCGCGGGCGCAGTCGGGGCCTCCGACCGGGCGGCTGTCCTGTACGGTCGGGGCAAGCTTCGGGGCCGCCGTGAAGACGCAAAAGCCGCTCGAATGCCGTTTCAGGCCGAGGCGAGGGCCGATGCAGTACTATACCGGCATCGTCCGCCAGTTCGGCCTCGATCTCGGCTCGATCCGCCCCACGACGATGTCCTGGCATGTCTACGGCCCTTATGCGCGCGCTCCGCTCGGCGCGCTGAACGGCCGCTACACGGCGCAGACGGCCGCCGCCGCGCCCGCAAGCGGTGCCGCCTCATCGCCCTTGATCGGCGGCGAGGATGACAAGGTCAGCTTACAGCCGCGTGCGATTCAGACGACGCGCGGCTTCAATGCCGCCGGTGGCGTCACCCAATTCGAGTTGACGCTCGCGAGCTCCGGTACCGGGCGCCGGCGCTGATCGCGTGGGAGGGGAGCGCTTACCCTTTGCTAACCGTGATCCGGCAGAATTGAGTCAAACCGGATGTAATCCTGGCCGCGCCGCGTTGGAGGCAGGAACATCGTGACCCCTGTTACGTTGGGGGTAACAGGTTGAAGTGAGTGAGAAAGCCGTTTCAATGGCTGCTGTTCGCGTTCTGATTGTCGAAGACGACCCGTTCATCGCCATGGACATCGAAATGGCGGTGGCGGAGCAGCTCGGCGAGGCGGCCGAGCTCATCGTCGTCGAATCCGTCGCTCAGGCCCGGCGGGCTGCAGCCGGGCAGCTCTCCTGCGCCCTGCTCGACATCGACGTCGTCGACGGCAAGACCTTCGAAGTCGCGGACACGCTGCGCAAGACCGGCATTCCCTTCGCCTTCGTGTCCGGCTCGGCGCCGCAGGAGGTGCCCAAGCCGCTGCGGCAGGCCCGCTTCCTGCGCAAGCCCTTCTCGACGCGCGAGGTCGTGGCTTTCGTCATGGCGGCGATCGGGGGCATCGTTCCCGAAAGCATCGCCTGATCCGCCTGCCACAGGGGTCAGGCGCTGTCGCGCTTCGGGAAAATCACGGTGACACGGGTTCCCGGGCGGTCGGTGCCGGGGTGGAGCGGCAGCGTCGTCATCGTCGCCCGCATGCTGCGCAGCAGGCTCGCGATCACGGTCTGGCCGAGCCCCTTGCTGTGGTTCTCCGCCGGCATGCCGATGCCGTCATCCTCGATCGACAGCGACAGGGCCGGCTCGCCGTCCTGCTCGGCGCGTTCGAGGCGGATCGCGATCCGCCCGGCCATATTGTCCGGAAAGGCATGCTTGATCGCATTGGTGACGAGCTCGTTGACGATGACGACGTAGGACACCGCGTCGCGGCCGGGCAGCCGGATCGAATCCATGTCGAGGTCGATCGTGATCGGCCGTCCCTCGGCCGATTTGCCGATCTCGGCGAGCAGGTCCTCCATGTAGGGACGCGCCTCGATGGCATCGGTCTCGATGTCCAGGCGCAGCCGCCTTTGCCCGGCGGCGATCGCCTGGATGCGTGACTGCGCCTGCCCCAGCGCCGCCTTGACCGCAGGCTCGCGCGTCTGCCGGCTTTGCACGTTCAGCAATGCGGAGACCATGGCGAGGTTGTTGCCGACGCGGTGATTGACGTCACGCAGCAGCGCCTCGATGCGCAGGCGCTCGCCTTCGAGCTCACGGGTCCGATCGTTGACCATCTGCTCGAGCTCGGCATTGCTGACCGCCAGCTCCGTGCTGCGACGCTGGCGCCTGCGCAGGAGTTGCCAGGCGGCGAAGGCCAGCCCGGCAAGCGCGACGACGATGCCGGTGCTTCCCCAAAGGCGTCGCCGTTCCTCGCTGCGGTAGAGCGAGCGCAGGCGGATGTTCTCCGTCTGCTGGATTTCCTGGACCGCGTCGCGCAGCTTGTCCATCGTGGCGATGCCGGGCCCGTCGCGCATCATGGCGACGGCCTCCTCGCGGCGCCCGTTGCGCGTGAGTTCGATCGTCCTGTTCAGCTCGGTGAGCTTGAGCCGCATGGTCTCGCGCAGGCTGGCCACGCGCTGCTTCTGGGCAGGGTCGGCATCGACCAGCGCCTCGAGCACGTCGAGCTCCGGACCGGCCGTCGCACTGCCTTCGGTGAAGGGTTCGAGATAGGCGGCCTGACCGGTCAGCAGATAGCCGCGCTGGCCGGTCTCGGCATCGCGGAGCCGGCCGAGGAAGCGTTCCGCCCGTTCCCGGATCTCGATCGCGTGCGAAACCTGGTCCGCGGCGTGGCGCGCCTGCAGATTGATCCAGGCCGCCAGAACGATCGCGATGGCGACGACGCCGATCGCGCCGATCGTGATCGTTGCTGAGCGCAGCCGCGCGCCGAGCAGGGGAAAGGCGGGGAGCGGCAAGCGGTTCCGGGGCCTCACGAGATCAGACATGCCTGTCCTGTTACAGGACGCATACCCGTATCCCTATGTAAAAAGACAGCCTCCGTCCACCCGCGCCGGGTGAGGCGCTTCAGGCGTCATCCGTGTCCTCGCCGTCACCGCCCGAAAAAAGCTGCCGGCCGAGGACGGTGCCCAGCACCGCGATTCCGGCCAGGGCCGCAATGCGCCATCCGGTCCGCGAGGTCAACATCTTGGCAGCCAGCGGAGCGGCGGCGAAGGCCGCGGTGGCGGCGATCGGGCGCTGCGGGCGCGGGCGGTTCCTGACGAAGAGCGCGATGCCGAAGGCGATCAGCGCCGAGATCGCGAGGCCGCCCGCGATCCACAGGCTTGCTGCGACCGCGCCATAGCGCTCCGTCAGAACGATGTGCAGCGCATTGAGCGAATAGCCTCCGGCGCAGAGCAGCAGCAGGGCCGCGAAGGCGAACAGGCCGAAGACCGTGGCGTTGCGTTTCACCGTTCCGGAGACTTCCGAAGCGATGAAGGAACCGAGCCCCCCGAACATCGGCTATCGCGCCGAAAGGTAGCCGACGAAGAGGCCGACGGCGGCCGCCAGCCCGAGCGCCCGCAGGGGCCGCTCGCGAATCTCGTCCTCGACCAGCTTCTGCAATTCGGTCGCCTGTTCCTTGGCGACGTCGACCATCCGGTCGGTATCGACGCCGACGGAGCGCAGCCGGTCGCTGACGGTTGCGGCGATATCCTCGGCGCTGCGGGTCAGGGTCTCCTCGAGCGCGCTCGCCTGACGCTTGGCACGGGCACCGGCGCGGCGCGCTTTCTGCGCGACATCCTCGGTGCCGGCTTCGATCCCGGCCTTGGCGTCCTTGACGGCCGCGGCCGCCGAACGTTTCGGAGATGTCGTTCTTGCCATGACGCTGGTTTCCTGTCGCTCGATGCCGTGAAGACCAATGGTGTCCGGACTGGACGTTGGCCGCAAGAGACCCGCCTGATGCGGGTCTCTCTCAGGGCGCCAACGCAGGCGGACCTGCTTCTGTTCCGCAGCCGGCGACGGGGCGAGGCTTCAGTGCGCCTCGTCCCAGTTGCCGGCGGCGCGGGCCTCGACGGCGAGCGGCACCCTGAGCTGCACGGCCGGATGCGGCGCCTCGATCATCACCCTCTCGATCACCGGCAGCGTCTTCTCGACCTCCTCGTCGGGAACCTCGAAGACGAGCTCGTCATGGACCTGCAACAGCATGCGGGCATTGAGCCGCTGGGCGGCGAGCGCCGCGTCCATGCGGATCATCGCCCGGCGGATGATGTCGGCGGCCGAGCCCTGGATCGGCGCGTTGATCGCCTGGCGCTCGACGAAGGCGCGCTCGGACGGGTTCTTCGAGGCCACCGCGGGGAAATGGCAGACGCGGCCGAAGATCGTCGTGACCTGGCCATGGGCGCGCACATGGGTCTTGGTCTGGTCCATATAGTCGCGGATGCCGGGGAAGCGCTCGAAATACTTGCGGATATAGGCGCTGGCCTCCTCGCGGCCGATGCCGAGCTGGTTGGCCAGCCCGAAGGCCGAGATGCCGTAGATGATGCCGAAATTGATCGCCTTGGCGCGGCGGCGCACCTCGCTCGGCATGCCCTGGACGGGAACGCCGAACATCTCGGAGGCCGTCATCGCATGGATGTCGATGCCATCCGCGAAAGCCTGCCGGAGCTGCGGGATCTCGGCGATATGGGCGAGCAGGCGCAGTTCGATCTGGCTGTAATCGGCCGAGACCAGCTTGAAGCCCTTTTCCGGAATGAAGGCCGTCCTGATCTTGCGCCCGGCCTCGGTGCGGATCGGGATGTTCTGCAGATTGGGCTCGGAGGAGGAGAGCCGGCCCGTCGTCGTCGCCGCCAGCGCATAGGAGGTGTGGACCCGGTTGGTCTGCGGGTTCACATAGGCGGGCAGCGAGTCCGTATAGGTCGATTTCAGCTTGGCAAGCTGGCGCCACTCCAGAATCTTGGAAGGCAGCGGATGGCCCTGCTCCGCGAGGTCTTCGAGCACGCCGGCGCCCGTCGCCCATTGGCCGGTCGCGGTCTTCTTGGCTCCTGCCAGCCCCATCTTGCCGAACAGGATGTCGCCGAGCTGCTTCGGGCTGCCGATGGTGAACTTCTCGCCGGCGAGCTCGTAAATCTCGTCCTCCAGCCGCGCCAGCCCCTGCGCGAAATCGCCGGAGAGGCGGGAGAGGATCTGCCGGTCGATGGCGATGCCGCGCGTCTCCATCGCGGCGAGCACGGCGACCATCGGCCGTTCCAGAACCTCGTAGACGGCGGTCTTCTTCTCGGTGGCAAGCCGTGGCTTCAGCGCGAGCCAGAGCCTGAGCGTGACGTCGGCATCCTCGGCGGCGTAGTCGGTCGCCTTGTCGAGCGGCACCTTGTCGAAGGTGATCTGCGACTTGCCGCTGCCGGCGACCTGCGCATACGGAATCGTCTCATGGCCGAGATGGAGCTCGGAGAGCCGGTCCATGCCGTGGCTGTTGCTGCCGGCATCGAGCGCATAGGAGATCAGCATCGTGTCCTCGATCGCGGACACGGTGAGGCCGTGGCGTTCCAGAACCAGCAGGTCGTATTTGAGGTTCTGGCCGATCTTGAGCACGCTTTTGTCGGCCAGCAGGGGCTTCAGGGCGGCGACAGCCTGCGCCAACGGAATCTGCTCGGGCAGCAGACCTTCGTCGAAGAGCCCGCCATCGCCGGCGCGATGCTGCAGCGGGATGTAGCAGGCGCGGCCGGGCGCGACCGCGAGCGAGATGCCGACGAGATCGGCCTGCATCGCATCGAGCGAATTGGTCTCGGTATCGAGGGCGACATGGCCGGCCTCATAGGCCCAGCCGATCCAGCGTTCGAGATCGGCGAGCCCGCGCACGCATTCATATGTGGAGCGGTCGATCTTGCCCGCGATCGCCTCGTTCTTGCGGGATGCGGCGAGATCGGCGGGCTTCATCCAGCCGGCTTCGCCGCCGGTCGCTTCGGGCAGAGTGGCCGAGGCTGACGGGGCGGCCGGCGTCACGTCGGAAACCGCGTCCTCGATGACATCGGCGCCGGCATAGAGCGCCTTGAGCTCGGCCGCGCGCGAACCGCCGGGAGCCAGCGCGGGATCGGCATCGACGGCGCCGACATCCGCCTCATAGGCCTCGGCGACGCGCTTGGTGATGGTGGTGAACTCCATCGCCTTGAGGAAGGCGATGAGCTTGGCCGGGTCGGGCTGATCGAGCGTCAGGGTCTCCAGCGGCGTCTCGACCTTCACGTCGTCCACGAGCGTGACGAGCTTGTGCGAGATCCGGACCTTCTCGACGACCTCGGGATTGGTCAGCGTCTCCCGGCGCTTCGGCTGCTTGATCTCGCCGGCCCGCGCCAGCAGGGTTTCGAGATCGCCATATTCGCCGATAAGCTGGGCCGCCGTCTTGATGCCGATGCCGGGCGCGCCCGGCACGTTGTCGGTGGCATCGCCCGCGAGCGCCTGCACATCGGTGACCTTGTCGGGCGTGACGCCGAAATACTCGACCACCTCCGGCTCGCCGATGCGACGCTCGGCGCGGAAGCCCGCGCCCTTCTTCTGGTCGCCCGAGGCGGGGTCGTACATGGCGACACCCGGCCGCACCAGCTGCATCAGGTCCTTGTCGGCGGAGACGATCAGCACATCGGCGCCGGCCTCGCGCGCCTGCTTCGCATAGGTCGCGATCAGGTCATCGGCCTCGTAGACATCCTGCTCGACCGGGATCAGTCCGAAGGCGCGCACCGCCTCGCGCATCAGCGGGAACTGGGGAATGAGATCGGCCGGCGGCTCCGAGCGGTTGCCCTTGTAGGCCGGGTAGATCGCCTTGCGGAACGAGTTCTCCGACTTGTCGAAGACGATGGCGAGATGGGTCGGCCTGACGCCGAGCACGCCCTCGCGCACGAACTGAAAGAGCTTGGTGGCGAAGAGCCGGACCGCTCCGGACGGCAAGCCGTCAGAACGGGCATTGTATTTCCGGTCCTGGTTGATCGACTGGAAATAGGCCCGGAAAATGAAGTTCGAGCCGTCGACCAGGAAGAGGTGGTCGCCGGGCTTCAGGGCGGGGGCGGTCGTGGCTTTATCGCTCATGGCGCGGACCATAAGCGGGCGCGCGCGGGCGGTCCATGGCGATGGCGCGACGGGATGCACGAAGCTGTCAGGAATGGCGCCGCCTTCTCCCCTGCGGGAGAAGGCGGCGCGGCGAAGCCGAGACGGATGAGGGCGCGCACCGGCTTGGATCGCTAGCGATCAGCGTCGCGAGATCCCTCACCCTCACCCTCTCCCGCAAGGGGAGAGGGGACGGTTCCTGCCTACTTCACGATCTCATCGATCTCCGCCAGCTCTCCCGCCGTCAGGGCCCAGTCGGCCGCCTTCACATTGGCCGCGATCTGTTCCGGCTTGGTCGCGCCGGCGATGACGCTGGAGACGACCGGTTGCGCCGCCAGCCAGGAGAAGGCGAGCTCGACGAGGCTGTGGCCGCGCTGCTCGGCGAAGGCGGTCAACCCCTCGATCTTCAGCCAGTTCTCCTCGCTGAAGATCTGGCCGGCGCGCTCCGGCAGCTTGGTCAGCCGCGCGCCTTCCGGCATCGCCGCGCCGCGCTTGTACTTGCCGGTGAGCGCGCCATTGGCGAGCGGGAAATAGGGCAGCAGACCCATGCCGTAATGGGCGATCGCCGGGATCAGATCCTTCTCGGCGCCGCGCTTCAGCAGGCTGTACTCGTCCTGCGCCGAGGCGAAGCCGGTGAGGCCGAGATCGCGCGCCGTCCATTGCGCATCGGCGACCTGCCAGGCGACCATGTTGGAGCAGCCGATATAGCGGACCTTGCCCTGGGTCACGAGGTCTTCCAGCACGCGCAGCGTCTCGTCGATCGGCGTCAGCGGGTCGGGCTTGTGGAACTGGTAGAGATCGATCCAGTCGGTCTTCAGCCGCTGCAGCGACTCTTCGACGGCGGTCATGATGTAGCGGCGAGAGCCGCCCTCGCCGCCATGGAACATCTTCATGCCGAATTTGGAAGCGAGCACGATGTCCTTGCGGCGCGCGCCCAGCACCTGGCCGAGCGCGGTCTCCGAACCGCCCTTCTCGCCATAGATGTCGGCGGTGTCGAACAGCGTGATGCCGTGCTCGATGGCCGCGTCGACGACCTTGCGCGTCGCCTCGAGATCGATGCGGCCGCCGAAATTGTTGCAGCCGAGGCCGACGAGCGAGACGCGCAGGCCCGAGCGGCCGAGATTGCGGAACTGCATGGCGATGGTCCTTCCCCTTTCGCATCGGACCGAAAAGCGGGCTCCACTTTTCGGAAAAATCCGATGCGATAACACCGTGATAGATCACCGTGACCGCGTCCGGTCGGACGCGCGATGATCTGGAGGCGGGCAGAGGACCAGAGCGCGTGCGCGAGGGCAATCGCCCGGTGCGTCATCCTCGGGCTGCGCTGAGCGCAGACCCGGCTTCAGATCAAAAAAATGCCCGGGTCAGGACCCGGGCATTGCCGATCAGGCCACTTCGGCCTTCATCTTCTGCGAGCGCTTGCGCTCGTTGGGGTCGAGGATGGCCTTGCGCAGGCGGATCGACTTCGGCGTGACCTCGACGAGCTCGTCGTCGTCGATCCAGGCCAGCGAGCGCTCCAGCGTCATGCGGATCGGCGGCGTCAGGCGCACGGCCTCGTCCTTCGACGTCGTGCGGATGTTGGTGAGCTTCTTGCCCTTGAGCACGTTCACCTCGAGGTCGTTCTCGCGGGTGTGCTCGCCGACGATCATGCCCTGATAGACCTTCCAGCCGGGCTCGATCATCATCGGGCCGCGATCCTCGAGGTTCCACAGCGCATAGGCCACGGCCTCGCCGGTCTCCATCGCGATCAGCACGCCGTTGCGGCGTCCGCCGATCTCGCCCTTGTAGGGGAGATAGTCATGGAACAGGCGGTTCATGATCGCCGTGCCACGCGTGTCGGTCAGGAGTTCGCCCTGATAGCCGATCAGGCCGCGCGTCGGGGCATGGAACATCAGGCGCAGGCGATTGCCGCCGGAGGGACGCATCTCCAGCATGTCGGCCTTGCGCTCCGACATCTTCTGCACGACGACGCCGGAATGCTCCTCGTCGACGTCGATGATGACCTCCTCGATCGGCTCCAGGAGCTGGCCGCTCTCGTCGCGCTTGAGCACCACGCGGGGACGCGAAACGCCGAGCTCGAAGCCCTCGCGGCGCATCGTCTCGATTAGGATCGCGAGCTGGAGTTCACCGCGGCCGGAGACGATGTAGCTGTCCTTGTCGGAGGCTTCCTCGATCTTCAGCGCGACATTGCCCTCGGCCTCCTTGAGCAGGCGGTCGCGGATGACGCGGGTGGTGACCTTGTCGCCCTCGGTGCCGGCGAGCGGCGAGTCGTTGACCATGAAGGTCATCGACACCGTCGGCGGGTCGATCGGCTGGGCTTCGATCGGCTCGGTGACGGAGGGGTCGCAGAAGGTGTCGGCGACCGAGCCCTTCACCAGGCCCGCGATCGAGACGATGTCGCCCGGAATCGCTTCCTCGATCGGCGTGCGCTCGAGGCCGCGGAAGGCGAGGATCTTGGTGATGCGGCCGGTCTCGACGGTGGAGCCGTCGCCCGAGAGCACCTTGATCTGCTGGTTCGGCTTGGCCGTGCCGGAGACCACGCGGCCGGTGATGATGCGGCCGAGATAGGGGTTGGCCTCCAGCAGCGTGCCGATCATCCGGAACGGGCCTTCCTCGACGCGCGGCTCGGGCACATGCGAGAGGATCAGGTCGTACATCGGGGCCAGGCCCTGGTCCTGCGGGCCGGCCGGATCATGCGCCATCCAGCCCTGCTTGCCCGAACCGTAGAGGATCGGGAAGTCGAGCTGCTCGTCGGTCGCGTCGAGCGCGGCGAAGAGATCGAAGACCTCATTGATGACTTCGGTGGTGCGGGCGTCGGGCTTGTCGACCTTGTTGATCGCCACGATGGGCTTGAGGCCGAGCTTCAGCGCCTTGGAGACCACGAACTTGGTCTGCGGCATCGGGCCCTCGGCCGCGTCGACCAGCACGATGGCCGAATCGACCATGTTCAGGATGCGCTCGACCTCGCCGCCGAAATCGGCGTGGCCGGGGGTGTCGACGATGTTGATGCGCGTATCCTTCCAGACGACCGAGGTCGCCTTGGCCAGGATGGTGATGCCGCGCTCCTTCTCGAGGTCGTTGGAATCCATCACGCGCTCGATGACGCGCTGGTTGTCGCGGTAGGTGCCGGACTGCTGCAGCAGCTTGTCGACGAGCGTGGTCTTGCCATGGTCGACGTGCGCGATGATGGCGATGTTGCGCATGGACATGCGGATAGGGCCTTGCTTTCAAGGCCACGAGCCGGTCAGGTTCAAAGCCCTGCCGGCGCAGCCCGTTTCACGTGAATCTGGAATTCGTTGCGCTGCACATAAACGTTGGCGGCCGTTTCGGCAACCGCAGCCGGTGCCGAAAGGTGAACGGGCTCAACCTTCGGCCAGCGCCCGCTGCCGCTCGGCGACCGCCCGGCCGACCTGATCGATGGCGAGGCGGTAGGCCGCGAGCGCGGCCGCATCGAGATCGCCCTTGGCATAATCGGCGAGCACGCGGGTCAGGACCATGTCCGCCTCGCGGCCGAGCCGGGCCAGTTCCGCCTCGTCCTCGCAGGAGCGGATGGTGCCGAGCAGCTCCAGCAGCGTGTCGAGGCCGGCCATGGCGCGGCGGCGGCGGGTCGCGCCCTCGCGGCCGAGGATCGTGGCCGCGCCGGTGCCGAGCGCCGACAGCGCCATCGCGCCGATATAGAACCAGTCGCCATAGCGGTCGAAGAAGCTCTCCTGCTCGCCATCGATATAGGCGGCGGCGCCGGTATGGACCGGCAGGGGCGCATCCTTGTCGGTCGAGGGCGTCTCCAGCGCCTGGATCGCGGGCAGCTCGCTCGCCAGCGTGAGCCTGAGCGCGAGGATGTCCTTGGTCAGGTTGCCGACGAGCGTGTCGTCGAGGCTCTGGGCGGCGACGAGGCGCGAGGTGATCGCGATGGTCTGCAGGCTTTCGGCCGGGCGCGGCGGGTCGCCGCCCAGCGCGCCGCGCACGATCTCGCCGGTCTCGATCGCGCGGTAATGGGCCGCGAGCGCATCGGCTTCGCGGATCGGGATCAGCACCGGGTCCTCGCCCCAGGCCTCGCGCAGCCGGCGCAAACCGTCATTGTTGGTGTGGGAGCCGACCGCATTGATCGAGAAGAAGGCGTCGATGCGCCTGTCCTTCGCCGCGGTGACGATCTCGTCCTGCGTCAGCCCGACGATCTCGACCTCTTCCGGCCTCACCTCATACTGCCCCAGCACCCGCTTCAGCAGCACGATATTGCCGGCCGGATTGCGTCCGACACCGATCCTGCGGCCGCGCAGATCGGCGATGCGGCCGATCGCGGTCTCCTTCGTCGTGATGATGAAGGGAAAGGTCCGACGGGTGATGAGCACGGTGTCGGCCGTCGAGGGCATGGCGATATCGGCCCGAAGCAAGGCGAGGTCGGCTTCACCGGCATCGATCCGCTTCGCGCTGTCCTCGGCCCCCTCGGTCAGGAGGAGGCGGATGCGGACATCGGCCTTGTCCCGGTTGAGCCCCTGCACGAAGGCGGCGGCCATGCGCGCATCCTCCGAGCCGAGCGGCCCCACTGCGAGGCGCAGCGTGCGCGGCTGGTTATAGATATAGAGGGCTGCGGCGGTGACGCCGAGGATGGCGAGCAGGGCCGCCGCAATGGTCAATACGCTCCACCGCATCGCGAAACCGGCTACGCCCCTTGTCTTCGCCCCGTCACAGCATCGCTTCCTTCGCCACCATGTCGCAAGTGTGGCATGGAATCGGCCCACTGCGCAGATGACGCGACTATGCTAGATGCCCGTCCGGCAATCGAAGCCCTCGGCGTGAAGGCTTTCAAACCGGCGCTAAGACGGAACGATGGTAAACGCAACCTTAACGATCAAGATCTGCGGCCTCTCGACTCCCGAGACGCTGGACGCGGCGCTCAGCGGCGGCGCCGACATGATCGGCTTCGTCTTCCATCCGAAGAGCCCGCGCTTCGTCACGCCGGAACGCGCTGCGGAACTCGCCGCACAGGCGCGCGGCAAGGCGGAAATCGTCGCGCTGATCGTCGATTGGGACGAAAAGCGCGCGGCCGACCTGGTGGAATTGCTGAAGCCGGACCGGCTGCAATTGCATGGCTCGGAATCGCCGGAGCTCGCCGCGGCCATCGCCTCGGCGAGCGGTAGGCCGGTGATGAAGGCGCTCGGCGTCGCGACGGCGGCCGATCTGGATCGCGTCCCGCGCTATGCAGCCATGGTCGATCGCATCCTGCTCGATGCCAAGCCGCCGAAGGACGCCGCCTTCCCCGGCGGGCATGGCCGCGCCTTCGACTGGACATTGCTGACCGGCCTCGACCCTGCGCTGCGCTTCATGCTATCGGGCGGGCTCGATCCGGCGAATGTCGCGGAGGCGATCCGGGTGGCCCGGCCGGCCGGCGTTGACGTATCAAGCGGCGTCGAGCGCGCGCCGGGCGTCAAGGATCCGGCCCGGATCGCGGAATTCATCGCATCGGCCCGCAAGGCCGCGGCGGCAATGCAGGAAGGTTTGACGGCATGAACGCCCCCTCCAGCCCGAACAGCTACCGCAACGGCCCGGACGAGAACGGCCGCTTCGGGATGTTCGGCGGCCGCTTCGTCGCCGAGACGCTGATGCCGCTGATCCTCGAGCTGGAGGAAGCCTACAACGCCGCCAAGGCCGACCCGGCCTATCACGCCGAGATGGCCTATGGGCTGAAGCACTATGTCGGCCGGCCCTCGCCGCTCTATTTCGCCGAGCGCCTGACCGAGCATTTCGATGGCGCCAAGATCTATCTGAAGCGCGAGGAGCTGAACCATACCGGCTCCCACAAGGTGAACAACGTGCTCGGCCAGATCCTGCTGGCGCGGCGCATGGGCAAGAAGCGGATCATCGCCGAGACCGGCGCCGGCCAGCACGGCGTCGCGACCGCGACGCTCTGCGCCCGCTACGGGCTCGAATGCATCGTCTATATGGGCGCGGTCGACGTCGCCCGTCAGGCGCCCAACGTCTTCCGCATGCAGATGCTCGGCGCCACCGTCGTGCCGGTCGAATCCGGCACGAAGACGCTGAAGGACGCCATGAACGAGGCGCTGCGCGACTGGGTGACCAATGTCGCGACGACCTTCTACTGCATCGGCACGGTTGCCGGGCCCCATCCCTATCCGGCGATGGTGCGCGATTTCCAGTCGATCATCGGCAGGGAGACCCGCGAGCAGATGCAGGAAGCCGAAGGCCGCCTGCCGGATTCGCTGATCGCCTGCATCGGCGGCGGCTCGAACGCGATGGGGCTGTTCCACCCCTTCCTCGACGATTCCAGCGTCGAGATCTACGGCGTCGAGGCCGCTGGCCACGGCATCCCGAGCGGCCTGCATGCTGCCTCGCTCACCGGCGGACGCCCCGGCGTGCTGCACGGCAACCGCACCTTCCTGCTTATGGACGACGACGGGCAGATCAAGGACGCGCACTCGATCTCGGCCGGGCTCGACTATCCCGGCATCGGGCCGGAGCATTCCTGGCTGCACGATGTCGGCCGGGTGAAATACCTCTCGGCCACCGACGAAGAGGCACTGGAAGCCTTCCAGCTTCTCTCGCGGCTGGAAGGCATCATTCCCGCGCTCGAAAGCGCGCATGCGCTGGCGCGCGTCGCTGAACTCGCCCCGCAGAAGCCGAAGGACCATCTGATGGTGGTCAGCCTCTCCGGCCGCGGCGACAAGGACATCCCGCAGGTCGCGGAGATCCTGGCGGGGCGCTGACGGCACGCCCGTCGGCCCGGAAATTCCGAAAGTCGTACGACTTCGCGACTCGACTCGCGCGCCTGAAACCGCAACCATAGGTTTGCCGGGCGTGCTGGGCGCCCGGCTGGCGTGGCGTCGGACGGGATTGGACCGTGGGGGGCGACGGTCGGGGCGATGTTGTCGATCCGCAGGGGCGCGGCTTCGCCGATTTGCCCGTCGAGATCGCTTTTCTCCCCCGCCACGGCGTCGCGCCGGCCGGCCTTGCCCTTGCCGCGCGTCGCGCGCGGCGCTACGGCACCGACGCGGTGCGCGAGGTTTTCGCGCTCGGGTTGATCGATCAGGAGAGCTATTACCGGGCGCTCGCTGCCGAGCTCGGCCTGCCTTTCCATACCGACGCCTTCGATCTCCTGTCCGGTGGCCGGCATGAGGCGATCCTGCGCGGCGGCATCGCTCCTTTGGCGGGGCCGGTGAACCCGCGCTTGCGCTTCCTGCTCGCGCCCGAAGGCGCCGCCCTGCGCCATATGATCTCGGCCGGGGCGCGCCACCGCGACGATGTCGCGGTCACCACGCCCCGTCGCTTCGCGGACCGCCTGCGGGAGGCCAATGGCGAAGGGCTGGCCCGATCTGCTGCCGGGCTCGACGAGCCGGGCCTTGCGCGTGACAGCGCCCGCACCGGCGCCAGCCGCGGCCAGGTCGCCGCGACCGGCATCGGCCTCGCGACGGCAACGCTCGGGGGCATCTTCGCGCCGCTGGAGAGCTTCTTCGCGCTTGCCCTGCTGCTCGGGCCGCTGTTTCTGGGGCTCATCCTGCTCAGGCTTGCGGCCTCGATCGAGCGCACCTCCCCGATCTCTGGCGCACCCAGCGCTGGCGCCTCGATGACAGCCGTTTGCCGGTCTACACCGTCGCCGTGCCGATGTACCGGGAGGAGGCGGTGCTGCGGCAGATGCTCCGGGCGCTGTCGGAGCTGGACTACCCACCGGCCAAGCTGGACATTCGCCTGCTGGTCGAAGCTGAAGATACCGGCATGCGGGCGGCGCTCGCGCCGATGTCCCTGCCGGCGCATGTCACCGTCACGATCGTGCCGCCCGGCCAGCCCCGGACGAAGCCGCGGGCGCTGAACCTCGCTTTGCTCGAGGCGCGCGGGAGCCTCTTCACCATCTTCGACGCCGAGGACATTCCCGATCCCCAGCAATTGCGGCTGGCGGCAGCGCGCTTCCATCGCGCTTCCGACGATCTCGCCTGCCTCCAGGCGCGGCTGGTGATCGACCATGCCGAGGAGGGCCTGCTGCCGGCCTTGTTCGCGTTGGAATATGCAGGGCTTTTCGAGGTGCTCAATCCCGGGCTGCTGCGCGCCCGGTTGCCGATCATGCTGGGCGGCACCTCCAATCATTTCCGGACTGATGTGCTTCGGGCGCTGGGCGGCTGGGACGCCTGGAACGTCACCGAGGATGCCGATCTCGCGGTTCGGCTGGCCAGGGCCGGCTATCGTATCGGCGATCTGCCGTCGGATACGCGCGAGGAGGCCCCGGTCACGGTCAAGGCCTGGCTCAGCCAGCGTTCACGCTGGATCAAGGGCTACATGCAGACGGCGGTGACGCATTCGCGCGCGCCGTTGAAACTGCTGCGCGAGGCCGGCTTCGCCGCGACCTTCGCCTTCGCCTCGCTGGCGCTGGGCACGATCGTGACGGCGCTCGGCTATCCCGTTTTCGCGGTCGCGACGCTCATCGCCTATTGGGAGGGCTCGCTCTTCGACCCGGCGAGCGCGCTGACCACCGTGACATCGGCCTTCGCGCTGTCGATCTGGCTCTTCGGCACGCTCTCGCTGTTCCTGCCGCCGGCCATCGGCGCGCTGCGCCGGCGCGACCCGAGCCTGTTATGGCTGCTGCCGTTGCTGCCGCTCTATTACGGGCTGGTCTCGGTCGCGGCCTGGATGGCCTTTTACGAATACTTCGCCCGGCGCTTCGCCTGGAACAAGACGGAGCACGGGCTGGCGCGCCGGCGGACGCCGCCGGCCGAGGCCGTCAGCTCTGGCGAAGCCACTCCGCCGCCGCCTGCGCCGGTGCCTGTTCGATATTGAAGGCGCCGACGAAGCTGCCATCCTTGCCCATCAGATAGACCAGCGCGGTATGGTCCATCGTGTAGTCGCCATCCTTGAGCGGCGTCTTCTTCGCATAAGCGCGATAAGCCTTGATCGTCGCGTCGATTGCTGCGCGATCACCGGTCAGGCCGATGATGCGCGGATCGAAGGAGCTGAGATAGCTCTTCATCACCTCCGGCGTGTCGCGCTCGGGATCGACGGTCACGAACAGCGCCTTCAGGTTCTTGGCCTTGTCGCTCTCGCCGGCGGCGCGCAGCGCTTCGGAGATCTCGAAGAGCTTGGTCGGGCAGACATCGGGGCAATGGGTGAAGCCGAAGAAGACCAGGAAGGGCGAGCCGCGCAGATCCGTATCGGAGAGCGGCTTGCCGTCCTGCGTGGTCAGGGTGAAGGGGCCGCCGACGCTGGCCGTCCCGCTCCCCGTCGTCCGGCCACCGGGGGAGAAGGTGAGGATCGCCGCTGCGGCGAGCGCGAGCGCGCCGGCGAGGAAGACGACGAGGGGCAGGATGAGGCGGCGATTCACGGTGATGTCCCGAAGAGAAGCTGGAGACCGCTAGAAGCAGGCGACGATGGCGGCGATCAGACCGTCGGTGAACAGTCGGCTGCCCTCGCGCCACCACAGCAGCAGGCCGGTCAGAACCAGAGCGAGAGCCCCGCCGGCGAGCAGCAGGATGCCAGCCCGGCCGGGCGGGCCGCTCTCGACACCGGGTTGTTGCTCCGTCTGGGCCATGACCGGACCATAACGCCGAAGCCGGAGCGCCGAAAGCGCTCCGGTGACGCAGGTCGTTGCAGCGGGATCAGATGTCGACGGTGGCGTTCAGCGCGTTGGTCTGGATGAATTCGCGCCGCGGCTCGACAACGTCGCCCATCAGCTTGACGAAGAGGTCGTCGGCCTCGTCGTTCTGGTCGTTCTTGACGCGCAGCAGCGTGCGCACGTCGCGATCGAGCGTCGTCTCCCAGAGCTGGTCGGGGTTCATCTCGCCCAGTCCTTTGTAGCGCTGCAGCGCGACGCCCTTCTTGCCGATGGTCGAGACCGCATCGAACAGGTCGGTGGGGCCGTTGATCGGGAAGGAATCGCCCTTGCGGGTGAGCAGCGCCGGCTTGGCATAGGCTTCCTGCAGGGAACCCGCCGCGGCATCGAGCTTGCGGGCTTCCGCACTGGCGAGGAGGCCTGCGTCGATGGTCGCCGCCTGCTTCACGCCGCGGATCATGCGCGAGAACACGAAGCCGCCTTCGCTCACCTTGCCTTCCCAGCCACGCTCCAGCTCGTCCGAGATCGCATCGAGGCGGCGCGCGACAGAGGCTGCCGCCTCGTTCGCCTGGGCCTCGTTCTCCTCGCTCACCGGATGCAGCACGCCGGCGATCGCCATCTGCTCGACGATGCGCCGGTCATAGCGGGAATGGAGCTGGCCCAGCGCGTTGCGGACGTTGCGGGCTTCCTCGATCAGCACCCTGAGATCGGCGCCGGCCCGTTCCACGCCCTCGCTGGTGCGGAAGGTCGCGCCGTCCAGCGTCGAATCGATCAGGTACTCCTCCAGCGCCCGCTCGTCCTTGAGATAGACATGGCTCTTGCCGCGCGCCGCCTTGTAGAGCGGCGGCTGGGCGATGAAGAGATGGCCGGCATCGATCAGTTCCGGCATCTGCCGGTAGAAGAAGGTCAAGAGCAGCGTACGGATATGGGCGCCGTCGACGTCGGCGTCGGTCATGATGATGATCTTGTGGTAGCGCAGCTTCGCCAGGTTGAAGCCGCCCTGCTCGGCATCGGCGCGGCCGATGCCGGCGCCCAGCGCCGTGATCAGCGTGCCGACCTGATCCGACGAGAGCATCTTGTCGAAGCGCGCGCGCTCGACGTTCAGGATCTTGCCGCGCAGCGGCAGCACGGCCTGGTATTCGCGGGCGCGGCCCTGCTTGGCGGAGCCGCCGGCCGAGTCACCCTCGACGATGAAGAGTTCGGATTTGGCGGGATCCCTCTCCTGGCAATCAGCCAATTTGCCCGGGAGCGAGGCGATATCGAGCGCGCCCTTGCGGCGGGTGAGGTCGCGCGCCTTGCGGGCGGCCTCGCGGGCGGCAGCGGCTTCCGCCACCTTGCCGACGATGGTCTTGGCCTCGCCCGGATGCTCTTCGAGCCACTCCGAGAGAGCCTGATTGACCACATTCTCGACGACCGGGCGGACTTCCGAGGAAACCAGCTTGTCCTTGGTCTGCGAGGAGAATTTCGGGTCGGGAACCTTGACCGAGACGATCGCGGTCAGGCCCTCGCGGCAATCGTCGCCGGTGAGCGAGACCTTCTCCTTCTTGGAGATGCCGGAGCTTTCGGCATAGCCGGTGATCTGGCGCGTCAGCGCGGCGCGAAAGCCGGCAAGATGGGTGCCGCCGTCGCGCTGCGGGATGTTGTTGGTGAAGCAGAGCACGTTCTCGTGGTAGCTGTCGTTCCACCACAGCGCGACGTCGACGGTGATGCCGTCCTTCTCCGAGGTCAGCATGATCGGCTTGTCGATCACGGCCGACTTGGCGCGGTCGAGATAGCGCACGAAGGCCTCGACGCCGCCATCATACATCAGCTCCTCGCGCACGATCTCGGCATGGCGCGCATCGGTCAGGACGATGCGCACGCCCGAGTTCAGGAAGGCGAGCTCGCGCAGGCGGTGTTCAAGCGTCTTGTAGTCGAACTCCACCATGGTGAAGGTCTCTTGCGACGGCAGGAAGGTCACCTCGGTGCCGCGCTTGTCGCCCTGCGGGCCGACGACCGCAAGCGGCGCCACTGCGTCGCCATGGCGGAACTCCATGTAGTGCTCGTGGCCGCCGCGCCAGATGCGCAGCTTGAGCGAAACCGAGAGCGCGTTGACGACGGAGACGCCGACGCCGTGCAGGCCGCCCGAGACCTTGTAGGAGTTCTGGTCGAACTTACCGCCGGCATGGAGCTGGGTCATGATGACCTCGGCGGCCGAAATGCCTTCCTCGCTGTGGATATCGGTGGGGATGCCGCGCCCATTGTCGCTGACCGTGACCGAGCCGTCGGCATTCAGCGTCACCGTGACGAGGTTGGCATGACCCGCCAGCGCCTCGTCGATGGCGTTGTCGACGACCTCGTAGACCATGTGATGCAGGCCCGAGCCGTCATCGGTGTCGCCGATATACATGCCAGGCCGCTTGCGAACGGCATCCAAGCCCTTGAGAACCTTGATGGAATCGGCGCCGTAGTCGTCGGGCTGGGCGCTGAGCGCGGCATCGGTCATGAAATGGTCCCTGAGCGGGCGAGCGAGCGCCCGCGATGATCCTGATTCGAAACGACAATATAGGGGCAGACGATGGCTTTTTCACGCGCCTACGCGTGCGTGTGCGTAGAGGGGCGGGTTCGCCTGCCTCGTCATTCCGGACAAGCCGCGAAGCGGCGCCGATCCGGAATCCATCGGAGGGCTCCGGCGTTCGACGATGGATTCCGGGTCTCCGCTTCGCTGCGCCTGGAATGACGACGGACAGGGTGAGCCTTAGCCTCGAAACTCCGAAATCGCCTCGACGAAGGCCTCGCCATATTGCGCGAGCTTGCGCTCGCCGACGCCCTCGATCGCCCGCATCTCGTCCAGGCCCAGCGGCCGCTCGCGCGCCATCGCGATCAGGGTCCGGTCGGTGAAGATGATATAGGCCGCCACGCCCTCCTCGCGGGCGATCTGGAGCCTGAGCTTGCGCAGATGCTCGAACAAGCCGGCCGTGCCCTCGTCGAGCCCGTCGGCGCGGGCCGCGTCGCGCTCCGAGCGGCGGGAGCGTCGCTCGGCGAACGGGTCGGCCCGGAGCGCGATCTCCTCTCGGCCGAACAGGATGTCCTCGCCCTTCGGCGTCAGCTTGAAGCCGCCATGCTCGGCGCTGGCCTCGGCCAGCGCCCCGGCGGCGAAGAGCTTGCGCGTCAGGCCCATCCAGGCGGCCTTGGGCTTGTCGGCGCCGACGCCGAAGGTCTTAAGCCCGTCATGGTTCTGCCGGCGGATGACCTCGGTCGTCGTGCCCGTCAGGATATCGGCGAGATGGCCGGCGCCGAAGCGCTCGCCGGAACGGATCACGGCCGAGAGCAGCTTGCGCGCATCGAGCGTCGCATCCTGCAACGCGGGCGCCTCCGCACTACAGAGATCGCAGCGGAACGGCGCTTGGCCATGCCGGCATGGCGGTGTCTCCTCGCCGAAATAGGCGAGCAAGGCGCTGCGCCGGCAGAGCGCGTTCTCGCAGAGATCGATCATCGCGTTGAGGCGCTTGTGCTCGATGCGCCGGCGCTCGTCGTCGATCTGCTTCTCGTCGATCTGGCGGCGCCTCAGAGACATGTCGTCGACGCCATAGAGCGTCAGCGTATCCGCCGGCAGGCCGTCGCGCCCGGCGCGGCCGATCTCCTGGTAATAGCCCTCGATCGAGCCCGGCATATCGGCATGGACGACGAAGCGCACATCCGGCTTGTTGATGCCCATGCCGAAGGCGATGGTGGCGCAGACGACGACGCCGTCCTCCTGCAGGAAGATGTCCTGGTTACGGTTGCGCGTCTCCTGCTCGAGCCCGGCATGGTAGGGCAGGGCATTCCAGCCCTTTTCGCTGAGCGCCGTGGCGAGACGCTCGGTCTTGCTGCGCGAGGAGCAGTAGACGATGCCGGAGCCGTTGCGGTGGCGGCGCAGGAAATCGTCGATCTGCCGGCGCGGCTGCTCCTTCGGCGCGAAGGCGAGCTTCAAATTCGGCCGGTCGAAGGAATGCACCACCATGCGCGGCGGCTGCGGGAAGAGCTGCTGGGCGATATCGGCCTGGGTCTGCCGGTCGGCGGTCGCGGTCAGCGCGGTGACGGGCACGCCGCCGAGCGCCTCGCGCGTCTTGGCGAGCAAGCGATATTCCGGGCGGAAATCATGGCCCCATTGCGAGACGCAATGCGCCTCGTCGATCGCGAGCCGGGTCACGCCGAGGCGCTTCAGCCGGCCGACCAGTCCCTCGCCGGCCAAGCGTTCGGGCGAGACGAAGAGCAGCCGGAGATCGCCGGAATTGAGCTTGTCCCAGGCCTCGCTGGCCTCGCTCTCGCTGTTCATTGAGTTGAGCGAGGCGGCCGATACGCCGGCTCGCACGAGCTGGCCGACCTGATCGCGCATCAGGGCGATCAGCGGCGAGACGACCAGCGTGAGCCCGCCCGCAACCAGCGCCGGCAATTGGTAGCACATCGACTTGCCGGAGCCCGTGGGCATCACCGCGAAGACGTCTTCGCCGTTGAGTGCGGCTGCGATCACCTCCCACTGGCCGGGGCGGAAATCGTCGTAGCCCCAGACGGATTTGAGGATCGCGCGGGCGTCTGATTCGCGGGATGGCGACATGGACAAGGGATGTGCCGCAGCCGGGCGCGCTTGGCCAGCCTTTCGAGCCGAAAGCCTGTGTCGGTATCCTTCGGAGCCACCACCGTCATCCCAGGCTTGACCCGGGATCCATCGAAAGGCGCCGCGCTTTACGATGGATCCCGGATCTCCGCGGAGTTTAGCCTTGGGCCGATCGAAGATCGGACCCGAGAGCTTCGTCCGGGATGACGGCGTGAAGCTTGGATGGCTCTCAGACTTTGACGGCCAGCAGGTGGATCACAATCGCCAGAGCAAAAACCGCCGTGATCAGCTTGGACGGCCAGGGCTTGAGGTCGAACCAGATGAATTGCAGCGTCAGCCGCAGGCCCCAGAAGGTGGCGCCCACGAGCGGCAGCACGGGGTGGACGCGGCCTTGCCCGGCCAGCCAGATCAAGGTCGCACCATAGGCGAGGAAGACGAAGATCAGCATCGCGTTGAGCGTCTGCGTGATCGCCGTGTTCAGGCCGCCGGATGGCGTCAAACGCTCCGGCCAGCCGAACAGACGCCGGAACGCGGCATGAAACAGCGCGAAGCCGAGATCGATGAGGCCGGCCGCCAGAGCCAAGGCTGCTCAGCTCCGCGTCGCGATCGCGGCAGCGGCGCCCGCCATCACGCCACCGGTCGTCCGGTTGATCCAGCGCATCGCGCGCGGGCTGGCGACGAGGCGCCGGGCCCGGTCGGCCGCATAGGCATAGGCCATCAGCGTCCCCGTGATGATCGGGGCGATCAGCGCAGCGACTTCGACGAAGGCCAGCGTGCTCATCGCGTTGAGGTCGATCACCAGCGGCAGGATCGACAGGAAGAAGACCATGACCTTGGGATTGCTGAGCGTCAGCGCGATGCCGCCGAGGAACAGGCGCGCACCCTCGCCGCGGGCGGCAGCGGAGGGCTTCGGTGCTTCGGCCGGCGCCGTCCAGGCCTTGTAGGCGAGGTAGAGCAGATAGGCGCAGCCGGCATATTTGATCGCGACGAAGACGCCGTGGAAGCTCTGCATCAGCACGCTCAAGCCCAGCGCGGTCAGTGTGAACCAGACGAGATCGCCCGCGACGATGCCGGCGAGGAAGGGCAGCGAGCGCCGGAAGCCCGAGGACAGCGAGCGCGCGACCAGCGCCGCGATGGCGGGGCCGGGCGAGGCGACAGCGAGGAAATAGACGCCGGCGAACAGGGCAAGGCTGGAGATGTCCATGGAAAGCCTCCGAGACTGCCCGCGAGATTAGCAGGAACGCGACGAAGCGTCCCATCGCAAGCCGTGGCCTGACCGATCAATCGAGCGGATCGATCCGCCCCGGCGTCACCGAAAAGCGCTGCGCGCCGGCCGGCAAATCGCCGAACAGGGCAGCGTCGGCACCGGTCATCCAGACCTGGCAGCCGAGCCCGGTCAGCCCGTCGTAGAGCGCCGCACGGCGGCGCGGATCGAGATGGGCGGCAATCTCGTCGAGCAGAACCAGCGGCGCGATGCCGCTCATCGCGGCGACCAGCCTGGCATGGGCGAGCACGAGCCCGATCAGCAGCGCTTTCTGCTCGCCGGTTGAACCCTGGCCGGCTGGAATATCCTTCGGCCCGTGCCGGACCTCCAGATCGGAGGCTTGCGGCCCCGCGAGCGTGCGCCCGGCGGCACGGTCGCGGTGGCGGCCCTGACGCAGCAGGTCGCGATAGGCGTCCTCCGCGTCGACGGCCGGCAGGCGCGCGACGAGCGCGTCGATCTCGCCGGAGAGCGCGATATCGGCGAAAGGGAAGGGCGAGGCCTCGTCTCGCGTCTCGGCGATGATGGCGGAGAGCCGCGCCACCGTCTCGGCCCGGGCGGCGGCGACCGCGATGCCGAGCTCGGCGACCTCGCGCTCGACGGCGTCGAGCCATTGTCCCTGATTGGGGCTCTCTTCAAGGATGCGGTTGCGCGAGCGCAGAGCCCGCTCCAGCGCGTTCGAGCGGGTCGCATGGGCGGGATCGATCGCCAGCACGAGACGGTCGAGGAAACGGCGCCGGTCGCCGGCGGCGCCGCGGAACAGCCCGTCGAGATCGGGCGTCAGCCAGACCAGCCGCAGATATTCGCTGAAGGCCAGCGCCGAGCCGGCGGTCGTGCCGTCGATGCGGGCGATGCGCGGGCGGCGCCCCTCCGCATCGAGTGGTCCGAGCCCGATACCAAGCCGGCCGGCCTCATCGGCCAAGGTGATGGACGCGGCGAAGCTGCCGTCGCCGCCCTGGCGCGCCATGCCGGGCAGCTCTGCCCGGCGCAGGCCACGGCCGGGCGCGAAGAGCGAGAGCGCTTCGAGGATATTGGTCTTGCCGGCACCGTTCTCGCCGATCAGCGCAACGATTTGACCCTCGACCGGGAGATCGAGGGCCTCGTAGGAACGGAAATCCTGCAGGATCAGGCGCGTAACGGCCGTCACGGCCGAAAGCCCTTCACACGCGCATCGGCATCAGCACATAGAGCGCGGAGGCGCCTTCGCGGTCTTGGATCACGGTCGGCGAACCCGGGTCGGCGAGCTTCAGCAGCGCCGTGTCGCCGTCGAGCTGGGCGGCGATGTCCATCAGGTAGCGGGCGTTGAAGCCGATATCGAGCGGGCTCGCCTCGTAATCGACCTCGATCTCCTCGGTCGCCGAGCCTGAATCCGGATTGGTGACCGAGAGTGTCATGCGCCCGTCGGCCATGGAGAGCTTCACGGCGCGGCCGCGCTCGGAGGAGATCGTCGAGACGCGGTCGACGGAAGCGGCGAAATCGCCCCTGTCCACCGTCAGCCGCTTGTCGTTGCCGGAGGGGATGACGCGCTGATAGTCGGGGAAGGTGCCGTCGATCAGCTTCGACGTCAGCACGACATCGGCGGCGGCGATGCGGATCTTCGAGCCGGAAAGCTCGACCGCGACCTCGCTCTCGCCATCCTCCAGCAGCTTCTGGATCTCGGCCACGGCCTTGCGCGGCACGATCACGCCGGGCATGCCGGCCGAGCCCTGCGGGGCGGCGGTGTCGACCCGGGCGAGCCGGTGCCCGTCGGTCGCGACGGCGCGCAGCACCGGGCGGCCATCGACATCGATGGTGTGGAGATAGATGCCGTTGAGATAGTAGCGCGTTTCCTCGGTCGAGATCGCGAACTGGGTCTTGTCGATCAGGCGCTTGAGCTCGCCGGCCGGCAGCACGAAGCGATGCGCCATCTCGCCGGCGGTGATGTCCGGGAAATCGCTTTCCGGCAAGGTCTGGAGCTGGAAGCGCGAGCGGCCCGAGCGCAGCACGAGGCCGGTGTCGCCGGTGGTCTCCAGCGAGACCTGCGCGCCGTCCGACAGCTTGCGGACGATGTCATAGAGGGTGTGTGCCGGCACGGTCGTCGCGCCGGGCTCGGTGACATCGGCCGGAATCGTCTCCACCACCTCGATGTCGAGATCGGTCGCCTTGAGGCGCAGGCCTCCATCAGTGGCGCTGAGCAGCAGGTTCGACAGGATCGGGATGGTGTTGCGGCGCTCCACCACGCGATGCACGTGGCCGAGCGATTTGAGCAGCGTGGAACGTTCGACCGTGACCTTCATGATTGTCTAGTCTTCTGACGCTAGCCGCCCAGGCATGACGGCCCGGGCCCGAATGAATGGCCAGCGACATTGCCGGACAGCAGCCGGGCGCGCAAGGGCCGCGCATCCCGGCAACCACAACCATTTGGCAGGACAGGCGCGAGCGGCCGCTCCCTCACTCCTGCAGCATGCGCTTCAGGAGATCGACCTCCTCATGCAGCGAGCGGTCCTCGCTGATCGCTTTCTCGATCTTGCGCACGGCATGCAGCACCGTGGTGTGATCGCGCCCGCCGAAGCGCCGGCCGATCTCGGGCAGCGAACGCGGGGTCAGCGCCTTCGACAGATACATCGCGATCTGGCGCGGCTTCACGACCGCGGCCGTGCGGCGCTCGGAGAGGATATCGGCGCGGCTGACATTGTAGCGCGTCGCGACGAGCTTCTGGATGTCCTCGATCTTGACCCGGCGCGGCTCGCGCGTCCGCACGAGGTCGCGGATGGCCGCCTCCGCCGTCTCCAGCGTCACGAACTGGCCGGACAGCGTCGCATGGGCGAGCAGCCGGTTGGCGGCGCCGTCGAGATCGCGGCCATTGGTGGCGACGACGCGGGCGACATAGGCCACCACATCCGGGCTGACCTGGAAGTTGGGATGGGCGCTCTGCAGCGCTTCCAGCCGGGTCGCCAGGATCTTGGCGCGCAAGGCTTCGTCGAGTTCGCCCACTTCGACAACCAGACCGCCGCCCAGCCGCGAACGGATGCGCTCGTCGAGGGCCTCGAGCTCGCCGGCAAGGCGGTCGCCGGCGACGACGATCTGCTTGCCCGCATCGAGCAGCGCGTTGATCGTGTGGCCGAATTCCTGCTGGATCGACTTGCCCTGGATGAACTGCACGTCGTCGACGACGAGCAGGTCGATGCCGCGCAGCTTCTCCTTGAAGGCCAGCGCCGTTTGCGATTTCAGCGCCGCGACGAAGCCGTACATGAAGCGGTCCGCCGTGAAATAGGCGACGCGCTTGCCCAGCCGCCTGGCTTCCTGCGCGATGGCCTGCAGCAGATGCGTTTTACCCAGGCCGACACCGGCATGGAGATAGAGCGGGTTGTAAGGGCTCTGTCCGGCCGGCGCCGCCGCGATGCGCTCGGCCGCGGCGAAGGAGAGCTGGTTCGACTTGCCGACGACGAAGTTCTGGAAGCTCATCCGCCTGTCGAGTGTCGTGCCGCAGACATCGACCAGCTCGGGTTCGCCGGACTGGGCGGTCGCCGCGCCGGGCTTGGCCGCCTCGGCCGGGACCGGTGTCGTCGAAGAGGCGGGGCGGCTGCGCATCACGGCTTCCGCCAGCGGCGCCGGCGTGGTGTCGCGCGAAGCCTGGCGGACCGAGAGCAGCACGCCCTTCGGCGCCGGCAGCTCGGCGATGCAGTTCACCCGCAGCCGCTCGGCGTAATGGGCCTCGAGCCAGCTTTTCAGGAAGCGGGTCGGGACGGTGAGATAGGCGATGCCCCCGACGATGCCGGCAATCTCCAGCCGGGCGAACCAGCTCGAGAAGACATCCTCGCCGAGTTCGGCGCGCAGGCGGCGGCGCACACGCTCCCAGGCGTCCTGGAGCGACGCGTCCTCTGCTCCGACCGGAGCAGTCTCCTCGACCGCCATTGTCACCACCACCGACGCTGCCTCGACCGTATCTCCGATTTGCTGCCGCTCGAACATCAATGGCCCCATTTGCTTCAAAATTGAACACGCCTTCGGAGGGGCGATTGCAGAGGCAACCGCCTTCCCGGCGCTGTTGTCCGGTTAAAAAGGATCCCGGCCCGGCAGGCGCATCCGCCCGACAGGTCAGGAAATCCCGGTTCTGTCGATTACGCTTGGAAGGCTCGCCGCTGGCTGGAGCCGCGCTTCATCTCAATACAGAAGACAAAGAGCCGCATTCTCCAACCTCCCTGGTCGCGAGCCAAAACACCGATAATCTATGGAAACCGCCACCGCGTTCATTGCTGTCCGCCCGGCGATGAAGTGACCTTACAGGGCGCGCTCGACGGGCTGCAATATCCCTTTCAGCCGGCTTCGGAGCGAGGTGGCTTCCGCCCCCCGGATCGAACGGGGTCGGGGGGCTGCAATTGGTTGGGGAACTTAATCTTTTCTTTACAGCGGGCGCGCTCGCGGCGGCCGAATCTTTTTTTTCAAAGGGGCGAATGGGTGCCTTGGAGTCGCCGCGATTCTCTCGCCTCAAAATCCTTTGCCCGCTAAGGTGATGAAAAATAATGACTTTCCATGTGCGGCAGACTCTCGCTGAAGCAGCGATTCCGCGCCCCGAAAGCGCCCGGAGAGTCAAGTCCGTAAAGCCGTGGAAAGATTGCCGAATCGGCTTGCCGTAACGATTTTTTTCTTCCGTGGCGGCGCGTGGCGAGGCGGCAACAGGGGGCCTTGAAGCCAACAAAAAAGCCCGGCGTCGAGCCGGGCTTTTAAACGATGCGATGCGGTCCGCGAAGGTGGCTCAGGAAGCCAGCGCGCCGATGCGATGGGCGAGACGCGAAACCTTGCGCGAGGCGGTGTTCTTGTGAACCACGCCCTTCTGCGCGGCGCGCATGATCTCGGGCTGGGCAGCCTTGAGCGCCTCGGCCGCGGCGGCCTTGTTGCCCGTGGCGATCGCCTCTTCGACCTTGCGCAGGAAGGTGCGCATGCGCGAGCGGCGGTTCTTGTTGACCTCGGTGCGCCGCGCGATCTTGCGCGTGGCCTTCTTGGCCGACGTCGTATTGGCCATCCAAACGTCCTCGTCTTCATCACGGTCCGTCGCCTGGCGTTGAGCCGGCGGTTCTGACCGCTACCTTGCTGGAAACACGTGAGCGGCGGCCGAGCTTGCGCGGGCCGCCGCGAGTGGTGGGGCTATAATCGCTCGCGCGGCCGCCGTCAACGCGGAATCCGCGTGAGCTTTACCATGAGGTCACACTGACGGCGCGATGAAGCGGGCGAAGCTCGCCAGATCGACATTGCCGCCGGAGAGAATGACGCCGACGCGCCGCCCTTCGACGGGCACGGCGCCGGTGAAGGCCGCCGCCGCGGCGAGGCAGCCGGTCGGCTCGACGACGAGCTTCATGCGCTCCGCGAAGAAGCGCATCGCGTCGATCAGCGCCGCGTCGCTGACCGTGACGATGTCCTCGACGTCGCGCTGGATGATCGGGAAGGTGAGATCGCCGAGGAAGGCGGTCTGCGCCCCGTCCGCGATCGTCTTAGGCACGCCGATCTTCACGATCTCGCCCTTGCGCAGCGACTGCTGCCCGTCATTGCCGGCCTCCGGCTCGACGCCGAAGATCCGGCAGCCCGGATTGAGCGCCTTCGCCGCGAGCGCCGCGCCGGCGAGCAGCCCGCCGCCGCCGAGCGGCACGATCAGGATGTCGAAGGGGCCGGCATCCTCGATCAGTTCCTTCGTCGCCGTGCCCTGGCCGGCGATGACGTGGGGATGGTCGTAAGGGGGGATGATCGTCAGCCCGCGCTCACTGGCGAGGCGATCCCCGATGGCGAGCCGATCCTGCGTATAGCGGTCATAGCGCACGACCTGCCCGCCATAGCCCTCCGTCGCTGCCACCTTCGCGGCCGGCGCGTCGTTTGGCATGATGATCGTGGTCGGCACGCCCAAGAGCTGGCCCGCATAGGCGATGGCCTGCGCATGGTTGCCGGAGGAGAAGGTGACGACGCCGGCCTTCTTCTGCGCGGGTGAGAGCGAGGCGATCGCGTTGTAGCCGCCGCGGAACTTGAAGGCGCCCATGCGCTGCAAATTCTCGGGCTTGAAGACCAGGCTCGCATTCGTCCGCCGGTTGGCGGTGGCGGAGCTCATCGCCGGCGTGTGGTGGGCGATGCCCTTCAGCCGCTCGGCCGCCGCCTCGACATCGGCATAGGTCGGGAGGGACGGTCCGGTCTGGGCGTTCATGGCGGGAAATCCTGCTGGCGAAAGACGTGTTCTATCTGCCAGCAGGAGCGCCGGTCCATCAAGGCGGGGCCGCTCGACGCCGCCATGCGGCAGGCGATGGCCGGTTGCTCAGGCGTTCCTGAAATCCGGCTTCCGCTTCTCGGCGAAGGCGGACATGCCCTCTTTTTGGTCGGCGGTGGCGAAGAGCGAGGAGAAGACGCGGCGCTCGAAGCGCAACCCCTCCTGAAGGGTTACCTCGAAAGCGCGCTCGACCGCCTCCTTCGCCATCAGCACGGAGGGCAGCGACTTCGTGGCGATCGCCTCGGCCGCCTTCAGCGTCTCGGTCAGCAGGTCGGGGAGCGGCACGACGCGCGCGACGAGCCCGGAGCGCTCGGCTTCCTCGGCATTCATCATCCGGCCGGTGAGGATCAGGTCCATCGCCTTGGCCTTGCCGACCGCCTTGGTCAGGCGCTGCGTGCCGCCGGCGCCGGGGATGACGCCGAGATTGATCTCGGGCTGGCCGAACTTGGCGTTGTCGGCGGCGATGATGAAGTCGCACATCATGGCGAGCTCGCAGCCGCCGCCGAGCGCGAAGCCGGCGACCGCGGCGATGATCGGCTTGCGGCGCTGGCCGATCCGGTCCCAATCCGCGAATTTGTCGTCGAGATAGGTGCCCGGAAACGTGCGGCTCTGCATCTCCTTGATGTCGGCGCCGGCGGCGAAGGCCTTCTCCGAGCCGGTGAGGACGACGCAGCCGATGCCGTCATCCCCACCGAAGCCGTCGAGCGCCGCGTTGATCTCGCCGATGAGCTGGCCGTTCAGGGCGTTCAGCGCCTGCGGGCGGTTGAGCGTGATCAGCCCGACCTTGCCCTTCGTCTCGACGAGAATGGTCTCATAAGCCATGGCGGCCTCCCGGATGGTCCTGCTCCGCCAGCTTTAGCGAGCGGCGCGAGAGCGGTCCATGCGCGTTGCGCACATCCGCGCATTCGCTGTCTCCCCCAGCGCGTCATGCTCGGGCTTGACCCGAGCATCTCGTGCAAGAGGAGGCTCCAGTGTCACTTCCGGCCGGAGATTCTCGGGTCAAGCCCGAGAATGACGCGTGTCTCTACCGCCTCGGCTGGCAGCTCTCGCAATAAAACGTCGAGCGGCCCGACTGCACTAGGCGCTTCACCAGCTTGCCGCAGCCGGGCGTGACGCAGGTCTCGCCCTCGCGGTCATAGACCTTGAAGCGGTGCTGGAAATAGCCGAGCGAGCCGTCGGCATGGGCGAAGTCGCGGAGCGTCGAGCCCCCGGCCGCGACGGCCTCCTCCAGCACCTCGCGGATGATGCGGGCGAGCTCATGCGCTTTCTCGCGCGGCCGGCCCGTCGGTGTCGCGATCGTTCCGGCTTCGGCCTCGGGGTGGAGCCCGGCCCGGAACAGCGCCTCGCAGACATAGATATTGCCCAGACCCGCCACGAGCCGCTGGTCGAGCAGCGCGGCCTTCAGGGGCGCGAACTTGCCCGCGAAGAGCTTCGCCAGCGTCTCGCCGGAGAGTTCGTTGCCGAGCGGCTCGATGCCCATGCCGGCGAAATGCTTGGAGGTAGCCAGCTCGGCGCGCGGCACGAGGTCCATGAAGCCGAAGCGGCGCACGTCATTGTAGGTGACCCGCGCGCCGGTCCCCATCTCGAACACGACATGGTCGTGGATCAGATGCCGGCCGATATCGTTGTAGTAGCTGCCGGGTTCGGTCGGCGGCGTTCCGGGCGCCTCGACGATGAAGCGCCCGCTCATGCCCAGATGCATCACGAGCGCCGCGCCGTCGTCGAGATCGGCGATCAGGTATTTCGCCCGCCGCGACAGGGCCTCGATCCGCCGGCCTGTCAGGCGCTCAGTGAAGCGCTCCGGCAGGGGAAAGCGCAGGTTCGGCCGGCGCAGCTCGACCCGCGCGAAGCGCTCGCCCAGCATGGCGGGCTCCAGCCCGCGCCGGACGGTTTCGACCTCGGGTAGCTCCGGCATATCAGCGACCTCAAATAAAGCCTGCGTCGAGAGGGCCCGCGACAAGCCCGCCGCCTTTGGCTATTGATCGGCTCAGGCGAATACAAGACAGATTTGCACAAGGCCGGCCCGACCGTGACAGCAGCTTCCGACACCACCCATTTCGGCTTCGAGACGGTGAAGCTCGCCGAGAAGCAGGCCAAGGTCGACGACGTCTTCCACAAGGTCGCAGACCGTTACGACCTGATGAACGACATGATGTCGGGCGGGCTGCACCGGGCCTGGAAGAGCGCGCTGCTGACCGCGATCAACCCACCGAAGGATCGTGCCTTCCATCATCTCGACGTGGCCGGCGGCACGGGCGACGTCGCCTTCTCGGTGCTGGAGGCCGGCGGCCCGCTGACTGATGTTACCGTGCTCGACATCAACGCGGACATGCTGCGCGTCGGGCGCGAGCGGGGCGAGAAGCGCTTCCCGGATAATGATCGCATCCGCTTCGTCCAGGGCAATGCCGAGGAACTCGGCCTGCCGGACGGTCATTTCGACTGCTACACCATCGCCTTCGGCATCCGGAACGTGCCGCGCATCGACAAGGCGCTGACCGAGGCCTATCGCGTGCTGAAGCGCGGCGGGCGCTTCCTCTGCCTCGAATTCAGCCATGTCGACGTGCCGCTGCTCGACAAGATCTACGAGACCTATTCCTTCAGGGTGATCCCGCCGATGGGCCGGATGGTCACCGGCGAGGCCGAGCCCTACCAGTACCTCGTCGAATCGATCCGCAAATTCCCGAAGCCGCAGGCCTTCGCCAACATGATCGAGGATGCCGGCTTCCGCCGCGCGAAATTCACGCCGATGACCGGCGGCGTCGTGGCGCTGCATTCCGGCTGGAAGCTGTGATGCTGGCTGCGGCGGCATGATCTCCTCCTTCTTCCACATGCTGCGCGGCGTGCGCGTCGGCTTCGTGCTGGCGCGTGAGGGCGCGCTCGCCTTGGTCGACCCCTCCGTGCTGCCGCCGCTGGCGCGGGGCCTGATCCGTGTCGGCCGGCTGATCGAGCGGCGCGGCGCCGGTTCTTCCGCGACCCGCCTCGCGGCGGCGCTGACCCGGCTCGGCCCCTCCTACGTCAAGTTCGGCCAGTTCCTGGCGACCCGGCCGGACGTCGTCGGCATGAAGATCGCCGAGGATCTGTCCGCCCTGCAGGACCGAATGCCGGCCTTTTCGATGGCGGAGGCGCGCGCCATCGTCGAGGCTGCGCATGGCGTGCCGCTGGAGACGCTGTTTCCCGAGTTCAGCGAGCCGGTTGCGGCCGCCTCGATCGCTCAGGTCCACCGCGCCCGGCTGAAGGATGGCCGCGAGGTGGCGGTGAAAATCCTGCGGCCGGGCATCCGCGACCGCTTCAACCGCGACCTCGCCGCGATGCGCTTCGGCGCCGAGATGGCCGAGATGCGTTCGGCCGAGGCGCGCCGGCTACGCTTCACCGGCGTGGTCGAGACGCTGGCCCGCTCCGTCGCGATGGAGATGGACCTCAGGCTCGAGGCCGCCGCCCTCTCCGAATTTGCGGAGAACACCAAGGAAGACACCGATTTCCGCGTGCCGGAGCCGGATTGGCAGCTCACCGCGCGCGAGATGCTGGTTGACGAATGGATCGACGGCGTTCGCCTCTCCGATGTCGAGGGCCTGCGCGCCGCCGGCCACGACCTGCCGGAGCTGGCCCGCAAGATCATCCAGTCCTTCCTGAAGCACGCGATCCGCGACGGCTTCTTCCATGCCGACATGCATCCCGGAAACCTGTTCGTCGATGCGGAGGGGCGCCTCGTCGCGGTCGATGGCGGCATCATGGGTCGGCTCGGCCTGAAGGAGCGGCGCTTCCTCGCGGAAATCCTGCTCGGCTTCATCACCCGCGACTACACGCGCGTCGCGCAGGTGCATTTCGAGGCGGGCTATGTCCCCGCCCATCACGATGTCGCGGATTTCGCCCAGGCGATCCGCGCCGTCGGCGAGCCGATCCACGACAAGCGCGCCGACCAGATCTCGATGGCCAAGGTCCTGACCCTGCTCTTCGAGATCACCGGCATGTTCGACATGGCGACGCGCACCGAGCTCGTCATGCTGCAGAAGACCATGGTGGTGGTCGAGGGCGTGGCGCGCTCGCTCGATCCGCATCTCGATATGTGGGGCACGGCCGACCCCGTCGTGCGCAGCTGGATCACCCATAATCTCGGGCCGATCGGCAAGCTGGAGGAGGCCGGGCGCGGCGCCCGCTCCCTGCTCGGCTCGCTGGCGGCGCTGCCCGACACGGTCGTTCGGGCCGAGCGCGTCCTCGGGCAGCTCGAGGACGCCTCGCGCCACGGTTTTGCGCTCGACGAGCGCAGCGTCGCCGCGATCGGCCGAGCCGAGGCGCAGCGCAATCGCTGGGGCACGGCGGCGCTCTGGGTGATCGCGGCACTGGTCGCCTACGGCGTGTTCGGCTAGGTCAAGCCTCAGCCGTCATTCTCGGGCGAAGCACAGCTTCGACCCGAGAATCTCTCGCAGGAAGAGGCGCCTTTCCGTCCTGAGATGCTCGGGTCAAGCCCGAGCATGACGCGCCTCTCTGAGTTACCGAAACGGCGGCTCGTCAAAGCTCCTGAGCTTGCGCGAATGGATTGCCGAGCCGGTTTCCTTGAGCTTCTTCAGCGCGTCGAGTCCGATCCGCAGATGCTCGCCCACCGCCCGTTCGTAGAAGGCGTTGGCGGCGCCGGGCAGCTTGATCTCGCCATGCAGCGGCTTGTCGGAGACGCAGAGCAGCGTGCCGTAGGGCACGCGCAAACGGTAGCCCTGCGCCGCGATGGTGCCGGACTCCATGTCGACGGCGATGGCGCGCGACAGGTTGATGCGGCGGCGCTCCTTGGTCCAGCGCAGCTCCCAGTTGCGGTCATCCTGCGTCACGACGGTGCCGGTGCGCAGCCGCTGCTTCAGCGTATCGCCCTTCTCGCCGGTGATGTCGGCCGCGGCCTGCTGCAGCGCGACCTGCACCTCGGCCAGGGCCGGGATCGGGATGTCCGGCGGCACCAGCTCGTCCAGAATGCCGTCCTGCCGGAGATAGGCATGGGCGAGAACATAGTCGCCGATGATCTGCGTCTGGCGCAGGCCGCCGCAATGGCCGACCATCAGCCAGCAATTCGGTCTGAGCACCGCCAGATGGTCGGTGATGTTCTTCGCATTGGAGGGGCCGACGCCGATATTGACCAGGGTGACGCCGTCGCCATCCTTCCGGATCAGGTGATAGGCCGGCATCTGGAAGCGGTGCCAGGGCGCCGACATCACCCGCTCGGCCGCCGAGACGTCGACGCCGTCGCGGTCGATGCGGATGCCGCCCGGCGCGACCAGCGCCTCGGCCGTGCCGGCCTCGATCTCGGCCAGGCCCAGCCGGACGAACTGGTCGACATAGCGATGGTAGTTGGTCAGCAGCACCCAGGGCTGCACGGCCCGCCAGTCGGTGCCGGTGTAATGCACCAGCCGGCGCAGCGAATAGTCGACACGCACCGCGTCGAAGAGCGAAAGCGGCCGCGGCTCGCCCTCGACGATGTCGAAGGTGCCGTCGGCGATCTCGTCCCCGACCAGCGCGAGCAGCGGGGTCGGGAAATAGCGCGCGAGCTCGGCGGCGGTGATCTTGCCGCGCCCCAGCTCGTCGCCGCCTTCGAGCGCATAGGGATAGGGGATTTCCTGCTGGCTGATGCCGGTCTCGATCATCGCGCCGTATTCGGCGACGAGCGGCTTGAGCTGGTCGAGCAGATAGCTCCTGAACTCGGCCGGCTGGGTCACCGTCGTCGAGTAGATGCCCGGCGCGGCGAATTTGGCGTAGCCGCGCCGCGTCGCCGCCGGCAGCTTGGAGGGCTCGTAGCTCACCCGCAGCATGGGGTAGCGATAGCGCTCCCGCTGCTCCGGGGTCGGCGGCTCTCCGGTCTCGAAGAAGCGCTGGAGATCGCTGCGCAGCGCGCCGCGCGCCTCCTCATAGAGCCGTTCGAGGCGGTCAATGGCAGCTTCGGGCGTCGCGGCGGTCTCGAAGCTCATGGGCGGCGGCATCCTTCTCTCCCATCGGTTCTAACCATGCGCCCTCGGTCCTGACAACAACCGGCAGTCCGCCCCGCCAGATTGGGGGAAAGGACGGCTTGACGCGGGTGGAGTTCGGCATTACTAAACCGATCAGTTAATTAACTGATCGGTTTCATAGATGTCGACGGACCCGCTCAGCCTGACCTTCGCCGCCCTCGCCGACCCGACCCGCCGCGCCATCCTGGCCCGGCTGTCGGAGGGCGAGAGCTCGGTGAAGGAGCTGGCCGAGCCCTTCGCGATGAGCCTGCCGGCCGTCTCCAAGCATCTGAAGGTGCTGGAGCGGGCCGGGCTGATCACGCGAGGGCGGGAGGCGCAGTGGCGACCCTGCCGGCTCGATCCCGGCCCGTTGCAGGACGTCTCGGAATGGCTGGAGCATTACAGCCGTTTCTGGGACCAGAGCCTGGGGCGGCTGGACGAGGTCCTGCGCGCGATCAAGGCGAAACCGCCGGGTGAACCGGGCGTTTGACGTCCAGATCTCTTCAATTGGATCAAAAGGCTTCTCGTCATGCTCAAGACAGCTCTCCTCAGCCTGCTCGGCCTCGTCGTGATCGCCGTCGCGGTGGTGCTGATCCTTGCCGCCCGCAAGCCCGACACCTTCCAGGTCACGCGCACGGCCACGATCAATGCGCAGCCGGAGCGGATCTATCCGCTCATCGCCGATTTCAAGGCCTGGGGCGCCTGGTCGCCCTGGGAGAAGAAGGATCCCGCCATGACGCGCAGCTATGGCGGGCCGGAAAGCGGAGTCGGCGCGACCTATGCCTGGGCCGGCGACAAGAATGTCGGTGAGGGCGGCATGCGCATCCTCGAGGCCAACCCGCCCGCCAGGATCGCGCTCAAGCTCGATTTTCTCAAGCCATTCGAGGCGCATAACGACGTCGTCTTCGCTCTCGCCCCGCAGGGCTCCGCGACGAATGTCACCTGGACCATGACCGGCCCGACGCCCTTCATCGGCAAGATCATGCATGTCTTCATGGATATGGACCGCATGGTCGGCGGCGATTTCGAATCCGGTCTGGCAGCGATGAAGGCGGCCGCCGAGCGGCCCGCCTGAAGCCTGTCGCCGCAGGGCCTGAACGCCGCCGATACGCGATAATCAAAGGAGGAGACGACGATGAAACTCTCGACCTATCTGATGTTCGGCGGCAATTGCCGCGAGGCCTTCACCCACTACGAGAAGGTGCTCGGCGGCAAGATGCTCGCCATGATGGATCACAAGGGTACGCCGGCCGAGGAGCATGTTTCGCCGGAATGGCGCGACAAGATCCTGCACGCCTGCCTGGAGATCGACGGCCAGATGCTGATGGCCTCGGACGCGCCGCCGGATCGCAGCGACGGCCCGATGCGCTCGGTCTCTGTCAGCGTCGGGGTCAAGACGCCGGAGGAGGCGGAACGCATCTTCGCAGGGCTCTCCGAAGGTGGCGCCAAGGTCACCATGCCGATGGCCGAGACCTTCTGGTCGCCGCGCTTCGGCATGCTGACCGACCGGTTCGGCACGAGCTGGATGGTCGGGGCGGAGATGCCGGCGGATCAGGCGAATTGCGGTTGACGCTGCCGGTTTCCCGAGGAAACACGCCGTCATCCCGGGCTTGACCCGGGATCCATCGTAAGGCTCTGCGCTCTGTGATGGATCCCGGATCTGCGCGGCTTGGCCGCTTGTCCGGGATGACGGCGGGTTTCCGAGCCGCCTCTACGAGCGCCCGCCGTCGACCGAGAGCACCTGCCCGCTGATCCAGCCGGCCTGCTCGCTCAGGAAGAACAGCGTCGCGTTGGCGATGTCCTGCGGCGTGCCGAGCCGGCGGGTGTGGATGCTCTCGACCAGCCGCTTCTGGCCCTCCGGCCCATAGCTCTGCCATTGCCGCTCGGTCGCGGGGTTGGAGCGGACGAAGCCGGGCGCCACCGAATTCACCGTGATGCTATGCGGGCCGAACTCCCAGGCGAGCTGCCTGGTCAGCCCGACCAGAGCGTGCTTGGCGCTGGCATAGGCCTGAATGCCGGTGAGGCTCGGGCGCAGGCCCGCGCCCGACGAGATCGTGACGATGCGGCCATAGCCGGCCCGTCGCATCACCGGAGCCGCGGCTTGCGCCAGGAAGAAGGCGGCATCGACATTGGCGGCGAAGATGGCGCGCCAATCCTCTTCCGAGATGTCCTCGATCGGCCGGCCGACCTGCCCGCGCACGCCGCCGGCGGCATGGACCAGGAGATCGAGCCCGTCATCGGCGGAGGCGATGGTCCGGATCAGCGCCTGCGCCGCCTCGGGCGAGCCAAGATCGACGGCATGGGCGGTCGCGCCGAGGCTCCGGGCGGTCTCTTTGACGCCATCCGCATCGATGTCGGCGAGATGGACACGCGCGCCGGCCTCTGCCAGCGCCGTGGCAATGGCGCGCCCGATGCCCTGGGCGGCACCGGTGACGAGGGCTACGCGGCCGTCGAAACGGATCTGCATCGGTCGATCAGCACCTTCAGCGTCTCGAAGGCCATCGGGCGGCGGCCTTCCTCGATGTCGTGGATGAGCGAGACCAGGGTCTCCAGCGCCGGCGTCGCGACGCCGGCCTCGCATCCGAGCGTGGCGATGATGCCGATCTGCGGATCGACCTCGGTCCTGCGCTTGCGCACCGCAAGGTCGCGCCAGATGCCGGAATGGGTCTTGGCCGTCCGCGAGGTGTAGTCGGCGAGCCATGCGATCGTTGCGACCTGCGGCCCCTCGGGCGCGCCCGGCGCGAACACCGTCGGGTCGAATTCGCCGAAGCCGAGCGAGGTGATGCCGCGCTTGCTCGCCACCGCGCCGACTTCGCGGCCAAGCGCGAGCCAGCCCGGCAGGCGCTGCGGGTCGGCGAAGTTCGCCGACATCGAATCGTCGGTCAGGGCCGTGGCGAACAGCATCGCGCCGTAGGCGAGCTTGCCCCAGAGATAGCCCCAGATGTTGTCGGTCAGGATCGAATCCGGCTCGAACAGCTTGAGCAGGCGGTGCATCTCGGCCGCGCGCTCGCTGACGGAGCCGTCGATCTCGCCCACGACCACGGCGCCGCGATTGCCATAGAGAATCTCGCCGTCGCCCAGCCAGTCGGCCCCGAAATTGACGAAGCAGCCGAGCGTGCGCCGCTCGCCGACCGCCCTGGCGATGGCGAGCTCGTTGAGCCCGTTCTGGGCCGAGAGCACGAAACCGTCCTCGGCCAGATGCGGCTTCAGCGCGGCGAGCGCCGCTTCCGTCGCGCCTGCCTTCACGGCGAGCACGATGCGGCGATAGCGGCCGTCCAGCTCCTGCGGCGTCACGGCCGGCACGACCTGCCGGAATTCGGCAACCGGGCCGGTGGTCGAGAGCCCCCGTGTCCGGCAGGCCTCGACATGGCCGGGTACGACATCGACGAGGAGCACAGGCACGCCAGCCCGCGCCCAATAGGCGCCGAGTGTCCCGCCGATCGCGCCGGCGCCCCAGATCAGGATCGGTTCGCTCATCCGCGCCGGCTCATCAGGCCTGCCCGACCATCTCGACATCGCCATGGGTGGCGACGTGCAAAAGCCCGTCCGGCGTCACCCAGCCGCGATACATGCCTTCAGTGTTGTAGGGCGCGACGATCGTGCCGTCGGCGCCGACAGCCACCAGCCCGGCGCCGATCTTGTGGTCGGAAAGCTCGCCCAGAACCTCGTGCGTCGCCTGATCCAGCGTGAGGCCCTTATAGGCGACCAGGGATGCGATCTCGTGGCCGACGCAATAGCGGATGAAATACTCGCCCTTGCCGGTGCCGGAGACGGCGCAGCGCCCGTCGCGGGCATAGGTGCCGGCGCCGATGATCGGCGAATCGCCGACGCGCCCGGCCGGCTTGTTGGTGTAGCCGCCGGTCGAGGTCGCGGCGGCGAGGTGGCCCTGCGCGTCGCAGGCGACGGCGCCGACCGTGCCGTGCTTCTCGGCCTCGCTGGCTTCGGAAGCCGTGCCGACGATTTCGCGGATCTTCATCGAGGCGAGGTTCTTACGTCGCCGCTCGGTCGAGAAATATTCGTTGGGGACGGTGTCGACGCCCTCATGCTCGGCGAAGACGTCGGCGGCCGGACCGGCCAGCAGCAGCGGATCGCCGCGCAACATCAACGCCTTGGCCGCGACGATCGGATTGCGGATGTGCTTGGCGGCGCAGACCGCGCCGGCAGCGAGCGTCGCCCCATCCATGATCGAGGCGTCGAGCTCATGCTCGCCATCGGCGTTGAAGGCGGCGCCGTGGCCGGCATTGAAATGCGGCGAATCCTCCATGACGCGCACGGCGGCCTCGACGGCGTCCACCGCCGGCCCACCCTTGGCGAGGATGGTCCAGCCGGCGCGCAACGCGCCGGCGAGGTCGGAGCGGGCTTGCGCCCATTCGGCTTCGGTCATCTCGGCCTTCGGCAAGGTGCCGCAGCCGCCGTGGATGGCGAGAGCAAGTGTCATGAAAGAGGTTCCGTCGAAGTGATCTGGTCCGTCCCGGCCGGCGCGGGGCCGGCCGGGAGGCGGAGGCGAAGGGTCACTTCTTAACAGGCTTGATGTCCATCGCCAGCGTGTCCTCGTCGACGCGCGGCGCGATGGTGACCTTGTCCTTCTGCATCGCCCAGGCAGAGCCGACGGCCGTGATCGGCAGGCGCGGCCGGTCCTTGGCGACGATCGCGGCGACATCCGAGAGCATCTTGTTGCGCTTGGCCTCGTCCATCTCGATGGCCGCGTCCTCGATCAGCTTGTCGACCTGCGGGTTGGCGTAGTTCTGGACGTTGAAGGCGCCGAGCTTCTTGGCCGGGTCGTTCGAATGCACCAGCGAGGACAGCGTGTAGTTGGCCTCGCCCGTCAGCGTGCCCCAGCCGGACATCGCCATCGAGAAATCCCCGCGCAGGCGGGCCGGGAAGAAGACGGCGCCGGGCTGGGCATTGGCGTTCACCTCGATGCCGATGCGCGCCAGCATCTGGGCGATCGAGGTGCCGACCTGCCGGTCGCCGGGCAGGCGGTCATTGGTGAAGGAGAAGGTGACCTTGAAGCCGTTGGGGTAGCCGGCTTCCTCCATCAGCTTCTTCGCCTTGGCGAGGTCGGGCTTCAGCGCCGGCAGCTCCTTGTTGAAGCCGGCGATGGTCGGCGTCACCAGCTGGTTGGCCGGGGCGCCCAGCCCTTCCATGGCGATCTCGGCGAGCGCCGGCCGGTCGATGGCGAGGTCGATCGCCTCGCGCACCCGGACGTCCTGCATCGGGTTCTTCGGCAGGGGCGAGCCGTCCTTGGCGCTGACCTGCGGGGACTTGTCCCGCATGTCGAGCTCCATGTTGAAGAGATAGACGCTTTCGATGGTGGTGACGGTGAGCTTCGGGTCGCGCTTGAGCGTCGGCACGTCGGAAGCCGGCGCGCGCACGATGATGTCGACCTGGCCCGCCTTGAGCTGCGCGACGCGGGCGGCGTCGTTCGGCAGTTCCTTGCGCACGACCTTGGCCCAGGGCTCCTTCGGGCCCCAATAGCCGTCGAAGCGCTCGAGCACGAGCTGGTCCTTCGGCGTCCAGGACACGAATTTATAGGGGCCGGTGCCGATCGCGGCCTTGCCGGAGTTGAACGCCTCGTTGGCATTGTCCTTGGTCAGGCCGGCGGCCGCCTTGTGCGAGACGATGAAGAGGCGGATGAAGTCGTTCGGCAGGTTCGGCGCGGGCCCGTCGGTGACGACCTGCACCGTCAGCGGATCGACGATCTTCACCTCCTTGACGCGGCGGACATAGATCGTCGTCGGGTTCGGGCCGGCGACGACCGGGATGCGCTCGATCGAGAACTTCACGTCCTCCGCCGTGAAGTCCGAGCCGTCATGGAACTTGACGCCGGGCCGCAGCTTGAACTCCCAGACATTGGGCTCGATCGCCTTCCAGCTCGTGGCGAGCCGCGGTTCGAGCTGGAGCTTGTCGCCCGACCAGATCAGCGTGTCGAAGACCTGCTTCAGCGCTTCGGCATGGGTGCCGGTCGCGGTGAAGTGCGGGTCGATCGATTCCGGGCCGGCGCGGACGCCGATCGTCAGCGTCTGGGCCAGCGCGCCGGTCGAGACGGTGGCGCCGAGCAGGGCGGCGAAGGCGGCGAGACGAAAGCTGCGTGCCAGATTCATCATGGATCCCCTGTTGTTGGCGTTGATGTCGTCTAGAGTTCTTGCGGCCAGTCGGGCGAGGCGATGACGAGCTTGTCCATCAGCGTGCGGAGCTGGCGCTGCTCTTCGGAGCTGAGGCAGGCGAGCATGGCCTGCTGCTGCTCCACCATCAGCGGCATGGTCTCGTCGAAGATCTTGCGCCCGGCCGGCGTCAGATGCAGCACGTAGCTGCGTAGATCGGCCGGGTCGCTCTCGCGCTTCAGGAGGCGCCGCTGCAGCAGCTTCTGGATCGCGCGCGAGAGCGTGTTCTTCGGCAGGCCGGCCGAGGCGACGATGTTCTTCGCCGCCACGCCCTCCTTGAGGCCGACCGCATAGAGCGCGACGAAATCCGGCCGGACCAGGCCGTAGCGCGTCTCGATCCAGCGATAGACCGGGTCGTTGAAGCGGAAGGCGACGAAGTTCAGCCTGAAGGATAGCCAGCAGGGGTTTTCCCAAAGCTTGGTCACGATCAAGGGATCGAGCGCGCCCAGCGCCGCTTCGCGTGCGGGATCGACAGGCGAAAGGGGGCTCGGAGAGCGGCTCATGTCGGCTGTCTCTTCGGTCAAATTAGTTCCAGATGGAACTTGACCGTATCTTGGGACGGAGTCAAGGGTAGTGCCGGGATCGCGCCATCGCAATCCATTTAGTCTATCGCATTAGTAGTTTGTCCGTCGCTCCAATGACCCAAGCAAGGAACGCACCGTGCTGGTTGCCGAGATGAACTGGATGCAGATCGAGGCGCAGGCGCGCCGCGACGATCGCTGCGTCCTGCCCCTCGGCAGCGTCGAGCAGCACGCCTATCTCAGCCTCGCGACCGATGTGATCCTGTCCGAGCGCGTGGCACAGGAGGCGGCCGAGCCGCTCGGCATTCCCGTCTTTCCCGTGCTCGCCTATGGCCTGACGCCGGGATTCCTGGATTTCCCCGGCAGCATCTCGCTGAAGCTGAGCACTTATGCGGCTCTGCTGGGCGACATCTTCGACGGCTTCTACCGCTCGGGCTTTCGCCGGATCGTGCTGGTCAACGGCCATGGCGGCAATTCGCCGGCCCAGAACTTCGCCACCGAATGGCTCGATCGTCACCCGGACGCGAGCGTCAGGCTGCATAATTGGTGGGCGGCGCCGCAATTCCAGGCGGCGGTCAAGGCGGTCGATCCGGCCGCCTCGCACGCCTCCTGGATGGAGAACTTCCCCTGGACGCGGCTTGCGGGCGTGGCCATGCCCGATACGCTGAAGCCGCCCTTCAACGCCGCCGAATATCAGGCCGCCAGCCCGGCGAAGCGGCGCGAGATCCTCGGAGACGGCAATTTCCACGGCCTTTACCAGCGGCCGGATGAGGAAATGTTGGAGCTCTGGCAGGTCGGCGTCGAGGAGACCCGTGCAGCGATGGTGGAGAACTGGCCGTGACGTCGCGCCGAAGGCTTCACGCATGCTAGGCCACATCGCCTCCCGCCTGGCTCAGGCCCTCGTCGTCATGCTCGTCATGTCGGTGCTGGTCTTCGTCGGCGTCTACGCGATCGGCAATCCCATCGATGTCCTGATCGGCCCCGATGTCAGCCAGGAGCTCCGGCTCCAGACCATCGCGCATTACGGGCTCGACCGGCCGCTTTGGGAGCAGTACCTCACCTTCCTTGGCCGCGTGCTGCACGGCGATTTCGGCCGCTCCTTCGTCTTCGGCATGCCGGTGATGGATCTCATCCTGTCGCGGCTGCCGGCGACGCTGGAACTGACGCTGGCTGCGGTCTGCGGCGCGGCGCTGATCGGCATCCCCGCCGGCATCTATGCGGGCTACAGGCCAGACAGCTTCGCCTCCCGGCTGATCATGACGGTCTCGATCCTCGGCTTCTCGGTGCCGACCTTCTGGATCGGCCTCGTGCTGATCATGGCCTTCGCCGTCGAACTGCAATGGCTGCCGGCCGGCGGGCGCGGCGAGACCGTCTCCGTCTTCGGCGTCGAATGGAGCTTCCTGACGCTGAATGGGTTGAGCCATCTGCTCCTGCCGGCGCTCAACCTCGCCCTCTTCAAGCTCGCCCTGATGACGCGCCTCGCCCGCGCCGGCACCCGCGAGACCATGCTCTCCGACACCGTGAAATTCGCTCGCGCCGCCGGCTTGTCCGAGTGGACCGTGCTGCGCCGCCATGTGCTGCGGCTGATCGCGATCCCGCTGGTCACCGTCTTCGGCCTCGAATTCGGCTCGACTCTGGCTTTCGCCGTTGTCACCGAGACGATCTTCTCCTGGCCGGGCATCGGCAAGCTGATCATCGACTCCATCCAGTCGCTCGACCGGCCGGTGATGGTCGCCTATCTCATGCTCGTCGCCTTCGTCTTCATCACCATCAATTTCCTCGTCGATCTCGCCTATGTCGGGCTCGATCCGCGGCTCAGGAAGGGGGGCGCGCGATGACCGACGCTTCTCCAGCAGCCCGCTTCTGGGCCGAGTTCCGCGAGAGCAAGGTCGCGGTCGTGGCGCTCGCCGTGGTCGTGCTGATGATCGGCATCGCCTTGCTGGCACCGCTCGTCGCGCCGCAGGACCCTTACGACCTCGCCAATCTCTCGCTTTCCGATGCGCGCCGTCCGCCGGGTTTCGTCGGCGAGGGCGGCTATACCCATTGGCTCGGCACGGATGCGCAGGGGCGCGATCTCCTCTCGGCCATCCTCTACGGCCTGCGGATCTCGCTGGAGATGGGCCTGGTGGCGGGCGCGCTCGCCTTCACGCTCGGCGTCGCGCTCGGCATCGGCGCGGCCTATATCGGCGGGCGCTGGGAAGCCTTCATCATGCGCGTCATCGACCTGCAGCTCGCCTTCCCGGCGATCCTGCTGGCGCTCGTGCTTTCGGCGCTGCTGGGCCAGGGCAAGCTCCAGCTCATCGCGGCGCTGGCCTGCGCGCAATACGCCTATTTCGCCCGCACCGCCCATGGCGCGGCCTCGGCCGAGCGCGGCAAGGACTATGTCGAGGCTGTGCTCTCGACGCCGTTGCCCGGCTGGCGCGTCGTCCTGCGCCATATCTTTCCGAACTGCCTGCCGCCCTTGATCGTCGTCGCGACCGTGCAGGTGGCCAATGCCATCGCGCTGGAGGCGACGCTCTCCTTCCTCGGCGTCGGCCTGCCGGTGACGGAGCCCTCGCTTGGCATGCTGATCTCGAACGGCTTCCAGTACATGCTGTCCGGCCGCTACTGGATCTCGATCTATCCCGGCATCGCCCTGATCGTCCTGATCGTCGCCATCAACCTCGTCGGCGACCGCATTCGCGACCAGGTCAATCCGAGGCTGAAGCGATGAGCGACGCGCCTCTCCTTCAGGTCACCGACCTCGCCACCCATTTCCACACCCGCAATGGTGTGGTGAAGGCGGTCGACGGCGTCTCCTTTGCGCTGAAGCGCGGCGAGGTGATGGGGCTCGTCGGCGAGTCCGGCTCGGGCAAGAGCATCACCGGCTTCTCGATCATCGGGCTGATCGACGCGCCCGGCCGCGTTGAGTCCGGCTCGTCGGTGAAGCTGGAGGAGCGCGAACTCGTCGGCTTGCCTTCGGCGGAACTGCGAAAAATCCGCGGCAAGCAGATCTCGATGGTCTTCCAGGACCCGATGATGACGCTGAACCCGATGCTGACCATCGGCACGCAGATCCGGCTCGCCCTGGAAGCGCATGAGACGGTCTCCAGCGCCGAGGCTCGCCGCCGCGCCGTCGCGGCCTTGGCGCAGGTCCGCATTCCCGACCCCGAGAGCAAGGTCGATTTCTACCCGCACCAGTTCTCGGGCGGCATGCGCCAGCGCGTTGCCATCGCGATTGCCCTGTTGCATCGGCCGAAGCTGATCATCTGCGACGAGCCGACGACCGCGCTCGATGTCTCCGTCCAGGCCGAGATTCTCGTCGAGATGAAGGAGCTCGTCGCCGAGCTCGGCACGGCGCTGATCTGGATCAGCCACGACCTCGCCGTCGTCGCCTCGCTCGCCGACCATGTCTGCGTCATGCGCTACGGCAAGATCGTCGAGGCCGGGCCGACGCTCGATGTCCTGACCCATCCGCAGCATCCTTATACGCGGGGCTTGCTCGATGCGCTGCCCTCCCGCTCCGAGCCCGGAACGCTGCTGGCTGGCGGCGCCGGCGCGGAGGCTGCTCCGCCGCCACGTGTCGCGAAGGAGACCGCACCGCAAACCGGCGACGCCGTGCATTACGTCCGCATCGAGCATGTCGCCAAGCGCTTTGCCCAGACGCCCGGCCTGTTCCGGAAGCTCGCGCAGAAGGCCGGCCTGTCGAAGGCACCGGCCGCTGTGCAGGCCGTCGACGACGTCACGCTGGTGCTGAAGCGCGGCGAGGCGCTCGGTCTCGTCGGCGAATCCGGCTCGGGCAAATCGACGCTCGGACGCGTCGCGGCCGGCATCTATGCGCCGGACAGCGGTTTCGTGCGCATCGACGATGCGCCGGTGATGAGCGCGGGCGACCATCCGCACAAGGTCACGACGCGCGTCCAGACGATCTTCCAGGACCCCTTCGCCTCGCTTAACCCCCGCATGAGGGTGGGTGACAGCATCGCCGAAGGTCCGCTGGCGCACGGGCTCATCAAAAGCGGCGAGGCGAAGACTTACGTCCGGCAATGGCTGGCGGCGGTCGGGCTCGATCCGGATTTCGCGGACCGCTACCCACACCAGTTCTCCGGCGGCCAGCGCCAGCGCGTCGCCATTGCCCGCGCGCTCGCCATGCAGCCGGATGTCGTGGTCTGCGACGAGCCGGTCGCCTCGCTCGACGTCTCCATTCAGGCGCAGATCATCAACCTCTTGATCCGCCTGCGGCAGGAACTGGATCTCACGCTGATCTTCATCTCGCATGACCTCTCGGTCGTCCGCCATCTCTGCGACCGCGTCGCGATCATGTATCGCGGCAAGATCGTCGAGAGCGGCCCGGCCGGCCAGGTCTACGATCATCCGCAGCACGACTACACCAAGCGCCTGCTCGCCGCCGTGCCGGTGCTACCGGGCGCTGTGACGACCTGAGGAGAGCGACCATGACAAGCCAGTCCGATGAACTCCTGCCCTGGCAATGGCCGGAAGAGGTCTGGCGCGGCAAGGTCGAGCAGGTTCGCGCCGGCCGCAATCTCAAGCCGGCCAGATGGAAGAACGGCGCCCGTTGCGCCGTGGCCCTCTCCTTCGATGTCGATCACGAGACCAACGAACTGCGCGACGGCGGCAAGTCGGTCGGGCGCCTCTCCTGGGGCCAGTACGGCAACCGCGTCGGCGTGCCCCGCATCCTCGACCTGCTGAAGCGGCAGGATATCCCCGCAAGCTTCTTCGTGCCCGCCGTCACGGCCCTGCTCTATCCGGAAGAGCAGCGCCGCATCATCGGTGCCGGCCACGAGATCGGCCTTCATGGCTGGATCCACGAGGTCAATACGGCGGTGCCACCTGAGAACGAGCGCGAATTGCACCTGCGCTCGGCCGATACGCTGGAGAAGGTCACCGGTGTCCGCCCGGTCGGCATGCGCACGCCGTCCTGGGATTTCTCCGACGTGACGCTCGCGATCGAGCGCGAGCTCGGCCTGCTCTACGATTCCTCGCTCTTTGCCGATGACGATCCCTATGAGATCGTCGAGAAGGGCGAGCCCACCGGCATCGTCGAACTGCCGGTCGAGTGGATTCGCGACGACGCGCCCTATCTCAGCATGAACCGCTTCCAGGCGCTCCGGCCCTATACGCCGCCGGAAGCGGTCTTCGACATCTTCCGGCGCGAATTCGAGGGCGCCTATGCCGAGGGCGGGCTCTTCCTGCTGACCATGCACCCGCATGTCATCACCTACCGCTCGCGCTTCTGGATCCTCGAGGAGCTGGTTCGCCTCGCCAAGGCCAAGGGCGATTGCTGGTTCGCGACCCATGCCGAGATCGCGGCCTATGTGAAGGACGAGGCCGGCATCTGACCCGCTCGGGCGGTGGAACCGCTGCCCGATTCCCGCCGTTTTCGCTTCATCGCCGGTTCAGGCCGCAAGGGCCCTGATACCGCGCAGGTTGAACGAATGACGGGAATCGCGATGCGCACGAAACGCTTGCTGCTGGTCGGAACGGTCCTGCCGGCCCTTATCCTCTCCCAGGCGGGGCAGGCCTTCGCGCCGTTGGGCGTCCAGCTCGCCCAGGCGCCGGGAGGCGACGACGATCGTGGCCGCGGCCAGCGTGAGCGCCAGCCCGGTCCCGGAGGAGGCCAGCCCGGTCAGCCGGGGCATCCAGGAGCCGGCGGCCAGCCGGGGCGTGCCGGAGCCGGCGGTCAACCCGGCCAGCCCGGCCGCCCGGGACAGCCGGGACAACCTCCTGGCGAGCGCGCGCCCGCAGCGCCCCGCCCGCCCATGCCTTCCGCGCCGGCACCGGCCGAGCGGACCGCCCCGCCGCCTCCGCCGCAGAGCCAGCCACGGCCTGCGCCGCCGGCCCTGCAGCCCCGGCCCGAGCGCCCGGCGCCGCCGAGCGCCGCGCCGGCTCCTCAGGAACGCCTCGCGCCGCCTGCCGCGCCTGCGCCGTCGCGGCCTGCGCCCGTGCCGCCGCCGGCAGCACAGCCCGGCGTGCCCCCGGTGCAGCGTCCGGCCGTTCCGCCTGCGCCGCAGCCCGGCGCTCAGCCGACCCAGCGACCCGTGCCTCCCGCGGCACCGACGGCTCCGGCCCAACCCAATGCGGCTTCGCCCGGTGCGCCCCAGCCCGGCCTCAGGCCGGATCAGCGCCCGGCTGCGCCCGGTGCGATCCCGTCCGCCCCGCAATCCGGCGCGCAGCCCTCACAGCGGCCCCTGCCGCCGCCGGGAGCGCCCGCGCAACCCGGAGCACCCGTGCAGCGGCCCGTGCCTCCGCCCGCGCCGACGGCTCCGGTCCAACCCAACGCGGCGACGCCGGGCGCGCGCCAGCCCGGCCCCCGGCCCGATCAGCGGCCCGTGCCGCCGATTCCGCCCGCCGTTCCCGGCCAGCCCTCGACCCCGGCTCAACCGGGTGCGGTTCCTCCTGCTGCGGCCCCGGTTCAGGGCCAGCCGAACCCGGCCGTGCCGCCGGGAGCTGCGCCCGGTGCCGTCGTGCCCGGCCGTCCCGGCGTCGCCCCGCCTGCGCCTGGCGCCGTGCAGGGGCAGCCGCCGGCAGGTCTTCCCGGCCAACTTCCCGGTCAGCCGCCCCAGCGTGAGGGGCGTCGCGGCGGCATTTCGCCCGGCGTCGCCGGGGCGATCGGCCTCGGGGCCGGCGTCATCGGCGGTATCATGGCGACCCAGGGCGCCGAGCGCTTCGACGACATCCGCAGGGAACGGCAGGAGCAGCGCGAAGGTGACCTCACCATCATCCGTGAACCCGGCCGCACCATCATCCGCGACGATGACGGCCGCGCCATCATCCGCCGCGACGAGGACCAGCGCTTCCGGGATCTCGGCTGGCAGGGCCGCGCCGAGCGCCGCGACGGCGAGACGCGCACCGTCTTCGAGCGGCCCGACGGAACGCGCATCGTCACCGTCACCGACGAGGAGGGCCGGCTGATCCGCCGCAGCCGCATCGGCCGCGACGATCGCGAGGTGATCATCATCGACAACACGCTGCGGGACCGTCCGGGGCGCTTTGCCGACGATGTCGTGGTGCTGCCCCCGCCGCCGCTGCCGATCCCGCGCGAGCGCTATATCGTCAATGCGGACCAGGCCGATGAGAGCCTGATCTACGAGACGATCATGGCCCCGCCGATTGCCGCGATCCCGCGTCGCTACACGCTGGACGAGGTCCGCTACTCGCCCGACCTGCGTGCCCGCATGCGCAGCGTCGATATCGACACGATCAACTTCGAGACGGGCTCCTGGCAGGTCACGGCCGACCAGGCGCAACGCCTCGCGGTGATCGCGGATTCGGTGCGGCGTGTGCTGCAGGGCTCGCCGAACGAGGTCTTCCTCGTCGAGGGCCATACCGATGCCGTGGGTTCCGACATCGACAACCTCTCGCTCTCCGACCGCCGGGCCCAGTCCGTCGCCGAGATCCTGACGCGCGACTTCCAGATCCCGCCCGAGAACCTGACGACCCAGGGCTATGGCGAGCAGTATCTGAAGGTGCAGACGCAAGCTGCCTCGCGCGAGAACCGGCGCGTCACGCTTAGGCGTATCACGCCGCTGCTGACGGGCCAGAGTCGCTGATCGGCGCGGCGTCGAAACGCCGCTATCGCACAGAGCGGGGCTGCACTTTGTGCAGCCCCGCTCTTCGTCGGAAGCAAGGAACCGCCGCTTCGTTTCGCCAGTTCTATCTTCCGGAGGAGTAGTCCGAAGGGAGATGAAGCCATGAAGAAGCTCTCCTTGATGCTGGCATGCCTGCTTCTGGCCGGATCGCTTCTGGCGCCGGCCGCGCAGGCCCAGAGCACCCCGTCGCCCGGCCCTGCGGTCAAGCAGCGGGCGCCCGGCGTGCCGATCGCCCCGCAACCGGGGGAGGTTTCCCGCTTGCGGTCCGAGGAGCGAGGGCTGTTCCATCAATACGGGCGCGTGGCGCAGGACGGACGCGCGGCGCAGGAGGCCAATCGCGATCTGCCGATGCCGCGCGGCGTGCCTTCGATCATCGCGCCCTGAGAGGCGTTCAGGATTGTTCAACGCTTGCGGCCTAGCATTGCCGCATGAGTGACGTTGCCGCCATCGCCCAAAGCCTCGTCTCGATGCAGTCAGCCTCGACGCAGCAGGCCCTCGGCACCGAGATGCTGCGGCAGAATGCCGAGGCCGAGCGCGGCGTCGTCGCCATGCTCGAGCAGGGCGCTGAGCAGGCGAAGGCCGTCCTCCCCGCAGGCCAGGGCCTGCAGGTCGATCGCACGGCCTGACGTTTTTTGCATGCCGGCCCCTGCGTGCCGGCTTTCCTTTGCCGGTTGCGTCTCCCCGGTCGAAGCCCTAACCTTGGAATCGTTCCGAGGGGTGCTCGCAAGGGCTGAGATGGCTGATGAGGCCGAACCCGTCGAACCTGATCCGGGTCATACCGGCGGAGGGACTGGAACGCGGGTCGGGCCGTACCTTATCCGCAGACAGCGACTGGACCGCTTCCAAACCCGGATCTCCTGAACCTTGGACCAAGGAGGAGATCCCGCATGAACGCCCACAGCAAACCGCAGAAGAACAGCGTCAAGGCCGCGCCGCAAAGCGTGACCACGGGACCGATCATCGGCTCGCGCAAGATCTACGTGCCGACACCCGAGGATGGCTCGATCCGGGTGCCGTTCCGCGAGGTGCAGCTTACCACGGACGCCGAACCGCCGGTGCGGATCTACGACCCGTCCGGCCCCTTTACCGAGACCGACGCGAAGATCGACCTCGATGCGGGCCTGCCCCAGCCGCGTCGTGCCTGGCTCGACGCCCGCGGCTTCGAGCGGGTCGCCGGGCGCGCGGTCACCGCCGCCGATAACGGCCATATCAGCGAAGCGCAGTTGGTTCCGGCCTGCCCGGCTGAGCGCCCGATCCTCGAGGCGAAGCCCGGCCAGATGGCGACGCAGTACGAATTCGCCAAGGCCGGCATCATCACGCCCGAGATGATCTATGTCGCGCATCGCGAGAATCTCGGCCGTGCCGCGATGATGGAAGGCGCCCGCGAGCGCCACGCCGATGGCGAGAGCTTCGGCGCCAGCGTGCCGGAATTCGTCACGCCCGAGTTCGTCCGCGAGGAGATCGCGCGCGGCCGCGCCATCATCCCGGCCAACATCAACCACCCCGAGCTCGAGCCGATGGCGATCGGCCGCAATTTCCTGGTCAAGATCAACGCCAATATCGGCAACTCGGCCGTCACCTCCGGCGCGGCCGAGGAGGTCGAGAAGCTGGTCTGGGCGATCCGCTGGGGCGCCGACACGGTGATGGACCTCTCCACCGGCCGCAACATCCACAACATCCGCTCCTGGATCCTGCGCAATTCGCCGGTGCCGATCGGCACGGTGCCGATCTACCAGGCGCTGGAGAAGGTCGGCGGCGATCCGATCAAGCTCGACTGGGAGGTGTTCAAGGACACCCTCATCGAGCAGGCCGAGCAGGGCGTCGATTACTTCACCATCCATGCCGGCGTCAGACTTCCCTATGTTCCGCTCACGGCATCGCGAGTTACCGGCATCGTTTCGCGTGGCGGCTCGATCATGGCGCGCTGGTGCCTGGCGCATCACAAGGAGAGCTTCCTCTACGAGCGCTTCGACGAGATTTGCGACATCATGCGCAAATACGACGTCTCCTTCTCGCTGGGCGATGGCCTGCGTCCGGGCTCGATCGCTGACGCCAATGACCGCGCCCAGTTCGCCGAGCTGGAGACGCTGGGCGAGCTGACCCAGGTCGCCTGGAAGAAGGGCTGCCAGGTGATGATCGAGGGCCCCGGCCATGTGCCGATGCACAAGATCAAGGAGAACATGGACAAGCAGCTGCGCGAATGCGGCGAGGCGCCCTTCTATACGCTCGGACCGCTGACCACCGACATCGCGCCGGGCTACGACCACATCACCTCCGGCATCGGGGCTGCGATGATCGGTTGGTATGGCTGCGCCATGCTCTGCTACGTCACGCCGAAGGAGCATCTGGGCCTGCCGAACCGCGACGACGTCAAGACCGGCGTCATCACCTATCGCATCGCGGCCCATGCCGCCGACCTCGCCAAGGGCCATCCGGCCGCGAAGATCCGGGACGACGCGGTCTCCCGCGCCCGTTTCGACTTCCGCTGGGAGGACCAGTTCAACCTGGCGCTCGACCCCGACACGGCGCGCGAGTTCCACGACGAGACCTTGCCGAAGGACGCCCACAAGGTCGCGCATTTCTGCTCGATGTGCGGGCCGAAATTCTGCTCGATGAAGATCACGCAAGATCTGCGCGCCGAGGTTCTGGCGATGGGCGAGAACGAGCGCAAGGCGCTCGAAGCGCTCGCGGATGAAGGCATGGCGGCCAAGTCGAAGGAGTTCCTCGACAAGGGCGGTAGCATCTACCTGCCCGCGGCGGAGTGAACAGAGCCTCCGGAGGTCGCGACGCGGCTCGCGTTGCGGCCTTCGGGCGGCCGGAATAACCCGCCGGCTGTCGCGGACCGGGAAATCGCTACTGGGTGGGCGTAAGCGGGAGCGGCGCGGGCTTCGGTGCCGCCGGGCGCGGTTTCGGCTTGGCCGCCTGCTTCGGCTCGGTGCCGAGCCCGAGCCTCGCCCGCAGCTCGGCCGCGCGCGCCTCCGTGACCCGCGCGGCGCAGAAGCCGTATTGGCCCTCGCGCTGGAAATCGCGGCAGATCATCTCGCGCTCGCCCGAGAAGCCGGCCTGCTCGCGGGCAAGCGTCCGCTGGTCGACCGCGTTCGCCTTCGCCGTCAGCGTCCGGTAGCCGTCGCGCAGTGCGCGCTCGGCCGCGCCGCGCGCACGTTCGATCGCCTTGGCCTGGCTCGCGACGACACCCTGATCCGGCCCCCAGAGCCCGCGCGGATCGATCCGGCATTGCGCGGCTTCGACGATGCAGGGCGCGGCTGGCTCCGTCACCAGCAGGGCGCCGTCGAGCACGTCGAAGACGATCGGGCAGATCGGCGCCTCCAGCCTGTAGCGCGGCAGGCCCGCCGGCTTGCCAAGGGGGGTGACGGGAAGGGGCGCATCGCCGAAGGAAACGGCGCAAGGTTCGACCAGATTGGCGGCCTGATAGCCGTCGAGATTGAGCTTCAGCCCGTAGCCGCCGCCGAGCTTCTCGAAGACGGCGGTACCATGGTGCCCGTTCAGATGCAGGGTCTTGCCGAGGATCGCCTCCTCGCCCGCGATCTTGAGGGCCGGCAGGCTCTGCTGGCGCGGCGCCGCCGGCGCGCCTGCCGCCGGCGGGGCGGCCTGGTGGGTTCCCGGAGCGTTGAAGGGCTGGGCGCCCGGCAGTTGCAGCGGCTGCGCCCATGCGGCGGTGCCGGCGGCTGCCGGAAGCAGCGCTGCGAGGCCGAGGACGATGCGCTTGCGTGCTTTCATCGGGTTCATGTCAAGCCAAACGGCCCTTTTGAATGAGCCGTGCTTTTGGCGTGCGCAAGGACGCAAAGGCCACACTCGGCCGGGAAAGCGCCGCAAAGATAACGTTAGGGCAAGTCCCGCCGCATACTCGGGAATGTGTAATCCCCGATTCTTAATCGGCTCGCCTGTCTTGCAAGGGCGGGAACACCCTCACTATATACGCGCCCAAGGGGCGGTTTCACCACCGTCAAACGTGGAATGCCGGGTCGTTCGCCGCTGAAGCGGGTGCGAGCCGGTCCATGGGCCGGCAGGCGGCGTGAACGCGTCGCAGGTCGGCGATCTGCTCAGTCGAAAGGGATCCCATCCATGGGTAAAGTCATCGGTATCGACCTTGGCACGACCAATAGCTGCGTCGCAGTGATGGAAGGCTCTACACCGAAGGTCATCGAGAATTCGGAAGGCGCGCGCACCACGCCCTCCATCGTCGCCATCACGGATGACGGCGAACGCCTTGTCGGCCAGCCCGCGAAGCGGCAGGCCGTCACCAATCCGGAGCGCACCTTCTTTGCGATCAAGCGCCTCATCGGTCGGACCTACGACGATCCGATGACGCAGAAGGATCTCAAGCTGGTCCCCTACAAGATCGTCAAGGCCCCGAACGGCGACGCCTGGGTCTCGGCCGACGGCAAGGAATATTCGCCGTCGCAGATCTCGGCCTTCACGCTGACCAAGATGAAGGAAACGGCGGAGGCCTATCTCGGCCAGCCCGTCACCCAGGCCGTCATCACGGTTCCCGCCTATTTCAACGACGCCCAGCGCCAGGCGACCAAAGATGCCGGCAAGATCGCCGGCCTTGAAGTCCTGCGCATCATCAACGAGCCGACTGCGGCCGCGCTGGCCTATGGTCTCGAGAAGAAGTCGTCCGGCACCATCGCGGTCTATGACCTCGGCGGCGGCACCTTCGACGTCTCGATCCTGGAGATCGGCGACGGCGTCTTCGAGGTGAAGTCGACCAACGGTGACACCTTCCTCGGCGGCGAGGATTTCGACATGCGCCTCGTCGAGTATCTCGCGGACGAGTTCAAGCGCGAGCAGGGCATCGACCTGAAGAAGGACAAGCTCGCCCTCCAGCGCCTGAAGGAAGCGGCCGAGAAGGCCAAGATCGAGCTGTCGAGCGCCGCGCAGACCGAGATCAACCTGCCCTACATCACGGCGGATGCCTCCGGTCCCAAGCACCTCGCCATCAAGCTTTCGCGCGCCAAGTTCGAGAGCCTTGTCGACGACCTGATCCAGCGCACCATCGAGCCCTGCAAGAAGGCGCTCAAGGATGCCGGCCTCTCGGCGGGCCAGATCGACGAGGTCGTCCTCGTCGGCGGCATGACCCGCATGCCGAAGGTGCAGGAGGTCGTGAAGCAGTTCTTCGGCAAGGAGCCGCACAAGGGTGTGAACCCTGACGAGGTCGTCGCCATCGGCGCCGCGATCCAGGCCGGCGTGCTGCAGGGCGACGTCAAGGACGTGCTGCTGCTCGACGTGACCCCGCTTTCGCTCGGCATCGAGACGCTGGGTGGGGTGTTCACGCGCCTGATCGACCGCAACACCACGATCCCGACCAAGAAGAGCCAGGTCTTCTCCACCGCCGAGGACAACCAGAACGCGGTGACGATCCGGGTCTTCCAGGGCGAGCGCGAGATGGCGGCCGACAACAAGCTGCTCGGCCAGTTCGATCTGATGGGCATTCCGCCGGCCCCGCGCGGCATGCCGCAGATCGAGGTGACCTTTGACATCGACGCCAACGGCATCGTGTCCGTGACGGCGAAGGACAAGGCCACCAACAAGGAGCAGCAGATCAAGATCCAGGCTTCGGGCGGTCTCTCCGAGGCCGATATCCAGAAGATGGTGAAGGATGCCGAGGCCAATGCCGCCGAGGACAAGAAGCGCCGCGAGCTCGTCGAGGCCAAGAACCAGGGCGAGAGCCTGGTGCATTCGACCGAGAAGTCGCTGAAGGACTTCGGCGACAAGGTCTCGGAAGCCGACAAGTCGGCGATCGAGACGGCGGTCGAGGCGCTCAAGACCGCGCTCACGGGCGAGGACGCCGAGGCGATCAAGGCCCGCACCAACGAGGTGATGCAGGCTTCGATGAAGCTCGGCGAAGCGATGTATGCGGCCAGCCAGGCCGAAGGCGCTGCCGCCGAGGGCGAGCATCACGAGGAAGCCAAGAAGGACGACGTCATCGACGCCGACTTCAAGGATGTCTCGGACGACAAGAAGAAGAGCGCGTAACCGCGCGCTCGGGATGACGACGTCATGGCCGGGCTTGACCCGGCCACCACGTTCGGGAATGGCGTTGAGGCCAACTGACGACGCTTGACGCGCGGATGGCCGGGCTTTCGAGTCCGGCCGTCTTGCGTCGGGACCACAGGGACAGAACGTTTCGATGTCGAAGCGCGATTACTACGAGATCCTCGGCGTCAGCCGGACCGTGACGGATGTCGAGCTCAAGGGCTCCTTCCGCAAGCTCGCGATGCAGCATCATCCGGACAAGAATCCCGGCGACCACGAAGCCGAGATCAAGTTCAAGGAAATCAACGAGGCCTATCAGGTCCTCTCCGACGGCCAGAAGCGCGCAGCCTATGACCGCTTCGGCCATCAGGCTTTCGAGAATGGCGGTGGGGCCGCCGGCGGGGCCGATTTTTCCGACTTCATGTCGGATATCTTCGATTCCTTCTTCGGCGACGCCCGTCGCGGCGGGCCGCGGGGAGCCAATGCCCGCGAGCGTGGCGCCGATCTGCGTTACAACCTCGAGATCGGGCTGGAGGACGCCTTTACCGGCAAGAACGCCTCGATCCGCGTGCCGACCTCGGTTTCCTGCGAGGCCTGCACCGGTAGCGGCGCCAAGCCCGGCTCGAAGTCGCGTCAGTGCCCGACCTGCGGCGGCCATGGCCGCGTGCGCGCCAATCAAGGCTTCTTCTCGGTCGAGCGGACATGCCCGACCTGCAATGGCCGTGGCGAGGTCATCGACGACCCTTGCAAGAATTGCCAGGGCTCGGGCCGGGTCACGCGGGAGCGCACGCTTTCGGTCAACATCCCCGCCGGCGTCGAGGACGGCACGCGCATTCGCTTGGCCGGCGAGGGCGAGGCCGGCCTGCGCGGCGGCCCTGCGGGCGATCTCTACATCTTCCTGTCGATCAAGCCGCACGCGATCTTCCAGCGCGACGGCGCCGATCTGTTCTGCCGCGTGCCGATCGGCCTGGTCTCGGCCGCGCTCGGCGGCGAGATCGAGGTGCCGACGCTGTCTGGCGAGCAGGCCCGGGTGAAGGTCCCGGAGGGCACGCAGACCGGCAAGCAGTTCCGCCTCAAGGGCAAGGGCATGAGCGTGCTGCGCTCGCGCGAGGTCGGGGACCTCTACATCCAGGTCGTGATCGAGACCCCGCAGAAGCTGACGGCGCGCCAGCGCGAACTGCTCGAGGAGTTCGAGCGCGAGAGCTCGCACAACAACCATCCCGAGACGGCCGGCTTCTTCGGCCGGGTCAAGGATTTCCTCGGCGGGCTCGGCGGCACGGCCTGAGCCGCGCCGGAGCAAAGCAAGAAAAAAGGGCCGCCCCGAGGGCGGCCCTTTCCGTTTCTGCGGGCTTGCGCCTCAAGCCTTGTCGACGACCTTCTTGATCGCGTCCTTGCCCTTGCCGATCGCCTGCTGGGCCTCGCCCTTGAGCTCCTGCGCCTTGCCCTCGGCTTCCCATTCCGGCTTGTTCACCGCCTTGCCGGCGGCCTGCTTGATGTTGCCGGCGGCCTCGTTGGCCAGGCCCTTGATCTTGTCGGTCGTGCTGCCCATGGCGTGGGATCCTTTCGATGTCGATGCCGCTCGCGCGGCCTTCGCATAGGCAACCGGGCTTGCCGCGAAAGGTTCCGGTCCGGTTCTCAAGCGCGTCCCGCGCCCGTCGCCGCCAGCACGCGCAAGGCCTCGGCGGTCGCCGGGTCGGCCGGGAAGAAGGTTTCCAGGGCGAGCTCCGACAGGGTCACGTCGACCGGCGTGCCGAACACTGTGGTCGTCGAGATCAGCGACAACGTGGCGTCGCCGAGCCTGAGCTTGAGCGGCACGGCGATGGCGGGCTCGGTGCCCGCATCGTGCTGGGGCGGCGCAGAGCCTTTCGGATCGGGATAGGCCGAGAGCTCGGTGAGCAAGGCGCCGAGTTGCGTATCCGCCGTCGCCCGGACCTGCTGGCGCAGCCTTGCGAGCAGATGCCCCTTCCATTCCGCGAAGTTGACGATGAAGGCTGCGAGCCCGCCCGGATGCAGCGAAAGCCTGAGGACATTGATGGGCGGCTTCAGCAGCTCCGCCTCCGCGACAAGGCCGAGGAAGCCGGCCACGGCGTTGTTGGCGGCGAGCAGGCTCCAGTGCCGGTCGACCGCGAGCGCCGGATAGGGCTCGTGGCCTTTCAGGATGAGGTCGATCGCCGTGCGGGCGGCCTGCAAGGAAGGATCCTCCAGCGGCCGCTCGCGGTAGACCGGGGCATAGCCGGCCGCCAGCAGCAGGGCGTTGCGCTCGCGCAGCGGGACAGTGAGGTGTTCAGCCAGCAGCAGCACCATCTCGCGGCTTGGCCGGGCGCGGCCGCTTTCGATGAAGCTCAGATGCTTCTGGGAGATCTCGGCTTCCAGGGCGAGATCGAGCTGGCTGAAGCGGCGAAGCTGGCGCCAGTCGCGCAGCAGCGAGCCGATGGGCGGAGCGTGATGTGTCGTCATGCCGACAAGCTAGCCGGGCGGCCGGCCGGTTCCAATTACCTCCCGCTTAATCGACGGGCCGCCGCGATGGCGCCAGCATCCCCCCATCGCAACGGGCATTCGGCCCCAGACGAGAAGGAGACTGCCATGTCGACGATCCGCTCCTCGCGCTTCCTGCGCAACGCCCTGGCCCTCGATGCCGCCGCATGTGCCGGCATGGGCCTCGTGCTCGCCGGCGCCGCCGGCGCGCTGGCCGGCCCGCTTGGCTTTCCGCCGGGCTTCCTGCGTGGGGCGGGGCTTGTCCTGCTGCCTTGCGCGGCCTTGCTCGCCTGGTTCGCCAGCCGCGAGACGCTGCCGCGCTGGGCGGTCCATCTCGTCGTCGCGGTCAATCTGATCTGGATCGCCGACAGCGTCCTGATCCTGCTGGCGGGCTGGTTCGCCCCCTCCTCGCTCGGCATCGCCTTCGTCCTGGGGCAGGCGCTCGCCGTCGCGGTCGTGACCGAGCTGGAGATCATCGGCCTGAAGCGTTCCGCCGATGAAGGCGCAGCTCTCCCGGCCTGAGGATCCGTCACGTGGCTGTCGCATGGGCTCACTAGCCGACGGGTTTCCCCTCCAGCCAGCGGACCCGACCCATGCGCCAGCCCCTCGCCCTCGCGGCTCTCGCTTCGTTGCTCCTCGCCGGTACCGCCGGCGCGGAGCCGCTGTTCAACCGCATCGCGACCTTCTCGGTGCCGGACAACCTTCCGGCCGACCGTGATCGCAGCAAGAAGACCGTCTCCGAGATCATCGCCGCCAGCGAGGACGGCATGCTGCTCGCCTATACCGACGCGGAGCAGAAGGCGCTCGGCCTCATCGACATCACCGACCCGGCCAATCCCAAGCCCGCCGGCTTCGTGCCGCTGGAAGGTGAATCGACCTCTGTGACCGTCCTCGGCGACAAGGCCTTCGTCGCCGTCGTCACCTCCGGCGACAACTTCAAGGAGCCCGCCGGCCATGTCGCCACGGTCGATCTCAAGACGAAGCAGGTCGTGGCGACATGCGATCTCGGCGGCCAGCCGGATTCGGTCACGCTGACCAAGGACAAGGGCAAGATCGTCATCGCCATCGAGAACGAGCGCGACGAGAAGCTCAACAAGGGCGCCCTGCCGCAGCTCCCCGCCGGCAACCTGACGCTGATCGGCATCAAGGACGGCGCCATCGACTGCGCCTCGCGCCAAATCGTCGATGTGACCGGCCTCGCCACGGTCGAGCCGACCGATCCGGAGCCGGAATTCGTCGATGCCAACCAGGCCGGCCTCGTCGTGGTGACGCTGCAGGAGAACAATCACCTCGTCATCGTCGACAGCAAGACCGGCAAGGTGGTGACGCATTTCTCGGCCGGAACGGTCGATCTCAAGAACATCGACAAGACCCGCGACGGCAAGATCAGCCCGACCGAGGAGCTGAAGGGTGTGCCGCGCGAGCCGGACGCCGTGCGCTGGCTCGACAATGATCGCTTCGTCACCGCCAATGAAGGCGACTGGAAGGGCGGCTCGCGCGGCTTCACGATCTTCCGCAAGGACGGCACGGTCGAGTTCGACTCCGGCTCGGATGTCGACCACCTCGCCATGCGGCTGGGCCATTATCCGGAACGGCGCTCGGCCGCCAAGGGCAGCGAGCCCGAGGGCATCGAGGTCGCGACCTATGGTCAGGACCGGCTGATCTTCGTCGGGCTGGAGCGTGCCTCGCTGGTGCTGGTCTACAAGGATGAGGGCCCGGGCAAGGCGCCGCGCTATTTGCAGGCGCTGCCGACCGGCATCGGCCCGGAAGGCCTGCTCGCCATCCCGCAGCGCGACCTCTTCGTCTCGGCCTCGGAAACCGATGTCGGCGAGAAGGGTGGGGCGCGTTCGGCCGTGATGATCTATCGTCGCGCCGAGCAGACCGCCGCTTATCCGACCATCCAGTCGCAGAACGAGAACGGCCTGCCGATCGGCTGGGGCGCGCTCTCCGGCCTTGCGGCCCGCGCGGATGAACCCGGCAAGCTCTTCTCGATCACCGACAGCGCCTATACGCCCTCGCGCATCCTGGAGATCGACGCGACGGCGAAGCCCGCCCGCATCACCGGCGCGATCACGGTGACGAAGGACGGCAAGCCCGCCTCCTATGATCTCGAAGGCATCGCGACGCGCAGCGGTGGCGGCTTCTGGCTCGCGTCCGAGGGCAATCCGGAGAAGAAGGATGCCGTGCTGCCCGACCTGCTCCTGCGCGTCTCGGCCAAGGGCGAGGTCGAGGAGGAGATCCGTCTGCCGGAGGCGCTGGCGAAGCACGCCGTGCGCTTCGGCTTCGAGGGCGTCACCGTCACCGTCACCGGCGCGGATGAGACCGTCTGGGTCGCCGTGCAGCGCGAATGGCAGGACGATCCGAAGGGCAAGACCAAGATCCTGTCCTACAAGCCCGCGACCAGGGAATGGGGCGTGCTGCACTATCCGCTGAGCCAGCCGGCGAAGGGGCACTGGATGGGCCTTTCGGAGCTCGTCGCGCTCGGCGACGACCGTTTCGCCGTGCTAGAGCGCGACAACGCCTTCGGAGCCAAGGCCTTCAAGACGATCCAGGCCTTCTCGGTGAAGGGGCTGAAACCGGCCGCGATCGGCGCGAGCGAGATCCCGACGGTCTCCAAGACCCTGTTGCGTGATCTGACGCCGGATCTGATGAAGGCCGGCGGCTACGGGCTCGACAAGGTCGAGGGCATGGCGGTGGACAAGGCCGGCCACCTCTTCGTCGTGACCGACAATGACGGCGTCGAGGATTCCTCCGGCGAGACGCAGTTCTTCGCTTTCGGCAAGCTCGGGAACTGAGCGAATCCATCGTGTCATGCTCCGGGCAAGCCCGACCATGACGCGCAAACAAAAAAGCCCGGATGCGTGAGCATCCGGGCAGGTGCCTGGCTGATGATCGAAAAGCCAGGTGGGAGGAGAGGGTTACCAGCCGGCGAGGACGGCGCCCTTGAAGCGCTCGGCAACGAAGGCCTTGATCTCGGGCGTGTGGTAGGCGCCGAGCAGGGTCTTGACCCAGGGCTTGTCCTTGTCGGCGCTGCGCACGGCGATGACGTTGACATAGGGACCCTTGGCGTCCTCGCGCAGGATGGCGGAGGCCGGGTCGATCTTGGCGTCGACGGCGTAGTTGGTGTTGATCGCGGCGGCGGCGACGTCATCGAGCGAGCGCGGCGTCTGGGCGGCCTCGATCTCGATGATCTTGAGCTTCTTCGGATTGGCGGTGATGTCGGCGACGGTCGGCTTGAAGCCGACGCCGTCCTTCAGCTTGATGATGCCCTTGTCCTGCAGCAGCAGCAGCGAGCGCCCGCCATTGGTCGGGTCGTTCTGGATCGCGACGCTCGCGCCGTCCGGCACCTCGCTCCAGCTCTTGTATTTCGACGAGTAGATGCCGAGCGGGAAGTTCACCGTCAGCCCGACGGTCTCGATCTTGAAGCCACGATCCTTCACCTGATTGTCGAGATAGGGCTGGTTCTGGAAGGAATTGGCCTCCAGCTCGCCGGCGTCGAGCGCCTGGTTCGGCACGACGTAATCGGAGAACTCGATGATCTTGAGCTCGACGCCCTGCTTGGCCAGCAGCGGCTTCACCTTCTCCAGGATCTCGGCATGGGGGCCGGGCGAGACGCCGATGCGGACGACCTGATTCTGCTGGGCGAGCGCGGGCACGGCCGGGCCGAGCGCCAAAGCGAGGCCGGCGGCGAGCGTGAGGCGGCGGGTGAGGGAGATCGTCATGGTCGATGGTCCTTTGGATGGAAGACGGGATGGCTGGAATCAGGCTTGGCGGTGATCAGGCCTGGCGCAGGCGCTTGTTGAGGCGGCGCGCCAGGCGGTCGCCGAAGCTCTGCACGAACTGGACGAGGACGATGAGCACGGCGACGACGGTCGCCATCACCTCGGGCATGAAGCGCTGGTAGCCGTAGCGGATGCCGAGATCGCCGAGCCCGCCGCCGCCAACCGCGCCGACCATGGCCGAGAAGCCGATCAGGCTGACGATGGCCAGCGTCAGGCCGAGCACGATGGCGGGCAGCGCTTCCGGCACCAGCACCTTTCTGACGATCTGGAGGGGCGTCGCCCCCATGGCGCGCGCCGCCTCGACCAGCCCCTGGTCGACCTCGCGCACCGCGCCTTCGATCAACCGCGCGATGAAGGGCACGGATGCGACCGTCAGCGGCACGATCGCCGCCGTGGTGCCGATCGAGGTGCCGGCGATCAGCCGCGTGAACGGGATGATCGCGACCACGAGGATGATGAAGGGCGTCGAGCGCGTGGCGTTGACCAGCACGCCGAGCGCGGCGTTGAGGGCCGGCGCCGCGAAGAGCTCGCCGCGCTTGCTGGTGGCGAGGAAGACGCCGAGCGGCAGGCCGAGCAGTGTGCCGATGCCGGCGGCGACGGCGACCATGCTCAGCGTGTCGAGCGTCGCCTGCCCGATCAGGCGCAGGATTTCAGGAGACATGGCCGATCACCTCCGCCTTGAGACCGAGATTCCGGAGCGCGCCGAGCACGGCCTCGCTCTCCGGGATGCGCGACGGCACCGAGACGAGCAGGCTGCCGAAAGGCTTGCCGGCGATGGCGTCGATCCGCCCGGCCAGGATGTTGACGTCAACCCCGACCACCGAGCTCAGCCGGCTGATGACGGGGGCGGTGGCGTTCTCGCCGGTGAAGGTGATGCGCAGCACGATCTCGGAGCCGGGACGGGCCTCCGGCCGGATGCGATCCGCGAGATGGGCGGGAACCTCGACGCCGGTGACGGCCTCGACGAAGCGCGCCGTCGTCGGATGCTGCGGGTTGGTGAAGACGGCGAAGGTCTCGCCCTCCTCGACGATCCGGCCGCCCTCGATCACCGCGACGCGGTCGCAGATTTCCTTGATCACCGGGATCTCGTGGGTGATCAGCAGGATGGTGATGCCGAGCTCGCGATTGACCTGCCGCAGCAGCGCGAGGATCGATTGCGTCGTCTCGGGATCGAGCGCCGAGGTCGCCTCGTCGCAGAGCAGCAGCTTCGGGTCGGTCGCGAGCGCGCGGGCAATGCCGACGCGCTGCTTCTGCCCGCCGGAGAGCTCGGCCGGGTAGCGCCCGCTCTTGTCGGCGAGCCCGACCAGCGCCAGCAGCTTCTCGACCTTGCTGGCGATGGTCGCCTTCGGCGTGCCGGCGATCTCGAGCGGCAGGGCGACATTGTCGAACACCGTGCGCGAGGACAGCAGGTTGAAGTGCTGGAAGATCATGCCGATCTCGCGCCGGCGGCGACGCCATCCGGCCTCGTTCAGCGCGGTCACATCCTCGCCCTCGATCAGGATCCGGCCGGCGGTGGCGTGCTCCAGCCCGTTGACGAGCCGGATCAGTGTCGATTTGCCGGCGCCGGAGCGGCCGATGACGCCGACGATGGCGCCGGCCGGCACGGTGAGGTCGATGCCCGACAATGCGGCCACGGCCTGCTGCCGGCTGCGGCCGGCATAGGTCTTGCCGACCTGCTCGAAACGGATGATCGGATCGGGAACGGCAAAAGGCCGTGCGCCGATGCCCAGAGCATCGGGTTTGACGGGGGCGTTCATCATGTCCTCAGAAATGCGGATGGCAGGACCAGTGGCTGATGCCGAGCTGTTCCAGCGTCACGGCCTGCACCGAGCAACGCTGATCCTCATTGCCGGCCGGCCCCGTTTCCGGAACCGCCCGGCGGAACCAGGCACTGAGCGCCTGCCACAGGGAGAAGACAATCCGCATGGCCGTTACGACGCCAGGCGAAAGGCCGGCGTACCCCGGCGGGGCCCGGCCAGCATGCGCGCGGCCAGCTCCGCCGCGCCGGGGGTGGCGAAGCGGTGGCCGTCGAGGGCGCGGAAGGCGGCGCTCGCCGCGATGAAGGTGAAGAAGCGCTCATCGGCGCGCCGGTTGACGAGGCCGGCCTGCGTCTCGCCGACCTCGATGACATAGGCTTGCTGGGCCGGGCTGTGCCGGCCGGCGGATGGCAATGGAAGGGACATGGCTCTGCTCTCGGGCCGCGTTGCGGCGTTCAGGGTGACGATGGAACGAAGGGGCTTGAGGCGCCCGATGGTCTCAGCGTCGACAGCGGCAGAGCGGGGAACGGAAGCGCGGTCGGTTTCGGAGGTCGTTCGCGTCGGTCATGTCAGTCTCCTCGGTCTGGAGCCCACGACCCAGTCGTGGCGCTTTAGCGTTTGGTGACGCGGCGCAAGCTGCTGCTCAAATCTCCGCGGCTCCCGGCACGCCGGAAGCACCGCCAATCTGGTTCAGGAAGTCCTGTTTGTCAATCGCTCCGTTCTTTTAAAGAAACGAGCCGGCGGAGAATAATCTTCTCCGCGACGAGAGAGCGGGGGGCTTCGTGATAGGTGCGCTGCGGCAAGAGGTGGGCTTGACCACAGCCTCGAACGGGCGCCATGGATGCCGCATGCCGGCCCGTGCACGCCTTTTCCAACGGCTGCGCCGCTCCGTTCTCGGGGCGTGGTTCGCTGCCGCCTATGCGCTGACGGTGCTGGCGCTCGCTCTGGCGCCGACGCCTTCTGTCGCGTTCGGGCTGCCCGGCGGCGTTCTGCTCTGCTCGGGCGTGCCGGCGCCGGATGGCCGTTCGGAGATCCCCGCGACGCCGCTCGGCGATCTCGCCCATTGCAAGGGCTGTCCGCATAATCCCGTTCTCGGTGTCCCTCCCGTGCTCGCGGCGCTTCTCGTTGCGCGCCCGGGTGTCCGTCAGGCGCTTTCGCGGCAATGGGATGAGGGTCAGCTCTCCGTCGCCGCGACCGGCCTGCCGCCGTCGCGTGCGCCGCCTGCCATCTGAGCGGCACGTCTTTTCTTTTCGTGATTCCCTTTGATGCCGAAGTGCCGCCGAAAGCGCTGTCGCGCCGGCCGCCGTTCCGCAGGACCATTCCGATGAAGCTCTCGCTTTCCCTCGCCGCCGCCATGCTGGCGCTCTCGGCCGGTTTCGCCTCCGCCCATGACTTCAAGGTCGGGCCGCTCAAGATCGGCCATCCCTGGTCGCGTGCCACGCCGGCTGGCGCCAAGGTCGGCGGCGGCTACCTCACCCTCGAAAATACCGGGACGACCCCGGACCGGCTGGTCTCGATCGCGGTTCCCTTCGCCGCGCGCGCCGAAATGCACGAGATGGCGACCAAGGACGGCATCATGACCATGCGCCCGCTGGAGAACGGCATCGAGGTGCCGGCCGGCGGCAAGGTCGAGTTCAAGCCCGGCGGCTACCACATCATGTTCATGGAGCTGAAGCAGCCGCTGAAGCAGGGCGAGATGATGAAGGGTTCGCTGACCTTCGAGAAGGCCGGCACGGTCGATGTCGAGTTCAAGGTGGATTCGATCGCCGCCAAGGGCGGCGAGGGCGAGCACAAGGGGCACTGAGTCAAGCTTCAGGGGAGATGCCCGGGCTCGACCCGGGCATCTCCCCGACGAGAGTCTCGGGTCGCCGCGACGCGGCGCCCGAGAATGACGCTGTCGTCTCAGATCTTCGCGCGCGGGTCGTGCTTGGCGATCCGGGCCAGCAGATAGTCGACCTCGGCCTTCGCCGCTGCGCTCAAGGCGGAGCCCGGCTTGCGCTGGGCGTCATGGGCCAGGATGCCGCGCTTGGCCATCACATATTTGCGCACGGCCAGGCCGACGCCCTGCTGCTGCTCGTAGCGCATCAGCGGCAGATGCAGGTCGAAGATGTCATGCGCCGCATCGCGCTGGCCGGCCTTCTGCAGCCTGACCACGTCGATCAGCAATTCCGGGAAGGCATAGCCGGTATTGGCGCCATCGGCGCCGCGCTCCATCTCGAAATCGAGGAAGAGGCCGCCATTGCCGGTCACGATCGAGATCGGCCGCAGCGATCCCTCTTTCTGGAACTTGCGCAGCGTCGAGATCTTCTCCAGCCCAGGCCAGTCCTCGTGCTTCAGCATCACGCAGGAGGGATTGTCCATGACGATCTTGCGGATCACCGCCGGCGTCATCACCACCGAGAGCGTCAGCGGGTAATCCTGGATGACGAAGGGGATGTCGCTGCCGATCGCCTCGACGGCCTGCGCGTAATAGCCGGTGATCTGGTCGTCGGTGCGCAGAGAAGGCGGCGGGGCGATCATCACGCCGCCGGCGCCGAGATCCATCACCTGCCGGGCGAGCGAGCGCATTGCCGCGAAGCCCGGTGCCGAGACGCCGACGATGATCGGCTTAGCCCCCATCCTGGCGACGCAACGCTTGACCAGCTCGACCGATTCCTCCGGCTCGAGCTTGGGCGCTTCGCCCATGATGCCGAGCACGGTGACGCCGTCCGAGCCGATGTCGTGATAGAACTGGAACAGCCGGTCGGCCGAGGCCCAGTCGATGCTGCCATCCGGGTTGAACGGGGTCGGCGCGATCGGGAAGACGCCCGAGGCGTCGGAGGTCAGCGGCATGATGGTTCCTCGTCCTGCGCGTGTGATCAGACGATGCGGGTGCGGACGGTGCCGACGCCGGCGATCTCGCCTTCGAGCACGTCGCCCTTGGCGACCGCGGCCACACCCTCGGGCGTGCCGGTGAAGATCAGGTCGCCGGGCTTGAGCTCGACGAGGCCGGAGAGATAGGCGATCGTCTCCTCGACGTTCCAGATCTGCTTGGCGAGATCGGAGCTCTGGCGCACGACGCCATTGACGGTGAGCGCGATCTTGCCGGCGCTGGGATGGCCGGCCTGGCTTGCCGGCACGATCTCGCCGACCGGGCCGGACAGGTCGAAGCCCTTGCTCATGTCCCAGGGGCGCCCGGTCTTCTTCGCCGCGTTCTGCAGGTCGCGCCGCGTCATGTCGAGCCCGGCGGCGTAGCCGTAGACATGGGCGAGCGCCTCGGATTCGGGGATGTCCCTGCCGCCGGTGCCGATCGCGACGACGAGCTCCATCTCGTGGTGGAGATCCCCGGTCTTCGTCGGATAGGGCATGTCGGCGCCGTTGATCAGCAGCGCGTCGGCGGGCTTGGTGAAGAAGAACGGCTCCTCGCGGTCGGGGTCGCCGCCCATCTCGCGGGTGTGCTCGGCATAATTGCGCCCGACGCAGAAGACGCGGCGGACCGGGAAGGAGCCGCCGCCGGCAACCGGCACGGCGGTGATCGCCGGCGGGTCGATCACATAGTTGCTCATCGGATGTCTCCCTCTCGATTATCTCCGCGCCGTTCATGCGGGAGCGGCCGCGTTGCCGCAAGGGCTCCCGTTCCGGGAACGGGCCTGCGCGGGAGGCATTGCGCCTAAAGATCGAGGGGCTTTTCGCTCTCGCGGCAAGGTTTTGTGCACCGCGTCGTTGCAACCTCGGCGAAATGCCCCCTACAGTGTCGCGCCGGGTCGATCCGGCTGACGCGTATAGGAAGGGAACACACGTGAGCACGGGAACCGTCAAATGGTTCAACGAGACGAAGGGTTACGGCTTCATCACCCCTGATCAGGGCGGCGGCGACATCTTCGTTCATATCAGCGCTGTCGAGCGCTCGGGCCTGCGCGGTCTGAACGAGGGGCAGAAGATCAGCTATGATCTCGAGCCCGATCGCAAGACCGGCAAGAGCTCGGCGGTCAATCTGAAGGTAGCCTGAAGCGGCGGACCGGAAAGCGCAATCCGCTTTCCGGAGACATCCGGCGCTGAAACAACAGGATAGATCGCCAGTTTGCGCCTGATAAGGGCGCATGGCGATCTAGCGACCAACGACTACGGGAAGACGGGCGGCGGCGGCATCGTTTCCCAAGCCACGGCGAATCTCGATCGCACGGATTCGATTGCTAGGATTCCGGGCCTGTCCGTCGCCTATGGCGGCGGAACGAAGGGGAGGCGCCTCAGGAGCGCCCGGGCGCCGGATGGAAGAGCCGGCCCTTCTCGACGATCAGCACGATGCCGAGCGCGACCAGCCCGCACAGGAAGAAGCCGAGCGTGATCGGCACGACCGTGCCGTCGAAATGCTGGCCGATATAGAAGCCGAGCAGCGCGCCGACCACCGTGGTCACGAAACCCTGGACCGAGGAAGCCGTGCCGGCGACATGGCCGAGCGGATCCATGGCGAGTGCGCCGAAATTCGGGCCGATCAGGCCGAAGCAGAACATGGCGCCGCCCTGGAAGAGCGCGAACAGCAGCAGCGTCTCATGGCCCGAGAGCGCGACCAGCGCATGAGTTCCGGTGAAGAGGATGTAGCCGATCAGCGCGCCATGCGAGACGCGACGCATGCCGAGCCGCCCGACGATGCGCGAGTTCAGCAGCGAGGCAGCGGCCATGAACAGCGCGATCCCCGCGAAGACGATCGTGAAGAGGTGGGGCACGTTGAAGACGTCGACGAAGACCTGCTGCGCCGAGTTGATGAAGCCGAACAGCCCACCGAGCACGAAGGCCATGGCCAGCATGTAGCCGACGCCGATGCGGCTCGTGAGGGTGGTGCGGAAGGCGGCCGAGACATTGGCGACGTCGATCGGCTTGCGGTCCTCCGGGTGCTGCGTCTCGGGCAGCTTGAACATCACCCAGATCATCACCGCGGCGCCGAACGCCGTCAGGATGCCGAAGATCCAGCGCCAGGGCGCCACCAGCAGGATCGCCTGGCCGATCGAGGGGGCGAGAATCGGCACGGCCAGGAAGACGATCAGCGCCAGCGACATCACCCGCGCCATGTCGCGGCCGGAATAGCAGTCGCGCACGATCGAGACGGTGAGGACGCGCGTCGCGGCCGCCCCGATGCCCTGCACCACCCGGGCGATCATCATCGCTTCGAAGGAGCCGGACAGGGCCGCGCCGATGCTCGCCAGCACATAGACGCTGAGCCCGAACAGCAGCACCGGCCGCCGTCCGTAGCGGTCGGAGATCGTGCCGTAGAAGATCTGCGAGACGCCGAAGCCGAGCAGATAGGCCGTGATGATCCATTGCCGCTGGTTGGCGGCGGCGATGCCGAGCGCCTCGGCCATCTCCGGCAGGGCCGGCAGCATGGAATCGATCGCGAGCGCGTTCGTCGCCATCAGCGCGGCGGTCAGCCCTACGAAAGGATAAAAGCCCATGCCGTGGCGCGGCCGGACGATGGCTGTCATGTCGTTCATGGCGAAACTGCGAGGTAGGCGCGCAAAATGGCGCGCAAAGGCAAGCTGCCCAGCTTGCCTTCACCGTGTAAATCGGCCGGCAAGACGCGGCAACCCGCGATGTCGGCGGCGCGCCATGCGCTGGGCGCGAGGCCGGGCGTCATCCGGCCTTCTGCATCTGCGCCATCAGCTCGTCGTCGATCTGCTTGGCCCGCAGGGCCGCCGGCCGTGCGGCGAGCCGCGCGCCATAGGCTTCGAAGGCGGGGCGCTTCTCCATCGTGCCGAACTGCAACCCCCACAGGACTTGCGAGCCGACATAGACATCCGCCGCGCTGAAGCGGTCGCCAGCGATATATTCGCTTTGCGAGACCGCGTATTCGAGCGTGTCCATCGCATCGGCATAGGTGCCATAGCCGACCGATCTTGCCCGTTCGGGCGGAGCTTCCAGCCCGAAGGCCTTGTTGGTCACGGCAGCCTCGACCGGCCCGGCGGCGAAGAACATCCAGCGGTAATACGGTCCGCGCCGATGGTCGCCGGGCGCGGGCGCAAGCCCCGCCTGCGGGAAGGCGTCGGCGAGATAGGCGCAGATCGCGGCGCATTCGGTGACGACCGTCGCGCCGTGCACCAGGGCCGGCACCTTGCCCATCGGGTTGATCGCCTTGTAGGCGGCGCCCTTCATCGGCCCGCCGAAGCCGACGATCTCGGCACGGTAGGGCTGGCCGAGCTCCTCCATCATCCAGCGCGCGATGCGGCCGCGCGACATCGGGTTGGTGTAGAGCACGAGTTCGTCGGACATGGGTTCCGCTCCTGAGAGATCGCGCGGCTTCTATCCTGCGATAGTGACACGCTCCTGTCAGGAGCGTGCCTGACGCGCCGGTGCCGAACTGTTAGTCTGCGCGCGAAGCAGGGCGGGAGCATGAACGAATCACAGCCAATACCCAGCGTCTCCGTCAGCGATGGATGGATGACGATCGATGGGCTGCCGCATCGGTATCAGCAGGGCGCGGCGCGCCGTTTCCGGCTCGATGCAGCGGCGCTGCGCGTCATCCGCGGCTATGCCAGCCGCGACGGGCGGCTCGAGGATGTGCAGCGGCTCGAGGCGGAGGCGCGGATCGTCGGGGGCGCGCTGCGCCGAGCCGGGCTGGATGGAGCGGTGGGCCGGCTGCGCCTGACGCTGCGACCGCTTGCGACCTCGAGCGAGGCGGCGCGGCTCCTGCTGCTGCTCGGCTATCGCGACGAGAACGGCGAGGCCGAGCCTTTCGCCGAGGGCTTTCTCGCGCCCTCCGTCTTCGAGGCCCTGAAAGCCGACATCTTGAGCGGCCTCGCGCAGGAGCTCTCGCTGGAGGCGACGACCAGCCTCTGGATTCGCGAGGAGGACCGCGACACCCCGGCGGGGCAGCCGGTCGACTGGTATCTGGGGCCGGCGGCGGATGGGCAGGGCAGCGCGCCCGCCCGTGGCTTCATCGAGAGCATCGAGTGGTGCCAGGCCGCCGCGGCCGAGGCGCCTCATCCGGCCGGATCGGAACCGATGGCTCCGCTCGATCACGCCGAGTCGGAGGACCACCATCTGGATGACAGCGCCGACCAGCTCCGCCGCATCAACTGGAGCCTCAAGCAGCTCCTGCTCGTTCTGGCCTTCATGCTGATCATCATCGCGATGAAATAGGTCTCAGCGCTCGCGGCGCCGGATGCGGCGGATCATCTCGTTGAGCGCCAGCAGCACCAGCGCGAGGATGAAGGGCAGCAGGTAGTAGATCACCCGGAACAGCAAGAGCGCGCCCAGCACATATTCGAAGGGCAACCGGTTGAGCGCGACGAGCATCGTCGCCTCGAACACGCCCAGCCCGCCCGGCGAATGGCTGGCGATGCCGATCAGGCAGCCGAAGATATAGGCGGCGAGGAAGGTCGGGTAGTCGAGATTGTAGCCGCCCGGCAGCAGCACGAAGAGCACGGCTGCGGCGGCGCAGACCTCGCTGGCGCCGAGCGCCATCTGGCCGAGCGTCGTGCCGAGGCCGGGCAGGTGCAGGTTCCAGCCCTTGACCCGCAGCGTCCGCTCATCGGTCGCGACCCAGACGAGATAGCCGAGGATGCCAGCCGAGATCAGCCCGCCCACCGCCTGGACGACAAGCGGAGAGGTGCGCGCCAGCATCGCGACCGAATCGGCCGAATAGAACAGGCTGACGCTGAGGATGGCGCCGAGGCCGAGCCAGAAGGTGAGCCCTGCGATCACGGTCAGGCTCGCGACTTCCGAGGCGCGCACGCCCTTGGGCGCATAGATCCAGTAGCGCACCGTGCCGCCGGTCACGATCGGGAAGCCGAGCGTGAAGGACACCGAGTAGCTGGTGAAGGAGGCCAGCGCGGTGGTTCGGTAGGGGATCGACAAGCCCAGCCGGCGCAGCGCCAGGGCGTCGTAGCCGGTGAGCAGCAGATAGCTCAGCGCCGTGAAACAGGCGGCGAGGCCGAGCTGGCGCGGGCTGGCGTTGGAGAAGGCCGCGGCGAGATCGCCCGGATTCATCTGGCCGATGATGTGCCAGAGAACCGCGAGCGAGGCGCCGAAGATCAGGATGCTCGCCAGCGGCCCGAGCCACCACCAGCGGCTGCGCCTGCGCAGGTGCATTCCTGGCTCATGCGGGCCGAAGGACATACGCTCTCTTGGTCGGTTGCGCGCCGCCGGCGGGGAAGGCGGCGCGGTTGCGGAAGCGAGGTCGCCGATGGCGTCCCGGCCCGAGACATAGCGCTTCGACGGCGATGCACAAGCCGTCGAAGCGAATGGAGCGCATGAGGCGGGCGCCGGCCCGCCCCATGCGTTGGGCCTCAGCCGCCGATATTGAAGGCGGCGAGCGCGGCCATGTTGACGATGTCGGAATCCTTGGCGCCGAGCGGCACGATCTGCACCGGCTTGTCGAGCCCGACGATCAGCGGGCCGATCACGGTTGCCCCGCCGAGCTCCTGCAGCAGCTTGGTCGAGATCGAGGCGGAGTGGAAGGCCGGCATCACCAGCACATTCGCCGGCCCGGAGAGGCGGCAGAACGGATACTGGCTCATGATCTCGCGGTTGAGCGCGACATCGGCGGCCATTTCGCCGTCATATTCGAAATCGACGCGCTGGCTGTCGAGGATCTTCACGGCCTCGCGCACCTTCTCGGAGCGTTCGCCGGCCGGATGGCCGAAGGTCGAGAAGGCGAGCATCGCGACCCGAGGCTCGTAGCCGAGCCGGCGGCCGACGCCGGCGGCCTCGATCGCGATCTCGGCCAGCTCCTGCGCCGTCGGCATCTCGGTGATCGCGGTGTCGGCGACGAGCACGGTGCGCTCGCGCGAGATCACCACCGAGACGCCGATCAGCCGATGGCCGGGTTTCTCGTCGATGACGCGGCGGACCTCGTCGAGCGCGATCGAATAGTTCCGGGTCACGCCCGTCACCATCGCATCGGCATCCCCGAGCGCCACCATCGCGGCGGCGAAATGGTTGCGGTCCTGATTGATCAGGCGCTGGCAGTCGCGGAAGAGATAGCCTTCGCGCTGCAGACGCTCGTAAAGATATTGCGCATAGGCCGAATTGCGGTGCGAGAGCCGCGCATTCTGGACCTCGATGCCCTTGCCTTCGAGATCGACGCCGAGGAAGGTCGCCGTCTCGTAGATGCGCTCGTCGCGGCCGACCAGGATGGCCTGGCCGAGCCCCTGATTGACGAAGGAGGCGGCGGCACGGATGACCTGCTCCTCCTCGCCCTCGGCGAAGACCACGCGTTTCGGATAGCGCCGGACACGCTCGAAGATGCCGTTCAGCGTGCCCGCGATCGGGTCGCGACGGGCCGAGAGCTGGGCCTTGTAGGCTTTGGTGTCGACGATCGGCTTGCCGGCGACGCCGGAATCCATCGCGGCCTTCGCGACCGCCATCGGCACGACATGGATCAGCCGCGGATCGAACGGCACCGGGATGATGTAGTCCTTGCCGTAGCGCGGACGGGTGCCCTGATAGGCGGCGGCGACCTCGTCGGGCACGTCCTCGCGGGCGAGCGCCGCCAGCGACTCGGCGGCGGCGATCTTCATCTCCATGTTGATGGTGGTGGCGCGCACGTCGAGCGCGCCCCGGAAGATGAAGGGGAAGCCGAGGACGTTGTTGACCTGGTTGGGATAGTCCGAGCGGCCCGTCGCCATGATCGCGTCGTCGCGGATGGCATGGACCTCCTCCGGCGTGATCTCCGGATCGGGGTTGGCCATGGCGAAGATGATCGGGTTCGGCGCCATCGAGGCGACCATCTCCGGCGTCACCGCGCCCTTCTGCGACAGGCCGAAGAAGGCGTCCGCCCCCTCCATCGCCTGCGCCAGCGTGCGCCGGTCGGTGATGGCGGCATGGGCCGATTTCCACTGGTTCATGCCCTCGGTGCGGCCCTGGTAGATCACGCCCTTGGTGTCGCAGAGGATGACGTTGTCGGGCTTGAAGCCCATCGCCTTCAGGAGCTCGATGCAGGCGATGGCGGCAGCGCCAGCGCCGTTGATCACGAGCTTCGCCGAGGTGATGTCGCGCCCGGTCAGGTCGAGCGCGTTGATCAAGCCGGCAGCGGCGATGATCGCGGTGCCGTGCTGGTCGTCATGGAAGACCGGGATGTCCATCAATTCGCGCAGGCGCTGCTCGATGATGAAGCACTCGGGTGCCTTGATGTCCTCGAGATTGATGCCGCCGAAGGAGGGGCCGAGATAGCGCACCGCGTCGATGAACTTGTCCGGATCCTCGGTATCGACCTCGAGATCGATCGAGTCGACATCGGCGAAACGCTTGAACAGGACGGATTTGCCCTCCATCACCGGCTTCGAGGCGAGCGCCCCGAGATTGCCGAGGCCGAGGATGGCCGTGCCGTTCGAGATCACCGCGACGAGGTTCGAGCGGGTCGTGTAGTCATAGGCGCGCGACGGGTCTTCCGCGATCGCCAGCACCGGCACGGCCACACCCGGCGAATAGGCGAGCGAGAGGTCGCGCTGCGTCGCCATCGGCTTGGTGGGAACGATTTCGAGCTTGCCGGGCCGCCCTTGCGAGTGGAACAGCAGCGCCTCCTGGTCGGTGAAGGTCGGGCGTGAGCGCTTCGTCGGTCGGTCGGTCATGAAAGGCGTCTTTGTTCTTGAGCGTTTCCTCGGGGGCCGAGACCATAGGGCAGCGCGCCGCCGCACCACAAGCAGCGCCGTTCGACAATACCCATGCCGGAATGGATAAAATCGCGGAGGGGTCAGAGCCTGCTGCGGACGCGCCGCGCGAATTCGCCGACATAGCGGTCGAGCGCCTCGGTCTGCTCGTCGACCTTGCGCGCGGCGGCGGCGACCCGGATGGCGGCGTCGCCCGTGACGCGCGCCTCGGTTCCCACCGCGCCGATATTGGCGCTGACGGTATTCGTGCTCGCGGCGACCGCCTGGGCGTCGGCCGCGATGCCGGTCGCGATGTCGGCCTGGCGATTGACCACGCTGGCGATGGCGCCGGAGGTTTCCTCGATCGTCGTCATCGTATCCTGGATATGGGCCACGGCTTCGAAGGTCGTGGCGGCGGCGTGGCGGATCTCGCCCAGCGTCGCGGCGATGTCGCGCGTCGCCTTCTGCGTCTGCTCGGCCAGCGTCTTCACCTCGCTTGCGACCACCGCGAAGCCGCGACCGGCCGCTCCGGCACGGGCCGCCTCGATCGTGGCGTTGAGCGCGAGCAGATTGGTGCGGGCCGCGATCTCCTCGATGAAGTCGAGCACGGCGCGGACCTTGTCGGCGGCTTCCGCGAGGCCGGCCACGTCCTGGCGCGTGCTGCGGACATAGCTGGCGGCGGCGCGCACCGTCTCGTCGGCATGGCCGGTCTGGCGGGTCAGTTCGCGGATCGAGGCCTCGATCTCCTCGGCCGCCCGCGCCACGCTGCCGACGCGCAGGGAGGCCGTGCCCGCCTCCTGCGTCACGCCGTCGGCGCGGTGGGTGGTCTTGTTGGCGCTGTCGACCATCTGGCCGGCGGCCTGATGCATGTCGTGGATCGCCTCGCTGACATCGCCCAGCGCCCTGCCGACCGTGCGTTCGAGGTCCCCGGCGAGCTCGTCGAGCGCGGTCCGGCGTAAGGCTTCGATCTCGTCGCGGCGCGTCACCAGCGTCTTCTCGGCGGTAACGTCGAGCAGGATGCCGTCCCAGACATAGGTTCCGTCGGGAAGCCTGCGCCGCGTCGATTCGCTGCGCAGCCAGACCGTGCCGCCATCGGGGGCGTGATAGCGCCCCTCGAAGCGCCAGACCCCGTCATCGGTCATGTCCTCGCGGCGCTGGCCGTCGAAGCGGGCGCGGTCCTCGGCGAACATCTTGCCGAGCCAGACCTCCGGATCGCGTTCGACCTCCTCCCGCGTGATGCCGAGGGCCTTGTCGATGGCAAAGGAGGCGAACTGATAGAACAGCCGGCCGTCCGGCTTCAGGATGCACTGGTAGAGCGTGCCGGGCGCGCGCCGGATCAGCGTCCGCAGCCGATAGGCGGTTTCGCGGCGATCATTGTCGTGGATGACGACGATGCCGGTGAGGATGATGCCGACCGTGCTGACCAGGATCATGGCCGGCACGGCCTCGCGCAGGAAGCGCTCTCCCGCCTCGCCCGGGATGAGGGGCACGGAGGCGAGCAGGCAGACGGCATCGAGCGAACATAGCAGGATCAGGTCGCGCGCCATCAGCGGGCGCCTGCGCCGTGCCAGCCAGATCGCGAAGGCGATGCCGATCAGCATGCGCATCACGATGCCGCTGATGCCGGTGGTGACGCCGACGCCGCCCGTCAGGTAGCGCGCGATGACGAGGGGCACTGCGGTCAGCACCGAGGCCCATGGGCCGCCGATCGGGCCTGCCAGAATGGCGAAGGTGTTGCGCGAATCGACCACCAGCCCTGGCTGGAGCGTGACCGGGTTGGCCATGCTGACGAGCGCGCCGCCCGCGAAGAGCAGGCCGACGACGCAGGAGCGCAGCCAGCTCCGCCCGGCGAACCAGGGAGCGATCACTGTCAGCACCAGCCCGGCGAACAGCAGGAAGAACAGGCTCTGGACGAGATTGATCAGCAAGCGGGCGGCCTTCCGCCGGAAACGATGGAGCCACCCTGCTTTCAATTGTTGAAAGCCGTCCTAACGGATGGCCTTGGCCGCGCATTTTGCTAGCTTGCGCGGCCCATGCGTCACAGCCCTCCCCGCGAAGCCACCCGTTCCGCCGCCCCGGCCGAGGCTGCGCCCGAGCGCGTCACGCCGATGATGGCGCAGTATGTCGAGATCAAGGCCGCGAATCCGGACTGCCTGCTGTTCTACCGGATGGGCGATTTCTACGAATTGTTCTTCCGGGACGCGGAAATCGCCTCGCGCACGCTCGGCATCGTCCTGACCAAGCGCGGCAAGCACCAGGGCGACGACATCCCGATGTGCGGCGTCCCCGTGGACCGCGCCGACGACTATCTCCAGCGGCTGATCGCCGCCGGCCATCGCGTCGCCGTCTGCGAGCAGACCGAGGATCCGGCCGAAGCCAGGAAGCGCGGCAACAAATCGGTGGTGAAGCGCGATGTCGTGCGCCTCGTCACGCCCGGCACCATCACCGAGGAGCGCCTGCTCGAGCCCGGTCGTGCCAGCCTGTTCGTCGCCGTGGCGCGCCGCAAGACCGGCGAGGCCGTCGCCCTCTACGGCGTCGCCGCCATCGACATCTCGACTGGCCGCTTCACCGTGATGGAGACGCCGCAGGAACGGCTTTCCATCGAGTTCTCGCGTCTGGAGCCGCGCGAGATCGTCTGCCCCGATGCGATCCATGACGATCCCGAGCTGAAGGAGTTCTGGCGCGAGATCGCAGTGCCGGTGACGCCGCTCGCCCGCGACGGGCTCGATGCGGCTTCCGCCGAGCGCCGCCTCAAGGAATTCTTCGGCGTCGCGACGCTCGATGCCTTCGGCAGCTTCAGCCGCGCCGAGATCGCGGCGGCGGGTGCGGCCTTGGCCTATGTCGAGCGCACCCAGCTCGGTGCCCGCCCGCCGCTCTCCGCCCCGGTGCGCGATTCGGGTTCCGCGACGATGCTGATCGACGCGGCGACCCGCGCCAATCTGGAGCTGACCCGCACTTTGAGCGGCGAGCGCCAGGGCAGCCTGCTCGCCGCGATCGACCGCACCGTGACGCCGGGCGGCGCCCGCCTGCTGGCCGAATGGCTCGCCGGGCCGCTGACGGAGCAGGGCGCGATCGCCGCGCGCCATGACGCCGTGGAGCTGGTGGTCGCGGATGGCGCGTTGCGTGAGGATCTGCGGCGGGCTTTGGAAAAGGTGCCGGATGTGGCGCGCGCGCTGGCGCGCCTCTCGCTCGACCGGGGCGGCCCGCGCGATCTGGCCGCGCTCGGGGCCGGCCTGACCGCGGCGCGCGACGTCGCAGCCCTGCTCCTTCGCCGCGGCGACCTGCCGGACGAACTCGCCCGCGCCATCCGGGCGCTCGGCGAGACCGACCCCGACCTGCCCCTGCGTCTGACCGAGGCGCTTGCCGAGGAGCTGCCGCTCAACCGCCGCGACGGCCGCTTCGTGCGCGAGGGCTACGATGCGGCGCTGGACGAATTGCGCCTGCTGCAGGTCGATTCGCGCAAGGTCATCGCCCAGCTCCAGGCGCGCTACGCCACCGAGACCGGCTGCCGCACCCTGCGCATCAAGCACAACGCCATGCTCGGCTATTTCGTCGAGGTGCCCCAGGCGATCGGCGAGGAGTTCCTGAAGGACCCCTGGCGCGCGACCTTCGTGCATCGCCAGACCATGTCGGACGCGATGCGCTTCTCCTCGGTCGAGCTCGGCGAGCTCGAGGCCAAGATCGCCTCCGCCGCCGACCGGGCGCTGAAGCTCGAGCTCGCCATCTTCGCCCGGCTGACCGAGGCGGTGCTGGCCCAGGCCGAGCCGGTCAAGGCGGCGGCGCTGGCGCTGGCGGCGCTCGACGTCGTCGCGGCGCTGGCCGATCTCGCCGCCCGCGAGGGCTGGAGCCGACCCATCGTCGATGCGGGCGCGGCCTTCTCCATCGAGCGCGGCCGCCATCCGGTCGTCGAAGCCGCGCTGAAGCGCGATGGAAAGCCCTTCGTCGCCAACGATACCGAATTGTCACCGCCCGGCACCGAGGCGACTGGCGGGCGCATCTGCCTGATCACCGGTCCGAACATGGCCGGTAAGTCGACCTTCCTGCGCCAGAACGCGCTGATCGCGGTTCTCGCGCAGATGGGCTCTTTCGTGCCGGCGGCAAAAGCCCATATCGGCATCGTCGACCGTCTGTTCTCGCGCGTCGGCGCCGCCGACGATCTGGCGCGTGGCCGTTCGACCTTCATGGTCGAGATGGTCGAGACCGCCGCGATCCTGAATCAGGCCGGCCCGCGCGCGCTCGTCATCCTCGACGAGATCGGGCGGGGAACCGCGACCTTCGACGGCCTCTCCATCGCCTGGGCGGCGATCGAGCATCTGCATGAGGTCAATCGCTGCCGCAGCCTGTTCGCGACGCATTATCACGAGCTGACGGCATTGGGAGACCGGCTCGACCGCGTCGCCAACGCGACCGTGCGCGTCACCGAATGGAAGGGCGAGGTCGTCTTCCTGCACGAGGTCGTGCCGGGCGCGGCCGATCGTTCCTACGGCATCCAGGTCGCCAAGCTCGCCGGCCTGCCGCCGGCGGTGGTCGAGCGTGCACGCGCCATTCTCGGCGAGCTGGAGAAGACCGAGCGCGAGAAGCCGGTCGCTTCGCTGGTCGACGATCTCCCGCTCTTCGCCGCGCCGCTCCGGCGCCCGACGGCCGTGGTCACGGAAGATCAGCCCGACGGCTTGCGCGACGAACTGGCCGGGATCGAGCCGGACGAGATGACCCCGCGCGAGGCGCTGGAAGCGCTCTATCGGCTGAAGGGGCTGGCCTGAAGCCTGCTCTATCCCAGCCGCTTGATGCTGGTGATCGCGCCGAAGCTCTTGTCGCGGATGCGGTCGCGCGCCTCGCGCAGCGGCTCGCGATGCACGTCCATCGTATGGCCATTGGCGTGCAGCAGCGTGTCGGGAGCGGTCAGCATGCCGACATGGCCCTTCCAGAAGACCAGGTCGCCGCGCTTCAGCCCGGACAGGCTCTCGTCGAAGGCGACGGCCGTGCCGAGCCCGGTTTCCTGCATGTCGGAATCGCGCGGCGCGGCGATGCCGGCGGCCGCGAGGGCGATCTGCGTCAGCCCGGAGCAGTCGAGCCCGAGGCTGGTCTTGCCGCCCCAGAGATAGGGCACGCCGAGGAAGCGCTCGGCGACCCCGGCGTAATCGGGCTTGAAGCGGTCGAGCGCGGCGAGATGCTTCAGGAAGACATGGCCGCCATCGCTGAGGACAGCGAAGTCGCCTGTTTCCCTGGCCACCGTGACCGCGGCGTTGAGCGAGAGCGCCGCGAGCGGCGGCAATTTGATCGAGGGGCCGGGATAGACGAAGGTCCTGAGCGCGCTGACGCGATGCGTCGGAGCCGGAGCATCGGCTCGCAGGCAATCATCCGGCAGATAGCCGACATAGCCATCGCCTGCGAGTTGAACCCAGGCCCAGCCCTCATAACGCTCATAGACCTGCACCAGCTCGCCCGCGAGCGCCTCGGTATCGAGGGCGGCGTCCGGTCGCGGTTCGCGCCGCAGCGGCGCGGAGGCTGCGACCACGCGCATCGGCTGCGGCTCGGCGAAGGCGGGTGCCTTGACCTGCCCGCGCAGATGGCTGGCGGCGAGATCGGGACGGAAGGCGGTGATGCGACGGTCGAGAATCACGGTCATGGCGGCAATCTAGAGCATGTCGGACGAGATCGTCATTGTGGGGAGCGCCGGCACCGAAGCGATCCAGGGCGGAGGAGGTCTCAACCCGCCCCGATCTCCTTCGCATGCTCGGTGACGAGGTCTCCCAGCCGCTCCACGGCCAGCGCCCCTGCGACGGTGCGCTGGATCACGACATTGCGCCGGTCCTCCTCGTCGCGCTTGCGGGTGAGCAGGCCGAGCTTGCCGAGCGTGTCGAGCGCGCGGGTGATGACCGGCTTGGTCACGCCGAGCTGCCTCGCCAGTCCCCTGACCGTATGTGGCGGCAATTCGAGATAGACCGTGAGCAGGATCGCGGTCTGGCGGGCCGAGAGATCGGCCTGCTCGTCTCGCACCAGATCGAGATGCACCTGCCGCCAGAGCCTGAGTGCCTGCGAGGGCCTGATCTCCAACGGCATGCGGACGGGGTTCCAGATCGTTACGGACCCGTATCATTATCCTGCAGGGGGAAAGGCGCAATCGGCTTCGCCGATCAGCCTTAACCGGCCGGGTAGAGTTGCTTCGCCAGCGCATAGCTCAATCGCGCCGCCTGGCATTCGCCGCCTTCCGGGCGGCCGGGTTTGGTTGTGGGGTTCCAGCCATAGATGTCGAAATGGGCGTAGGACTGCGTGCGTTCGACGAAGCGGTTGAGGAAGAGCGCCGCCGTGATGGAGCCGGCCATGCCGCCGCTCGAAACATGGTTCACATCGGCGATCTTGGAATCGAGCATGCGGTCATAGGGAGCCCAGAGCGGCAGTCGCCAGACCGGATCGTTCACCGCGAGGCCGATCCGCGCGATCTCGGCGGCGAGCCCTTCGTCATGCGTGTAGAAGGGCGGCAATTCCGGCCCCAGCGCCGTGCGGGCCGCGCCGGTCAGCGTGGCAAAGTCGATCAGCAGCTCCGGCGCCTCCTCGTCGGCGAGCGCCAGTGCATCGGCGAGGATCAGCCGCCCCTCCGCATCGGTGTTGCCGATCTCGACGGTGAGGCCCTTGCGGCTCGGCAGGATGTCGCCGGGGCGAAAGGCCGCGCCGGAGATCGCGTTTTCGACCGCCGGCACCAGCAATCGCAGGCGCACCGGCAGCTTCGCCAGCATGATCATCCGGGCGGCGGCGATCGCGGCCGCCGCGCCGCCCATATCCTTCTTCATCAACAGCATGGCGGCCGCGGGCTTGATGTCGAGCCCTCCGGTGTCGAAGGCGACGCCCTTGCCGACGAGCGTGACCTTCGGATGGGCCGGATCGCCCCAGACCAGATCGATGAGGCGCGGCGCCCGTGGCGAGGCCCGGCCGACCGCATGGATCATCGGCAGGTTCTCGGCGATCAACTCGTCGCCGGCGATGCTGGTGACGCTCGCGCCGCATTCGGCCGCGAGCACCTGGATCGCCGCCTCGATCTCGTCGGGGCCCATGTCGTTCGCCGGCGTGTTGACGAGGTCACGCGCCAGCATCGCCGATTCGGCGATCAGGCTGATCTCCGCCCCGTCCACGCCCGCGGGCAGGACGAGCCGGGCCTTCGCCGGCACCGGCTTGCGGTAGCGGTCGAAACGGTAGCCCTGCAGCAGCCAGCCGAGCGTGGCCAGGTCGGGATCGTCGATCTCTCCCGCGAGCGCATAGTCCCTCGCCGGCAATTGCGCCGCCAGCCGCGCGGGCGCGAAGGGATCGCGGTTGCGGCCCGGCCTGTCGAGGCCGAGCAGCACGGCGGCGAGCCGCCCTTGGGCATCCGGCAGGAAGCAATGCTGCCCCGCCCGCGCCGTGAAGCCCTGCGCCAGCGCGAAGCTCCCCTGCTCGGATGTCAGGCGTTCCTGAAGATCGGGCCAGCCCGGCGCGGAAACGGCATGAACGGGGATCGCGGCGGCGGCGGCGGAGGTCAGGAGGCTGTGCACGGGCGGGAACCGGTTTCGGAGCGGCGGGAGCGGCTGGTTAACAATGCATTAGGGTTAACGCTTTATCACCGGAGCGACCAGACGAACCCATCAGGACGTAAGTCCGCGAGGCTATCCGGCCCATGTCGCAAACACAGCCCGCTTCCCGCCCTCCGTTCCCGCGTCGCCGGCGTGCCGGTCTCGGTTTCGCCGTTGGCCTTGTGGCGCTGGCGCTCGCCGGCTGCCAGAGCCGCGGCGGCCCCGGCGACATCACCGGCTCGATCGGCCGCAGCCAGCCGGCGCAGCCGCGCACGGCCTCCGACTGGCAGGCCGAGCGCGATAGCTGGGCCAGGCGCTACGACGCCAATCCGAAGGACCGTGACGCGGCCTTCTACTATGCCCGTGCCTTGCGCGCCTCCGAACAACATGCCCAGGCTCTCGCCGTTCTCCAGAACGCGGTGCTCGTGCATCAGGACGATCGCGAACTGCTCGGGGCCTATGGCCGTTCGCTCGCCGACAATGGCCGGCTGCGCGAGGCCGACGAGGTGCTCTCCCGCGCGCATTCGCCGGAGCGGCCGGATTGGCGCATTCTCTCGGCCCAGGGCACCGTCGCCGACCAGCTCGGCGAGCACGACCGGGCGCAGCAGCTCTACCAGACCGCCTTGAAGCTCGTGCCGAACGAGCCGACGGTGATGTCCAATCTCGGCCTCTCGCTGGCGCTGTCGCGGAATCTGCCGGAGGCGGAGCGCGTCCTGCGCGAGGCGGCGGCTACGCCCGCGGCCGATGTGCGCGTCCGCCAGAATCTGGTCCTCGTCCTCGGGCTGCAGGGCCGCTTCGGCGAGGCGGAGACGCTCGCTCGCCAGGACCAGAGCCCGGCGGAAGCGGCGGCGGCCATCGCCTATCTCAAGCGCAGCGTCAGCCAGCAGAACAGCTGGGAGCTGCTGAAGGGAAAAGCCCGCGTGCAACCGGCGCCGAAGCCGCCCTTGGCGCGAGGGCCGGGCACGGCCAGCGCGCAGGATCAAGGCTGACCCGTCGAGGAGGACGCCGGCGATCGGCCGACTATGAGCGTGGCCCGATCAGCGTCAGCTAATGAAGACTGAACAAGGGTGATGAAGCCGCTGCCGCTCCGAGTTCGTTGGCGCTCGCCTGCAGCCAGGGGGCGATCTCGGCCATCCGTTCCCGGGTCATCCGGATCGTCGGGCCTGCTACGCTGATCGTTCCGACCGGATGCCCGACGCCGCGCTTGCGGATCGCGGTGGCCATGGCTGATGTGCCGACCTCGTAGGCCTCGGTCACGCAGGCGTAGCCGAGCCTGCGCGTCTGCTCGATCTGCTCGAGCAGCTGATCGATCGTGCGCGGCGCGTTGGGCCCCAGATCCGGTCGATGCAAGCCTTGTCTTTCGACCACCATCCGCAGCTGCGCATCGTCGAGGCTCGCGAGCCAGGCCTGCCCGTTCGCGGTGGCGGCAAGATAGACTTCGGTCTCGGTATGGGGGACGTAGAACAGTCCGCTTTGCGCGCTCTGGGATTTGGCGACCCAGGTCAGATGGTCGCTTTCGACGACCGCGAGCCTCACCAATTCCCCCGTTCGCTTGGCGAGGTCGTCGAGAATGGGCTGGACGAGGTCGGTGATGCCGCTGGTTCCGAGATAGGCGAGCCCCAGCGCCGCGAGCTTGACGCTGAGGCGCACCGCGCCATCGGGCGAGCGGAAGACGAAGCCGCCTTCGACGAGCCCCTGAACCGTCCGCTCGGCTGCGGCCTGTGGAATCTTCAGCAGTTGCGCCAGTTCGCGCGGGGCAAGGCCGTTCGGATACTGCGCCAATGTTTCAAGCATGCCGAGAGCCCGGATTCGACTGGACATGTCAGTGCGCCGTCCCGGGGAACAAGGGCAGTTCCTCGCTGGCCTTGGCGATCGCCTCCGCCGTTTCGCGCAGCGGCGGCAGGATGCGATCCATCGCTTCGCTCGTCATGCGGATGACGGGGCCGGCAACGCTGATCGTGCCGATCGGGCGTTTCGAGCGCTCGCTGAAAGCCGCGACGGCGATGGCCGCGGTTCCTGGCTCGTAGGTTTCGAAGATCTTGGCGTAGCCCAGTTCCCGCGCGGTCTCGACGAAGCCCAGCAGCTCGCGCATCGTCCGCGGCGCGTTGGGGCCGTATCCCTCGCGCTTCAGGCCCTGCCGGGCCGCCAATTGCAGCGCCTCGTCCTCGTCCAGGCAGGACAACCAGGCATGGCCGTTCGAGGTCGCGGCGAGATAGACCTCGGCGCCTTCATCGGGGTTGTAGAGCAGCCCGCGCCGCGCACCTTGCGCCTTCGCGACGCGGATCAGTTTCTCGTCGTGGATCACGGCCAGCGTCACCAGCTCGCCGGTCTTGTCGGCGAGTTGGTCGAGAAGCGGCTGGATCCGGGTGGTCACCCCGGCGGAAGCCAGGTGGCTGAAGCCGAGCGCGACGATCTTGGCCGTCAGCCGATAGGCCCCGCCCTCGAACTCCTGGCGGACATAGCCTTCGTCCTTGAGATCGGCGAGCAGCCTATGCGTCGCACTGCGGGGGATCGCCAATGCGTCGGCGATCGCCATCAACGGCAGGCCGCCGGCGTGGCGCGACAGCATCTCGATTATCGCGATCGCCCGATCCATGGCGCCTCCATTCCAATTGGAAGCTTATTCAAATTGGAACGCAGTGTCACTTCTCTTGACCGCAGTGGAACTATGATATTTATGGAACCAGTTCCACTTTATCGAACGGGCCCGATCCGTGGCGGTAGCCTCCTTCGTCAACGACAAGCGCGATGCTCCAGCCGTGGAGTCGATCACCGGTCGCACGCGCCTCTTCGCCGTGCTCGGCGACCCGGTGGCGCAGGTCATGGCGCCGGCCATGATGAACCGGCTCTTCCGCGAGCGGGGCGTGGATGCCGCACTGATTCCGGTGGAGGTGTCGCCCGGCGATCTGGCTGCCGTCGTCGAAGGCCTGAAGCGGATCGGCAATCTCGACGGCTTCCTCGTCACGGTGCCGCACAAGCTCGCGGTCTGCCGTCACGCGGATCGGCTCAGCGAGGCCGCGCGGCTGGCGGGGTCCGTCAATGCGATGCGGCGCGAGGCAGACGGCAGTTGGTCTGGCGACAATTTCGACGGTGCGGGCTTTGTGCGGGGTCTTCTCGGCGCCGGCCACGCCATCGCGGGCAAGCGCCTCACCCTCGTCGGCGCGGGAGGGGCGGGCGTCGCGATCGCCGCCGCGGTCCTGCAGGCGGGGGCATCGGCAGTGTCGGTCGTCGATATCGATCCGGCGCGGGCAGAAGCGCTCGCAGGCCGTCTTGGCGAGCGCTGGCCGGGTCTTGCGCGGGCCGCAAGCTCCCCCGATCCGGCGAGCGACGTGGTGGTGAACGCCACGCCGCAGGGTTTGCGCGAGGATGATCCGCTGCCCTTCGCGCTGGATGGCCTGTGCGCCGAAGCCATCGTCGCCGACATCATCATGAAGCCGGCGCAGACGCGGCTGCTGCGCGAGGCTGCTGCGCGCGGCCTGCGAACGCATCCCGGACTTCCGATGCTGAACGAGCAGATTCCCCTCTACCGGGAGTTCTTCCGCATCCCCTGAGACACCGACCCCGGCGAAAGACCGGGGCGCCTGGAGGAAACCTTGACGTATCAGTTCGATTTCTCGGTCCTGCTTCCCTATTGGGAGCAGCTGCTGCGCGGCTGCTGGCTGACGATCCTGCTCTCGGCGATCTCGATCTCGGCCGGGCTCACGATCGGCATCCTGACGGCGCTTGCCAAGCGAAGCCGGTTCACGACGGCACGGATCGCGGCCGGCACCTATGTCGAGATCATCCGGAACACGCCGTTCCTGGTGCAGGTCTTCTTCATCTTCTTCGGCCTGCCGGCGCTCGGCATCAGCTTCCAGCCCTGGAGCGCCGCCATCCTGGCGCTGAGCCTCAACTGCGGGGCCTTCTCGGCGGAGGTCATCCGCGGCGGCATCGACGCGATCGCGCGCGGCCAGTACGAGGCCGGCACGGCGCTCGGCCTCAAGCCGCTGCAGATCTTCCGCCACATCGTCCTGAAGCCGGCGCTGCGGATCATCTTCCCGGCTCTGTCCGGCCAGTTCGTGCTGACGCTGCTGACGACCAGCATCGTCTCCTCGATCTCGGCGGAGGAGCTGACCTCGATCGCCCAGTCGATCGATACGCTGACCTTCCGCAGCTTCGAGATCTACATCGTCGCGACGATCCTCTACCTGACGATGTCGTTCGGCTTCGCGACTTTGTTCAAGCTGATCGACCGCGTCTATTTCTCCTATCCGGTGAAGTGAGGGCGCCATGATCAGGCAATTCGGTCTGCCGGAAGCGCTTGCCATCCTCTCGGGTGTGCAGGCGACGATCCTTCTCTCCCTGATCGCCTTCGTCGGCGGCGGTGTCGTCGGGCTCGCGGTCGCGCTGATGCGGACCTCGGAACGGACATGGCTGCAGCGCTGCGCCGGCTTCTACATCGACTTCTTCCAGGGCACGCCGCTGCTGATGCAGCTCTTCCTCGTGTTCTACGGGTTGCCGGTGCTCGGCTACAAGGTGAACCCCTGGATCGCCGTCGCCATCGGCTTCACGCTGCATGCCAGCGCCTTTCTCGGAGAGATCTGGCGCGGCAGCATCCAGGCCGTGCCGCGCGGGCAGACCGAGGCCGCCTATGCTCTGGGCCTGAGCTATGCCTCCCGCATGCGCAACGTCGTGCTGCCGCAGGCGATGCGGATCTCCGTCGCGCCGACCGTCGGCTTCATGGTGCAGCTCATCAAGGGCACTTCGCTCGCCGCGATCATCGGCTTCGTCGAATTGTCCCGCGCCGCCCAGATCATCGCCAGTGCGACCTACAAGCCGCTGCTCGCCTATGGCTGCGCGGCGATCGTCTACTTCGTCCTCTGCTTCCCGCTTTCACGCCTGAGCATGCGCCTCGAGAAGCGCTTCGCCGTGAAGACCTGACGACCCCTGAAAACAACATCAACCGGAGGAAACACCCATGAACTGGATTCAGACGTTCCGGCGTACGGCGCTGGCTTCGGCCATCGTGCTGGCAGCCGCATCCGCGATGGCCGGAGCCGCTGCGGCGCAGACGGTGGAGTCGATCAAGAAGGGCGGCGTGCTCAAGATCGGCTCGCAGGTCTCCCAGGTGCCCTGGGGCTTCAGTGATGCTTCCGGCAAGCTGACGGGCTTCGACATCGAGCTCGGCGAGATGCTGGCGAAGGATCTCGGCGTGAAGGCCGAGGTCACGCCGGTCACGTCGAGCAACCGCGTCGCCGCGCTGCTGACCGGCCAGGTCGACGTGCTGGCGGCGGTGATGGGCATCTTCGCCGACCGGCAGAAGGTCGTGCTGTTCTCGCGGCCCTACACCACCAACGACACGATCTATATCGGCAAGGCCTCGGCCAACATCAAAGGCTGGAACGACCTGAAGGGCGTCCGGGTCGGCGTTCCGCGCGGCACGCCGCAGGACATCGCCATCACCAAGGCGGCGCCGGCGGGTGCCACCATCCAGCGCTTCGACGATGACGCCGCGACCGTGCAGGCGCTGATCGCGGGACAGGTCGACATGATCGGCGGCGCCGCGACTCAGGTTCCGAACATCGCCCAGGTGGCCGGTCCCGGCAAGTTCGAGCAGAAGTTCATCGTGGCGCGCGCCTATAACGCCTTCGCGGTGCGGCCCGGCTCGCGCGAATGGGCCGATTATCTCAGCGATTTCGTCGCCCGCAAGCTGGCGAGCGGCGAGTTGCCGGCGCTCTACAAGAAGTGGATCGGTGGTGAGCTCGCCGAGATGCCGAAGACGGGCGAGGGCGAAGCCGCGCTCCCGGTTTCGATGGTGCAGTGACCGCGCGCGGGCGGCCTCCCCGCCGCCCGCCACTCTCCGGAATGAGCAAGACCATGTCAGTCAATCCCGATCAACGAAGCCGCGCGAGCGCATCCGCCGACGCCCCGATCATCGAGATCGCGGGCCTGCGGAAATGGTTCGGCACCTTCCAGGTCCTGCAGGACATCGCGCTGACCGTTGCGCGCGGTGAGCGGATCGTCATCTGCGGGCCGTCGGGCTCCGGCAAATCGACGCTGATCCGCTGCGTCAACAGCCTCGAGCGCTATCAGGAAGGACGCCTCGTCGTCGACGGATACGATCTCGGCGCCGGGCAGAAGAACATCGACACCGTGCGCGCCGAAGTCGGCATGGTGTTCCAGCAGTTCAACCTCTTTCCCCATCTGACGGTGATGGAGAACTGCATGCTGGCGCCGATGAAGGTGCGCGGCACGCGGAAGAAGGAGGCGCAGGAGCTGGCGATGCGCTTTCTCACCCGCGTGCGGATCGCCGATCAGGCGCTGAAATATCCGGCGCAGCTTTCCGGCGGCCAGCAGCAGCGCGTCGCGATTGCCCGCGCGCTCTGCATGACGCCGAAGATCATGCTGTTCGACGAGCCGACCTCGGCGCTTGACCCCGAGATGGTCAAGGAGGTGCTCGACACCATGGTCGGCCTCGCCGAGGACGGCATGACGATGCTCTGCGTCACCCATGAGATGGGCTTCGCCCGCAAGGTCGCCGACCGCGTGATCTTCATGGATGCCGGACAGATCGTCGAGATGGGCAAGCCTGAGCCCTTCTTCGCGAACCCGCAGAATCCCCGGACGCAGGCCTTCCTCGGGCAGCTCCTGCACTGACGCATCGCAAGCCGCGCGGGCAGCGCCCATCGCCGCAGACGTTTTCCAAAGGGACCCATCATGCTTCCGGGCAAGTTCTACGAAGAGATCCAGATCGGCGACGAACGCCTGACGCCGCGTGTCACCGTCACCGAGGGCCATGTCCTGGCCTATGCCGGCGTCGCCGGCGACTTCTCGCCGATCCATATGGACGAGGTTTATGCCCAGTCGACGGTGTTCGGTGGGCGCATCGCCCATGGGCTGATGGGGTTGTCGTTGACCGACGGCATGAAGGTGCAGTCCGGCTTCTTCCATGACGGCATCGCGCTCGGCTGGAGCTGGAACTTCAAGAAGCCGATCCGGATCGGCGACACCTTGCAGGTGAAGTTCCGCGTCGCCGATATGCGCATTCCGAAGAGCCGCAGCGACATGGGCATCCTGACCATCGCCATCGCGCTCCTCAACCAGCATGGCGAGGTGGTGCAGGAGGGCGAGCACCGGCTGATGGTGCCGCGCAAGCCGGACGCAGGCCAGGCGGAGGCCAACTGATGGCCCGCAACAAGTTCATGAGCGCCGATCAGGCCGTCGGGCTGATCAAGGATGGCGACACCGTCGCGCTGGTCGGCGGCGGCGGCGGCCTGATGGAGGCGACGCATACCTTCCGCGCGGTCTCGCGCCGCTTTCTCTCGACCGGCTATCCGCGCAACCTCACGGTGCTTCATGCGCTCGGGATCGGCGACAAGAAGACGGAAGGGATGAACCACTTCGCCCATGAAGGGCTGGTGAAGCGCGTCATCGGCGGCCACTGGGTCTGGTCGCCGAAGATGCAGGAGATGGCGCGCGACGAGAAGATCGAGGCCTATGTCCTGCCCAGCGGCTGCGTGATGCAGCTCTATCGCGAGATCGGCGGGCAGCGGCCGGGGCTATTCACGCATGTCGGCCTGGGAACATTCGTCGATCCGCGCCACCAGGGCGGCAAGATGAACGCCTCCGCCAAGGAGGATCTGGTCGAGGTGGTCAATCTCGGCGGGCAGGAGCTGCTCTGGTACAAGTCCTTCCCGATCAATGTCGCGATCATCCGCGGCTCCTTCGGCGATGCCGACGGCAATATCAGCCTCGATCAGGAGGCGGCGAATGTCGATGTCTATGCGGCTGCCCTCGCGGCGCATAATTCCGGTGGCATCGTCATCGCGCAGGTCCGCACGGCCGTCGACGTCAACTCGCTGCCGGCGCGGTCGGTCCGGGTTCCCGGCGCCATCGTCGACGCGGTGGTGGTCGATCCCGACCAGCGCATGAGCTACGATTTGCCCTATGATCCGCTGATCTCCGGCGAGCGCCGCGGGCCCACCCCGCTCGATCCGCCGGAGCCGCTCAACATTCGTTCGCTGATCGCCCGGCGCGCCTACCAGGAATTGACCGAGGGCGACGTCATCAATTTCGGTGTCGGCATCGGCGAGGGCGTCGCCAAGATGGTCGCCGAGCGCGGCGAGGTCGGGCGCTATTACCAGACCATCGAGCACGGCACCTATGGCGGCTCGCTGCTCGTGGGCCTGCTCTTCGGCTTCGCGCGCAGCGCCTCGGCCATGATCGACGGCCCCTCGCAGTTCGACTTCTATGCCGGCGGCGGCCTCGACACCGCCTTCCTCGGCTTCGGCGAGCTCGACGAGGCGGGCGACGTCAACGTCTCCAAGCTCGGCGGCCTGACCGTCGGGCCCGGCGGCTTCATGGACATCGCCCAGAACGCGAAGAAGGTCGTGTTCTGCGGAACCTTCGATACCAAGGGCAGCAAGCTTCAGCTCGGCGACGGCAAGCTGACGATCGCACAGCACGGCCATGTGCGAAAGCTTGTCGGCAAGGTCGAGCAGATCACCTATTCCGGCAAACAGGCGCTGAAGCGCGGCCACAAGGCGGTGTTCGTGACGGAGCGGGCTGTTTTCAACCTCGAAAACGAGGGGCTCGTCCTGAGCGAAGTCGCGCCCGGCGTCGATATCCGCCGCGACATCCTCGAGCGGATGGACTTCATGCCGCTCATTCCCCGCGATCCGCAGCTCATGGACAGCGCGATCTTCACCGACTGAACCGGCCTTCGATCCGTTCCGAGGACATCATGGACTATCGCAATCTCGGCCGCAGCGGCCTCAAAGTATCGCGCATCGCCCTGGGCTGCATGAGCTATGGCGACCCAACCCGCGGCAATCACAGCTGGGTGATGGGTGAGGAGGAGGGGCGCCCCTTCATCCGCAAGGCGCTGGAAGCCGGCATCAACTTCTTCGACACGGCGAATGTCTATTCGGACGGCGCCAGCGAGGAGGTGCTCGGCCGCGCCATCCGCGACTTCACGACGCGCGAGGCCGTCGTCATCGCCACCAAGGTCTATGGCCGGATGCGTCCCGACGCGAACGGCCAGGGCCTTTCGCGCAAGGCGATCTTCTCCGAGATCGACGCCAGCCTGAAGCGCCTCGGCACCGACTATGTCGATCTCTACCAGATCCATCGCTGGGACTACGAGACACCGATCGAGGAGACGCTGGAGGCGTTGAGCGACGTCGTGAAGGCGGGCAAGGCGCGCTATCTCGGCGCGTCCTCCATGCATGCCTGGCAATTCATGAAGGCGCTGGGCTTGCAGCGCCAGCATGGCTGGGCGCCGTTCGTTTCGATGCAGAACCATCTGAACCTCCTCTACCGCGAGGAGGAGCGCGAGATGCTGCCGCTCTGCCGTTCCGAGGGCATCGGCGTGGTTCCTTGGTCGCCGCTGGCGCGCGGCCGGCTGACGCGGCCCTGGCAGGACGAGCCGGCGACGGCGCGTGCCGCGGCCGATGAGGTCGGCAAGGGCTTTTACGACAAGTCAAAGAGCGCCGACCGCGCCGTGGTCGACCGTGTGGGGGACATCGCAGAACAGCGCGGGGTTCCGCGCGCCCAGATCGCGCTGGCCTGGCTGCTGCACAAGAACGGCGTCACGGCGCCTCTGATCGGTGCCACCAAGATGGCGCAGCTCGATGATGCGCTGGCGGCGCTGCCTTTGAGGCTCTCCGAGACGGAGATCGCCGCCCTGGAGGAGCCCTATGTCGCCCATGAGCTTTCGGGTTTCGCTTAGGTCAGGGACCGTGCCTTCGGTCACGCGATCATAAAAGCGACCTCCGCGAGGCGGGTATGCCAATCGCGGTCGTCCAACGCCTCGGCGGGCCTCAAGCCGGCGCGATGACCACGGCCTCGCAGGAGCCCGTGGACGCAGCCGGCCGATGCTCGACGCCATGCGGAATCACGATGAATTCGCCCTCGCCTACGGTTTCCTCGCGATCGCGAAACTCCATGAGCAGGGTGCCCCTGTGCACGAAGACGAGCTTGTCGTCGTTCAGCTCGAAGCGCCAGGCAGAGGGGGACTCGATGCGGACGAGCTTGATCGCCATTCCGTTGATGCGGCCGGGGACGACGGCCTCGCCGGAGGTCGGCAACCCCGCGAAGGAGGCGGCGAGGTTGTTCTTGCTGAACGGCGAGAGATGGTTGTTCAGCCGCGCGACGTCGCGGATGATGGCGGAGAGCTGGTCGGGCACGCTCTTGCTGCCGGCGGGGTACTTGCCGTCAAGAGCGGCAGTGCCGATGGTGAAGCCGGCTGCACCAGCCTCCTTCACGATGGCGATGCGCTCGGGCGTGTCGATCGACCCGGCGATGTAGACCGGCTTCGAGACCGCCTTACAGACCGCCATCATCAGGGCTGGAACGTCGCCCTTGGAGCGATAGGCGAGGAGATCGAGCCCATGCACGCCGTCGCGCGCGGCGAGCGACCTCGCGCTGTCGACGATCTCCTCGATGCTGCCTTCCAGCACGCTTGGGTGGCCGACGATGCGCCCAGGGAAGGGGCAGTATTGGATCGACGAGCCTGCAATGATCGGCAGCACATCCTCGGCGTGGGTGCCGCCGAGCAGCATGTCGACACCGATGTCGAGGGCGGCCCTGGCCGATGCGGTCTCGCTGTCGCGGTCGAGCGAGACGACCTCGAGATAGGAGGTCGCTCCCCCCGCCTTGATCGCAGCGTTCAGTGCCTTGAGCTGCGAGATCGGGAGACCGATATCCTTGAAGCCGATATGGCGGACGCCGAGGCTGAGCGCAGTCTGCAGCTGCTGCGCGGCGTCCTCGACCGTGCGGTCGTTGCGCGTCAGCATGAAGATGAAGCGAAGTCCCATGACGCTGCCTTTCAGATGCGGCTGTTCGTGGCCCCGCATGGCAAGAGGCCTTCGTCTCCATCGAGCCAATATTTGTGGAGTGGCCTCATGAGATTGCCGATTTGACCGCTGCCTGTGTGCGATAATCCAGCCCGAGTCGACGGAAGATCTGCAAACCGAGCCCGACCAGTGTCGAAAAAGCAGATCTGCTTTTGCCGATGTCCCGGCCGACCGGAGGCGGCGGCATAGTCCGTGCGGTCGATGCTGTGTCCGGTTGCAAGCTTACGAGCGATCCGCATCGAGGATCAATCGCTTCCGCTCAACACCGACACCCCATGTTCGCCGTCCGATTGGGAAAACCGGTCGGCGATATCTGCCATACCGGTGGTGGCGAAGTCGCACGGTACCTGGCGCGGCATGGCGGACCGGCAGGCCCGCCAGCGTGCCGAGGGCGGCTGGATCCGCGGGAAGCAGGACGATGGGGGCCACTGACGACGTGGACCTCGGATCGAAGCGGATTGAGGCCCGATTGCGGTCCGTCGAGCGCGGTTTCTGCGGCGCCTACTGCACGCCGTTGGTCGTCTTCGCATGGCCCTCAAGCTGGGAGCCGGCTGCGTTCAGGATCCGGCGCGCCAGCGTTTCGTCGTTGACCGTCCTCGACAGCAGGACCGCACCGACCATCATCGACAGTTTTGCCAGAAGCGCATCGCTGTTCTCCTCACCGGACAGGCTTGCGATCATGTCGAGGTTCGCGCGGATGCCGGCTTCGAACTCGGCCTTCACCTCCGGGCCCTGCCGGGCCGCGTCGGATGCGAGCGCGACGAACGCGCATCCTTCGGCGCGCTCCGCGACGTGCTCCGGGCTGAGGTAGAACTCCGCCACGGCCGAGAGCGGGTCGTCCGGGCGAGAGGCGGCTGCGGACGACCAGCGCTCGGCCGAACTGGCGATCGCTCGCCGCGATGCCAGCGCTGTCAATTCATCCTTCGAGGCGAACTGCTTGTAGAAGCCGCCCTGCGTCAGGCCGGCTCCGGCCATCAGGTCCTTGAGGCCAATGCCGTCGAAGCCGTGCTCGCGAAAGAGCCGGCTCGCCGTCTCGATCACCCGCTCCCTGTTCTGTGCCGCTTGCTCTCGGGAGACCCGCATGCCGTGCTCCAAAAAATTAGATTGCGTTCACACTCTATAACCGTCATAGATGTCGGACGCAATCTATTTGGTAAGCATCATGACAAGGAAATCCCGGTTCGCCCTGCTCGCAGTCGGGGGCATCGTGGTCGCCGCCGGGATCGGGGGCGCCGTTATGCTGATCGGGCACAAAGCCGCTCCTTTGGCGGCTGTCGACTCCCGGCAGGAACCGCCGATCGTGCGCGTGTCGACGGCAAGCCCGGTCACAGGCGCCGACCGGCGCTTTACGGGCGTCATTGCGGCACGCGTCCAGAGCAATCTCGGCTTTCGCGTCCCGGGCAAGGTCGTCGAACGGCTGGTCAATATCGGCCAGTCCGTGAAGGCGGGACAGCCGCTTCTGCGGGTTGACGAGACCGATCTGCGGTTGGCGCTCACCGCCAAGCGCAACGCGGCCATCGCCGCCCGGGCCGTGCTGACGCAGGCGACGGCCGACGAGGCGCGCTACGCGGTGCTCGTGAAGAACGGGTTCGCCGCCAGCCCCCAGCGCTACGAGCAGGCGAAGGCCGCGCTCGACACCGCCAAGGCCCAGGCCGCCGCGGCAGAAGCCGAGGCGAATGTCGCGGAAAACGAACTCAACTATGCCGTGCTGGTCGCCGACGCGGACGGGATCATCGTCGAGACCCTGGCGGAGCCCGGGCAGGTCGTCGCGGCAGGGCAGGTGGTCGCCCGGCTCGCGCAGACGGGCCCGCGAGAGGCGTTGGTGGTCCTGCCCGAAACGGTCAGGCCCCCGATCGGCTCCGCCGCGCAGGCGACGCTCTACGGCGTCGCGGGGCGCAGCTTCCGCGCCACTCTGCGCCAGCTATCCGACTCGGCCGATCCGCAGACCCGGACCTATGAGGCTCGCTATGTCCTCGAAAGCGAGGCTGCGCTGGCGCCTTTGGGCGCAACCGTTACGGTCCGCTTGTCCGATATGGCGACTGACGCCGAGACGGAGATTCCGCTCGGAGCAGTTCTCGACGACGGCCAGAAGACCGGCGTCTGGCTTCTCGACGATGCGGGCTCCGCCGTGACGTTCCAACCCGTGCGTCTCGTTCGCGTCACAAGCGAGACGGCGGTCGTCTCGGGGCTGCAGGCCGGCCGCCAGATCGTGTCGCTCGGGGCGCATCTCCTGCGCGAAGGCCAGCCGGTCCGGACTTCCTCGAACGTCAAGGCGGCCTCGCGATGAGCTTCAATCTCTCGGCCATCGCGGTCCGCGAACGCGCCGTCACCCTCTTCACGATCCTCCTGCTCGTCGCGGCTGGCGCCTACGCCTTCGTCAAGCTCGGGCGTGCCGAGGATCCGAGCTTCACCATCAAGACGCTGACGGTCACCTCCGTCTGGCCTGGCGCGACGGCCCGCGAGATGCAGGACCTCGTCGCCGAGCCGCTGGAGAAGCGGCTGCAGGAGCTCGCCTGGTACGACCGCGTCGAGACGACGACACGACCGGGCTATGCCTACCTCACGGTCAACCTGAAGGACGCCACGCCGCCTTCCAAGGTGCAGGAGGAGTTCTATCAGGCGAGGAAGAAGCTCGCCGACGAGGCGCGCAACCTACCGCCCGGCGTGCTCGGTCCCTTCGTCAATGACGAGTATTCCGACGTCAGCTTCGCGCTCTATGCGCTGAAGGCGCAGGGTCTGCCCATGCGGGAGCTGGCGCGGCAAGCCGAAACCATTCGGCAGGATCTCCTGCACGTTCCCGGCGTCAAGAAGGTCAACATCCTTGGCGAGCGCCCCCAGCAGATCTTCGTCGAGTTTTCCTATGCGAAGCTCGCGACGCTGGGCGTTTCCGCCCAGGACATCGTCACCGCCCTGCAGCGTCAGAATACGGTCACGGCGGCGGGCTCGGTCGACACCAAGGGCCCGCGCGTCTTCATCCGGGTCGACGGCGCCTATGAGGGCGTCCAGGCCATCGCCGACACGCCGATCGTCGCCGGAGGCCGGACCCTCAAGCTGTCCGACATCGCGGATGTCCGCCGCGGCTACGAGGACCCGCCGAGCTTCATTATCCGGCATCAGGGCGAGCCCAGTCTCATGCTCGCCGCAGTGATGCAGGACGGCTGGAACGGGCTGACGCTCGGGAAGGATCTCGAGAGCAAGACCGCCGCGATCGGCCGGACATTACCGCTCGGCATGTCGCTCGAAAAGGTAACGGACCAGGCGGTCAACATCGCCGCGTCCGTCGACGAGTTCATGATGAAGTTCGCGATGGCGCTCGGCGTCGTGCTGCTGGTCAGCCTGCTCAGCCTCGGCTGGCGCGTCGGGATCGTGGTTGCCGCGGCGATCCCCATCACGCTCGCGGCCGTCTTCTTCATCATGCTGGAGACCGGCCGGTTCTTCGACCGCATCACGCTCGGCGCGCTGATCCTGGCGCTCGGCCTCCTCGTCGACGACGCCATCATCGCCATCGAGGTCATGGTCGTGAAGATGGAAGAGGGCATGGACCGCATCAAGGCGGCCGCCTATGCCTGGAGCCATACTGCCGCGCCCATGCTCTCGGGCACGCTGGTGACGATCGCCGGCTTCCTGCCCGTCGGCTTCGCCTCTTCCACGGCCGGCGAATACGCCGGCAACATCTTCTGGGTGGTCGGCTTCGCGCTGATCGTGTCCTGGATCGTGGCGGTGGTGTTCACGCCCTATCTCGGCGTCAAGATGCTGCCGGAGATCAAGCCGATCGAAGGCGGTACGCACGCGATCTACGACACGCCGAACTATCGGCGTCTGCGGCGGCTCATCACCTTCGCCGTCGACCACAAGTTCCTGACCTGCGCGATCGTCGGCATCGCCTTCGCTCTCTCCGGCGTCGGCATGGGCGGGCTGAAGCAGCAGTTCTTCCCCACCTCCGACCGGCCCGAGGTGCTCGTCGAAATCCGCCTGCCGGAAGGCAGCAGCATCGAGACCACGACCGCCGCAGTCCAAAAGCTCGAGCGCTGGCTCGAACGGCAGCCCGAAGCCAAGATTGTCACCAGCTATGTCGGTCAGGGCGCGCCGCGCTTCTTCCTCGCGCTTTCGCCGGAGCTGCCCGATCCGGCTTTCGCCAAGATCGTCGTGCTGACGCCGGATGCCCATGCGCGTGAAGAGCTCAAGCTTCGGCTGCGAGAGGAGATCTCGAACGGGCTCGCGCCCGAGGCCTATGTCCGCGCCACGCAATTCGTCTTCGGGCCTCCCTCGGTATTCCCCGTCGAGTTCCGCATCGTCGGTCCCGACCCGGCTGAACTCTACAAGATCTCCGAACAGGCCCTGCAGGTCATGCGGGGCATCCCCGATGTCCGGGAAGCGAACCGCGACTGGGGCAACCGCACGCCGGTCCTGCGCTTCGTGCCGGACCAGGACCGCCTCAACCTGATCGGCCTGTCGCCGGCGCAGGTCGGCCAGCAGCTCCAGTTCCTGCTGAGCGGGGTGCCGGTCACACAGGTCCGGGAAGACATCCGCAACGTGCCGGTCATCGCCCGCAGCGCCGGCGCCGAACGTCTCGACCCGACGCGCCTCGCCGACTTCTCCCTGATGAGTCGGGACGGGCGGCAGATCCCCCTCGACCAGATCGGACACTCTGAGATCCGCTACGAGGAGCCGGTGCTGAAGCGGCGCGATCGGATGCCGACAATCACGGTCCGTTCGGAAGTTAACGAGGCGACGCAGCCTCCGGAGGTCTCCAAGCAGGTGCGGGCCGCGCTCCAGCCGCTGATCGACGCGCTGCCGGCCGGCTATCGCATCGACATGGGCGGCTCGATCGAGGAGGCAGCCAAGGCGAACGATGCTCTCGGCAAGATTTTTCCGCTGATGATCGCCGTGACCCTGATCGTCGTCATGGTCCAGGTGCGGTCGTTCTCGATGATGACGATGGTGCTGTTCACAGCCCCGCTCGGCCTGATCGGCGTGGTGCCGACGCTGCTGGCCTTCAACCAGCCCTTCGGCTTCAACGCGATCCTGGGCCTCATCGGGCTGGCGGGCATCCTGATGCGCAACACCTTGATCCTGACCGACCAGATCAAGGAGAACCAGATCGCGGGGCTCGATGACTATCATGCCGTCATCGAAGCGACGGTTCAGCGCACGCGGCCGGTCATCCTGACGGCGCTCGCCGCGGTCCTGGCCTTCATTCCCCTGACCCACTCCGTCTTCTGGGGTTCGATGGCCTATACGCTGATCGGCGGCACGGCGGTCGGGACGGTGCTCATCCTGCTCTTCCTGCCGGCGCTTTATGCTGCGTGGTTCCGGATCAAGCCGACGGTCGCAACCGCCCATGAGGTCGAGGCCGGGCCGAGCGCCGAGACTTCGCCACTCGCCTATGCGCACGCGGCTGAGTAACCATGCGAGACAAGCGACAATTCGCTCTGGCGTGCGTCTTGCCTGGCGCCCGGCGCGCCTACTGTAAGATCTCATTCAAAATGAGCCTGGAGACGGCTATCCCCGCCCCAAATCTCATAGGAGCTCAAGGCCTATCTCGCTTAAGCTGAGCCTGTGCGGAATTCGTCTCACTCAAGGTGAGGCTGTGCAGATTTTAAAAGGCGGCCGCAGGGCCGCCTCTTTATTCTGCGAGTGCGGTCGCCCGGGCTTAACCAGAAATGGCTTAACCCTGAGCAACGGTCTTTCATCGCATCGGCCGAAGCCTTAATCACCTGCGTGCCAAAGATGTGGCCCCGCATCGATGATTGAGATGCCGATGTTTGCGCAAATGACCGACTTCGTCGGAAAGATCCTCGACAAGATCTCGGCGACGAGCCTGATCGCGACCGGAATGCTCCTGCTGACGGCGCTCGTCAGCGCGCTGGTCGCCTATCTCAGGACGACGAAGGAGCGCAGCTTCCGCGAGTTCTTCGATTTCGTGTTCCCGCATGAGATCATCATGCATCCTTCGGCGAAGGCGGACCTGCTGTTCTGGGTCACGCGCAAGGCGATCATGCCCTTCCTGATGCTGCCGGCGGGGATCACCTTCGTCGTCGCGGTCGGCTATGCGACCAACCGGGTGCTGGCGACGCTCTTCCACATCGATCCGCCCCTGATCCCGGGCCCGGCCGGCCCGCTCACCACGGTCATCTTCACCGTGACGATGCTGCTCGCCTACGACATCTCCTATTACCTGTACCATGTCGCGCAGCATCGCTTCCCGATCCTGTGGGAGCTGCACAAGGTCCATCACTCCGCCGAAGTCATGGTCGGCATCACCAAGGACCGCGTCCACCCGCTGGACGAACTGATGAACCGCGCCTGGGACGGGGTCATTCCCGGCATCTGCTTTGGCATCTGGTCGCTTGTCTCGCTCAACCTCGTCGAGCTTACCGTCTTTGGCATCAACGTCTATGTGATGCGCAATATCCTGATGATGGATTTCGTCAGGCACACGCATTTCAAGATCTCGTTCGGGCCGCTCAACAGCGTCGTGCTCTGCCCGCACTGGCACCAGTTGCACCACAGCGTCGACCCGCGCCATTACGACAAGAATTTCGGCCTGCTCTTCTCGTTCTGGGATCGCTTCTTCGGGACGCTCTGCGTGCCGAAGCCGGACGAGGACTTCAAGTTCGGGCTGATGGAGCGCAATGTCCGCGACTACCAGTCGCTTTCGGGCCTCTATCTCATGCCGCTGAAGCGGATGTGGCGCCAGATCAAGCTGCGTCTGCGCCCCCGCGCGGCCCGGCAGACCGCGCCCGAGATCGAGGAAACCCAGTCGTGACCGGGCGGAAGCGCGTTACCGCAGCAGCCGGCCGCGAACTGGAGATCGTCACCTCCTACGAGCGGCTCGCGGTGCTCGCGCCGGCCTGGGACGACCTGTGGCGGCGCGCCGACGGGCTCGTGTTCCAGAGCCATGCCTGGGTCGATGCCTGGTGGCGCACCGCAACACGCCGCGACGATCGCGACCTGCTGATCGGGCTGGTCTGGAACGGCGCCGCGCTCGAAGCTGTCCTGCCCTTCGCCACGATCCGCCGCCGCGGCGTCACCGTGCTCGAATGGGCCGCCAAGGAGCATAGCGACTACGGCGACGCCCTGCTCGCGCCTGACCGGAACCGCGACGCCGTCACCGCCCTGTGGTGGGAGATCGCCGCGGCCGGCGGCTTCGACATGCTGTATCTCAACCGCCTCCTGCCGGATGCGGCGATCCGGGGGATCATCGCGCCCGACGTCGCGAGCGGCCGCTTGCGCCCCAATCACCGCAGCGAGATCAGCTATCGCGTCGCCGGCCCCTGGCGGCGCGGCACGGACTGGTTCGAGGCACAGTCGAAGAAGACCCGGCAGAACTACCGGCGCGGCCGGAAATTCATGGAGGAAGGCGGCGAGCTCCGCTTCCGCCTGATGGGACCCGACGAGCCGCTGGAGCCGGTGCTGACTCGCGTTGCCGCGCTCAAGCGCAAATGGCTGGAGCGGCATGGCCGCGCCTCCGATCTGTTCGACGAGGGCGCGCCTGCGCTCGCGGCGCTGGTCGACGTCATGGCCCGGCTCGGCATCCTGCATGTCTTCGTGCTGGAACTGGCCGGTGCGATCGTCGCCGTCTCGATCAATGTCGTCCAGCGCCGCCGGATGATGGCGTTCATCACCACCTACGATCCGGAATTCGAGCGTGCCTCGCCCGGCATGGTCCTGATGATGGATTATATCCAGTGGTCGATCGACCAGGGGCTCGAGATGGTCGATTTCATGTGCGGCGGCGAGGATTTCAAGCGGCGCTTCGCGACGGAATCCGCGACGCTGGAATCGGTGACGGGCGCGCGCACGCTGGTCGGCCGGCTGGCGATGCTCGCCGACAGCGCGGGCCACGCCATCAAGAACTGGCGCTCGCGCCCGGCGGCTACCGGCGCGCCAGCGGATTCCGCCGAACCATCGCCGAGCCATCGATAAACTCGAACCCGCCGGCACTGTTCAGGCTGTGCAGGCGCCGGCCGGGCCAGAGCGGCCCTCCCGCCTCCAGGATGGTCTCGACCTCCTGCGCGAAACCCGTGTCGTCGAGTTGGGTCACGCGGGCGATGCCGAGCGCCTTGCCGTACCCCTGACGGCAATCCTGCACCGGGCGCAGCAACTGCCCGTCACGCAGCACCATCCGCCCGGCTGGCCGCGCCGAGGCGATGTCGATCAGCACGGGATTGCGCGGATGCGGCGTCCAGGGGCCGCGGAAATCCGGCGCCGACCACAGGTGCAGCGCGTCCGAGAACGAGCCGCCGCCGTCGCGCACCGTTGCGAACAGCCACCACCGCCCGTCCTGCTCGATGAGGGTGGCGTCGCTCGCGACCACGCCCTCGATCAGGGTCGCCTCCTTCACCCAGCCACCCGGAAAAGCCGTGGCGCGGAAGAGATCGACCCGCGCCGCGCTGCAGCTTTCCGGGATCATCCAGACCTCGTCGTCGCGGGCGAAGACGAAGGGATAGGACAGGTGGCCCGGCTGCTCGAACACGGGTTCGGGCCGGCCCAGCGGTCCGTCCGGCCCGAACGCGACCGCCGAGATGATGCCCTTGCCGGCCGCATGGGCGAAATCCTCGACGAAGAGCGTGACCCGGCCCTTGTGCAGGATCGGAAAGGGGTCGGCATAGAAGCGGGTGCCGTCATCCGGCAGGTCGGTCCAGCCGCTATCCGGATGCCGTTGCAGGGTGAACAGGTCGGGCCCGTCGAGCTTGCGCCAGCCGACCCGCCAATGCGGCGCGTGGAAGCAGGTCCGGTAGACCAGCTCGATCGCCTTCCCGATCCCGGCCTTGACGACCGTCTTCGCGATGCCGGCCGGCGCGGCGGGCGGCGTCGGCGGCCCCGTCTCGGTCGCAGGCAGAACCGGAACGCGCAATCGTCCGCCGGCCATGGCAGCGACGATCAGCGTCACGATCCGGTTGAGGATATCGTCCAGCTTCGCCAGGAGGATGCGGCCGCTTTCAGAGCCCGGCCGGCCCGCCGCGACGACATCGCCGCTTTCCCTGAGCTCGACGAGGGGAATCCCGCCGCCGAGTAGGGCGGCGACCAGAGCATCTTCTCCCGCCTTGCCGTCGAAATGCAGCGTCCAGCGCCGCCCGGCTTCCGCCACGCTCCCATCCCCGAGATCGAGAACCAGATCGGCGAGGCCGGCCCGCCGGCTGATCGGAACGGCCGCATCGCCGGGCTCAGCCACGGCGAACAGGCTGTCGGGGCGCAAGCCATGGAGCAGGCCCTCGACGCGAAACAGAGGGCCGAGCCCGCTCCCGTCGACAGGAGCTCTCTCCGGCAGGCAAAGCGACAGCTCGAGGCCCGGAAGGCTCCGCAGGCGATCGATCAGCAGCAGATGCCATCGCCGCAACGGCGAAGCACCGATAGTCAACCTCAGTCGCATGCCCCATCCCACGCGGCCGCGCGCACCAGGCGGCCCGCGAGCGAAGGGTAGCCTGCCATGTCGGGATTTCGATTTCGTTAGCCCTGCCGGCGCAGTGGCGCGGGGGTAGAGCGGGGCTTGTTAAGGACTCGATGCCATTGTCCCCAGCGGTATCGCAACCGGGAAAGGCCGCGGTGCCGGCGTTGTTGTGTTGGTAGAGTAGAGGAATGGCCAGCCTGGCTGCGAGCGATCATCGGCAGGAGGAAGCGGTGCAGCCGGCTCCTCGGGAGGCTTATCGCCGGCGTCAGGATGGCGCTGTCGAGATCTCCGAGCTCTGGCGCATCCTCTGGCACCGCCGTTTCATGATTCTGGCCATTGCCGGCCTGCTCGCAGGCCTGACACTGGCCTATGGCGTCGTGACTTCGCCCCTCTACACGGCATCAGCCCAGCTCCTGATCGACCCGCGCGACCGCAACGTCGTCAGCAACGACGTCAATCCGAGCTCCGTCTCGCCGGATGGCGGGCTGGCGCAGGTCGAGAGCCAGGCCAGCGTCATCCAGTCCACCAGCGTGCTGATGCGCGCGATCCGCACGACCAAGCTCGCCGAGGACAGCGAGTTCAACGGCCAGGGCCTGCTGTCGCGTCTGCTCGGCCGGGTCGCGGCCGACCCGCCGAACGCCGATGGGAGCCTGACGCCCGCGGAGGCGCGGGCGCTCGCCAACCTGCGCCGCAAATTCTCGGTGCGGCGCGCCGACAAGGTCTTCGTCGTCGACGTCGTCGTGACGACGAAGGACGCGGAGAAATCCGCCAGGCTCGCCAATGCCATCGCCGAAGCCTATCTCGCCGACCAGGCTGACGCCCGCAGCAAGGCGGCCACCGAGGCAGCCGACTCCCTGACTGCCCGGCTCGCCGAACAGCGCAAGCGCGTCGAGAAGGCCGAGAACGCCGTCGAACGCTACCGTGCGGAAAACAATCTCGTCGCCTCCTCAGGCCGGTTGATCAGCGACCAGCAACTCGGCGAAATCAGCAATCAGCTTTCGGCGGCGCAGGCCCGGACGGCTGCGCTCAAGTCCCAGGTCGAGCAGATCGCCCAGCAGCACCGTGGCGGCAGCCTCGCCGGCAACTCGACCGAGGCGATCCAGTCTCCCGTCATCGCCAAACTGCGCGAGCAGGAGGCGGCGCTCGTCCTGCGCGGGGCAGACCTGCAGAGCCAGCTTGGCCCGCGCCACCCCTCGATTGGGGCGGCCCAGAGCCAGCTCGTCACCATCCGCCGGATGATCGCGACCGAGATCACCCGCGTCGAACAATCCGTCCGCACCGATTACGAGCGCGCGCAGGGCAACGAGAAGCTCCTCGCCAGCAAGCTGGAAGCCCTGACACAGCAGACACAGGGAGCGGACCAGGCTTCGGTCCGGCTGCGCGATCTTCAGCGCGACCTGGAGGCTGCCCGCACCGTCTATGCCAATTTCCTGCTGCGCGCGCAGGAAACGCGCGAGCAGGCCAATCTCGACACCACCAATGCCCGTATCATCAGCCGCGCCCAGGCGCCGCAGCAGGCGAGCTGGCCGCCGACCCTGCCGCTCGTCGCCGCAGCCGGAATGCTCGGGCTCGGACTTGGCGCAGGCCTGGCCCTGATTCGCGAATATGCCGCGCCCCATCTCATCTCCCGCGCCCAGGCCGAAGCGCTCATCGGCGCGCCGGTTATCGCCGTGCTGCGGCCGGGCAAGCCTGCTTCGAAGCAGCGCTGGCGCCTGCGCAAGGTGCCGCCCGTGCCGTCCGGGCCCGATGGCGAGGCCGGGCTTGCCCTGCTCAGACTGTTCAATACGTCGGAAGCGGTTGCCGCTGCGGCGCGCAGCCTGCTCCTGACCTCGGTCGAAAGCGACGCTGTCGATCGCGAGCGTGTGACGGACCAGCTTGCCGAAGCAGCCCTCGGGCAGGGCGAGCGCCTCCTGCTGATCGATGCCGATTTGGAAAAGGAGCCAGAGGAAACCGGCCTCGGCCTGATGGACCTGCTGCGCGGCGAAAGCAGCCTGGAATCATCGATCCATTTCGGCGCCAGCAAGGATGTCGCGATGATGTCCGGCGGGCGCCGCAAGGCCCCGCCGCAGAAGCATGTCGGCCGGACCTTCGCGGCGCGGATGCTCGCCGATGCCAGCCGGCATTTCGACCTCGTCGTGATGGATGGCGGCGCGCTCGGCCGCAATGTCAGGATCGCTCCGCTCGTCGGCATGGTCGAGGAGATCGTGCTGGTCGCACGCCTCTACGGCACGCGCCAGCAGGACATCGTCCAGGCCATGGAGGCCGCGCGCATCATGGGCCGCTCGATCACGGCCACGATCCTCGTCGATCCCGGCGGGCGCGGCTAGAGCATTTTCAAGCGAAGTGGACACCGGTTCGCGTGAAGAAAATGCAGCAAAATCTCCTCATGCGCGCCGCCGGGCTGCGGGCGGCACCGGGCTGGGCCCGGCTCGACGGCATCAGCCGCATCGGCCTCGTCGCCACGGTGCTCGTGCTGTTCTGCATCTCCGGCGGCATGCTCTGGCTCGTCGGCTACAATTACGACGGCCTCGCCGGCTCGGCCGCGACCAAGATCCATCCCTCGACCTATATGGTCGTTCTGTTCTTCTGCTGGAGCGTGCTCGCCAGCGGCGATCCGGTCAGCCGCGCCATCCACCTCGCCAGCGCCCGGCCGGCGACGCTCCTGATGCTGGTCGTCACCATCGCCGTGATCGTCGTGACCATCCTGCGCGGCGGCGCCGGCATCGGCGGCATGGTCGACACCTATGTCGCCGCCTGCCTGCTGGTCTTCCTGCTCGCCGACGCCGATGACGAGACCATGGCGACACTGACCACGCTGCTGCATGTCGTGATGACGCTGAACGCCCTGCTCGCGCTCGTCGAATTCGTCACCCAGACCCGCTTCTTCCCCTACCGCTTCGACGGTATCGCCTTCGAGACCGACACACGCTCCGCCGCGCTGCACGGCCATCCGCTGGCCAATGCCATGATCACCGCGTGCTATCTGATGGCGTTGATCAGCGGCTCCCGCCCGCTCTCGCCGGCCGTGCGCGGCACGCTGATCGCCTTGCAGAGCGCCGCCCTCGTCGTCTTCGGTGGCCGGACGGCGCTGCTGGTCTCGCTGGCGCTCGGCCTCTGCTACGGCGTCGCCATGCTGTTCGCCTCGTTGCGCGGCGGGCGGGTCTCGCTCGTCGGCGCCGCGATCGCCTGCCTGCTGGCGGCGCTGCTGCCGGTCGCGATCGGCGGATTGGCGACCATCGGCTTCTTCGACGACCTCGCGACGCGCTTCGTCTCCGATGGCGGCAGCGCCAACGCGCGCAAGGAGATGCTCGACCTGCTCGGCATGTTCTCGCTGGGCGATCTCGTCTTCGGTCCCGACAACGACCTCGTCGACACGCTCCGGCGCGTCAACGGCCTGGAATGGGGCATCGAGAACCCCTTCATCCGCATGACGCTCTACCAGGGCGCGATCGTCACCGCGCTGGTGACCGTGGCCTTCGGCCTGTTCATGTACGAGCTCGCGCGGATCGGGCGGGCGGGCGGCGTCTGGCTGCCGATGCTCGTCTGGATCGTCCTCCTGAACGGCTCGGAGAGCATCGCGACGAAGACGAACCTGCCCGCCAAGTTCGCGATCGTCGTACTCTGCCTCTATCGCCCGGAGCGCCAGACCAAGGCAGCGCCGCTCAGCCTGGCATCTTCAGCCCGAGCGCCTCGATCATGGCCGGGTCGAGCTGCCGGCTGACATCGTCGACCAGCAGCCCCAGGCTGTCGAACAGGTTCCAGAATGCCCAGGGAAAACCGAGCGCTTCGGCGCTCGTTCGAACATCCCTGACATAGCGCGCGCGGTCGGCGGGAGCCGATGCGGCGATGCCCGCGCCTGTCCGGACCGCCCCGAATTCGCCCATCAGGACGCGGCCGGGCGCGACGCTTTCGCGCTGCGCCCAGGCCCCGACCTGGCGCAGATAACCCTCGATGAAGGGGCGGTCCGGCCGGGCGTCGAAATACTCCTTCAGCACCCGCTCGGTCTCCCGATAGGTCGCGGCGCCGCTCCCCGATGCCGGCTGGCCGAGCTCCATCATCCGGGCGCGGACGGCAGCAAGCGTCGTCTCCAGCGTGCCGCGCGACGCGGGCCAGGGCACCGCGTTGAGCGCGGGATAGAACGGCTCGCTCATCCATTTCGCGCCCTGATGCGAGAACAGGTAGGGCTCGTAGAAATGGAAGGTGAAGAGCAGCGGCTCGAAGGCGGCGAGCGCGCTCGCCTTCAACGGCTCCAGCCCGGCGATCATGCTGCCGCAAGCCCCCGTCGCGACCAGGGTGAGATCGGGAGCAGCACTTCGCGCGGCGCCGAGCATGCGTCGCTGGAGCCGATCCCATTCGGTGGCGCCGCAAGCCTGGAACGGCTCGTTGACGGGTTCGAGCGCGACACGGTCCGGCCCCAGCCGCACGAGCCGCCTCGCCAGTTCCGCGATGAGAGCGAGATAGCCAGGAAAGCCCGGCGCGGCCTCGCTGCCGAAGAGACGGGCCGGCGTCCAGTGATGCGTGGCCGCATTGGCATGGAGATTGAGGACGACGGCGAAACCTTGGCCGAGCGCCGATGCGACCGCCGCCATGACCTGGTCCAGCAGGATCGCCCGCTCACGTGGCGCAGCGGCCAGGATCGGCCCGGGATCGACGGGAATGCGCACGAAATCGAAGCCCGCCCGACGCAACCGGCTGAGATCGCGCGCCGTCGGAACGGGACGATCGAGCTGGAAGGGCGGCCAATCGTAATCGGTACGCGGCGCCGGAAATTCCCGCGTCAGCGAGAACCACGGCCATAGATTGATCCCGCGCCGAAGAACGAGCGGCTGTACGGCCTGCGCCGGCCTCGCGCCGAGCAGCGTTGCCCCGACGCCTCCCGCCAGGACGGCCCGGCGGCTGAAGCTCATCCGGAGCTCTTGTCGGCCAGCTTGACGGCAGCCAGTTCGGGTGCCGCGGCCCCACCCGTCAAGGCCAGCGCCTCGCGCTCGTAATGCTCGAGCACGGCCTGCCACTTGAACTTTTCCTGCGCCCGCGACAAGGCCGCCTTCTTCAGACGCCCGGCGAGAATGTCGTCGGCGATCAGCCTGCCGATCGCCTCGGAGCAGCTGGCCTCATCCTTGAAGAAAAGCCCGGCCTCGCCCGCCGTCCAGCGATTATAGGGATTGTCATGCGCGATGACCGGGTTGCCGGCCCAGAGCGCCTCGACCAGCGACGGGTTGGTGCCGCCGACCGTATGGCCATGCATATAGGCGCGTGCGTGGAAGCGCAGCGCCTGCACGATGCTGGCATCATAGATCCCGCCGGGCGTCAGCACCTCTGGCCCGGTCGCGGCCATGACCTCGCGGTGATACGCGATCTTGTCCGAGAACGTGCCGAGGACCACGAGCTTCATGCCGCGCGGCTCGCGCGAGAACGCCTCGACCAGCGTCAGGATCGAATTGTCCGGCTCGATCCGGGCGATCGAGACGAGATAGCGGCCGCTTTCGAGGCCGAGCTTCGCCAGGGGAGCCATCGATGCCGACGGGATCGGCACGCCGCCATAAGGGATCATGGCTGTCGCCGAGCGCGGGCGCCGCGTTGCCAGATGGTCGGCAATGATGGGATGGTCGGCCACCAGCCGGTTGGACGACCAGGCCGCGATCCATTCGTTGAGCCAGAACCAGGCGCGGACCGGAAAGGACCATTTCGGCCGGCGCCATTCGATGCCGTCCATGTTGGTGAAGATCTTGCGCCCGGCCAGCCGCAGATAGGGCAGGAAGACCGCCCCGTTATAGCCGAGCACGAGGCTCACCGCGTCGCGTCGTGCCGCATCCCGCACGCAATGCCAGTCGAATTCGAGCGTCGCCTTCGGTCCGTCCGATGCGACCTGCGTCCGGATCAGCTCGATGCCGCGCCACATCTCGCTGCGAAACCGTTGCGTGACGGTCGGAACCTCGTCCTGGCAGTAGACGCCCACGCGCCAGCCGCGCTCGACGAGAAACAGAGCAAGTTTCTCCGCAAAGGTCTCAAAACCGCCATGCGCTGCCGGAATCCCGCGTGTTCCAAGGATCAGCAGGGTGGGAGGAGTGTCCATTTTCAATCTGTCCAAACCGACCCACGCACCGGCGCAGGCAAAGCGTCGCAATTTCATTATGCCTTGAATTTCCGTGATTTATCTTCCTTTCATCCAGAATGGTTAGGACGGGCTTTCCCGGATTGCGACCTTGTCCAGAACGGACCGACGCGGCCTCGAACGGAATTGGATCGTGACGCTCCGTATCGCCTGCATACATCAAGGGTACGAACTCTACGGCTCGGACCGCAGCTTCGCCGAAAGCGTCGCGGCGCTGCGCCAAGCCTACCCTTCGGCTGAGATCGAAGTCGTGCTGCCGCGCGATGGGCCGATCCGCCGGCTGCTCGAAGGCAACGCGAGCCGGATCGTCGTCGAGCCGCTCTGGGTGCTCCGCCGCAAGGACCTGCCGCGGCTGGTCGCGACCGCGCCGATCGCCCTGCCCCGCGCCATCTTCCGGGCTGCCCGCCGCTTCAGGCGCTCGGACCTCGTCTACATCAACACCTCGGTCATCGTGGACCATGTGCTGGCCGCCCGGTTCTTTCCGGGCAAGGCACTCCAGCACATCCACGAGATCCCGGAAGGCGCGACCCGCACGCTGCTGCAGCGGCTGATCCTCTGGGGTCGCGCCCGCCTGATCTTCAACTCCCGTGCGACGCGCGAGGCCTTCGAGGCTCCGCCCGGTATCCCCTCCGACGTCATCTATAACGGCGTCGCCGGCCCTGCCGACTGGGCACCGACCGACTATGACGGGCAGCGCCCCTTGCGCGTGCTGATGCTCGGCCGGATCAATCGCATCAAGGGCCAGGAAGTCCTGCTCGCGGCGCTGGCGTCCCTGCCCTCGGAAATCCGCGACCGGATCGAGACCCGTATCGTCGGCAGCGCCTTCGAGGATCCCGGCCTCGAAATTGCTCTGCGCGAAGCCGTGACCAGCGCCGGCCTCGCCTCCTATGTCAGCGTCGAACCCTTCCTCGACGATCCGACCCCGCTCTATCGCTGGGCGGATGTCGTCACCGTGCCGTCGCGCCGGCCGGAATCGCTCGGCCGCGTCGCGATCGAGGCGATGGCCTTCGGCCGCCCGCCGCTCGCCTCGGCCATCGGCGGGCTGCGCGAGGTGGTCGATGACGGCGTCACCGGCCGCCTGCTGCCGCCGGGGGATGCCGACGCGCTGGCACAGGCTCTCGCCGGCATCGTCAGCCATCCGAAGGCTCTCGCGCCGATGGCGCAGGCCGGTCGCGAACGCTTCAACGCCCTGTTCAGCGAGCAGGCCGTCGCGCAGGCGATCGCGGCGGTGGCCGCCGACATGCTTCGCCAGGGCTCGAGCCGCCCGCGATGAACCTCCAGGCCATCCGCCATATCGTGCTGCGACTCGTCGTCATGGTCGGCGGCGAGGCGATGCAGAGCGCCTTCCATCTCGGCCTCAACATTGCGCTGCTGCATTCCGTATCGGCCCGCGACTACGGCATCTTCGCCCTGGTGATGGTCGTTGGCGGGCTCGGCCTGACCTATATCCGCGCCTTCACGGCGCTGCCTGCCAGCATCGCGATCGCCCAGAGTCGCGGCTCCGGCGCGGCCGGCGCCTATGAGGTCACCTTCGGTTCGGCTGCGATGCTGCTGTCGCTCCTGCTCGGCCTAGTCGTCACCGGCGTCCTCGGCGTCTGGCTCGACGAGGGCGCGCTGTTCGGCGGAGCCTTCATCGGGCTGTGGTCGATGCGGGCGCATGTCCGCACGGTCTTGTTTGCCCGCAATCGCCAGATGCTGGTGAGCCTCAGCGATCTCACCTTCACCCTCTGCGGCGCCGCGGGTACCGCCTGGGTGATCTGGGACGGCACCCATATCCTTCAGCACACTTTCGCCGTGATGACGGCGGCCAATGCACTCGGCATCGCGGTGCTGCTGATCCTCTCGCGGCGGCGCCCCCTGCGGATCAATTTCGGCCGGCATGTCTGGCGGCGCTACCGCAAGCTCTGGCGCGAGCTCAAATGGTCGGTGCTGAGCGTGACGATCACCAACCTCCAGGGCCAGGGCATGGCCTTGATGGTCGCGGCGATGGCGGGTCCTGCGGCCTATGCCCCGATCGCGGCGGCACTGGTCAATTTCGTGCCGCTGCGCATCGTTTCCACCGCCTTCGCCAACATGATGCATCCCGAGCTCTCCAAGCTCATGGCGCATCGCGATTTCGCCAAGGTCGGGCAGCGGCTGCGGCGCTGGCCCCTGCCGCTCGCCTGCCTCGGCATCCTCTACGGCATCGTCGTCCTGATCGCCCTGCCCTTCATCGAGCCCGACAGCCTCGAAGGCACGCGCTTCTTCAAGATTTCCGTCCTGGCCTGGGTGATGAGCAGCCTGCCGATGCTCTATGTCATGCCGCGCATCTGGCTGGAAATCGCGCAGGACTACCGCTCCATCGCCATTCTTTCGGCCATCGCCGCCGCTGCCGGCCTGTTGCTGGTTTTCGTGCTGCTGCTGACCGTCCCGCCGTCCTGGGCCCTGCTCGGCGGCGCGCTCTCGGAGGTCATCGTGCTCATCGGCTCCTGGGCGATCGTCCGGCCACGGCAGCGCGCAGCCGAGCAAGCCGCCACCCGGCGCTGACGCGCCGATGGCAAGCATAGGCAATATCTATTTGCCTGCGCCGCCCCTCGGCTGAAATCCTGAGATCGATGGTTCGCTCGCCATGGCAAAGCGGACCTACGTCCCGTAGCAGCTCCCGCCCGGCCTGGCGAAGAGGAGTAAGCGGTGTCTGGAGGGCACGTTACCAACGTCAGAGGGTAATGCTCGGCCTTAGCCACCACAGGAGCAGAGCCGCAACAGCCAGGGGTCGGAACAAGAGCAGTGCGAAATCGTACGCTAAAGGAGCATCCGGTTTCCCCGAGGTTCTCAGCTAATTGGCGCTCGTGCACAGATCGGGCTGAATGCTCGCGTCGACAGACTCCCCGGACTGCCGGAACGGCGCGAAGCCCGACTTGGCCGGGCGTTGCATGTCCGACCGCGGAACTTTTCCTACAATCGCGGTAACACTATGCCTCGCTCTTCAACAGCTCGGTCGTAGTCCCACATCCGTCGTGATCCCATCATTCCGATACGCAGCAGTGCTAAACTGTTCGAATTTCTGCGCCACTTTGCGCCTCGCTGCGCCAGTCATTCCGCGTCCCTAGAAGAGCCGCGTGATTGGAATAATGCGGCGCTTCTCGCGCCATCCCATCACAACAGTGTCGCGCTGCAGGCTACGCAAAAGGACGTGTCCGCAAGCACCAGTGGCAACGAGTTCAATGGATTGCATAGAAAGTTTGGGCAATTCGATTTTATTTAAAAGTTTAAATTAAAAAAGGGAATTTCAATGTGCATCCTGTGCATATCGCGCTGAGATGAGCTACGGTCAGGCTCAGGTTAAATGAGACAGGCTCATTCTCAGTGAGATCCTACACTTGGCGCCCGGCGCACTTACTGCCACTTGAAGACCTGGACCAGCGCCGGTGTCATGATGATAACGAACAGCACCGGCAGGAAAAACAGGATCATCGGCACGGTGAGCTTCGGCGGCAGGGCGGCGGCCTTCTTCTCAGCCAGGTTCATGCGCTGGTCCCGGCTTTCCTGAGCGAGCGTCCTGAGCGCAGTGCCGAGCGGTGTGCCGTAGCGCTCCGCCTGGATCAGGGCGGTCGAGACGGATTTGACGCCCTCGAGCCCGGTTCGCAGCGCCAGGTTCTCATAGGCGAGCCTGCGTTCGGCTAGATAGGAGAGTTCGGCCGTGCATAGCGCGAATTCCTCGGCCAGCGCCACGGACTGGCTGCCGATCTCGGTCGAGACCTTGCGGAAGGCATGCTCGATCGACATGCCGGATTCGACGCAGATCAGCAGGAGGTCGAGGGCATCGGGAAAGGCCTGGCGCATCGAAGCCTGGCGCTTGCCGATCTGGTTGGACAGGAACAGCTCGGGAGCCTTGATGCCGAGATAGGCGGCCGCGATGGCGATACCGCACCGGACCATGAAAGGCTGGCCGAAATCGTTGAGCACGAAGACGTAGAGGAGGGTGAACAGGAAGAGGCCGACCGGGACGGCAAGCCGGAAGAACAAGAAGCCGATCTCCGCTTGCGGGCCCCTGTAGCCCGCCATCGAGAGTTGCCGCTTGGCAGTCTCGGTGCCGAGCCAGTCGCCCAGTTTGAACTGTTCGACGATGCGGCGCATATAAGCCTTGGGTTCCTGACGCAGGCTCACCTTCTCGCCTTGGCGGTTCAGTCTCTCGCGTTCGCGCGCGCGGATCTTGTCCCGTTCGGTCGCGACGTTCTTCATCCGCTTCTGCAGGCTGTTGCCCTCTGTCAGCGGGATCGCGATGGTCAGCACCGTGGCCGCCGCGGCGACAGCCGCCAGCAAGGCCAGTAGGAACTGTGGATCGGTGGCCTTGGTGATGATTAGGGACAGCATCGCATCGCCTCAGATGTCGAAATTGATCATCTTGCGCATCACCAGCACGCCGATGAGCATCCAGATGCCGCTGGCGACCAGTGCGAACTGGCCGACCTGGGTCAGCCAGAGCAACTCGATGTATTTCGGCGTCGTCAGATAGACGAGCGCGGCGACCACCGGCGGCAGCGACCCGATGATCGCCGCCGATGCCTTGGCCTCCATCGACACCGCCTGGATCTTGTCGCGCATCTTGCGACGTTCGCGCAGCACGCGCGAGAGGTTCCCGAGGGTCTCGGATAGGTTGCCGCCCGTCTTCTGCTGGATCGCGATGACGATGCCGAAGAAATTCGCCTCGGCGCAGGGCATCCGCTCGAACAGTTTTACCGCCGCCTCCGGGAGCGGAAGGCCGAGCGCCTGCGCTTCGATGATCTGGCGGAACTCGCCGCGCACCGGCTCGGCCGCCTCGCTGGCGATGATGCGCAGGCAGTCATTGACCGGCAGGCCGGCCTTGATGCCGCGCACGATCACGTCGAGGGCATTGGGGAACTCGATCCCGAACTTCTTGAGCCGCCGGGTCTTGCAGCGCTTGAGGAACCAGACCGGCAGACCGAAGCCTCCGATGAAGAGACCGACGGCGCCGAGATAGGGACTGCCGCCGGCGATGAGCAGCAGCAAGCCCAGCACCACGGCCGTCGCCGCGCTGATGACGTAGTATTTCTGCCGCGACCAGCTCAGCCCGGCCTGGCTGATGCGGTTTTCGAGCGTGACCTTGTGGCGGGCGTTTTCCCGGTTCTCGATCTCTTTCAGGCTCTGCGCGATCTGGCCACGCTTCATCCGCGCCTGGGTCTCCCGGTCCATGCCGCGCGCCGCGACCGGGGTCGCGAACTCCTTGCGTCGCTTCTCGGCGCGCTTCTCGCCGCTGAGCATCGGGTAGAACAGCGCATAGAACACGCCGCCGACCGCGAGCATGGCCAGAACGGCGACGGCGAGGACGCTCGTGTTCATGGCCTGCCGATCCTGCCGGGGCTGCTGCGATCAGGCGACATGGCCCTCGCTCATCTGTTCGAGCTGGTCGAGGGCTGCAGCCAGGCGCTGCTCCTCCCCGAAATAGCGGGCGCGTTCCCAGAAGCGAGGCCGTCCGACGCCGGTCGAGCGGTGGCGCCCGGTCAGCTTTCCGGCGGCGTCCTCGCCCAGAATCTCGTAGGTCATCAGGTCCTGGGTGATGATGACCTCGCCTTCCATGCCCATCACCTCGGTGATGTGGGTGATGCGGCGCGAGCCGTCGCGCATGCGCTGGGCCTGGATGATCACGTCGACCGAGGAGCAGATCATCTCGCGCAACGTCTTCGAGGGCAGCGAGAAGCCGCCCATGGTGATCATCGATTCGATACGGCTCAGGCACTCGCGCGGCGTATTGGCGTGCAGCGTTCCCATCGAGCCGTCATGGCCGGTATTCATCGCCTGCAGCAGGTCGAAGGCCTCAGGCCCGCGCACCTCGCCGACGATGATGCGTTCAGGGCGCATGCGCAGGCAGTTCTTGACCAGGTCGCGCATCGTCACCGCGCCGGTGCCCTCGAGATTTGGCGGGCGGGTCTCGAGGCGCACGACATGGGGCTGTTGGAGCTGAAGCTCGGCGGCGTCCTCGCAGGTGATGACGCGCTCGTCATGCTCGATATAGTTGGTCAGGCAGTTCAGCAGCGTCGTCTTGCCGGAGCCCGTGCCGCCGGAGATGACGATGTTGCAGCGGACCTTGCCCATGATCTTCAGGATCTCGGCGCCCGGCGGCGAGATTGCGCCGAACTTGGTGATCTGGTCGAGCGTCAGCTTGTCCTTCTTGAACTTGCGGATGGTAAGCGCGGGCCCGTCGATGGCCAGGGGGGGGGCGATGACGTTGACGCGGGAGCCGTCGGCGAGGCGCGCGTCGCAGATCGGCGAGCTCTCGTCGACACGCCGGCCGACCTGGCTGACGATGCGCTGGCAGATGTTCATCAACTGTGCGTTGTCGCGGAAGCGGATATTGGTGAGCTGGATCTTGCCGCCGGTCTCGATGAAGGTGCGGGATGCGCCGTTGACCATGATGTCGGCGATGTCGTCGCGTGCCAGCAGCGGTTCCAGAGGGCCATAGCCGAGCACGTCGTTGCAGATGTCGTCGAGCAGTTCCTCCTGCTCGGCGATCGAGAGCACGACGTTCTTCAACGAGATGATCTCGTTGATGATGTCGCGGATTTCCTCCCGCGCCGATTCGGCATCGAGTTTCGCGAGCTGCGACAGATCGATGGCCTCGATCAGCGCCCCGAAGATCATGCTCTTCATCTGGTAGTATTCTTCGGAACGCGGCGTCTCCTGGGCCGCGACTTTGCGCTCCTCCGACAGGGACGCGACCGGCTCGGTCTTGCGCGGCGCCGTGGCGGCGGCAGGAGCTCTCGGGGCCAGGACTGGCGCGGTCGCAGCGCCTGCGGATCGCTTGCCGAACATCTCAATCGTCTCCGGCGCGGGCGCTCGCGGCGCCGGGCGCCGCGATGAAGTCGAAATCTGGGAGGCCGCGGCGCGTCATGAGGCTTTGCGGCGCTTCAGCTTGGAAACCAGCGGCTCAAGCAGGCTGCGCCTGCCGCGCCGTGCCTCGCCACGCCCGGTGAGCGCGCTGGCGATCTGAGTAAAGGCCTCGTTCGCCTTGCTGCCGGCTTGCACCTCCGCGATCATCTGGCCGTTGTTCGCAGCCGTTCCGAAGAGCTGGGCATCGAAGGGGATCGTCGACAGCACTTCGACGCCGAGTGTCTTGGCGAATTCGGCGGCGGCGATCTCCGGCCGCTTCGGCATCCCGACCTGGTTGAGAACCAGCCTGGCGCCGGTGTCGTTGGGGCGCGCGGCGCGGGCGAGGTCGATGAAGTTCTTGGCGTTGCGCAGCGAGGCGAGCTCAGGCTCCGCCACGATCACGATTTCGTCCGCGCCCAGCAAGGTGCGCTTTACCCAGGCGCCCCATTGATGTGGAACGTCGAGCACGATGTAGGGCACGCTCGCGCGCAGCAGGTCGAGCAGTTGCTCGAGCGCTTCCTCACCGAGATCGATGGTCCGGTCGAGCATCGCCGGCGCCGCGAGCAGCGCGAGGTTGTCGCTGCAGCGCGAGAGCAGCCGGTCGAGCATATTGGCGTCGAGGCGCTCGGGAGCGAAGACCGCCTCGGCGATGCCTTGCGGCGGATCCTGGTTGAAGTTGAGGCCGGCTGTCCCGAAGGCGATGTCGAGATCGACGATGACGGTCGAGGCGTCGAGGCTGCGGGCGATCGCCCAGGAGATGTTGTGGGCGACCGTCGAAGCGCCGACGCCGCCCTTGGCGCCGGTCACGGCGATGACGCGCCCGAGATGGCGGGCCTCCGGCGCGATATAGAGCTCCGACAGGGTGCGCAGCACGTCGAGCGTTTGGAGCGGAGCGATGAGATATTCGCTGACGCCACGCCGGATCAGGTCGCGATAGAGCTGGACGTCGTTGACATGGCCGATGACGACGACCTTGGTGCCGGCATCGCAGCTCTCCGACAACGCGTCGAGATTGGCGACCAGCGTCGCCGGATCGGAGACGGTTTCGAGCACAATGACATTGGGCGTGGGCGCGGCGCGGAAGGCTTCCACCGCTGCGGCGGGCCCACCCATCTGGATGCGGGCATGGGCCTTGTCCATGCGCCGGTCCGCCACGACCCCCTGCATGGCGGCGGCCACCGCCGGCGTTTCGCAAAAGGCCTGAAGCGTGATGCGCGGCAGCGGCGCCACGATCTCCTCGTTGCTGGTCGTACCCGGCTGGATCTCGCCCGATTCGGGAAACGTCATGTCCCGCCTCCGACCGTAGAGTTGATCTGCGGCGTCGACGACCGATACTCCGTCGACGGATCCTTGCCTTCGCGGATCTTGGCAATGGCGCCCATGCGCTTGACGATGTCGGGCCGGCCCTCGTTGCGGGAGCGCACGAGATCGATCGGATCCGCGACCTGCGTGGCGAGCGTCGCCTGCGTCGCGCAGCCGAAGTTCCAGTAGGGCTCGTTGGAGGCGGAGAACTTGAAGTCCGAGCTGCCGAGATCGGTCGGCCATTGCCCGCATTCATGCGGCAGCGTCGCCTGCAGCGAGGCGAAGGTCAGCCGGATCGGCGAGGCCAGGCCGGGATCCCGGACCGGGTAGGTCCGGACGGAGAGCGCGCCGGGAGAGACGCCGCCGCGCGCCAGCGCGGCGCGGATGCCGCCCAGCGTGTCGCGGGCCGCGAGGTCGCGCCGGTCGCCCGTCGGAACCTCAGCGACCATTCCGCCTCGTCCGGAGCGGCGATATTCGCGGGCGAAATCGACGACGTCCTCGCTCTGGCGCCGGTCGAGCGCAGCGCCCGAACGGCCGACGAAGACGTCGAGGGAGCGGGGAGCATCCTTCAGCACGATCGGATGCCTTTCACGCACGTCGACGGGCGCGAGCGAGGCGGTTGTCTCGGCCTTGCCGGCGCATCCGGCCGCCAGTGCACCGGTGACGAGAAGAGCGGCGACCATCCGCGCGGAGGGCGGGGAGCCGGATCGGGAGCGTGCGGTCATCGTCAGGCCATCCACTTCTTGTGACGCGCTCAGTCGGCGATGAAGCCCACCCGGCCCCGATAGGCCTGGGGAACCGCGCCGCCGCCGCTGCCATAGATCTTGTTGAGACGCCCGAGCAGGATCGCCTGGGCATCGTGGGATTCGACGAAGCCGTCATCGGGGCGCTGAACCTGGGTCGGCTGCATCGGCTTGGCGATGTAGGGCGTCGCTGTGATCATCAGCTCGGTCTCCTCGCGCTGGTAGTCGCGCGAGCGGAACAGCGTGCCGATGACCGGCAGGTTCATCAGGCCGGGCAGACCGTTGAGGGACTGTTTCGAGATGCGCTGGATCAGGCCGGCCGTGGCCAGCGTACCGCCGGAGGGCAGCTCCACTGTCGTGTCGGATTTGCGCACCCGAAAACCGGGCGCGTTCAGGCCGGACTGGTTCGACTCGCTGATGCGGAATTGGTTCTCGAAGTCGAGTTCGGTGACTTCGGTGGCGATTCGCATGCTGATCTTGTTGTCCGACAGGACAATTGGCGTGAAATTCAGCGTGACGCCGATCGGCCGGTACTCGATCGTCACCGTGCAGGTCTGCCGGTTGAAGGTATCATAGGAGCAGCTCTGTCCCTTCGGGACCGGAACCTCACCACCGGCCGTGAACTTCGCCGTCTCGCCCGAGATCGCGGTCACCGTCGGCTCGGCCAGGACGCGGGCCATGCCGGCGCGCTCCAGCGCGCGCAGCGTGAAGTTCTTGGCGTTGCCGAGACCCGCGGTAATCGCCGTGGCGGAGAGGGCCTGCGGCTGGATCGGCAGCGGATTGTCGATCGAGGGCGTGACCGAGAAATTGCCGAGCTTCCATTCGCCGGTAGAGTTGATGCCGAGTTGCTTGATCGCCTTGCGCTGCACCTCGGACACCACGACCTTGACCATGACCTGGTCGCGATCCCGGATTGTCAGCGAATTGATCACGGTTCCCTTCTTGTCGGTCTTGTCGGAGACGCCGACGAAGGCATTGGCGATGTCGACAGCCTGGGTCGCCTCCGAGGCGTTGGGCACGGTGCCGATCAGTAGGATCGAGTCGCCGGCCGGCTTGATCTCGATCTGCGAGTTCGGCAGTGCGGTCCGCAACGTCTGGCGCAGCACGTTCAGGTCGCGCCCGACATTGATCTCGAGCGCGGTGATCTGGCGCCCCTCGCTGTCCATCACGAACATCGAGGTCGCGCCGTCGGCGATGCCGATGACGAAGAGCTTGCGCGCTGTCCGGACCACGGCGTTGGCGACCTTCGGGTTGGCGACGAAGACCTCCTTGGCATCCCGCGGCAGTTCCACGACGAGTGACCGGCCGATCGAGAGGTCGAGCTTGCGCGAGAGCGCGTATTCGCTGGTGCCGACATTCAGGACGGGCGCCGGCCCGGTCGCCTGCGCGAAGGCGTGGGAAGCCGACAGCAGGAGCGCGGCAGCGAGGCCGGTGGAGGCGAGGCAGGCGGGCGATCGGATCATGGCTTCACGCTCTTGCTGGTGACGCCATAGCGCACGAGGGTCATCGAGTTGTCGTTCCGGGCCGGGAGAGCGGCATTGTCGCCGGCGTCCTTCAGGCTGCGCAGGGCCAGCGAGAGCGTTCCGGTCTTCTGGCCTTGGACTAGGATCTCGACCTGTCCGGGATCGACCTCGAGGGTGGCGGTCTCGCCGACGACGACCTTCTCGCCGTTGCGCTCCTGCACGTTCTGGCCGATGGCGAGGACGCGGATGTTCCGCAGCAGGGTTTCGCTGACGAAGGCTTCCCCGCGGCCCGTCGTCGATTCGCCCTTCCAGGTGCAGATCACGTCGACGCGGTCGTTCGGCAGGATGAAGCCGCCGGCCGTGCTGGCGCCGCGGCTGTCGGTCGAGATGGCGAGCGCGCGCATGCCGGGGGGAAGGACGGCCGAAAGGAAGCCGGTCCCATCGGTCCTGATGAGCTTCTCGCGACGGATCGGTTCGGCGGCGAGCACCGCATAGCGCGCGAGCTGCCCGACGATCTCCTTCTCGGCTTCCGGAGTCTCGTCCTTGCGAATGACGCCGGCCGGCACGCTGGCGAGCGGCCAGTCGAGCCAGCGCAGGTCGTTCTCCGCAACGGTGTTGCCGACGGGGATGTCGCCGGCTGCCACGAGGACGGACACGGTCGGGGCGGCTTCGACCTTGGCGACCGGCGCCGGTTCCTGGGAGGGGCCCTGGACGAGCAATGCCGCGCCAAGCCCCGCCGCCAGCGCGACCGCCAGGATAATGATGCGTGCAGGACTCATTCGGACTGATCCCCCGGCCGAGATGGCTGGCTCCTAGCCGGGATCGTCGTCTCGAAACGTCAACTTATGGTTAATCGGACGTATATTTTTCGAATCTACCGCCGGGCTTGGGGGGGCGGTCTCAGAGGCCGATCGCCGCTCGCCAGATCGCGGTCTCGGGGAGCACGAACAGGGCCGCGAAGGCCAGCGCGATTCCGTAGGGGACGCCCTGATTGGCAGCGTGGAGTCGCCGGGCCCAGCTCCAGTGCTCGGCCGGCGCCGGCAGCGGCCGGGCGCGAAGCTGAACGATGAGTAGGGTCAGGACACCGCCGAACAGGCCGGCGACCGTGAGATAGGGCATCAACTGGTCGAAGCCGAACCACAGGGCCGTGGCGGCCGCGAGCTTGGCGTCGCCGCCGCCGATCCAGCCGGCGGCGAAGAGGCCAAAGGCGACGACGAGGACGAGCCCTCCGGCCGCCAGATGCCAGCCGATTTCGCGAAGGTCGAGCCCGAGCAGCGCCGCGCTCACGGCGAAGCTTGCGATCAACGCAAGGCAGAGCCGGTTTGAAATCGTCATCGAGACGAGATCGCTGGCCGCGGCATAAGCCATCAGGAACGGGAAAACCCCCAGCAGGATGATGAGCGGAAGCGACATGGCATGGCCCGTTCGATGCGACCCGAAGGATGTCACGCAGGTCTCACCAAAGCCTTACGCTGATGGAGAGGAACTGCTGCTCTTAACGAAAGAAGAACGCCCCGGCATGGCCAGGGCGTTCGACAGGCAAGGCCGTGTTTTGCGGCCCTTATGCGATCAGGTCGGAGCGACGAGCTTGTTGCTGATGCCGGTGAACAGGCCGCTCAGCTTGGTGCCGAGGGCGGTCATGCCGGTGATGGCGACGACGGCGACGAGGGCTGCGATCAGGCCGTATTCGATGGCGGTGGCGCCGGACTCGTCCTTGACGAAGCGAGCGAAAACGTTGGTCATGTGAGAACTCCTTACCACGGTTTGACTGCTGCCTTCGCTCTAGCTGGCTTCGGTCAGCGACAGGAACGACGTTAGCGGGAGCGTCTTGCCGAACGGTTAAACGGAACGAAGAATTCGAGTGGAATAAAAAGCAATTGTTCCGTGGTTAACGCGCGATTTACAAGATTAAATACCAAAGATCCGCAATTATATTTGAGTAAATCTAAATCAATTTCGGTAAATATTCAATTTAAGGATTTGCAAGAACGGAGTTGATTCGCGGGTATTTCCCATGACGAAAAGCCTCTCGCGATTTCTTCCCCTCGGTCACGCTCGGCTGACGCTCGAAAGAACGTTGCGCCAGCGAGGTTTAGGGTTTGGTTCATCATTTTGCGCTTTGCTGGCCGGGTCGCAAACTTCGAGGCGCCGCCCATGTTCACTCTCCGGAGCTCGGCAGGACATCGTTCCCGCATGTGCCGGACCCTCGCAGGCCTGCTGCTTGTGCCGTTTCTGTCGATCCAGGCCGCGCTCGCGGCGCCGCAATCCGCGACATTGGAAAGCGTCGTGGTGCTGGTCGACCACGCCAAGGTCGTCCGCCTGCCGGAAAGGGCGCAGACCGTCATCGTCGGAAATCCGGCGATTGCCGATGTCGCCGTTCAGCGCAACGGGGTGATGGTTGTGACCGGCAAGAGCTTCGGGGTCACCAATCTCATCGCGCTCGATGCCGGCGGCGCCCTTCTCGCGGAATCGCTCGTGCGCGTGAGCGCGGCTTCCGATTCCGTACTGACCGTCCAGCGCGGCATGGATCGCGAGAGCTATTCCTGCACGCCCGAGTGCCAGCCATCGGTGCAACTCGGTGATGCGCAGAAATATTTCGGTGAGGCGGGGGCGCAGACGTCGAGCCGCAACGCGCTTGCCACGGGTCGCAGCGGCGCGCCGCCGCAATGAGCGGCTGGCGGGCCATCCGCCTTTGGTAAACGAAGTCTTCCCGCTGCTTTCGAGGAAGCTCGTCGGGCTCTAACCGATCCGAAATTCTTTGGCTGTAAGACGTCCGCATCGGGCGAGGGCTCGAGAGCAGCAGCGGATTGCGGATCGGATGACATCTCTTCCCCCCCATGCCGACGACGATGGACCTCGCGGTCGCGGCAGGATGCGGCTGATCGGGAGGTTCCGGCGCGCGCAGGACGGCGCCGCCGCCATCGAGTTCGGCATCGTCGCGGTGCCGTTCTTCGCCCTGCTCTTCGCGATCATCGAGACGGCGCTGATGTTCTGGACGAACCAGGTGTTGGAGGAATCGCTGTCTCAGGCCTCGCGCCGCCTGCTCACCGGCCAGGCGACGAGCCGCTATAACTCGTCGAATCCGGCCTTGAACGCCCAGGCCTTCCGCAACGACATCTGCGCCCTGGCACCGATGGGCCTGATCGATTGCTCCAAGCTGTTCATCGACGTCAAGGTCTACACGAACTTCGCCGGTGCGAGCTCCGGCACGACCAGCCCCATCGCCAATGGCGCGCTGAACACCAACGGCTTTGCCTATAATCAGCCGCAGCCCGGCCAGATCATCGTGGCCCGCGCCGTGCTCGATTATCGCCTGTTCCTGACGGCCTGGGCTTCGACCTCGCTGGCCAATATCGGCGCGGGCCACCGCGCGCTCGTCGCAACGACGACGTTCCGGGCGGAGCCTTTCACGGCGGGAGGTTCCTGAACATGTCAAGGAACGCGATGGGGCAGCGATGGCGCCGCTTTCGGCGCAATACGGAAGGATTTGCACTGGTCGAGTTCGCCATGGCGCTGCCGGTGATGCTGGTCGCCTATTGTGGAACCGTCGATGTCGCACAGATGGTGATGGCCGACCGCAAGGTGACGCAGTTGACCTTGGCGCTGGCCGATCTGACTGCTCGGGTCTCTGCGGTCGCTCCCGCCGATGTCGAGAATATCTTCGATGCGGCGCAGACCGTGCTGATGCCGTTCGACTCCGCGAATATCAGCATGGTCGTTTCCAGCGTCGTCATCGATGCCGGCGGCATCGCCAAGGTCTGCTGGAGCAACCAGCGCAACGGCCAGGCGCTCGCGCGCGGAACGACGGTGCCGTTGCCGGACAGCATTCGGGTACCCAGCACCTCGGTGATCATGGCGAAGGCTAGCTACAAATACACGCCGATGGTCGGCTATGTCCTGACCGGCACCTTTACGCTCGGTAATGATCCGATCTATACGCGCCCGCGTTCGGGCCAGGCGGTCGGCTCAGCCAGCATCGAGCAGGTCGTCCGCACCGGGACGCCCCCCTGCCCGACCTTCTGAGGGGCGCCTCGCGGCGCCGCAGGTCAGTGAAGGCAGGGGTTGCCCAGGGCACTTTACGGCCTGGGCTGGACATGCGACCGCTGCGTCGCAACGTAGCAACCGGGCCGCATCGATGCGTATTCTCCTTGTCGAGGACGAGCCTGAGATGGCGGCGGCGCTGCGGGCTGCCCTCGGCCAGAACGGCATGGTGGTGGACCATGCATCGACCTTGGCCGAAGGCGAGGAGGCGATCGCGACGAGCGTCCACAGCGCGGTGCTGCTCGATCGCAACCTGCCCGATGGCGACGGCCTGACGCTGCTGGCCAGCCTGCGTGCCCGAAAATCGACGGCACCCGTCATCGTCCTCACCGCGCGTGGCGAGCTCGGCGAGCGGATCAGGGGCCTCGACGTCGGGGCGGATGATTATCTGGCCAAGCCCTTCGCGGTCGAGGAGCTCCTGGCGCGGCTGCGTGCCGTGCTGCGCCGGCCTCATGATCTGGCGCCGGACATCCTGCGCATCGGCGGCCTCGAATTCGATTGGCACCATCGCTGCGCCACCGTCGAGGGGCGCGTGCTCGAGCTGCCGCGTCGCGAATTGCTGGTGCTCGAAACGCTGTTGCGCCGGCATGGACGAACCGTCCAGCGCTCCGCCCTGGAAGAGGCCGTCTATGGCTTCGATGACGAGATTCAGTCGAATGCCCTCGACATGCATGTCTCGCGTCTCCGGCACAAATTGGCGAAGGCCGGGGCGAAGCTGGAAATCCACGGCATTCGCGGCATCGGATATCTGCTGAAGCGGGCGGCATGATCCGGCCCGTCCCTTCTTCATATTCCTTGAAATGGCGGCTTGTCCGGCGCCTGCTCGCCCTCCAGGCGGCGCTTTTGTCGCTTCTCGTGCTGCTGATCGTTGGGGCGCTCTATCTCGGCGGTCATCTGTTCAATTTCGAATCCGAGGATGTCACCATCGATGCCTTGAAGACCGCGGTCGTGCGCGGTACCGATGGTGGTCTCGCATTGCAGGCGACGCCGGAGCTCGAGCGGTTGCGCTCCACCGTGCCCGACCTCTGGTTCATCGTGCGCGATCGGCAGGGACATAAGCTGACCGAGGGTGCGCCGCCGCCTCATTTCGCGCGCATGGGCAATGGTCTGGACGATGTCGGCAATGCACGTCTGGGCTGGAACCTGGGGGATCCGCCGCGAGCCAACGCCCAGATGCGCTGGATCGCGAGTGCTGCGGGCGAGATCCAGGTCGTGACCGGGCCCGGGGCCGAAGCGCCGCTGGGCTGGCTGATACAGGCCGTCCTGATCGTCTTCGCAAGCTTCGTCCTGCCGGCGCTTGCGGTCATGGCGCTCGCCACCGTCGTGGGGACGCCGACGGTTGTCAGCCGCGCGCTCGGGGGGCTCGAAGCCGTCGCCGGGGAAGCGGAGCAGATCGATCTCGACCGTCAGGGCGCGCGGCTCACCGCCACCTTCACCCCGAGCGAGGTGACGCCGCTGGTCGACGCGGTCAACCGCGCCTTGCAACGGCTCGACGAGGGCCATGCTCGGCGCAAGCGCTTCCTCGCCGACGCGGCTCACGAACTGCGCACGCCCATCGCGATCCTGCAGACGCGGTTGGAAACGCTCGAGGACACACCGCAGCGTGTACGGCTGTTGGAGGATGTCGCGCGGCTTGCCGTCATGGCCGAGCAATTGCTCGATCTGCAACGGCTGGAGCGGGATCGGGAGGTCTTCGTCGCGCTCGATCTCGTCGCGCTGGGGCGGCGCGTCGCAGTCGATCTCGCGCCCCTCGCCATCGCCGGGGGCTACGAACTGGCTTTCGAGGCGGAGGCCGAACCTGTTGACGTCTTTGGCGATCGGGCCGCGCTCGAGCGGGCTCTGGCCAATCTGGTGCAGAACGCCATCCAGCATGGCGGGCGACGCGGGACGATCACCATCCGCGTCGGCCATGAACGCACGGTCGATGTCACCGATGAAGGATCGGGTATCCCTGCCGAAGAGCGGGAGCGCATCTTCGAGCCGTTCTCGCGCATGGCGCCGCGGGATCGCGGCGCTGGCCTCGGCCTGCATCTGGTGCAGGAAATCGCCCGGCTCCATGGCGGGTCCGTGGCCGTGCTGGATCGCTCGCTCGGGGCCTGCTTTCGCCTGAGCCTGCCCCGACCTGCTTGCTGACGACCATGTGCCGCGCTGCCGGGCCGACGCGGATAATGCTGGGATAATCGACGCAGGCGATGCCGGATCGCCCGCGCAATCCCGACGATGAGGACCTGTCGCGGCGGAGATGGCACGCGACATGGTTTCACGACTGCTCCGGCGACCGGGCGCCGACGACACGCGAAAGCGGTGCCCTCTCGCCTCCGGAGACATTCCGCATGTTTCCGAAGCGCGGGAACGCTCCCTCGCCCTGTTCCATCGCATGTTCGTCGAGCAAGCCGGGGCCCGCTTTGCTCGAAAATGCGCTCGCGTCACGACGATGATGCTCGCGCTCGGCCTCTGTGCCTGCGCGAGCCCGTCGAACCAGCCCTCCAATCTGCCGCTGGCGGAAACGACGGCGTCGCTCCACACGTCCTCTTTCCCGGACGAGACGGGATCGACCGCGATCATTCTGGCTTTCTCCGGGGGCGGAGCGCGTTCGGCCGCCTTCGGCTATGGCGTGCTGTCGGCCCTGGCGGAGCAGCCCGCGCGCGACGGAACGGCGCTGACGCTGGCGGATCAGGTCGCGGCGGTGGCCGGCGTTTCCGGCGGCGGCATCCTCGCCGCTCATTTCGCCTTGTACGGCCCGGCAGGGCTCGGCGCCTTCAGGCGGGACTATCTCGACCAGGATCCCGAGGCGGCCCTGCGGACGGCGATCACACCGGTCAATCTGCTGCGCGGCTATCGCGGCGGCGTCAACGATCTGACCGGCTTCGGGGCCTGGCTCGACACACACCTCTATCACGGCGCGACCTTGGGGAGCCTCGGCCGTGGCAAGGGCCCCCTCCTTCTGCTGCACGCGACCGATCTCTACAACCGCGCGCCTTTCGCGTTCGATCGCGCAAGCTTCCGGGCGATCTGCAGCGACTATGACAGCTTTCCGCTGGCCCATGCCGTCGCCGCCTCCTCCGCGGTGCCGGTCCTGTTCGCGCCGGTCGTTCTGGAGAATTTCAGTCCGGACTGTCCGCTTTCGGCCCGAAAAGCAGCGACGCCCGGAAGGTCGACCCTCGCCCGCCATGTCGAGGAATCGCAGAAGCGCTACGAAACCGAAGCGGATCTGCGCTATCTCAAGCTGCTCGATGGCGGCCTGGTCGACAATCTCGCGGTCCACAACCTCGTCAGGGCCATGAACCGGCCCACTCCGGCCCCTTTGCGTGCCGGCGCGGCCCGCCACCTCCAGCGCGTCATCCTCATTGTCGCCGACGCGTCGCTACGCATCGGCGGCGACCTCTCGAAGACTGTGGAAGGGCCCGGCGCTGTGGACACGATCACCGCTTCGATCGATGCGATGATCGACACGGGGAGCCGTACCGGTCTCGACATGCTCGAGCACGAAGCCGGGCTTTGGCGCGAGCGATTGATACGGTGGCGCTGCGGCGGCAAGGACGCGGAGCGGGATTGCGACAGGCTGGATGTTACGGTGGTGCGGCTGTCGCTGGCGGATGTGCGGGACGCGGCGGAGAAAGCCCGTATCCTTCAACTCAGCTACAAGCTGTCGCTGAAAGCGGACGAGGTCGATTTCCTGTTCGGGCTCGGCCGCCGGCAGCTTTTGGCGAATGCCGATTACCGCCGCCTCTTCGGCGCGCGGGGCGCCTTGCGAACCGTCGCGGCGAGATAATCAGCCGCGCAGCACCATCCGCCCGGTCTGGACCTCATAGCCTTGCAGCTTGCCGAGGAAGGAGTTCCCGAGCAGGCTCATCGAGAGCGCTCCGGGCGGCATCACCACCGCCTCGACATTGCGGACGATGATCTCGCCGAGCCGGATTTCCCGCAGCAGGGTGCTGGTCGCGGCCACCGCGCCATTGGCGGTGTTCAGCATCATGCGCCGGCCCTGCCTGTCGGGCTTGATCCCGAGCGCCCGGGCATCGTCGGCCGTGAGCGCGACGATGCTGGCCCCCGTATCGACCATCATCTTGACCCGGTAGTTGTCGATCGTCGGATGGACGATGTAGTGGCCGCGATAATCGGCGGCGACGGCGAGCGTCGTCGGTCCACGCGGTGCCGGCGCCCGGGAGGTCGTCGACGCGGCTGTCGCCATGGGCTCGGCCTCGACCTTGGGGGCGAGCCATTGCGTATAGGATAGCGCGACGCCGATGGCGGTTGCTGCCACGCCCAAAGCCCAGCTCGACGGATTCGCCACGGCTCCTCGCTCCGCTTCTCGCAAGCAGGGCCTCCCGCGACATGGGGCGGCGGCACTGCTCGGGGCGGAGCATCACGCCGTCAAGCCTGACGAAGCGTGAACGGCGAGCCGCGAAATCGGCGGAAATCGCGAATGGAGCGCGCCTTTGTCGCCGTCAGGCTTAACCCGGGCTTACCGCATTCATAGAAAGGACTGCCCGACGAGCGTGGCGATCTCCTCGGCGCGCGGGATGCTCGGCTGCGCGCCGGCCCGCGTGCAGGCGAGCGACCCGGCCGCCAGCCCGCGCTGCAGCGCGCCCGAGAGCCCATAGCCGGCCGCCAGCGCGGCGGCGAAGGCGCCGGTGAAGCTGTCCCCCGCCGCGACCGTGTCGACGACCGTGACGCGGGGCGCTTCGAGGCGCCGCCGCACCCCGCTTTGCCAGCCGACGACGCCGGCAGCGCCCAAGGTGGCGATGCCGATGATGCCGCGTTCGGCATCGAGGCGCTGGGCGATGGCGTCGGGGTCGCGTTCGGGCCAGCCGAGGGACTGCGCGAGGACGAGCGCTTCATGCTCGTTGACGATCAGGATGTCGACGAGATCGAGCAGCGCCGGTGCGGGCGCCCCGGCCGGTGCGAGGTTGAGGATGACGCGGCCACCCGCGTGCTTCATCAGCCGCGCGGCCTCGAGGCAGCCATCCTCCGGCACCTCCCGCTGCAGCAGCAGGATGTCCTCGGACCCCAGGGTCATCTGTCTCAGGGCGTCGGGGCTGGCCTGCGCATTGGCGCCCGCGGCGACGATGATCTGATTGGCGCCCTCGCTGTCGATGGCTATGAAGGCCGCGCCGGTCGGCGCATCGACCTGCGCGACATAAGCGAGGTCGACGCCGTCGGCGGCCAGCAGGGACAGGGCCGTTTCACCGAAGCCGTCCCGGCCGGTCGCTCCGACCATGGTGACGGCGGCGCCGGCACGCCGCGCTGCCAGCGCCTGGTTGGCGCCCTTGCCGCCGGGGTGGACCGCGTAATCCGGCCCGAGCACCGTCTCGCCGGCGCCGGGCAGGCGCTCAACCGTGGTGACCAGGTCGATATTGATCGAACCGAAGACGAGGATCATCGGGTGAGGCCTGCTGCGAGGCGCCGCACGCCGGCGACGAAGGCGGCTTCCGGCGCCGTGACGACGGCCGCGATGCCCGCCGCTGCGAGCCCGGCGCCATAGCTCTCCGCCATGACGCCGTCCGCGACGAGATGGATGTGGTTGGCGGCGCCGAACAGCGCCTGCGCCCCGGCGATCTCCTGCGCCACCAGCAGCGAGGAGAGGAACGGCCCGACCTCGCCGCCCTTCATCCGGCCGGCGAGCACCTCGGTCCGGGCGCCGAAGGCGGCGTTGAGCAGGCCGGCGGGCCGCTTCGCCGCGGCAAAGCCGCGTGCGGCTCCGTTGTTGGCGTCGTCACCGGCGGGCTCCTCGGCAAGCCGCGCGAGGATCGACTGGTTGCGCAGCAGCCCATAGATCTCGCCGGTCATGAAGCTGGCGAAACGCGTGATCCGCCCGCCCTTGACCTCCGCCCATTTCGAATGGGTTCCCGGCAGGCAGGCAAGCCCGTCCGTGAGACCGAGCCCGACGACCAGCGTCTCCTCGCCGCGCATCACGTCGAAGCTGCCATCGTCGCAGCTCAGCCCCGGCAGGATCGTCGCATGGGTGCCCGCGGTGAGTTCCACGGCGATGCCGGCGGCGGCGATCGCCTCAGGCGAGGCCGGGCAGGCGACATAGGGCGCCTCGACCCAGCCATTGCGGCTGCCGACCATGCCGGCCAGCACGATCGCCGCCTCGGGCGCGGCGCGCCGGAGATCGCCCGCGAGCGCCTCGAAAGCCGCCGGATAGCCACCTGCCGGCACGGACTGGATGCCCTGATCGGCCATGCGTCGCATCGCGACCTCACCGGCTTCGGAGATCAGGAAGGCGCGCGCGCGGGTTGTGCCCCAGTCGAGCGCGATCAGTGGTTTGGGCATGGCAGGCTCCAGAAGGGAGCGCAATGTCCTCGCGGCGCGAGGCCCGGTCAAGAGCCCCATGGCGAGACTTGTATGCCGATCGCCATGGCGCGAATCTCCATCGCGCATTCCCTGATTCTGGACATCCCGATGCTCGAGCTCGAAGCCGCCGGCCTTAAGGCCATGATCGTTCCGGAGGCGGGCGGCATCGTCTCCCGTCTCGACTGGCTTGGGCCGGACGGGCGCCAGCATCCCCTGCTGAGGCCGTCCAGCGACGCGCCGCTTTCGACGGCCTCGCCCATCTTCTCCGGCACATGGGCGTTACTGCCCTTCGCCAATCGCGCCTTCGGGAGCGTGGTCGACGATGGCGAGCGGCGTTTCCTCGTCCCGTCCAACGATCCGGGAGGCGGCGGTACGATCCACGGCTTCGGCTGGCAGGCGAACTGGCAGGTGCTGCGGTATGACCGCAGCCATACCGTGCTCGAACACCGCCGCACCGACGGCCCCGACCCCTATCGTTACCGGGCCCGGCAGGAGATTTCACTCGGCCGGGACGGTATGACCATTCGCCTGTCGATCGAGAACGAGGCGGACACGGCACTCCCTTACGGAATCGGGCACCATCCCTGGTTTCCCTGCGCCGCGGATACGCGCCTCGTCATGCGGGCCGCCGGCGCGCTCGTCTTCGGCGAAGCCTTCCGCGCGACCGGGCAGCAGAGTTTCGATGATGGCGGACCCTATGTCGCGCCAAAACCCTTTCGCCGCGACGAGGTCACCGCCTGGAGCTTTCTCGACTGGGACGGGACGGCGCGGATCGAGACGCCCTCGACCGGCCTCGCGGTCACGCTGACCGCGAGCGAGAGCCTGAACTGCCCGGTGGTCTGGGCCCCGGCGGGCGCGGATTTCCTCTGCGTCGAGCCGCAGAGCCACGCCATCGGCGCGCCGAGCGAGCCGGCGGCCCGCACTGCTGCGCCGCTGAAGCGGCTTCAGCCGGGCGAGACGCTGGAAGGCTGGTTGCGGATCGCGCCCGAGGCGCTCGCGCCTCAACGCCAACCGTAACCGTAGCCGCTCGGATAATAGGGCTGATAGCCATAGGCGTCGGCGGGGATGGCGGGCCGCAGCATGATCTGGCCGCGTGCCGCTTCCCAGCCATGGCTCCCGCCCCGCCGCGCCGTGGCGACGGCCGGGCTGCGCTGCGTCTTGGCCTTGGCGACCTTCGCCTTGCTGCCGCCGAGCTTGGCGACATGGGCGGCCTTGGCCTTGTGCGTGGAGGCCTTGGCGAAGCGCGAGAGATTGTCGGGCGCGGCGCCGTTGAGCGCGATGCGCGTCTGGCTCGCGCCATATTTCTTCACAAGCGCGAAGAGCTTGGCGGCGTTGGCCGGATGCAGCCGGATGCAGCCATGCGAGGCCGGGCGGCCGAGCGCGGCGATCGAGGTCGTGCCGTGGATGGCATAGCCGCCGCGGAAGAACACGGCATGGGGCATCGCGCCGCCATATTTGCGCGAATACCAGTTCTTTTCGAGGCGCGTCGGCCGGTAGACGCCGTTCGGCGACCGGAAGCCCGTTCGCCCTGACGAGATCTTCCAGTCGTAGGTTTCGCCACTGGGAGCGGTCACCGTCATCCGCTGCGCGGCGATGTCGACCTTCACATCGACGCCGGCCTGGGCTTTGGCGGCACCGAAAACGGACAGGAACAGAACGGCAAGAATGCCCAGAAAGCGACGCATGGCCGAGACTCCGAAAACGCAACAACTGTCGAGCGGGCGTTCGCGGGCTCTGTGACGGCCTTGCCCTTGACTCTAGGAAAGCGCGGGCAGGCAGGCCTGTAAAGCGATAAGGCGGATCGTGGTTTCCAGCGCCCTCAGATCATCGGCAACGAGGATGGTTTGCGCCCGCGCGGGAAGGCGGCATCGATCCGGGCGACGTCGCTTTCCGACAGGGTGAGATTCAGCGCGCCGGCATTGTCCTCGACATGGGCGACGCTGCCGGCCTTCGGGATGGCGAAGACGGCGGGCCTTCGCGTCAGGAAGGCGAGCGCGACTTGGCGGGGCGTTGCGCCATGCGCTTGCGCGATCTCGGCCAGCACCTTGCCCTGCGCGCTGCCCGGTTCCGGAAAGTCGTGATGGCCGAAGGGGCTGTAGGCGGTGACGGCGACGCCGCGCCGCTCGCACCACGGAATGACGGCGTGCTCGATGGCGCGCTCGCGCAGGTGATAGAGCACCTGGTTGCAGGCAATCTTGCCCTTGCCGGCGGCGGCCAGCGCCTCGTCGAGATCGTCCTCGTCGAAATTGCTGACACCCCAGGACAGGATCTTGCCCTCCTGCTTCAGCGCCTCGAAGGCAGCGAAGGTCTCCGCCAGGGGATGCGGCCCGCGCCAGTGCAGCAGGTAGCAGTCGAGCCGGTCGGTCTTCAGATGTTGCAGCGAGCGTTCGCAGGCGGCGCGCACGCCCTGCCGCGAGGCGTTGTGCGGCAGCACCTTCGAGACGAGGAAGACCTCATCGCGCCGCCCGGCGATGGCCTCACCGATGATCGCCTCCGAACGGCCGTCGCCATACATCTCGGCGGTGTCGATATGGCTCAGCCCGAGATCGAGCCCGCGCCTGAGCGCCGCGATGGCCGCGCGCCGGTCGCCCTGCTCGATATACCAGCTTCCCTGGCCAATGGTGGAAACGGCCGGTCCGCCGGCTCCGAAGCTGCGCTGCATGGGGGACCGCCTTTCGCTGTTCAGTAGACCTCGACCTTGAACCGCGCCTGGCGGATCTCGCCGTCATTGTAGCGCACGCGCACGCCGAAGCCGTCCGGGCCGCGATAACCGGGCCGTCCCGTGTACTCGAAGGCGAGCGAGGGGCCGAGCTTGCCGTCGCAGTGCTGATGGTCTCCCGGCCCGTATTCGGCCTTGGCGTTTTTCGTCGCCATCCGGACCTTTCCGTGAACGGGCGGCTCGGTCAGCACGCCCGTCGGGCGTTTCACCGGGCGGCAGTGCTCGTCCATCGTCATATAGGTCTGCCGCAGGAAGGTCGGCTTGCCGGCCGCCACGCGTTCGGCGCCTTCCTCGGACGCGGTCGTGCCGCCGGAGGTGACGCAGCCGCCGAGCAGGCCGCAGAGAAATGTCGCGGCCAGGATCGTCAGACCGGGAATGGGCATGGATGTTTCCTCAGCGGCAGTGCAGGGCCGACCTTCCCCTGTGGCGGCTCAAGCCGGCAGCGTGCCATTGGCCGAAAGCACCTCGCCGGCCAGATAGAGCGAGCCGCAGATCAGGATGCGCGGCGGCGCGGGCCAATCGCTGGCGGCGATCGTTCGCAGCGCCTGCTCGACGGAGCTGGCGGTCTCGGCCGGCAGGCCCGCGCCGCGCGCGGCCTCCGCGACCTCCTCGGCCGGGCGGGCGGCGAGCGAGTTCTGGATCGGCACGGCGTAGAGCATCTGGGCCAGGCCCTTGAAATGGCCGAGCGTGGCAGCGGCGTCCTTGGTCGAGAGCAGGCCCGCGATCATCACCAGCGGCGCCGGGTTGCGGTCGGCGAGATCGGCCATGGCCTGCGCCAGCACGCGCCCGCCATCGGGATTGTGCCCGCCATCGAGCCAGAGCTCGGCGCGTTCCGGCACCAGCGCGGCGAGATGTCCCCGTGCCAGCCGCTGCAAGCGCGCCGGCCAGTCGGCGTTGCGCATGCCGTCCTCGAAGGCGCGTGTGGGCAGCCCGCCATAGCCGGCGGCGCGCAGGGCCGCGATCGCCGTGCCGGCATTGATGTGCTGATGGCGCCCGGCCAGACGGGGCAGCGGCAGGTCGAGCAGACCGTCCTGATCCTCGTAGACCAGTCGCCCGCCGGCTTCGTGGACGTTGAAGTCCTGCGCGCCGATCAGGATCTTCGAGGCGCCGGCCCGTTCGGCCGCAGCTTCCAGCACCGCGGTCGGTTCCGGCTCCTGCGGGGCGATCACGGCAGGCGCCCCGCGCTTGAAGATACCGGCCTTCTCGCCGGCGATCTTGGTCACGGTGTCGCCGAGATATTCGGAATGGTCGAGCGAGACCGGCGTCACCACCGTGCAGGCCGGATGGGCGATGACGTTGGTGGCGTCGAAGCGACCGCCGAGCCCGACCTCGAGCAGCAGCACGTCGGCCGGATGCTCGGCGAAGAGCAGCAGCCCCGCGGCCGTCGTCATCTCGAAGAAGGTGATCGGATCGCCGGCATTGACGGCCTCGCAGCGCTCCAGCGCCTCGACCAGCGTGTTCTCTTCCACGAAGCGCCCGCCGCCGGGCGCGCCCAGCCGAATGCGCTCATGGAAGCGCACCAGATGCGGCGAGATGTAGACATGCACCGACAGGCCCGCCGCCTCGAGGATCGCCCGCATGAAGGCGATGGTCGAGCCCTTGCCGTTGGTGCCGGCGACATGGATCACCGGCGGCAGCTTTTTCTGGGGATCGCCCAGCCGCTCCAGCAGGGTGAGGATGCGGCCGAGCGAAAGGTCGATCAGCTTGGGATGCAGCGCCATGAAGCGCGCGAGCAGCGTGTCGGAAGACCCCATGATGCGCGCGCCCTCGGTCGAACGAGCCTCAGACCGCCTCGGCGACCGGCTGCGGCGGCAGAGCCGGTGCGGCTTTGCCGGTTTCGCCCGCAGGCTGCTTCATCAGCAGGCGGCCGAGGCGCGAGAGCGTCTCCGGCAGGTCGCGGCGATGCACGACCATGTCGACCATGCCGTGGTCCTTGAGATATTCCGAGCGCTGGAAGCCGTCCGGCAGCTTTTCGCGGATCGTCTGCTCGATCACGCGCGGCCCGGCGAAGCCGATCAGCGCGCCGGGCTCCGCGATGTGGATATCGCCGAGCATCGCGTAGGAGGCGGTGACGCCGCCGGTGGTCGGATTGGTCAGCACCACGAAATAGGGCAGGCCTGCCGCGCGCAGGCGCCGGATCGCGACGGTGGTGCGCGGCAATTGCATCAGCGAGAGGATGCCTTCCTGCATGCGCGCTCCGCCGGAGGCGGCGAAGACGACATAGGGCGTCTTCTTCTCAAGGGCCGTCTCGGCGCCCTTGATGAAGGCCTCGCCGGCCGCCATACCGAGCGAACCGCCCATGAAGTGGAAATCCTGCGCGGCGATGGTCATCGGCAGGCCCTTGACCCGGCCATAGCCGACCTTGAAGGCGTCCTGTGCGCCGGTCTTGGCGCGGGCATCCTTCAGCCGGTCGACATAGCGCTTCTCGTCGCGGAACTTGAGCGGGTCGATCGCGACCTCGGGCAGGGCGACATCGAGCCACTTGCCTTCGTCGAAGGTCAGCCGCAGCCGCTCCGGCGCGGTGACGCGCATATGATGCTCGGAGCCGGGGATGACGTAGCCATTGGCCTCGACATCCTTATGGAAGACCATCTGCCCGGAATCCGGGCATTTGATCCAGAGATTTTCCGGCGTTTCGCGCTTGAACAGCGTCTTGATGCGCGGCCGGACGACTTCGGAAATCCAGTTCATCGGATCATCCCTGATGGGCCTTCGGCGGCATGCGCCGTCAGGCGAGAGATGGGGATTGGCTTTTCGCCGGCAAAGGCCCGGCGTGCAAGCCCGTTCACGCGGCCTTCGCCACCGAGCGCACGCCTTGCGCGAGTTCGGCGACCAGCGAGGTGACAGCCGAAACGGTCTTTTCCGTGGCCTTGCCCTCGGCGTCGAGCGAAAGTCGGACGCGCTCCACAAGCGCCGAACCGACGACGACGCCGTCCGCGCTCTTGGCGATGGTGGCGGCGTCAGTCGCGGTCTTCACGCCGAAGCCGACCGCAACCGGCAGGCCAGTGTGGCGCTTGATGCGGGTGACGGCATCGCCCACCGCGCCGTAATCGGCGATGGCGCCGCCGGTCACGCCGGTCATCGAGACGTAGTAGACGAAGCCCGAGGTGTTCTGCAGCACCTTGGGCAGGCGCTTGTCGTCGGTCGTCGGCGTGGCCAAGCGGATGAAGGATACGCCGGCCTTGAGCGCCGGCAGGCAGAGCTCGGAATCCTCCTCCGGCGGCAGGTCGACGACGATCAGCCCGTCGACGCCGACACGGCGCGCCTCGGCCAGGAAGGCCTCGACGCCATAGACCCAGATCGGATTGTAGTAGCCCATCAGCACGATCGGCGTGTCATGGCCGGCCTTGCGGAAGCTCTCGACCATGGCGAGCGTCTTGCGCAAGGTCTGCCCGGCCTTGAGCGCGCGCTGCCCGGCGAGCTGGACCGGCACGCCGTCTGCCATCGGATCCGTGAAGGGCACGCCGAGCTCGATCACATCGGCGCCGGCCGCGGGGAGGGCGGCGAGAATGGCGCTCGCGGTCTCGAAATCGGGGTCGCCTGCCGTGACGAAGGTCACGAGCGCAGCCCGCCCCTCGCGGGCGCAGGTCTGGAAGCGGTTCTGGATGCGGGTCTGGCCGGTCTCAGTCATGAGGTCAGCGGTTAGCATGACGCGCGCGGGCTGGCGAGTGGCTCTCTCGCCCTCACCTCGCCGCATGCCGGATCCGGGGGCGCAGCCTTGCTTTCGGCTGGCGCGCATGATCGCTTGGGGGAGGGCGCCACAAAGCCGGATCACGTCGTTTCCATCATGCTCGAACATCGCACCATCCGCATCGCGGCGGACTTACGTCTGCATGCGGTTTTCGCCGGGCCCGAGCACGGGGAGACCGTGCTGCTGTTGCATGGTTGGCCGCAGACCTCCCATGCCTGGCGCAAGGTCATCCCCCTGCTTGCGGCAGCGGGATTTCGCGTCATTGCTCCGGATCTGCGTGGTTTCGGTGACAGCAGCAAGCCGGAAGGCATTCATTCCAAGCTGGTCGTGGCGGGTGACCTCGTGGCGATGCTCGATCGTCTCGGCATCGCGACGGCCTGGATCGTCGGTCACGATCTCGGCGGCCAGGTCGCCTATCCCTTGGCCGCCAATTGGCCCCAGCGGACGCGCGGGCTCGTCTTCATCGAATCGGGCCTGCCGGGCTTCGGGCAGGAACGGGCGATGGATGTGGCAAATGGCGGAAGCTGGCATTTTGGCTTCAACCGCGCCGGGGACATTGCCGAGGAACTCGTGCGCGGCCGGGAGCATCTCTTCATCAAGGCGATGATCCGCCGCGAGAACGTGGGCACTTTCGATCCGACGAGCATCACCGAGGAGGATATCGGCCATTACGCCCGCGCCGCGGCCGCGCCGGGTGGCCTGCGGGGAATGTTCGCGCATTACCGCGCCTTGATCCCCCAGGACCGGGACGACAATCTCAGGCTCGGCGCATCGCCCCTGCTCTGTCCGGTGCTGGCCGTGGGTGGCGACCATGGCTATGGCGAGGCAGCCCTGAACACGATGAAACGCGTCGCGACGGAGCCCGAGGGCGCCATCATCAAGGATTGCGGGCATTATGTGCCGGAAGAACGTCCGCGCGAGCTCGTCGAGACCATGGTGAGCTTCTTCGCGCGCCGTCAGGACCGCGCTGCGGATTGATCCTGCGGGCCGGAAGCCGCGATCCGCTTGCGTGCGGGCCGCGGCTGCGCCACATCGGCCGGACATGCGCGCCTTCGACCAAGCCCTGCCCATCGATGCCGTCCTCGACGACCTCGCCGCATCCTTGCGCGCACGGCCGAATGTCGTGCTGGTCGCCCCGCCCGGCGCCGGCAAGACGACGCGCGTGCCGCTTGCCTTGCTCGACGAGCCTTGGACGAAGGGCGGCAAGCTCATCCTGCTCGAACCGCGCCGTCTGGCGGCGCGCGGCGCGGCGAACCGGATGGCGCAGACGCTCGGCGAGCAGGTCGGCGAGACCGTCGGCCTGCGCGTGCGCCTCGGCTCCAGGATCGGCCCGAAGACGCGCATCGAGGTCGTGACCGAAGGCGTCTTTGCCCGGATGATCCTCGACGATCCCGCGCTCGACGGCGTCGCCGCCGTGCTCTTCGACGAATTCCACGAGCGCTCGCTCGATGCCGATTTCGGCCTCGCCCTGGCGCTCGATGCGCAAGGCGGCCTGCGCGAGGACCTGCGAATCCTCGTGATGTCCGCGACTCTCGACGGCGCCCGCGTCGCGAAACTGCTGGGCGATGCCCCGGTGATCGAAAGCGAGGGCCGCGCCTACCCCATCGAGACGCGCTATCGCAGCCGCGACCCGCTGAAGCGCATCGAGGATCAGGTCACCGAAACCGTGCTGCTGGCGCTGAATGAGCAACCCGGCTCGCAGCTCGTCTTCCTGCCGGGGCAGGGCGAGATCCGCCGCGTCGAGGAGCGCCTGCGCGAAAGGCTGCGCGATCCGGCTGTCGAGATCGCTCCGCTCTACGGCGCGCTCGACCAGCGCGAGCAGGACCGGGCCGTGCTGCCGGCGCCTGCGGGCAGGCGCAAGGTCGTGCTCGCCACGGCGATCGCCGAGACGTCGCTGACCATCGAGGGCGTACGCGTCGTGATCGATTCCGGCCTCGCCCGCATACCCGTCTACGAGCCCGATATCGGCGTGACGCGACTGGAGACGCGCCGCGTCAGCCGCGCCGCCGCCGACCAGCGTCGTGGCCGCGCCGGCCGCACCGAGCCGGGAATCTGCTATCGTCTCTGGGAGGAGGCCGCGACGGGCGCGCTCGAACCCTTCGCCCGGCCTGAAATTCTGTCCGCCGATCTGAGCCCGTTGTTGCTCGACTGCGCCGCCTGGGGCGTCGCCGACCCGACGACGCTGGCCTTCCTCGATCCGCCGCCCGCGCCCGCCCTCAAGGAGGCGCGCGGTCTTCTGGAGGCGGTCGGCGCGCTCGATGCGGATGGGCGCATCACGCCGGACGGTCGCGCCTTGCAGGCCCTGCCCTTGCCGCCCCGCCTCGCGCGCATGGTCATAGCCGCCGCCCGCTTCGGGCAAGCCGGCGCCGCCGCCGATCTCGCCGCCGTGCTGGTCGAGCGCGGCCTCGGTGGCGATGCGATCGATCTGGCCGAGCGGCTGGAGCGCTTTTCCCGCGAGCGCGGCGGCCGGGCCGGCGATATGCGCCGTCTGGCGGAGGGCTGGGCCCGCACCGCCGAACGCCATGCCCGGACGGACAAGGCTCTGGCGGGCGAGCCGCTCTCGCCCGGCCTCCTGCTCGCCTTCGCCTATCCCGACCGGGTCGCCAAGGCGCGTGCGCCGGGTTCCGGCCAGTATCTCCTCGCCAATGGCCGCGGCGGCGCGCTCGAAGCATCGCAGCGCCTGGCGCGCGAATCTTACATCGTCGTCGCGGAGATGACGGGGTCGGCGCAGCAGGCCCGGATCATGGCCGCCGCAGCGATCGGCGAAGCGGAAATCGGCATGCTCGTCGGCCATGGCCTCGCGCCCTACGCCATCACCGAGCGCGAGGAGGCGAGCTTCGACCGGGCCGCCCGCGCCTTGCGGGTACGAGCTGTGCGCCGTTACGGCGCGCTCGCTTTGGCGGAACGCCCCTTGCCCGTCGCCGGGACGCTTGAGAATGCTGGGGCGCTGGCGAAAGGCATCGCCGCGCTGGGCATCGGCCTGCTGCCCTGGACGAAGGGGCAGAATCAGTTGCGCGAGCGTGTCGCCTTCCTGCGCAAGGCCGAAGCCGAGCAGGGCTGGCCCGATCTCTCCGACGAAGGGCTCGCGCAGAATCCCGAAGACTGGCTCGCGCCGCATATCCTCGGCCGTGCCTCGCTCGCGGCGATCCAGCCGGCCGATCTCGATTCGGCGCTGGCGGGCCTCGTCCCCTGGGAGCTGAAGCGCCGGCTCGATGCCGAGGCCCCGACGCATTTCACCGCCCCGACCGGCTCCTCTTTCGCCGTGGACTACGCGGCCGAGGCCGGGCCGACGATTTCGGTGCGCGTTCAGGAGCTCTATGGGCTGGCGAGCCATCCGGCGCTGGCCGGCGGGCGCGTGCCGCTGGTCCTCGAATTGCTTTCGCCCGCGCATCGGCCGATCCAGGTGACGCGTGACCTGCCCGGCTTCTGGCGCGGCTCATGGGCGGCGGTGAAATCGGAGATGAAGGGCCGCTATCCCCGCCATCTCTGGCCCGACGACCCGGCGGGCGCAGCGCCGACCACGCGGGCCAAGCCACGGGGGACGTGAGCAGGCGGATGAGGGGTCTCATGACCCTACATCGTCATTGCGAGCGCAGCGAAGCAATCCAGGGGACTGGGCTCGACCCCTCATCCGTCTCGGCTGCGCCGAGCCACCTTCTCCCGCAAGGGGAGAAGGGAAGCGGGACCCTTCAATTCCCCATCCGGTCGCGCCATTGCCGTTCCCCGGCAAGGCAGGTCGACGGGTCGCCGGCCTGCGCCTTCTGGACCGTTGCATCCGGCGGCACGGCTGCGATCTCGCGCAAGAGCTTGGTGCGCGTCGCCTCGACGAACTGGTGCTTCTCGCGGATCGGGATGACGAAGGCGCCGATGCCGGTGACGACGCAGTCCTTGTAGTAGACGTCGAGATTGTCGATGTCGAAATAGCCCGCCTGTTTCAGCATCACCGGCAGGCCGTTGATCGCGATGCCCTTGGCGCCGGCCTCGTCGCGCGCGGCGGTGACGGGGCGCCCGTCATTGTTGGCGCCGTCGCCGGAGATGTCGATGACGCGGCGCATCGCGGTGACGTTGGACTGTTCGAGCAGTTGCACGCCGAGATCGATCGCCCCCGAGATCGAGGTGCGCCGGCCGCGCCGCGTCGGCGCCTCGCCGAGCTCCTCCGCGAAGGCATTGGCGGCGGCCGGGCCGTCGATGATCTTCCAGGGCCGCACGATGTGCTGGAAATTGCCGCCGGCCCATTCGAAATAGGTCACGGCGATCTTGCCGATCGCGCCATTGCTGATGGCGTCCTGCAGCGGCTTGGAGCGGAAGGCCTCGATATAGCCGTTGCGCTGCAAGGCGAGCTCGTCGAGATCCATCGAATAGGAAATGTCGACCGCCAGCACGAGTGCGACGTCGACCTCCTCGGGCGGCGCATTTGCCGGCTGCGCATTCGGCGCGGCCTGGCTCCACAGCGCCGCCGCAGCCAGACCTGAGAGACCGTACAGCCAGCGCCGCATCGCCACCTCCGCCATCCCGTCGCGGTGGCGAGTGTGCGCCGGCTTCTCGACGAGGCCAAGGCTGAAAAGCCGGCTTTCAGGCCTGTTTAGATAGCAATCTCGCGAGAACGGGCGGGAAAGCGCCTCAGGCCACGCGTCGCCGCTCGACGATGCCGATGGCGGCGGCGACCACCTCTTCGACGGTCAAGGCGGAGGTGTCGAGAATGACCGCGTCCTCGGCCGCCTTCAGCGGCGCGTCGCTGCGGCCCGAATCGCGCGCATCGCGGCGGCGGATATCGGCGAGGATGCTTTCGAAGGCGACATCCTCGCCCCGGCCGAGGAGCTCCTTGTGGCGCCGCGCCGCGCGCACCTCCGGCGTCGCGGTGACGAAGAGCTTGGCGGGAGCGTCCGGGCAGATCACCGTGCCGATGTCGCGCCCGTCGAGCACGGCTCCGCCCGGCTGCGCGGCGAAGCGCCGCTGCCGGGCGAGCAGCCCCGCCCGCACCGCCGGCATCGCCGCGACGACGGAAGCCGCCTCGCCGATCTCGCCGCCGCGCAGGCGCTCCTCCGGAAAACCGGTCTCGTCGAAGCTGCCGACGAGGTGCTCGGCCGCCGCCGCGTCATGGATGTCGTGCCCGGCATCGAGCATGGCGCGCGCCACCATGCGGTAGAGCAGGCCGGTATCGAGGCAGGGCAGGCCGTAATGGGCGGCGAGCCGCTTCGCCAGCGTGCCCTTGCCCGATGCGGCGGGGCCGTCCACGGCGATGACGAGGTCGCCCGTGGCTGGCTTCATCCGATCCGGCCTCCGAGACCGTTCATCAGAGCGGTGAAGCTCGGGAAGCTCGTCGCGATCATCAGACCGTCATCGACCACGACGGGGTTCTGGGTCGCAAGGCCCATCACCAGGAAGCTCATCGCGATGCGGTGGTCGAGATGGGTCGCGATCGGCCCGCCGCCGCGCACGGGCGCGCCGCCCGAGCCCTCGACGATCAGATCGTCGCCCTCGATCCAGCAGGTCACGCCGGCAGCCTTCAGCCCGGCCTCGACTGCGGCGAGGCGGTCGGATTCCTTGACGCGCAATTCCTGCAGGCCGCGCATCCGCGTCGTGCCGGTGGCGAAGGCGGCTGCGACCGCCAGCACCGGATATTCGTCGATCATCGAAGGCGCGCGTTCCGGCGGCACCGTCACGCCCTTGAGCTGCGAGCCGCGCACGCGCAGGTCTGCGACGGTCTCGCCGCCTTCATTGGCCTCGCGCTCGACCGTGATGTCGGCGCCCATCTCGATCAGCGTCGTCAGCAGGCCGGAGCGCAGCGGATTGGTCATCACGCTTTCGAGCAGGATGTCGGAGCCGGGCACGATCAGCCCCGCCACCAGCGGGAAGGCGGCGGAGGAGGGGTCGGCCGGCACGACGATCGGCGCCGCCTGCAATTCGGGCTGGCCCTTCAGCACGATGCGTCTGCCATGCGCGCCGTCCGGCGTCACCGTGATCTCGGCGCCGAAATGGGCCAGCATCTTCTCGGTGTGGTCGCGCGTCGCCTCCGCCTCGATCACCGTGGTCTCGCCGGGCGCGGCAAGCGCCGCGAGCAGCACTGCCGATTTGATCTGCGCCGAGGCGACCGGGGGAGCGTAGACGATCGGGATCGCCTCCTTCGGGCCGCGCAGGGTCAGCGGCACGCGGCCGCCCTCCTGCTGCGAGACGACGACGGTGCCCATCTGCTCGAGCGGGTCGAGGATGCGCCGCATCGGCCGCTTGCGCAGCGAGGCGTCGCCGTCGAAGGTCGTGGTGATCGGATGCGAGCCGCAGACGCCCATCATCAGGCGCGAGCCTGTGCCGGCATTGCCGAAGTCGAGGATATCCGCCGGCTGGTGCAGGCCGCCGACGCCGACACCCTGGACGCGCCAGGCGCCCGGCCCGTCATGGTGGACGACGGCGCCGAGCGCGCGTGCGGCGGCGGCGGTGCGCATCACATCCTCGCCTTCGAGCAGGCCGCTCACCTTCGTCTCGCCGATGGCCAGGAGGCCGAAGATCATCGCCCGGTGGGAAATCGATTTGTCGCCGGGCACGCGGACGCGGCCCTTGAGCGGGCTCCCAGCGCGGGCGGTGACGGGGACGGGGTCATGGTCGTGGGACACGGGGTCGGAATCTCTGCGCTTTGGGCCAAACGAGCTGCGCGCCCGCCCTAGCATGCCCGTGCGAGCCGCGCCAATGCGCGCGTCCGGGGGCGCGCAGAGGCTCTGGAAAACGCATTGGACTTGCGCGGGGTGATCACATCGCGCAAATCAGCATTTGACAGCGCCGTCCGCCCCGATTAACGGACGCGCCTGCTTTTCAGAACATGATGGTTGAAGGTCCGACGCAGTGGCGAAACCGGAACTCGGAACGAAGCGCGTTTGCCCGGTCACGGGGCGCAAGTTCTACGATTTGAACAAGGACCCTATCGTCTCCCCCTATACCGGGCAGGCGTATCCGCGCGCGATGTTCGAGCCGCAGGCCAAGGCGGCTGCGGCCGTGGCGGCGAAGCCGGCAGAGGATGAGGACGAGGTCGAGGTCGCCGATGGCGCGGTCGAGCTCGTCTCGCTCGAGGATGCCGACGCCGAGGCGAGCGAGAAGGACGTCGTCGTCACCAGCGAGGACGACATCGAGGTCGAGGACGACATCGTCGCCGACGACGATGACGACACCTTCCTGGAAGAGGACGAGGAAGGCGACGACGATGTTTCCGATCTGATCGACGGCGACATCGAGGGCGACGAGGACAACTGATCCACAGCCTTCAAAAAAGATGACGGCAAGGCGACATTAGGCGCTTGTGTCTTCAGCCCGGGCCGCCTATAGAGCGCTGCGTCGCCGGCAGGCGGCCCGGACGGAACCGCCGAGGCGGTTTGAATAAAGTCCGATTGACGGCCGATCCCAACTCGGTCGTCTCGTGTGGGGCCATAGCTCAGTTGGGAGAGCGCTTGAATGGCATTCAAGAGGTCGGCGGTTCGATTCCGCCTGGCTCCACCATCTCTTCCTTCACGGAAGACGGCAGATCACCGCAACCGGCCCCGCAAAGGCCGGTTTTTTGCTGTCCTCGTGTCAGGAGCGTTCGCAGGCCGCCACTGGGAGCCAGGACGATCATCCCTATCCTAGATCGGCCTGAAGAGCGCTCGCGCCAAGCGTGATTCGGCCAAGGCCCAGCTCCGCGGTATCGACCCGTCTGCGCGGTCTCGGCATCATTGCCCCGCGACGGCTTCGCAGGCGCCTCATCTGCAAACGACGCCCTGCCCCCTCATCGTGCAGGACGAGGTCATCTGATTGTCGGCACGGGATGGCTGAAAGTCGTTGGCGCCTTGAGGCGCCTGGGGTTGGCCTCCCCACTCCATCGGAGCGCTCTGCTCCGGGCCGGGGAACACGAACCCTCCGCACCCCGTCAGGAGCAGGCAGCACGCGACTGCGAAAAGCTTCTTCATGTTGCACCGCCTCGCAAGGGACTGTCTGGGATCGTGCGACAGATGGCGCTCATCATACCGCGCGCATCGCCTTTCGATAGGGATGATGCGGAGGGTCTGCTCCGCGCGGACGATCGTGCCCGGCTCGGGACGTATCGGCCGATGCCGGCGCCCGGCGGGCCTCTTGCGCACGGCGAGCCGCGGAATTCCTATAAGATTCCTATATTGAGACGCGCCCGCCCGTCTCGAACGGCTATGCCGGCCTCACGATAATCCCCTGCACGGTCGATCCGTCTGCCCACGCCCCTTTCCGCTGGAAAGCAGGCGCGGCGGCAGCCGGGGTTCGCCCGCAATGCCTCGGCCAAAGGGACCACGGCAATGGATATCGTCATGATCGGGCTGGGCCTGGCCTTCTTCGCCGCCTCCCTCGCCTATGTCGCCGCCTGCGACGCACTTTGAGTCGGGGAACCGCGCCATGATCCTCGACTACCTCCTCGGTGGGGCCGTGACCGCGATTCTGCTGGTCTACCTCACCTATGCGCTGCTCCGCCCCGAGCGGTTCTGACCGCGCTCGGCGCCACCGGAAGCTTTTGCCATGACTCTCTACGGCTGGATCCAGATCCTCGTCTTCTGCGCGCTCGTCGTCGCGCTGACCAAGCCGCTCGGCGGCTATATGACGCGCGTCTTCAACGGCGAGCGCACTGTCCTCTCGCCGCTGTTCGCGCCGGTCGAACGCGGGCTTTATGCCTTGGCCGGCACGCATGGGCGCGAGGAGCAGCATTGGAGCGGCTACGCCGTCGCGCTGCTGCTGTTCAACCTCGCCGGCCTGTTGCTGCTCTACGGGCTGCAGCGCGTCCAGGCTGGGTTGCCGCTGAACCCGGACGGCATGGCGACGGTCGCCCCCGATCTCGCCTTCAACACCGCCGTGAGCTTCGTGACCAACACGAACTGGCAGAACTACGGCGGCGAGAGCACGATGTCCTATCTGACGCAGATGCTCGGCCTCACCGTGCAGAACTTCGTTTCGGCGGCGACCGGCATCGCGATCGCGGTGGCGCTGATTCGCGGCTTCGCCCGCGCCTCGGCCAAGACGGTCGGCAGCTTCTGGGTCGATCTGACCCGCGCCATCCTCTACGTCCTCCTGCCGCTCTGCGTGGTGCTGACGCTGGCCTATGTCGCGCTGGGCATGCCTCAGACGCTCGACGCCGCCGTCACGGCGACGACGCTCGAAGGCGCGCAGCAGACGATCGCGCGCGGCCCCGTCGCCTCGCAGGTCGCGATCAAGATGCTCGGCACCAATGGCGGCGGCTTCTTCAACGCCAATGCCGCCCATCCCTTCGAGAATCCCGACGCCATCTCGAACATGCTCCAGATGGTCTCGATCTTCGCGATCGGCGCGGCCCTCACCAATGTCTTCGGCCGCATGGTCGGCAATGAGCGCCAGGGCTGGGCGATCCTCGCCGCGATGGGCACGCTGTTCATCGCCGGCGTCATCGTCTGCTACTGGGCCGAGGCCGCCGGCAACCCGCTCGTTCAGGCGCTCGGCCTGCAGGGCGGTAATTTCGAGGGCAAGGAGATGCGCTTCGGCATCCCGCTCTCGGCGCTCTTCGCGGTCGTCACCACCGCGGCCTCCTGCGGCGCGGTCAATGCCATGCATGGCAGCTTCACCGCGCTCGGCGGCCTGATCCCGCTGATAAACATGGAGCTCGGCGAGGTCATCGTCGGCGGCGTCGGCGCCGGCTTCTACGGCATCGTGCTCTTCGTCGTGCTGGCGATCTTCGTCGCCGGGCTGATGGTCGGCCGCACGCCGGAATATCTCGGCAAGAAGATCGAGGCCAAGGAGGTCAAGATGGCGATGCTCGCCGTGCTCTGCCTGCCGGCCGGCATGCTGACCTTCACCGCCATCTCCGCGGTGTTGCCGGGCGCCGTCGCCAGCGTCGGCAATAGCGGGCCGCACGGCTTCTCCGAAATCCTCTACGCCTACACCTCGGCGGCGGCGAACAACGGCTCGGCCTTCGCCAGCCTCTCGGCCAACACGCTCTGGTACAACCTCACCCTGGGCATCACCATGCTGGTCGGGCGCTTCCTGGTCATCGTGCCTGCGCTCGCCATCGCCGGCTCGCTCGCCGCGAAGAAGTCGGTGCCCGCCTCCGCCGGCACCTTCCCGACGGACGGCCCGCTCTTCGTCGGGCTGCTCGTCGGCGTCATCGTGATCGTCGGCGGCCTGACCTTCTTCCCGGCGCTGGCGGTCGGCCCGATCGTCGAGCATCTGGCGATGCTCGCCGGGCAGAGCTTCTGAGGAGGCCGCCATGTCGAGCTGTCTTCGCAATCTGCGCCGCGATGCCCTGCCGCCCCACCGTGCCGACGGCGCGGGAGCCGGCAAGGCAGGGCCACGCTCTTCCACCCTCATCCTCGCCGTCACGGCCGGGCTCGCGCTCTTCGTGCTGGTCGCCCGGGCGCTGGCCGCACTGCTTGCCGGCGCCTGACCGGCAGCCCCTTCTTCGCTGGAGTCTCTCATGAGCCAGTCCAAATCCGCGAGCCTGATCGAAGCCCGCATCCTCGTGCCGGCGCTGGGCGACGCCCTCCGCAAGCTCGATCCGCGCAGCCTCGCCCGCAATCCGGTGATGTTCGTCGTCGCCGTGGTGTCGCTGCTCACCACCATCCTTTTCCTCCGGGACCTCGTCACCGGCGGCAGCCATCTCGGCTTTTCCTTCCAGATCGTGATCTGGCTGTGGTTCACCGTGCTCTTCGCCAATTTCGCGGAAGCGGTCGCGGAAGGGCGAGGCAAGGCGCAGGCGGATTCGTTGCGCAAGACCCGCGCGGAAACGCAGGCCAAGCTGCTTTCGGGCGAGGATCGCAGCCAGTTCCGGCTCGTGCCCGGCACCTCGCTCAAGGTCGGCGATGTCGTGCTGGTCGAGGCCGGCGACATCATCCCCTCGGATGGCGAGGTCATCGAGGGCGTCGCCTCGGTCAACGAGGCCGCGATCACCGGCGAATCCGCTCCCGTCATCCGTGAATCCGGCGGCGACCGCTCGGCCGTGACCGGCGGCACGCAGGTGCTCTCGGACTGGATCCGCGTGCGCATCACCGCGGCCGCCGGCTCGACCTTCATCGACCGCATGATCGCGCTGGTCGAGGGCGCCGAGCGCCAGAAGACGCCCAACGAGATCGCGCTCAACATCCTGCTCGCCGGCATGACGCTGATCTTCGTGCTCGCCACCGCGACGATCCCGAGCTTCGCCGCCTATGCCGGGGGCTATATCCCGGTCGTGGTGCTGGTCGCGCTGTTCGTGACGCTGATCCCGACCACCATCGGGGCGCTGCTCTCGGCCATCGGCATCGCCGGCATGGACCGGCTCGTGCGCTTCAACGTGCTCGCCATGTCCGGCCGCGCCGTCGAGGCCGCCGGCGACGTGGATACGCTGCTGCTCGACAAGACCGGCACGATCACGCTCGGCAACCGCCAGGCGACGGAGTTCAAGCCGGTCTCCGGCGTCAGCGAGCAGGAGCTTGCGGACGCCGCCCAGATCGCCTCGCTCGCCGACGAGACGCCGGAGGGCCGCTCGATCGTCGTGCTCGCCAAGGAGAAATACGGCATCCGCGCCCGTGACATGGGCGCCCTCCATGCCAGCTTCGTGCCCTTCACCGCGCAGAGCCGGATGAGCGGCGTCGATCTCGAAGGCTCGCAGATCCGCAAGGGCGCCGTCGATGCCGTGCTGAACCATGTCGAGGCCGGCGCCATCGGGTCGCGCCCGGCGGCCGGCGTGGTGCGCGAGGTCCAGGCCAGTGCCGCCGAGATCGCCAAGGCCGGCGGCACCCCGCTCGCCGTGGCGAAGGATGGGCGCCTGCTCGGCGTCATCCACCTCAAGGACATCGTCAAGGGCGGCGTCCGCGAGCGCTTCGCGGAACTGCGCCGCATGGGCATCCGCACCGTGATGATCACCGGCGACAACCCGATGACCGCCGCCGCCATCGCGGCCGAGGCCGGCGTCGACGATTTCCTCGCCCAGGCCACGCCGGAGAACAAGCTCACTTTGATCCGAGAGGAGCAGGCCAAGGGCAAGCTCGTCGCCATGTGCGGCGACGGCACCAACGATGCGCCGGCGCTGGCGCAGGCCGATGTCGGCGTCGCCATGAACACCGGCACGGTCGCGGCGCGCGAGGCCGGCAACATGGTCGATCTCGACTCGGACCCGACCAAGCTCATCGAGATCGTCGAGATCGGCAAGCAGCTCCTGATGACGCGCGGCGCCCTGACCACCTTCTCGATCGCCAACGACGTCGCCAAGTACTTCGCCATCATCCCGGCGATGTTCCTGGCCTTCTATCCGCAGCTCGGCGCGCTCAACATCATGGGTTTGCAGACGCCCCAGAGCGCCATCCTGTCGGCCATCATCTTCAACGCGCTGATCATCGTCGCGCTGATCCCGCTGGCGCTGAAGGGCGTGAAGTACCGGGCCGTCGGCGCCGGCGCTTTGCTCAGCCGCAACCTGCTCGTCTACGGGCTCGGCGGGCTCGTCGTGCCCTTCATCGGCATCAAGGCCATCGACATGGCCGTGACCGCGCTGCACCTCGTCTAAGGAGCCGCCACCATGCTCAAGCAGATCCGCCCCGCTCTGGTGATGATCCTCGCCCTCACGGCGATCACCGGCCTCGTCTATCCGCTGGCGATGACCGGCATCGCCCAGATCGTCTTCCCACGCCAGGCCAATGGCAGCCTGATCGAGAAGGACGGCAAGATCGTCGGCTCCAGCCTGATCGGCCAGAATTTCACCGGCGAGCGCTATTTCCACGGCCGCCCCTCGGCGACGGTCGCGACCGATCCGGCCGACAGCACGAAGACCATCGACGCGCCCTACAACGCCGCAAGCTCCGGCGGTTCCAATCTCGGCCCGACCAGCCAGAAGCTGGTCGAGCGCATCAAGGCCGATGCCGAGAAGCTCAAGGCCGAGAATCCCGGCGCCCCGGTGCCGATGGATCTGGTGACGACCTCGGGCAGCGGGCTCGACCCGCATATCTCGCCGCAGGCCGCCTATTTCCAGGTCGCCCGCGTCGCCAAGGCACGCAATGCCGACCCTGCGGGCATCAAGGCGCTGGTCGATGCCCATGTCGAACCGCGCAAGCTCGGCTTCCTCGGCGAGCCCGTCGTCAACGTGCTCGCGCTCAACCTCGCCCTCGACGGCGCCGCTTCGCGCTGACACAAAGGCAATGGCGGCTCCCGCTCCGCCATTGCCCCGCGATACCGACATGCCAACCGCCGAGAATCATCGCGAGATCAGGGCCAGGCCCTCGCCCGAGGCGCTGCTCGAAAGCGCCCGGCGGGAGGGGCGCGGCCGCCTGAAGATCTTCCTCGGCGCGGCGCCGGGCGTCGGCAAGACCTATGAGATGCTGACCTCCGGCAGGGCCCGGAAGGCCGAGGGCATCGATGTCGTCATCGGCATCGTCGAAACCCATGGCCGCAAGGAGACGCAAGGGCTGGTCGACGGCTTCGAGATCGTCCCGCGCCGGAGCGTCGACTACAAGGGCCGCGCGCTCGAGGAGATGGATCTCGATGCCATCCTGGCCCGGCGGCCGGCGCTCGTGCTGGTCGACGAGCTCGCACACACCAATGTCCCCGGCAGCCGCCATCCGAAGCGCCATCTCGATGTCGAGGAACTGCTCTCGCAGGGCATCGACGTCTACACCACGCTGAACATCCAGCATGTCGAGAGCCTGAACGACGTGGTCGCGCAGATCACCCGCATCCGGGTGCGCGAAACCGTGCCGGATTCGGTTCTCGACCGCGCCGACGATATCGAGGTCATCGACCTGACCCCGGCCGACCTGATCAGGCGGCTCCAGGAGGGCAAGGTCTATCTCGGCAATACGGCCCGGCGCGCCATCGAGAACTACTTCTCGCCCGGCAACCTGACGGCCCTGCGCGAGCTGGCGCTACGCCGCACAGCGCAACGGGTCGACGAGCAACTGCTCAGCCATATGCAGAGACATGCGATCCCCGGCCCCTGGGCGGCGGGGGACCGCATCCTCGTCTGCATCGATGACGGTGCCGGTTCCGCCGCCCTGGTCCGCCTCGCCAAGCGCCAGGCCGACCGGCTGCGCGCGCCCTGGAGCGCGCTCTATGTCGAGACGCCGCGCGCCGCCGCGCTGACGGAAGCGGCCAAGACGCGTGTGGCCGGCGCGTTGCGGCTCGCCGAGCAGCTCGGCGGCGAGGCGGTCACGCTGCCCGGCCAGGACGTCGCCGGCGAGATCATTCGCCATGCGGCGGCGAACAATGTCACGCAGATCGTCGTCGGCAAGCCGGCCAAGCCGCGCTGGCGCGAGTTTTTCAGCGGCTCGGTCTCGCATGACCTGATCCGCCGCGCCGGCGACATCAGCGTGCATGTCGTCTCGGTCGCGGAAGGCGAGAAGGACGCCCGCCCGCTCGCAGCCGACGGCCCGCGCCCGTTCAGCCTGCGGCCCTATCTCGGCGTGGTCGTTTCGGTGGCCATCGCGCTCGGCGTCGCCGAATTGCTCAGCCAGGTTATGGACCTTCGCAATATCGCGCTGGTCTTCCTGATGAGCGTGCTGATCTCGGCCGTGACCGGCGGCTTCTGGCCGGCGCTCCTCGCTTCGGTCCTGAGCGCGCTGGCGCTGAATTTCTTCTTCATCCCCCCGCTCTACACCCTGACGATCAACGACCCGGAGAACGCGGTCGCGCTGGCCTTCTTCCTGCTCGTCGCGGTGATTGCGAGCAACCTCACCGCGCGCGTCCAGCGCCAGGCCGATGCCGCCCGCCAGCGCGCCCGCACCACGGAGGATCTCTATCTCTTCTCCAAGAAGCTCGCCGGCACGGGCACGCTCGACGACGTGCTCTGGGCGAGCGCCTTCCAGATCGCCTCGATGCTGCGGGTGCGCGTCGTGATCCTCATGCCCGAGGAGGGCTCTCTCGCGGTCCGCGCCGGCTATCCGCCCGACGACACGCTGGTCGATGCCGATATCGCCGCGGCGCGCTGGGCCTGGGAGCATAACCGTCCGGCCGGGCGCGGCGCCGATACGCTGCCCGGCGCGAAGCGCTTCTATCTGCCGTTGCGCACGGGGCGGACCGCTGTCGGCGTGATCGGCCTCGACGACGACCGGGAAGGCCCGCTGCTGACGCCCGAGCAGCAGCGCCTGCTCGATGCGCTGGCCGATCAGGCAGCCGTCGCCATCGAGCGCATCCAGCTCGTCGCCGATGTCGACCGGGCCAGGCTCGCAGCCGAGGCCGACCGCCTGCGCTCGGCGCTGTTGACCTCGATCTCGCACGATCTCAAGACGCCGCTGGCCTCGATCATGGGCGCCGCCGGCACCTTGCGCGACTATCGCAACGCCTTGCCGGAGGACGACCGCGCGGCCCTGCTCGCGACCGTGATCGACGAATCCGAACGTCTCAACCGCTTCATCGCCAATCTGCTCGACATGACCAAGATCGAATCCGGCGCGATGGAGCCGAATGCGGCGCCGGTGGATGTGGCCGAGGTGGTCGGCAGCGCGCTGCGCCGCGCCGCGAAGATCACCGCCGGCCATCGCGTCGAGACCGGGCTTCCCGAAGATTTGCCGATGCTCAGGCTCGATCCCGTGCTGTTCGAGCAGGTGCTGTTCAACCTCGTCGACAACGCCGCCAAATACGCGCCGGCCGGCAGCACGATCGCGATCAGCGCCCGGCAGGATGACGGCGCGGTCGCCATCGAGGTCGCCGACGAAGGCCCGGGCCTGCCGCCCTCCGACCTGGAGCGCGTCTTCGACAGCTTCTACCGGGTCAGGAAGGGCGACCAGGTTCGCGCCGGCACCGGGCTCGGCCTCTCCATCTGCCGCGGTTTCGTCGAGGCGATGGGTGGCACGATCAAGGCCGGCAACCGGCAGGACCGCATGGGCGCGGTCTTCACGATCCGGATGCCCAGCGAGGCGCGGCAGGACAGGTTGGAGCCGCTGACATGACGACATCGGATATCGAGGTTCTGGTCGTCGACGACGAGCCGGCGATCCGCCGCCTGCTGCGCGTCGGCCTCTCGACCGAGGGCTATGCCATCCGCGAGGCCGCCACGGCGCGCGAGGCGATCGAGCGAATCGCGGAGCAATTGCCCGATCTCGTCGTCCTCGATCTCGGCCTGCCGGACATGCCCGGCCAGGAGCTGCTGCGGAGATGGCGGGAGGAGGCGCTGGCGCTGCCGATCGTGATCCTGTCGAGCCGCACCGACGAGGCCGGCATCGTCGAGGCGCTCGAGAACGGTGCCGACGACTACGTCACCAAGCCTTTCGGCATGAAGGAGCTCGCGGCGCGGCTGCGGGTCGCGCTGCGTCACAAGCTGCAGCAGCAGGGCGAGAAGCCGATCTTCCAGACCGGCGAGCTCTCGGTCGATCTGGTCAAGCGCATCGTCAGGCTGGGCGACAGGGAGGTGAAGCTTTCGCCGAAGGAGTACGATATCCTGCGCATCCTCGTGCAGCATGCCGGCAAGGTGCTGACCCACCAATATCTGATGAAGCAGGTCTGGGGCGCTTCGGCCGACGTGCAGTATCTGCGGGTCTATGTCCGGCAGCTCAGACAGAAGATCGAGCGCGTACCCGACCAGCCGCAATACATCACCACCGAAACCGGCGTCGGCTATCGCCTGCGCGAGGCGGAGTGAGCCGGCCTCCGGCCCGCCCGAACGTGACGAAGACCAAAGCATGACCCCGTCCGACATCATCCTCCCACGCTCCATCATCGCGCTTTCGGCGCGCTCGAAGGGCGCGCTGCTGCAGGCGCTCGCGCGAACGGCCGCCGAACAGCTCGCGCTGCCGCAGGCCGCCATTCTCGATGCGCTGATCCGGCGCGAGGCTCTCGGATCGACCGGGGTCGGCGGCGGGGTCGCCATGCCGCATGCGCCCGTTCCGGGGCTGGAGCAGCCTTTCGGCCTGCTGGTGCGTCTCGAACGGCCGGTTGCCTATGAGGCGATCGATGGCCGGCCGGTCGATCTCGTCTGCCTCGTGCTGACGCCCGAGAACGGCGGCAAAGGGCGGATCGACGCGCTCGCCTGCATCGCGCGGCGGCTGCGCTCGCCGGAGGCTTGCGATCGGATTCGCGGCGCCGCGAGCAGCGAAGACATTTATGCCATGCTGCTGGAGGGAAGCTGACGGAAAGGCGCGGCGGCGCCGTTACGAGGCCGCACCCTGCGGCGGTTCCGGCACGTCGTAGCCTTCGGCGGCGTAGAGGTTGATCTTGTTGCGCAAGGTGCGAATGGCGATGCCGAGCAGATTCGCGGCATGGGTCCTGTTCCCATCCGTTTCCCGCAAGGTCGCCAGAATCAGATCCCTTTCCACCTCCGCAACCGGCAAGCCGACAAGTTGGTCCATGACGGCCTGCTCATGTTCGAGGTCGTGCATTTGATCGTCCTTTCCGAGCCCCCAGAAGCCCCGCCGGACAGGTCAAGGGGAGGACGACGTGGTTAAGAAATCGTAAATCCATGCCGTGACGGGGCCTCAGCCCCGATGGCGCCGTGCCTTCCGGGGCTCCGCGGATGGGGTCTCCACGCATCGATTTGTCGGCATGGGATCGAAATGCCCACTCGCGCGTTGAGTCGTCGGCGCTGCTACCGGCGCGCGGAATAGGACGATGACGATGATCAGACAGACAGCAGTTTCCTTGGCCGCCATGATGATGCTGGCCACGCCGGCACTGGCGCAGCAGCGCAATCTCGGTCCCTCGACCGGCACGGTGCGGATCGAGCAGGTGCAGGCCGGCTTCATCGCCGGCGGCGAGGCCGGTGGCGGCACGCTGCGCTATCATGGCCGCTCCTATCCGATCACGGTCGGCGGCCTCGGCGTCGGCACGGTCGGCGCCTCCAAGACGACCGCCTCGGGCACCGTCTACGGGCTGCAGCGGGTCGGCGACTTCGCCGGGGCCTATGTCCAGCTCAAGGAGGGCTGGGCCGTCGGCGACCAGGGCCGCGGCACGGTCTGGCTGCGCAACGACAAGGGCGTGACCCTGCGCCTCGCCACGCGTCGGCAGGGCTTGCAGCTCTCGCTCGGCGCCGACGGTGTCCTGATCGGCTTCAAGCAGTAGAGCCCGTTGATTTGGACGGAGCCACGCGGTGGTCATCCCGGGCTTGACCCGGGATCCATGCCGGAGCGCTTCCGATCAAGGCTCAGGCATGGATTCCGGATCTCCGCTTCGCTGCGTCCGGAATGACGCTGCTTTTTGTAAAAACACGGCACGTTCCAGCAAGGGCACTGCGCGATAGCCTCTAGGCTTTTGGGCCGCCTCGATTATGGTGCGGCCACCTTGGCTATCGTGCTCGTCCCCTTCGCGATCTCTGTCGCCGCCGCGTTCGCGGCGGCGCTGCTCTGCGTGCTGCTGCGTCCGCTGCTGCAACGCTACGCGCTGGCGCGCCCCAACGCCCGCTCGAGCCACACGGTGCCGACACCGCAGGGCGGCGGCATTGCCGTGCTCGCCGGCGCGTTCCTGGCCATAGCGCTGGCCTTCGGCCTGAGCCCCGTCGAGGCCGAAGCCGGGCGTGCGCTGCTCGTCGTCGCAACGGGAGCGACGGTGCTCGCCGTGGTCGGCGCCTGGGACGATATCCGGCCTCTGCCGGCGAGCCTGCGATTGGCGCTGCAGGCGGCCTGCGTCGGATTCGTGCTGTTTCGGGCCGCGCCGGAATTGCGCTTGTTCCCGGAATTCCTCCCGCTCGCCGCCGAGCGGGCCTTGGCGCTTGTCGCCGGCATCTGGTTCGTCAATCTCGTCAACTTCATGGATGGGCTCGACTGGATCACCGTCGCCGGCATCGTGCCGCTCGCGGCGGCACTTGCCTGGGCAGGGATCACCGGCGTCGTCGATCCCGCCACGGGCTGGCTGGCGGCGGCCCTCTGCGGGGGGCTCATCGGCTTCGCGCCCTTCAACCGGCCGGTGGCGAAGCTCTTTCTCGGGGATGTCGGCTCCCTGCCGATCGGGCTCCTGACCGCTTATCTGCTCTATCGGCTGGCCGGGACGGGCGCCTTCGCGGCGGCGCTCATCCTGCCGCTCTATCATGTCGCCGATTCCACTATCACGCTGCTGCGGCGCCTCGCCGGCGGCGAGAAGGTGTGGGAAGCGCATCGCTCGCATTTCTACCAGCAGGCCACCGTCAACGGCTTCAGCGTCCGCGGCGTTGTCGGACGGGTCGCGGTGCTGAACATCGTCCTGGCGACGTTGGCGGGACTGTCGATCGCTTGGCCGGGTCTCTGGGTTCAAGGCGCGTGCCTGGCATTGGCGGCCGTGCTGACGGGTCTGTTGTTGCGCGCCTTCGCGACGCCACGGGCCGGCCATGGCTGAGGGAACCATCCTCCTCACCGGCGCCAGCGGCTTCGTCGGGCCGCATGTCGTGGCGGCGCTGACGGGTGCGGGCTGGCGCCTGCGGCTCGCATTGCGGCGGCCGGTCCCGGTGCCTGCCGGCGTCGAGACGGTTAAGATCGGCGATCTCGCCCAACCGCTGGATTGGAGCGAGGCGCTGCGCGGCGTCGACCTTGTCGTGCATATGGCGGGTCTCGCCCATGCCGGGCCGGGGCTCGACGAGGCGCTCTACCAGCGCATCAACACCCAGGCGACGCTGGAGCTGGCACAGGCGGCGGTTACGGCGGGGGTGCGCCGCTTCGTCTATCTCTCCTCGATCAAGGCGCTGTCGGGTGCCTTCGACGGGCCTCCGCTGACCGAGGATGCGGCGCCCGCTCCCGACGATGCCTATGGCCGCTCCAAGCTGGCTGCGGAGCAGGGCCTCGCGGCGCTCGCTCTCGACTGGGTCGCCTTGCGCCCGGTGCTGATCTACGGGCCGGGCGTCAAGGCCAATATGGCGGCCCTGCTGAAGCTGGCGAAGCTGCCGCTGCCCCTGCCGCTCGGCGGGCTTCAGGCGCCGCGCTCGCTGCTCGCCGTCGAGAACCTCGCTGAGGCCATCCGCTTCGCCCTGACACCGGCTTGCCCGCCCCGGCGGAGCTACATCGTCGCCGATCCGGAGCCGGTCAGCGTCGCCGGGATGCTCACGGCCTTGCGCAGCGGCCTCGGCCGTGGATCCGGCTTGCTGCCGGTGCCGGAAGGCTGGCTGCGGCTGGCGGCGCGGCTGGCGGGGCGGGAGGAGACCTTCCTCAAGCTCGCGGGCAGCCTCGTGGCGCGCCCCGAAGGCCTGCTCAGCGCTGGATGGCGGCCGCCGGTAGAGACCGGGGCGGCGCTGGCGCGGCTGGCGGGTTCTGCTCGCGCCGGCTGAAATCCGGGATCGCCTCGTCGAGCACGGCGTTGGCGGCGGCGCGGTCATTCGCCTTGATGGCTTCGTCCAGTTGCGCGAGCCAGCTCTGGATCTTCGCCCGCCCGGCGAAGCTGGGCTTGGCGGCCATCACCCCGTCGAGGCCGGTCTCGGCCATGGGCTCGTCGCGGGCGAAGAGGATCTCGTTGAGCCGCTCGCCCGGCCGCACGCCGCTGACGACGATCTCGATATCCTCGCCGGGCTCGTAGCCCGCCAGCCGGATCATCCGCTCGGCCAGGTCCATGATCCGCACGGGCTGGCCCATCTTGAGCACATAGACGGCGGCCCGTTCGGAATCGGTATCCTCGGCCCCGGTATGGGACGCTGCCGTCAGCACGAGATCGCAGGCTTCGCGGATCGTCATGAAATAGCGGATCATGTCGGGGCTGGTGACCGTGACGGGCCCGCCGCGCGCGATCTGCGCCTTGAACTTCGGCACGACCGAGCCGGCCGAGCCGAGCACATTGCCGAAGCGCACCGCGACCAGGCGCACGCCCGAGGCGGCCGCGACGAACTCGGCATCGCGCGACTGCGCATACATCTCGGCGAAGCGCTTCGTCGCTCCCAGCATCGAGACGGGCTCGATCGCCTTGTCGGTCGAGATCATCACGAAGGTCTTCGCCCCGGCGGCGATCGCCGCGTCGGCGACGTTCACCGAGCCGAAGATATTGGTCTTGATGCCCTCGCTCCAGTCGGCCTCGAGATAGGGCACATGCTTCAGCGCGGCGGCATGGACGACGATGTCGGGTTGGAAATCGCCGAAGAGCGGCATGATGCGCTCGCGGTCGCGGACATCGGCGAGCACGCCGGAGACGACCGTGTCGCGCTCCTGCACGGCGAGCAGCTCGGTGATCTGGAACAGGGCGGGCTCGGAACTCTCGACCACCAGCAGCTCGGCCGCGCCGAAGGCGGCGCAGCGCAGGCAGATCTCGGAGCCGATCGAGCCGCCGCCGCCGGTGACGATGACGCGCTTGCCTTTCAGGAAGGCGCCGAGACGCCCACGGTCGATGGTGACGGTCGAGCGCACCAGCAGATCCTCGATCTCCAGCGGCGCGACGTCGGTGTCGCGCGTGCCTTCGCCGGAGGCGTCGATCCGGGAGATCGGCACGGCGAGCCGGCGCGTCTGGCTGAGCCATTTCTCCGGATGGGCCTCGGGCACCAATGCAGAGGGCGTCGCGACGATGCGGCGATAGCCCTCGCCACGGTCCGCCGCCTCGCCTGCGACCGTCCCGATCTCCGAGAGCAGGCCGAGCACCGGCACGCCACGGATCGACTGGCCGAGATCGTCGTGACGCGGCGAGAGGATGCCGGCGGGGCGCAGCCGGCGCATCGTCCCGGCTTCCATGGCCCGGATCACCATCTCGACCTCGACGCCGCGGCCGAGCAGCAGGGCCGGCAGCACCGCCTCTCGCTCGGCATTGGTCCGGCCGCGGGCATATTTGAAGTAGCGATAGGCCAGGCGCGGGCCGCCGAGCAGGGCGATCTGGACCAGCCAGTAGAGCGCGATCGAGATCTTGCCGAAATAGAAGGCGCCGTAGAAATCCGGGGCGACGAGGAGATAATCGACCGCAAGCAGCGTCACCGTCAGGACCGAGACGGCCTTCACGATGTTGGAGAGGTCCGGCAGCGAGGCGAAGCGCCATTTCGAGCGGTAGAGCGAGAAGAACCAGTAGACCAGCCCGGCATAGGCGACGAAGAAGGGCAGGAAGCGCGGCAGATAGCGCAGATGCTCGGTGAGCTGGCGGCCCTCGAAGCGCACGACGAAGACGAGCCAGATCGCCAGCGCCGTCATCACCAGATCGTGCAGGACGATGGCGGACTTCTTCAGGTTCTGTTTGGGCAGGATGGCCATGTCAGCGGGGGTATCCCGCTCCCTCGGCGGCTTGTCAACGCGCGAGCCGGTCTAAAACGGGTCAGGCTCGTGGCGGTCGGGCTTCGAGCCCGCTCAAGACGAAGGAGATCATCTCGTCGGCCGAGGGGCCCGGCAGACATTCGAACTGGTTGATGAGCAGCGGGTGCATGAAGCGGGTCATCGCCGTGCGGATGCAGCCGGTCGCCTGGACCGGGTCGATGTCGCGGAACTCACCGTTGGCGATGCCATCCACCACCACGCGGCGCAGCACGGCATCGAAGCGCTCGATATGGGCGATGATCGCGTCCCAGCTTTCCTCCATCGCGGCGCAGACCATCTCCTGCATCCGCACATGGCCGGCGAAGCGAGCGACATTGAGCCGGAACGAGGTCTCCAAGATATCGCGCAACCTGTCAGCGGCCGGCCGGTCCTGACCGGCGATGACGATCATCGCCTCTTCCTGCTCGCGCTTGTAGCGCTCCAGCACCGCCTCGTTGATCGACTTCTTGGAGTCGAAGAAGCGGTAGACATTGGCAGGACTCATCCGCAGGGACTTGGCGATGTCCGCAACGGTCGTCTTCTGGTAGCCGATGTCGCGAAAGAAGCGCTCGGCGGTGTCGACGATGGTCTGCCTGGTATCGCGTTCGGCGTGGGTCACGGCGCGGCCGCTTTGTTTGCTTTCTAGTGTAGGCGGTGAGTATTGATCGCTATGACGAATTTCGTCATTCGTCAACGCTATGGCGAATAAAAGTTTTTCTCCCATGTGGCAACAATCGCGAGCGGCTCGATAAGTTCCGCGCGGCGCGCGGGACGTACGATTTCGGCGGGATGGATGCTTCTCCTCAACGGGGTAGGAGCAGGATCCTCGCTCAAATCGCAGCGTCCCGGTGCCGGCGCGCGATCTCCAGCAAGGCTTCGACATCGAGATGCCCCGCGAGATGGGCGGCGAGATCGTCGAGGGTCTGCTCGATGAGCACGTCGAACCGGACATCCGAGCCTTGCGTGCCGCCGCCGATCGCGCCGAGCCAGGCCGCCCGCATCGCATCCGACGCGAAGGCGCCATGAAGATAGGTGCCGGCGACGCGGCCGTCCGGGCTGGCTGCGCCCTCGGCCCGGCCATCGACCGCGAAGGGCGCGCGCCGGGTGTCGGGGCCTTCGGTCCGGCCGAGATGGATTTCGTAGGCGCGTCCCTGCGCCGCGCTGGCCGCATGGGTGAAGCGGGTCTCGCGCACCGTCTTGGCGGCGTCGAGCACCGTCTCGACATCGAGCAGCCCGAGGCCGGGCGCCTCTCCGGCCGGCCCCTCGATGCCCGACGGGTCGCGGACGACGCGCCCCAGCATCTGGTAGCCGCCGCAGAGCCCGAGCACATGCCCGCCGCGACGGCGATGCGCGAGGATGTCGATGTCCCAGCCTTCGGCGCGCAGCGCGGCGAGGTCCCGCAGCGTCGTCTTGGAACCGGGCAGGATCACCACATCGGCGATCGGCAGGGGCTGTCCCGGTGGCACCAGCACCAGATCGACCTCCGCTTCGAGCTTGAGCGGATCGAGATCGTCGAAATTGGCGATGCCGGGCAGGATGGGCACGGCGATGCGGATGCGGGCACCGGGTTTGCGCTCGGAACGCAGATCGAGGCCGTCCTCAGCCGGCAGCCGGTGCGCCGCCGCGAACCAGGGCACCACGCCGAGGCAGGGCCAGCCGGTGGCTGTGGCGATGGTCTCGACGCCCGGCCGGAACAATTCGACCGCGCCGCGGAAACGATTGACGGCGAAGCCGCGGATCATCGCCCGGTCGGCGGGGTCGAGCACCGCATGGCTGCCGACGAGGCTGGCGATCACGCCGCCGCGGTCGATGTCCCCGATCAGGATGGCAGGCACGTCCGCGGCGCGGGCGAAGCCCAGATTGGCGATGTCGCGGGCGCGCAGATTGGTTTCCGCGGCCGAGCCGGCGCCCTCGACGATGACGAGATCGGCGTCGGCGCAGAGCCGCTCGTAGCTTTGCAGGACCTGCGGCAGGAAATCGCCGCGCCGGGCGAAGTCGCGCGAGGCGAGGCGACCGGCGACGCGGCCCTGCAGGATGATCTGGCTGCCCTGCTCGCCCTCGGGCTTCAGCAGGACCGGGTTCATGTCGGGATGCGGCGCGACCCGCGCGGCCCGCGCCTGCAGCGCCTGCGCCCGGCCGATCTCGCCTTCGGCGGTGGCGGCGGCATTGTTGGACATGTTCTGCGGCTTGAACGGGCGCACCCGCAGCCCGCGATCGGCGAAGAGCCGGCACAAGCCGGCGACGATCAGCGACTTGCCGACATTCGAGCCGGTGCCGAGAATCATGATGGCGGGCGTGCGGGCGCGGTCCATGCGCCTGCTTAGATCATCTGCGAGGGAAAGGGAGAGGCTTTGCGATCAAAGCAGGGCGTTTGCGCCGACGGGCCGGATGTCGCGAGGCCCCTGACATAATTCGCCGGCCTACTGCGGCATCCTGCTGCGCCAAAGGGGCGAAGTCGCAACGGGCGTCCGCCGTAGACCGGCTGAAAGTGAATAGACACTGACCGGTGATGAATGTCAACATTCATCATTCGATATTTTCAGGCGCCGGAACGACGACCCCGAACGGGGATGCACACGTTCCCACGGCATGGTAGAGCCGGGCCCAGCAAAAGCCTGCCGGACGCCGAAATCCCGATGAATCCGATCTTTTCCGCCCTTCAGACCAGTGTCTTCGAGGTCATGTCCCAGCTCGCGCGCGAGACCGGCGCGGTGAATCTCGGGCAGGGCTTTCCGGATGATCCCGGGCCGGAGGATGTCCGGCGCAAGGCGGCCGAGGCGGTGATCGATGGCTGGAATCAGTATCCGCCGATGATGGGCCTGCCGGAACTGCGGCAGGCGGTGGCTGTTCACTACAAGCATTGGCAGGGGCTCGATCTCGATCCCGACAGCGAGATCATGGTGACCTCCGGCGCGACCGAGGCCATCGCCGGGGCGCTGATGGCGCTGGTGACGCCGGGCGACGAGGTCGTGCTGTTCGAGCCGATGTACGACGCCTATGTGCCGCTGGTGCGCCGCGCCGGCGGCATCCCGAAATTCGTGACGCTGACGCCGCCTCATTTCGGCCTGACCGAGGAGGCGCTGGCGAAAGCCTTCTCCCCGAAGACGCGCGTCGTGTTGTTCAACAACCCGCTCAACCCGACGGCGACGATCTTCAGCGAGGCCGATCTCGACCTGCTCGCCGCCTTCTGCAACCGCTATGATGCGATCGCGGTCTGCGACGAGGTCTGGGAGCATGTCGTCTTCGACGGCCACCGCCATGTGCCGGTGCTGGGGCGGCCCGATATGCGCGAGCGCACCGTCAAGATCTCGTCGGCCGGCAAGATCTTCTCGCTGACGGGCTGGAAGGTCGGGCTGGTCATGGCGGCGCCCGCGATCATGCGGGTGCTGGCCAAGGCGCATCAATACATCACCTTCACCACCCCGCCGAACCTGCAGGCCGCGGTCGCCTACGGGCTTGGCAAGGAAGACGGCTATTTCGAAGGGATGCGGGCGGATTTCCAGCGCTCGCGCGACCGCTTCGCCACGGGGCTTCGCGACCTGGGATTCCAGGTGCTGCCGAGCGCGGGCACCTATTTCCTCAATCTCGATATCGCGCCGCTAGGCGAGCGCGACGATGTCGATTTCTGCCGCCGTCTCGTCACGGAGAACGGCGTCGCCGCCATCCCCGTCAGCGCCTTCTATGCGGAGGGGGCGGTGAAGAATGTCGTGCGTTTCTGCTTCGCCAAGCGCGATGCGACGCTCGACGCGGCGCTGGAGCGGCTCGCGGAGCGGAGCCCGCGCGGCTGATTCGGGACTATTCCGAGAGCAGGCGCGTCGCCAGCTCTCCAGCCGCGGCCAGGCGTTGCTGGAGACCCGCGGCTGCGCCGGGGTCGGCCTTGCGCGCGGTTTCCACGGCCTCGACCAGCTGCGCCAGAGCTTTTTGGGCGAGGTCCTTGTCCTTGCCGCGGCGTGCGAGCTGGAGCATGGCCTCGGCCTGGGCCGCGCGCGTCTGAGCCCAGAGCAGCGGCACGGTCTCGCGTCGGCGCTCTTCCAGCGCGGCCGCAAATGTCGCAATGGCCTCCTCGATCACCACCGGTTCGGTGTAGCGTTCGGCCATGGCGCCGAGAACGCTGCCCATCTGGTCTTGAAGTTCGGCCCAGCGCAGCGGCTCCTTTTCGCGGTCGACGGCCGCAGCGACCCGGGTGAGGCTGTTGAAGGCGCGCTCCAGCAGGGCCAGATCGTTGCGGTGGCTGCCGAGCACCGCGCGTGCGCGCGCGATCATGTGCTCGGCCTCGAGCCAGCGCGTCTCGTCGCTGCTGCGGTCCCAGGCGGCAAGCACGGTCGCGAAGGCGGAAATCGCCTCTTCCAGCAGGGCCTCGTCCTGTTGTCTCTTGCCGAGAATGAGCGCGAGCCGGCCGAAGCGGAGCTTCAGCGCGCGCCAGAGCAGCGGAGCTTCGTCGCGCTGGAGATGTTCCAGCGCGCGCCGGCAATGCGCCAGGGCCTCGCTGCGAAGCGACTTCTCATCCGTGACCTGCGCAAGCCCTTCGAGGGCGCCGGCCAGCGCTTCCTCGGCTTCGGCGAAGGCGGTGGTATCTTCCAGGCTGTCCAGCCCTTCGATCTGGCGACGCAGCACTGCCGCGGCGGCGTCATAGCCCTCGCGGCCGCCGAAATCCTCGCTGATGCGGACGAGCGCGCTGGCTTGGTCGAGCGCGGCCCGGCGGCTGTGTTCGATATCGACGAGCCCGATCAGCGCTGAAGCCTCGCCATAGCGCGCCGCTGCTTCGCGGTAGCTTTCCGGCGCGGCGCGCAGGAAGCTGAGTGCTGCGCGGTCGGCCCGGTTTTCGCCGATCCGCACCCGGCTTCCCGCCGACAGGGCGGTGAGGTCGGTGACTTTTCCGATCAGATGGAGTTCGGCCTTCGCCAGAGCCTTGTCGGCTTCGGCGAGCCGGCCGGCGGCGATGGCGGCCGCCGCTTCGGCGCGCAGCCGCCGGATCTCCGCATCGTCGAGCGGCGATGTCAGGCGACGGGCCAAGGCAAGAAAGTCCTGGGCCTTGCGGTCGAGCAGCGTCTCGTTCGGCAAGGCCTTGCCGGCATCGGTGAGCCAGTCGCCGACCATCGCGGCCAGCGCGACCGGCGGCAATCCGTGGCGTCCGGCGACCCGGGCCAGAAGCGGTGTGATCTCGTCCAAACGGCCGATAGCCGCCTCCCGCCAGGGCTACCGCCATGCTCCCGCTGGGCTCATGGCGGCGATGCATGTCCCCGGGCCGGAAGCGGCTTCCGCGGCCGGCCCGGGGGCGTCCAATCTCACTTCGCGGCGATGACCGCGATCTCGACCGTGAACTGCGGCGCGGCGAGCTTGGCCTCGACCGTGGCGCGGCCCGGCGTGGCGCCCGCGACGACCCACTTGTCCCAGACGGCGTTCATCTCGGCGAAGGTCGACATGTCGGCGAGCCAGATATTGACCATCAGCAGCTTCGACTTGTCCGTGCCAGCCTCGGCCAGCAGGCCGTCGATGATGCCGAGGATGTCGGCCGTCTGCTCCGCCACGCTCTTGCCCGCTGCGGCGCCAGCGACCTGGCCGGCCAGATAGACGGTATCGCCGTGCACGACGGCCTTGGACATACGGGGACCGGGCTGGATACGCTGGATGCTCATCGTCAAATCTCCTTGAACGGATAGCTTCGCTGGTAGCCCGGCCGGCCCGGTTTCGCAATTGCCAAGGATGCAGGAGCGCTTTCTTCGCGCGAACCGGCATCCGCCTCGCGCCAAAACGCTTCAGGCGAGGCTCGTCCAGCCTGCCCAGAGCATCGCATAGCGCGCCGCCTTGCCGACCAGCACCAGCAGGATGAAGCGCCCGAGCGGGAAGTTCAGCGTGCCCGCGACGAAGGTCAGCGGGTCGCCGACGACCGGCAGCCAGGCGAAGAGCAGCGAGGGCCAGCCGAAGCGCCCGAACCAGCCTTGTGCCTTGGCGAGGCGGGCCGGGTCGGGCCGCAATCGCACCGGCAGCGCCTCGACGCCGCGCTGTGCGATGAGCCGGCCGAGCCACCAGTTGAGGAGCGAGCCGGCGGTATTCGCCAGGCTCGCTGTCAGGAACAAGGCGAGCGGATCGACGCTTTTCGCCGCCAACAGTCCGATGAAGACGGCTTCAGATTGCGCCGGCAGCAGGGTCGCGGCGATGAAGGCCGCGCTCGCCATGCCGGCGAGCGACCAGAAGGCTTCCATCAAGATGCGGAGCCGGAGAGGGCGGGCCGGGGCGGGAACGACATCGCGGCTGGATTCTACAGCCGCCGCAGGGCGACCTGCTGGATGCGGTGGCTCGCGCCTTTGGTCAGGATCAGGCTGGCGCGCTGGCGCGTCGGCAGGATGTTCTCCTGCAGGTTCGGCAGGTTGATGCCGGTCCAGAGCTTCTCGGCGATGGAGAGGGCTTCCTCCTCCGCGATCTCGGCATATTTGCGGAAGAAGGAGCGCGGATCGCGGAAGGCGGTGTGGCGCAGCGTCATGAAGCGGTTGACGTACCAGCGGTGCAGATCGTTCTCGTCGGCGTCGAGATAGACCGAGAAGTCGAAATAATCCGAGACGAAGGGGATCACCGTGCCGTCCTTCGGCATGCGGCTCGGCTGCAGCACGTTCAGCCCCTCGAGGATCAGGATGTCCGGCCGCTCGACCGTCACCGTCTCGCCCGGCACGACGTCGTAGACGAGGTGCGAATAGACCGGCGCCGACACTTGCGGCTTGCCCGCCTTCACATCGGAGAGGAAGCGCAGGATCGCCTGGCCGTCATAGCTCTCCGGGAAGCCCTTGCGCTGCATCAGCCCGCGCCGTTCTAGCTCGGCGTTGGGAAGCAGGAAGCCGTCGGTGGTGACGAGCTCGACCTTCGGCGTATTGGGCCAGCGCGAGAGCAGGGCCTTGAGCACGCGCGCCGTCGTCGACTTGCCGACCGCGACCGAGCCGGCGACCCCGATGATATAGGGCACCTTGGGCTCGGATTCGGCCAGCAGGAAGCGCTGCGTCGCCTTGAACAGCCCCTGCGTCGCCGCGACATAGAGCGAGAGCATGCGCGACAGCGGCAGGTAGATCGCGACGATCTCGTCGAGCGAGATCGGATCGTTGAGCGATTGCAGCTTGGTCAGGTCGTCGACCGAGAGCGTCAGCGGCTGATCGGCGCGCAGATGCGCCCACTCGTCGCGCGAGAAGATGCGATAGGGCGAGACGAGGTCGCGTTCCGGCGGGGTCGAGATGAGGCGCTGGTCCATGACGCGACCCGCAATCCAGGATTCGAGGTTCAAAGGGGGATCATCCTCGCCGGGTCTTCGACGCTACTCAACCGGATCTGGCCGCCTTCTCCGCCAGTCCGGACCGGGCCGTACGAGCTTCAAGCTGGCTCAAGACGTCTTGCAATGCAATATCGCGGCTCTTGAGCACGACCAAAAGATGATACAGCACGTCGGCGCTTTCGGCGATCAGCTCTGCGCGATCGCCCTTCACGGCCGCGATGACGGCCTCGACCGCCTCCTCCCCGAACTTCTTGGCAGCACGCTCGGGCCCGGCGGCGATGAGCTTCGCCGTCCAGGATTCCTCGGGCGAGGCGCTGGCGCGTTCGGCGATGCGGGCTTCGAGATCGGCCAGGGTAAAACCGGTCATGTCAATCGAGCCTCATCCTTAGGCCCGCTTCCGCCATATGGGCCTTGGCCTGACCGATCGTGTAGGTGCCGAAATGGAAGATCGAGGCGGCGAGCACGGCCGAGGCATGGCCTTCGCTGACGCCGGCGACGAGATCGTCGAGGTCGCCGACACCGCCCGAGGCGATCACCGGAACCGAGACCGCATCCGCGATGGCGCGCGTCAGGCCGAGATCATAGCCGGACTTGGTGCCGTCCTTGTCCATCGAGGTCACCAACAATTCGCCCGCACCCAGCGAGACGACCTCGCGCGCGAAGGCGACGGCCTCGATGCCGGTGGCGTTGCGCCCGCCATGGGTGAAGATCTCCCAGCGGCCGGGCGAGACCTGCTTGGCGTCGATCGCGACCGTGATGCACTGGGCGCCGAACTTCTCCGCCGCTTCCTTGACGAAGAGCCGGTTGGTCACGGCGGCGGTGTTGATCGAGACCTTGTCGGCGCCGGCCAGCAGCAGCGCGCGGATATCCTCGACCTTGCGCACCCCGCCGCCGACGGTGAGCGGCATGAAGCAGGCTTCGGCTGTGCGCGTCACCACGTCGAACAGGATGCCGCGATCCTCATGGCTTGCGGTGATGTCGAGGAAGCAGAGCTCGTCCGCGCCGGCCGCGTCATAGGCCTTGGCGGCCTCGACGGGATCGCCGGCATCGACGAGGTCGACGAACTTGACGCCCTTGACGACGCGGCCGTCCTTGACGTCGAGGCAGGGAATGATGCGCGTCTTCAAGGTCATCGTCGACAGGGCCCAGGCCGTTGGAAAAAAGCCGCCGGAAACCGGCTCCTCTAAACCATTGCGGCGCCGGTTGACAGTCCGTCGCGCACGTTCCTTGCTTGGCCTGCGGTTTCGACAGTTCCGAGGTCATCCGATCATGCGCCTGTTCTCCCTTCTCCGCCCCGGCCTGCTGCTGCCGGCCTTGTCCTTCGGCCTGACGCTGGCCGGCGCCGTCCACGCGCAGACGCCCGCGAGCCTGCTCGACACCGTGCAGAGCCGAGGCAGCCTGCAAATCTGCACCACCGGCGACTACAAGCCCTTCACTCTGGCCAAGGACGGCAGCTTCGAGGGCATCGACATCGAGCTGGCGAAATCGCTCGCCAAGGCGCTCGGCGTCGAGGCCAAGTTCGTCCAGACGAAATGGGCCGATCTGCTGACCGACATGGGCTCGGGCAAATGCGACGTCGCGATGGGCGGCATCTCGGTGACGCTCGACCGGCAGAAGAAAGTGTTCTTCTCCACGCCCTATCTCGTCAACGGCAAGGCGCCGATCGTGCGCTGCGCCGACAAGGACAAGTTCCAGACGGTCGCGGCCATCGACAAGCCGGAGACGCGCGTCATCGTCAATCCCGGCGGCACCAATGAGCGTTTCGTGCGCGCCAATTTCAAGCAGGCCAAGATCGAGGTCTTCCCCGACAACGTCACGATCTTCGACCAGATTCTCGCCGGCAAGGCCGACCTGATGATCGCCGAGTCGATCGAGGTGAAGGTGCAGGAGAAGGCCAAGCCGGGCCTCTGTGCCGTCAACCCGGACGAGCCGCTGCAATATGGCGAGATGGGCTATATGCTCCCGCGCGGCGACGCGACCTTCAAGGCCTTCGTCGACCAGTGGCTGCATCTCGCCAAGGCGACGGGCGAGTTCGCCAAGATCTACGACCAGTTCGTGCGCTGAGGATGTTCGTCGCGCTGCCGGGGCTGGAACCGGCGGTGCGGTGACGGCGCGACCCGGTCGAAGCTGATCGGGCGGGGGCGCGCTCGATGTCCGCCCCGATAGTCATTCTTCAACACTTGCCGATACGGTGGCGGCGCAAGGCGGAAGGCTCCGCCGGCTTTCCGGGGGGAAACGCTGCCATGTGCGAGAATTGCGTCGCTCGTCATCTGTTGCCGCGCCCGTCGCGTCGCTCCCTCCTCGGTCTGGGTGCCGCGCTTGCGCTCGCGGGCGGGATGGCCGGCGGCGTCTCGACGGCCTCCGCGCAGACCGCGAGCCCGGCGGATGTGCCGACCGGGGAAGAGGCGTTGAAGCGGCTGATGGCGGGCAATGCCCGCTACGTGGCCAACAAGCCCCGGCATCGGGATTTCTCGGCTGGACGCGCGGCCCGCGCCAGTTCGCAGCATCCCTTCGCCTCGATCGTCGGCTGTGCCGATTCGCGCCTTGCTCCCGAGCTGACCTTCGACCAGAGCGCCGGCGATCTCTTCGTCGTCCGGGTTGCGGGGAATTTCGTCAATGAGGACGGGCTGGCGAGCCTCGAATTCGGCGCGGCCGTCCTGCAGTCGCCCTTGATCCTGGTGCTCGGGCATACGCGCTGCGGCGCGATTTCCGCGACCATCGATGCAGTGAAGAACGGGACGCAATTGCCCGGCCACCTGCCTGCCTTGGTCAATGCGATCCGGCCTGCCGTCATCGAGGCGCAGAAAGCTGGCGCTGCCGATATGCTGGAAGCGGCGACGGAGGCGAATGTCCGGCTCAATGTCGAGCGGCTGAAGACGGCAGCTCCGATCCTTGCCCAGCGCGTCGCTGAGAAGAAGCTGACGGTCGTCGGCGGCGTCTACGACCTCGCCACCGGCAAGGTGAAGCTGATCTGAGGCTCAGGCGGCCCGGGCCAGCCGGTCGAGTGCTGCCGTCGGATCGATGCGACCGTCATAGAGGGCCCGGCCCGTGATCGCGCCTTCGAGGATCGCGGCGTCATCAGCGCAAAGGCGCTCGATATCGGCCATGGAGGCGAGACCCCCCGAGGCGATCACCGGGATCGAAACCGCCTTCGCCAGCGCGATCGTGCCGTCCCAGTTGATGCCCTGGAGCATGCCGTCGCGGGCGATGTCGGTGTAGACGATCGCGGCCACGCCGGCATCCTCGAAGCGCTTGCCGAGATCGGCCGCCGCCAATGTCGAGGTCTCGGCCCAGCCTTCCACGGCCACGAAGCCGTCGCGCGCGTCGATGCCGACCGCGACCTTGCCCGGAAACGCCTTTGCCGCCTCGCGCACGAAACCGGGATCGCGCACCGCCGCCGTGCCGATGATGACTCGGGCGATGCCCTTGTCGAGCCAGCCGGCGACCGTCTTCATGTCACGGATGCCGCCGCCGAGCTGCACGGGAAAGGCGACGCGCTTCAGGATGGCTTCGACCGCCGCCGCGTTCATCGGCTTGCCGGCGAAGGCGCCGTCGAGATCGACGACATGCAGCCACTGGAAGCCCTGGGCCTCGAAGGTCGCAGCCTGCGCGGCCGGGTCGTCGTTGAAGATCGTGGCCTGCGCCATGTCGCCCTGCTTCAGGCGGACGCAGCGGCCTTCCTTGAGATCGATCGCGGGAAAGAGGATCACGGCTTCCAGCTCAGGAAATTGGCGATGAGCTTGAGGCCGAGCGCCTGGCTCTTCTCGGGGTGGAACTGCGTGCCCGCGACGTTGCCATGCGCAACCATTGCGGTCACCGGGCCGCCATGGTCGGTCAGTGCGACCACGTCCTGCGCCCGTTCCGGCGTCAGCGCATAGGAATGGACGAAATAGGCATGTAGTCCCTGCGGGCCGGTCTCGATGCCGGCGAGCAGCGGGTGCTCGTTCTGCCGGTGCAGCGTGTTCCAGCCCATATGCGGGATCTTGAGGCTCTCGTCGCGCGGCTTGATCAGGGCGACATCGCCCGGAATCCAGCCGAGCCCCTCGGTTATCGTGTATTCGAGTCCGCGCGAGGCGAGGAGCTGCATGCCGACGCAAATGCCGAGGAAGGGTCGGCCCTTGCCCCGCACCACCTCTTCCAGCGTCTCGACCATGCCGGGAACGGCGTCGAGCCCGCGCCGGCAATCGGCGAAGGCTCCGACGCCCGGCAGCACGATGCGGTCGGCCGCACGCACGACATCGGTGTTGCTGGTGACGTGGATGGTCGAAGGGATGCCGGCCTCGTTGGCCGCCCGCTCGAACGCCTTGGCGGCCGAGTGCAGGTTGCCCGAGCCGTAATCGATGATCGCGACGGACTGGCTCATCGTCCCTGCGCCTCCGGGAAGAGGCCGATGATCGGCAGAGCGCCGCTCGGTCGTACTGCCGTGGCGGGCGTTACGGTTGCGATCCGCGGCGCGACGGGCTCATCGGCGAGCGCGCGTTCGAAATAGCGGCGCTCGGCCTCGGCCAGTGAGCGCGCCTCGACGACATCCGCCAGGCGCCAGCCCTTGCGGGTGAGCTTGCGGATGACGAGGTTGCGCCCCTCGACGCCGAGGAAGAACGCGATCGTCCAGTAGATCAGCCCGAGCGCGGTCGGGTGGAAGCCGAAGCGCGTCTGGAGAAAGAAGATCGCAGCCCAGGCCAACACGAGCAGCAATGTCGCCAGCCAGAGCCGTTGGCCGAGCAGCCAGAGTCCGTGAAGCAGGAACGCGCCCCAGGAGAAGCTGTCGGGAACGAGGCGTGCCCGCTCGACCGCTTCGCTCTCGCCGCCTTCGGCCGAGGGCGGCGTCATCACCGTGTAGAATGCCATCCTCGCCTCCTCAGAGCGCGCCCTTGGTCGAGGGCACGCGGCCGCCTTCGCGCGGATCGACCTCGAGCGCCTGCCTCAGCGCCCGCGCCAGCCCCTTGAAGCAGCTCTCGGCGATATGGTGGGCATTGTCGCCATAGAGCGTCTCGACATGCAGCGTGATGCCGGCATTCATCGCGAAGGCCTGGAAGAATTCGCGCACCAGCTCGGTGTCGAAGGTTCCGATCTTCTGCGCCTTGAACTCGGTGCGGAACACCAGGAACGGCCGGCCGGAGACATCGAGCGCGACGCGGGTCAGCGTCTCGTCCATCGGCAGGTGGACGTCGGCATAGCGGCGGATGCCCTTCTTGTCGCCGAGCGCCTGCCTGAGAGCCTCGCCGAGCGCGATACCGGCATCCTCGACAGAGTGGTGGTCGTCGATATGGGTGTCGCCCTTCACCTTGACCGTGAGGTCGATCAGCGAATGGCGGGCGAACAGGTCGAGCATATGGTCGAAGAAGCCGACGCCGGTGGCGATCTCGGCCTTGCCGGTACCGTCGATCGTGAGCGAGACCGCGATATCGGTCTCGTTGGTGCGACGCTTCACTTCGCCCGAACGCATGCTGGCCTCTCAGGGCAGGCTGGAAAACGGCTTCGCTTTAGCAGGGGCAAGCGGGGATGGCCACAGGCGCGGTGCCCCGGCTGTCACACGCGTCATGCTCGGGCCTGACCCGAGCATCTCGTGACGGATGAGGCTCCTGCGCTGCGTCCTTCCAGAGATTCTCGGGTCTGCGCTGCGCTTCGCCCGAGAATGACGGCTGGCGTCTTACACCTTCGCCAGCGCCCGCTCCAGATCGGCGATCAGATCGTCGGCATGCTCCAGCCCGATCGAGAGGCGGATCATGCCGTCGGTGACGCCCATATCGGCCCGGACTTCCGGGCTGAAGCGCTGGTGCGTCGTCGTCGCGGGATGGACGATCAGGCTCTTGGCGTCACCCAGATTGTTCGAGATGCGGATCAGCTTGCAGGCGTTGAGCAGGCGATAGGCGGCGTCCTTGCCGCCGGGCACCTCAAAGGCGATCAGCGTCGAGGGGCCGCTCATCTGGCGTGCGATGATCGCGGCCTGCGGATGGCTGTCATGGCCGCAGAAGATGACCTTTGAGGGCTTCGCGTGAGCGGCGAGCCAATCCGCGACCTTGGTCGCATTCTCCGCCTGCTTGGCAACGCGCAGCGGCAGCGTCTCCAGCGCCTTCAGCATCACCCAGGCGTTGAAAGGCGAGATCGCCGGGCCGGTCTGGCGCAGGAAGGTCTGGATATCGCCCTCGATCAGCGCCTTCGAGCCGACGATCAGGCCGCCGAGGCAGCGCCCCTGCCCGTCGATATGCTTGGTGGCGGAATAGACGACGAGATCCGCCCCGAGCTCGAGCGGGCGCTGGAAGAGCGGCGTCGCGAAGACGTTGTCGACGACGAGCGTTGCGCCCGCTGCCTTCGCGATCTCGGCGACGGCGGCGATGTCGATGATCTCCAGCGTCGGGTTCGACGGACTTTCAAGGAAGAGGACTTTGGTGTTCGGCCGGATCGCCTTGCGCCAGGCCGCGAGATCGGTGCCGTCGACCAGCGTCGACGCGACGCCGTAGCGCGGCAGATGGTCCTCGACGACGTAGCGACAGGAGCCGAAGAGCGCGCGCGCCGCCACGACATGGTCGCCGGCGCGGACCTGCGCCATCACGGCGGCGGTGACCGCGGCCATGCCGGTCGCGGTGGCGCGGCAGGCCTCGGCGCCCTCGAAGGCCGCCATGCGGCCTTCCAGCATCGCGACGGTGGGATTGGAGAAGCGGGCATATTGGAAGCCCGGATCCTTGTTCAGGAAGCGCGCCTCGCATTGCTCGGCGCTGTCATAGACATGGCCCTGCGTCAGGAACAGCGCCTCGGAGGTCTCGCCGAACTGCGAGCGCATGGTGCCGGCATGGACCAGACGCGTCTCGGGATGCAGCTTCGCTGCGGCGTTGTCCGATGTCGACATGATCAGCCTCAATCCGTTCTTTATAACGGACAGAGCCAGTAGCAGCTTCCATTCTGTTCGTAAAGAAGAACAGAAATTCCTTTTCGGGAAACGCGCGGCGCGGCAATCCTTCCGCCGGGTTCAGCTCCTGCGTTCGGCAGGCCGTCCGAGCGGCTTGAGGAAGCCGGCGAGATCCGTCGTGACATGGTGGACATGGCCGGCTTCGACCGCGACCTGCTCCCAGGCCTCGCGGAAGGGGTCGGGCGTCCGCGGCACGATCAGCACGGTCTTCATGCCGAGCGCGCTCGGGACGACGAGATTCTTCTCGATGTCCTCGAACATCGCCGCCCGCCCGGGATCGACCGAGTGCTTGGCCAGGAAATTCTCATAGGTCGCGCGTTCGGGCTTGGGCAGGAAGCCGGCCTGCACGATGTCGAAGATATCCTCGAAATGGTGGAGGATGCCGAGCTTGCCGGCGACGTTCTCGGCATGGCCGCGCGAGCCATTGGTCAGGATCAGCTTGCGGCCGGGCAGAGCGGCGATGGCCTCGCCCAGTTCCGGGTTGGGGTCGAGCAGCGACAGGTCGATCTGGTGGGCGAAGTCGAGGAAGTCGTCGGGGTCGACGCCATGCTCCTCCATCAGCCCCTTCAGCGTCGTGCCGTAGCGCTGGTAGTAGTATTTCTGCAGGGCCCGTGACGAAAGGCCGTCGAGGCCGAACAGCTCCGCCAGGAACAGGGTGATGCGCTCGTCGACCTGCGGCCAGACCTTGGCCTCGTGCGAATAGAGCGTGTTGTCGAGGTCGAAGACCCAGTGATCGACATGCGCGAAGCCTTCCGCCGTCAGGGGCGGGGTCGCGACCGGGATGTCAGGAAGTGTTTTCATCGGACTCCGAGATGTGGCGAGCCGGAGTCTGCGCTGCAAGTCCTTGGCCAAGGCTTAATCGCGAGCGCGCTCGACACCCTCCACCCCATCATTCCGGACAAGTCGCGGTAGCGGCGCTGATCCGGAATCCATCATAAGGCTCGGTGCTCTACGATGGATTCCGGGTCTCCGCTGCGCTCCGCCCGGAATGACGGGCTGGAGTCGTGACGTCACCGCCGGATGATCGTGCCGGCGCCGGTATCGGTGAAGAGCTCGATCAGTGCCGCATGCGGCACCTTGCCGTCGAGGATGACCACGGCCTCGACGCCCTTCTCCAGCGCGTAGATGCAGGTCTCGATTTTCGGGATCATGCCGCCCGAGATCGTGCCGTCCGCGATCAGGTGGCGGCATTCCTCGACCGTCAGCTCCGGGATGAGCTGCTTGTCCTTGTTGAGGACGCCCGGCACGTCGGTGAGCAGCAGCAGGCGCTTGGCGTTGAGCGCCCCCGCAATGGCGCCGGCGAAGGTGTCGGCGTTGACGTTGTAGGTTTGCCCGTCGGCGGCGGCGCAGACTGGCGCCAGAACCGGGATCAGCTCGGCCTTCAGCACCGCGTCGAGCACGGTCGTGTTGACCTTCTCGGGCTCGCCGACGAAGCCGAGGTCGAGCACCTCCTCGATCTTGGAATCGGGATCGACGATGGTGCGGGTCACCTTGCGGGCGGTGACCATGTTGCCGTCCTTGCCGCAGAGTCCGATGGCGCGCCCGCCTTCGCGGGTGATGTAGCCGACGATCTCCTTGTTGACCGAGCCGGCGAGGACCATCTCGACGACCTCGACCGTGGCCTCGTCGGTGACGCGCAGGCCCTGCCGGAACTCGGACTGGATGCCGAGCTTCTTCAGCATCGCCGCGATCTGCGGCCCGCCGCCATGGCAGACGACCGGCTTCAGGCCGGACTGCTCGAGCAGCACGATGTCCTCGGCGAAATCCTCGGCGGTGGCCGCGTCGCCCATGGCGTTGCCGCCATATTTGATGACGATGACCTCCTGGTCGTAGCGCTGCATATGCGGCAGCGCCTGCACGAGCAGCTCGGCGGATTGCGACGGCGTCAGAAGGGGGTGGTCGGTCATTCGGGCAGGCTCCGCACGGCCGCGAGGAAGGTGCGGCGCGCTTCTACCCGAAGTTTCCCGGCGGCGGAAGGATGCTTGACGTCGTTCAGTCGCGCTTCGCCATCACGGTCGCGACGGCAAGCCCGAGCCAGCCGCCCAGCATGAACCAGCCGCCGATCGGCGCGGCGCGCGGGAACAGCGCCTCGTTGGCGAAGCCGCGGCGCGCCAGATCGGCCGCGAAGAGAGTGGCGCCCAGGATCAAGGCCGACAGCGCGATCCGGGCGAGCGCGTCATGGAGATAGCCGCCCTTGCGGGCAACCGTCGCTCCGAACACGATGGGAGCGTGGACCAGCAGGATCTGCCCGGCGGTCTGGACATTGGCCGTGCCGGTGATGTGCGCGGCGGCGGCGAGCAGCGCCACGCCGGCGACCCCCATCAGGGCGGCGAGGAAGAGGTGAATGCGCGTGGCGGTCATCGGGACTCGCTGTCGTCGGTTCGCTCGGTTGCTGTCATGGCGCATCGGCCGGCAGCGATCCATCGGCTTTGGCTCCGATGCCGCGCGACATGGTGAAGCGCTGCGACCCGTCCGTCAGCTCTGCACGCGCAAGGTCCTGATGAATTCCGCCAGCGGGTGGATGCCCGGCGTTTCCGGCAGCAGGGGCTCGAGCGCATCGGCAATGGCCGGATAATCCTCCGGCGAGAGCGTCCGCAAGCTGGAGGAGACTTTGTTGTAGCTTGCCGAGCCGCGGCTCGCGATCGAGCGATTGATGACGAAGGTCTCCACCGCCCCGTCCAGCCGTTCGACGAAAAGGGCGAGCGAGCCGCCATCGGCGGCTGCGGCGCTGTCCGAAACGGATGTGAACATCGACCCTCCGACGGCTTCTTCTGCGGAGCTCGACCCGGCCTATGACCGTTCGGACAGCACGCGCGCGATGGTGGCGCGCAATTCGGGAATGCCGAGCCCCTTTTCGCTCGAGGTCAGCAGCACCTCGGGATAGGCGGCGGGGCGGCGCTTGATCTCGTCATAGGTCGCTTCCGCCATGAACTGCTGCTCGGCGGGCTTCAGCGCATCGCCCTTGGTCAGCACGACCTGATAGGACACGGCGGCCTTGTCGAGCGTCTCAAGCACGGCGCCGTCGACATCCTTGATGCCGTGGCGGGCGTCGATCAGCACATAGACGCGCATTAGGTTCGAGCGTCCGCGCAGATAATCGTGGATCAGCCGGGTCCAGGCCGCGACCTTCTCCTTGCCGACGGCGGCATAGCCATAGCCGGGCATGTCGACGATGGTCAGCCGCTCGTCATGATCGACCTGGCGGAAGAAGTTGAGCTGCTGCGTCCGGCCCGGCGTATGCGAGGTGCGCGCCAGCGCGTTGCGCCGCGTCAGCGCGTTGATCAGGCTCGATTTGCCGACATTGGAGCGGCCGGCGAAGGCGATCTCCTGCCCCACCATCGGCGGCAGGTCGTCGATCTTGGTCGAGGCCCAGACGAAGTCCCACGGGCCCTCGAAGAGCTTGCGGGCGGATTCGATCTCGTCCTCGGCGAACGGCTTGGTCGTGCTGGATGTCATGGCCCCTGCCTACACGGCCGCGCGCAGCGCGTCGATGTCCGCGCCCTGGATCGCGTCGACGTTGCGGCCGATCTTCGCCGCATCCCAGTCCCACCAGCGGATCGTCAGCAGTTCCGCGACGATCTCGGGCGGAAAGCGCATCTTGACGATTGCTGCTGGATTGCCGGCGACGACCGCATAATCGGGCACGTCCTTCGTCACCTGCGCCCGCGTGCCGATGATCGCGCCGTCGCCGATCGTCACGCCCGGCATGAGCACCGCCTCGCGCCCGATCCAGACATCGTTGCCGATCACCATGTCGCCGCGACTGTTGGGGCCGGGACGCTTCAGCGCCGCGGGATCGCCGAGGCCGAACATCTGGAAGGGGAAGGTCGAGAAGCCGCCGAGCGGATGGTTGGCGCCGTTCATGATGAATTGCGCGGCCTGGGCGATCGCCACGAATTTCCCGATGATCAGCCGGTCGCCGATGAAGTCGAAATGGTAGCGCACGCAGCGCGCGACGAAGTGCTCCGGCCCGCGCGAGTCGTCATAATAGCTGTAGTCGCCGACCGCGATCAGCGGATGGTCGACGATCGCTTTCAGGAAGGCCGTGCCCTTCCAGCCGGGAATGGGATGGCGCGTGGTCGGATCGGGCAAAGGCATCGCGCGGGCTCGCCGAAAAAGGCGAAGGGCGGGAAACCCGCCCTTCGCTGTCTCACTTCTTGTTGCCGTTGGCAGGCTTTGGCGGTGCGGGCACGGCGGGTGTGGTCGCCGGCTTCTTGCCGAACATGCCCTTGAGGTTGTCGAATAACTCGATCTTCACCCCGTTCTTGCGCATGATGAAGCCCTGCTGGGTCACCGAGAGCAGGTTGTTCCAGCTCCAGTAGATCACCAGGCCGGCCGGGAACGAGCCGAGCAGGAAGGTGAAGAACACCGGCATCCAGGTGAACATCATCTTCTGCACCGGGTCCGGCGGCTCCGGGTTCATCTTCATCTGGATGAACATCGTGATGCCCATGATGATCGGCCACAGGCCGAGATGCAGCATGGCGGGCGGCGTGAACGGCAGGGCGCCGAACAGGTTGAACAGGTTGGTCGGGTCCGGCGCCGCGAGGTCGTGGATCCAGCCGAAGAACGGCGCGTGCCGCATCTCGATGGTGATGAACAGGATCTTGTAGAGCGCGAAGAACACCGGGATCTGCAGCAGCACCGGCCAGCAGCCGGCGACCGGGTTGATCTTCTGCGTCTTGTAGAGCTCCATCAGAGCCTGCTGCTGCTTCATCTTGTCGTCCGCGTAGCGTTCGCGGATCGCCGTCATCTCCGGCTGCATCGCCTTCATCTTCGCCATCGAGGCGTAGGACTTGTTGGCGAGCGGGAAGAACAGCGTCTTGAGCAGCACCGTGACGATCAGGATCGCCACGCCGAAATTGCCGACATGCTTGTAGATCCAGTCGAGCACGACGAAGAGCGGCTTGGTGAAGAAATAGAACCAGCCCCAGTCGATCAGCAGGTCGAAGCGCTTGATCTGCTGGCTTTCCTCATAGCCGTTGATCGCCGCGACCTCCTTGGCGCCGGCGAAGAGCCGGGACTGCGAGGCGGTCGAGGCGCCGGGGGCGACAGTGACGCCTTCGCCGAGGAAATCGGCCTGATAGGTCCGTTCCGTGCCGGTCTGGACCGAGGAGAAGCGGCCTTCATATTTGCGCTGCTGGTCCGGGATGACGGTCGCGGCCCAGTACTTGTCGGTGATGCCGACCCAGCCGCCGACAGCATCCTTCCAGGTCCGGCCGACGGTGCCGGGCGCCAGCGCCGGCTCCTTGTCGAGCTTGTCGTAGGTCCATTCCTGCAGGCCGTTCTGCTCGCCGAGATAGCCGACGAGGCCCTCATGCAGCACGTAATAGCCGAGCGTGTGCGGCTTGCCCTGCCGGACGACCTGTCCGTAGGGGAAGAGGGTGGCTGCCGCCGAGCCCTTGTTCTCGACCTCGTCGCGGATCGTGAAAATGGCGTTGTCGTCGACGCTGAGGATGCGCTTGAAGGTCAGGCCCTGGCCGTTGTCCCAGGAGAGCGTCACCGGCTTGGCCGGGGTCAGCGTCTGGTTGTCGGCCGTCCAGACGGTCTTGGCATTCGGAACGGTGACAGTGCTGCCGGGCGCCGCGACCCAGCCGAAATCCGAATAATAGGCTTCCGGCCCGCCGGCCGGCGAGAGCAGGACGATGATCGGGCTCTTGGGGTCGACCGTCTCGTGATAGGCCTTGAGCGAGACGTCGTCGATGCGCCCGCCCGCGAGCGAAATCGAACCGGCGATCTTCGGCGTGTCGATCTTGATGCGCGGGCTCGCGGCGAGCGCCTGCTCGCGCGTGCCGGCGATCTGCGTCCCGGCGGCGCCGGGCACGGTGCCAGGAGCGGCCGAGCCGGGGGGCGCTGCGGTCGCGGCGGGATTGGCGGCGCCGGCCGGAGCGGACTGGCTCTGCGTCTGCTGGTTCTGCCGGGCGATCTCCTGCTGCCTGTCCATCTGCGGCTTGGCATAGAAGAACTGCCAGCCAAGCAGAATGACCACGGACAGGACGATCGCGAGAAGCAGATTGCGGTTGTCTTCTTTCATCATGATCGGAAACGGGTCTCGCTCGGGTCCGGCTGGTTCAGGCGGAAGAAACGGAAGACGAAGGCGGCGTGCCGCGCGCAGTGCCTGCACGGCGCCGGTCGGCCTGCGGCTTTTGCGGCCTTGCCCTGTCGATGGCAATAGAAAGATCGGCGACCAGATGCCCGAAATCGGCGCCGAGCACCTCGGCGCGGGCGATAATCACGACATCGCAGGGGCGGTCGGTCTGCGCGGCGAGCGCTTTTGCCGCAGCTGCGCGCAGGCGGCGGCGGATCCGGTTGCGCTTCACGGCATTGCCGGTCTTGCGCGAGGCGGTGAGGCCGAGGCGCAGGCCGCGGGCCGCTTTGCCGTCCCGTCCATCCTCAGCCGCGGCGTCGCGCACCTGCACGGTGAAGACGGACGAACGAAAACGGCGGCCGTGCTCGGCCGCCGCGAGAAATTCCTTGCGTTGCGTCAGACGGGCGAGGCGCATGGCGGTTGGCCAGTCTTCCGGAACGGGCGCGTGATCGTCACGCGCCGCTGTCGTCAGGCCGACAGGCGCTTGCGGCCATGCGCGCGGCGGGCGGCGATGACCTTGCGGCCACCCTTGGTCGCCATGCGGGCGCGATAGCCGTGGCGGCGCTTGCGAACCAGCTTGCTGGGTTGATAGGTTCTCTTCACGGTCCGTCTCCGGGGGCCTTGGTCAGCGCGACGACTGCGGCTTTCCGGGGAAAGCGTGGCCGATCGAGCCTGTCATGCAATAGGGTTCGGCGCCGCCCTGAGGCTGCGCAGGTCGCGGGCTTATGACGGATGGGCGACACCGAGTCAATGCCGAATGATCCGTGAAACGGCTGTCTGCGAAGAAGCTTTGCGGATCATTCAACGCGGTTTGCGCCTCGCGCCCTGCCGGACGCTGAACGCCAGGATCAGGATCGAGCCCGCCGTCAGCACCGCGGCGATCCCGGACGCGGGGCCGTGCAGGCCGAACGCCAGCACGGTGCAGAACGCGACCAGCGCGAGAATGGCGAGCGCGAGCCGCCCGTCATCGACGAACAGCGCGGCAATTTCGCGCAGGATCATGGCGATGGTTTTCATGCCGTCATCTCCACGGAACGCTTGCGAAAGGCCGCGACGAGGGTGAGCGCGCTGGCAAGCAGCAGCGCCGCCAGCGCAGGGATCGCCAGATCGGCGCCGGGCCAGCTCACGCCGAGCCCCTCGCCCGTCCAATAGATGCCGAAGGCCGAGATCATCACGCCGACCGCGAATTTCAGGGTGTTCTCGGGAACGCGGGCGAGCGGCTTGCGCAGGATGAGGCCGAGCGCGAGCACGAGCGCGCAGGCCGCCAGGGCTCCGAGGCTGGCGGGCCAGAGCAGACCCCGGCCGGCGCCGACGGCCAAGACGATGAAGACGACCTCGATGCCTTCGAGCATCACCGCCTTGAAGGCGGTGAGCCCGGCCAGCCAGTTGCGGCGGCTCGCCGTTCCGCTGTCGCCGGCTTGCAAGGCCCCGGTTTCCTTGGCGAAAGCCGCGTCCTCGTCATGGAGCGCGATGAAGCCGGCGGCCCGCAGGATGGCCTTTCTGAGCCAGCGCAGGCCGAACATCATCAGCAGCACGCCGATGACGAGCTGCAGGGCCTGCAGCGGGATCAGCGTCAGGGCCGGGCCGAGCAGCAGCACCAGCAGGGCTAGCGCAACCAGCGCGCAGCCCGTGCCGATCAGCGCCGGCCGCCAGCCGCGCACGGTGCCGACGGCCAGCACGATGGTGAAGGCCTCGACGACCTCGACCAGCGAGGCGAGGAAGGCGGCGGAGAGAGCCGGGGCAGCCATGGTCCAGGTCACGGGAAACCTCGCGTGAACGATCGAGCTTGCAGGCGACAGCGGCAGCTTTTGCTGTCACGATGGCAGCGGCATCAAACGACTTTGATGCTATTGTATTTGTAACAGCGGTAACATTCAAGGAGTTCCATGGCGTCGCTCGAATGGTTGCTGTTGACCTACAAGGTCCCGGCCGAGCCGGCGCGCAAGCGCGTCTCGATCTGGCGCAAGCTCAAGGGGATGGGCGCGGTCTATCTGCAGGGCGGCGTCTGCCTGCTGCCGAAGACGGACGACCATCTGCGGCGGCTCAAGATGCTCGAGAACGAGATCGCCGAGGCCGAGGGCGAGGCGCTGCTGCTGGCGACGGTCGGCCTCGACCAGAAGCAGCAGGAGAAGGTCGTCGCGCGCTTCAACGCCGACCGTGACGACGAGTACAAGGAGTTCATCGAGAAATGCCTCGCCTTCGAGGCCGAGATCGACGACGAGACGCGCAACGCGCATTTCACCTTCGCCGAGCTCGAGGAGAACGAGCAGGAGCTGATGAAATTCCGCAACTGGATCGAGAAGATCCGCAAGCTCGATTTCTACGGCGCCCCCCGTGCCGGGGAGGCGGCCGAGCGCCTTCAACGCTCGGAAGCGATCCTTGACGCCTATGCGCATAACGTCTTCGCGGCGCAGGAGGAAAACCGCCCGCCCGAGGCGGCGAAGCGATCCTGAGGGCGCGGATCTCTCGCCGGCAGGCTTGCGCTTCGCACGGACATCCCCGATATAGCGCCCGGGAGGTTGGCGAGGGACGTCTCACTCGCCAACCGGGTCAGGTCCGGAAGGAAGCAGCCCTAACGAGACCGAACGGGTCTTCGTCCAGCCTCCCACCTCATGCGAGTCGCGTGTAACCGGGCCTTCTGGCCCGCGGCGGCATTGACCCTCGCCTCCCGATTGGCGAAACCAGTTTTCATGACCGACGAGATCGACGCCGCCACCGCAGACGAGCCGGGCTTCGCCGGCTTCGACCCCGCGCCTGTGCCGGCCGTCGCGGCGCCGACGCCCTATCGCGTGCTGGCCCGCAAATACCGCCCGGCCCATTTCGGCGATTTGATCGGCCAGGATGCGATGGTGCGCACCCTGACCAATGCCTTCGCGGCGGGGCGCATTCCGCAGGCCTGGATGCTGACCGGGGTGCGCGGCGTCGGCAAGACCACGACCGCGCGCATCCTCGCCCGCGCCCTCAACTTCCAGACGGCCGATGGCGGCGGCGCGCCGACCACCGATCTGCGCGAGTTCGGCATCCATTGCCGCGACATCATCGAGGGCCGGCACATCGACGTGATGGAGCTCGATGCCGCCTCGAACAACGGCGTCGAGAATGTCCGCCAGCTCATCGAGGGCATCCAGTACGCGCCGGTCTCCGGCCGCTACAAGGTCTACATCATCGACGAAGTCCATATGATGTCGACGGCCGCCTTCAACGCGCTCCTCAAGACGCTGGAGGAGCCGCCGGCCCACGCGAAATTCATCTTCGCGACCACCGAGATCCGCAAGGTGCCGATCACGGTGCTGTCGCGCTGCCAGCGCTTCGATCTGCGCCGTGTCGAATCCGACGTGCTGGTGAACCATCTCTCAGGCATCTGCCGTACCGAGAGCGTCGAGGCCGAGGATGAGGCGCTTGCCGCCGTCGCCCGCGCCGCCGAGGGTTCGGTGCGCGATTCGCTCTCGATCCTCGACCAGGCCATCGCCCATGCGGCGGGCCGGATCACGCTCGACGACATCCGCTCCATGCTCGGCCTCGCCGACCGGGCGCGCGTCATCGATCTGTTCGAGTCGGTGATGAAGGGCGACATCGCCGCTGCGCTCGGCGAATTGCGCGCGCAATACGATGCCGGCGCCGATCCGGTCGTGGTGTTGAACGACCTCGCCGAATTCACCCATCTCGTCACCCGCCTCAAGCTCGTGCCGGACGCCGTGAAGGACGCGACGCTCGCCCAGGCCGAGCGCGTGCGCGGCGGCGACTTCGCCCAGCGTCTCTCGCTGCGCGTGCTCGCCCGCACCTGGCAGATGCTGCTCAAGGGCATTGCCGAGGTGAAGCAGGCCGACCGGCCGGTAATGGCAGCGGAAATGGTGCTGGTGCGCCTCGCCCATGCCGCCGACCTGCCGACGCCGGACGAAGCCTTGAAGATGCTGCGCGACGGCGCGGGCGCCATCCCCGGCGGCAATGGCCAAGGAAACGGCCATGGTGGCGGCGCGCCGCGTCCGCCCTCCGGCGGCGGCAACACCGCGCTGGCCGCACGCCCGATCCTCGCCAGCGCCAATCCGGCGCCTGTCGCCGCACCGCGCGCCGTGGCGGCCCCGCAGGCGATCGTCGCCTCGATCGAGGATGTGGTGGCGCTGGCCTCCCAGCATCGCGAGATCACCCTGAAGATCGCGCTCGAGCGCGATATCCGCCCGGTGCGCTTCGAACCCGGTCGCATCGAGTTCTCGCTGGTCGAGGGCGCCTCGCGCACGCTGGCGCAGGATCTCTCGCGCAAGCTCAAGGAATGGACCGGCCAGACCTGGATGGTCGCGGTCGTCAACGCCGAGGGCGGCGCGACGATGCGCGAGCAGGCCATCGCCGCCAAGGATCAGCGCGAGAGCGATGCCGCCGCGCATCCCTCCGTCAAGGCGGTGCTGGAGCGCTTTCCCGGCGCGCGCATCGTCGATGTCCGCGATCCGCGCGCCGTCGAGGCGGCCGAGAATTCCGCAGCGCCGGCCGGCGACGAATACCTGCCCGATGCCGAACCGCTCTTCGACGATGCCGAGCCGGATTTCGACGGCATCGACTTCTGATCACGATCGTTTGCAGTTTCCCGAGGAGGATTTCCGATGCGCGACATGATGGGTCTGATGAAGCAGGCTCAGCAGATGCAGCAGAAGATGGCCGACATGCAGGCCGAGCTCGAGACCATCGAGGTCGAGGGCGCGGCCGGTGGCGGCATGGTCACGGTGACGATGACGGCCAAGGGCGCGCTCAGGAGCGTGAAGATTGACCCCAGCCTGATGGTGCCGGACGAGCGCGAGATCCTGGAGGACCTCATCGTCGCGGCAGCCGGCGATGCCCGCGGCCGCGCCGAGCGCGTCATGCAGGAGCGCATGGCCGAGGTCACCAAGGGCCTGCCGATCCCGCCGGGCATGAAGCTGTTCTGATTTCATATCCGCACGGGTCATCCCGGCCGAAGCGAAACGCAGAGCCGGGATCCATGCCTGAACCGTTCCGGCATGAATCCCGGGTCTCCCTGCGGTCGCCCGGGATGACGCCTCCCTTCTTCTGAGAAGCAGCATGTCCCGCGCCATTGCCGGTCCCGAGATCGAAAGGCTGATCCAGCTTCTGGCCAAGCTGCCGGGGCTCGGGCCGCGCTCGGCCCGGCGCGCGGCGCTGCATCTGGTCAAGAAGCGCGAGCAATTGCTCGGCCCGCTCTCCGAGGCGATGGCGGTGGCGCGCGAACGCATCGTCGTCTGCTCGACCTGCGGCAATGTCGATACCAGGGACCCTTGCGGGCTCTGCAGCGATCCGCGCCGCGACGACAGCCTGATCGTCGTCGTCGCCGATATCTCGGATCTCTGGGCGCTGGAGCGTTCGGGCGCGGTCTCCGGCCGCTATCATGTGCTGGGCGGCGTGCTTTCGGCGCTCGATGGCGTCCGGCCGGAGCATCTCTCGCTCGACGCCCTGGTGGCGCGGGCCTCCGATCCGGCGGTGAAGGAGGTCATCCTCGCGCTCAACGCGACGGTCGACGGCCAGACCACGGCGCATTTCATCACCGATCTCATGGCGCATCTGCCGGTCAAGGTGACGAAGCTCGCCCATGGCGTGCCGGTCGGCGGCGAGCTCGACTATCTCGACGACGGCACATTGGCCGCCGCCATCCGCCAGCGCACGGGGTTTTGAGCAGATCCGCACCACATGTCATTCCGGATCGGCGCTGCTTCGCCACTTGTCCGGAATGACGTGTTGGGGACGCTCAGAACTTGTAGGCGATGCTGGCGCGGGCGCTGTGCGTGGTCAGTTCCTGCTCGCCGCTCAGGCCGGGGATGGCGCCCGAGGTCGCGAAGCGGTTCTTGCCGAAATCGGTGTAGCGGTATTCGGCGCCGAGGATCAGGTTGTCGGTGAAGGCGAAGTTCACGCCGGCGCCCACATTCCAGCCGGTCCGCGTGCTGCTCAGCCGCTCCCCGAAGCCAGCCGGGTCGAAGACGCGGCGTTCGAATTCGCTGAAGGAGGCGCCGCCGGTGGCGTAGATCATCAGCCGGTCGAAGGCATAGCCGATACGGGCCCGCGCCGAGCCCTGCCAGTTCTGGTCGATGCGCGCGGCGATGCTGATTCCGTCGAAGCGGCTGCGGCTGTTGAGCGCCTCGATGTCGCCCTCGATGCCGAGCACGACGCTGCCGAACTGGTAGTTGAAGCCGGCATGGGCGCCGCCGAAGGCGGAATCATCGTCGGCCCGGAAGCTCGTCGGCGCGAAGGGGCCGACGGACCCGCCGATGCGGACGCGGTTGCTGCCCCAAGAATAGCCGCCCTGCAGGCCGGCATAGAGGCCGGTCCAGGAATAGAAGGCCGGCAGCTCCGGCGCCGGCGGCAGCGCGACGCCGCGGAGATCGGCCGCGCCGGCCGCTCCCGAGAGCAGGATCGCGAGGCTCGTCAGGCCGGCTTTGAGCAGCTTCGTCATCGGGCTTCCGTTGAATCGCAAGCGCCGGCCCATCGAGGGCGGCGCCGGCCGATAACGAAGCATTAAGGTTAACAATCGGCTAAGGCGGCCTTCTCGCCCGCCCTTCAGGGAACAATTGCGGGCCGGGCCTGTTGCCCGCAAGCTGGGCCCGGAGCATTTTCGGCGAAGCGGACGCCGGTTCGCGTGAAGACGATGCGGCAGGACAGAAGACTCTTCGTAACGGAGACCGGACCCCGAGATGGCTTTCCTGAAGCGGATCACCGGCGCGGCGGGCATCGGCGTCGCGCTCGGCTATCTCTCGGGGGTCGTCTCCAGCCGTCGCGTCCGCCGCAGGCGGGAGGCGGCGCGCGGCCGGCTGGCGCGGACGCCGCTGCAGATGACCTGGCTCGGCTGGAAGGATGTGCTGCTGCGCTTCGTCGGCAATGTCGGCGACAACCGGCTGACCTCGCTGGCCGGCGCCGTCGCCTTCTTCACCCTGCTCTCGCTGGTGCCGGCGCTCTCGCTGCTGGTCACGATCTATCGCTATTTCACCGACCCGGCGACGATCGCCGGCCAGCTCGACGCGATCACGGCCATGTTTCCGCAAGCCGCGCGCGAGCTCATTCACGAGCAGGCGATGCGGCTGTCGGGCCAGTCGGGCTTCTCGCTCTCGCTGACCTTCGTGATCAGCTTTCTGGTCGCGACCTGGTCGGCGAATGCGGCGGTGAAGGCGATCTTCGACGCGCTCAACATCATCTATCGCGAGCAGGAGAAGCGCAGCTTCCTCAAGCTCAACGCCGTCTCGCTTTTCACCACGGTGAGCGGCATCGTCCTGCTCGCCTCGGTGCTGGTCATCATCGCGAGCTTGCCGGTGGTCACCGCGCTCTTCCCGTTCCATTCCGAGCTGGAGCGGCTGATCCGGCTGGTGCGCTGGCCTATCTTCCTCGTCGTCGCGATTCTCTCGATCGCTTGCCTGTACTGGATCGGTCCAAGCCGCGAGCGCATGCGCTTCGTCTGGGTGATGCCGGGCGCCGTCGCTGCCGCGCTGCTCTGGGCCGCGGCCTCCTATGCCTTCTCCTGGTATGTCAGCACGCTCGGCAACTACACGGCGGCCTATGGCTCGCTCGCGACCGTCGTCGTCTTCATGACCTGGCTCTGGCTCTCGGCGACGATCGTGCTGGCCGGCGCCGAGCTCAACGCCGAGCTGGAACACCAGACCGCACATGACACCACCGCAGGTCGGGCGAAGCCGCTCGGCGAGCGCGGCGCGACGATGGCCGACCGGGTCGGCCCGCCACGGGCCGGCTGAGGGATGCTCGATCCGGAAACGACCCGCCATGAGGATCTGCGCAGTGGCACCGGCCCCTGGCGCCCGGCCTTGCAGCGCCCGCAGGGGCGCCCGCTCGGGCGTGACATGCGCTGCGACGTCGCCATCGTCGGTGCCGGCATCACCGGCGCCTTCCTCGCCGAGCATCTCACCGCGATCGGGCTCGATGTCGTGGTGATCGATCGGGAGCGCGGAGGGTTCGGCAGCACGGCGGCGTCGACGGCGATGCTGCAATGGGAAATCGATCTGTCCCTGCGCGAGCTCGCCGCGCTCTATGGCTTCGAGCGGGCGGCCGAGATCTATCAGCTGAGCTTCAGGGCCGTCGCGGGACTGGGGGCCCTCGTCGAGAAGCTGGCCCTGCCCTGCAGCTTCGCCCGGCGCGATTCGATCTATCTGGCGGCAGGCAATGTCGGGCCGCGCGAGCTGCGCGATGAAGCCACTCTGCGCGAGAGGGCCGGGTTGCCGGGCAGCTTCGTCGAGCATGCGGCGCTGCTGAACGCGTTCGGCTTCGACCGCGCCGCCGCGATCGTATCGCCCGGTTCGGCCGAGGCCGACCCGCTTTGCCTCTGCCATGGTCTGCTCGCGGCGGCGGCGCGGGCCGGTGCGCGCATGATCCGCGACGAGGCCGTTGCTTACGACGATGCCGGCCGGTCGGTGGCGATCTCGCTCTCCGGCGGCGTCACCGTGGAGGCCGGCCATGTCGTGCTCGCGACGGGTTACGTCATGCCCGATTGCGTGAACGACGATCTGCACAGCACCGCCTCGAGCTGGGCGATCGCAACGGTTCCGCAGTCGCCGCAGGCGCTCTGGCCGGGGCCGGCTCTCGTCTGGGAGGCTTCGGAAGATTATTCCTACTGCCGCACGACCCTGGAGGGACGCATCGTCTTCGGTGGAGAGGATGAGGACTTCGCCGATCCGGACCGCCGCGAAAAGCTCGGCCCGGCCAAGACCGAGGCCCTTCGCGCCCGCCTTCATGCCTTGCTGCCGCAGGCGCGGCTCGATGTGGACTTTGCCTGGTCCGGCGCCTTCGGGCAGACGGCGGACGGCTTGCCGCTGATCGGGCGCGTGCCCGGCCGGCCACGCCTGTTCGCCGCCTATGGCTATGGCGGCAACGGCATCACCTTCAGCTTCCTCGCTTCGAGGCTGCTCGGCGGATTGCTGCGCGGCGGGGAGGAACGCTGGTTTCGCCATTTTGCCATCGATCGCCCGCGCCCGGCCTGAGATCCGCATTCTCACCGGTCTCGTCATTGCGATGGTGCAATCCCGCATTTGCCGACCGGAATGGCGACAAATGCGCCGCGAAGGACCATCTTCCCTGGAAGCGTGGCCTGGCCGCGCAAGGAAGGACAACGACATGCTCGCAGTTCAGGACAAGGCGGGAGCGGCCACGCGGCTCGAAGCTCACGACGCACCCTATCACATCGGCGCGGTGACCTTGCGGGCCCGCGATCTGCCGAAGCTCACGGCTTATTATCGCGATGCCATCGGGCTGAAGCTCCTGCGGGACGCTCCCGGCCTCGCCGAACTCGGCGCTGGCGAAGCCGTTCTGGTCCGCCTCATCGAAGGCGCCGCGCAGCCGACCTCCGCCGCCGGGCTCTTCCATCTCGCGATCCTGCTGCCGTCGCGGCGCGATCTCGCCAACTGGCTGCGCCATGCCGCCACGACCGGCATCCGGCTCGAAGGCGCCTCCGACCATCTCGTCAGCGAAGCGCTCTATCTCTCCGACCCGGAAGGCAACGGCATCGAGATCTATCGCGACCGCCAGCGCCAGGAATGGCCGCGCAAGCCGGATGGCGGCATCGCCATGGCGACCGAGCGGCTCGATCTCGACCGCTTGCTGGCCGAGGCGGCAACCGGCGCCTATGCCGGCATGCCGGAGGGGACGGGCATGGGGCACATCCATCTGCGCGTCGGCGACACGGCCGCCGCCGAGGCGTTCTATCACGGCCTGCTCGGCTTCGATGTGATGGTGCATTATCCGGGCGCGAGCTTCCTCGCCAGCGGCGGCTACCACCATCACATCGCCGGCAATATCTGGGGCAGCCGTGGCGCCGGCCTTCGCGGCGCCGGCGAGGCCGGGCTCGACCGTTTCGAGATCGTGGCGCGCGACACGGCCGATTTCGCGGCCATGCGGGAGCGCATCATCGCGGCCGGTGGCGAAGAGGCTGACGGGGTGCCGTCCATCGCCGACCCCTGGGGCAATCGGCTCGTGCTGACGCGCTGAGCCGGCTCAGCGCGTCAGGAGATGCGAGCGGCGCGTGCCGCCGTTATCGGGCGTGAAGCCGTTCGCTTCCCAGAAGGCCGCGGCGCGTGGATCGGCCGCCCGCAGCGAAAGCCGCGGCGCCAGCTCCAGCCCCTGCTGGATCAGGGCCGTGGCGAGCACCCGGCCGACGCCGGCCGCGCGATGCAGCGGCCGGACATAGACATGCCGCACCCGCAGCAGATCGGGCGCCGGGTCGTAAGGGTCCGGCGTCACCGCGCCGATGCCGGCGAGCTCTCCCTCGCGGTAAGCCGCGAAGGCCGCGAAGCGGTCGTCATCGCTGCCATACTGTCCCGACAGCCACTCCGCGCGCAGCCCCTCGATGAAAGCGAAGCTCTCGGCGCTCGCCTCGCTGCGCAGCGCCTCGAACTCGTCCGGCAGGCTTTCCGCCAGCCGGACGATATGGACGCTGCCTTCGCTCACAGACCCTCGAACAGGGCGCTGGAGATGTAGCGCTCGGCGAAGGAGGGGATGATCACGACGATGGTCTTGCCGGCATTCTCCGGCCGCGCCCCGACTTCAAGCGCCGCCGCGACCGCCGCACCCGACGAGATGCCGGCCGGGATGCCCTCGCTCTTGGCGAGCGCGCGGGCCGTCTCGAAGGCCGTCTGGTTGCCGACGGTGACGACCTCGTCGATCACGGCGCGGTCGAGCACGCCGGGCACGAAGCCGGCGCCGATGCCCTGGATCTTGTGCGGACCGGGCTGGCCGCCGGAGAGGACAGGCGAATCCTCGGGCTCGACCGCGACCATCTTCACGCCCGGCTTGCGCGCCTTGAGCACCTGGCCGACGCCGGTGATGGTGCCGCCGGTGCCGACGCCGGAAATGACGATGTCGACCTGGCCGTTCGTGTCGTTCCAGATCTCCTCGGCCGTCGTCTTGCGGTGGATCTCGGGGTTGTGCGGGTTCTCGAATTGCTGCGGGATGATCGAGCCCGGAATCTCGCTCTTCAGCTCCTCGGCCTTGGCGACGGCGCCGCGCATGCCGCCGGGGCCGGGCGTCAGGACGAGCTCGGCGCCGAGCAAGGCGAGCATCTTGCGCCGCTCCAGCGACATCGTCTCGGGCATGACGAGGATGAGCCGATAACCGCGCGCGGCGGCGACGAAGGCGAGCGCGATGCCGGTATTGCCGGAGGTCGGCTCGATCAGCGTGCCGCCGGGCTTGAGCGCGCCGGAGGCTTCCAGCGCATCGATCATGTTGACGCCGATGCGGTCCTTCACGCTCGAGATCGGGTTGAAGAATTCGAGCTTGGCCAGGATCGTCGCCTTGACGCCACGCTCGGCCGGAAGCCGGTTCAGCTTGACGAGCGGCGTGTCGCCGATGGTGTCGGTGATCGAGTTGTAGATCCGGCCGCGACCGGGGGCCTTGGCGGGGGGCGTCGAGGATTTCTGCGCTGCTTCAGCCATGGGAGACTCCTTGGGTCGGGCCGTTTTGGGATCGGGCCGTTTGGCCGGTGAAGCTAACGTAATTCACACGTTCTGTCGAAGAAAGAGATAAATCACATCTTTATATTGTGAAATCGGGGTGGGACCTGCCATCCGCAGCCGCCGCCCGGTCCAAAGCGCGCCGGCAGAACTCTTCCACAGTGACCTCCTCCAGTGACGACAGGAAGGCGGCTGAGGCGGCCTCGACCTGGGGCGCGATCACATCGTCGATCAGGGCCGAATGCGGCATCGGGCCGAGCGCATCCTCGCCATCGTCCTCCATCGCGGCGCGCACGATGTCACCGGCCGTGATCCTGCGGCGCTCGCGTGCCAGCTCGTAGCCGCCGCGCGGGCCGCGCACGCCTTTGAGGATTCCGGCACGCACCAGCGCCTGCAGCAGCGTCTCGAGATGGCGTGGCGGCAAGGCGTGCCGCGCGGCGAGCAGCTTCGCCGCCACCGGCGAGGGCCGCGCATGCAGTGCGATGTCGACCACCGCGGCGATGGCGAGAAGGCTGCGGCGGGAGAGGAGCATCATGACCGGCCTCCCGGAGCCTCGCCGCCGGCGATGCCCGTCGAGCCGAAGCCGCCGCCCCCTCTTTTCGTGGAAGCCGAGAAGGCTTCGACGACTTTGAAGGTCGGCCGCAGGATGGGCAGGAAGACGAGCTGCGCGATTCTGTCGCCGGGGGTTATTCGAAGCGGCGCGCTCCCCGGCGGCGTTCTCAGCCAGGCGCTGATGAAGATCTGGTTCTGGTAATCCGCGTCGATCGTCCCGACGCTTTGGCCGAGGATGAGGCCCTTCTTGTGGCCCAGCCCAGACCTCGCGAGCAGGAAGGCGGCGACGTTGGGGTCGTTCATCTGGATCGCGATGCCCGAGGGGATCAGGACTGCGTCGGCTTGCGGCTGAAGATCGAGCGGTTCGTCGATGCAGGCGAAAAGGTCGATGCCGGCCGACATGTCCGTTTGATATGTCGGGAGGCCCCAATCGAAGATCCGGTCGTCGAGGACCATCATTTCGAAGCGGGGGCTGTCGTGCAGTGTGCTCAAGATGACCCCTCGCGTCGCGGACGCCCCGTTCTAGGCCGCATGCAGGGCGCTGTTCAACTCCCATTCCGGCCGCTGCTTCAGCTCCCGACATGCCTGCGCCCGACCCATCTGCAGGCCGGGGAATGGGGCCGCTGCGGAGGCGCCTTGACGGGGCTGCCCTGAATCGGGCTCGTGCCCGAACGAGGAGAGGGGACCGGCCGTGCGCGGCCCGGCCCCGGCGTTCCTCGGGGAGGATATCGATCGATGAAGCGCATCGAAGCGTTGGAAGCGACCATCGGCTCGCCGCGGGACTGGCTGGGGCAGGTTCTGATCCCCGGCTGGATCGAGCGGGCCCTGCAGCCGGGCCGCCCGGGCTTCGTCGAGCATTTCGATCCGGCGCAGGCCAGGCACGATGCCGGTGTGGTCAGGACGACGCTGGTCACGGCCCGGCTGACCTATGTGTTCAGCCATGCGCATCTGCTCGACCCTTCCGGTCCGGCGCTCGCCGCAGCGCAGCACGGCTTTGCGTTCCTGCGCGATCGCTGCCGCGACGGGCAGGGCCGGTTCCGCCATGTCGTCGGCGAGGACGGCACGCCGGTCGACGCCCGCACCGATCTCTACGACCTGGCTTTCGTCCTCTTCGCCATGGCCTGGTTTCATCGGGCGACGCGGGACGGGCAGGCGCTCGCCATCGCAGACGAGGTCATCGGCTTCATCGAGCGGGAGATGTCGCATCCGGAGGGCGGCTTCGCCGAGGACACGCTCGGCACGCTGCCCCGCCGACAGAACCCGCATATGCATCTGCTCGAAGCCTTCCACGCGCTTGCCGAGGCCACGGGCGAGAAGCGCTGGCTCGATCGTGCCGGCGATATCGTCCGGCTGGCGCGCGAGCGCATGGTCGACACCGAGACCGGCTCGCTGGGCGAATATTTCACGCAGGACTGGCAACCGGTCCCCGGCGCCGCCGGCGCCTTGCGCGAGCCGGGGCATCATTTCGAATGGACCTGGCTGCTGCTGCATCACTGGCGGCTCACCGGGGATGTGGCGGCGCGCGACCTCGCGGACAGGCTCTACGCCTTCGCCATCCGTCACGGCCTGGATGATGGCGTCGCGGGGCCCGTCGCGGCCTTCGACGGTGTCGACCGGACCGGAAAGCTCGTTGCGCCGACGAAGCTGCTCTGGCCGCAGACCGAGGCGATCAAGGCGTTTCTGGCCCGGATCGAATTGCTCGGCGATGACGACGCGGCCCGGCGCCTCGAACCCCATCTCGACGGTCTGTTCCGCACTTTCGTCGCGCCCGATACGGGGCTCTGGCTCAATCAGGTCACAAGAAGCGGGGCGCCCGCACAGATCGTGATCCCGGTGCGCGTGCTGTATCATCTCGTGCTGGCCCTGGCGGAATGGGACCGTGTGGGCCGCGGAGCTGCGCCGGGTTGACCGGCGCTATGCCCTCGCATCGACGGGCTGGCGGATGAAATGGCCGGGAGCGACCTCCACCAGCGCCGTTGGGACCGCCTGCCAGTCGAGCTTGCGGATCGGGCTCGGCAATTCGTCGATCGCGAGTTCACGGCGTAGCGCGCGGCGGCGCGGATCGGGAACGGGGACTGCCGCCAGCAGCTTGCGCGTATAAGGGTGGCGCGGGTCGGAGAACACCGCCTTGCGCGGGCCGATCTCGACGATCTCTCCGAGATACATCACCGCGACACGATGGCTGACGCGTTCGACCACGGCCATGTCGTGCGAGATGAAGAGATAGGCGAGGCCGAGTTCTGCCTGCAGGTCGAGCATCAGGTTCAGCACCTGTGCCTTCACCGAGACGTCGAGCGCCGAGACCGCCTCGTCCGCCACCACGAGCTTGGGCGAAAGCGCGAGCGCACGCGCGATCGCGATGCGCTGGCGCTGGCCGCCGGAGAATTCATGCGGAAAGCGCACATGCATCTCGGGGGCGAGCCCGACCTTGCGCAGGAGTTCGGCGACGCGCTCGCGGGCTTCGTTTCCCTTGGCGAGCCCGTGCACCAGGATCGGCTCGGCCAAGGCGCTGCCGACGCTCTTGCGTGGATTGAGGCTGGCGAAAGGATCCTGGAAGATCATCTGCATCTCGCGGCGGACATCGCGCAATTCGCTTTTGCCGAGCCCGGTGACGTCGCGCCCGCCGAAGCGGACGGTGCCGAATGAGGGCTCGACCAGCCGCAGGATCGATCGCCCCGTCGTCGACTTGCCGCAGCCGGACTCGCCGACCAGCGCCAGTGTCTCGCCGCGCCGCAGGCTGAAGGAGACGTCTTCGACTGCATGGACTTGGCCACGCAAGCGGCCGAGCAGGCCGCCGCGGATGCCGAAGCGGGTCGTCAGCCCGGAGACTTCGAGCAAGGGCGGTTCGTCGGCCGCGACCGTGTCGGGCTGCTCGACCGGCTTGCCCTCGACCTTGCCGTTATCGGGGTCGATGCGCGGAAAGCGCAGCGGACGGCCATGGCCGGTCATGTCGCCGAGCTTGGGCACCGCCGCGAGCAGCGCCTTGGTGTAGCCGTGGACAGGCGTGTGGAAGACCTGTGAGGCCGGCGCGTCTTCCAGCTTCTTGCCCTTCCACATCACCACGACGCGGTCGGCGATCTCGGCGACGACGCCCATGTCATGGGTGATGAAGAGGACGGACATACCCTCCTCGTCCTGCAGCGTCTTGATCAGCTCCAGGATCTGCGCCTGGATCGTCACGTCGAGCGCGGTCGTCGGCTCGTCGGCGATCAGGAGCTTGGGCTTGCAGGCGAGCGCGGTCGCGATCATCACGCGCTGCCGCATGCCGCCGGAGAGCTGGTGCGGATGATTGTCGAAACGGCTCTTCGCCGAGGGGATGCGCACCTTGTCGAGCATGCGCAGCGCCTCGGCCTTGGCCGCGCCGGCATCGAAGCCGCGATGGTAGCGCAGCGCCTCGGCGATCTGGAAGCCGACGGTCAGCACCGGGTTCAGGCTCGTCATCGGTTCCTGGAAGATCATCGCGACGTCGTTGCCGCGGACCTTGCGCATCTCCTCCTCGCTGAGCGCGAGCAGGTCGCGGCCCTCCAGCGCGACGCGGCCCTGGATGCGGCCATTGGCCGATGAGACCAGCCGCATCACCGAGAGCGCGGTCACGCTCTTGCCCGAACCGGATTCGCCGACGATGGCGACGGTCTCGCCGGGCGCCACGTCGAAGCTCAGGTCCTCGACGGCCCAGCGCCATTCCCCGCCGACGCGGAAGGCGGTCTGGAGGTTCTCGACGGAGAGGACGGGGCCGCTCATCGCTCGCCCTTCAGCTTCGGGTCGATGGCATCGCGCAGGCCGTCGCCGAGGACATTGAGCGCGAACACGACAACGAGGATCGCGAGCGAGGGCGCCAGCACCAGCCAGTAGCTGTCGAGGATGTTCTCGAAGCCCTCGCGGATCATGCCGCCCCAGGTCGCGATCGGCGGCTTCACGCCGAGGCCGATGAAGGCGAGCGAGGCTTCCGTGCGGATGGCGTTGGCGAGCCAGAGCGAGGCCATCACCAGGATTTCCGGGAAGATGTTCGGCAGGATATGGCCGGCCATGATCCGCGCGTCGGAGAAGGCCAGCGCCCGGCCGGCGCCGATATAGTCGCGCTCCTTGACCGTGATGGTAGGCGCGCGGGCGATGCGGGCGAAGGAGGGGATCGAGGTCAGCGCGATCGCGATGGTGATGTTCTCCATCGAGGGGCCGAGCATCGCCACGAGGATCAGGCCCAGGATCAGCGACGGGAAGGCGAGGAGGATGTCCATCGCCTGCATCACCACCACGTCGAAGCGCCCGCCATAATAGCCGGCGAGCAAACCGATCAGCGATCCCACGACCATCGCGATGACGGTCGAGGCGATGCCGATCACCAGCGAAATCCGGGCGCCGTAGAGCAGCCGCGAGAGGATGTCGCGGCCGAAATAATCGGTGCCGAGATAGAAATCGTCATGCGGCGGCTGGAGCCGCGACAGGATGTTCTGCTCCAGCGGATCGTGGGGAGCGATGACGGGCGCCAGCACGGCCGCGAGGATCACGGCGACGACGATGGCGAGCCCGACCCAGGAGGTCTTGTTGGCATTGAAGGCGCCGATCGTCGCCTTCAGCCAGCGCAGGCGCGGCGGGGCGACGGGGGCGGCATCATGGACGGAGGTGCTCATGACAGCTTCACCCGGGGGTCGACGAGGGCGTAGGTGATGTCGGTCGCGATGTTCACGAGCACGACGATCAGCGTGTAGATCACCATCATGCCCTGCAGCATGGTGTAGTCGCGCTGGTTCAGCGCACCGACGATCAGCTTGCCGAGGCCCGGCCGGTTGAAGACGATCTCGGTCAGCACCGAATTGCCGATCAGTATGCCGAGATAGAGGCCGACGATCGTGATGATCGGAATCAGCGCGTTGCGCAGCGCATGCCGCCAGACCACGACGCGCCAGGGCACGCCCTTGGCGCGGGCGCTGCGGACATAGTCCTCCTGCATCACCTCCAGCATGGCCGAGCGGGCGACGCGGGTGATGTAGGCCGCCATGATCAATCCGAGATTGAGCGCCGGCAGCGCCATCGACTGGAACCAGGCTGAGGCCGAGCCGCTGCCGGCCGAGATCACCGGGAACCAGCGCAGCATGATCGCGAAGACGATCAGCAGGATGATCGCCGAGACGAAGGGCGGGAAGGAGAGGCCGAGCAGCGAGGCGATGCGGGTGACATAGTCCGGCATGCGGTTGCGGTTGACGGCCGCCCAGACGCCGAGCGGCACGCCGATGACGATGCCGATCGCCAGCGAGACGATGGTGAGTTCGATCGTCCAGGGCAGGACGGCGAGTACCTCCTGGATTACCGGCCGCCCGGTGACGAGCGAGACGCCCCAGTCGCCGCGCACGGCGCCCCCGAGGAAGCTCAGGTATTGCTCGCTCATCGAGGCATCGAGGCCGAGCCGCGTGCGCATCGCGGCGATCGCGGCTGCGTCGGCCTGGTCGCCGAGGATCACCTGGGCGGGGTCGCCGGGGACGATGCGCACGACGACGAAGACCAGCGAGAGCACGGCCCAGAGCGTGACGATGGCGAAGCCGAGGCGTTTGACGAGGAAGGCGCTCATGATGCCGCCCTGTTCGAGGGGAAGCGGCCGCAATGGCCGCCTAGGTCGGGCCGTCATGCTCGGGCTTGACCCGAACATCTCTCGACGAGTTTCCGAGATACATCCGGCACGAGATTCTCGGGGCAAGCCCGAGAATGACGCGCGGAATGGGCGACCTCACTTCGTGAAGCGCGTCGTCTCCAGCACCGGCGGGCCGAGATTGAGCGAGGCCTTGAGCTCGTAGCCGAGGTCGAGGCTATCCTTGTAGGCCCAGAGCTGCATCATCTCGTTGACCGGTATGGCGCAGACATCGGCGATGATCTTCTCCTGCGCCGTCTTCCACAAAGCGAGCTGCTTGACCTTGTCGGTCTCGGAGCGCGCCGCGTCGATCTCGGCATCGGCGACCTTGCAATGCGAGAAATTGGTCACCGCCGTCGGCGTCTTCACGATCGCCCGCGAATGGAAGAACTGCGAGAGATAGACATCCGCCACCGGGAAGCGCGCCGCCTGGAAATGCACGACCTGCGAGAGGTCCTGCCTGATCTGCTGGTGGAAGGTCGCGTGCTCCACCGGCTGGATCTCCAGGGTGATGTTGGCGCGCTTCAGCAGCGCCTGCACCGCTTCGGTGAAGCTCAGCATCGAGGGGAGGGTGGTGTTGATCGCCTTGATGGTGACGCCGTTCGGGAAGCCGGCCTCCGCCAGCAAAGCCTTGGACTTGGCGAGGTCGAAGGGCAGGAGCGGGGCCTTCTCGTCCGTGCCGAGATAGCCTGACGGCACGACGGAGACGGCCGGGCGCGAGATGTTCTTGCCGCGGAACTGCCAGATCGCGTTGCGGTCGATGGCATAGGCGATGGCCTGCCGGACCTTGATGTTGTCGAGCGGCGGCTGGCTCATGTTGAGATGCAGCACCGACATCTCGGCCGGGCCCATCGCGACGACCTTGACGCCGGGCAGTGCCGTCATGCGGTCAACCCAGGCCTGCTCCTGCCGCCCCAGCATCATGTCGAGCTCGCCGGACTGGAAGGCGAGATCGCGCGAGGAATCCGAAGGGATGAAGCGGTAGAGGATTTCGGTCAGCTTCGGCTTGCCGCGGAAATAGTTCGGGTTGGCGACGAGCTTGGCGTATTGCTGCGGCACATATTCCTGGAACATGAACGGGCCGGTGCCGACCGGCTTCTTGGCGAAACCCTCTTTGCCCAGCTCCTCGGCGGCCTTCTTACAGACCATGTTGCCGCCATGGTAGTTCATGACGATGCCGAGCAGGCTCGGGATCGGCTCCTTCAGCGCGATCTTGACGGTGTACTTGTCGGGAGCTTCGATCGACTGCACCGCGCTGTAGTCCGACGAGAAGGCGGAGCTGTCCTTGGAGGAAGCGCGCTTCAGCGAATAGACCGCGTCCTCCGCAGTGAACTCGCCATAGCCGTGGTGGCACTGCACGCCCTGGCGCAGCTTGAAGGTCCATTCCTTGCCGTCGGCGGAGGACGTCCAGCTCTCGGCGAGGTCGGGCTCCATGAATTCGGGCGAAAGCTCGCCGGGCTTGATGCGAACGAGCCCGTTGAACATCCATTGCAGCATCGCCTTGCCGGGCGTCCCGGAGTTCAGATGCGGGTCGAGCACGCCAGCATCCGAGCTCTGCATGCCGACGGTGAGCACGGTCTTCTGCGCCAGGGCCGGACTGGCCATCAGCGCGCCGGCCAACACGGCGGCGAGGATCGAAACGGGTCTCTTCATGGTTTTCCCCTGCTTTTGTCGTTGATTTTCGGTGATTTCGATCTGGAATTGGCCTTTCCGCGCCTGCGCCCGTCCCGTCGAGCGCCTGGCCTTAAAGCGTGTCCTCCAGCCTGCAATTGACGAGCAATTCCGCAACGGCGGCATTGTTGGGCAGGGCCAGCACGGTGGCAACCAGTTCGGCGAGATCGGCCGGCTGGGTCATCGCCTCCGGCGGCAGCGCCGTGCTCGCTGCCGTCATGTCGGTGCGCACGAAGGAGGGGCAGAGCGCGGTTGCCCGCACGCCCTTGTCCCAGGCGATGCGCCGCGCCGCATGGTTGAGCGCGGTCATCGCATGCTTGGTCATGTTGTAGGCGACATGGTCGTTGCGCACGCGCTTGCCCGAGAGCGAGGCGACATTGACGATGCGGCCGATGCCGCTGGCCTCGAGATGCGGCAGCGCGCAATGGATCAGGTTGAGCGGCCCCTTGCAGTTCGCCGCCCAGATCGCGTCGAGCGCGGCCTCATCCGGCGTTCGTAAGGTCATGGCGCTATGCATGCCGGCATTGTTGACGAGCCCGTCGATCCTGCCGAAGCGGGCCGCCGCGGCATCGACCCAGGCGCGATGGCTCGCCCAGTCGCCGGCATCGTAACGAGCGACATGGACCCGCGACGGGTCCCAATCGGCGCTCATCGTCTTCAAAGAGTTCAGATCGCGCCCGCCGAGGCTCAGACTGTAGCCTTGTGCGTGCAGCAACTCGGCGACGGCGCGACCGATGCCGCGATTGGCCCCGGAAATCAGGATGACGCGTCCCTCGGGAGCAAGCATGGCGGGCGATGTCCTATCCGTGCAGGGAGAGTTCGGCGGTGCTGTTCCGGCCGTTCGCGAAACGGTTCAGCCGGAAGGGAGAGAGATCGAAGCGCGGTTGGCGCGACAAGGCGAGGTCGGCCAGGATCTCGCCGGTGACGGGGCCGATGCCGAAGCCATGCCCGGAAAACCCTGCGGCGACGACGAGCCCGTCGATGCCCGTTTCGCCGTCGATCGCCGGCAGGGCGTCGGGCGTGAGGTCGATCAGCCCGCCCCAGAGCCGGGCGATGCCGGCCTCCGCCAGCGTGGGCAGGATTTGCGTCGTGCGCGCGATCAGCGCTGCGATATCGCGGCTGCGCGGAGCGAGCGAGGCCTCGGTCCAGCTCGTGGGATCATGCGGCCAATCGCCGATGCCGGTGGTGACGCGCAGGCGCCCGTCGATCTCCTGCCGCCCGGCTGCATCGGCATTGGCGACGCCGAAGACCGGCGCGAGCAGCGGCGGCAGCGGCACGCTCTGCATGACGCAGACCAGCCTGATGGTCAGCGGCAGGGAGAGGCCGAGCGGCGCCAGCAGTTCGGGCGCATGGATGCCCGTGGCCAGGATGACGCGACCGGCGGCGATGGTCTCGCGATCTTGCGTTTCGACGCCGGTGACGCGGTCGCCTTCGCGGATCAGCGCCCGGATCGGCACGCCTTCGCGGATGATCGCGCCATGCCGGCGGGCGGCCTCGGCATAGGCACGCACGGCCGGAACCGGATCGGCATGGCCATCGCCGGGGCAGAAGGAGGCTGCGAGGATGTCCGGTCCGATCGCGGGAGCCTTGTCCCGCACGGAGGCGTTGTCGGGCAGGTATTCGATGGTCAGGCCGAGCTTGCTCTGCTGCGCGACCAGCTCGCGGATGACCGTCACTTCCGCTTCGGTCCGCGCCAGCCGCAGATTGCCGTGGCGGCGGTAGCCGGTCGGCGCGCCGAGCTCCGCGTCGAGCCCGCCCCAGCGTTCGACTGCGGCCTTCGCCAGCGGCAGCTCGGCGGGATCGCGGCCGGATTGACGCACGCCGCCGAGCGTCCAGCTCGACGCCATCGCCGCGAGATTGCGCGCTTCCAGCAGCGTCACGGAATGGCCGGCCCGCGCGATCTCGTAGGCGGCCGAAACGCCGCTGATCCCGCCTCCGACGATGACGACATCCGGCATGGCCGCGCTGCCTTCAGGAGAGGTCGACGTCGATGCGCTGCTCCGTCTCGTCCGGATTGCGGCGCCTGTAGGCGGTGACCTCGAACTCGACCTTGAGCTCGGGCTGGCCGAGCGGCGTGCAGGTCGTGGTGTTGGCGGGGTCGATGCCTCTGAACTTGCGGCCGACGACCGCGTTGACCGCCTCCATGTCGGCGATATCAGGCACGAAGACCTTGACCGCGACGACATCCTTCAACGATGCGCCGACGGCGGCGAGCGCGCCCTCGATATTGCGGAAGGCCTGCTCGGCCTGGCCCCCGGCGTCGGAGGCGATGGCACGGGTCTTGTAGTTCCGTCCGGCGGTGTTCGAGACGAAGATCATGTCGCCCGCCACCACCACCCGCGAATAGCTGTTCAGCGTCTCGTATTTGCTGCCGGATTTGACTTTGATGATCTCGCTCATGGCAGTCTCCGGAGGCGCGGCCTGCGTTGCCGGGCGTCCCGACCGGCAGCATCCCTTGCGGGAATTGGTGTATACCATTCGAGTTGTTTTGGGCTGTCAAGGATGGGGATGCCCGGCGAGAGCGATGCCATGGAGGTGGCTGGCGTGGAACGATCTTCCTGACAATAGGTCGCCCGCGCAAAAAAGATACCGGGATACGCTGCTTGCGGGAGTGATCCAGGCTGTTCGCGCCCTGCGTGTCTTATGCCTTGTCGCGTCTTTCGGCGCCGGGTCGAGTCACATTGACAAGCTGGTATATACCAAATCATTCTGCGCTTTCGGCTGATCAAGCCGCCAGAACAGAGAGGGGTATGCGATGGTCTCGATCTCTCGCCGCAATCTGCTCGCCGCCGGTGCCGCCTTGCCTCTTCTGGGATTGCGAGCCCATGCCCAGGCTGCCGGCAAGGTGCTGCGCTTCGGCCTGTCGAGCTTTCCGCCCAGCCTGCAGCCCTGGCTCCATACCGGCACGGCGGCGCTCACGGTCAAGCTGCTGATCTTCCGCGGCCTGACCGGCTTCGACGAGAAGGGCGAGGTGCGGCCCGAGCTGGCGGAAAGCTGGGAGCGCGAGGGCGAGACCGGCTGGGTCTTCAAGCTGCGCCAGGCGAGCTTCCAGAATGGCAAGCCGGTCACCTCCGAGGATGTGAAATGGACGCTGGAGCAGATCGCGGCGCCCAATTCGACGGCCTTCATGAAGGCCGAGTTCGGCGGCGTCGAGCGCATCGAGACGCCCGATGCCCGCACCGTCCGCATCGTCATGAAGCAGCCGACCGTGACGCTGCCGATCTGGCTCGCCAGCCCCCATGTGCCGATCATCGCCAAGGATTCGATCGAGGGGCGCGCGGGTCTCGGCGTCGGCGCGGGGCCCTTCATGATCAAGGCACAGGAGCGTGGCGCTTCGATCGAGGTCGTGAAGTTCGACAAATACTACAAGCCCGGCCAGCCGAAGCTCGATGGCATCAAGCTCGTCGCCTATGCCGACGAGAACCTGCGGGTCGCTGCGTTGCAGGCCGGCGATATCGACCTCATCGAATATGTGCCCTGGCAGTCCATGGGGACGATCGAGAAGGATTCGCGCCTGCGGCTCATCGCCGTCGACGGTCCTTTCATGGGGCTGAACTTCAACGGCGGCGCTGGCCCGTTCAAGGATGTGCGGCTGCGCCAGGCGGTCGCCCATGCCATCCGCCGCGAGGATATCGTCCAGGCCGCCTTTTTCGGCCGGGGCAGCAAGCTCGAGGGCATTCCGATCCCGTCGAGCAGCCCCTATTTCGACAAGGCGCGCTCGGAGTACTGGAACTACGACCCGGCCAAGGCGAAGAAGCTGATGGCCGAGGCCGGGGTGCCGAACGGCTTTTCCTGTACGCTGCTTTCGACGGCGCAATATGGCATGCACAAATCGACCGCCGAGGTCGTGCAGGCCAATCTCGCCGAGATCGGCATTCAGGCAAGCCTCAATCTGCCCGACTGGGCGGCGCGCGTCGATCTGGCGGGCAAGGGCCGCTACGATTTCATGGTGCAGGGCACGACGGCGGACAACAACGACCCCGACGGCCTTGCCCCGCTGATCGACGGCGACCTGCCGGCCAACATGGCGCGGAGCTGGCAGATCCCGACCCCCGAGATCCACGCTCTCTTCGCCAAGGGACGCGCCGAGTTCGATCCCGCCAAGCGCAAGGCGGTCTATGCCGAGCTGGAGAAGTCCGCCCTGGAACAGGCGCCGCTCGTCGGCCTCGCCTGGCGCTCGCAGGGCTATGCGATGGTGAAGGGCCTCAGCGGCTTCAAATGCTATCCCGGCGGAACGAATTTCTTCTCCGCCTATTCGCTCGACGAGGCCGCGCTGGCGTGAAGCGCTGCGGCGCACCGCATTTAAATGGAAACACGCCGTCATTCCGGGCTTGACCCGGAATCCATCGTAGCGCGCTTCGTTCTACGATGGATTCCGGATCGGCGCCGCTGACGCGGCTTGTCCGGAATGACGCCGCGTCCCCAGCGCCCTTCGCTCACCCCACCCGGGTCGTCCGTTCCAGCCGCGCGAATCGTTCGAGCCGGAAAGGCTTCGGATCGATCATCGGGGTGCGGCCGCTGACCAGGTCGGCGGTGAGCCGGCCCGCGCCGGGGCCGATGCCGAAGCCATGGCCCGAAAAGCCGCTGGCGATGAAGAAGCCGGGTAGCCGCGGCACCTCGCCGATCACCGGCACGCCATCGGGCGTCGCGTCGATCAGCCCGCCCCAGCTCTCCTTCACCTTCAGGCCGGCGAAGGTGGGGAAAGCGGCGGTCAGGTTGCGTTGCGCCTCCTGCAGAATGGCTTCGGAGGGTTTGGGATCGAGGATGCGCATGCGCTCGAAGGGCGTTTCTGCGTCGAGCGACCAGCGCCGCGGCGTGCGGGCTTCGTCGAGGAAACGATGGCCGAGGCTGAGCCGCAATTCATGGCGCTGCTTGACCAGCGAGGGCAGGAAATCGAAGAGCAGCCGGAAGCTGTCCGGCACGATCTCGGCCACGCTCGCGCCGCGATGGGCGATGGTGTAGCCGCCGTCTTGCCGTTTGCGGAAGGCGAAATCGGAGGCGCCGACGGCGTGGACGGGGGGACCGTCCAGAGGCTCGGTCCGGAACACCGAACCCAGGATCTTGAGAGCGGGCAGGTCGATGCCGAGATTGCCGAGGAAGAGCCGCGACCAGGCACCGCCGGCCAGTACGACGCGCTGGCAGGCGATCGGGCCGCGCTCGGTGACGACCCCACTGACGCGGCCCGCCGCCGTCTCGATGCCGCGCACCGCGCAGCGCGTCAGCACGGTCCCGCCATGGCGGCGCAGCGCCCGGGCCATGGCCGGAACGGCCTTCTGCGGCTCGGCCCGCGCATCGCTCGGGGTGAACAGCGCTCCGGCGAAGGCGCGCTTGCCGCCCGGCAGCACGGCGTCGATCTCGCGCGTGCTGAGCAGGCGTGAGTCGAGCTGATAGGATTTGGCGTGGTCGAGCCAGGCTTCGTGCTCGGCAAGCTTGGCGGGCGTGTCGGCGACATAGACGATGCCGGAGCGGGTGAAGCCGGTATCGCCCCCGACCAGCCGGTCCATCTCCGACCAGAGCCGCATGCTTTCAAGGCCGAGCGGGATCTCGCCGGGGTCGCGCCCCATGATGCGCACCCAGCCCCAGTTGCGGCCGGATTGCTCGTGGCCGACCTCGCCCTTCTCGCAGACGGTGACCGAGATGCCCTCGCGCGCCAGGAAGAGCGCGGTGGTGATGCCGATGATGCCGCCGCCGATGACGACGACGTCGCTGGCGGCGGGGAGGGACGGGTCCGGCTCTATGGTCTCGATGGTGATGCCCATCACGAAGGCTCCGGCGGCAGGAAGGAGGAGGCGCCTTGACCGGCCGTCCGCGGCGGCGTCGGCCGGACCGGGGCTGCGATCACGTCTGCGCGGGTAGCGCCGCGCTGCGGAAGACGACGTGGTGGGGGTGGTTGATGGACCGCATATATTCGATCGGCCGGCCGTCGCCGTCGCGCGCCACGATCCGCAGCACGAGCGTCGGCGAGCCCGGCGCCAGCGCGAGAAGCTGGGCTTCGCGCTCGGTCGCCGTCCCGACGCTGATCTCGCGATCCCGGATGCTGATCTCGATGTCGTAACGCTGCCGCAGTAATTCGTAGAGCGATTGGCCGCCGAGCAGATCCTCGGCCGAGAGGCCCGGGACGCGTTGCGCCGGCAGATAGCTCGTCTCGATGCAGAAGGCCTCGTCGTTCACGCTGCGCAGGCGGCGCGCCATGATGAGCTCGCTGCCCGGCGGCACCTCAAGACGCCGGGCGACGCTCTCGCTCGCGCCTTCCTCGCCGAAATGCAGCAATTTGCTGCCGGGCTCGCCGCCGGCATTGCGGATGATGCGGGTGATGCCCAGCGAGGCCGGCGCATCGATCGGCCGCGACACCTGGACCAGCGGGATGCGCGTGCCGCTGGTGCCGTTGCGCTCCAGCACGTTGCGCTCGACCAGCCGGTCGATCGCCTTGCGCACCGTCATGCGGTTGATGCCGAGCGTGTCGGCGAGCGTCCGTTCCGAGGGAATCCGGTCGCCGGGCCCGTAATCCGGCCCGCCGATGAGGTCGAGGATATAGTCCTGGGCCTCGACATAGATCGGTTTCACCCGCTTCAGCGGCTTGGACATGCCCTGCATCTCTATGCGTTGCGTCTCTCTCGGCGACCGTGGGCCCCGTCGACGGCGGCCGAGGCCGCTTCCTTCGTGTTTAAGGCGAAAAACCTGCGGATGGCTACTGTCCGAAGGGCGCGTGCACCGAAACTGGAATAGGCTTGACAGTCATTGGTATATGGAATTGGTGTATACCAATTCCATCGCCCTTTGAAAGCCCGTCCGGAGCCTTCCATGTCCATCGCCTTCGACCGCGGCGCAATCCTGTCCGGGCTGGAGCCGACGCGCGCGGCGCTGCCGGCGGCTTTCGCGCTCGGACAGGAGCTCGCTCCGCAGATCGACCGCGTCTACATGGTCGCCTGCGGCTCGGCGAACCGGGCGATGCTCGGCATCCAGTATTGGCTCGAGCGCTCTTCGCCGGGCATCGAGGTCAGGCGCTATTTTCCGGCCGAGTTCATGGCGATCGACCCGCCGCGGCTCGGCGACCGGACGCTGGTGCTGCTCGCTTCGAAATCCGGAACGACGCCGGAAACCGTGGCGGCGGCGCATTTCCTGAAGGATAGGCCCTGCCAGGTCGTCGCCTTCAGCCAGTATGGCGACAAGCCGCTGGCGCAGGCGGTGCCGCGGCATTTCCTCGTCGGCGATACCAGCGAATCCTTCGCCGCCATGTTCATGCTGATGCAGGCGCTGATCGGCGGGCTGATGACCGCCAAGGAAGGCTGGCCGCTCGGCGCCAAGCTCATCGCCTCGCTTGACGCGCTTCCGACGGCGATGTGCGACGCGGCCGAGCAGAACGAGGCCCGCGCCGCGGCCGATGCCGCGACCTATGCGGAAGACGACCGCATCTACCACGTCGCCTCGGGGCCGGGCTTCACCACGGCCTATGTCTTCGGCGTCTGCATTCTCATGGAGATGCTCTGGCTGCACAGCTATCCGATCGAGGCGGCCGAGTTCTTCCACGGTCCCTTCGAGATCGTCGACAAGCAGACGCCGATGATCCTGATCACGGGGGAAGACCCGAGCCGGCCGTTGATGGAGCGGGTCGTGAAGTTCTGCGACACCTATGCCGGGCGCGTGATGAACTACGATTCCCGCAATTTTGCGATGAAGGGCATCGACCCGGAGATCCGCCCGATCGTCGCGCCCTATATCCTGCAGGCGGCGCTCAAGCGCTTCTCGGCGCATCTCTCGGTGCTCCGCAACCAGCCGCTCACCACCCGCCGCTACATGTGGAAGGTGGCGTACTGATCCGGGAAGGGACGGCGATGGCCTGGAGGCTGCTGGGGCTCGGCGACAACACGGTCGACACCTATGTCGATCGCGGCCTTCAATTCCCCGGCGGCAATGCCGTCAACGTTGCCGTGCAGGCGAAGCGGCTCGGTGCCGAGACGGGCTATCTCGGCTGTATCGGCTCGGACGAAGCGGGCATGCTTCTCTGCGATGCCCTGAGGCAGGAAGGCGTCGATACGTCACGCTGCCGGATCAGGCTCGGCCGGAACGCCCGCGCCTTCATCGGCCATGATGGGCAGGATCGGCGCTTCCTGCGCTCCGAGCGCGGCGTGCGCGGCGAATGGGGCGCGTTCGATACCGAGGATCTGTCTTATATAGCCGGCTACGATCTCGTTCACTCCAGCATTTACAGCGAGCTCGGCGAGGCGCTGCCCCCTATGCGTGGCGCGGCCCGGCGGCTGTCCTACGATTTCTCGGAACGCTGGACGGCCGAAAATCTCGCCGCGACGCTGCCGGCCGTCGATATCGCCTTCCTGTCGCATCCATCCGCCTCGGATGCCGAGTGCCGCACACTGCTGGAGCGTTGCATCGGCTGGGGTGCAGGGATGGTCGTCGCGACGCGTGGCGCAAGAGGTGCCCTAGCGCTCGCTGGCGGGCGCTTCCATGAGCAGCCGGCCCGTCCTGCATCCGTGGTGGATACGCTCGGCGCCGGTGACGGTTTCATTGCCGCTTTTCTGCTGGCCATATTGGATGGTTCCGGCACGGCAGCCGCGCTGGCAGCGGGCGCGGATCACGCAGCGCAGGTCTGCGGCTATCAGGGCGGCTTCGGTCACGGTGTGGCGTGGACGCAGGTCGATGCGGCCGTGTTGTAGGGGAGGAAGACAGAGATGGCGTGGCGGATCGGGATCGATTCCGGGGGCACATTCACCGATGTCTGCCTGTTCGACGACGCGACCGGCATGGTCGCGGTCTGGAAGGTGCCTTCCACGCCTGACGATCCCTCCCGCGCCATCGCGCGCGGCACGCAGGAAGGCGTCGAGCGCGTCGGCGCCAGCCCCGCCGACATCGCCTATTTCGGCCATGGCACCACGGTCGGCACCAACGCCCTGATCCAGCATCGCGGCGTGAAGACGGGCCTCGTCACCACCGAAGGCTTCCGCGACCTGATCGAGATCGGCCGGCAGAAGCGGCCGGACCTCTACGATCTCCAGGCCGACAAGGCCCCGCCGCTCGTCACCCGCGACCTGCGCTTCGGCGTCCCCGAGCGTGTCCGCCATGACGGCACGGTCGAGACGCCGCTCGACGAGGACGCCGTGCGGCACGCGGCGCGGGCGCTGAAGGCGGAGGGCGTCAAGGCTGTCGCGATCGGCTTCCTCTACGGCTTCGTCCGGCAGGAGCATGAGGAAGCGGCCAAGCGCATCGTCACCGAGGAATTCCCCGAGGCCTTCATCTGCGCCTCGCACGAGGTCGCGCCGGAATTCCGCGAGTACGAGCGCATCTCGACTGCGGTGGTGAACGCCTATCTCGGCCCGGTCATGCAGGGCTATATCCGCCGCCTCGCCGACCGTTTGAAGGAACTCGGCCTCAAGGCGGTGCCGCATCTGACGCAGTCCAATGGTGGCGTCATCGGCTTCGACATGGCGGCGCGCCTGCCGGTGCGCACGGTGCTCTCCGGCCCCTCGACCGGCGTCGTCGCGGCGCAGGCGATCGGCGCCATGATCGGCATACCCAACCTCATCACCTTCGACATGGGCGGCACCTCCTCGGACGTCGCCCTGCTCAGCAACGGCGAGGCCAAGCTCGCATCGGAGGCCAACGTCCACGGCTACCCGATCAAGGCGCCGATGCTTGATATTCATACGGTCGGTGCCGGCGGCGGTTCGCTCGCCGCGATCGATTCCGGCGGACTGCTCAAGGTCGGTCCACGCTCGGCCGGCGCCGATCCCGGTCCCGTCTGCTACGGGCGCGGCGCCACGGAGCCCGCCGTCACCGACGCCAATGTCGTGCTCCAGACCCTGAACCCGACGCATCTGCTCGGCGGACGCATGCCGATCGACCAGAGCCTGTCGAAACAGGCGATCGGCCGGCTCGCCGACGAACTCGGTCTTGATCTGATGGCGACGGCGCAGGGCATCATCTCGGTCGTCACCGCCAACATGGCCAAGGCGATCCGGGTCATCAGCGTCCAGCGCGGGCATGACCCGCGCGACTACGCGCTGGTCGCCTTCGGCGGGGCCGGGCCACTGCATGCCGCGAGGCTCGCGCGCGAACTCGACATGAAGCGCATCGTCGTCCCGCGCAATCCCGGCATCGGCTGCGCGCTCGGCCTGCTGCTCACCGACCTGCGTGCCAATTTCGCGACGACGCGTCTGGCAACGCTCTCCGAGGCGCTGGTCCCGGATATGGCGGAGATATTCGTCGCCTTGCAGGAGCAGGCGGATCACTGGTTCGCGGAGGAGGGCGTCGTCTCGGCAGACCGTCGGCTGAAGCGCACTGCCGATCTGCGCTATCACGGCCAGAACTACGAGCTCGCCATCGACGTGCCGGACGGGCCGATCACGCCCGCGACCATCGCCGCACTGGCCGAAGGCTTCGCCGCCGCCCATAAGCGCCTCTACGGCTTCGTCGCGGAAGGCGAGGCGGTCCAGCTCGTGACCTATCGCGTCGAGGCGGTCGGCCTCGTGCCCAAGGCCGCCTTCCGGCCGGAGCCCGATGCCGGCCCGGACGCCTCCCACGCCATCCTCGGCAGCCGCGAGGTCTGGTTCCCCGAGGCCGGCGGCTTCGTCGCCTGCCCGATCTACGATCGCGACAAGCTCAGATCCGGCAATCGCTTCACCGGCCCGGCCATCGTCGAGCAGATGGATTCGACCACCGTGCTGCTGCCGGGCATGACCGCCACCGTCGAGCCCTATCTCAACCTGATCCTGGAGATGCCGTGATGACCGCGACCGCATCCGTCAGCGTCGACCCGATCACCGTCGAGGTCATCGGCTCCTCCTTCGCCTCGATCGCCGAGGAGATGGGCGAGGCCCTGGTCAAGGCGAGCTATTCCACCAACATCAAGGAGCGCCGCGACTGCTCGACCGCGCTCTTCGATGTCGAGGGCCAGACGCTCTGCCAGGCCGAGCATATCCCGATGCATCTCGGCTCCTTCATTGGCATCATCCCGCATATCCTGAAGCGCCATTCCGTGGCGGATATGAAGCCCGGCGACGTCTTCATCGGCAACGACGCCTATGAGGGCGGCGGCACGCACCTTCCCGATATCGTGCTGGCCGAGCCGGTCTTCCACGAGGGCGTGATGATCGCCTGGGCGGTCAACACCGCGCACCATTCCGATTTTGCCGATCGCGGCCACGCCCACATCTATCAGGAGGGCCTGCGCATCCCGCCGATCCGCCTCTATGACGGCGGCGTGCTGATGAAGGACGTGCAGGAGCTGATCCTGCTCAACTGCCAGGTGCCGCGCGAGCGCCTCTCGGACCTGCGCGCCCAGATGGCGGCGAACCGGCTCGGTGTCGAACGCCTGCGCGCGCTCTGCGACAAGTATGGCCGCGATACCGTGCTCGCCGCCGGCAAGGCCTTGCAGGATTATGCCGAGCGCAAGATGCGCGCCGGCATCGCCTCGATTCCCGACGGGGTCTATCGCTTCTCGGATTCCTTCGACAATCCCGAGATCGACGAGCCGCTGACCTTCTCGGTCGCGATCACCGTCAAGGGCGAGGAGATGACGCTCGCCTTCGACTCGCCGCCGCAGATGCGGGCGGGCTTCAACATGGTCTACACCGCGCTGCTCTCGACCGTGTATTACGCGGTCAAGACCGTGGCCGACCCGACCATCCCGCCCAATGCCGGCCTGGCGCGGCCGCTGACCGTCACCGCGACCGAAGGCACGGTGCTGAACTGCGTGCATCCCGCCGCCGTCAACGGCCGCATCGCCGCCTGCCAGCGGGTGGTCGACCTGATCCATGGCGCGCTCGCGCAAGCGGTGCCGGACCGGGTGATCGCCGCCTGTTCGGGCGCGGTCGCCTCGGCGACCTTTGCCGGCGAGCAGCCTGGCAGCGGAGAGCTCTGGGTCTATCTGGAGACGATCGGCGGCGGTTCCGGCGCCCGTACCAACAAGGACGGGCTCCATGGCGTCCATGTCCACATGACCAACACCTCGAACCTGCCGGTCGAGGCATTGGAGCTCGAATACCCGCTGACCCTGCTGCGCTACGAACTCGTCGACGGCTCCGGCGGGGATGGCCGCCAGCGCGGCGGTATGGGGCTCCGCCGCGTCTACCGGGCGGAAGCGCCGTGCCGGCTGAACGTCGACAATTCGCGCCTGACCTCGCGACCCTGGGGACTGGCGGGCGGCGGCGAGGGGCAGGGCGGCTCCTTCGTCTTCAGCGAGGGCGTCGTGCCTTTCGTCAAGGGCGACGGCGCGCTGGAAAAGGGCCAGATCGTCGAGATCATCACGCCCGGCGCCGGCGGCTATGGTCCGCCCGCGGAGCGCAGCGCCGAGGCGCGGGCGCGCGACCGGGCGGAGCAGCGCCAGTGATCTAGCGCGCCGCTTGGAGCTCAGCCCGCCTTCGCGGCGGCGAGCTTCTGGGCGAGATGGGCGACGAGGCGGCTTGCGACCTCTTCCTTGGGCAGGGTCGGCCAGGTCTCGACGCCATCGACTGTCACGAGATGCACGGTATTGGCGTCGCCGCCCATCACGCCGGTACCGCCCACATCGTTGGCGACGATCAGGTCGCAGCCCTTCTTGGCGAGCTTGACCCTGGCGTAGTCGATGACGTGCTGCGTCTCGGCCGCGAAGCCGACGACGAAGCCCGGCCGCCCGTTCGGGCGATGCGCGACGGTGGCGAGGATGTCGGGGTTCTCGACCAGCGAGAGCGGCGGCAGGGCTCCGCCGTCCTTCTTCATCTTCTCCGATGCGGCGTCGGCCACGCGCCAATCCGCGACGGCAGCGGCGAAGATCGCAAGATCGGCCGGCAGCGCCGCCTCGACGGCCGCCAGCATCTGCCGGGCGGATTCGACATGGATGGTCTCGACCCCGGCTGGATCGGGCAGCGTGACCGGCCCGCTGACCAGCGTCACGCGGGCCCCGGCGGCGGCCGCCGCCGCCGCGATGGCGTGGCCCTGCTTCCCGGAGGAGCGGTTGGCGATGTAGCGCACCGGGTCGATCGGCTCATGCGTCGGCCCCGAGGTGATCAGGACATGCTTGCCGGCGAGCGAGCCGGCGGCCGGAGCATGGTCGCCGCCGGGCAGCCGGCCGAGGAAGCCGATGGCGCGGGTCGAGGGCTTCTCTCCGGCGAGCGCGAGCTCGATCGCGGCCAGGATTTCCGGAGGCTCGGCCATGCGGCCCGGCCCGCTCTCGCCGCGCTCGGCCATGGCGCCGCTATTGGGCCCGACGACGAGGATGCCATCCTTTTCGAGCTGGGCCATGTTCCGCCGCGTCGCCGGGTGCTGCCACATGCGCGGATTCATCGCGGGTGCGATCAGCACGCGTTTGTCGGTGGCGAGCAGCGCGGTCGAGGCGAGGTCGTCGGCATGGCCATTCGCCATCTTGGCGATGAGATCGGCGGTCGCCGGCGCCACCACCACGAGATCGGTCGAGCGCGAGAGCTGGATATGGCCGATATCGGCCTCGTCGGTCAGCGAGAACAGATCGGTGAAGCAGCGCTCGCCCGCCAGCGACGACACCGCGAGCGGCGTGACGAACTGCTCGCCCGCCTTGGTCAGGATGCAGCGCGAGGCGATGCCGCGATCCTTCAGCCGGCGGATCACTTCGAGCACCTTGTAGGCGGCGATGCCGCCGCCGATGATCAGGAGAACGGAGCGGGATGCGGACAAGGCGGCTCCTCGGGCAGCGCGGGCGTCGGGCTGCTTCCTAGCATCCGCGACGCCGGCCTGTCATGCGCCGGCAAGGCTGGCCCGTGCCGCTCATGGGCGCGGCAGGTCCGGCACCTTGTAGGCGGTCGTCGCCTTGATCCGTTCCATGGCGAAGCGCGAGGTGACGTTCTTGAGCGGGATCGTCTCGATCAGCTTCTTGTAGAAGGTGTCATAGGCGGCCATGTCGGCGACGACGACGCGCAGCATGTAGTCGACATCCCCCGCCATCCGGTAGAATTCCATCACCTCCGGCATGGCGGCGGCCGTCTGCGCGAACTTGTCGAGCCAGGGGCCGGAATGGTCGGCCGTCTCGATCTGCACGAAGACGGTGAGCCCGAGCCCGATCTTCTCCGGCGAAACCAGCGCGACGCGCTTCAGGATGACACCCGCCTGTTCGAGCTTCTGGATGCGCTTCCAGCATGGGGTCTGCGAGAGCCCGACCCGATCCGCCAGATCGGCGATCGAGATGTTGGCGTCGTTCTGCAGCACGGTCAGGATCTTGCGGTCGATGGCATCCATTCTCTGAAATCCGTCATAGGAGAAAATTCGTTCCGTTGATCGCGATCATAAGAGAATAAGTTTCTTTTTGATGTCGATCACTTGCATCCAGATAGAAAATCCTTTTCTCCATCTGTCAATGGGTGCTGTTTTGGCGCCGTCTTGCGAGAGGATTTGAACGATGGATCGCCGCCAGTTTCTCATCGCGGGTGCGACCCTGGCAGCGGCGGCCCCGTTCGCCGGCGCGGCTCGTGCCCAGGCCGTCACGGCACGGGTCGGTTACATTCCGGTCGTCGGCACCGCGCCCTTCTTCGTCGCCAATGGCGAGGGCTGGTTGAAGCAGGGCGGCCTCGAAAGCGCGGTCACCGTCTTCGAATCCGGCCCGAACATGATCCAGGCGCTGGCCTCGGGTACGCTCGACATCTACGTCGCCGGCGTGGCCCCGCTGGCCGTCGCTCGCTCGCGCGGCATCGATGTCCGCGTCGTCGCCTCGACCGCCATCGGCGAGAATGTCGTCGTCGCCGCGCCGTCGCTGTCGAAGTTCTTCACGGCCGGCACCGCCGCCGCGGCCGCCTTCAAGGCGTTCAAGGCGGCGAATGGGAAGCCGGCCCGCCTCGCCACCCAGCCGGCCGGCTCGGTGCCCAACACCACGCTGCAATACTGGCTCTGGGAGGTCGCAAAGGTCGACAAGGCCGATGTCGAGATCGTGCCGATGGGCATCGACGCGACCCAGCAGGCGATCCTGGCCGGCGCGGTCGACGGTGGCAGCGTGCGCGAACCGGCGCTGACCATCCTCCAGAGCCGCAACAGCGCGATCAAGCTCGTCGCCGGCGGCGAGGAGGTCTTCCCGGGCCAGCCGGGCACGGTCGTCGCCGTCTCCGGCGCCTTCGCCACCAAGAACCCCGACGCCGTCCAGAACCTCGTCTCAAGCCTCGTCAAGGCGGCGGCGCTAATCAAGGCCGACCCGGCCAAAGCCGCGCCGCATGTCGGCGCCGCGCTCGGCAAGGGCATCGTCGATCCCGAGTTGATCCGGAAGGCGCTGGGCTCGCCGGCAAGCGTCTTCGAGATCGATCCGCGCAAGATCATCGAGCCCGCGCGCGCCATGCAGGCCTATCAGGTCAAGCTCGGCTCGCTCGACAAGGAATTGCCGTTCGACGGATTGTTCGAGACCCAGTATTACGAGCGCGCGATCAAGGCGGGCGGCTGACCACTGTGAAGAGACTTCGGGCTCCGGCCCTTGCCCTTCTGGGCCTGATCGCCTTCCTGCTGATCTGGGAGGCGGTGCCCTATTTCGGCTGGGTGAACCCCGCCTTCCTGCCGCCGCCGAGCGCGCTGCCCAAGGCCTTCATGCGCGAGGTGTCCTCGGGCGCCTGGCTCGCGGCGATCCTCGGCTCGCTCTGGCATTATTTCGTCGGCCTCTTCGTCGGCGCCGGCCTGGGCATCGCGCTCGGCGTGCTCGTCGGCATGTCCCGTATCGCCGAGGAGGCGACGGCCTGGGTCGTGCGCGTGCTGCGGCCCGTGCCCGGCCTCGCCTGGGTGCCCTTCGCCATCATCTGGTTCGGCGTCACACCGGGCGCTGCGGTCTTCATCATCGCCATCGGCGTGTTCTGGATCAGCTTCTTCGCGGCGCAGGGCGCGATCCGCGGCGTCGACCGCGATCTCGTCGAGGTGGCCGACGCCTTCGGCTTCCGCTCGCCCTGGCAGCGCCTGTTCAAGATCCTGTTGCCGGCGGCGATGCCGGGCATCCTCGTCGGTTTTCGCACGGCGCTCGGCCAGGCCTGGATGGCGGTGGTCGCGGCCGAGATCTTCGGCGTCGCTGGCGTCGGCCAGCGCATGATGCAGGCCTCGAGCCTGCTCGCGACCGACATCGTCGTGGTTTACATGCTGACGATGGCGGCGCTCTACGGGCTGCTCGACACGGCCTTCGTCGCCTTCCAGAGATGGGTGCTGCGTTGGAAAGCGTGATCGAGAAGAGCGTGATCGAGATCAAGAGCCTGTCGCTGACCTTCACCCGCGACGGCGAACAGACCGAAGTGCTGCGCAAGCTCGACCTTAAGGTCGGGCGCGGCGAGTTCCTCGCCATTGTCGGCCCTTCCGGCGTCGGCAAGTCGACCCTGCTGCGCGTCATCGCCGGTCTTGCGAAGCCGAGCGGCGGCGAGGTCGTCATCCACGCGAAGGACAATGCGCGTCGCCCTGTCGCTCTGGTCTTCCAGGATTCGCGGCTCCTGCCCTGGCGCAAGGTGGTCTCGAATGTCGGCTTCGGCCTGGAAGGCCGGACCTCGCGCGGCGAACGCCTGAAGAAGGCGCAGGAGATGCTCGATCTCGTCGGGTTGGGCGGGCTCGCGCAACGCTGGCCGCATCAGCTCTCCGGCGGCCAGCGCCAGCGCGTCTCGCTGGCGCGTGCGCTCGCGGTCGAGCCCGAGATCCTGCTGATGGACGAGCCCTTCTCGGCGCTCGACGCCCTGACGCGCGAGAACCTGCAGGACGAATTGGTCCGCGTCTGGCAGCGCACCGGCAAGACCGTGCTCTTCGTCACCCACGACATCGACGAGGCGGCCTATCTCGCCGACCGTGTCGTGATCCTCTCGGGCGCGCCCGGCCAGATTATCGCCGAGCATCGCATCGATGCCGCTCGTCCGCGCAGGCGCGGCGCGGCGGCGGAGGCCGAGATCGTCCGCGCCGTCCGGCAAGGGCTCGGCGCCGACATCGTGACGGACGGCGCGGCGATCTAGGTCTTCGCGACGAACGCCTTGAACGCCTCGCCATAATCCTTGTGCCAGCGCGAGAGCGGCGGGCGGTTCTCGATGATATCGCCCATCGCCCAGGCCATGCGCTTCTCATCGAGGGCGCGCGTCGTCTCGTCATCCGGGCAGAGGATGTAGAAGTCCCCGGCCTTCAGCCGCTCCAGCATGAAATCGACGGTCTGCTCCGGTGTCCAGGCACCCTCCGGCTTCTCGACGCGCCCGCGCGCCGTCAGCGGCGTGAAGACGAAGCCGGGGATCAGCAGATGGGCGCTGACCTTGCAGCCTTCGGTGTTGCGGAGTTCATGCGCCAGCGCCTCGGTGAAGACCTTCACGCCCGCCTTCGAGACATTGTAGGCCGGATTGCCCGGCGGCGTGGTGATGCCCTGCTTCGAGCCGGTGTTGACGATCAGCGCCGGCGCGCCATGGGCGACCATGCCCGGCCCGAAGATCTGCGTGCCGTTGACGATGCCGCCGAGATTGACCGCGAGGGTGCGCTCCCACGTCTCAGCCGGGCCGAAAATGCCGCTGCCTTGCTGTATCCCGGCATTGTTCATCAGCACATGCACGCGCCCGAAGCGAGCGAGCACCTTCTCCTGCAGCGCCGCGACCTCCTCGCGATGCGAGACATCGGTCGCGACCGCCAGCACGTTGTGCTCGCCGACCAGCGTGGCGAGCACCTGCCCGGCGGCCTTCAGCCCTTCCTCGTCGCTGTCGGCGATGGCGACCCTCATGCCGAGGCCGGCGAAGGCGCGGGCGGCGGCGAAGCCGATGCCGGAGGCGCCGCCGGTGATGACGGCCGTATTGGCGGCGATGAGGGCGGGGTGGATCGTCATGGTCTCGGATCTCGCGATTTCAGCGGAGGCGGGAGATAAGGAGCGGTGCGCGGCGACATCATGGCGCGCTGCGGGCGGCGGCGCGATGGCGCAGGATCGCCTGAGATGCTGCCTCACCGCCTTGTCATTGGCATGAACGGGTCGTTTGAGGCATCTGGGACCGATGATATCAGACAGAAGTGGGATGATGGCGCCGTATTCCGAAAGACCTGACAGGGCGCGCGGCGTTTCGGCCCGGCGGCTTCTGACCGGCGCCCTGCTGGTCCTGGGGCTGGCGTTGCCGGGCGCGGCGCTTGCGGCCGAATCGGCGCCGGTCACCTCCCAGCGTGTCACCGCGACCTTGCTGTCGAGCCGCGACACGGTCGCGCCCGGCGAGCGCTTCCATGTGGCGCTGACCCAGAAGCTTGCCCCGCACTGGCATACCTATTGGCTGAACCCCGGCGATTCCGGCGAGCCGACGCAGATTCAGTGGGATCTGCCGGCCGGCGCGAAGGCCGGAGACATCGCCTGGCCGGCGCCGCGTGCCATCCGCGTCGAGCCGCTGGTGAATTTCGGCTTCGAGGGCGAGGTCCTGCTGCCGGTCGAGATCACCGTGCCGGCCGATGCCAGGCCCGGCGAGACCTTTTCGCTCAAGGCGAACGCGACCTGGCTGGTCTGCGAAAAGATCTGCATTCCCGAGGAAGGCAGCTTCACGCTCGACCTGGCCGTCGGCGCGGCAAGCGCAGTCGATGAGGCGGCGCAGCAGCGCATCGATGCCGCGCTCGCCGCCCTGCCGAAGCCGGCCGGCTTCCGTGGCAGGCTGAGTGCCGATGGCGACAACCTCGCCTTGGCACTGCCCGGTCTTCCGGCCGGCGCGAGCGATCTGCGCTTCTTTCCGATCTCCGACACGCTGATCGAGCACGCCGCCGACCAGCCCATGAAAGCCGGCGATGTGCCGGGCCTGACGCTGACCCGCTCCAGTGCCTTCAAGCTGGAGCAGCCTGATATCTCCGGCGTCCTGACCTTCAGGCAGGATGGCGTGCCGCGTGCGCTGACGCTGGTGGCCGATGCCGATCCGGCACTGGTCTCCAAAGCGGCCGAGACCGGTTCCAACGCGCCCCGCCCGGCGGTCGTGCGGATTCCCGTCCCGGCGGAAGGCGCTGACCTCACGCTGCTCGCCGCGCTGGCCTTCGCCTTCGCCGGCGGGCTCATCCTCAACCTGATGCCCTGCGTGCTGCCGGTGCTGTTCATCAAGGCGCTCGGCTTCGCCCAGACGGCGCATCGCAGCCGCACTGAGACGCGTGAGCAGGGCCTGATCTTCCTCTGCGGCGTGCTGCTGACCTTCCTGGTGCTGGCCGGAGCCGTCATTGCGCTGGGTGCGCTCGGCGGTAGCGTCGGCTGGGGTTTCCAGCTCCAGTCGCCGCTGCTGGTGATCGCGCTTGCCGTGGTGATGGTGCTGATCGGGCTCAATCTGATCGGCGCCTTCGAGATCGGCGGCTCGGTGGTCGGCCTCGGTGACGGGCTCGCCAGCCGGGGCGGGCGCCTCGGCGCCTTCACGACCGGCGTGCTCGCCGTCGTCGTCGCCACGCCCTGCACGGCGCCCTTCATGGGCGCGGCGATGGGCTATGCGGTGACGCAACCGCCGGCGGTCGCGCTCTCGGTCTTCATGGCGCTGGCCCTCGGCTTCGCTCTGCCGGTGGTGGCGCTCTCCTTCGCGCCGGGCCTGCTCAGGCTGCTGCCGAAGCCCGGCCGCTGGATGCTGGTGCTGAAGCAGGCCTTCGCCTTCCCGATGTTCGCGACCGCGATCTGGCTGATCTGGGTCGCTTCGGTCCAGACCGGCCCGCAGGGCGTGCTGGCGGCGCTGGTCGCCGTGCTGGCAGCGGGTTTCGTCGTCTGGCTCGTCGGCGTCACCCGCGGCTCCCTGCCGCGCCGCGCCTTCGGGACTGTGCTGGCCGTGCTGGTCGCGCTCGCCGCCGGCTGGTTCACCGTCGAGAACGCCGTGCCGGGCACCAATGCGGAGGCGCGGGCCGGGGATATCCAGGCCTGGAGCCCTGAGCGCGTCGCCACCCTGCAGGGGCAGGGCAAGCCGGTCTTCGTCAACTTCACCGCCGCCTGGTGCATCACCTGCCTCGCCAATGAACGCGTCGCTCTCTCGCGGCAGGAGGTGAAGGATGCTTTTGCCAGGCTCGGCGTCACCTATCTCAAGGCGGACTGGACCAACCGCGATTCCCGCATCGCCCAGGCGCTGGCCGAGCAGGGACGCGCCGGCGTGCCGCTCTATCTGTTCTATCCGGCGCGCAAGGACGGGCAGGCCGAGATCCTGCCGCAGCTCCTGACGCCGGATGCCGTGATCGCGGCCGCCGAACGCGCGGCGGGCCGGGATAAGACCGCGGCCAACACGCCGTAGATTCCAACCAGGGAGACAGACATGAAAAGCCTGACCAGACAGACTTTCATCGCCGGCCTCGCTCTTGCCGGGTTTTCGCTCACGACCGGTGCGGCCTTCGCTGAAGGCGCCGCCCGCGTCGGCCAGCCCGCGCCGGCCTTCCAGGCGGTCGATGTCGAGGGCAAGACCCGCAATCTCCAGGAATTCGCCGGCAAGACCGTGATCCTCGAATGGACCAATCACGACTGCCCCTATGTCCGCAAGCACTACAACAGCGCCACCATGCAAACGTTGCAGAAGGACATGGCCAAGGAGGGCATCGTCTGGCTCTCGGTGATCTCCTCGCCGCCCGGCGAGCAGGGCTATGTCGAGGCGGCGAAGGCGAAGGAGCTGACCGTCCAGCGCGACGCCGCCCCCGCCGGCATCCTGCTCGACCCGAAGAGCCAGGTGGCGCGCGCTTATGGCGCCCAGACCACGCCGCACATGTACATCATCGATCCCAAGGGCACGCTCGCCTATATGGGTGCGATCGACGACAAGCCGTCCTCGAACCCCGCGAGCCTCAATGGCGCGAAGAGCTATGTCCGGCAGGCGGTCGCCGAGCTGAAGGCCGGCAAGCCGGTCTCCGAGGCCAGCACCAAGGCTTATGGCTGCGCGGTGAAATACGCGCCGGCGAGCTGAGCTCTGTCGGCGCTCAAATGCAAAAGGCCGGGCATTTGCCCGGCCTTTTTGTCGGTACGGCAGCGCTACTGCGAACGCGGGCCGAGATCGCGCGGCGCGGCGTTGATCGTGACGATCTGGCCGTTGCGCAGTTCGAGCACCGCGAGCCCGCGCTCGACCTGCCCGTCCGGCCGGAAGCGGAAGACGCCGTCGGCTCCCGCGAAGCCCGAGGCATTGGTCAGCACCGCCTCGGAGAAGCGCTGCGAGCCTTGCGTGCGCGCCAGTGCCGCCGCCAGCGAAACCGCGTCGTAGGAGAGGGTCGCGGTGCGGGTCGGGCTGCTATTGAAGCGCTGCTGGTAGCGTCCCGCGAAGGCGTTGAACCCGGCCGTGTCGGGCGAGGCGAACCAGCCGCCCTGGATCGCCTGCACCTGTGCGATGCCGCTGTCGTTCCAGACGCCGGTGCCGAGCGGCTTCACCTTGCGCGGGTCGAAGCCGGCCTGCTGCAGCGCCTGTCCGAGCGCCGGCATCGCATCGGCCGCGGCCGGAACGAAGAGCGCATCCGCCTGCTGCAGCGAGGGCATCAGGCGCTGGACGGCTGTGCGCATCGCGGCCGGGTCGGAGCCGAAATGCTCGATCGCCGCGACGCGGGCGCCGCGTGCCGCCACCGCCTGCTGGAAGGCGGCCTCGACGACCTTGCCATAGGCGGTGTCGGGCAGCAGCGCGGCGAAGGATTTGCGGCCCTGCTGCGCGGCATAGGCGATGACGCGGTTGACGTCGTTCTCGGGCGGGAAGGAGAGCAGGTAGACGCCGCGCGAGGCGACGTTGGAATCGCTGGAGAAGGCGATGACCGGCCGGTTGGCCGCCCGCGCCACCTGTCCCGCCGCCTGCACGGTCGGGGCGAAGAGCGGCCCGATGATGAGTTCGGCGCCTTCCGAGATCGCTTCCTGTGCCGCGGCGCGCGCGCCTTCCGGCGTGCCGCGGTCGTCCTTGACCAGCAGCGTCAGGTCCGCGTTGGGGAATTCGGCCAGGGCCATCTCGGCGGCGTTCTTGAGTGAATTGCCGACCACGCCGCCCTGGCCCTCGGCGCCGAGCGGCAGGATGAGGCCGACCTTGACCTTGCCGGTGCCGATGGTCTGGCCGCTTGGCGCGGCCGGTTCCGTCGAGGCGGGGCCGTCGAAGCCCGGCAGGCCGGCGGGGCCACCGCTGCAGCTCGCGAGCAGCAAGGACAGGGAGACGGCCAGCGCGCCCGCCTTGAACCGCAGAACCGGTACGAAGTGCCGATGGTGCAACACGGGCGATCTCCAGTCGTGACCGGGCCGGCAAAGCCTTGCCCGGTGATACAGTCCCCCCGCGGGACTCTCGTGCCAGTGCCACATGCTATTTTCAAGTTGTTAACTATGGGTTGCATCGGGCCCGTCGCACGCACGCCATGGCGCGGCCGGGGGCGCTGTGGCAGCTTGCGGCCATGTCGAATGCCGCTCCGCCCCGCCCCGCCAGCTACACCGCCTTCGGTCTCAAGGCCGAGGCCGAGCCGCTGTCACCGGGGCTGCACATCGTCGCCACGCCGATCGGTAACCTGCGCGACATCTCCTTCCGGGCGCTCGCGACGCTCGCCGCCGCCGATGCGGTCCTGGCCGAGGACACCCGCACCTCGAAGACGCTGCTGGCGCATTACGGCATCTCGACGCCGCTCCTGCCCTATCACGAGCACAACGCCGCGCAGATGCGCCCGAAGGTGCTGGCGAAGCTGCGCGAAGGCGGCAAGCTCGCTTTGATCTCGGATGCCGGGACGCCGCTCGTTTCCGATCCCGGCTACAAGCTCGTGGCCGAACTGGTGGCGGAAGGCCTGCCGGTTACGGGTATTCCCGGCCCCTCCGCCGTGCTGGCGGCGCTGGTACTCGCTGGGCTCCCGACCGACCGCTTCTTCTTCGAGGGCTTTCTGCCTCCCAAATCGGGCGGGCGCCGCACCCGATTGACCGAGCTCGCTGCCATTCCCGGCACGCTGGTCTTCTTCGAATCGCCTCGCCGCCTCGCCGAGATGCTGGCTGATGCCGCCGCTGTGCTGGGCCCAAGGCCGGGCGCTGTCGCGCGCGAACTGACGAAGTTCTACGAGACGGTCAGGCGCGGCACCCTCCCCGAGCTGGCCGCCCATTACGAGACGCAGGAGGAGGCGCGCGGCGAGATCGTCGTCATCATCGGCCCGCCGGGCGCCGTCGATCTCGTTCCCAGCGACGAGGCGATCGATGAACGGCTGCGCGTGGCGTTGGCGAAGGTCTCGCTGAAGGAGGCGGTGGCGCAGGTCGCGGCCGAGCTGGGCCAGCCGCGCCGCAAGGTCTATGCGCGCGCCCTCGAACTCACCCGCGACGATCCGTGACAGAACCGGCGACGCGCTCGGAATTGCGCAGCCGCCGGGCGCGGCGTTCCGGCCTTTCGGGCCGTCGGGCGGAATGGCTCGCCATCCTCTGGCTGATGGCGAAGGGCTATTGGCTGCTGGAGCGGCGCTTCGGCGGCAAGGGCGGCGAGATCGATATCGTCATGCGGCGCGGGCGCACCGTCGCTTTCGTCGAGGTCAAGGCGCGCGGCCGAATCGAGGATGCGCTCACGGCCGTGACAACGGAAAAGCAGCGCCTCGTCGAGCGGCGCGTCCGGCAATGGCTCGCCTGCAACCCCTGGGCGATGGGCTACGATCTCAGGGCCGATGCGGTGTTCCTGGCGCCCTGGCGCTGGCCGCGCCATGTGCCGGCCGCCTTCGCGCTTGTCCTGTGACGCAGGGCCACCTACTTGCAGGAACCCGACCGGCAGCCCGATAAGAACGGGCCGCAACAGGAAGCCCGCCCATGACTCTCTCCGTCGCCATCCAGATGGACCCGATCGAGCGCATCCGGATCGCCGGCGATACCGGCTTCGCCCTGATGCTGGAAGCGCAGGCGCGCGGCCACACGCTCTACACCTACACCCCCGACAAGCTCTCGCTGCGCGACGGCAAGGTCACGGCGCCGATCCGCCCGGTCACGGTGCGCGACGTCGAGGGCGATCATTTCACTCTGGGGGCCGAGGAGAAGGTCGACCTTTCCCGGCTCGACGTCGTGCTGCTCAGACAGGACCCGCCCTTCGACATGGCCTATGTCACCACCACCCATATGCTGGAGCGCATCCACCCCAGGACGCTGGTGGTCAACAACCCGACCGAGGTGCGCAACGCACCCGAGAAGATCTTCGTCACCCATTTCCCCGAGCTGATGCCGCCGACGCTGATCACCCGCGACAGGGCCGAGATCGAGGCCTTCCGCGACGAATACGGCGAGATCGTCATGAAGCCGCTCTACGGCCATGGCGGCGCGACCGTGTTCAAGACGGGCAAGGGCGACCCGAATTTCGGCTCGCTCTTCGACCTGTTCAGCAATCTCTTCCGTGAGCCCTGGGTGGTGCAGGGCTTCATCAAGGAGGTCACGGAAGGCGACAAGCGCATCATCCTGATCGACGGCAAGGCGGCGGGCGCGGTCAATCGCGTGCCGGCGGTCGGCGATCTCCGCGCCAACATGGTGCGCGGCGGCGCGGCGCGGCCGACCGATCTGTCGAAGCAGGAGCTTGCGATCTGCGAGGCGATCGGCCCCGAGCTCAGCCGGCGCGGCCTGCTGCTGGTCGGCATCGACGTGATCCACGGCAAGCTCACCGAGATCAACGTCACCGCCCCGACCGGCGTGCGCGCCATCAAGAAGCTGGGCGGGCCGGACCTGGCGGCGCAGCTCTGGGATGTGATCGAAGCGAAACGCTGAGAGGTTCCCTTAGACCTCTGACATGGCCATCCCGGGCGAAGCGAAGCGCAGACCCGGGATCCAGGCCTGGACCTCGGCCGGAAGCGCTCCGGAATGGATCCCGGATCGGCGCCGCTTTGCGGCTTGTCCGGGATCACGGCGCCGTTAATTGATGGCGTTCAGGCCGCGACGTTCGTCCCGTTCAGCGGGTTCGTCTCGTCCCAGCCATAGCGCAGCGTCTCGAAGCGCATCGTCAGCGAATCGACCAGCAGGAGCTTGCCGACCAGCGGCTCGCCGAAGCCGGTGACCGCGCGCACCACCTCCAGCGCCATCAGCGAGCCGATGATGCCGGGCAGCGCGCCCAGCACGCCGGCCTCCGCGCAGGTCGGGATCGCGCCCGGCGGCGGCGCATCGGGGAAGAGGCAGCGCCAGGTCGGGTTCGGCCGCCCGTCCGGCCCGGTTTCATGGGCGCGGATCGTGGTCAGCGAGCCGTCGAAGCGGCCGAGCGCGCCCATCACCACCGGCCTGTGCTCGTGGAAACAGGCGTCGGAGACGGCATAGCGCGTGGCGAAACTGTCCGAACCCTCGGCGACGACGTCGTAGAAGGCGATCATCGCGCGGGCATTGTGCGGGTCGATGCGGGTGACGTGTTCCTCGACCACGACATTCGGGTTGAGCCGGCGGATGAAGTTCGCGGCCGCCACGGCCTTGCGCTTGCCGATGTCGTCGGTGGTGAAGATGGTCTGGCGCTGCAGGTTCGAGAGCGAGACCACGTCGTCGTCGACGATGCCGATCTTGCCGATGCCGGCCGCGGCCAGATACTGGATCAGCGGCGCGCCGAGGCCGCCGGCGCCGACGACCAGCACGCGGGCGTTCTTCAGCTTCTGCTGCCCCGGCCCGCCGATCTCCGGCAGGACGATATGGCGCGCATAGCGCTCGATCTCGTCGTCGTTCAGCATCATCCCACAGGATAGGACCGGATGGCCTTCTTCGGCAATCGCATCGCGTTGCCGCGCCTGCGAAAGAGTTGACCTCATCGCCAGCTTGGCCGCGCCGCCGAGCCATGTCATCGTGGCACCATCGAGGGCCGGCTAACGGCACCCGGCTTCAACAGGGGACTATGCGATGCGTTTGGGTTCTTTCGCGGCGGCGCTGGCCGGCATGGTGTTTTCGGCGGCGGCTTTCGCGCAGCAGCCGATCAAGCCGGCGATCGTCTACGACAAGGGCGGCAAGTTCGACAAATCCTTCAACGAGGGCGTCTTCATCGGCGCCGACAAGTTCAAGCAGGAAACCGGCGTCGAGTTCCGCGATTTCGAGCCGACGAACGATGCGCAGATCGAGCAGGCCCTGCGCCGCTTCGCCCGCGACGGCAATTCGCCGATCATCGCGGTGGGCTTCTCCCAGGCGACCGCGCTGCAGAAGGTCGCGGCGGAGTTCCCGGACCTGAAGTTCACCATCATCGACATGGTGGTCGAGCTGCCCAACGTGCAGTCGATCGTCTTCAAGGAGCATGAGGGCTCCTATCTTGTGGGCCTGCTCGGGGCGATGGCCTCGAAGACCGACAAGCTCGGCTTCGTCGGCGGCATGGACATCCCGCTCATCCGCAAATTCGCCTGCGGCTACATCCAGGGTGTCAAGGCGGCCAAGCCCGGCGCCGAGATCTTCCAGAACATGACCGGCTCGACGCCTTCAGCCTGGAACGACCCGGTAAAGGGCGGCGAACTCGCCAAGTCGCAGATCGACCGCGGCGCCGACGTCGTCTACCACGCAGCCGGCGGCACCGGCATCGGCGTGCTCCGGGCCGTGACCGATGCCGGCAAGCTCGGCATCGGCGTCGATTCCAACCAGAACGCGCTGCATCCCGGCAAGATCCTGACCTCGATGCTCAAGCGCGTCGACGTTGCCGCCTACAACTCCTTCATGGCGGCGCGCGACGGCTCCTGGAAGCCCGGCATCTCCGTGCTCGGCCTCAAGGAAGGCGGCATCGACTGGGCGCTCGACGACAACAACAAGGCGCTGATCACGCCCGAGATGAAGGCCGCCGCCGAGAAGGCCAAGGCCGCCATCATCGCCGGCACGGTCCAGGTCCACGACTACATGTCCGACCAGAAATGCACGATGTGAGGCGCGGGCCGCACTCTTGAGCCTCGTGCCTTCCCCTCCTGCGATCGAGCTCGTCGGCATCTCCAAGCGCTTCGGCGCGGTCGCGGCGAACCGGGACGTTTCGCTTGCGGTCGCGGCCGGCTCGATCCACGGCATCGTCGGCGAGAACGGCGCCGGAAAATCGACGCTGATGTCGATCCTCTACGGCTTCTATGAGGCCGATGCCGGCGAGATCAGGATCGCGGGCGAGCCGCGTCGCATCCGCTCCCCCGCCGATGCGATCGCGGCCGGCATCGGCATGGTCCATCAGCATTTCATGCTGGTCGAGACGCTGAGCGTCGTCGACAACGTCGTGCTCGGCGCCGAGGGCGGGGCCAGCCTCAAGGGCGGGCTGGCGAAGGCGCGGGCGGAACTGGCCCGCCTGTCGCGCGAATACGGGCTCGCGATCGACCCCGATGCCACGGTCGGCGATTTGTCCGTCGGCCTGCAGCAGCGCGTCGAGATCCTGAAGGCGCTCTATCGCGGGGCGCAGATTCTGATCCTCGACGAGCCGACCGCCGTGCTGACCCCAGCCGAGGCCGATCAGCTCTTCGCCCTGCTCCGGGCGCTGAAGGCGCAGGGCAAGACGGTGATCCTGATTACCCACAAGCTGCGCGAGATCATGGACGTCACCGATACGGTCTCGGTGATGCGGCGCGGCGAGATGGTCGCCGGGTTCCGGACGGCGGAAACCTCGCCGCCGGCGCTGGCCGAGGCGATGGTCGGCCGGCGCGTGCTGCTGCGCGTCGAGAAGCCGCCGCGCCAGCGTGGCGCTGCCGTTCTCGAGGCGGTCGGCCTGTCCTGCCGCGACGCGCGCGGCACCGAGACGCTGCGGGATGTGAGCCTGACCCTCCATGCCGGCGAGATCGTCGGCATCGCCGGCGTCGCCGGCAACGGCCAGAGCGAGTTGCTGGAGGTGCTCGCCGGGCTGGTCCAGCCCACGCGCGGCGTCATCCGCCTGGGCGGCCAGATCCTCGCGGCGGCGGATCGTCATCCGGCCCGGCTGCGCGAGCGCGGTCTCATGCATATCCCGGAGGATCGCCATCGCAGCGGCCTCGTCACCGCCTTCAGCGCGGCGGAGAACGCGATCCTCGGCTATCAGGGCGATCCGGCCTTTCGGGCCGGGCCTTTCCTGTCGCCGTCGCGGATCGAGGCGCATGCGCTGACGGCCTTCGCGGCCTATGACGTGCGCCCGCCCGATCCCGCCCTGAAGACGGCGAAATTCTCCGGCGGCAACCAGCAGAAGATCGTGCTCGCCCGCGAGATCGAGCGGCATCCGCAGGTGTTGCTCGTCGGCCAGCCGACGCGCGGCGTCGATATCGGCGCGATCGAGTTCATCCACCGCAGGCTGATCGAATTGCGCGATGCCGGCGTCGCGATCCTGCTGGTTTCGGTCGAGCTCGAGGAGGTGATGGCGCTCTCCGACCGAATCATCGCCCTCTGCGGCGGCCGGATCACGGGAGAACGCGCAGCAGAAGCGGCGGATGAGCGCGATCTCGGCCTGCTGATGGCCGGCGTCACGGACGAAGCTGCATGAGCGCCGCCCCGGTCGAACTGCCGCGCTGGGCCGATACTGCGCTGGTGCCGCTCGTCTCGGTGGCGGCGGCCCTGCTGGTCGCCGGCCTCGTCGTCCTCGGCATCGGGGAGAACCCGCTGGAGGCGACGGCGCTGCTGCTGCGCGGCGCGCTCGGCAGCGCGGAAGGCATCGGCTTCACGCTCTACTACGCGACGAACTTCATCTTCACGGGGCTCGCCGTCGCCGTCGCCTTCCATGCCGGGCTGTTCAATATCGGTGGCGAAGGGCAGGCGACCGTCGCCGGCATCTGCGCGGCGCTGGCCTGTGGGGCGCTCTCGGCCATGCCGGGTTTCCTCTCCGTGGCGGGCTTCCTCGCCGCGCCGCTCGCCATCCTCGCGGCGGCTGCAGGCGGCGCGGCTTACGCCTTCATCCCCGGCTGGCTGCAGGCGAAGCGCGGCAGCCATGTCGTCATCACCACGATCATGCTGAACTTCGTCGCCGCGACTCTGATCGTCTATCTGCTGCGCGAAGTGATCGGCAAGATCGGCTCGATGCAGCCCGAGACAGCGGATTTCCCGGCACAGGCCGTGCTGACGCCGATGCACCAGCTCCTCGCACCGTTCGGAATCAAGCTGCCCTCGACCCCGCTCAACAGCGCCTTCCTGCTCGCCCTGATGGCGCTGGTCGCGGTCTGGTTGCTGATCTGGCGCACGCGGCTGGGCTATGCGATCCGCACCGTCGGGGCCAATCCCCGCGCCGCCGCTTATGCGGGGATTTCGCCCGCCGCGGTCACCATGATCGCCATGGCGATCTCGGGCGCGCTCGCCGGCGGGCTCGCGGTCAACGAGGCGCTCGGCGTGCAGCATCGGCTGGTGCTCGATTTCACCGCCGGCTACGGCTTCGTCGGCATCGCCGTCGCGCTGATGGGGCGCGGCCATCCGGTCGGGGTGGGCCTGGCGGCGCTGCTTTTCGGCGTGCTCTACCAGGGCGGGGCGGAGCTTTCCTTCGACAAGCCGGCGATCACCCGCGACATGGTGGTGGTGATCGGCGGCGTGCTCATCCTCTTCGCCGGAGCGCTCGACGGGTTGTTTCGCCGGCTGGTGGCGACGGCGCTCGGCCGCGGGGCAGCCGGCTGATGGAGTGGCTCCAGACCCTTGCCGTCGTGCTCGATTCGATGGTCCGGCTCTCGATCCCGCTGATCTGCGCGGCGCTTGCCGGGCTCTGGTCGGAGAAGGCCGGCGTCGTCGATATCGGCCTCGAGGGTAAGATGCTGATCGCCGCCTTCGCCGCTGCGGTCGCGGCCCTCGCCACCGGCTCGGCCTGGGTGGGGCTGGGCGCCGGCATTCTTGCCTCGGTCCTGCTGGCGCTGCTGCATGGCTTCGCCGCCATCACCTGGCGCGGCAACCAGATCGTCTCCGGCGTTGCGATCAACATGCTGGCGGCGGGCCTCACCGTCGTCCTCGGCAATGCCTGGTACGGGCAGGGCGGGCGCACGCCGCCGCTCGAAGGGGCCGCCCGCTTCGGAGAATTGTCGCTGCCCTTCGGCCCATGGGCGCGCGAGCATGTGCCGGTGCTCGGCCTCCTCTATGACGAGGTGGTTTCCGGCCATGCCGCGCCGGCTTATCTCGCCTTTCTCTGCGTGCTGGCCACCGCGCTCGTGCTGAGGCGCAGCCGCTTCGGCCTGCGCATCCGCGCCGTCGGCGAGAACCCCGCCGCCGTCGATACGGCCGGCATCTCGGTGGCCGGCCTGCGTTATGCGGCGGTCGCGATCTGCGGGCTGCTCTGCGGCATCGGCGGCACCTATCTCGCCGTGGCGCAATCGGCCGGCTTCCTGCCGCAGATGACGGCGGGGCGCGGCTTCATCGCGCTCGCAGCCGTGATCTTCGCCAATTGGCGGCCCTGGCCGGCGCTCGGCGCCTGCCTGCTCTTCGGACTGCTCGATGCGGTCGCGATCAGGCTTCAGGGCGTGACGCTGCCGGGCATCGGGCTGGTTCCGGTGGAGGCGATCCAGGCTTTGCCCTATCTGATGACCATCATCCTGCTCGCCGGCTTCATCGGCCGCGCGACACCGCCAAAGGCTTCCGGGATACCCTATGTCAAGGAACGCTGACATGAAGGACCGCTGACTTGGCCGCCGATCCCGATTTCGACGCGCTCTTTGCAGCCGCTTCCCGCCTCCAGCCGCGCGCCTACGCGCCCTATTCACGCTTCAAGGTCGGGGCGGCGCTGCTGGCCGATGACGGCACGGTCCATGCCGGCTGCAATGTCGAGAACGCCGCCTATCCGGTCGGGACCTGCGCCGAGGCCGGCGCCATCGCCGCGATGATCGCGGCCGGCGGCACGGCGATCCGCGCCATCCTCGTCTTTGGCGAGGGCGACGAGCTGGTCACGCCCTGCGGTGCCTGCCGCCAGCGCATCCGCGAATTCGCGAGCCCCGAGACACCCGTCGCCATCGCCGGGCCCGAAGGCATCCGCGCGCGTTTCACGCTGGAGCAGTTGTTGCCAGCGTCCTTCGGACCGGCCAATTTGCCGCGGTGATTTGCGGCGGCCGCATGGACGGCCGGGAGAGGGTTTGCATGGCGGTCGATCCGGCTTTCGACGAAGCGGCATCGGTGTTGATCGACAGGGGGATCGACGGCCCGATCGAATGCGCCCTGGTGCTCGGCACCGGGCTCGGCTCGATCGTCGACGATGTGCAGGACGCCGTCACGATTCCCTATGCCGATATTCCTGGCTTTCCGCATGGCGAGGTGTCCGGCCATGCCCGCCAGCTCTGCTACGGCACGCTGTTCGACCGCAAGGTGCTGATCTATCAGGGCCGCGCCCATTATTACGAAGGCGGCGATTCCGCGGTAATGCGCGTGCCGCTCGGCCTGCTCACCGCCTTCGGCTCGCCGCCGCTGATCCTGACCAATGCGGCCGGCTCGCTTTCGCCCTCGATGGGGCCGGGCAGCCTTGCGCTCATCACCGACCACATCAACCTCAACGGCCCCAATCCGCTGGTCGGCGACCGGGGCGACGGCCGCTTCGTGCCGATGGTCGATGCCTATGATCCGTTGCTGCGCGGGCGGCTGAAGCGCGCCGCGGCGAACGCGATCGTGCCGTTGGGCGAGGGCGTCTACATGTGGTTCTCGGGGCCGAGCTTCGAGACGCCGGCGGAAATCCGCATGGCAAAGACGCTTGGCGCCGATCTCGTCGGCATGTCGACCGTTCCGGAAGTCATCCTGGCGCGGCGCTACGATCTCCGCGTCGCCGGCCTGTCCATCGTCACCAATATGGGCGCGGGCCTCCATGGCGGCGCGCCCCATCACGGCGAGACACGCGATGTCGCCGCGGTGGCCTCGCGCTCGCTGCGCCGCCTGCTGCGCGCCTTCCTGTCGGAGCTTTGAACCATGTCGGACGACGCTTTCGCCAGACGCGCGCTCGCGCTGCTCGACCTGACCGACCTCGCCGACGACGCCACCGAGGACGGCGCCCGCGATCTCTGCCGCCGCGCCGTCTCCGGCCCGGTTCCGGTCGCGGCGGTCTGCCTCTGGCCGCGCTTCGTCGCGACGGCGCGTCTGGCTCTGGGCGACGGCCCGGTGCGGATCGCGACGGTCGTCAATTTCCCGGAGGGCGGGACGCCGATCGCGCCGGTCATCCGCGAGACCGAGGAGGCGCTGGAGGCCGGCGCCGACGAGATCGACCTCGTCCTGCCCTGGCAGGCCGTGCTCGCCGGCCATACGACGGCGGCGACCGCGATGCTCCGCAATGTCAGGATGCGCTGCGGCGACAGGCTGCTGAAGGTCATCCTTGAGACCGGCGAATATCCCGATCTCGAAAAGGTCAGGACGGCGGCCGAGCTCGCCATCGCCTGGGGCGCGGATTTCATCAAGACATCGACCGGCAAGACCGCCCGTTCGGCCAGCATCCCGGCGGCGCGCGTCATGCTCAACGTCATCGCCATGGCCGGCCGGCCGGTCGGGCTGAAACCCTCCGGCGGCATCCGCACGCTCGCCGACGCCAAGGGCTATCTCGACCTCGCCGATGCGATCATGGGGCCGGACTGGGCGACGCCGCGAACCTTCCGCTTCGGCGCGAGCGGCCTGCATGGCGCGTTGCTCGCGGCGATCGACGGCGCCGCGGCCGGCGAGGCCGCACCGGGGACTTACTGATGCGGCTGACGCAGGAGATCATTGCCGCCAAGCGCGACGGCCATGAAGTGCCCGATGCCGATATCCGCCAGATCGTCGCCGGGCTGACCGACGGCTCGGTCAGCGAGGGGCAGGCGGCGGCCTTCGCCATGGCCGTGTTCTTCAACGACATGACCGAGAAGGAGCGCGTGGCGCTGACGCTCGCCATGCGCGATTCCGGCACGGTGCTGAACTGGGACGACCTGCCGGGCCCCGCTCTCGACAAGCACTCGACCGGCGGCGTCGGCGATACGGTGAGCCTGCCGCTGGCGGCGGCGGTTGCGGCCTGCGGCGGCTATGTCCCGATGATCTCCGGCCGCGGCCTCGGCCATACCGGCGGCACGCTCGACAAGCTCGATGCCGTGCCGGGCTATGTGACGCAGCCGGGCATCGATCTCTTCCGCAAGGTGGTGCGCGAGACCGGCTGCGCCATCATCGGCCAGACCGCCGATCTCGCCCCGGCCGACAAGCGGCTCTATGCGATCCGGGACGTCACCGCGACGGTGGAATCGCTGCCGCTGATCACGGCCTCGATTCTGTCGAAAAAACTCGCCGCTGGCCTGCACGGCCTCGCCATGGACGTGAAGTTCGGCTCCGGCGCCTTCCTGCCGGAACCCGCGAAGGCGCGCGCCCTGGCGCAGGCGCTCGTCGGCGTCGCCAATGATTCCGGTCTGCCGACCACGGCGCTGCTGACCGATATGGACGAGCCGCTCGCCAGCGCCGCCGGCAATGCGCTCGAGGTTGCCTATGCGCTCGACCATCTGACCGGTCGCCGGCGCGAGCCGCGCTTCCACGAGGTCACGGTCGCGCTCGGCGCCGAGATGCTGCTGCTCGGCCGTCTGGCGGCGAACCTCGACGAAGCGCGTGGCAGGATCGAGGATGCTTTCGCCTCGGGCGCGGCCGCCGAGCGCTTCGCCAGGATGGTGGTGGCGCTGGGCGGCCCTGCCGATCTGCTCGAAGCGCCGGCAAAGCATCTCGCCGCGGCGCCGGTCGTGAAGCCGGTCTTCGCCGAGACGGCCGGGACGGTCTCGGGCATCGATACCCGCGCCGTCGGTCTTGCTGTCGTGGCGCTGGGCGGCGGCCGGTTGCGGCCGCAGGACGGCATCGACCATGCGGTCGGCCTCACCGATATGGCCGGCATCGGCGCGACGCTCGGGCGGGACCGTCCGCTCGCCATCGTCCATGCGCGCGACGAGAAGGCTTTCCTTGCGGCAAGCGAACGCTTGCGCAAGGCCTATCGGATCGGAGAGGGTGCGGCGCAGGGCGAACTGGTCGCCGGACGGATCACGGAGAGAACACGGGCATGAGTTTGCTTCTGGCCATGACGGGCTGGCATGTCGAGGACTGGCGGGCGCGCTTCCAGGCGCTGCTGCCGGAGATGCCGATCGTGGTGCCGGGCGAGCCCTTCGACCGCCGCGCCGTGCATTATGTCGCGAGCTGGAAGCATCCGGCCGGCAGCCTGACCGGCCTGCCGAACCTCGCGGCGATCTTCTCGCTCGGTGCCGGCGTCGATTTCCTCTTCGCCGACGACAAATTGCCGGAAGTGCCGATCGCACGCGTGGTCGATCCCGACCTGACGACGCGGATGAGCGAATATGTCGTGCTGCATTGCCTGATGTATCTGCGCCAGCAGCATCGCTACATGCGCCAGCAGCAGGCGAAGCTCTGGGAAGACGACCGCAACCAGCCGGCGGCCCGTTCCGTCCGTGTCGGCATCATGGGGCTCGGCGAACTCGGCCTCGATGCCGTGGCCAAGCTCAAGATCATCGGCTTCGACGTGGCCGGCTGGAGCCGCTCGCCGAAGAGCGTCGAGGGGCTGCAGACCTTCTCCGGCGAGGACGGCATGAAGGATTTCCTGGCGCGGACCGACATCCTCGTCAGCCTGGTGCCGCTGACGCCCGAGACGCGCGGCATCCTCAACGCCGGGCTTTTTGCGGGGCTCGCGCAGGACGGCCGGCTCGGCGGGCCCTTCCTGATCAATCCGGGCCGCGGCGGCCTTCAGGTTGCCGATGACATCCTCGCCGCGCTCGATGCCGGCACGCTCAAGGGCGCGACGCTCGACGTGTTCGAGACCGAGCCGCTGCCGGTGGAGTCGCCGCTGTGGAGCCATCCGGGCGTGACCGTCACCCCGCATAACGCGGCGATGTCCGAGCCGGAGGCGATCGCCACGCTGGTCGCGGCGCAGATCAGGCGGCTGGAGGCGGGCGAGCCGCTGCTGCATGCCGTCGATCCGGCCCGGGGCTACTGAGCACTGGCCCGAAAAGTCGAATCCGGTTTTCGGAAGCGGCCGATGCCGTAGCGCCATCTGGCGCCTTCACCGAACCGTCACCCCGTTGTTGTCGGGGTGCCATCCGGGCGCGCGAAGCCGGCTGGTCCTTTTCAGCCCGGAGAATTTCATGCGCTCGTCGCTCGCCATTATCCTGCTTCTGTCGTCCACCATGCTCGCCGGAGCGCAGGAGTCTCCGAAGGAATTTCCCGCGAAGCTTCTGAGCCAGGCGCTGCTGCCGGCCGAGACGATCATCCCCGCCCCCGCCGATGCGCCGGCCGATCTCAAGGTTTCCGGCAAGTTCGTCACGCCGGGCAAGCGCGTCGAGGCCGTCGGCACGGTGATGGGCACCTCGGGCGGGCGCCCGACGGGGCTCTCGACCCCCTTCGCCGGCCAGCCGGTCCAGGGCTTCTCCGGCATCCGTTCGCTGGGCAACAACGAGTTCCTCGTGCTGACCGATAACGGCTTCGGCGCCAAGGTGAACTCGCCCGACGCGATGCTGTTCTTCCATCGCCTGAAGGCCGATTTCGGCAAGGGCGCGCTCGAACGTGTCTCGACCACCTTCCTGCACGATCCCGACAAGAAGGTCCCCTTCCGCATCGTCCATGAGGGCACCGAGAAGCGCTACCTGACCGGCGCCGATTTCGATCCGGAATCGATCCAGCCGATCGGTGGCAAGTACTGGATCGGCGAGGAGTTCGGCCCCTATCTCATCCGCGTCGACGCCAATGGCAAGGTCGAGGCCGTGTTCGAGACGCTGGTCGACGGCAAGCCGGCCCGCTCGCCCGATCACTACGCCGTCACCACCCCGGCCGCGCCGAACCTGCCGGTCGAGTTCAATGTCCGCCGCTCGAAGGGCTTCGAGGGCATGGCCCAGTCGCCGGATGGCCGCTTCCTCTACCCGCTGCTCGAAGGCCCGCTCTGGAAGGCGGAAACCAAGGGCAATGAGGAGGTCGACGGCAAGGAAGTCCTCCGCATCCTCGAATTCGACGTCCAGAACGAGAAGTGGACCGGCCGTTCCTGGTTCTTCCCGCTCGAAGCCAAGGGCCTCGCCATCGGCGACTTCAACATGATCGATGCCACGACGGGCTTGATCATCGAGCGCGACAACGGCGAGGGCACCGCCGACAAGGCCTGCGCGCCGGGAAGCCGCGGCCCGGACTGCTTCCACGACATCGCCAAGCACAAGCGGATCGTCAAGATCGAGATGACCGACGCCAATGTCGGCAAGCCCGTGCGCCGTATCGGCTATATCGACCTGATGAAGATCGCCGATCCCGATGGCAAGGCGAAGCAGGGCACGAAGGACGGTGTCTTCACCTTCCCATTCTTCACCATCGAGAACGTCGACGTGGTCGACCGGGCGAATGGCGTGATCGTCGTCGGCAACGACAACAACCTGCCCTTCTCCTCCTCGCGCGACCCGAAGAAGGCCGACGACAACGAACTCGTCCTGCTGTCGGTGAAGGACCTGCTCGACGCGAAGTGAGATCGTGCCTGCGCCGGCACCGCAGTGCGCGGGGTCGGCGCAGGCGCTCCGCGCCAGCGACGCGGTCGTTCCTCGTCTGTTCTTGAAATATTGCCGGCTCGGCGTATAATAAATCGACCAAGCGCCTCGTGCGCGAGGCGTAGTGGTTGGATGATCTTCACCGATGGAGGTGATCATGTTGACCGCGAATACGAACATCAGACGGTCGCAGGACTGGCTAAATCTGATCCTTGCCGCGCTGCTGTTCTTCTCACCCTGGTTCATGGGCTTCGTCGGCGACTTCATGCCGACGCGCAATGCCTGGATCGTCGCCGTGGTGCTCGCCCTGGTCGCGGTCGCCGCGCTCACGGCCTTCGCGGAGTGGGAGGAATGGCTGAACCTGGCACTCGGGCTCTGGCTGGTGGCCTCGCCCTGGATGCTCGGCTTCACCGGCAATCCCGCCGCCTTCCGGACCCATATCGTCCTCGGTCTGCTGACCGCGGCGGTTTCGGCCTGGGCGGTCTGGGATTTCCATCACGAGCCGCACGCGACGGCCTGAGGAGCTTCGCGCTCTTCCTGGTGGATACTGGCCCCTGCGCGGTCTAATTCCGCAGCGCGCCGGGGCCGGCTACCGCCGCCGGCGGGCATTTGCCCGAGATGATCATGCCCAGCACCTCGTCCTGGGTGACGTCCGCCGTGCGGGCCGTCCCGACGACCTTGCCGTTCTTCATCACCGTGACGCGGTCGGCGAGGTCGAAGACATCGTGCAGATCGTGGCTGATCAGGAAGATGCCGATGCCCTGTTTCTTGAGCTGCAGGATCAGCTCGGCCACCTGCTTCGTCTCGGCCGGGCCGAGCGCGGCGGTGGGCTCGTCCATGATCAGCACACGGGCGTTGAAATAGATCGCGCGGGCAATCGCGACCGATTGGCGCTGGCCGCCGGAAAGCGCCTTCACCGGCTCCTTGAAGCGCCGGAAATGCGGGTTGAGCCGCCCCATCACCTTGCGGGTCTCGGATTCCATCGTCGCATCGTCGAGCGTGCCCCAGCCGGTCAGCAATTCCCGGCCGAGGAAGATATTGGCGGCGGCATCGACATTGTCGGCGAGCGCCAGCGTCTGGTAGATCGTCTCGATGCCGTGGCGCTTGGCGTCGCGCGGGCTCGCGACCGTCACCTCCTCGCCATTCACCCGGATCGTTCCGGCATCGGCCCGGTAGGCACCGGAGAGGATCTTGATCAGCGTCGACTTGCCGGCGCCGTTATGGCCGAGCAGCCCGACGACCTCGCCCGGCATCAGGTCTATGCTGGCGCCGTCGACCGCCTTGATGCCGCCGAAGGCGATCGAGATGTCGCGCATCTCGATCAGCGGGGTTCCCTGGCCGGGATGGGTCTGGGCGAGATCGGCCGGCTCTGCGATGCTCATCGGCGCCTCCTCACCCCAAACGCTTGCGATAGAGCCCGTCGAGCCAGACCGCGATGACCAGGACGATGCCGACGACGATGTTCTGCAAGGGCGCGTCGACGCCGATCAGCACCATGCCGGATTGCAGCGACTGCATCACCAGCGCGCCGAGCATCGCGCCGACGATGGTGCCGACGCCGCCGGCGAGCGAAGTGCCGCCGATCACCGCCGCGGCGATGACATAGAGCTCGTCGAGCGAGCCGGCGGCATTTGTCGCGGCGTTCAGCCGGGCCGTGGAAATGCAGGCGGAGATGCCGATCAGCGCGCCCATCAGCCCGAAGACCAGCATCAGCACCTTGCGGGTGTTCACGCCCGAGAGCTGCGCCGCCTCCGGATTGCCGCCGATGGCGAAGACATAGCGGCCGAAGCGCAGACGGTTGGCGACGAAGGTCATGGCGATGCCGACGCCGAGCGCGACCAGCACCGGCACGGCGAGGCCATGGCCGATGGTGAGCCCGCCCTCCGGCCAGATGCCGCCCTTCGCCTCGACGAGGCGGCGCGCGATGCCCGCCGGCAGCGCGTAGGAATTCGCCATCGTCACGGTCGCGATCACCGCGCCGCAGCCGAGGGCGGCGATCAGGGCTTCCGCCCAGAGCGGGCGCAGCGTGAAGCCGAAGCGCTTGCGCCGGCGCCGGATCAGCGCGGCGGCGACGCAGATCGCGATGCAGGCCACGATGCCGATCGCCCAGGAGGCGCTGGTGCCGATGGCGCCTTCGACGCCGCCGCCGAGCGGTCGGAAACGCGAATCCATCGGGGCGATGGTCTGCCCCTGTGTCACCCACCAGGCCGCGCCGCGCCAGATCAGCAGCCCGCCCAGCGTCACGATGAAGGAGGGGATGGCGAGATAGGCGATCAGCGCTCCCTGCAGCAGCCCGACCATGCCGCCGAGGCAGATGGCGACGATCAGGCTGACCAGCCAGGTCAGCGGATGCTCGAAGCCCCAGATGCCGGGCAGGAGCCTGACCTGCACCAGCCCGACCACCATGCTGACGAAGCCGAGCATGGAGCCGACCGAGAGGTCGATGTTGCGGGTCACGATGACCAGCACCATGCCGCAGGCCATCACGGCGATGGAGGAGGTCTGGACCAGGAGATTCCAGAGATTGCGCGCGGTCAGGAAGGCGCCGTCCGAGAGCCAGTTGAAGCCGAGCCAGATCACGGCGAGCGCCGCGACCATGCCGATCATGCGCGGATCGAACTCGATCTCGCGCAGATGGTCGGAAAGGCTGCGGCGCTCCTGCGCCGGGTTTGCCGGCGCCGGGGTGGCTTCAGTCACAGGCCTTGACCTTGCCGGGCGCGACGCCCTGGCAGACCGCGGATTTCGGCGCCCAGCCGGCGTCGATCACGACGTTGAGGTTTTCCTTCGTCACCGGCACGGGCGTCAGGAACAGCGCGGTCATCTTCTGCTTGGACGGTCCCTGGTCCCAGCTCATCGATTTCGGAATCTCGGAAAGCTTGCTGCCGCCGGCGAGCTTGATTGCGATCTCGGCGGCGTTGCGGCCGAGTTCGCGCGCATCCTTCCAGATCGTCACGGTCTGGGTACCCAAAGCGACGCGGTTGAGCGCGGCGCGATCGGCATCCTGGCCGGAGACCGGCACCGAGCCGGCGAGCCCTTGCGCGTCCATCGCCGCGATTGCGCCGCCGGCCGTGCCGTCATTGGCGGCGATCACGGCATCGACCTTGTTCTGGTTGCGCGTCAGGATCTGCTCCATGTTGCGCTGGGCATTGGCGGGCAGCCAGCCATCGGTGAAGGCTTCGCCGACATTCTTGATCTTGCCGCTATCGATGGCGGGTTTCAGCACCTCGATCGAGCCCTGGTAGAGGAAGCCGGCATTCGGGTCCTGGCTCGAGCCCTTGATGAAGACGTAATTGCCCGCGGGCTTCGCCTTCTGGATCTCGCGCGCCATCATCCGGCCGACCTCGACATTGTCGAAGGTCAGGTAAAAGACCTGCGGGATCTCGATCAGCCGGTCATAGCCGACGACGCTGATGCCCTCGTTCACCGCCTTCTCGACGGCGGGACGGATGGCCTGCGCGTCCTGCGCCAGGATGATCAGCGCCTTGGCGCCGCGGGAAATCAGGCTTTCGACATCGGTGAGCTGCTTGGCGGGGGAGGATTGCGCGTCGGCGGAAAGATAAGTGCCGCCGACCTTCTCGATCGCGGCCTTGATCGCGGCTTCGTCGGTCTTCCAACGTTCTTCCTGGAAATTCGACCAGCTGACCCCGACGACGGGGCCTTTCGATTGCGCAAAGGCGCCTGCGTGAATGGACATGGCGGCAACGGCGATGCTCGCCGCAAGGACGAAACGCTTCATCACTGACCTCCTGAGCTTCCTCTGCCGCAGACTCTCAGGCTTCTCCGAGCCTCCAGGGCGTCCGGCCCATGAAGCTCAGCCCAGCGCCGATGGGCTGTCAAGCAGACTAAGGGAGGCCTGACGAAGCGTCAGGTGACGCGCTTGTCCGCGGAGTCGCAGAGGTCGTTCTGGATGCAGCGCCCGCATTCGGGCCTGAGCGCCTTGCAGGTATAGCGCCCGTGCAGGATCAGCCAGTGATGGGCGTGGCGGCCGAATTCCGGCGGCACTGCCTTCTCCAGCCCGAGCTCGACCTGCAGCACGTTCTTTCCCGGCGCGATCCGCAGCCGGTTGGCGACGCGGAAGACATGGGTGTCGACGGCATGGGTGGTCTCGCCGAAGGCGATGTTGAGCACCACATTGGCCGTCTTGCGGCCGACGCCGGGCAGGCTTTCGAGCGCCTCGCGCGTGGCCGGCACCTCGCTGCCGAATTCGGCGATCAGCTTCTCGCTGAGCGCGATCACGTTCTTCGCCTTGTTGCGATAGAGCCCGATCGTCTTGATGTGCTCGCGCACCGTCTCCTCGCCCAGCGCCAGCATCTTCTCCGGCGTGTCGGCGATGGCGAAGAGCTTGCGCGTCGCCTTGTTCACGCCGGCGTCGGTCGCCTGCGCCGAGAGCACGACGGCGACCAGCAGCGTGAAGGCATTCACCGATTCCAGCTCGCCCTTGGGCTCGGGATTGGCCGCCCGGAAACGCTCGAAGATCTCGCGGATCTCGGCCGGCTTGCGGGCGCGCGGTAACGTGATGCGCTTTGCGGGCGCGGCCTTGCGCAAGGGCCTGTTCTGCTGATCCATGCCCGCGTTATAATCCGCCGATGGACCTCGACAAGAGCCTCGTCGACGACAGCAGCGACGCCGCCCGGCGCCCGGTCTTCGACGCGACCATCACACCGCATCGCTCGCTCGGCCAGCACGGCTTCCGCATCGTGATGACGCTGGTCTGTCTGGCGAGCGTGGTTTCGTCCATTCCCTTCGTCGTGCTCGGCGCCTGGCCGGTCGCCGGCTTCTTCGGCATCGACGTTCTCGCGCTGTTCATCGCCTTCCACGTCAATTTCCGTCATGCCCGCGCCTTTGAGCGCATCGTCGTGACGCCGCTCGAGGTCTTCCTGCGCAAGGTCTCGCATCATGGCCGCGAGGCGGTCTGGCGCTCCAACCCGGCCTGGACCCGGCTCGAAAAACAGGCCGACGAGGATTACGGCCTGCTCGGCCTCACGCTCGTCTCGCGCGGGCGCAGCGTCCCGGTCGCCGCCGCGCTCTCGCCGCAGGAGCGGGCGGGCTTCGCCGATGCGCTCGGTGCGGCGCTGGCGCGGGCGCGGCGCGGGCCGGATTATGATCCGCCTCGGTGAGGTTCGGCTGCCGGAGCTTGTCAGCTTTCGGGTGGGAGCGGCATGGTTGGCGCCCTAGATTCGCATCATAATGACAGATGCGAGGATTTAGCCATGAACGCCCAGGCCCCGATGAAAACGGCGATGACCCCGACGCGCTTCTCCAATGCGGTGTTGTCCCGCGCGGCCGAAGCCATGCCCAACGAGGCGGATTTCCCCGCCGCGGCACCGGGCTCGGACTACGACACCGTCCGGCGCATCCTTTCCTTCATCACCCATAACTGGCGCGAGCAGCCGACGATCGAGGCGATCGCGGATGCGGCCGGCGCGACGCCGACCGATGTCCACCATCTCTTCCGGCGTTGGTGCGGCCTCACTCCCAAGGCCTTTTTGCAGGCGATTACGCTCGACCATGCCAAGGGCTTGCTCGCCTCCTCCGCCAGCGTTCTCGACACGGCGCTGGAAGTCGGGCTCTCCGGTCCCGGCCGGCTGCACGATCTCTTCGTCACCCATGAGGCGATGTCGCCCGGCGAGTGGAAGCTCGGCGGCGACGGGCTGAAGCTGTCCTACGGCTTCCATGCCTCGCCCTTCGGCGAAGCGCTGATCGTGGTCACGGATCGCGGCCTTGCGGGTCTCGGCTGGGTCTCCAACAGCGTCGATGGCGGCAAGGTCGTCGGCGGCCGGGCCGAGGCTCTGGCCGACATGATGCGGCGCTGGCCCCATGCCGATTACCATTACGACCCCGCGCTGACGGCGCCCTATGCCGGCCGCATCTTCGATCCCAAGGCCTGGGCGGCCGAGACGCCGCTACGCGTCGTGCTGATCGGCACGGATTTCGAGGTGCGGGTCTGGGAGACGCTGCTCAGGATCCCGGTCGGCTGCGCCACCACCTATGGCGATGTCGCCAGCCATATCGGCAAGCCGAGCGCGGCGCGTGCGGTCGGCATGGCGGTCGGCAAGAACCCGATCTCCTTCGTCGTGCCTTGCCACCGCGTCATCGGCAAGTCCGGCGCGCTCACCGGCTATCACTGGGGGCTGACGCGCAAGCGCGCCATCCTCGGCTGGGAGGCGGGGCAGGCCGCGGCCGGCTGAAACGCGCTACTTGCGCAGATACATGTCCCAGCAGGGCGCGAGCGCGATGCGTTCGCGCCCTTCGAGCGCCTTGCCGAAATGCTCGCGCAGCATGGCGCGGGCCGTGGTCGGCGGGCATTTCGGCGCCAGGATGGCGTCCGTGCGTGCGAGTTCCGCGAGCGTATCGGAGTCAAGTTCGGGCGTGCTGCGACCGGGATCGGCACCGACCGGCACGGCGCGCGGCGGCGTGCGGTCGAGCAGGCGGTTCATCGGATCGACGAAGTCGAGAGTGAAGAAGCCGTTGAGCTTGCGCCGGTTCGCCGCCTCCCAGCTCCGGATGGCGCGCACGGCCTGCTGCACTTCCAGCAGCCAGGTCGCCTGATAATCGATCTCGGAATAGAGGATATAGGATGGCGGCAGGTCGCGCCGGACGAGATCGTCATAGGTCGCCTGATGGGTCGCATAATGATCGAGCATCGCGGCGGCTCGCGCCTTGATGTCCGGCTTCACGCTGACGCGCCCGAGCGGGCCGAGTTCGGGCAGGTCGAGCGCGGCATAGCTCGGCGCGCCCAGCAGGGCCCGCATGCTGCGCTCGATATAGATCACCGCCGTCGGCAGGCTCACGGCGAGCGCCAGCACCAGGACCAGTGGGCGCATCGGGTCGTCGCGGCGCTGCCACCAGTCGCGGAGCAGGGTGAGCAGGATCGGCCAGAGCCCGATGAATTCGAGCGAGCCGGTATTCTGCGTCTCGAAGAAGGTCAGCGCCGCGAATCCCGCTGCGAGCCAGCCGAGGGGGCTGTTGGCCAGCGCCCGCCAGCCGGCGAGGGAGGCGGGGAGGCCGCTCCGCCAGGATGCGAGGGCGAGCGCTCCGAGCAGCAGCAGTACCGGGCCGACCACGTTGAACTTGACCGAGGCGACGGTGAGGAAGCGCGGCAACAGCGCGCCGGTGTTGAGGCCGAGCAATTGCAGGATGTCGGCGAGATAGGCCGAGACGATGCCCGTCGCCAGCTCGAGCCCGGCCAGTGCCGCGATGACGAGGCCGGCGGCGATGGCGACGTCGAGCAGGCGCATCCGCCCGGCGACCAGCGCATAGCCGACGATGAGCGTGCCCGTCACCGCGCCGGTGATCTTCACGAGGAAGAGGCTCAGCATCAGCGCGGCGACGAGGCCGATCCGCAAGCCGCGATGGCGCGCGAAGAGCAGCGTCGCGATCAGCAGATAGAGCAGCAGGCTGACATGACGGTTGTAATAGCCGTAGCCGTCGAAGCCGGGCGATGGGTAGAGTGAGTGCAGGTTGATCGGCAGCGCGGCGAACATCAGCAGCGGCAGGAGCAGTGCGAGCGCCTGTCCGCGCGCCCTTGGCGCGAGATCGACCATCAGCAGCGCGGTGAGCGGCAGCAGCACCGGCAGCAGCGCCCAGTTGACCAGCAGCATCGGCTGCGCGGCCGGAAAGAACGCATCGAGCCCGGCGGCGAGATAATAGCCGAGCGGCCCGACCGGCGCGAAGAAGTCCAGCCCCGGCGCCTGCCCGACATGGATGCGCTGGATCGCGTCGAGATAGACGACCGTGTCCCAGGCATTCGGGCCGAGCGGCACGCGCAGCGGCAGGTTCAGCCCGGCGATGACCGCGACGACGAAGGCCGCGATCCAGACGAGAGGGTTGCGCAACAGGCGCCCGGCGAGGTTGCCGCCCTCGCCGCGGGGGAGCCCGGTCCTGATGTCGCCCACCGCCAACGCCAACCCTCCTGGTCGCGCGCTCTCTGACAGAAAAACCTTACCAGCAAGCTGACACGGTTGCCGACACGGCCCCCTGCCGGCCGAGGTTATGGCCTCAAAGCAGCCCGCGCTTCGCGAGATGGCGCATCAGATGCGAGGCGCCATAGGTCCAGGGCTCGCATTCATCCGTGCGCTTCATCCGGTTGACGAGGCTGCCCAGTTCGGGCGCCGCGATGGTGACGATATCCCCGTATTTGTGGGTGAAGCCGCCGCCCGGCGCACCGCGATCCTTGATCGGCGCGAACATGGTGCCGAGATAGAGCGCCGCCCCGTCCGGATACTGGTGATGCGGGCCGATCATCTGCGCGGCAAGATCGGCCGGGTCTCGGCTGATCTTGGCGATCGAGGAGGAGCCTTCGAGCGTGAAGCCGTCCTCGCCCGCGACCGTCAGTGTCACGGTCGTCCTGCGGACATGGTCGAGCGTGAAGCCCGCGTCGAAGAAGCGGATGAAGGGGCCGACCGCGGCCGCGGCATTGTTGTCCTTGGCCTTGCCGAGCAGCAGCGCCGAGCGGCCCTCGACATCGCGCAGATTGACGTCGTTGCCGAGCGTTGCGCCGACGATCGTGCCGGTCGAGGCGACGATCAGCACGATCTCCGGCTCCGGGTTGTTCCAGCTCGAAGCCGGATGCAGGCCGGCATCGACGCCGGTCCCGACGGTCGACATCGCCGGCGCCTTGGTGAAGATCTCGGCGTCCGGACCGATGCCGACCTCGAGATACTGGCTCCAGGCGCCCTGCTTGATCAGCACCTCCTTGAGATGCATCGCCTCGGGCGAGCCGGGCTTCAGCTTGGACAGGTCGTCGCCGATGAGCTTGCCGATCTCCTCGCGGATCGTCGCGGCGGCGGCCGGGTTGCCGCGCGCCTTCTCTTCGATCACGCGCTCCAGCATCGAGACGGCGAAGGTGACGCCGGCGGCCTTGACCGCCTGCAGGTCGAGCGGCGAGAGCAACCAGGGCTTCGAGGGGTCGCGCCTATCCACGGGCGTGTTCGCCAGGATGTCGGCGAGCGAGGCGATCGCCTCGCCCTCGACCGCGCGCAGCGACTTGGCCGGATCGGTCGATTCGCATAGATCGCAGCTGGTCGGGAAATGGGCGCTGACGTCGATCACCCGCCCGTTGCGGACGGTGACCACCGCCGGGCCGCCGAGATCGGGCCGCCAGACCCGGCCGGCCAGGACGGCGGTTGCGGCATCCTGCGGCAGGGTCGCTGCGACGGAGAGGTCGAGATCGGGCATGGCGTCGTCCAGGAGAGAAATCGTTCGGGAGCCGGAGAACAGCCGCTTATGCGCAAATGCGCAAGCCGGTTCGCGACCATAGGTGGATTGCGCCGGGCGTCATCGATTTGTCATTGAAATGTCGCCCGCGCTTCATGCTAGCTTGCGCACCAACGACAAGAACCGCGGCGGGGTCCGCCCGCGGAAGGGAGATCGACCCATGAGCATCAAATCCCGTATCCTGATGAGCGCGGCGGCGTTCGCGCTCGCCGGTGCTTCGCCGGCTTTCGCCCAGACCGAGATCCAGTGGTGGCACGCGCTGACCGGCGCCAACAACGACGTCGTCGTCAAGCTCGCCAATGATTTCAATGCCTCGCAGAAGGAATACAAGGTCGTTCCGGCCTATAAGGGCTCCTATCCCGACGCGTTGAACGCCGGCATCGCCGCCTTCCGTGCCGGCCAGGCGCCGCACATCCTGCAGGTCTTCGAGGTCGGCACCGGCACGATGATGTCGGCCAAGGGCGCGATCAAGCCGGTCCATGAGATGATGAAGGAAGCCGGCGAAAAATTCGATCCGAACGCCTATCTCCCGGCGATCAGCGGCTACTATTCGACGGCGAAGGGCGAGATGCTCTCGATGCCGTTCAACTCGTCCTCGATGGTGATGTGGTACAACAAGGACGCCTTCAAGAAGGCCGGCCTCGACCCCGCCAAGCCGCCGAAGACCTGGCCGGAGGTGTTCGCGGACGCCAAGAAGCTCAAGGCCGCCGGCTACGATAAATGCGGCTTCTCGAACGCCTGGGCGACCTGGGCCAATATCGAGCAGTTCGGCGCCTGGCATAACATTGCGCTGTCGACCAAGGTCAACGGCATGGCCGGCACCGATGCGGTGATGACCTTCAACAAGGACCCGGTCTTCCTCAAGCACTGGACCAATCTGGTCGAGCTGCAGAAGGACAAGACCTATGACTATTCCGGCCGCACCAACAATGGCGAAGGCCGCTTCACCTCGGGCGAATGCCCGATCTTCCTGACCTCCTCGGGCTTCTATGGCAACGTCGTCGCCAATGCGAAGTTCGACTGGGGCAACGCCCCGATGCCGTACTATCCCGACGTGCAGGGCGCGCCGCAGAACTCGATCATCGGCGGCGCCTCGCTGTGGGTGATGGGCGGAAAGTCGGCGAACGAGTACAAGGGCGTCGCCAAGTTCTTCACCTTCCTCTCCGACGTCGACCGCCAGGCGAAGCTGCACACCGAGTCGGGCTATCTGCCGATCACCAAGGCCGCTTATGAGAAGGTCAAGGCGTCCGGCTTCTACAAGGACAAGCCCTATCTCGAGACCCCGATCCTCGAGCTGACCAACAAGACCCCGACCGACAACTCGAAGGGCCTGCGCTATGGCAGCCTCGTGCAGATCCGCGACATCTGGTCGGAGGAGCTGGAGGCGGCGCTGAACGGTCAGAAGTCGCCGCAGGCGGCGCTTGACGCGGCTGCCGAACGCGGCAACCAGATGCTGCGCCAGTTCGAGCGGACCGCGGCCCGCTGAGCGGTCTGCGCTTGCACATCCAAGGCCATCCCGGACCGATTCCGTCCGGGATGGCCGTCTCGTTCCAGGGAAGCCGATGCAGAAGAACGCATACTTCAAGGGGCTGACGATCCCCTTCCTGCTGCTTCTGCCGCAGCTCGCGATCACCATCGTGTTCTTCTACTGGCCGGCGACCCAGGCGGTCTGGCAGAGCTTTCTGCTCGAGGACGCCTTCGGCACCGCGACGCAATTCGTCTGGTTCGAGAACTACCAGACCCTCTTCGCCGACCCCGGCTATCTCAGGGCCTTCTTCAACACGCTCATCTTCTCGACCTTCGTCTGCGTGTTCTCGCTGTCGATCGCCCTGCTCTTCGCGGTGATGGCCGACCGACAGATCCGCGGCGCCGAAATCTACAAGACCCTGCTGATCTGGCCCTATGCGGTGGCGCCCGCCATCGCCGGCGTGCTCTGGCTCTTCATGTTCGATCCCTCGCTCGGCATGCTCGGGCGCGGCCTGCAATCCCTGGGCATTGCGTGGAATCCGCGGCTCAACGGCAACCACGCCATGCTGCTGGTGATCCTGGCCGCCACCTGGAAGCAGATCAGCTACAATTTCCTGTTCTTCCTCGCCGGCCTGCAGTCGATCCCGAAGAGCGTGATCGAGGCGGCGGTGATCGACGGCGCCAAGCCGATGCGCCGCTTCTGGACCATCGTCTTCCCGCTGCTCTCGCCGACGACCTTCTTCCTGCTCACGGTCAACATCGTCTACGTCTTCTTCGACACCTTCGGCATCATCGACTCCGTCACCGGCGGCGGCCCCTCGGGCGCGACCGAGACGCTGGTCTACAAGGTCTTCGCCGACGGCAAGGGCGGCTCCAATCTCGGCGGCTCGGCGGCGCAGTCCGTGGTGCTGCTGGTCATGGTCATCGCGATGACGGCGGTCCAGTTCAAGTTCATCGAGCGCAAGGTGAGCTACTGATGACCTCCGTGCTCTGGATGGACCTGACCGCCGAGGAGTTGCGGGCCAAGGCGGCGGTCGATGCCGTCGTCATCCTGCCGGTCGCCTCGATCGAGCAGCACGGCCCGCATCTGCCCGTCGGCGTCGACACGGTGCTCTGCGGCGGCGTCTGCAAGGCGGCGGCCGAGCGCGCTGATGATGTCGAGCTCGTCGTCGCGCCGACGCTCTGGTGCGGCATGGCCGAGCATCACATGGCCTTCGGCGGCACCTTCACCTTCGACATCCCGACCTATCGCGCGGTGCTCCTTTCGCTGCTGAAGAGCATCGAGCGCCATGGCTTCCACCGCGTGCTGATCGTCAACGGCCATGGCGGCAACATTGCCGCGCTCACCGCCTTCCTGCCCGACTTCGCCCGCGAGACGCGGCTGCATGTCGAGGCGACCACCTATTTCCTGCTGGCGCAGGACGCGCTCCCGTCGCTGCTGGAAGACCAGCAGGGGGTGCAGCACGCCTGCGAGGTCGAGACCTCGATGATGATGGTGCTGGCGCCAGGCTCGGTCCGCGAACCGCGCCTGACTGAAGCTTTTGGCGCGCGAGACGGCGCGCCCGGCCGGGCGACCGTCTCGCGGCACCGTTCTTTCCGTGAGATGACCGAGACCGGCGTGATCGGCGATGCCCGCCGTGCGAGCGTGGAAAAGGGCCGGGCCTGCCTCGATGCCTGCGCCGAGGCGCTGGCCGGGCTCTTGCGCGAGATGGGGAGGGCCGCCTGATGGTCGAGGACCGCCGCCTGGGCGACATGCTCGCCTACATCATCCTGACGATCGGTGTGCTGATCGTCGCCTTCCCGGTCTGGCTGACCTTCGTCGCTTCGACCTGGGACGCCTCGACCGTGATCAACGGCCATATGCCGCTCTATCCCGGGCCCTATTTCTTCGAGAACTACAACCGCATCCTGTTCATCGGCACGTCCAGCACGACGCGCGAGCCGGTGGTGCACATGCTGCTGAACTCCTTCATCATGGCGATGGCGATCGCGCTGGGGAAGATCTTCATCTCCGTGCTCTCGGCCTATGCGGTGGTCTATTACCGCTTCCCGTTCCGCATGACGGCGTTCTGGATCATCTTCGTCACGCTGATGCTGCCGGTCGAGGTCCGCATCTTCCCGACCTTCAAGATCGTCTCCGATCTGAACATGCTCGACACCTATCAGGGCCTCGCCATCCCGCTGATCGCTTCTGCGACCGGCACGCTGCTCTTCCGCCAGTTCTTCATGACGATTCCCGACGAATTGCTCGAAGCCTCCAAGATCGACGGCGCGGGCCCCTTCAAGTTCTTCAAGGACACGCTGCTGCCGCTCTCGATCACCACGATCGCGGCGCTCTTCGTCATCCAGTTCATCTATGGCTGGAACCAGTATCTCTGGCCGCTTCTGGTGACGACGAAGGACTCGATGCAGACCATCGTCATCGCCATCAAGAAGATGATCGTCACCGCCGACGCCCTGACGGAGTGGCAGCTCGCCATGGCGACCGCCATGCTGGCAATGCTGCCGCCCGTCTTCGTCGTCATCGCCATGCAGAGGCTCTTCGTGAAGGGCCTCGTGGAAACCGAGAAGTAATCCGCGAATGGCCCAGGTCACTCTCAGCAACGTCAAGAAGGTCTATGCCGGCGGCGTCGAGGCCGTGAAGGGCGTCTCCTTCGACATCCCCGATGGCGGCTTCTGCGTGCTCGTCGGCCCCTCCGGCTGCGGCAAGTCCACGCTCCTGCGCATGGTCGCGGGCCTGGAGACGATCTCGTCGGGCGAGGTCGCGATCGGCGAGCGCGTCGTCAACCAGATCGAGCCGGCCGACCGCGACATCGCCATGGTGTTCCAGAACTATGCGCTCTACCCGCATATGAACATCTACGACAACATGGCCTATGGCCTGCGCAACCGCGGCACGCCGAAGGACGAGATCGACAAGCGCGTGAAGGAAGCGGCGCGCATCCTCGCGATCGAGCCCTTCCTGGAGCGGCGGCCGCGCCAGCTCTCCGGCGGCCAGCGCCAGCGCGTCGCCATGGGCCGCGCCATCGTGCGCAAGCCGCAGGTCTTCCTCTTCGACGAGCCGCTCTCCAACCTCGACGCCAAGCTGCGCGTGCAGATGCGCGTCGAGATCAAGAAGCTGCAGCGCGCGCTCGGCGTGACCTCGATCTACGTCACTCACGACCAGGTCGAGGCGATGACGCTCTCCGACAAGCTCGTGGTGATGAATGCCGGCCGGGTCGAGCAGATCGGCGTGCCGGCGGATGTCTATCGCAAGCCGGCGAGCAAGTTCGTCGCCACCTTCATCGGCTCGCCGCCGATGAACATCCTGCCGGGCCTCGTCGACGGCCACGGCATCGTCGCGCTGGGCGACACGGTGTTGCAGGTGCACGATTTGCGCGACGACCTGCCGCCGCAGATGCCGGTCGAGGTCGGCCTGCGGCCGGAGGATATCGAGATCGTCTCCGACGATGATGCCGGTTCGCTGCCCTTCGACGTCGAGTTCATCGAGGAGCTCGGTGCGACCCAGCTCTTCCACGGCAAGCTCGCAGGCCAGCCCTTCGTGATGCAGGCGGCGACGGGCGACGTCCCGGCGCAGGAAGGCCGACTCTGGATCACGGTCGACCCCGGCAAGGTCCATGTCTTCGATCCGAAGACGGGCGCGCGGCTGGGGAGGGACTGAGCGCGGCACAGCCGTCATGCTCGGGCTTGACCCGAGCATCTCATGACGCGGAGCTTCCGGAGTCTCGTCCTGCCTGAGCTTCTCGGGTCTGCGCTGCGCTGCGCCCGAGAATGATGCCCTGTTTTAGGCCGCCAGATCGGCCACCAGCGCATCGAGCAGCAATGCGCCGTCCGGCGTTGCCGCGAGCCGGCCGCCTTGCCGGTGCATCAGCAGCTTCTCGTCGATCAGGCTGGCGATGCGCTTGGCGTTGAGTTCGCGTCCTGACAGCGCCTTGAACACCGTGGGATCGATCCCCTCGACGAGGCGAAGCCCCATCAGCAGGTATTCGTCACCCTGCGCCTCTTCGCCCAGCCGGTCATTCTCGACGAGCGCATGGCCTTCCGCCTCGACCCGTTCCAGCCAGATCTCGGGCCGCTTCTCGGTCGAATGCGCCATGCGGCCTTCCGCTGTCACCAGCCTGCCATGGGCGCCGGGGCCGATGCCGGCATATTCGCCATAGTGCCAGTAGACGAGGTTGTGGCGGCATTCCGCACCCGGCCGGGCATGGTTGGAGATCTCATAGACCGGCAGGCCGTGCTTGGCCGTGATCTCCTGCGTCGTCTCGTAGAGCGCGGCACCGGCATCGTGGTCGGGAATGGCGAGCTTGCCGGCCCGGAACAATCGCTCGAACGCCGTGCCAGGCTCGATCGTGAGCTGATAGAGCGAGAGATGCTCGGCCGCATGGCTGATCGCCAGTTCCAGCTCAGCGCGCCAAAGGGCCGGAGTCTGCAAGGGCGAGCGGGCATAGATCAGGTCGAAGGAATAGCGCTCGAAATATTGGCGCGCGATCGCCACCGCCGCCAGTGCTTCCTCAGCCGAATGCATCCGGCCGAGCGCCTTGAGATCGGCATCGTTCAGCGCCTGCACGCCGAGCGAGACGCGGTTGACGCCGGCCGCCCGGAAATCGCGGAAGCGCCCGGCCTCGACGCTGGTCGGATTGGCTTCGAGGGACACTTCGCAGTTGGAATCGACCGCCCAATGCTCGCCGATGGCGTCGAGGATCGCGCCGACGGTGCGGCCCTCCATCAGCGAGGGCGTGCCGCCGCCGAAGAAGATCGAGGACACCGTGCGGCCCGGCACCAGCGCGGCGCGATGCGCGATCTCGCGACGGAAGGCGGCGATGTAGCGGGCTTGGTCGGGTGGCTGCAGCCGGACATGGCTGTTGAAGTCGCAATAGGGGCACTTCGCCAGGCAGAAGGGCCAGTGCACATAGACGGCGAAGCCCGCATCCGCAGTCGGATGCAGGAGCGGCGGCCGCTCGGCGAGGGCGGCCGGGGCGCTCAACCCGGCTTCCTCAAGCAGGCGGCGGCGAGCGCATGGAAGGCGCGCGCGCGGTGCGACAGGCCGGGCGAACCGTCGGCCGGGATGCCGTGCTTCTCCTCAGCCGTCATCTCGCCGAAGGTCTTGTCATGGCCATCCGGCAGGAAGATCGGATCGTAGCCGAAGCCGCCCGCGCCCCGGATCCGCTCGGTGATCGTGCCGTAGACGCGGCCCTCGAACAATTCCTGGTGCCCGTCCGGCCAGGCGATGACCAGCGCCGAGACGAAATGCGCCTTGCGCTGCTCGGGCGCATGGGCGCCGCGCTTGGCGAGTTCCATCTGGACGCGGGCGATCGCCGGGGCGAAATCCTTGCCCGGCCCGGCCCAGTTGGCCGAGAACAGCCCGGGCGCGCCGTCGAGCGCGTCGATGCAGACGCCGGAATCGTCGGAGAGCGCGGGCAATCCACTCGCCTTGGTCGCGGCGATCGCCTTGATCGCCGCATTCTCCGAGAACATGTAGCCATCCTCGACCGGCTCGGGCAGGCCGAGCTCCCCGGCCGAGACCAGTTCGATGCCGTAAGGCGCCAGCAAGTCGCGCATTTCGCGCAGCTTGCCCTGGTTATGGGTCGCGATCACGACCTTGCCGGTGAGAAGGCGGTGGGTGGTCATCGTCAGGCCACCGCGGCCTTTTGCAGCGCGACGAGCTTGGAAACGCCGCCCTTGGCGAGCTTGAGCAGCGCGAGCAGTTCTTCTTCCGAGAACGGTGCGCCCTCGGCCGTGCCCTGCACCTCGACGAGGCCGCCGGAGCCGGTGATGACGAAATTCGCGTCGGTCTGCGCGCCGGAATCCTCGACATAGTCGAGATCGATCACGGGCTGCCCGGCGACGATACCGCAGGAGACGGCGGCGACATGGTCCTTCAGCGGATTGGTGCCCTTGAGCAGGTTGCGGCCTTCCATCCACTTCAGCGCATCGTGCAGCGCGACCCAGGCGCCGGTGATCGAGGCCGTGCGGGTGCCGCCATCGGCCTGGATCACGTCGCAATCGACGACGATCTGGCGCTCGCCGATCGCGGTCAGGTCGACCACGGCGCGGAGCGAACGGCCGACGAGGCGCTGGATCTCCTGGGTGCGGCCGGAGGGCTTGCCGGAGGTGACCTCGCGGCGCGTGCGCTCATGCGTGGCGCGCGGCAGCATCGAATATTCGGCGGTGACCCAGCCCTTGCCGGTGCCGCGCAGCCAGGGCGGACCCTTTTCCTCGACGGTCGCGGCGCAAAGCACCTTGGTCTCGCCGAACGTCACCATGCAGGAACCCTCGGCATAGCGCACCACGCCGCGTTCGAGCGTGACCTTGCGCATCTCGTCGGCGGCGCGTTTGGAGGGTCGCATGAAATGATCCTGTCTTGCGGGGAGAGGCGGCTTGTAGGCTCTCCCACGTCACCGGGCAAGGCAGGGCGAGCCATATAGCCCTCTTGATCCGCGCGCCCGCCATGCCGACAATAGGGTACGTGCGCGATTTCGCAGCCGAGGTTCATGAGCGCTCATACAACCCGCCCGGAGACGACGAGCAGCCTGGTCGAGATCGACCAGCGCTCGCGCGAGATCTTTCGCCAGATCGTCGACGGCTACCTGACGACCGGCGAGCCGCTCGGCTCCCGCAACATCGCCCGCCTGCTGCCGATGGCGCTCTCGCCCGCGACGGTGCGCAACGTCATGACCGACCTCGAGCTTGCCGGGCTGATCTATGCGCCGCACACCTCGGCGGGGCGCCTGCCCACCGAACGGGGGCTGCGCTTCTTCGTCGATGCGATGATGGAGGTCGGCAACCTCACATCCGACGAGCGCAAGCGGATCGAGGCCCAGATCCGGGCGGCGGCGAGTCATCACAGCCTCGACCAGACACTGACGGAGGCTTCCGCGCTGCTGTCAGGCCTCTCGCGCGGCGCCGGCGTCGTCGTCACCACCAAGGCCGATCCGCGGCTGAAGCACATCGAATTCGTCCGGCTCGATCCTGCCCGTGCCCTGGTGGTGCTGGTTTCGGAAGACGGCGCGGTCGAAAACCGCCTGCTCGCCTTGCCGCCGGGCCTGCCCGCCTCGGCCCTGACGGAAGCCGCGAACTTCCTCAACGCTCGCATCCTCGGCAAGACGCTCGGCGAAGTGCGTGGCGAGATCGGGGCGCAGCGCGCGCTGATGGAGCGTGAGCTCGACGCGCTCACCGCCCGCCTCGTCGAAAGCGGCATCGCCACCTCCTCGGGCCCGAGCGGCGATCGCCACCTGATCGTGCGCGGCCAGGCCAATCTGCTCGACGATCTCAGGGCGCAGGAGGATCTGGAGCGCATCCGCATGCTCTTCGGCGATCTCGAGACCCAGACCGACGTGATCGATCTGCTCTCCCGCGCCGAGGAGGGCGACGGCGTCCGCATCTTCATCGGCTCGGAGAACAAGCTGTTCTCGATGTCGGGTTCATCGATGGTGGCGGCGCCCTTCCGCGATGCCGAGCAGCGTATCGTCGGCGTTGTCGGCATCATCGGCCCGACGCGGCTGAATTATGCCCGCATCGTCCCGATGGTCGACTATACCGCCAAGGTCGTTGGCCGCCTGCTGGACGGCAGCCGGTGACGCACTGGCTGCGGGCTTTAGCCCTTGGAGCTTGCCTGATGACGACCGCTGCCGCTCATGCCGCCTCCGATCTGCTCGCCGCTGCCGAATCCGGAAGAACGGCCGAGGTGAAGGCCCTGATCGCGAAGGGAGCCGATCTCGAAGCGCGCGACTCGCAAGGCCGCACGGCGCTCCTCCTCGCTGTCGCCGGCAACCATGTCGAAATGGCCAGGGCCCTGCTCGCCGCCGGTGCGAGCCCCAACACGCAGGCCGCCAACCACGACACGCCCTGGCTGCTCGCCGGTGCCTCCGGCCGCACGGACATCATCGCGGCGATGTTGCCGCTGAAGCCCGATCTGCGCTTGCGCAACCGCTATGGCGGCAATGCGCTGATCCCGGCCTGCGAGCGCGCCCATGTCGAGACGGTGAAGCTGCTCCTGACCAGCGGCATCGACGTCAATCACGTCAACGATCTCGGCTGGACCTGCCTCTTGGAAATCGTGATCCTCGGCGATGGCGGCCCGCGCCATCAGGAGGTGGCGAGGCTCGTCCTCGCCGCAGGCGCCGATCCGAACCTCGCCGATCGCGACGGCCTGACGCCGCTTGCCCATGCTCGAGCGAGGGGACAGGCAGCCGTGGCTGAATTGATCGAGCAGGCGGGCGGCCGGGCGAAGCGCTGAGTTGGCTTTGAGGGCGGAAGCGGCTATCGAGCGCGGAAAGCAATCGTTTCCGTATCGCAGGTTCCGCCATGTCCGACCAGCTTCCCGACCGTCTCTCCGTCAATCCGGACAGCCCCTTCTATGATGCCGACGTGCTGGCACGCGACATCGGCATTCGCTTCAAGGGCGTCGAGAAGACCAATGTCGAGGAGTATTGCGTCTCGGAAGGCTGGGTGAAGGTCGCGGCCGGCGCCGCCAAGGACCGCTTCGGCCGGCCGATGACGATCACCCTCAAGGGCCCGGTCGAGCCTTATGTGCGCGGCGAGGCCAAGGAAGGCTGAGGCAGCCCGAGCGACCGCCTTTCATTCTCGGGCGGGCGCGCAGCGGCGACCCGAGAAACTCTCCCAGAGGACGCCGGAGCCTCTTCCGGCGTGAGATGCTCGGGTCGAGCCCGAGCATGACGCCTGTCCTCAGACGAGATCCTTGTAGAAAAACGTCGAGCCGCATTCGGCCCCGTCCGGCATCAGCGCGAAGCGCGGGATGGTGCCGAGCTCCGTCCAGCCCAGCCGGTTGTAGAGCCTTCGCGCGGCACCGTTCTCATCCGTGTCGAGCACCAGCAGGTTGCGTCCCCTTTCTCGGGCGATGGCCTCGGCCCGGCTCATCAGCGCCTCGCCGATCCCCTGCCGGCGCGCACGGGAATGCACCAGCACCTTGGCGATCTCGGCGCGATGCGGCTGGTTGGGCTTGCCGATCAGATGAAGCTGCGCCGTGCCGACGATCCCGTCCGCATTGCGGGCGACGAACAGCACGATCTGTCCTCCCGCGACGCCAGCCGCGACATCGCGCCAGAAGCGCTCGTAATCGGCGGCCGTATTCCAGTCCATGAAGCCGACCGAGGCGCCGTTGGCGACGCAGTCGCGCAGAATCTCGGCCAGCGCCGGCAAGGCGGCCTCAGCAGCCGGAGCGTCGAGGATGTCGATGGCGGTGGTCATGGCGAGAGCGTTCATGCGGCATGTCCCGGAAAAGTACCGCTGCCCGCGGTGAGGATGACGGCGTAGCGCACGGGCTCGGCGCCTGGATTGCGGTAGGTGATCGGGCCGCGCAGATGCATCTGCAGGCAATCGCCTTCGGCGAGAGCGTGACTTGTGCCTTCGACCGTCAGGTCGAGCCGGCCGCGCAGCACCCAGATCTGCTGGTCCAGCGTCGGCGCGCCGGCAGCGCTGTCGAGCCGGACCTCAGCACCCCCCGGCAATTCCACCTCGACGATCTCGAAGCTGGAGCCGGTTCCGCGCGGCGAGACGTTGCGGCGCAGATAGCCGCTCGCCGGATCGCGCCAGACCGGTTGCGACGCGCGGCGCGACAGCGGCCCGGTGCCGGCCTCGTCCTCCAGCAGGGCGGAGAGCGACAGCCCGAGCCCGGAGCCGAGCCGGACCAGCACCGTCGCGGTCGGACTCGATTCGCCGCGCTCGATTCGCGAAATCATGGCGCGGCTGACGCCGGTGCGCTGGGCAAGCTCGTCCAGCGTCAGGCCGTGGCGCTGCCGGGCGGCCTTGAGCCGTTCACCCAGCCGGCGGTCGATATCGGTGTCGCTCTCGAATTCCATGAATGTGAGAATAATTCTTATATATTGGAATTGGCAAGATGCTTTCTTAAGCCTCCAAAACCTCCGCCTTCATCCCGGGCGACCGAAGGGAGACCCGGGGTCCATGCCGGGGCGTTTCCGATGACGGTTCAGGGATGGATCCCGGATCGGCGCCGCTTTGCGGCTTGTCCGGGATGACCGGTGTGGTTCTCGCGCCAGCACATGGCTTTGATGCCCCCTGAATCGCGCAACCGCTTGGCGCAACGCGGCTTCACTGCTATGGCGCGCGCATGAGCACCCGTACCATCGACAACATCCGCAACTTCTCGATCGTGGCCCATATCGACCACGGCAAGTCGACGCTGGCTGACCGGCTGATCCAGCAGACCGGCACGGTCGCCGCACGCGACATGAGCGAGCAGATCCTCGACTCGATGGATATCGAGAAGGAACGCGGCATCACCATCAAGGCGCAGACGGTGCGGCTCGACTATCAGGCGAAGGATGGCAAGACCTACATCCTGAATCTGATGGATACCCCCGGCCACGTCGATTTCGCCTATGAGGTCTCGCGCTCGCTGGCGGCCTGCGAGGGCTCGCTGCTGGTGGTCGACGCCTCGCAGGGCGTCGAGGCGCAGACGCTCGCCAACGTCTATCAGGCGCTCGACGCCAACCACGAGATCGTCACCGTCCTCAACAAGATCGACCTGCCGGCCGCCGAGCCGGAGCGGATCAAGCAGCAGATCGAGGACGTGATCGGGCTCGATGCCTCGGAAGCCGTACCGATCTCGGCCAAGACCGGGCTCAACATCGAGGGCGTGCTGGAAGCCATTGTCCAGAAGCTGCCCGCCCCGAAGGGCGACCCCGACGCGCCGTTGAAATGCCTGCTGGTCGATTCGTGGTATGACGCCTATCTCGGCGTCGTCGTTCTCGTGCGCGTCATCGACGGCGTGCTCAAGAAGAACATGACCATCCGCATGATGCGGGCCAAGGCGTCCTACGGCGTCGACCGCGTCGGCGTGTTCAAGCCGAAGATGCTGGAGGTCAAGGAACTCGGCCCTGGCGAGGTTGGCTTCTTCACCGCCTCGATCAAGGAAGTCGCGGACACCGCCGTCGGCGACACCATCACCGACGACAAACGGCCGATCGCCGAGCCGCTGCCGGGCTTCAAGCCGGTGCAGCCGGTGGTGTTCTGCGGCATCTTCCCGGTCGATGCCGCCGATTTCGAGGTGCTGCGCGCCGCCATGAGCCGGTTGCGCCTGAACGACGCCTCGTTCTCCTACGAGATGGAAACCTCCGCCGCGCTCGGCTTCGGCTTCCGCTGCGGCTTCCTCGGGCTGCTGCATCTGGAGATCATCCAGGAGCGGCTCGAACGCGAGTTCAACCTCAACCTGATCTCGACGGCGCCATCGGTCGTCTATCGCCTCAAGCTGCGCGACGGCACGTCGATCGAGCTCCACAACCCGGCCGACATGCCGGACGTGATGAAGATCGAATTCATCGAGGAGCCCTGGATCAAGGCGACGATCTTCACGCCCGACGAATATCTCGGCTCGGTGCTGAAGCTCTGTCAGGATCGCCGCGGCATCCAGACCGACCTCTCCTATGTCGGCTCGCGCGCCAAGGTGGTCTACGACCTGCCGCTGAACGAGGTCGTGTTCGACTTCTACGACCGCTTGAAGTCGATCTCGAAGGGCTATGCCTCCTTCGACTACGCCATCACCGACTATCGCGAGGGCGACCTCGTGCGCATGTCGATCCTGGTCAATGCCGAGCCTGTCGATGCGCTCTCGATGCTGGTCCATCGCTCGCGCGCCGATGCGCGCGGCCGCGCCATGTGCGAGAAGCTCAAGGAGCTGATCCCGCCGCATATGTTCCAGATTCCGGTCCAGGCGGCGATCGGCGGCAAGATCATCGCCCGCGAGACCATCCGCGCGCTGCGCAAGGACGTCACCGCCAAATGCTATGGCGGCGACGCCACCCGCAAGCGCAAGCTTCTGGAGAAGCAGAAGGAAGGCAAGAAGAAGATGCGGCAGTTCGGCAAGGTCGAAATCCCGCAGGAAGCCTTCATCGCCGCCCTCAAGATGGACGATTGAGCGCGTAGCACTCGCCGTTCCCAGCAAAAACTCGACCGTCATCCCGGACGCAGCGAAGCGGAGATCCGGGATCCATGCCTGAAGCTTCATCTCAAGCGCTCTGGCATAGATCCCGGGTCAAGCCGGGATGACGCGGAGGTTCTGGTGTTGACTGGAAGCGTCAGACGCTCTCGCGTCGATAGGCCGCGCGGTAGCGCGCATAAAGCCGCTGATAAGCCTCGCTCCACTCGGCGCGCGGCGTGACCACCCTCTCCAGCGCCGGCGGCTTGCATAGCGCCTCCGGCGCCTCGCCGGTGACGGCAAGCCGCGCCAATCGCGCCGCCCCGAAGGCACCGCCTCTTTCGCCGCCGGCGCGGTATTCCAGCGGCCGGTCGAGGATCGCAGCCAGAATTTCGCCCCAGAGCGCCGAGCGCGCCCCGCCGCCGATCACGCTCAGCGTCTCGATGCGCGGCCCCACTGCCTCGAGGGCGGCGAGCCCGTCGGCGAAGCTGAAGCCGACGCCCTCCAGCACGGCCCGGCCGAGATCGCTGCGCCGCGTGCCATGGGTGAGCCCGGCGAAGAGTCCGGTCGCCTGCGGGTCGTTGTGCGGCGTCCGCTCGCCGGAGAGATAGGGCAGGAAGACGACCTCGCCCGGCCGGTCGGTCTCGTTGGCAATCTCATCCAGCAGTGCCGCTTCCGTCGTGCCGGTCACGCCGCTGACCCAGCTCAGGCTCGAAGCGGCGCTCAGCATCACCGCCATCTGGTGCCAGAGGCCAGGCAGGGCATGGCAGAAGCTGTGCACCGCCTGCGCGGGATTGGCCGAATAGGCGGCGCTGGTCGTGAAGATCACGCCGGACGTGCCGAGCGACAGAAAGCCTTGCCCCGGCGTGATCGCGCCGATGCCGACAGCGCCGGCCGCATTGTCGCCGGCCCCGCCCGCGACGATGACGCCTTTCGGCAGGCCCCATGCGGTTGCGAGCGCGTCACGCAATACCCCGCCGGGCTCGCTGCCCTCGACGAGGCGCGGCATTGCCGTCTCGGAGAGCCCGGTCGCGTCGAGCATCGCTTGCGACCAGCGCCGTGCCGCGACGTCGAGCCAGAGCGTGCCGGCGCTGTCCGACATCTCGGAGATCGGCTCGCCGGTCAGGCGCAGCCGCAGATAATCCTTCGGCAGCAGCACCTTGGCGATGCCGGCGAAAATCTCGGGCTCGTGCCGCTGCACCCAGACCAGCTTCGGCGCGGTGAAGCCGGGCATGGCGAGGTTGCCGGTGATCGCGCGTGAGCGCGGTTCGCGCTCCTCCAGCAACCGGCACTCGGCGCCGCTGCGCCCGTCATTCCAGAGAATGGCCGGGCGCAGGACCCGGTCCTGCGCATCGAGCAGCACGGCGCCATGCATCTGGCCGCTGAGGCCGAGACCGCGCGCTCCCGCCATCTCCGCCGGCCGTTCAGCCTTGAGCCGCCTGAGCACTCGGTCTAGCGCCTGCCACCAATCCTCGGGGTTCTGTTCGGACCAGAGCGGCTGTGGCCGCGAGACGGTGAGCGGCTCGCTCGCCTCCGCGACGACGCGCTCGTCCGTGTCGACAAGCACGGCCTTGAGCGAGGAGGTGCCGAGATCGATGCCCAGGAACATCGCCGCGCCTCAGATGAAGCGCTGCACGAGGTTCTCCAGCATCTCCTGCCGCCCCGACACGGGATGCGGCTCCGGTCCGGCAGCCGCCTTCTCGGCGATCTCCGCGAGCGAGAGCCGCCCGGCGAGGATGTCCTGTCCGAAGCCGCCGTCCCAGCCGGCATAGCGGCGCGAGACGAAATCGGCGAGGCCGCCATCCACGATCAGCCTCTCGGCGTTGAGCAGCGCTCGCGCCAGCAAATCAAACCCGCCGACATGGGCATGCAGCAGGTCGATGGCATCGATCGACTGGCGCCGCACCTTGGCGTCGAAATTGAAGCCGCCGGTCTTCAAGCCCCCCGCCTGCAGGATGCGGTAGAGCACCAGCGTCATCTCGTTGAGGTCGTTCGGGAACTGGTCGGTGTCCCAGCCGTTCTGGGGGTCGCCGCGGTTGATGTCGAGACTGCCGAGCAGGTCATGCGCCAGCGCATAGGCGATCTCATGCTCGAAGCTGTGGCCGGCGAGCGTCGCGTGGTTGGCCTCGATGTTAAGCTTCACCTCGCCGACGAGATCGTAACGCGAGAGAAAGCCGTGCACCGTCGCGGCGTCGAAATCATATTGATGCTTGGTCGGCTCGCAGGGCTTTGGCTCGATCAGGAGCGTGCCGGTGAAGCCGATCCTGTGCTTGTGCTCGACGACCAGCGCGAGGAAGCGGCCGAGCTGGTCGAGTTCGCGCTTCAGATCGGTGTTGAGCAGCGTCTCATAACCCTCGCGTCCGCCCCAGAGCACGTAGTTGGTGCCGCCGAGCCGCTTCGTCACATCGAGCACGGCGCGCACCTGCGCGGCGGCATGGGCGAAGATGTGCGGGTCGGGATTGGTCGCGGCGCCCGCGGCATAGCGCGGATGCGAGAACAGATTGGCCGTGCCCCAGAGCAGTTTCACCCCCGTCCGCTCCATATGCCCGGCAAAGCGGTCGGCGATGGCATCGAGATTGGACCAGCCTTCGCGGATGCTGCGCCCCAGCGGCACGGCGTCGACATCGTGGAAGGCGAAATAGGGTGCGCCAAGCTTGGCGAAGAAGTCGAAGGCGGCATCGGCCTTGGTTTCCGCCATGGCGAGCGTATCGGGCCCGCCGAGCCACGGCCGTTCGAAGGTGCCGCTGCCGAAGACGTCGCTGCCGGGCCAGCAGAAGCTGTGCCAATAGGCCACGCAAGGGCGAAGGATCTCCGCCATCGGCTGACCCAGCACGAGGCGATCAGGCTCGTAGTAGCGATAGGCCAGCGGGTTGCGGCTCTCCGGTCCCTCGAAACGGATCGCGGGCAGATCGGTGAAATAGCTCATGGCGTTCCCTCGGCTTGGAAGCTCGGGCCTGCACCTGCGAGGCTTGGAGAAATGCCTCGATATTTCAGGTGTGACCCATCATTTTGAGTTGCGCACATCTAATCCCGTCTTTATCGCTTTGGGAAGGGGAGGGTGGCGCATGGCGCGGACCACGCTGCAGGATGTCGCGAGCGAGGCAGGGGTCAGCCTCGCCACGGTCGACCGCGTGATGAACGGCCGTTCCGGCGTCCATGCTCGCACCGTCGAGCGCGTCCAGGCAGCGGTGAAGGCGCTCGATTTTCATCCGGATCGCCACGCCTCGCGGCTGGCGCGCGGCCGCGACTACGATTTCCGGATCATCCTGCCCACCGGCGAAAACGACTTCATGAAGATGTTGGAGGGCGAGTTGCGCGAGACTGGCGCGCGGCTGCGGCATGAGCGGATCAAGCTCTCCGTGCAGCAGGTCGACGTCTTCGACGGCCCCCTGCTGGCCGCCGCCATCGAGGAATTGCCCGCGACGATCGACGGTCTTGCCGTGGTGGCGCTCGATCATCCCGCCGTCGTCGAGGCGATCAACAATCTGGTCGCGGCCGGTGTCACGGTGCTGACGCTGGTTTCCGATCTGCCGTCGAGCCGGCGCAGCCATTTCGTCGGCATCGACAATGTCGCGGCCGGGCGCACCGCCGCCAATCTGATCGGCCGTTTCGTGCATGGGTCGGGCAAGGTCGGGCTGATCGCCGGCTCGCTGGCGCTGCGTGACCATATCGAGCGGCAATATGGCTTCGAGCAGGTCATCGCCCGCGAATATCCGAATCTGCAGGTGCTGCCGCTGCGTGAAGGGCGAGACGACAACAGTCGCGTCGAAAGCGCCGCCCGCGCCCTACTGGCCGACCATCCCGATCTCGTCGCGATCTACAGCGCCGGCGGCGGCCAGTCCGGCGTCGTTGCGGCGCTCGAAGCCTCGGGCCGGGCGCGGGAGGTCGTCTTCATCGCCCATGAGTTGACGCCTCTTGCGCGGCGCCATCTCGTGCGCGGCACCATCGACGCGATCATCAACCAGGATGCCGGCCACATGGCCCGCAGCGTCGCGCGCGTGCTGCAATCGACCCGCGAAGGCGCGCCGATCGTGCCGGGGCAGGAGCGAATCCGCATTGACGTGTTTTTGCGAGACAACTTGCCTTGAGCATGGCAATCTGAGGTACGCACCGCAAAACTGGCGAGTAAGACCTAGAGGCGGGCAGACGATGGACGGCTGAGCGGAACGGCAGTTTCCGAAAGGCCGACGGGAGGAGACGAGGGATGAAAACGATCAAGGGACCGGCGATTTTTCTCGCCCAGTTCGCGAGCGACGCCGCTCCGTTCGACTCGTTCGAGGCGATCTGCGCCTGGGCCGGATCGCTCGGCTATGAGGGCGTGCAGATCCCGAGCTGGGACGGGCGCCTCTTCGATCTGAAGAAGGCTTCGGACTCCAAGGATTATTGCGACGAGATCGCCGGCATCGCCCGCTCCCACGGCTTGGCGATCACCGAGCTTTCGACCCATCTGCAGGGTCAGCTCGTCGCCGCCCATCCGGTCTATGACGAGATGCTCGACGGTTTCGCGGCCCCGGAGGTGCGCGGCAATCCCAAGGTGCGGCAGGCCTGGGCGGTCGACCAGTTGAAGCGCGCCGCCCGCGCCTCGCGCCATCTCGGCCTCGACGCCCATGCGACCTTCTCCGGCGCGCTCGCCTGGCCCTTCCTCTACCCCTTCCCGCAGCGCCCGACCGGGCTGATCGAGACCGCCTTCGCCGAACTCGGCAAGCGCTGGCGGCCGATCCTCGACGTCTTCGACGAGAACGGCGTCGATGCCTGCTTCGAACTGCATCCGGGCGAGGACCTGTTCGACGGCACGACCTTCGAGATGTTCCTCGACCATGTCGGGCAGCATCCCCGCGCCAACATCCTCTACGACCCCAGCCATTTCGTGCTGCAGCAGCTCGACTATCTCGCCTTCATCGATATCTACCGCGAGCGCATCAAGGCCTTCCATGTGAAGGATGCCGAGTTCAACCCGACCGGCCGCCAGGGCGTCTATTCCGGCTATGCCAACTGGGTCGACCGGGCCGGGCGCTTCCGCTCGCTCGGTGACGGGCAGGTCGATTTCGGGTCGATCTTCTCGAAGATGGCGGCGAACGACTTCGCCGGCTGGGCCGTGCTCGAATGGGAATGCGCGCTGAAGCACCCGGAGGACGGCGCGCGCGAGGGTTCGGAGTTCATCCGCAGCCACATCATCCGCGTCACCGAGCGCGCCTTCGACGATTTCGCCGGTGCCGGCACCGACGAGGCCGCTAATCGCCGCCTGCTGGGCATCGGCTGAGGAGGCGCGCATGGTTATCGAAGCAGGCAGGCAGACGGGCTTCGGCCACCGCATCCGCCTTGGCATGGTCGGCGGCGGGCAGGGCGCCTTCATCGGCGGGGTGCATCGCATCGCAGCCCGGCTCGACGACCGCTACGAGCTGGTCGCCGGGGCGCTCTCCTCGGAGCCCGCACGGGCGAAGGCTTCGGCGCGCGAGCTCGGCCTCGCGGAAGAGCGCGCCTATGGTTCCTATGAGGAGATGGCCAAGGCCGAGGCGGCGCGGCCGGACGGCATCGAGGCCGTCTCGATCGTCACGCCCAATCACATGCATGCGCCGGTTGCGCGTGCCTTCCTGAAGGCCGGCATCCACATCATCTGCGACAAGCCGCTGACGACGACGCTGGCGGAGGCGCGCGATCTCGCCGCCCTTGTGCGCGAGAGCGGCAGGCTCTTCGTGGTCACCCACAACTACACCGGCTATCCGCTGGTGCGGCAGGCGCGCGCGCTGGTCGCGAGCGGCGCGCTCGGCACGCTCCGTCTGGTCCAGGTCGAATACGCCCAGGACTGGCTGACCGAGAAGACCGAGGCGACCGGCCAGAAGCAGGCCGCCTGGCGCACCGATCCGAAACAGGCCGGTGCTGGCGGTGCGCTCGGCGATATCGGCACTCACGCCTATAATCTCGCGAGCTTCGTCACCGGCCTGAAGCTCAAGGAGCTCTGCGCGGAGCTGACGAGCTTCGTCGAGGGCCGTGCGCTCGATGACGATGTCCAGATCCTCTTGCGCTTCGAGGGCGGCGCCAAGGGCGCGCTCTGGGCGAGCCAGGTCGCGCCCGGCAACGAGAACGGGCTGAAGCTGCGCGTCTATGGCAGCAAGGGCGGCCTCGAATGGGCGCAGGAGAACCCGAACCAGCTCTGGTTCACGCCCTTCGGCGAGCCCAAGCGCCTGCTGACGCGCGGCGGCGCCGGCGCCCTCTCCGAAGCCGCGCGGGTGACGCGTATCCCGAGCGGCCACCCCGAGGGTTATCTCGAAGGCTTCGCGACGATCTACAGCGAAGCGGCCGACGCGATCATCGCCGCGCGTGGCGGCGCCAAGCCCGATCCGGCCGTGACCTATCCGACGGTCGAGGACGGGCTTGCCGGCATGGCCTTCATCGAGGCGGCGGTGGCCTCCTCCAAGGCGGGCGGGCGATGGACGAGCCTCTGATCCATCACGGTGGCGCACCGCCGGGTGCCAGCCCGCCCGTGCTGGCGGCGCGGGGCGTCGCCAAGGCCTTCGGCCCGGTCGAGGTGCTGACCGATGTCGGGCTCGCGCTGGCGGCCGGCGAGGTCCATGCCGTCATCGGCGAAAACGGAGCCGGCAAATCGACGCTGATGAAGCTGATTTCCGGCCATCTCGCGCCGACGCGCGGGGCGATCGAGATCGACGGCGAGGCCGTGCATTTCGCGGGCCCCGTCGATGCCGAGAGCCGCGGCATCGTGCTGGTGCATCAGGAAATCCTGCTCGCGCCGCATCTCACCGTGGCTCAGAACATCTTTCTCGGCCGCGAATTGAAGCGCGGCCTGATGGTCGACGACCGCGCCATGAATGCGCAGGCCGCCGCGGCGCTGCGCCAGCTCGGCGTCGACATCGACCCGAGGGCGCTGGTCTCCCGCCTCTCCATTGCCCGGCGCCAGCTCGTCCAGATCGCCCGCGCCTTGGCTGTGCCGCACCGCGTCGTCATCTTCGACGAGCCGACAGCGTCGCTGACCCCCATCGAGACCGAGGCGCTGCTCAAGGTCATCCGCGCTCTGAAGGCGCGCGGCGTCGCCATCCTCTATATCTCCCATCGCCTGCCCGAGGTCGCCGCCATCGCCGACCGCATCACCGTGCTGCGCGACGGCCGGCTGATCGCGACGCGCGACGCGGACACCCTCTCGCCCGTCGAGATGGCCCGGTTGATGGTCGGGCGCGACATGGCGCAGCTCTATCCCCAGCGCAGCGAGGCGCCGCCCGGCGCTATCGCCCTGGAGGTTCGCGATCTCTCCGTGCCGGGCTTCGCGGCCGATATCTCCTTCACCTTGCGCAAGGGTGAGATCCTCGGCTTCGCCGGGTTGATCGGCGCCGGCCGCACCGAGCTGATCGAGGGCGTCACCGGCTTGCGTCCCGCCCATGGCGCGGTCTCGGTCGAAGGCAGGCCGATCCGCCTGGGATCGGTGCGCGAGAGCATGCGGGCCGGAATCGTCTATCTGAGCGAGGACCGGAAGGGAAAGGGCCTGCTGCTCGGCCAGAACCTGCGGGTCAACCTGACGCTCGCGGCGCTGCGCCGCTTCCTGCGACATGGCTTCATCGACCGGCAGGCCGAGGAGCGCGAGCTCGACGCCGCCATCGGTGCCTTCGATATCCGGGCGAGACGCAAGGAGATGCTCGCCGGCCAGCTTTCGGGCGGCAACCAGCAGAAGCTCCTGCTCGCCAAGATGATGCTGCTCGCGCCCGAGATCGTCATCATCGACGAGCCGACACGCGGCATCGACATCGGCACCAAGCAGCAGATCTATCGCTTCATCGCGAAGCTGGCGGCGGAGGGGAAGGCTGTCATCGTCATCTCCTCGGAGATGCAGGAATTGATCGGCATCTGCCATCGTATCCTGGTGATGCGCGCCGGCCGCCTCGCCGGCGAGGTCGCAGGCGAGGCGATGACCGAGGACGAAATCGTCGTCCATGCCACCGGCGTCAGTGCCATGGCGGGTGACACATCCATGAGGGCAGCCCAGCCATGACCGACGAAGCCCGGCCACTCGACCTCGACAAGGATGGCGGCCGCAGCGGCCTGGCCCGATTCTTCGGCGAGATCGACATGGCGGCGGTCGCGCCCTTCATCGCGCTCGCAGCGCTGTTCCTGCTCGGCGCGCTGCTCAACCCGAATTTCCTCACCACCAACAACCTGATGAACGTGCTGACGCGCTCCTCCTTCATCGCGATCATCGCGGTGGGTGCGACCTTCGTGATCTCGGCCGGCGGGCTCGATCTCTCCGTCGGCTCGTCGGCGGCGCTGGTCGCCGGCATCATGATCCTGTTCCTGAACGGCGGCGGGCTCGATGGCGGCACGCTGCTAATCGGCGCGGCGATGGGCGTCGCGATCCTCGTCGGTGGCCTGGCGGGCTTCGCCAACGGCGCGGTGACGGTGCTCGGGCGGATAGAACCCTTCATCGTCACGCTCGGCACCATGGCGATCTTCCGCTCGGTCACGACCTGGCTCGCCGATGGCGGCTCGATCGCGGTCAAATCCCCGGACGTCCGCGGGCTGCTGCGGCCGATCTATACCGGTACCGTCTTTGGCCTGCCGGTGCCGGTCCTGATCATGGCGGTGGTCGGGCTCGTCGGCGCCTTCATCCTCTACCGCACGGCCTTCGGTCGCCATGTCATCGCGGTCGGCTCGAACGAGGACGTCGCGCGCTATTCCGGCGTCCATGTCGGGCGGGTGCGGGCGCTGACCTATGTCATCCAGGGTGTCTGCGTCGCCATCGCGGTGATCGTCTATGTGCCCCGGCTGGGCGCGGCGACCGCGACGACCGGCCTGCTCTGGGAATTGCAGGCGATCACGGCTGTCGTCATCGGCGGCACGGCGCTGCGCGGTGGCGTCGGCCGGATCTGGGGCACGATCTGCGGCGCTTTCATGCTCGAGGTCGTCGGCAACATCATGGTGCTGTCGAGCCTGGTCAGCGAATACCTGATCGGCGCCGTCCAGGGCGTGATCATCGTCATCGCCATGCTCGTCCAGAAATCGCTGATGCGGAGGAGCTGACGCCCGCATTCCGATACGGCCGGCGGCACAGGGCTCCCGCCGGTTCCGATCCAAAGGCCCGAACCCGATAACCACAAGAAGCAAGGGAGTGAGACAATGCGCAGGATCATGATGGGCCTCGCGGCCGCCGCTCTGACGGCGACGCTTGCCCAGGCACAGCAGAAGAACGTCACCATCGCGGTGTCCATTCCGGCCGCCGACCATGGCTGGACCGGCGGCGTGGTCTATCACGCCGAGCGCGCCGCCAAGATCCTTCAGGCCAATCATCCCGGTCTCAAGATCATCGTGAAGACCTCGCCGAACGGTGCCTCCCAGGCCAATGCGCTGGAGGATCTGACGACGCAGAAGATCGACGCGCTCGTCACCCTCCCGCACAATTCCGATGAGCTCACCGACCCGATCCGGGCGGTGAAGAAGAAGGGTGTCTTCGTCACGGTCGTCGACCGGGCGCTGACGGATCCGACGATCCAGGACCTCTATGTCGCCGGCAACAATCCCGAGCTCGGCCGCGTCGCCGGCCTCTATCTCAAGGAGAAGCTCGGCAAGGGCGACATCGTCGTCATCCGCGGCCTGCCGATCGTCATCGACGAGGAGCGCCAGAAGGGTTTTGACGCAGCCATCGCCGGCAGCGGCATCAAGGTGCTGGAAAAGCAGTTCGGCAACTGGTCGCGCGACGACGCCTTCAAGGTGATGCAGGACTACCTGACGAAGTATCCGAAGATCGACGCCGTCTGGTGCCAGGACGACGACATGGCGGTCGGCGTGCTCGAGGCGATCTCCCAGGCCAAGCGCACCGACGTCAAGATGGTCATCGGCGGCGCCGGCATGAAGGAGATGATCAAGCGCGTCGCCGACGGCGACAAGATGATCCCCGTCAACGTGCTCTACCCGCCGGCGATGATCGCGACGGCACTCGAGCTCACCGTCGCGAATTTCTACGACAAGGTGCCGGTGCGCGGCCGCTACATTCTGGACGCGACGCTCGTCACCAAGGAGAATGCGAGCGAGTTCTATTTCCCCGATTCGCCGTTCTGAGCGCAGATCGGAGCGGCGGATGACCGGGAGAGTTCCTTCCCGGCAAGCTGCGATGCGGCATGAGGGCTCCGGAGCAGAGGCGCTCCGGAGCCCTTTTGCTTTTGAGATTGCATCGATTTCATACGGGAACCGCACTGTCATCCCGGGATTGACCCGAGATCCATGCCGGAACGCCACCGATCCAGGCTGGATGTCAGATCGCCTCGGCACCGAGCTTTGCCAGCCAATGGCCGAGCCGTTCCTTGAGAAGGCGGTCGCGCACATAGGCGAGGCTCTCCTCGTCGAGCCGCTCCAGCTCCTCCAGCCGGAAGGCCTCCGGCCCATGCGCGTCCCAGGCGGCCTGAAGCCCGCGATGGGTATGGCTGCGGTGGCGCAAGGTGAAGCGCAGCCGGTTCTCGATGCTGCCGAGATCGGTCGCGCGGCCGACCCAGCGCTGGCCGCTCGGCTCGCAGCGCAGCAGATAGATGCCCGCCGCCGTCTTGCGTTCCTTGTAGGCGGCAACGGCCGCCTTCTTCTCTTCACTGCGCATGGCTGGCCTCGTCGGGGGATCGAGATGCGTAATATAACCCGGATATTAATAGGGCAAGAAATTTATCCGGGTATATTGTCGGCAACGCCGCCGCTTGATCCTCGGCTCCGCTCGTCCGAAGGTTGACCGATGAGCGAGAGCGAACCTGTCCTTCTCTTCGGCGACCTGTCCGGCAAGACCGCGCTCGTGACCGGAGCTTCCGGCGGTCTCGGCCTTCATTTCGCACGGCTGCTCGCGCGCTATGGTGTCGCCGTGACGCTGGCGGCCCGGCGCAAGGCTGCCCTCGACTGTGCCTGCGCGGAGATCGCTGATGCCGGCGGGGAGGCGCAGGGCCTCGCGCTCGATGTTGCCGATGCGCGCTCCGTCCGGACAGCGCTGGAAGGCCATTCCTTCGACATCCTGATCAACAATGCCGGAATCAGCGGCGCCGCGCCGGCCGCCGAACTGGGCGAGGAGGAATGGGACCGCGTCCTCGACACCAATCTCAAGGGCGTCTTCCTGGTGGCGCAGGCGGTCGCGCGCGGCATGCGCGCCTCCGGCCGGGGCGGGGCGATCGTGAATATCGCCTCGATCCTCGGCCATCGCGTCGCCGGCGGCGTCAGTGCCTATGCCGCCTCCAAGGCGGGCGTGATCCAGCTCACCAGGGCGCTGGCATTGGAATGGGCCCGTGACGGCATCCGGGTCAATGCGCTCTGCCCCGGCTATATCGAGACCGACATCAATCGCGATTTCTTCGCCAGCGAGCCCGGCCAGAACCTGATCCGCCGCATCCCGCAGCGGCGACTGGGCCGGCCCGAGGAGCTCGACGGGGCGCTGCTCCTGCTCGCTTCGCAAGCCGGCAGCTACATCACCGGCTCGACCATCGAGGTCGATGGCGGCCACCTCGTCTCGTCGCTCTGACGGCTGTCCTAGTACTTGATCACGCCACAGCGCCGGAAGGCGTCTTCGACCTGTCGGGTGGCCGGGCGACCTCTTGAGCCTTGGCGCTCCGCGCCGGTCAGGGCGATTCCGGCGCGGTCCGGTTCGGAAGCTGGGACAACACGCCCATGATGGGCCGCAGATGCTGCTCGAGGATGCCGAGCGCCTTCGCCTCGTCATACTCGCTCAGCGCCTCGATGAGCGCGTGATGTTCCTTGCGGATGCGCGCGATCCGGCTCGGATCCGTGCTGATCGCCGTCATCGCGACGCGCTGCTGGCGCGCCCCGAGCGACTGGTAGAGCTCGGACAGCACCACATTGCCGACAGCGGCGACCATGGCGAAATGGAAGTTCCGGTTGAGCTCGATCCGGCCGAAATAGTCGCCCTCCGGCCGCTCGTCGAGCTGCGCGAGGATGGTGCCCATTTCGGCGGGCAGCGGGATCTCCTCACGGCAGATCCGGCTGATGGCGTGGCTCTCGATCATCCGCCGGGCTTCGTAGAGATCGATGAGCTCCTGCGCCGTCACCTGCCGCACCAGCGCGCCGCGGCGCGGCAGCAGATCGATGAAGCGTTCGGCCTCGAGCCGGTGGAAGGCTTCGCGCACCGGCGTGCGCGAGACGCCCAGCGCGGAAGAGATCTGCTCTTCCTCGACGAAGGAGCCCCCCACGAAGCGGCCGCGCAGGATCTGCTCGCGGACATAGAGATAGACCCGCTCGCGCGTCGGCCGGCCGCGCTCTTCGGCGGGCTCGTCCTGAAGCTCGATCATCGCCATGAGCGTATCGTCCCGAAAACCGTATTCCTTTTCGACATGATGCCATGCCGAGTTGGCGGTGGACATCAAAAAATTCGCCACGTATACGTGACGCATCAGAAGCGAAGGGCGCGTCCTCTGTGGCGCGCGACTTGCGCCGGGGAACGTTAAACCGTGCACCTGCCGACTGTGATTCATGCTGTTTTGGCCTGTCGGGCGCCGCATTCGCGCGGCTGCCGTCGGCCGGGCACGGCATGGCGATTGCACATCGCGGGCTGACGCGGAGATCAGCAGCACGCGCGCCAGCCAGAGCAGAGGATCAGCCGATGAGCATCTCCCGCCGTTCTCTCTTGGGTGCCGGTCTTGCCGCTCCGGTACTGGTTTCGCCCCTGTTCAGGCAGTCCGCGCAGGCCCAGCGCGCGAACGGCATCATCCGCTACGGCCTTTCCGCCTTTCCGCCCAATCTCCAGCCCTGGGTCTCGACCGGCGCCTCGGCCGGCACGGTCAAGATGCTGATCCATCGCAGCCTCGTCTCCTACGGGCCGGATGGGGAATTGCGCGGCGAGCTCGCAGAATCCTGGTCGCGTGACGCCGAGGGGGCCTGGGTCTTCAAGCTCCGCCCGGGCTGCGTCTTCCAGAACGGCGACCCGGTCACCGCCGACGACGTCAAATGGTCGATCGAGCAGATCGCCGGCGAGAAATCGACCGCCTATATGCGCGCCCAGTTCCAGAGCATCGAGCGCGTCGAGATTCCCGATCCGGCGACGGTCCGTCTCGTCACCAAGGAGCCGCTGGTGACGTTGCCGAGCTGGTTCGGCAACTACAACACCTTCATCCTCTCGCGGAAATCGACGGCGAACGAGCCGATCGGCGCCGGCCCCTTCCGGCTGGTCGGGCAGGAGCGCGGCACCTCGCTCGACCTCGCGGCCTTCGACAAGTTCTACAAGCCGGGTTTCCCCAAGCTCAAGGGCATCAAATTCGTCGTCTATGCCGACGAGAACCTGCGCAACGCGGCGTTGATGTCCGGCGATGTCGACATGATCGAATACGTGCCCTGGCAGTCGATGGCGGCGGTGGAGGCCGATCCGCGCCTCAAGCTCGACAACCAGGAAGGGCCGTTCATGGACGTGCTCTTCAACGGCACCAAGCCACCCTTCAACGACCCGCGCGTGCGCCGCGCCGTCGCCCATGCGGTGCGCCGCGAGGACATCGTCAAGGCTGCCTTCTTCGGCCGCGGCAAGCCGCTCGAAGGCCTGCCGATCGTCGAGGGCACACCCTGGTACGACGACAAGCTCGCCCATGGCTGGAACTACGATCCGGCCCGCTCCAAGGCGTTGCTGGCCGAGGCCGGCTTCGCCAACGGCTTCCAGACGACGCTGCTGTCGACCGCCCAGTTCGGCATGCACAAGGACACCGCCGAGATCGTCCAGCAGCATCTGGCAGCGGTCGGCATCCAGTGCGAATTGCAATTGCCGGACTGGTCGACCCGCGTCAGCCGCGGCATGCGCGGCCAGTACGACATGGCGATCCACGGCGTCTCCTCCGACAACAACGATCCGGACGGGCTGACGGTGGTGCTCGACACCACGCTGTCGCCGGCGCATGGCCGCTCCTTCAAGGTCGATGCGCCCCGCACCATCGCGGCCCTCGCGCGCGGCCGGGCCGAGTTCGACCAGGCCAAGCGCGTCGCGATCTACAAGGAGATGCAGGCCGCCGCCTTGGAGGAGGTGCCGCTGGTCGGCCTCGCCTGGCGCCAGCAGGGCTATGGCATGGACAAGAACGTGATGGGCTTCGTCAACCTGCCCGGCGCCCTGACGAACTCCTCCGGCAACATGCTCGAGCAGACCTATTTCGGATGAGCACGGCCTGGCTGACACGGCGGGTCCTGCTGACGCTGGCGATGGCCTGGGTGGTCGCGACCATCGTCTTCCTGGCACTGCACATGGTGCCGGGCGATCCGGCAGAGCTCCTGCTCTCGACCTCGGGCGCGGCGCCCGATCCTGCCTCCGTCGCGGAATTGCGCGAGAAGCTCGGCCTCGACCTGCCGCTGCTCACGCAATACGGGCATTTCCTCGCGGGCCTGCTGCGCGGCGATCTCGGCAATTCGCTGGTCGATGATTACCCCGTGCTGCAGGAAATCGGGTTGCGGCTGCCGCGCACGCTCGAACTGATCCTCGCGGGCACCGTCATCGCCGTCATCTTCGGCGTGCCGGCCGGGGTCTATGCGGCGGTCCATCGCGGTGGGGCCTTCGACCGCGCGGCGTCCTGGATCACGGCGCTGCTGCTCGCCGTGCCGGTCTTCGTCGTCGGCACGCTGCTGGTGCTGCTGCTGGCGCAGACGCTCCGGCTCATGCCGGCGGGCGGCTATGTTCCCTTCGCCCAGGACCCGGCACAGCATCTCAAGCTGCTGACGCTGCCCGCCATCGCGATCGCGAAAGGCCTGGCGGCGGTGCTGTTTCGCATGACGCGCGCGGCGACGCTCGATGCGCTCGCCCACGACTATGTCCGCACCGCCCGCGCCAAGGGGCTGTCGCCCCGCCGCGTCCTCGTGGTGCATGTCCTGCGCAACGCCCTGAACCCGGTCGTCACCGTGCTCGGCCTGCAGATGGGCACGCTGCTCGGCGGTACCGTGCTGGTCGAATATGTCTTCAACTGGCCGGGGCTCTCCACGCCGCTGCTGCGGGCGGTCGAGGGGCGCGACTACCCGATGGTGGTCGGCATCATCCTGACGATCTCCGTGCTGTTCCTGCTGATCAACCTCGCCGTCGAGCTCCTCCATGCGGCGATCGACCCGCGGGTGCAGGCATGAGGCTCGCACGCGCCAAGGGCCTGAGGCGCCTCATCCTGCCCGCCGGCGTCGTCGGCCTGATCGTGCTCGTCGCGCTCGCTGCCCCGCTCCTGCCGCTGCCGGACCCGATCCGGCAGGATGTCGCCCAGCGCCTCGCCGGCCCGATGTCGGGCTCCTGGCTGGGCCGGGACGAGTTCGGCCGCGACGTGCTCTCGCGCTTGATCTGGGGCGCGCGCACCAGCCTCTCCGTCGCCTTCGCCTCGGCTGTTGTCGCCGGCCTCTTCGGGGTCACGCTCGGCCTGATCGGCGGCTGGACCCGGAGCTGGGGCGCCTTCCTGACCGTCCGCAGCGTCGAGATCATCATGTGCTTTCCGCCGGTACTGCTGGCGCTCTTGGTGGTCACGCTGCTCGGGCCGGGCGCAGGCACGCTGCTGCTCGTGCTCTCGGTGCTCTACGTGCCGGGCTTCGCCCGCGTGACCTATGCCGAGGTGCTGGCGGTGAAGGGCCGCGACTATGTCGAGGCGACCCGCGCGCTCGGCGCCACCTCCACGCATCTGCTGTTCCGCACCGTGCTGCCGAACATTGCCGGCCCGCTGCTCGTGCAGTTCTCGCTGGCGGTCGCGGCGGCGGTGGTGATCGAGAGCGGCCTGTCCTTCCTGGGCCTCGGCGTCGTGCCGCCATCGCCCTCCTGGGGGCTGATGATCCGCGGTGCGCGGGCGACGATGGAGCAGGCCCCGCTGCTGCTGCTCTGGCCCTGCGCCGCGCTGACGCTGACCATCCTCGCCATGAACCTGCTTTGCGACGCCTTGCGCGATCTGCTCGATCCGCGCACGGCGGAGCACTGATCTCACCGCTCTATCAAGATCAAGCCTGAAGGAAGGACGAAGCCATGGCCGCCAAGACAGATCCCCTCGTTCACATGGGGACGATCACGGGCGGGGAGGCCCGCCAGATTCTCGAAGCGAACCCGGTCATCCTGCTGCCGATGGGCAGCCATGAGGATCAGGGCCCGCACGCGCCGATGGGCGACTATCTCCTCGCCGAGAAGATCGCCGAGCTCGCCGCCATCCGCGCCACCAAGGCCGGTACGCGCACGCTGGTGGCGCCCGTCCTGCCCTTCGGCGGGGCCGACTGGTTCGGCGCCATGACCGGCGGCATCGCCATCTCGCAGGCGACGCTGACACAGGTCATCGCCGAGATGGTCGAGTCGCTGCACCGCAACGGCCTGACGCGGATCATCGTCATCAACGGCCATGGTGGCAATGTCGGGCCGATCGCCGAGGTCGCGCGCGAGCTCTATCTGCGCGAGCAGATCGTGCTGCCGAGCCTCTATCTCTGGCGCATCGGCTACGGCCTCCTGCCCGGCATCCTCGGCGGCGCCGACAAGGCGGCGGCGGTCGCCGGACACGGCTCCGATCCGCTGACCTCGATCGGCCTGCACCTCTTCCCCGAGCTGATCCGCAAGGATCTGATCCCGGAGGGCAAGCCGCTGAAGAAGGATCCGGTTCTCGATCTGCAGTTCACCGGCCTCGGCACGGCGAGCTTCGAGGGCCATGAGGTCGCGATGCCCAACGAATACGACGAGGTCTACAATCTCGGCGTGGCCAAGGGCGATCCGCGCCTGTGCTCGGCCGAGACGGGCGCTGCCCTCACCGAGAAGCTGACCGATATCTGCGCCCGTTTCATCGCGCATTTCGCCAGCAAGGTCTCGGCCTGACGATTCCGCCTGCCGCGGTCGCCCGCGGCAGGCTCGCCCATGCCCCGCATTCGCACTCGCCAGTTGCAGGAGGTCCCATGCCGACACGCCGCCTCATCCTCAAGACGGGTCTTGCGACCATCGCCATGCCGGCCGTTCTGCGCGCGCAGGGCCTCAGCGGTCAGATCACCCTGCAATCCTATTCCGGCATCTTCCAGGACAACTACACCAAGGCGGTGATCGAGCCCTTCATCGCGGCCAATCCGGGCGTGAAGGTGAATTTCGTGCCCGGCGGCACCTCGGCCCAGATGGTCGGCACCATCCGCGCGCAGAAGGCCGACCCGCAGATCGACGTCTCGATCATGGACGTCACCACCTCCAGCATCGGCAATCTCGAGGGCCTGTTCGAGAAGCTCACCCCGGCCGAGTTCCCGGTGCTCGACGAATTGCTGCCGGAGGCGCGCAAGGCCGGTGGCGAGTTCGGCCCGGCCGTGACCTTCGACCATCTCGTGCTGGTCTACGACGCGGCGCTGACTCCGCCGCTCGCCAGGCTCGCCGATCTCTGGCGCCCGGATCTGAAGGGCCAGATCGCCCTTTCGGCCCCGCCGAACATCCAGGGCCTGGCCCTGACCGCCATGGTCGAGAAGATGGAAGGCGGCGACTATCGCAAATCGATCGACGCCGCGATGAAGAAACTCAGGGAGCTCGCCCCCTCGGTCAACACCTTCGAGCCCAATCCGGACGGCTACTCGCTGATCCTGAACGGCGTCGTCAAGGTCGCGACCGGCTGGAACGCCCGCTCGCAGCTCTATGGCGATCAGTCGAACGGCAAGATCCGCACGCTGCTGCCGCCCGAGGGCTCGGTCTTCCAGATCAACACCATCAACCTCAGCGCCGGCTCGAAGAACCGCGCCGCCGCTGCCGCCTTCGTCAGACACGCCCTCTCCCAGCCGGCGCAGAAGGCCTTCACCGAGCGCATGTTCTACGCGCCGACCAACGCCAAGGCCCAGATCGACGCCAAGGCCGTCGCGCGCACCGCCGCCGCGCCCGAAAGCCGCTCCACCATGATCCCGCTCGACTGGAACGACATCCTCAAGGTGCGCGACCAGTGGAACAATCGCTGGCGGCGCGAGGTCATCGCGGCGGCGCGCTGAGCGGGCAACGGGTAAGCGACGATGAGCTATCTCGAACTTGCCGGGCTGCAGAAGCGCTATGGCGCCTCTGTCGCAGTCGACGACGTCTCGCTCGCCGTGGAGAAGGGCGAGGCGGTCGCGCTGCTCGGCCCCTCCGGCTGCGGCAAGACGACGACCTTGCGGATGCTGGCCGGGCTCGTCGAGCCCGATCGCGGCGCAATCCGTGTCGATGGCATCGCGATGACCAATTTGCCGGCTCACAAGCGCAATATGGGCTATGTCTTCCAGTCCTATGCGCTGTTTCCGCATCTGAGCGTGGCTGGGAACGTCGCCTTCGGGCTGGAAGAGCGTCGCCGGCCGAAGGCCGAGATCGCGCGGCAGGTCGAGGACGCGCTGGCGCTCGTCCGTCTCGCGGGGCTCGACCAGCGCCGCCCGCGCGAGCTCTCCGGCGGGCAGCAGCAGCGCGTGGCGCTGGCTCGCGCGCTGGTGATCCACCCTTCCGTGCTGCTGCTCGACGAATCCCTCTCCAACCTCGACGCCAAGCTGCGCGACGCGATGCGCCACGAGATCCGCTCGATCCAGCGCTCGCTCGGCATCACCACCCTCTTCGTCACGCATGATCAGGTCGAGGCGCTGACCATGTGCGATCGCATCGCCGTGATGCATCGCGGCCGCATCGCCCAGATCGGCACGGCCGAGGACATCTACGAGCGCCCGGCGACCCGCTTCGTGGCCGAATTCGTCGGACGCGCCAACGCCCTGCCGGCGACGCGCGGTCCTGACGGCAAGGTCCTGCTCTGGAACGAGCCGCAGCCCGTCGCCGCTCCCGCCAGCGGGGAATTCGACGTCTTCGTCCGGCCGCAGCGCATGCGTATCGTTCCCCTTTCGGAAGCGGTCGGCTCGGAGAATGTCCGAGTGAGCGGGCGCATCCTGCGCAGTGTCTTCGTCGGCGACCATGTCGAGGTGCTGGTTGAGGGCGCGGGCGGGCAATTGACGGTCGAGATGCCGTCGGGCAGCCCGGCGCTGGCTGAGGGCGCCGAGGTCGCGGTTATCTGGCGGGCGCAGGACAGCCTGCCCTTCCCGCGCGAGGCGCCATGAGCGCGACGCGTCGACTGCCGCTGCTGCTGGTACCGGCCGGACTCTTCGTGCTGGCCATCTACGCCTGGCCGACCCTGCTCCTGCTGCGCAACGCCTTCAACGAAGTCGGCCCGACCGGCGCGCTGGTCGAGGCCTGGTCGCTGAAGACGGCTGCCGACACCTTCGCCGATGGCTTCACCTTCGAATTGACCTGGAACTCGATCTGGCTCTCGCTCGTCGCGACGGCGATCGCGCTGGCCCTGGCCTATCCGCTCTCGCTCTTCCTGTTCCGCACGACCTCGCGCTGGCGCAGCATCCTGGCCGTGATCGCCATCCTGCCGATGCTGATCTCCGGTGTCGTGCGCGTCTTCGGCTGGCTCGCCATCCTCGGCGACCGCGGGCTGGTCAACGGCCTGCTGCAATGGCTCGGCCTGATCTCGGCGCCGCTGAAGCTCGTCTTCAACTGGACCGGCGTCACCATCGGCCTGGCCGAGAGCATCATGCCCTACATGATCCTCGCCTTGCTCGCCGGCTTCGGCCAGCTCGACCGGACGCTGGAGGAGGCGTCGCGCTCGCTCGGTGCCTCGCCGTTCCGAACCTTCCTGCGCGTCACGCTGCCGCTCAGCCTGCCCGCCATCGTGCTGGCGGCGGGACTCGGCTTCGTCCTCTCGATGTCGGCCTATATCACGCCGAAACTGCTGGGCGGCGGGCGCGTCTTCGTGCTGGCGACCGAAATCTTCGAGCAGGCGACGACCAACACCAACTGGCCGGCGGCCGCGGTGCTCGCGCTCTACACGCTCGTGCTCCTGCTGGTGCTGCTCGCCTTCTCCAACCTGCTGGCCCGGAGGCTGAGGCGATGAACGGCGCCGGCCCCGTCCTCTCCGGCATCGCGGCACTCGTCTATGCGCTGATCCTGGCGCCGATCGTCGTGGTCTTCACACTCGCCTTCTCGGCGGATAATTTCATTCTGTTTCCGCCGTCCGGCTACTCGCTGCGCTGGTTCCAGGCGCTCGCCGGGAACGCTCCGCTGCTGTCGGCGCTTGGCTTGAGCGTGCAGGTCGCGAGCGTGGTGACGCTGTGCTCGCTTCTCGTCGGCGTGCCCGCTGCGCTGGCACTGGCCAAGGGCGAGTTCCGCGGCAAGGACGCGCTGACCGGCTTCTTCCTTGCGCCCCTCCTGCTGCCGACGCTGATCACCGGCCTCGCATTGCTGCTGTTCTTCACGCCGCTCCGGCTCACCGCGACGCTGCCCGGCCTCGTCCTCGGCCATATGACCGTGACGGTGCCCTTCGTCATCCGGATGATGGCAACGGCGCTCGCCAACCTCCCGCACGACATCGAGGCGGCCGCCGCGACGCTCGGTGCCACGCCCTGGCGTGTGGTGCGGCGCGTGACGCTGCCGCTGGCGGCGCCGGGTCTGATCGCCTGCGCCTGCCTGTCCTTCCTGCTCTCCTTCGACGAGACGGTGATCTCGCTCTTCATCGCCGGCCCGCGCGCCTCGACCCTGCCGGTCGAGATGGTGCGCTATGTCGAAGGCCGCACCGACCCGCTGATCGCGGCGCTTTCGGTCGTTCTCATCATCGCCACGCTGATCGTCGTCGTCGCGGTCGAACGCCTTGTCGGCGTCGCCCGCGCCGTCGGACGATAGCTTGGAAGCATCATGTCGTCCGAAAACCGGTCCCCACTTTTCGGCATCATGCCTCAGGAGAAGACACCATGCCCGATTACCGCATCGCCCCCATGCCCGAGCAGCTTCCGGCCGCGCTCGTGGAGAAGCTGCTCAAGGTCGAGACCGCGACCGTCGGCCACTCCCAGCATTGGGGCTTCATGGATCGCGGCATCCAGCCGTTGCTGCGCACGAAGCGCATCGCCGGCGCGGCGGTGACGCTCGCCATTCCCGGCCAGGATTCGACTTTGCTGCATCACGCGCTCGGGCTGCTCCGGCCGGGCGACATCCTCGTCGTTGACCGCCTGGGTGACGACAAGCACGCCTGCTGGGGCGGCGGCGTCACCGTCGCGGCCAAGGCGGCCGGCGCGCTCGGCGGCATCGTCGACGGCCCCTGCACCGATCTGACCGAGATCCAGGATTCCGATTTCCCGATGTGGTGCCGCGGCATGTCGCCGATCACCACCCGCCTCTACAATCTCGGCGGCACGCTCAACCATCCCATCTCCTGCGGCAATGTGCCGGTGAAGGCGGGGGACGTCATCCTGGCCGACGAATCCGGCGTGCTGGTGCTGCCCCGCGAGGAGGCCGAGGCGATTGCCGACGCGGCCATCGCCCGGCAGGAGCGCGGCGAGAAGACGCAAAACCGCGTCAAGGCCGGCGAGAAGCTCGGCGACATCTCCGGCGCCACCAAGATGGTGCTCGACGCGCTGGCCCAGAACGGCTGAGCCGCCTCGTCCCGAAGCCCCCACGACACCTTCGCCTTCAAGACCGGAATCCCATGATGTCTGAGACCATCGTCCTGCTCGATATGACGACGCCGGAGCGCGCCGACCGCCTGCGCGCGCTCCTGCCGCCGGGCTTCGTCCTGACCCATGGCACGGCGCGCGGCGATGAGCATATGAAGGAGATCATCGCCGAGGCCGACTATGCCATCTCCGGGCAGGTCGGCGTCTCGCGCGAGGTGCTGGCGGCGGGCAGGAAGCTGAAGCTCCTGCACAAATGGGGCGTCGGCTACGACAATATCGACGTCGCGGCGGCCAAGGAACTCGGCATCAGGGTCGCGCGCACCACCGGCTCCAACGCCGTTCCGGTCGCCGAATTCGCGCTCGGGCTGATGCTGTCCTCGCTGCGCTTCATCGCCTATGGCCATGAGGAGCTGAGACAGGGCCGTTGGGCGACCGGCAGGCTGCCCGGCGACACCTACATGCTCTCCGGCAAGACGGTCGGCATCGTCGGCTTCGGCGCCATCGGCAAGAACGTCGCCAAGCTGCTGAAGGGCTTCGGCTGCAAGATCCTCTACAGCAAGCGCACGCCGCTCAGCGCCGCTGAGGAGGCCGAGCTCGGTGTCAGCCACGCCTCGCTGGCGCAGATCCTGGCGGAGGCCGATGTCGTCTCGCTGCACTGCCCGCTGACGCCGGAGACCACGAACCTGATCGATTCTGCCGCCCTCAAGGCGATGAAGAAGACGGCGGTGCTGGTCAACGCCGCCCGCGGCGGGGTGGTCAACGAAGCCGATCTGGTCACGGCGCTGCGGGCGCGGGAGATCGCGGGCGCCGCGATGGACGTCTATTCGGTCGAGCCGCTGCCGCCGGACAGCGAGTTGCTGACCCTCGACAATATCGTGGTGACGCCGCATCTCGCCGCCATGGCGGCCGATAATTTCGCGCCGACGGTCAAGCGCATGTTCGCCAACATGGTGCATGTCTCGCGCGGCGAGCCCGTGCCGGAGCGCGACATCGTCGTCTGACCGGCAGCCTCAACTCCTGAGGAAGCCGATGGATATCCACGGGACTGCTGCGACGATCAGCAGCCCGATGAGAAGGGCCGCGATATAGGCCCAGATGTATTTCAGGCCATCGTCGGGGTTGATCTTCGAGATGGCGCAGGCGCCGTAATAGCCGACGCCGAAGGGCGGGGCGAACAGGCCGATGCCCATCGCGAAGATCACGACCATGGCATAGTGGACCTCGTGCACGCCGAGCTGGTGGGCGATGGGGAAGACGAGCGGCCCGAACAGCACGATCGCCGGGATGCCTTCCAGCACCGATCCCAGGATGGTGAAGGCGAGGATCGAGATGGCGAGGAAGCCCCAGCTTCCGCCGGGCACGGCGGCCATGGCCTGGGCGAGGTCGCGCGAGAAGCCGGACTGGGTCAGGCCCCAGGCCATGGCGGTGGCGCAGCCGATGATGAAGATGATGGCACCGGTGAGGGAAGCGGTCTCGACCAGCATCTTCGGCAGGCGGCGCCAGTCGAACTGGCGGTAAAGCAGGAGGCCCGCCAGAATCGCATAGGCGATACCGATGGTCGAAACCTCCGTCGCGGTGGCAACGCCTTCGACGACCGCGGCGCGGATGACGAAGGGCAGCGCGATGGCGGGCGCGGCGATCAGGGCGAGCTTGGCGATCTCGCGGCGGGAGAAGCGCGTGACGTTGCTGAGGTCCTCGCCCCGGCAGCGCCACCAGACGACGACGCAGAGCGCGGCGCCGAGCACGACGGCGGGCAGCATGCCGCCGGTGAACAGCGCGGCGATCGAGACGCCGGTGACCGAGCCGATGGTGATCAGCACGATCGAGGGTGGGATCGTCTCGGTCTGGGCGCCGGTGGCGGAGAGCAGCGCGACGAGGTCGCCGGGTTTGGCGCCGCGCTTCTGCATTTCCGGGAAGAGCACCGGGGCGATCGCAGCCATGTCGGCGATCTTCGAGCCGGAGATGCCGGAGACCAGATACATCGCGCCGATCAGCACATAGGACAGCCCGCCGCGGACATGGCCGAGCAGCGAGGCGAGGAACTGGATCATCGCGCGCGCCATGCCGGTCATCTCGATCAGAGCGCCGAGGAAGATGAAGAGCGGGACGGCGAGCAGGATGAGATGGCTCATGCCCTCGTCGAGCCGTCCGACCATGACGAGCATCGGTGTCGAGGTCGTGCAGGCGAGATAGCCGAAGGTGGCGAGGGCGAAGGAAAAGGCGATCGGCACGCCGGAGAAGACGTTGAGGGCGACGACGCCGACGAAGAAGACGATCAGGTTGAGCTTGCCCAGCGGCTTCAGCATTGGGCCGGCGAGCCAGAACAGGGCGACGAGCGCGAGCGTGACGGCGGCCGCCAGCAGCACCGGCTTCCATGAGCCGAAGCGGACGAGGCGCAAGCAGGCGACGACGAGCATCAGGGCGATGCCGATGGGGAGCGCGCCTGCGCGCCAGGCATTGGAGATCCCCAGCGCCGGGGTGACGATGAAGTTCTCTTCCTCCGCGTATTCCAGCGCATGCGGCAGGATCATCAGCAGAAAGGCGATCGCGGCGGTGACGGCGAGCGCCTCGAGCACCGCACGGGTGCCGGGCGAGACGCGGCTGACAAGGCCGGTCATGCGCATATGCTCGCCGCGCCTGAGCGCGATCACCGCGCCCAGCATCGACAGCCACAGGAACAGGATCGAGGCGAGCTCGTCGGACCACACCAAAGGTGCGTGGAAGACGTAACGCGCCAGAACGCCGGCGCCGAGCAGCGAGATCTCGACGACGACCAGAATTGCCGCGATCGTCTCGACCAGCAGGCCGAGCACCCGCTCGACAGGGGCGGCAGCGCGGCCAAGCGCGGTCGCGGAAACATCCGCCGAAATCGGCAGGCTTGCGCCGTGAGCATCCATCGAGACGTTTCCGCTTATCGTATTTTGAGCCCTTATAGGCCGGGGTGGGTCCGGGAGACTAGCCGTAACGTCGGGTTCTCCCGTTCGGCATGCACGCACCTCGATGCGTTCGGCCGCCTGGCTCAGGCCGATATCCCGTCAAGCTTCGCTGGTTGCCTTTTTGGAAACAAAGAGAGAACATAGGCCATGTCCATCACCGACGCCATTCTCAACCCACCGCCGGCGCGGCCGGATATCACCCGCGCCGTCTGCCGGGGCGCCAGCCGGCATCTGCGCGAGCGCGGCCATGCCATCGTCAAGGAGATGACCTTCGCCAATGGCCGGCGCGGCGACATCGTCGCGCTGTCGCCCGCGGGCGAGCTTTGGGTGGTCGAGGTCAAGTCCGGGCTCGCCGATTACCGGGTCGACGGCAAATGGCCGGACTATCGCGACTATTGCGACGGTTTCCTCTTCGCCGTGGCGCCGGAATTCCCGCGCGAGATCCTGCCTGATGATGTCGGGCTGATCGTCGCGGACGCCTATGGCGGCGAATTGCTGCGCGAGCCGCCGCGCCATCCGCTCGCGCCGGCGCGTCGCAAGATGCTGACCATCGCTTTCGCGAAGCTGGCGGCGGGGCGTCTGGCGCTGCTCGAGGACCCGCCCGGCGCGGGCTGAGCGTCGGAGACGGCAGCGTTCCGTGTAGCCGGGTGCCCTATCGTGAATTCATCTCACAGATGATGATCCGTCTCTCATACTAATTCACAGCCGCTTCAGGGGCTATCTCCGGTACAAATTTCGCATCCGGAGGCTTCCATGCCCGTTGCCCTTTATGCCCTGACCGTCGGCGCCTTCGGCATCGGCGTCACCGAGTTCGTGATCATGGGCCTGTTGTTGCAGGTCTCGGGCGATCTCGGCGTGTCCATCCCCGTCGCCGGCCTGCTGATGACCGGCTATGCGCTCGGCGTCTTCGTCGGCGCGCCCATCCTGACCATCGCGACGCGCGGTCTGCCGCGCAAGACGACGCTGCTCGTGCTGATGGCGATCTTCACCCTCGGCAATCTCGCAGCCGCCCTGGCGCCGAGCTTCGCCTGGCTGATGACGGCGCGCATCGTGACCGCGCTGGCGCATGGCACGTTCTTCGGCGTCGGCTCGCTGGTGGCGACGAGCCTCGTCGCGCCCGAGCGCAAGGCCTCCGCCATCGCGATCATGTTCACCGGCCTGACGCTTGCGACCCTGCTCGGTGTGCCCTTCGGCTCCTGGCTCGGCCTCGCCTTCGGCTGGCGCTCGACCTTCTGGGCGGTTACCGCCATCGGCATCCTGGCTTTCCTCGTGCTGGCGGCCTTCGTCCCCGCCGACAAGGAGCGCGTCGTCCCGGGGCCGCTCGCCGAGGAGCTGAAGGTGCTGGCGCGGCCCCAGGTCCAGCTCGGCCTCGTCATGACCGTGCTCGGCTTCGGCGGCATCTTCGCGATCTTCACCTTCATCCAGCCGATCCTCGTCCAGCTCGCCGGCTTCAGCGAGGCGGCTGTCTCGCCGGTGCTGCTCGTCTTCGGCGGCGGCCTCGTCGTCGGCAACCTGCTCGGCGGCCGCTGGGCCGACCGGAGCCTGGCGCCGGCGCTGATCGGTTCCCTCGCCTTGATGACCGTGGCGATGTTCGCGTCGGGCTTCGCCTTCCACAGCCAGACCGGCGCGGTGATCGCCGCCTTCGTGCTGGGTGCGGCGGCCTTCGCCACGGTGGCTCCGCTGCAGATGTGGGTGCTCCAGCAGGCGGGCGGCGCCGGCCAGGGCCTTGCGTCCAGCCTGAACATCGCCGCCTTCAATCTCGGGAATGCGCTGGGCGCCTGGCTCGGCGGGTTGGTGATCTCGCATGGCCCCGGCCTCGGAGCGATCGCACCGGTCGCCGCGCTGGTGCCGCTCGCGGCGCTGGGGCTGGCGGCGGTCGCGCTGACGTTGGATCGGAAGGCCGCGCGGACGGTCTGCGCCTGAAGAAGACGCTTCGGAAAGCAAAACCCCGCCGGATCGTGATCCGGCGGGGTTTTCGTTATCTGCCTGGCGTCAGCGCGGTGCGCGCTTGGCGAGGATGCGCTGCAAGGTGCGCCGGTGCATGCCGAGGCGACGCGCCGTCTCGGAGACGTTGCGGTTGCAGAGCTCATAGACGCGCTGGATATGCTCCCAGCGCACCCGGTCTGCCGACATCGGGTTTTCCGGCGGCGAGGGGCGGGCGTCGCGGGCGGCGGCCAGCGCGGCGTGGATTTCATCGGCATCGGCCGGCTTGGCGAGGAAGTCGAAGGCGCCGAGCTTCACGGCGCTGACCGCCGTCGCGATATTGCCGTAGCCGGTCAGGACGACGCCGCGCGCATCTGGGCGGCGCTCCTTCAGCCGGGCGATCACGTCGAGCCCGTTGCCGTCGCCGAGCCTGAGATCGATCACCGCGAAGGCGGGAGCCGCCTCTTCCACGGCGGCGAGGCCGGCCGCGACGCTGTCGGCGATGCGCACGATATAGCCGCGGCCTTCCATGGCGCGGGCGAGGCGGGTCAGGAACGGCTTGTCGTCGTCGACCAGCAGCAGGGACATATCGGCGCCGGTTCCGGGCCTGTCGATCTCGCTCTGGGTATCCTGCATTCTGGTCTCCTTGCCGCTTGTCCATGCGCGCTGCGGTTGCGCGGGTTTGGGATCGTTTCGGTTGTTCGCAGGGCTTTGGCCCCGCGCTCAACCCCTCTCATGTAGTGCGGATGGCGGGGCTGCGGTACCCCCGAAGGCCGGAAGGTCGGCTTCGAAGATGTCGCGGGGCCAGTCGATCCGGATCGAGGCGCCGCTCTCCGGCGCGGGCCGGTTCGAGAATTCGATCGAGGCGCCGCCGCGTTCGAGCAGCGTCTTGGCGATGAAGAGCCCGAGGCCGAGCCCGCCGCCGGCGCGGTTCTCCGCTGTCCCGCGCGAGAGATAGGGCTCGCCGGCTCGCATCAGCACGTCGGGAGGAAAACCCGGCCCGTCATCGGCGATGGTCAGCGTGACATGGCTTGCGGTCCAGGATGCACGGATCGTCACGGCCGCGCGCGCGAAATCGACGGCGTTGTCGACGATGTTGCCGAGGCCGTAGATCATGCCGGGATTGCGTCGACAGACGGGCTCCGGCTTCTCGCCTTGCATGGTGATCTCGAAGGGCACGCCGAAGGGTCGCTGCGGCCCGGCCGTTTCCTCGATCAGCAGGCGCAGCGTCAGCCTGTCGAGCGGGCCGGCATCTTCGTCCTGCAGGCTGGAGAGCTTGGCGAGGATACCGCGGCAACGCTCGACCTGCTCGCGCAGCAGCGCGATGTCCTCGGCCATCTCCCCGTCGGGCGGGGCGAGGCGCGTCAGCTCGCGGGCGACGAGCGCGATGGTGCCGAGCGGCGTGCCGAGCTCATGCGCGGCAGCGGCGGCGAGTCCGTCGAGCTGCGAAAGATGCTGCTCGCGCGCCAGCACGAGCTCGGTCGCCGCCAGCGCATCGGAGAGGTCGCGCGCCTCCTTGGCGACGCGCCAGGCATAGATGCCGGTGAAGGCGAGGCCCAGCACCAGCGCGACCCAGTTCCCGAGCTGGTAATAGGGCGGCAGGGTCGGCCGGTCCGGCCCGGCCCAGGGCAAAGGCAGGTGGAAGCGGCTGAGCGCGGTCGCCAGCGCCGCGGCGAGCAGGCCAAGCACCAGCGTGCGCTGCGGCGGCAAGGCGGTCGCCGAGATCAGCACCGGCGCCAGGAAGAGGATGGCGAAGGGGTTCTGCAGCCCGCCGGTCAGGTAGAGCAGCGCCGCGAGCTGGACGATGTCGAAGGCCAGCAGCGCGGTTGCCGGGGCGTCCCTCAGCCGGTGGCTCAGCGGAAAACGCACGCGCAGCGCGATGTTGAGCCAGGCCGAGATCGCGATGACGCCGAAGCACCAGCCGAAGGGCAGGAGGAACCCGAGGCCGAAATGGACGCCCGCCACGGCGACGCTCTGCCCGGCGATGGCGAGCCAGCGCAGGCGCACCAGCGTGTCGAGCCGCAGGTGCCGGTTGGAGCGCATCAGGGCAGGCGTCGTCAGGTCGGAGGCCGTCACTGTTCCAGAACCTTGCCCAGGACCTTGCTCAAGACCTTGCCCAAAATCTCGCCTAAGACCGCGTTCGACACCCCGTTCAACACCTTGCGATTGCTGCCGTCCTGGCTCCGTTCGCGCCGCTGCGGAGCGAGGTTCCTGCCATTGGCCATCCACATGTCAGAGAATCTTAGCCTTTAGCCGGGTTGAATGAGAACAAAATCAACGTAAGGTGCGTTGTTGCGACGCATCATCGTTTTGCTGCGCCGCCGGAAGGACGTCAAAATCGCATGTACGGGGCCGCCATGTCGTTTGCCTATCATGCCTATGAAGCGGTTCACATGCTGGTGAGCCCGATGCGCGGCGTCTCGGACGCGATGCAATTGGCGTTCAAGAACCCCGCCAATCCGCTGACCTATACGCCGATGGGCCGCAGCGTCGCTGCGTCCTGCGAATTGTTCGAGCGCATGACCCGCCGCTACGGCAAGCCGGCCTTCGGCCTCGACGAGTCGACGATCAACGGCGTCAAGGTTCCGGTCGAGGAGCGCGTCGTCTGGGAACGGCCCTTCTGCAAGCTCGTCTATTTCGACCGCAAGATTCCCGGCCGCCGTAAGCCGCAGCCCAAGGTGCTGATCGTCGCGCCGATGTCCGGTCACTATGCCACGCTGCTGCGCGGCACGGTCGAGGCCTTCCTGCCCGGCCACGAGGTCTACATCACCGATTGGGCCGATGCCCGCCTCGTGCCGCTCTCGGAAGGCCGCTTCGATCTCGATGACTACATCGATTACGTCATCGACATGGTGCACAAGCTCGGCCCCGACACGCATGTCATGGCGATCTGCCAGCCTTCGGTGCCGGTCATCGCCGCCGTCGCGCGGATGGAGGCCGAGGGCGACAACGGCGCCCCGCGCTCGATGACGCTGATGGGCGGGCCGATCGACACCCGCCGCTCGCCCACCGCGGTCAACCAGCTGGCCATGGAGCGCGGCACCGACTGGTTCCGGCGCAACTGCATCACCACCGTGCCGTTCCCGCATATGGGCGCGTTCCGGCAGGTCTATCCCGGCTTCATGCAGCTGTCGGGCTTCATGGCGATGAATATCGACCGCCACGTCACCGCCCATTACGACATGTTCAAGCATCTCGTTTCCGGCGACGGCGATTCCGCCGAGAAGCACCGCGATTTCTACGACGAATATCTCGCGGTCATGGATCTGACGGCGGAATTCTACCTGCAGACGGTCGACACTGTCTTCGTCAAGCACGCCTTGCCGAAGGGCGAGATGATGCATCGCGACAAGCCGGTCGACCTCACGGCCGTCCGGCGCGTCGCGCTGATGACCGTCGAAGGCGAGCTGGACGACATCTCCGGCGTCGGCCAGACCAAGGCGGCGCATGATCTCTGCGTCAATATTCCCGACGCGAAGCGGGTCCACTATCTCCAGCCCAAGGTCGGCCATTACGGCGTCTTCAACGGCTCGCGCTTCCGTGCCGAGATCCAGCCGCGCATCTCCGATTTCATGGTCAGCCTCGACATGGAGGCCGCCAAGGACCGCCGCGACGAGAGCGCTGGCGAGCAGCGCAAGGCGTTGAAGATCGCGGGCTGAGCCTTCCCGGCTGACGGAGGCTGCGGCGCGCAGCCTCTTCCGCATCGCCCGCGAATCCCGCACAATCACCGCGCATGCGCATCTCCCTGTTCAAGCGCCAGCCCGACCCGGACCGCATCGACGTGGTCCATGCCGGTCAGCGTTTTCCCGTGCTGGTGAAGCGGCGCGCCAATGCGCGGCGCATGACCCTGCGCGTCTCGCAGGCGACGGGCGAGGTCACCCTGACCTTGCCCGAGCGGGCCGATTTCGCCGCCGGCCGGGCGTTCGCCGAGAATCATGGCGGCTGGATCGCGGCCCGCATCGCCAGGCGCCCCCTCGCCGTGCCTTTCGAGCCCGGGCAGGTAATTCCGCTGCGCGGCGTGCCGCATCGCATTGTCCACTGGTCGAAGGCGCGGGGCGTGACGCAGGCGACGACGGACAAGGACGGCGCGCCGATCGTCGCGGTGGCGGGCGAGGGCGCCCATGTCCCGCGCCGGGTCAAGGATTTCCTCAGGCGCCTCGCGCTCGAGGATCTCGAGAAGGCGGTGCGCCGCCACACCGCCAATCTCGGCATTCCCGCCCGCAAGATCACGATTCGCGACACAACGAGCCGCTGGGGCTCCTGCTCCGCGCAGGGGCATCTGAATTTTTCCTGGCGGCTGATCCTCGCCCCGGCCTTCGTGCTCGACTATCTCGCCGCCCATGAGGTCGCCCATCTCAAGGAGATGAACCACTCGCACCGCTTCTGGGCGCTGACGCACAAGCTCTGCCCGCGCACGGAGGAGGCAGAGGCCTGGCTGAAGCGCCATGGGGCGGGGCTGCACGGCTTCGGTTGAGGCGTCGCGGGCAGGCTTCGCCAGCCCTCTTTCCGCGGTTAACCACTTTCTGAAAATTGTGCCCGCACACTGGGCGCCGATTCGCTTTCAGTGTGAGTATGCTTATGGGTCAGGTCATCGCGTTCCGTCGTCCGCCACAGCCCGCCCCGGTCGGGCAGCCCGTCCTGGGCCTGTTGTCGGCGGTTGATTTCGCTCTGCGCGACCTCGCCGAGATCATGCCCCACATCGCCCTCGATTCCGCCCGCCAGCAGGCCGAAGCCTGCCGCGCCATGCTGGCCGAGGCGTTCGACGCCGAGATCGAGGCCGAGCTCGGCAACTGAGCCGTCGCTGCATGGCGCCCCGGCCTCCGTGAGGCTTGCCGGGGCGTCAGAATTGTCGAACCTCTGACGGAAAGAGCCGGCTGAATCGCTGGCTGCCCGTGGGAGGTTTGCGGATGTTCCTGAGCAACAGCGACATGGTCGATCTGGTCGATCTCAGGCATCGGCTGCATCGCCGGCCCGAGATCTCCGGCGAGGAACGCGAGACCGCCGCCACCATCGTCGCCTTCATCGAACCGACGCAGCCGGACCGCATCGTCACGGGCCTCGGCGGCCACGGCGTCGCGGCGATCTACGAGGGCACCGAGCCCGGACCGACCGTGATGATCCGCGCCGAGCTCGACGCGCTGCCGATCGAGGAACTCTCCAGCAGCGACCACCGCTCGGAAATCCCCGGCAAGGGCCATCTCTGCGGCCATGACGGCCATATGACCATTCTGGCCGGGCTGGCGCGCGGGCTCCACCGCAATCCGCCCAGGCGCGGCCGCGCCATCCTGCTGTTCCAGCCGGCGGAGGAGACCGGTGCGGGAGCGGCCGCCGTCATCGCCGATCCGAAATTCGCCGCGATCGCCCCCGATTACGCTTTTTCCCTGCATAACCGCCCGGGCGTGCCGGTCGGCCATGCCCGCATCTCGGAAGGCGCGGCGAACTGCGCCTCGCGGGGCATCAGGATCGTGCTCACCGGCGAGACCTCGCATGCCTCGACGCCGGAGCATGGCCGCTCGCCCGCGCCGGCCATCGCGACGCTGATCCCCGCCCTGACGGCGCTTGGGCCGGGCGGCCCGCTCGACGAGCATTTCCGTCTGGTAACCGTCACCCATGTCGAGATCGGCGAGCCGGCCTTCGGCATCGCGCCCGGCCATGGCGAGCTCTGGGCGACGCTTCGCACCGTCAACGACGCGCAGATGGGCGCACTCTGCGCGGCGGCGGAGGCGCTGGTGCGCGAGGCGGCGGAGGCGAACCGGCTGACGGTCGACATGAGCTATCACGACATCTTCCACCATTGCGAGAACGAGCCGGAGGCCGTCGCCATGCTGCGCCGGGCGATGGACGAGGAGAACGTCCCGCACGGGCCGACCAAGCCGTCGCGTGGCTCGGAGGATTTCGGCCTGTTCGGCCGTGGTGCGAAATCGGCGATGTTCCTGCTCGGTTCGGGCGATACCGCCCATCTGCACAATCCGGATTTCGACTTCCCGGACGACGCCATCGGCACCGGCGCGCGCGTCTTCATGCGGGCGCTACGCAATCTCCTCGGCGAAGCGCAGCCGGCCTGAGTCATGGCAGCGAATTGGACAGAGGCCGCCGCGCGCGCGGCCGACATCGCCGCCGCCTGGAGCCGGGACGCCGGGCCGGGTGGCGCCGTCGTGCTCTTCGACCGCGACGGCGTTCGCGAGGCGTTTGCCGGCGGGTTCGCCAGCATCGAGCACGGCCTGCCTTTCACGCCCGCCACGCCGAACCGCTTCGCCTCGATCAGCAAGCATGTGCTGGCCATCGCGCTGCTGCGCGAGGGCGTCCCGCTCGATGCCCCGCTCGGTCGCTGGCTGCCCGAACTGCCGGCGCCCTTGGCCGCCGTCGAGCTCGGCCGCGCCCTCGACATGACCGGCGGCCTGCCGGACATGATGGAGGCCTTCTGGCAGCAAGGCGCGCCCTACACGGCGACCTTGAGCGTCGACGAGATCTACGCGCTCGCCTGCCGCTTCCCGTCGCTGAGCGCGCCAGCGGGGACGGAGATGGCCTATTCCAACACCGGCTGGCGGCTGGGGCAGCGCATTCTCGAGAAGCTGACCGGCAAGCCCTATGGCGAGACCGTCGCCGCGCTGTCGGGCGAATTCGGGCTCTCCTTCCGCCTGCCCTATGATGGCGCCGAGATCGTGCCCGGCCTCGCCACCGGCTATTGGCGCGATGGCGCGGCCTGGCGGCGTGGCCATTACGGCTTCCATTTCTCCGCTTCCGGTGGCATCGCCGGCTCGGCCGCCGACCTCGCCGGCTGGTTTTCGGCTTTGCTCGCCGGCCGCGGTCCTCTCGCCGGCATGCGGGAGCGGCTGACGGCGCCGCGCCATTTCGCGGATGGCAGCGAGAGCGTCTACCGGCTCGGGCTGGTCTGCAACCGTCTCGGGGGCTTCGACGTTGTCGGCCATGGCGGCTCGCTGCCGGGCTATCGCAACCATGCCCTGACGGCGCCCGCGCTCGGCGTCGGCGTGGTCGTGCTGACCAATCGCGAGGAGGAGGCGCTCTGGCCGGCGCTGACGGTGCTGGCGGCCTTGCTGGGAGAGCCGCTGCCGGCTGCGGCAGAGGCTCCTGTGGGGCTCTTCGCCAGCGAGGAGGGCCCGTTCTGGGCCGAGCTGACCGCCGATTCGATCAGCTTCATGGGCGGTTATGAGCGCCTCGTCGCCGATGGCGAGGGCAGCCTGCGCAGCCTGCCGGCCTATCTCGACATCCGCCTGCGGCGGGAGGGGGCGGACGGCCTCGCCGGCCTGATCGGCGGCGTCCGGCGTTCGCTGCGGCGCGTGCCGGCCGACACGCCGTTCGACGCGCGATTGATCGGCCGCTGGCGCGATCCGCATTTCGGCACGGAGATCGCGATCCGGCCGGATGGCACCGCGCTATGGCCCTGGCCGGCCGGCGGCACCGCGACCCGGCTGACGCCGCTGCCCAACGGCCGGGCGCTGGCCGATCTCGCGCACGGACCCTGGCGGGCGCGACCTTGCCTCTGGCTCGACAGTACCGGCGGTTTGCGGGTCGCCGGCCACCGGGCGAGGATCTTGCAGATGGAGCGTGTCGACTAGGCGCTCCTGAGGGGGAGGCGCCGGCCTGACGAAGACTGGAGGAGGTTCCCATGCGTCTACCCCGCCTTGCAACGGCTCTCGCCCTGGCGGCGACGGCCCTGCTGCCCCTTGCCGCCCGGGCACAGACGCAGCCGGCGCCGAACCGGGTGCTGCGCGTCGCGCCGCATGCCGACCTCAAGACGCTCGATCCGGTCGCCGCCTCCATCGTCATCACCCGCATGCACGGGCTGATGATCTACGAGACGCTCTTCGCTTGGGATTCGAACCTCCAGCCCAAGCCGCAGATGGTCGAGAGCTTCGAGACCTCGCCGGACAAGCTGACCTGGTCGTTCACCCTGCGGCCCGGCCTCAAATTCCATGACGGCGAGCCGGTGACGACGAAGGATGTCATCGCCTCGCTCGCGCGCTGGATGAAGCGCGACACCATCGGCGGCAAGCTCGCCGAATACACCGAAGGCATGGAGGCGGTCGACGTCAGGACCTTCAAGCTGAAGCTCAAGCGCCCGCTCGCGCTGGTGCCCTTCGCGCTCGGCTCCGCTGTCGGCCAGATCCCGGTGATCATGCGCGAGGCAGATGCCAAGAGCGACCCGATGAAGCCGATCACCGAGGCGATTGGCTCGGGCCCCTTCAGGTTCAATCGCGCGGAATGGCGCAGCGGCTCGAAGATCGTCTACGACCGCAACCCCGATTACGTGCCGCGCTCCGAGCCGGCCGACGGGCTCGCGGGCGGGCGGGTCGTCAAGGTCGATCGCGTCGAATGGCTAATCATGCCGGATGCCGCGACCGCCGCGGCCGCGCTCCAGACCGGCGAGATCGACATCTGGGAGCAGCCGAGCCAGGACCTGATCCCGACGATCACTTCCAATCGCGACGTCAAGGTCGAGCGTTATTCCAACCTCGCCAATCAGGTGATGCTGCGGCCGAACCATCTCTATCCGCCCTTCGACAATCCCAAGGCCCGGCTCGCGCTCGCCTATGCCACCGACCAGGCCGATTTCCTCGCCGCCGGCTTCGGAGACGAGGAGTGGTGGAAGCGCTGCAACGCCTATTTCGTCTGCGCCAGCCCGAACGGCACCGAAATCGGGGCGGAAGGCTATGCCAAGCCCGATCTCGAGAAGGCGCGCCAGCTCCTGAAGGAAAGCGGCTACAAGGGCGAGAAGCTGGTGCTCTCGACCAGCAACGACATCGCGCCGATCGGCCGCATGGCCGAGGTCGCGGCCGATTCGCTGAAGAAGGTCGGCTTCAATGTCGAGGTCCAGTTCGCCGATTGGGGCGCCGTCACCACCCGCCAGCAGAACAAGAGCCCGCCGGATCAGGGCGGCTGGAACCTCTTCGTCACCTATGCCTCCGGCGCGACCATGCAATCGCCGCTGACCAATATCGGCACCAACATGGCCTGCGAACGGGCCTGGGCCGGCTGGCCTTGCGATGCCGAGGCCGAGAAGCTGCGCGGCGCCTTCGTCGATGCGCCCGACGATGCCAGCCGCAAGCTCGCGCTGGAGGCGCTGCACAAGCGGTTGGCGGAGGTGCAGCCTTACCGCGTGCTCGGGCAGTTCGATCAGCCCTATGCCCGCCGCAGCAATATCAGCGGCGTGCTGGCGGCGCCGGTCATGCTGTTCTGGAACATCGAGAAGAAGTGAGGCCGGATTTTATTCTGGCGCGCGTGTCGGAATGAAATGCGGCGCGGCCCGCCAGACGAAATCGCGGCTTTCGCCGGGTGCGAGCTTGAGCACGCCCGGCTTGTCCGCGAATTCGCCCTGCCAGCCGATCGGGCTCGCCATGCTGAACCACGGCTCGATGCAAAGGAAGGGCGCGCCCGTCGGCTTCGACCAGATGCCGAGGTCCTTGTAGCCTTCCCAGCTCACGCTCAGTGCCCGGACCTCGCGCCCGGCTTCGTCGAGAGCGGCGAAACGTACGGCGTGATTGGCGACATCCGCAATGACGATGGCGTCATTGGCGAAAAGCCCCTCGGTCAGTTCGAGCTCCCGCCCGGCGAAGGGCAGCGGCAGCGCCGGGCCGAGCAAGCCACCTGCGACGCCGAGGCCGGGGCCGGGTTCGGCTTGCGGGAAACTCAGCCTGTGCCGCTCCTTCGGAACGCCCTCGGCCAGGGGCCAGAGGAAAGCCGGGTGGGCGCCGACGCCGCAGATCAATGCGGTCTGCGCTGGATTCGTGACATGCGTCGTCACCGACAGCGCGCCATCGGCGATCTCGTAGATCATCCGCAGCACGAAGCGGAACGGATAGATTGCGAGCGTCGCCTCGCTCTCCCGCAATTCCAGCACGGCGCGGCTTTCGCTGCGCTCGACCCATGCGAACAGGCTGTCGCGGGCGAAGCCGTGCTGAGTCAGGTGGTAGGCGCGGCCCTGATGGATCAGCGTGTCCTCCGCCAATCGTCCGACGATGGGAAAGAGCACCGGCGCATGGCGCGGCCATTCCGGCCCGCCATGCCAGAGCAGCGGGCCATTCGCATCCGAAAACGCGACGACTTCACCGCCTTGCGCGCGGATCGTCGCCTTCAGGCCGCCGGAGGCGATCTCATGGGTGTCGCTCATGGTTCTTCTCCGCCGGCGGCCTGTCCCTGTCGATAAGGCAATCGCCGGCCGCTGGGAATCCGTATGGCCGCACAGGCGCTGCGCGAGGCCCAGCCTTGCCGGCAGGCCGCTTGCCGAAGCCGGGCCTTTCGGGCGATCTGGCGGCGCGGGGCCGTCGAAGCCATCGCGAGCCATGCCTGAGCAGGACCGGCCATGCCCTTCACCATCGACCATATCGTCATCGCCGTCGCCGATCTCGACCAGGCGACGCGGGATTATGAAGCGCTCGGCTTCACGGTTCTTCCCGGCGGCGAGCATCCGCGCGGCTCGCGCAATGCGCTCGTGGTGCTGGCGGATGGCGCCTATCTCGAGATCATCGCCTTCCCGACCCCGGTTCCGGATTTCCGCTGGTGGGAGGTGTTCCGGGCGGCCGGCCCCGGCTTCGTCGACTACGCCTTGCTTCCGGATGATTTCGAAGCGGACATCGCGCGCCAGCGTGCCGCCGGCATCGAGCTGGAGGGCCCGATCGACGGCAGCCGGCTCCAGCCGGACGGCAGCCGCATCGCCTGGCGTTCGGCCCGCCCGCTGGAGCCGGACATTCCGTTTCTGGTCGAGGACACCACCCCGCGTCATCTGCGTGTGCCGGAAGGGGCGCCGCGCATCCATGCCAACGGCGTGACCGGCGTGGCGGCCGTGACCGTGGCCGTGCGCGATTTGGCCGCCGCGACGGCGCGCTACCGCGCCTTGCTCAGGCAGGAGCCTGTCGCGGTCGGCACCGTGCCGGGGCTCGGTTTCGGCCTCGCGCAGTTCCGCATCGGCGAGCAGACATTGTCCATCGTCGCGCCCCGCGACGCAGGCCAGGCGCCTTCGTCGCATCTGGCGGCGCGCGGGCAGGGCATCTGCGCGCTGTCCTTTTTCGGGGCCGAGGACATCGCGCTCGACCGGCGGGCGAGCCATGGCGCGCCGCTGGAGATCGTGCGGCGCCGGCGGTCATGATCTGGTCACGCGCATCGGCGACAAGGGTGCGTTTACATTCGAATCATTCTATTTATTCAATAAAAACAACGACTTGAACGAATCGCGCTGCTCACCTATGTCTCCTTCCGCTGAAGGAATCGACGGAGGGAAGTGCCAGCATGACCGGCATCACCGAAGCAGATGTCGCGGCCGTCATCGGCCGAATCGACGAGATCATCATGCGGGAAGTGGTCCGCACCGGCGCGAGCCGGCCGGAACTGCGCCGCGCATTCGCCCTGGCCAAAGGGCCGGCCGATTTCTCCACCCATACCGCCTTGCCGGCGCGCATGCGGCGCCTTGTCGACCTGCTCGCCGTTGCGTTGCCCGAGCAGGGGCCGCCGCCGCCCCATCGTCCCGCGGCGATGCGGGGCATCGACCGTGCCGCCTGATCTGTCGGACGGCGAGGTGCTCGAAGCGGCAGGGCGCGACATCCGCGAGGCGATGATGGCGGCGTTCTGCGCCGCGCTGCAGGGGACCCGGCTGCCGCCCCTGGCGCTGGTCGAACTGGCGGCGGAGGCGCTGGGATCGATCTACAGGGAGGTGGCGGATGCTCATTGCGGCAATCGGCCGTGCCCTTGTGGCTGGCAGCCATGTCCTGCGGCGGATCTGGAGGCGCTTCAAGCGGCGCTGAAGCGCGGCGCGGCGCTGTCGCGGCATCCCGACCTCGCGCGGATGGCGGTGGCCGGCCGGGCCTGATCTCGCATTTCGGGCCGGGCTCATGGTAAGTCGCTGCGAGCCTTCGGAGCAGCATGCGCAACATCCTCGTCATCGGCATCGGAGCCGGCAATCCCGACCACGTCACGATCGAGGCGATCGAAGCGCTCAACCGCGCCGATGTGCTGTTCATTCCCGACAAGGGCGAGGAGAAGGCGGCGCTGCGCCACCTGCGCGAGGCCATTTGCGCGCGTTTCATCCGCAAGCCCGGCTATCGCAGCGTGCCGGTTACCATTCCAAGGCGGGCCGAAGCCGGCGACGACTACCCGGGCGTGGTCGACGATTGGCATGCGCGCATCGCGGCCAGCTACCGGGGCTTGTTCGAGAGCGAGCTGGCCGAGGGCGAGACCGGCGCGCTGCTCGTCTGGGGCGATCCGGCGCTCTACGACTCGACGCTGCGCATCATGGAGCGGGTCGCCGCTTCCGGCCTTGATCTCGACTGGCAGGTCTATCCCGGCATCAGCAGCGTCCAGGTGCTGGCTGCCCGCCACCGCATTCCGTTGAACACCATTGGCGCGCCGATCCTGATCACGACCGGCCGGCGGCTGGCCGCCGGCTTCCCCGTCGATCAGGACAGCGTCGTGGTGATGCTCGACGGGGAACAGGCCTTCGCCAAGATCGCTCCCGACGGGCTCGACATCTTCTGGGGGGCCTATCTCGGCACGGCCGACGAGATCCTGCTCGCCGGGCCGCTCGCGCAGACCCTTGCCGAAATCACCCGTGTCAGGGCCGAGGCCCGCGCCCGCCATGGCTGGATCATGGACACCTATCTGCTGCGCCGTCGCGTCGCGGCTTGACGGACGCGCCCTCATCCGCCATCGCTCCGGCCGTCCTTCAAGCGCCGGAGCCGTGTCCCATGTCCCTCGCCGATCTCGCCGCCACCATCGACGCCGCCTGGGAGAACCGGGCCGAGATCGGCATCTCGACCAAGGGCGCCGTGCGCGAGGCGGTCGAGCGGGCGATCGAGATGCTCGATGCGGGTGAGGCCCGCGTCGCCGAGAAGCAAGGCGCGGATTGGATCGTCCATCAGTGGCTGAAGAAGGCGGTGCTGCTCTCCTTCCGCCTCACCGACAACATGATCATCGCCAACGGCCCGGGCGAGGGCGTGTTCTGGGACAAGGTGCCGTCGAAGTTCGAGGGCTGGGGCGAGAACCGCTTCCGCGCCGCCGGCTTCCGCGTTGTACCGCCGGCCGCCGCGCGCAAGGGCTCCTACATCGCGCCGAACGTCGTGCTGATGCCGTCCTTTGTGAATATCGGCGCCTATGTCGACAGCGGCACCATGGTCGACACCTGGGCGACGGTCGGTTCCTGCGCCCAGATCGGCAAGAATGTGCATCTCTCGGGCGGCGTCGGCATCGGCGGCGTGCTCGAGCCGCTGCAGGCCAACCCGACCATCATCGAGGACAACTGCTTCATCGGCGCCCGCTCCGAGGTCGTCGAGGGCGTGATCGTCGGCGAGGGCTCGGTGCTCTCGATGGGCGTCTTCATCTCGGCCTCGACCAAGATCGTCGACCGCGCCACCGGCCAGGTCCATATCGGCAAGGTGCCGCCCTATTCGGTGGTCGTGCCGGGCTCGCTGCCGGGCAAGCCCTTCCCGGACGGCACGCCGGGCCCGGCGCTCTCCTGCGCCGTCATCGTCAAGACGGTCGACGCGCAGACGCGCTCCAAGACCGGCATCAACGAGCTGCTCAGGGACTGAGAACGCGTACCGTCATTCTCGGGCGAAGCGCAGCTTCGACCCGGGAATCTCCGGCAGGAGATGCTCGGGTCGAGCCCGAGCACGACGGGAGGGTGATCGCTCAGCCCACGGGCGAGGGAGCGCCGGTTCCCTGCGGCGCCGGCGCGGCGTTGGCTGCCGGCGGCATGGTCGCGTGGGCATCGGCCAGCGCGTCGCGCAGCTTCTGCTCCTGCGAGCGGTCGAGCGAGGTCTTGAGAACGGTGCCGCCGGTGCCGCGGATCGCCTCCAGCACCTTGTCGCCGGTCACCTTCTTGACCAGCACGAACAGCGCCGCATTGCCGGGCTGCAGGCTGCCGGCGAGGTCCTTCATGAACTTGTCGTCGATGCCGTAATCGGTCAGCGCGCCGCCGAGTGCGCCGGAAGCCGCGCCGAGCGCGGCGCCGAAGAGCGGCATCAGGAAGATCGCGCCGATCAGCAGCCCCCAGAACGAGCCGGAGACCGCGCCGAGCGCCGTGGTGTTGAGCAGCTGGTTGAGCTTCACCTTGCCGTCTTCATGCATCACCGCGATGGCGGCGTCGCCGATCTCGATCAGATATTCCTTCTGCAGGCCGATGAGCTTCTGGCGCATCTCCTCGGCGCGGGCCTCGGTCGGATAGACGATGACGACGAGATCGGACATGGCGGCGCTCCTGCTGCAAAGGCGGTGAGCCTGCCTCGGGCAGATGACAGGCAGATGGAAACGCGCCGCCGCCGGCCCGGTTCCGTTACTCCATCGCCGCGGCGGCCGTCGCAGCCTCGGCCGCCCCGCCGCGCAGCGGCAATTCCTCCATCCAGGTGATGAAAGCGAAGGCCAGCGCGAAGCCGAGGAAGGCCGCGCCGAAGACGTAGCGGAACAGCGTCACCATCATGTCGCGATCGACCGTGCCGAGCTTCAGCGCTTCGGGCGAGAGCTGGGCCGTCTCGCCGCCGACGCCGCCGAGTACGATGGCGCCCAGGGCGGCGACGATCAGCGCGCCGCCGATCTGCCGGAAGAAATTCGCCACGCCCGTCACCGTGCCGAGCTGATGCGGCCTGACGGCGTTCTGGATCGAGACCGTCGCGACGGGCAGCAGCGTGCCGAGCCCGAGGCTGACGATCGCCAGGATCATGCAGAACGGCACCAGCGGGATCCGGCCGGAAAACACGGCCATCACCGCGGTCCCCACGGCCGCGACGGCGAGCCCGACCATGGGCACGCGCTTGTAGTGGGTGAGCTTCGTCATCGCGCGCCCGGAGGCGGTGGCGCCGATCACCGTGCCGCAGGTCAGCGGCAACAGGCCGAGCCCGGAATAGGTCGCGCTCAGCCCCATCACCGTCTCGAAATAGAGCGGCAGGTAGATGGTCAGGCCGATGAAGGTGCCCATGCCGAAGCCGGCGGCGACCGTGCCGGCGCGCACCACCCGGTTGGTCATGATGTCGAGCGGGATCAGGGGCTCGCTGGCCGTGCGCTGGCGCCAGGCGAACAGGCTCCACAACACCAGCGTGGCCGCGATGAGCCCCGCGATCGGCGCCGAGCGCCACGGATAGGCCGTGCCGCCGGAGGACAAGGCCAGCAGCAGCGAGAGCGTTCCCGCCGTCATCAGCATGGCGCCGAGAACGTCGAGCTTGTGCGGCCTTTCATGCCGCGGCAGGCGCTTCAGCGCCGCGCTCGACATCCAATAGGCGCCGAAGCCGAGCGGAACGTTGATCCAGAAGATCACGGACCAGTGCAGCTTCTCGGCCAGCACGCCACCCAGCACCGGGCCGATCAGCGAGGAGGACAGGAAGACGCTGGCGAAATAGACCTGATAGCGGCCCCGCTCCCGTGGCGGCACCATGTCGCCGACGATGGTCTGCGCCAGCGCGATCAGCCCGCCGCCGCCCAACCCTTGTACGAAACGGGCGACGATCAGCAGCCAGAGATTGGGCGCCAGCGCGCAGGCGACCGAGCCGATCACGAAGACGACGATGCCGGAGAGCAGCACGACGCGCCGCCCATGGATGTCGGCGAGCTTGCCGTAGAGCGGGGTGACCGCGGTCGAGGCCAGGAGATAGGCGGTGACGATCCAGGGCAGGTGGGTGACGTCGCCGAGCTCGCGCCCGATCGTCGGCAGCGCGGTCGCGACGATCGTCTGGTCGAGCGCGGCCAGGAACATCGCAACCATGACGCCGATCAGGATCGAGCGGATGTCCGCATGCGTCAGCGGCGCGGCATGCGCCTGTGTCTCGACCCGCTTGTCCATGGAGCCTGCAGCCAAACTTGCATCTGGGGAATGGCCACAGGTTAATTCCACAGCGCATCATGCGCTAGGAGCGGGGCGTGGGGTCGGCTCTGCGGTGGAGACGGGTCGGCTCAACCCTGGACGGCAGCCGGGTCCATCCACATCACTTCCCAGACATGGCCGTCGAGGTCGCGGAAGCCGTGACCATACATGAAGCCATGGTCCTGCGGCGCGTTGTAGGTCGAGCCACCGGCGGCGACGGCGGCCTTCACGATCGCGTCAACATCCGTCCGGCTCTCCCGCGACAGGCAGGTCAGGACCTCGATGCTCTCATTGGTGTCGGCGATGGGCTTCGGCGAGAAGCTTTCGAATTTCGCGTGGGTCAGCAGCATCGCGAAGATGGTGTCGCTGATCACCATGCAGGCGGCGGTGTCGTCGGTGAATTGCGGGTTGAAGGAGAAGCCGAGCGCCTGGAAGAAAGCCGTCGATCTTGGGAGATCCTTCACGGGCAGGTTGAGAAAGATCATCTGGGGCATGGCTTGTCCTTCAGAAGTGGGAAGCGAGGGTAATCAGACGATGCGGCCGAGTTCCCGCCGGAAGCGAGGCGGGTCGTTGAGCTGCGTATCGACGATCTCATGGGTCCGTTACCAGATCGGCACTGCCGCGGCCAGAAGCTCAAGCCCCGCCGGGGTCAGCGAGAGCCGCCGGCTGCGGCGGTCGCGCGGGTCGGCCGCGATGCTGACGAGCCCGCGCCGCTCAAGCGGCTTCAGGGCTGCGGTGAGCGTCGTGCGATCCATGGCCAGCAGTTCCGCCACCGGCTTGAGCGAGGGCGGTTCGGGCCGGTTCAGCGACATCAGCAGCGAGAACTGCCCGTTTGTCAGTCCGAGCGGCCGCAGCGCCTCGTCGAAGCGGCGCGCCAATGCGCGGGCCGCACGCTGCACATGCAGGCACAGGCAACAGTCGCGGACAAGCAGGGTCGTCTCGAAGGGGACGCTTCGTAGTTCGGTCATGATCCTTTTCTGTTGATATCAACGATTCCTGTCAAGCCGGAAGCGACGCTCTTCGGCTTGACGTTGGCTGCCGCGTGAGATGCCTATGGCGCACTTGTCGCAGGGAACCGGACCGATGCCGCTCATGAATGCAGGGAACGCCGTGCTGCTGGTCATCGATCTGCAGGCCCGGCTGGTGCCGGCGATCCATGACGGAGGACGGGTCCTGGCCAATGCGGTCCGCCTCGTCGAAGCGACACGCCTGCTCGACATTCCCGTGATCGTCACGGAACAGAGCCCGTCCAAGCTCGGCCCGACCGTTCCGGAACTCGCCGGAGCCGCCCCTGCCATCGCCAAGACGAGCTTCGACGCCTGCGCCGAGCCGGCCGTTCTCGAAGTCCTGGGCGGCGACAGGGACATCCTCATCTGCGGCTGCGAGGCGCATGTCTGCGTCGCCCAGACGGCCATCACCCTGCTCGAGCATCGTCGCCGCGTCGTGGTGGTGGAGGATGCCGTCGGCTCCCGCGCGCCGGAATCGCACGCTGTCGCGATCCGCCGCCTCGCGGCGCATGGGGCCGAGATCGTCACCACCGAGATGGTGCTGTTCGAATGGCTGCGGAGCGCCGAGCATCCGCAGTTCAGGGCGATCTCTCAGCTGATCCGCTGATCCCGCCGCTCTCAAGCGTCAAAGCGGCTTCTTGATCCATTTCGCGACGAGGCCGACGATGCCCTCGCGGAAGAGCAGGACGCAGAGCACGAAGATGCCGCCCTGGACGACGAGCACCCAGGAGCCGAGGCTGGCGAGGTAGTTCTGCATGGCGACGATGACGACCGCGCCGGCGATCGGGCCGAAGACGGTACCGAGCCCCCCGACCAGCGTCATCAGCACGACTTCGCCGGACATCGTCCAGTAGACGTCGGTGAGCGACGCCAGCTGGAAGACGATCGCCTTGGTCGCGCCGGCAAGCCCCGCGAGCGTGGCCGAAAGCACGAAGACCATCAGCTTATACTGGTTGGCGCGGTAGCCGAGCGAGATGGCGCGGGGCTCGTTGTCGCGGATCGCCTTGCAGACCTGGCCGAAGGGCGAGTGGATGATGCGGTAGATCATCAGCACCCCGCCAAGGAAGATCGCCGCCACCAGCCAGTAGAGCGCGCGGTCGTCCTCCAGGCTGATCAGCCCGAGGAACTTGCCGCGCGGCACGGCCTGGATGCCGTCCTCGCCACCGGTGAAGCGCGGCGTCTGCAGCGAGAAGAAGAACACCATCTGGGCCAGCGCCAGCGTGATCATCGCGAAATAGATGCCCTGGCGGCGGATGGCGAGCGCGCCGAACACCGTGCCGAGCAGGGCTGCGACCACGGTGCCGAGCAGGATCGCGAGCTCCGGCGTAAGGCCCCAGTTCTTGGCGGTGTAGGCGCTGACATAGCTCGCCATGCCGAAATAGGCGGCGTGGCCGAAGGAAAGCAGGCCGCCATAGCCGAGCAGCAGGTTGAAGGCGAGCGCGAACAGCGCGAAGCAGAGCACCTTCATCACGAAGACGGGATAGGCGACGAAGGGCGCGACCACGAGCAGCACCGCGATGGCGATGAACAGGTTGCGGTGCAGCTTCGCGGTGCTGTCGTCGGTCTCGGCGAGCGCGACGCCGCTGGCAGCTTCGGTGGTGGCGAGATCGGTCATGTCGTTGTCCCTCTCGCGTCAGGCCGGGCGGCCGAACAGGCCGGCGGGCTTCACCAGCAGCACCAGCACCATGATGACGAAGATCACGGTCGCGGCGCCCTCCGGATAGAACACCTTGGTCAGGCCCTCGATCAGGCCGAGCGAGAAGCCGGTGACGATCGCGCCCATGATCGAGCCCATGCCGCCGATCACCACCACCGCGAAGACAACGATGATCAGGTCGCCACCCATATTCGGATTGACCGAGTAGATCGGCGCGGCGAGCACGCCGGCGAAGGCCGCGAGCGCGACGCCGAACCCGTAGGTCAGCGTCACCAGCAGCGGCACGTTGATGCCGAAGGCCTGGGTCAGGGTCGGGTTCTCGGTCGCGGCGCGCAAATAGGCGCCGAGCTTGGTCTTCTCGATCAGGAACCAGGTGCCGATGCAGACGGTGAGCGAGGCGACGATCACCCAGGCCCGGTAGTTCGGCAGGAACATGAAGCCAAGATTCTGCCCGCCCGAAAGCTGCGGCGGGATGCCATAGGGCAGGCCGGACGAGCCGTAATAATTACGGAACAGGCCCTGGATGATCAGCGCCAGGCCGAAGGTGAGCAGGAGCCCGTAGAGATGGTCGAGATGGGCGATGCGTTTGAGCAGCAGCCGCTCGATCAGGACCCCGATGGCGCCGACCACGATCGGCGCCAGCAGCAGCGCGACCCAGTAATTCAGCCCGAGATAGTTCAGCGCCATCCAGGCCACGAAAGCGCCCATCATGTACTGGGCGCCATGGGTGAAGTTGATGATGTTGAGCAGCCCGAAGATCACCGCGAGCCCGAGGCTGAGGATCGCATAGAACGAGCCGTTGATCAGGCCGAGCAGGACCTGGCCGAACAAGGCTTGTGGCGGGATTCCGAGAAGCTCGAACATGCGTGGCTCAGATCATCTTGTGGGTGGGCTCTCGAACCTCTTCGTGATCCCGGGTCGCCCTGCGGGCGCCCGGGATGACGGTGGAGGGACCGGAAGCGCGTGTTACTTGACGAGCGAGCAGCCGGTCTCGGCCAGAGGCTGGAAGGCCTGCTCGGCCGGCAGCACGGAGATCTGCTTGTAGTAGTCCCACGGGCCCTTCGACTCGGACGGCTTCTTGACCTCGTAGAGATACATGTCGTGCATCTTGCGGCCGTTCGGGCGAATCGAACCCTTGCCGAAGAGCGGGTCGTCCGTCGGCATTTCCTTCATCTTGGCCATGAGGGTCGCCGTGTCCTTGCTCTTGGTGGCCTCGACCGCCTTGAGATAGTGCAGCAGGCCGGCATAGACGCCCGCCTGCACCATGGTCGGCATCTTGCCGCCATTGAGCTTGGCGAAGCGCTGCGACCAGGCGCGGGTCTGGTCGTCGCGGTCCCAGTAGAAGGATTCGGTCAGGACCAGCCCCTGCGCCGCCTGCAGGCCGAGCGCATGGACGTCGCTGATGAAGACGAGGAGCCCTGCGAGCTTCTGGCCGCCGGCGACGATGCCGAACTCGCCCGCCTGCTTGATCGCGTTGGTGGTGTCGCTGCCGGCATTGGCGAGCCCGATCACCTTGGCCTTCGAGGCCTGCGCCTGCAGCAGGAAGGACGAGAAGTCGGTGCCCGGGAACGGCGTCTTGACCGAGCCCAGCACCTTGCCGCCGGCCTTGGTGATGGTCGCGGTCGCGTCGCGCTCCAGCGCATGGCCGAAGGCGTAGTCGGCGGTCAGGAAGAACCAGCTGTCGCCGCCGGCCTTCACCATGGCGCCGCCTGTGCCCTGTGCCAGCGCGTAGGTGTCATAGGTCCAGTGGATGGTGTTGGCGTTGCAGGCCTTGCCGGTCAGGTCCGAGGAGCCGGCGCCGGAGTTGATGTTGATCTTGTTCTTTTCCTTGGTGATCTGGCTGACGGCGAGCGCGACCGAGGAGGTCGGCACGTCGAGGATCAGGTCGACGCCGTCCTGATCGTACCATTGCCGCGCGATGGTCGAGCCGACATCCGGCTTGTTCTGGTGGTCGGCCGAGACGATCTCGACCTTGATGCCCTTCTCGGCCGCCTTGAAGTCCTCGACCGCCATGCGGGCGGCGACAACGGAGCCCTCGCCGGCGAGGTCGGCATAGAGGCCCGAGCGGTCGTTCAGCACGCCGGCCTTGACCGAGATCTGCTGGGCGAAGGCCGGGCTTGCCAATAGGACGGCGAGCGCGCTCGTCGCGAGGAAGGTCTTCAGCTTCATCATCGTTCTCCCTGAGGTGGATGCCGGCGTTTCCCGGCGCTTTTCTGATTGCGGGGCGCTGAGCGGGTCAGACCCCGAGATAGCGGTGGAGCTTGTCGATATTGGCGTCGAGCTCGGCATTGGGGATCATGTCGATGACCTTGCCCTGCTCGACGACATAGTGCCGGTCTGCGACCGTCTGGGCGAAGCGGAAATTCTGCTCGACCAGGATGATGGTGAAGCCTTCCTGCTTCAGCTCCGCGATAGTGCGGCCGATCTGCTCGATGATCACCGGCGCGAGCCCCTCGGTCGGCTCGTCGAGCAGGAGGAGATGGGCGCCGGTGCGCAGGATGCGCCCGATCGCCAGCATCTGCTGCTCGCCGCCCGAGAGCTTGGTGCCCTGGCTCTTCAGCCGCTCCTTGATGTTGGGGAACAGCGTGAAGATGCGCTCCAGCGACAGCCCGCCGGGGCGCACCTGCGGCGGCAGCATCAGGTTCTCCTCGACCGAGAGCGAGGCATAGATGCCGCGCTCCTCCGGCACGAAGCCGATGCCGAGCCGGGCGATGGCGCGCGAGGGCAGGTCGATCGTCTCCTTGCCCTCCAGCACAACCGAGCCCTTGCGCTTGCTGATGACGCCCATGATCGATTTCAGCGTCGTGGTCTTGCCGGCGCCGTTGCGGCCGAGCAGCGTCACCACCTCGCCCGGCGCGACGTCGAGGTCGATGCCATGCAGCACATGGGATTCGCCGTACCAGGCCTCGAGCCCGCGCACTTTCAGCAAGGGCGCGGTGCCGGCCGCGGCGGCCGGGGCCCGGGCGGCTTCAGTGATGGCCATGTCCGCCTCCCGAGCCGATATAGGCCTCGACCACGCGCGGATCCTTCGAGACGGTGGCGTAGTCGCCCTCGGCCAGAACCTGCCCGCGCGCCAGCACGGTGATACGGTCGCAGAGCGAGGCGACGACCGAGAGATTGTGCTCGACCATCAGGATGGTGCGCTCGGCCGAGACCTTGCGGATCAGCGCCTCGATCCGCTCGATGTCCTCGCGTCCCATGCCGGCCATCGGCTCGTCGAGCAGCAGCATCTCGGGTTCGAGCGCCAGCGTCGTCGCGATCTCCAGCGCCCGCTTGCGCCCATAGGAGAGTTCGCCTGCGGTCAGTTCGAGGAAGGGGGAGAGGCCGACCGCCTCGACCAGCCGCCGCGCCTCGGCGTCGAGGTTCTTCAGGCTGCGCTCCGAGCGCCAGAAATCGAAGGAGTCGCCGCGCTTGCGCTGCAGCGCGATGCGGACATTGGTCAGGACGGAGAGCTGCGGAAAAACGGCCGAGATCTGGAAGGAGCGAACGAGGCCAAGCCGGGCGATCTCGGCCGGCTTCTCGCCGGTGATGTCGCGACCGTTATAGACGATCGTCCCGCGCGTCGGCGGGAGGAACTTGGTCAGCAGGTTGAAACAGGTCGTCTTGCCCGCTCCATTCGGCCCGATCAGCGCATGAATCGAGCCGCGCTTGACCTTGAGGTCGACGCCGCTGACCGCCGTAAAGCCGGCGAATTCCTTGGTCAAACCTGAAGTCGACAAAATAATATCTTCAGGCATGCGGAATACTGACCTTCATCAGCTTCGTCTTTCTTGGTTTATCGTTTCCCCTTGCATGTCATGCTGCACCGCGCTCCCCGCATAAGTCAACGTTCGGCCTTGTTCCGAACGCCGTCCGGGGCCCGATCTCATCCCTTTGTCTTATGCGGGCGATGTCATGCGAATGGAGGACGCGCGGCGCGTGCCCGCACGCGCAAGCTGCGCGCCGTTCGCGGGAGGTTGGGCAGCATCACTTTGAACCCGCCGCCGGTCGGCTGCGACCAAGGGAAAGCTGGTTTACCGGTCGGGGTGATTGCGGTAGAAATGTGGCTGCCTTCGATCACCGCTATTTTGATATTTTAGGCGTGTCCCGTCGCGCGAGTGGCCACAGATGGCCGCGATGCGCGCATGATTGAGCTGGGAGGTTGTCGTGAGCGTCGCGACTCGCATTTCGGTGTTCCGTGCCCGAATGGCCGTGGCCTTTGCGCTGGTGCTCTGTGCTGTGGCGCTTGCCCCAGCAGCCCATGCCGCCGTTCCCGAGCGCCGCGTTGCGCTTGTCATCGGCAACAGCGCCTATTCGGCGGTGCCGCCGCTGGCCAACCCGATGCGCGATGCCAAGGGTGTCTCGGCGGCGCTCAAGCGTCTCGGCTTCGAGGTGGTCGAGGGCTACGACCTCAAGATGGACGACATGACCAATCTGGTGCGCCAGTTCGCCCAGAGGCTCGACGGCGCCAAGGCCGGGCTGGTCTATTATGCCGGTCACGGCATCGCCGTGGGCGATGAGAACTACCTCATTCCGGTCGATGCCTCGCTGCGTTCGGAGGCCGATCTCGATTTCCGTGCCGTCAATATCCAGCTCATCCTGCGCCAGATGCAGCGCGACGAGCGGGTCAACATCGTCATCCTCGATGCCTGCCGCGACAATCCTTTCGCGTCCCAGCTTGCCGCCAGGTCGCGCGCCGTGACCCGTGGCCTGACGCCGATCGAGACGCAGTCCGCCTCCGGCATCCTGATCGCCTTCGCCACCGATCCGCGCGCGACCGCGCTCGACGGCGAGAAGGACGGGCACAGCCCCTTCACCGATGCGCTGCTGAAGCATATCGAGACACCCGAAGTGTCGATCACCACGGTGATGGACCGCGTCCGCGCCGATGTCTGGGAATCGACGGGCAAGAAGCAGAAGCCCTGGACCAATTCCTCGATCATCGGTGAGTTCAAGCTGAACCCGACGCTGAAGCTGGCCGCGGCCTCCGCGACCGACGTGGCCGGCGGCAGCGCCGACGCGGCCAAGGCGATCAATGCGGCGGTGCCCGCGCCGACCATGCCGGCGGCACCGGTCTTCGACCGCGGCCAGATCGATATCAAGACCTGGGAGGTGGCCGAGCGCGGCAATTCCGCGGCCGACTATCGCGCCTATCTCGACGCCTTCCCCTCCGGCCAGTTCGCCACCTTCGCGCGCAACCGGCTCGCGAGCCTGGAGGCGGCGACGCCGCCGGCCAATGCCGCGACGGCCGCCGCTGCCGCTGCTCCCGCCGTGACCGATGAGGCGCTGAAGAAGGAGATCGGCACCGCCCAGACCGAGGCTGCGATGAAGCTCGACGCGAAGGGCCGGCGCGAGCTGCAGACCCGCCTGCGCGTCGCCGGCTTCCAGCCCGGCAAGCTCGCCGCGAATTTCGGGCCGGGCCAGCGCAAGGCGATCCAGGACTGGCAGAAGTCGCGCAGCGTGCCGGAGACCGGCTTCCTCACGGCCTTGCAGGCGACGGCGCTGCGCGCGCAGAGCGAGCCCGCCTACCAGCGCTTGCTCGCGGATGAAGCGAAGGCTGCCACCGAGAAGAAGAGCAGGACGGTCGAGCGCAAGGGTGGCACGGCGGCCACCCGCAAGATCACCTATGAGGGTGACGAGATGTATCAGCGCGACCTCGCTCGCGAGCGCGGCGTTGCCAGCTCCGGCACCCCGCGCGCCGGCACCACCAGCACTGGCTATCAGGGCCGGGTGCGGCAGCGCGGCGACGCGACGGGCGATTCAGCTGGTGCGGCCGCCTTCGGCTCGATCCTCGGCGGCGCCATCATGGGCGGCATCCTGCGCGGCCGCTGAGGCACGGGATTGAGCGAGACATGAAGAGCCGGCCCTTGGGCCGGCTCTTTGTTATGTAGGCCGGCCGGGGGCGACGCTTTATCGACGGGTTCGGGACGCGCGCCGACCGCCTCGGGCTCCGCCCGTGCGGTCCTGGCTTATCGCCCGGTTTCCCAGCCCGCCTTGACCAGTTCCGGCACGGCGCATTCCTCTTCCGGCCAGCCGATGCAGAGATAGGCGATCAGCTTCCACTCCGGCGGCGCGCCCAGCGCGGCAGCGATCTCGGCGGGCTCGAGGATCGAGACCCAGCCGACGCCGAGGCCGTGGATGCGCGCCGCCAGCCAGAACTGCGTGATCGCCGCGACGACCGAATAATCCAGCATTTCCGGCATGGTCTGCCGGCCGAGGCCGTGGCCGCGTTGCGTGCCGTGGTCGCAGAACACGGCGAACTGCACGGGGGCCTCGCGCAGACCCTCGAGCTTGAGCCGGGCGTAGAGCGCGGCCCGCTCGCCTTCATAGGCGGCCAGCGCCTCGGCGTTGCAGCGGCGGAAGCTCTCCTGCACCGCCTCGCGTTGGGCTGTCTCCGTGACGGCGAGCCAGCGCCAGGGCTGCGAATGCCCGACCGAGGGCGAAAGCTGCGTCTGCGCGAGCAGATCGTCGATCAGCCCGGCGGGGACCGGGTCTCGTCTGAACCGCCGCACATCGCGCCGCCAGCGCAGCAGCTCCGCAAATTGCTGCGCGAAGCCCGTGTCGAAGGCTGGGGGGCCGCTCACGCCGATTCCGCCGTCGCGATGGCGTGAAAGAACGAACCCGTCACCAGGCCGCGGCGGCTTCCGGCGACGGCGGGAGGCGAGCCATGCGGGTCGCGGACGGTGGCGAAGGGCGGGTCCTCGCCTTGCGTGACGATGCTCGCATAGTGGAATTCGTGCCCCGTCAGCGCCGTGCCGGCCGGGCCGAGCCGACCATCCGCCTCCAGCACCGCGCGGCGATAGCCGAGATTCATCTTCCGCTTCGCGAAGGAGGTCTCGACCGAGAGCAGCCCCGCCATGGCGTGCGTCACCCCGTCGGCGTCGGTGAGCTTGCGGCCCAGCACCATGTAGCCGCCGCATTCGCCATGGACCGGGCGGGTTTCGGCGAAGCGGCGCAAGCCTCCGAGGAAGCGGCCGGCGGCAGCGAGCGTGCTGGCATGGAGTTCGGGATAGCCGCCCGGCAGCCAGCAGGCATCGCAATCCTCCGGCGGCGGCTCGTCTCTCAGCGGCGAGAAAGGAACGATCTCGGCGCCCGCCGCGCGCCAGCCCGCCTCGACATGCGGATAGACGAAGGAGAAGGCGGCATCGCGCGCGATCGCGATGCGTCGGCCGGGCGGAGGCAGCGGCGGTGTCGCCGTCTCCGCCGAAGGCAGTCGCGTCTCCCCGGCGGCCGCGATGACGGCCTCGAGATCGACGGCGGCGGACACGGCCTCGGCCAGGGCGTCGAGCCTGGCATGCAGATCCGCGGTCTCGCCGGCCTGCACCAGCCCGAGATGGCGCTCGGGCAGGATGAGGCTCGCCTCGCGCGGCAGCGCGCCGAGCACGGGCAGGCCGATCAGCTCCATGCCCTGCCGCACCAATCGCTCGTGCCGCGCGCTCGCGACCTTGTTGAGGATGACGCCGGCGACACGGATGCGGGGGTCGTAAACCTTGCAGCCGAGCGCGACGGCCGCCGCCGATTGCGCCTGCCCGGAAACGTCGATGACGAGCACGATCGGCCAGCCCGTCAGCGCGGCGATGTCGGCGCTGGCGCCGGTATGGCCGGCCGCGCCCGGCACGGCGTCGAACAGCCCCATCGAGCCTTCGGCGATGACGATGTCGGCGCCATCCGCCGCCTCGCCCGCTATGTGCCCGAGCAGCCCGTCCGACATCGCGTAGCTGTCGAGATTGGCGCTCGCTGCGCCCGTCGCCGCGGCGTGGAAGGCGGGATCGATATAATCCGGCCCGCATTTCAGCCCGCGTACCGTGAGTCCGCGCCGCACGAGCGCGCGTTGCAGCCCGAGCGTGATCGTCGTCTTGCCGGAGCCGGAGCGCGGCGCGGCGATGAGAAGCCCGCGCGCGATCACGTACCACCCCCCGGCCGGAAGCGGCGATCGTAGCCGGCTGAATAAAGCGCGCTCTCGCCGAAATCGTCGGCTGCCAGCGCCGGCCCGACCAGGATCAGCGCCGTGCGCTCCAGCGCGCCCGCCCGCACCTGCGCGGCGATGGTCGCAAGCGAGCCGCTGAGCACTGTCTCGTCCGGCCATGTCGCCCGGAACACCACGGCGACGGGGCAATCCGAGCCATAGAAGGGCGTCAGCTCCGCCACGACCTGCTCGATCACATGGATCGAGAGATGGATGGCGAGCGTCGCGCCGGAAGCTGCGAAGGTCGCGAGCGTCTCCTTTTCCGGCATGGAAGAGGCACGGCCGGAGGTGCGCGTCAGCACCAGCGATTGTGCCACGCCCGGCAGCGTCAATTCGCGTTTCAGCGCGGCGGCCGCGGCAGCGAAGGCCGGCACGCCCGGCGTCACCGTATAGGGAATCCCCAGCGCATCGAGCCGGCGCATCTGCTCGCCCACCGCGCTCCAGATCGAGAGGTCGCCGGAATGTAGGCGCGCGACGTCCTGCCCGGCCTGATGCGCAGCTTCCATCTCGGCAATGATGGCGTCGAGATCGAGCGGGGCGGTGTCGATGATGCGCGCACCGGGCGGGCACCAGCCCAGCATGGCTTGCGGGATCAGCGATCCCGCATAGAGGCAGACGGGCGCAGCCGCGATGAGATCGCGCCCGCGCAAGGTGATGAGGTCGGGCGCGCCGGGGCCGGCGCCGATGAAATGGATGGTCATGCGCGGAGCGGTTTCATGATGCTGTCCTGGCGAGCGCGCAGGTGACGCGCCCGGTCGCGATGCGCGGCTGCACCAGCGTGCCGCCCGGCCCGGCGCCGGCGAGCGCGGCGGCCTCCGCCACCGAGCCGACGCCGTAGAGCGAGGCGATCCGGGTCGAGCTCGTGGCGCAGGCGGCTTCGTATCCCTTCAGCGCCTCGTCGGGGATGGCGACGAGCTCGGCCGAACGATCGGCGGCGGCCGCGACCATGCCGGCCTCGGCGGCGCGGCTCGCCAGCGTGGCGAAGCGCGGCGTCGCCATGCCGGAAAGCCCGGCGATCGCCAGAGCCTCGTCGAGGCAGGCGAGAATGTCGGCGGCCTCCGTGCCGGGCCTGATGCCGATGCCGGCGACGAGGCGGGCGGTCATGGTTGCGCACTCCGTTCGACCCGCGCCGTTATTCCGGGCGCAGCGAAGCGGAGACCTGGAATCCATCGTAGAACGCCGAGCCCTCCGCTGGATTCCGGATCGGCGCCGCTTTGCGGCTTGTCCGGAATGACGATGGAGGAGAGGGAACGCGAAGCGGCCTTCAAGGCTTCTCGACCCGCCACTGCGTCACCGGCATCGCCGGGCGCCAGCCATGCTTGCCGCCGACCGGCGCCAGCCGGTCGATCGAGATGCGCCTGAGCGACCCGCCATGTTCGGCATGGAGCGCGGCGAGCTTCGCCTCGCCCTCGAGGGTGACGACATTGGCGACGAGCCGGCCGCCCGGCTTGAGCGCCGCCCAGGCGGCCTCGAACAGCGCCTCCTCCGTCAGGCCGCCGCCGATGAAGACGGCGTCCGGCGCCTCCTGTCCGACGAAGCCGACCGGCGCCGCACCCACCACTTCGACGGCAAGCCCGCCGAGCTCGAGCCGGTTGCGGGCGATCCGCTCGGCCCGCTCGCAGCGGGCCTCGAAGGCGATGGCCCGGTTGCGGGTGTGGCGCTGGCACCATTCGACGGCGACCGAGCCCGACCCGGCCCCGACATCCCAGAGCAATTCGCCCGCGCGCGGCGCCAGTGCCGACAGCGTGATGGCGCGGATCTCCGATTTGGTGATCTGCCCGTCATGGGCGAACCATTCCTCGTCGAGCCCCGGCGTCAGCGGCAGGATGCGCGAGTCACGGGTGGCCGCGACCTCGACCGCGATCAGGTTGAGCGGCACGATATCGTCGAGCGCGAAGGCATCGGCGCGACATTCGCGGATGCGCTCCTGCGGGCCGCCGAGCGATTCCATCACCACGATCCGGCTTGCGCCCATGCCGCGCGCGGTCATCAGGTCGGCGACGGCGCGCGGCGTCGTCTCGTCCCAGGACAAAGCGAGGATGCGCGCCTCGGGCTGGAGATGCGGCACGATCCGGTAGAGCGTGCGGCCGTGCAGTGAGACCAGCGCGCATTCCTCCTGCGGCCAGCGCATCCGCGTGCAGGCCATCGAGAAGGAGGAAAGTTGCGGGATGATCCGCATCTCCTCGGGCGGGATCGCCCGGCTCAGGCTGTTGCCGATGCCGTAATGGAACGGGTCGCTCGTCGCGAGCACGCAGACCTTGCGGCCGCGCTCGGCCAGGATCTGCGGCAGCGCGTTGCGGAAGGGCTGCGGCCAGGAGCGAAGCTCGCCGGGAACGGAGCCGACCAGCGCGATATGCCGCTCGCCGCCGAAGACGATCTCGGCTTCGTTCAGCGCCGCGAGCGCCTCGCGGCAGAGTCCGGCGGCACCATCTTCCCCGAGGCCGATCAGCGAGAGCCAGGGCGAAGCCGGGCGGCTCGACAGAATAACCGATTCACGTAAGACTGCCGGCATGACCGTCCTCATCCTTGGCGGAACGAGCGAAGCTGCTGCGCTTGACCAGCTTCTGGCTGATCAGGCTCCCGAAATTCGTGCCATTATCTCGCTGGCGGGGCATACCGTCGATCCCCGGCCGACGAATCTGCCGGTGCGGATCGGCGGCTTCGGCGGCATCGAGGGTCTCAGGCGCTACCTCGTCGAGGAGGGCATCGTCGCCGTCGTCGATGCGACCCATCCCTTCGCCGCGATCATGCCCTTCCATGCCGAGCATGCCTGCAAGGCGGAAGGCGTGCCGCTGCTGGCGATCCGGCGCGATTCCTGGAAACCGCGCGACGGCGACCGCTGGAAGTCCGTGCCGGACATCGAGACGGCGGTCCAGGCGCTGGGACGTGAACCCCGGCGGGTCTTCCTGACGGTCGGCCGCCTCGAATTGCCAGCCTTCGCCGATGCGCCGCAGCATCGCTATCTGGTGCGCGCCATCGAGCCGATCGGCGACCGCTTGCCGGTGCCACATGTCGACGTCATCCAGCAGCGCGGTCCCTTCGATGCCGACGACGAGGAGGATCTGATGCGCCGCGAAGGCGTCGAGGTCCTGGTCAGCAAGAATTCGGGCGGGCCGGCGACCGTCGGCAAGCTCACGGCCGCGCGCCGGCTCGCTTTGCCGGTGATCATGGTGGAAAGGCCGCCCAAGCCCGATGTCGAGACCGTCGATCATATCGATCAGGTCCTGCCCTGGCTGGTGACGCAGGGGCTCTTCGTCACCGAGCGCGGCGTGTAGACGTAAGGGGCTCCGCCCTCGCGCGCGATCAACCGCGTGCTGGACGCGCCGATCATCACCAGGGTCGCCATATCGGCCGTGCCCGCGGCCGCAACGGCCTCCGCCAGCGTGAGCACGCGCAGATTCTCGTCCGGCCGCCCGACGGCGCGGGCGAAGAGCACGGGCGTCGCCGCGTCGCGATGCGTTGCCGCCAGCTCCAGCGCCTTGCCGAGCTGCCAGGGCCGCGCCTTCGAGATCGGATTGTAGAGGCAGATCACGAAATCGGCCGCGAGCGCGGCTCCGAGCCGTGCCGTCACGACCTCCCAGGGCTTGAGATTGTCCGAAAGCGAGATCGCGCAGAAATCGCCGCCGAGCGGGGCCCCGGCCTTCGCAGCCGCTGCCAGCATCGCGGTGATGCCGGGTTCCACCGTGATCGGAAGTGCACGCCATTCGGCGGGGCCGGCCTCAAGCGCCTCGAACACTGCCGCCGCCATGGCGAAGACGCCGGGATCGCCGCCTGAGACGACCGCGACCTTGCGACCCTCCGCTGCCAGCCGCAGCGCATGGGAGGCCCGTTCGACCTCGACGCGGTTGTCGGAGGCGTGCTTGGTCAGTCCCTCCCGCTCCGGCACCCGGTCGACATAGGGGCCGTAGCCGACGATGTCGGTCGCGGCATCGAGCGCCGCCTGCGCGGCCGGCGTGATCCACTCCGCCGTGCCCGGGCCGAGCCCGACGATGGTGAGGGAACCGGTCACAGGCGTCGCCCTTCGCCGGGCACCAGCACCATCGCGAAATAGGGAGCCTCGTCATCGACCTTGTCGGCGAGACGCGCCACGACCTGCCGCGCCATGGTCGCGCGCTCGACATAGATCGCGCGCCCTTCCAGCCCGGCGGCCACAAGCGCCCGGCGCACCTTCGGCAGATTGCGGCCGAGCTTCATGATCACGGCGGCGTCGGTATCGGCGAGGCGGCGCGCCAGCTCCGCCTCCGGCAGCGTGCCGGGCAGCACGGTCATGACGTCGTCGCCCCAGGTGATCGGTGCGCCGGCCTCGCCCCAGGCGCCGGTCATGCCGGTGACGCCGGGCACGATCTCGGTCGGGAAGCGCGGGGAGAGCCGCCGCCACAGATGCATGAAGGAGCCGTAGAAGAACGGGTCGCCGTCGCAGAGCACGGCGAGCGTCCGCCCGGCCTGCATCTCGGCCGCGAGCCGTTCGGCAGCCTCCTCGTAGAAGGCCGCGATCGGCCCGTCATAATCGGGCTCGCCGACATTGGCCTCGATCGTCACCGGAAAGGCGAGTTCGATCTCGCGGGCCGGATCGGGCGCGATGATCGCGTCCGCCGTGCCGCGGGCATTGCCGCGCCGGCCGCGCTTGCAGAAATGCACGAGCCGGTCGGCCGAGAGGATGATCTCGCGGGCCCTGACCGTCATCAGATCCGGTGCGCCCGGCCCGAGGCCGACGCCGTAGAGCAGGGTCTTCACTGTCCCGCTCACCTGGCTATTCCTTGTCCTGCGCCAGCGCATTGACGGCTGCCGCCGCCATCGCCGAGCCGCCGCGCCGCCCATGCACCACGAGGAAGGGCACGCGCCCGTCCCTGGCCAGCGCTTCCTTCGATTCCGCCGCGCCGACGAAGCCGACGGGGATGCCGATCACCGCGGCTGGCCTCGGCGCGCCGGCATCGAGCATTTCGAGCAGGCGGAACAGCGAGGTCGGCGCATTGCCGATCACGACGACGGAGCCTTCAAGCCTTGGCTTCCACAGCTCCATCGCGGCGGCGGAGCGGGTCGTGCCCATCCCGGCGGCAAGGGCCGGAACCTGCGGGTCGTCAAGCGTGCAGAGCACTTCGTTGCCGGCCGGCAGCCGCGCGCGCGTCACGCCATTGGCGACCATCTTCGCGTCGCAAAGGATCGGCGCGCCGGCCCTGAGAGCGCTTTGCGCAGCCTTGGCGAAATCCGCCGACATCTCGACGTCATCAGGCAGATCGGTCATGCCGCAGGCATGGATCATGCGCACCACGACGCGCTCGGCCGCTCCGCCGAAGCGGGCGAGATCAGCCTCGGCGCGGATGATGGCGAAGGAGCGCTCATAGATCGCCGCCCCGTCCTGAATGTAGTCATATGCCTTGCTCAACCGCGCGGTCCTGTTGAACGCACGGCCTTGGCCAGCTGCGCGTGAATCTCCTGTCCGGGCTGCAATCGCGCCAGCAGCGTCGAAAGGTCAAGCGTCGCGACCGGATTGTCCCGCGTCGTGCCACCCAACACGGCGTCATAACGCCCGTCTCGCCCCACCAGGGTGAGGTCGGCTGCCGCAGGGTGGGCACAGGCCTTGACGCAGCCGGAGACATGCAGCGTGACGCCCTGCGCGAGCAGGCCGGCGGCAGCCTCCGCGAGAACGGCCGCATCCGCCATGGTCGGCGCTTCGGCGCGCGAGCAGGCGGGGCTGCCGGCGCAGGCTTGCACGGAAAGGCGCGGATCGTCGTCGCGCGTGATCAGCCCGAGATCACCCGCCAGCGCGAGCAGGTTCACGGCTTCCCTGCGGTCGAGATCGCGGAAGGCGAGCCCCCGCCAGGGCGAAAGCCGGATATCGGCCAGGCTCGCCTCGGTGCCTGCGCCGAGCCTGTCGAGCGCTGTCGCATCGCAGCGGCCAAAGGGCAGGCCGATGAGCGCCGCGAAACGTTCCTCCGCCAGCTTGAACAGCCCGGCGCGCCGGGGCGGAGGGCGTCGCATGGGCCCGTTGACTTCGGGCAAGGCGGTGAGGCCGGCCAGGGCTTCAGGCGACAGATCGCGCAGGCGGCGGACGCGGTCGGGCGCCGCGCTTCGCAGCTTCGCAAAGCGGTCCAGGATGGTTTCAACCGCTGCGGCAGCGTCATCACCGGGGATCGGGCCGCGCCAGAGGCGATCCGCAAGGCACAGCGCCACACGCCCGGCTCCGATGCCGACGAGCCGGATATCACAAGCGAGCCCATCCAGCGCTTGGGGGCCGCCATCGTCGACGATGACGCAGAGCTTGGCCGGCAGGCCTGGAATCGCGCGGGCCTGCCGTTCGATCTGCTCGGCCAGCGCGAAGGCATCGATCAAGCCCCGGCCGTCATTCTCGGGCGGCGCATGGCGCCGAGCCGAGAAACGCGTCGAAGAGATGCTCGGGTCGAGCCCGAGCAGGACGGCCTCGTTAAATCCCGCCAGCGGCGAAACCAGCGTCAGCCGCTGCGGCCCGTTGCCGTCATGTTCATCGACGAGACGCTCCGCCAGCAGGCGCTCGACCAGCGCCGGATGGCTCTCATGCGTCACGCCGCGGATCTGCAGATTGCCGCGCGCCGAGATTTCGACCAGCCCATTGCCATGCGCCGCGGCCAGCGCCGCGATCCGCCGCAACTGAACGGGAGTCAGCCTCGCACCCGGCGGATGCAGCCGCACCAGCCAACCGTCGCCGGTCTCCATCGGCCGGAGCGTGCTCGGGCACCAGCCGCGCCTCAGCGCTTCCGCCGACGCCAGCGATTCCTTTCGGGACAGCGCGCTCATTCTGCGGCCTCCCGCGCCAGGAAGGCGCCGACCGAGTTGCGCCGGCTCGTCCAGAGTCCGCGCCGTGCGGCATCGGCGAGCCGGGACCGGATCGAGGCGGCAGCCGGCGCATTGTTGGTTTCCAGCGCCGCCCAGACCTGCGGATCGGCGCAATAGGCCTGGAAGACGGCGTCGAACAGCCCGTCGGCGACGGCATCCGTGCTGGCGGCGAAGACGAAGAGGGTGTCGACCGCCTCGGCCAGCTCCGCCGCGCCGCGCCAGCCATGGGCGAGCTGGCCGGCGATCCAGCGCGGATGTGTCAATCGGCCATGGACGATGCGGGCGATGTCCTCGGCCAGCGTACGCGCCTTCGGCGCTTCCGGGTTCGAGCTGTCGAGGCTGTAGAGGGCGGGATTGGCGCCGAGCGCCTTGGCTGCCGCGGCGAGCCCGCCGATGACGTCGGCGGCGCTCGTCGCTTCGAGAATGTCGCGCCCGGCGGTGTCGCTGACATGGATGAAGGCGTCGGAAGCGCGAATGCGCGCGCCGAAGCCGGCGTCGCGCATGCCCACGCCTTCCGGCCCGCCATATGCATGGTCGGAAGCCGTGAGATAGGCGGCGCCCAGATCCGCCCGCTCGGTCCAGTCGCCATCAAGCGCGCGGTCGGCCATGGCCGCGCCATAGCGGCCGGGCGCGGCGCCGAAGATGCGTGCGCCATGCCCGCCGCGACGGTGGGCAGCGGCCGGCTCGTTCCAATCGTCTGGCTCGTTCAGTGCCGCGACGGCGCGTGCGGCCTGATCGATGAGGGCGATCTGACCAGGGAAGGTGTCGCGGAACGTGCCGGAGATGCGCACGGTTACGTCGAGGCGCGGATAGGCGAGCTTCGGCTGCGGGGTGATGCTGAAGCCGGTGACGCGGGTCGAGGCAACGTCCCAGAGCGGCTCGACGCCCATCAGCGCCAGCGCATGGGCGATATCCTCGCCGCCGGAGCGCAGTGTCGGTGAGGCCCAGAGGTCCATCACGATCCGGCGCGGATAATCGCCATGATCCTGCAGATGGCGCGACACCACCGCCTGCGCCGCGAGCTGGCCCAGTCGGGCCGCCGCCCGCGTCGGGATCGCGCGGGGGTCGAGCGTCGAGAGGTTGCGCCCGGTCGGCAGCACATCGGACCGGCCGCGATGCGGCGAGCCGGCGGGGCCGGGCGGGACGAAGCGGCCGTCGAGGGCGGCTAGCAGGTTTTCGCGCTCGTTGCGGGCGGAAGCCGGGTCGGCGTCGGAATGGCCGAAGATATGCAGGCCGTCGCGGAAGGGCAGTTCGGCGATGTCGCAGAGATGCGCGTCGAGCCGCGTCAACGCCTCGCTCATCGACATGTCCGGCGCGACGCCGCAGGAGGCCGCGAGCCCACTCGCTTCGGCCCGCGCCCGGATTTCCGCGGCGATGACGTCGGCGCGGCGCGGATCCAGCACCTGCGCCTGCGAGAATTCCTCGACGAGATCGCGCAGCAGCGCGGTTTCGCCGGCGGCTTCGGCTTCGGCCAGCGGCGGCGGCAGATGGCCGAGCGTAAGGGCCGAGAGCCGCCGCTTGGCGGGCGCTGCTTCGCCGGGATCGTCGACAACATAAGGGTAGATCACCGGCAATCCGCCGACAGCCAGGCGCGGCCAGCAGCCGGCCGAGAGCGCCACCGCCTTGCCGGGCAGCCATTCGGTCGTGCCGTGCGTGCCGAGATGGATCAGCGCGTCGATGGCTTCGGACTGGCGCAACGCAAGGTAGAAGGCGAGATAGCCGTGACCGGGCGGCGCGTCGGGGTCGTGATAAACAGCCTTGCGGTCGGGCGTCGCATCGCGTGGCGGTTGCAGGGCGACGATGAGCTTGCCATGGCGCACGGCGCGGAAGCGGAAGGCGCCGTCGCGGCAGGCTGGATCGGCCTCAGGCGCGCCATGGGCGGCGAGGAGTGTTTCGCGGGCGGGGGCAGGGATCGCGGCGAGCCAGGCATGATAGGTCGCGAGCCGGATGCACAGGCTTGTCGGGCCTGCGGTGAGAGAAGCCATCAGCAAGGCTCCCTCCGTCATCCCCTCATCGTCATCCCGGACAAGACGCGTCAGCGGCGTCGATCCGGGATCCATGCCGGAACGCCGCTCGGAAAGGTTCAGGCATGAATCCCGGGTTTCCGTTTGGTCGCCCGGGATGACGGTGGAGGATAACGGTCCAACCTCATATCCCGCCTCGGCCAGCAATTCCCGGATCGCCGTCACGCTCGCCGGCGTGTCGAGCCCGACGGCGAAGCCGGCCCGGCCCCCGCGCGCGGGATAGTCGGACATCACCAGCGCCAGCCGGCGCTCCGCTGCAGGCTTCCGTGCCAGCGCGATCCAGCCGGCCGCGAGATCGGCCAGCGCGGCGATGCCCTCGGCATCCGGCAGCAGCCGGCGGATGGTAAGCCCGGTCGCCGGGTCATTCTCCTCCGCCTTGAAGGCGACTGGAATGGCGCCGATGCGTCCGTCGAATTCCGGCAGCGCCACCTGCATGGCGAGATCGGCGGCGGAGAGGCCGCGCGGCGAGACGTCCCAGGCCTCGCGCGGACTGCCGACGGGCATGGCCTGCAGGATCGGGCAATTGGCGGCGTCGAGCACGAAATCGGTGCCTTCGCGAGCAGAGAAGGCGGTGGTGGTGACGATCAGTTCGGGTCTGCGGGTCGCGATCAGCGCGGCGAGCTCCGCCGTGACGGTCGGGTCCTTCAGGCTGGTCAGGGCCAGGGGCAGGGGCGCGAGGCCGCGGGCGGCGAGGGCGGCGGTCATCGCCTCGGCCATAGCCGTGTCGCCGGCCGCGACGCCGGAGCGGTAGAGCAGGATCGGGACAAGCGGCTTGGCTGCCGGCAGGGCGGCAAGCGCGTCTCGCCAGGGCAGAGGAAGGCCGTCGCCATCGAGCGCGAAGAAAGCTGGGAGAGGAAAAGGCGCAAGATCGGTCGCGTCGCGCCGGCCCTCATCCGCCTGCCGGCCCCTTCTTCCCCGAGGGGAGAGGGATGCGGTGGTATCCGTCTCGTCCTTCTCCCCTCGGGGGAGAAGGTGGCCCGGCGAAGCCGGGTCGGATGAGGGTTGAACCTCTGTCACATATGCGGAAATCCGCGACAGCAGCCGCCGCATGTTCTCGGCGCCGCCGCCCGCCTGGAAATAGGCCAGCAGTTCCGCCGCAAGCTCCGCCGGCACCGTCGCATGTTCGCCGAGCCTCGGATCGTCGCGCTCGTCGCCGGGCAGGATCGCGAGCGGGATTCCCTTCTCGCGGCAGGCCGCCCCGAGCTGCTCGATGCCATAGCGCCAGTAGTCCAGCCCGCCGAGGCAGCGCACCAGCACGAAGCGGCAATGCGCGGCCGTCTTCTCGATCAGGAAATCGACCGAAAGCAGATGCCTCAGGCGCCGGAGCGGCGCGAGCCGAACGGACAGGCTGCTGCCACCCGCCGCCACCGCCAGCGCCGAAAGGTCGCTGTCGGTGAAGGAGAGGATGAGCACATCTCCCGGCGGCAGGGCGAGATCGACGGCGTCTTCGCCATCGTCGAGCCTGATCTCGCTGGTCGGGAGAAGATGCATCGGCCGATGTTACGCCCCCGCGAGAGCCGCTTCCACGGCCTTGAGATCGAAGCCCTTGAGCCCGATCACGGTGAGGCGCCCGTCGCGGGCTTCGCTCGTTGCCCAGGGCCGGTCGAAATGATGGCCGACGCGCCGGCCGACGCCCTGCACCACGAGCCGCATCGGCTTGCCTGGCACGGCGGTGAAGCCCTTGAGGCGCAGCACGCCCTCGGCCTCGGCTGCCTTGGCGACGCGCGCCGTCAGTTCCTCCGGCGTGAGGCCCGCCGGCAGCGGCACGGCGACCGAGTCGAAATCGTCATGGTCGTGATCGTGCTCGCCCTCGCCGTGATGCGAAGGGCGGGCGGCGAGATCGCTCTCGGCCGCGGCACCGAGGCCGACGATCAGCGCCGGCTCGACCTTGCCATGGGAGGTCTCGACGATCTTGATTGCCTTGGGCAGATGCTCGGCGATCTCAGCCTTGACCCGCGCGCGACCGGCCTCGTCGACGAGGTCGCTCTTGTTGAGCAGGATGAGATCCGCGCAGAGGATCTGGTCCTCGAACACCTCCTCCAGCGGGTTGTCATGTTCGACGGAGGCGTCGGCCGCCTTTTGTGCCGCGAGTGCCTCCGGATCATCGGCGAACTGGCCCTCGGCCACGGCCGGCCCGTCGACCACGGCGATGACGCCGTCGACCGTGACGCGCGAGCGGATCGCCGGCCAGTTGAAGGCGGTGACGAGCGGCTTCGGCAGGGCGAGGCCGGAGGTCTCGATCAGGATATGCTCGGGCGGGTTCGGCCGATTCAGCAGCTTCTCCAGCGCCGGCACGAAATCGTCGGCGACGGTGCAGCAGATGCAGCCATTCGGCAGCTCGACCACGTCCTCGTCGCTGCAGCCGGCGATGCCGCAGCCCTTGAGGAATTCGCCGTCGAAGCCGAGATCGCCGAATTCGTTGACGAGCACGGCGAGCTTCTTGCCCTGCGCGTTTTCGAGGAGGTGGCGCACCAGCGTCGTCTTACCGGCGCCGAGGAAGCCGGTGATGATCGTGCAGGGCGTCTTGCCGAGATTGGCGGTCTGCGGAGCGTTCATGATGTCATCCTTGCTGGCGCGCCGGCAAAGGCGGCACGCGCGCGACCACGCCCTTGCGGAAGGACTGCGGTCGTTCTTTCCAGGGAACGATGCCGTTGGCGCTGGCGGCATAGGCCTCCGCCGCGCCGACGATCTCGTCGAGATGGGTGTCGGTGTCGAGGTCGCCGATCAGATAGGTCCATTTGCCGTCGGCGCTGAGCGCGATGGTGCAGGGCCGCTTGCAGACGGCGAGGCATTCGACGGGCAGCACGGGGATCGTGCTACCCTTGGCTGCGAGCTGAGCGGCGAGGCGTTCGGCCAGCGCCAGCCCCGGCTGGTCGTAACCATCGGGGAGGTCGGCGCGGGCACGGCGGCAGGCCGTGCAGACATGAATGGTGAGGTCGCCCTCGGACATCTGGTTTGCCTTTCGCGCGGCGCCCGAAGGCACCGCTATCCTCAGGCCGCAGCCGCGCGGCGGCTCATCCAGGGCCAGAGCGTGCCGACCATGAAGGCGGTGACCAGCCAGAGCGCGGCCTGGATGCCGAGCGACAGCGAGGTGAAATGCGCGGCGAGCTCGGCCGGCACCTTGCTCTCCGGCGTCGGCGCATGCGGCGCCCCGACGAGATGCGGCAGCAGGATCACGACGACGGCCAGGAGCTTGAGCCAGGGCGCCTCGTAGCGCAGGAACAGGAACAGCCCGATCGCGGTGGCGATGGTGGTCGCGAGCCACCAGAGCTGGCGCGCCTGCAGGGCGGCCGAGGCGGCTCCCGGCAGTTCCGGAGCGAGCCCCATTCCCGGCGCGAGGCCGAAAGCGAGGAAGCCGCAGGCGCCCCAGATCAGCGCGCGGCGCGGGTCGATGCTGTCGCCCGCCGCGAGCATGCCGGCCAGCAGCAGCGCCGCGAAGCCGATCGCGGTGCCGATGGTGGCGACGCTGGTGAAGAGCATGCGCTGGGCACCGTCTTGCGGCTTCCATTCGTCATGCTCCGCCCCTTCGGCGTGATCGGCGCCGCCATGGGCGAGGATGATGCGGGCTTCGCCCTGCGCGAAGGCGAGATGCGCTCTCGCTCCGTCGCGCATGGCGTTTTCATAGGTTTCCGCCTTGAGGATCAGCGGGGTGGTGGTGACATGCTGCAGGGCGGCGACGATCAAGCCAGCCAGGAGCCCGGCCAGGATGCTGACCGTGAGAACGCGCGTGACCATGATGGCTTTCCCTCAGTGGCAGGGAAAGGCGAGGCCGTGGCGGGTGTCGTGCGCGGCGTTGTGGACATTCGTCGAGGCCGCGAAACCGGTCGTATAGACCAATGCGATTCCGACGATGAGGGCGGCGGCGACTGCCTTCACCCGCTCCGAGACGCTGATCTGTGAGGTGGAAACCGAAACGGTATTCATGACTGTTCTCCGTAGCCGCCCCGCCGGCAGCCGGTTGGATCGTTGCGGGTCGACGGCAGGTCTCCTGGCTCGCGGATTTGGCGCCCTTGTGCCGCCTTCCCGGAGCGTGCGCTCCAGTGGCCGATGGCGAAGGACATCCGCTTACAGTTGCGGGGGCAGCCGCGGTCTCGCACCGCGTTCCCTTTTCACCTCCTCGCGGAGGCACCGTCAGCGACGATCATTAGCCTTCGGCGGACTGCTGTGCAATGCAAAGGACGTGTCATCCGCGAGCCCTCATCCTGAGGAGCGCCGCAGGCGCGTCTCGAAGGATGCTCCAGATGGTTCCGGAGCTTTCTGGAACATCCTTCGAGACGCCGCTCACGCGGCTCCTCAGGATGAGGGCTCGTGAAACCAGCGGCCGATGCGATGCAGAAAGAAATCCCCCATCTCACCCTCGTCCTTGGCGGCGCCCGTTCCGGCAAGAGCCGCCATGCCGAGGCGCTGATCGAGGCGTTGCCGGCGCCCTGGAGCTATATCGCCACGGCCCAGGCCTATGACGACGAGATGCGCGAGCGCATCGCCGAGCATCGCGCCCGCCGGCCCGCCGGCTGGCAGACGGTCGATGCACCGCTCGATCTGGCCGAGACCATCGCCGCCCAGCCGGCGGGCCGTCCGATCCTGGTCGACTGCCTGACGCTTTGGCTCACCAATCTGATCCTCGCAGAGCATGATACGGCCGCCGCCCGGGAAACCTTGATCGCTGCCTGCGAGCGCGTCTGCGCCCCGCTCGTTCTGGTCGGCAACGAGGTCGGCCTCGGCATCGTGCCGGAGAACGCGCTCGCCCGCCGCTTCCGCGACGAGGCCGGGCGGCTGCATCAGGCGCTTGCGGCGCGCGCTGCCAGCGTGGTCTTCATGGTCGCCGGATTGCCGATGCGCGTGAAATGATGCGGATGAAAAGATGACCGACAGCGAAGATGCCGCCCGCCACAAGGCGAAGATGGAGAAGCGCAAGGCGGTGCAGGACGCCGAGGTCGCCTCCAAGACGCTCGAGAAGGGGCTCCTGATCGTCAACACCGGCCCCGGCAAGGGCAAGTCGACGGCGGCTTTCGGCCTGATCCTGCGCGCGCTCGGCCATGGCTGGCGCATCGGCGTGGTGCAGTTCATCAAGGGCGCCTGGTCGACCGGCGAGCGCCGGGCGCTCGAAGCCTTCGGCGATCAGGTGAGCTGGCACAGCATGGGCGAGGGCTTCACCTGGGAGACGCAGGACAAGGCCCGCGACATCGCCGCCGCCGAGCGCGCCTTCGCCAAGGCCAGGGAGTTGATGGCCGATCCCAAGATCAGATTGTTGGTGCTCGACGAGCTCAACATCGCCCTGCGTTACGACTATCTGCCGCTCGCCGAGGCGGTCGAGGTGCTCCGCGCCCGCCGGCCGGACCTCCACATCGTCGTTACCGGCCGCAACGCCAAGCCAGAGCTGATCGAGGCGGCCGACCTCGTCACCGAGATGACGCTGGTGAAGCATCATTTCGCCGTCGGCGTGAAAGCGCAGGAAGGGATCGAGTTCTAACGTTGCCTCGCAGGTTGGCACGGGAAGCCGGAAGCGTCGTCTTTCTGGGACGTGACTTCGGAGGTCCCGGTCGAGGCGCGAGGATCCCTCTCCTGGAAGGAGAGGGCAGGGCGAGGTGTGGGAGTCGGACCAGTTCCGCTAGTGCTCACAGCGCGGCTGGATTCAAGCCGACCTTTTCGCTCCGAACACCTCCCCCTACTCTTCTCCTGGAAAGGAGAGGAGTTCCCGAGCCTCTTGACGAGGGCGGCATTCGCTCTCAAATTGAATCTGAATTCAAGTTCAATTCGGAGCCCGCATGGCCGACGGAACGCCAAAGCAACCGCGCAAGGCCGGCAAGCGGGAGGCGATCCTCTCCGCCGCGCGCGGGATCGTCTCCGAAGTCGGCTTCCACGAGACCTCGATCGCCGCGGTGGCTTCCGCCAGCGGCGTCTCGACCGGCAGCGTCTATTCCTATTTCGCCTCCAAGGCCGAGCTGATGGCCGAGATCGTCGCTATCGTCTCGACGCGCGAGCTCGCCGTGCTGCGCGAGATCGCCGCGAGCGATGCTCCCGTCACCAAGCGCCTGACCGCCGCGGTCGAGGCTTTCGCCCGGCGCGCCTTCGCCAATCGCCGCCTCGCCTGGTCGATGATCGCCGAGCCCGCCGACCCGGCGGTCGACGCGACACGGCTTGACTATCGCCGCGAGATCGCCGGCATTTTTCGCGCGCTCGTCATCGAGGGCGGCAGGCAGGGGGCTTTTCGCCCCGTCGATCCGGACGCGGCGGCCGCGATGATCGTCGGTGGCTTCATGGAGGCGCTGATCGGCCCGCTCTCGCCGGAGCGCGCGATCACGCCCGAGCGCGGCCGCGAGATTGCCACGGCTCTCGCCGATCTCTCCCTCGCCGCGCTGATCTCCCGAGAAGGACAGGCCACATGAGCACGCTCGACGCTTACGGCTACGATACGCACGAGGTGCTGAATCAGGCGCCGGCGCTGGCGGATTACGATGCCTTCGCGGCGGATCCGGCTCTCGGCCGCATTCTCGATAGCTTCGGAGCCGGCTGGTTCCGCGAGCAGGCGAGCGTGGTCGGTGGCCATGTCGGGTCGCAAGCGGTCCAGGACCTGGCGCGGCAGGCCAATCGCAGCCTGCCGGAATTGCGCACGCATGATCGCTGGGGCCGGCGCGTCGACCAGATCGAGTTCCATCCGGCCTGGCACGAATTGATGGGCCTCGCGATGCGCGATGAGTTCCATTCCTTGTGCTGGACCAGGCCGCACCAAGGCGCGCAGGTGGCGCGTGCCGCAGTCTCCTATCTCTGGAACCAGGGCGAGAACGGCATCTGCTGCCCGCTCGGCATGACCTATTCGGCCATTCCCGTGCTGCAGCGCGATTCCGCGCGCTGGGCCGAGTTCGGCCGGCTGGTCATCTCGTCGGAGTACGACCCGCGCCCCTTGCCGGCCACGCAGAAGCGCGGCGGCACGGTCGGGATGGCGATGACCGAGAAGCAGGGCGGCTCGGATCTCCGCCAGACCCAGACGGTCGCGACGCGCAATGCCGACGGCACCTACTCGCTCACCGGCCATAAATGGTTCTTTTCCGTCCCGCATTCCGACGTCTTCCTGACGCTCGCGCGGACGGAGGAGGGGGTCTCCTGCTTCGTCGCGCCGGGCTGGCTGCCGGATGGCTCGCGCAACCGGCTGCAGATCCAGCGGCTCAAGGACAAGTGCGGCAACAAGTCGAATGCCTCCTCCGAGGTCGAGTTCCGCGGCGTCCTCGCCCACCTCATCGGGGAGCCCGGTCACGGCATCCGCGCCGGGCTGGAGATGAACCACTATACCCGCCTCGATTTCGCCGTCGGCTCGGCCGGGTTGATGCGCCATGCGGTGGCGCAGGCCGCGCATCACACCGCGCATCGCCGCGCCTTCCAGAAGGCGCTGATCGACCAGCCGATCATGACGAATGTGATCGCTGACCTCGCTCTGGAGGCCGAGGCCTCCGCCTGGCTCGCCTTCCGCTTCGTCCATGCGCTCGATCGCGAAGGCGAGAGCGAGGCCGAGAAGCTGCTCGGCCGCATCGGCGCGCCGATCGCGAAATACTGGAATTGCAGGCGCGTCACGCCGGTCGTCGCCGAAGCGCTGGAATGCCATGGCGGCAACGGCTTCATCGAGGACCATCTGATGGCGCGGCTCTATCGCGAGGCGCCGCTCAACGGCATCTGGGAGGGCACGGGCAATGTCGTCTGCCTCGACGTGCTCCGCTCGATCCGCCGCTATCCCGATTGCGTGCCGGCCCTGCTCGACGAATTGCGCGCCGCCCGCGGCAACGATCCGCGCTACGACGCCTTCCTGACCGAGCTGGAGACCGATCTCGTCGATGTGCTCAGGCACGAGCATCTGGCACGACGCTTCGTCGAGCGGATGGCGCTGGCCCTGTCGGCCTCGCTCTTGATCCGCCACGCGCCGCATGCGGTCGCCGACGCCTTCGTCGCCTCGCGGCTGGCCGGCGGCTGGTCGGGACATTTCGGCTCGCTGCCGCAGGGCGCCGATCTGCAGGCGATCGCGGGGAGAGCCGTGCCCGTTCCCAACTAGGCGGTCACAGGATGGCTGTTGCCGCGAGCAGCGCCGCCAGCCCCCAGAGCAGGCCGCAGGAGCGGCGGTAGAGCCGCAGCGCTCGCCTGATATCGGTCGCATTCGCTTCGGCCCTGCCATCGCCCATCCAGTGGTCCTCGACGCGGGTTTCGCCATAGACGCGCGGGCCGGCGAGGCGCCGGCCCAGCGCGCCGGCCATGGCCGCCTCCGGCCAGCCGGCATTGGGCGAGCGATGCTTGCCCGCGTCGTGCCGCACGGCCCGCCAGGCATTGCGGGCATCGGCTGTCCGGTCGAGAGCGGCGGAGGCCACCAGCAGCAGCGCCGTCAGCCGCGAAGCGGGCAGGTTGACGAGGTCGTCCAGCCGCGCCGCCGCCCAGCCGAAGGCGAGATGGCGCGGCGTGCGGTGGCCGATCATCGAATCGGCGGTGTTGATCGCCTTGTAGGCGGCGATGCCCGGCAATCCGCCCGCGCCGAGCCAGAAAGCCGGCGCGACGATGCCGTCGGAAAAATTCTCGGCGAGGCTCTCGATCGCGGCGCGCGCCACGCCTGCCTCGTCCAGCGTCTGCGGATTGCGCCCGACGATCATCGCGACGGCTCGACGGCCGCCGTCCAGCCCCTCGCGCTCCAGCCCTTCGGCAACACTGGCGACATGTTCGTGGAGGCTGCGTTGGGCAATCAGCGTCGAGGCGAGGAGCGCGAGCGGGATCAGGCCGAGCAGTCCGAAGGAGAGACACAGGCGCTGGGCCAGTGCGGACAAGGCGATGATGACGGCGAGCAGCAGGGCCAGCGCCAGCGCGCCCATGGCCTTGCGCGTGGCGAAGGAGGCGGCCTCGCGGTTCAGCACTCGATCAAGCATGCCGATCCATCGTCCGATCCAGGTGACGGGATGGCCGATTGCGGCATAGAAGCGCGAGGGATAGCCGAAGGCCGCCTCGATCGCGAGGGCAAGCACGAGCAGCGGCAGGCTGGCGGAGAGGTTCATGCGGAGCGCGGGCGCGATTGGGGCTGGAGACTTGGCTGAGGACGGCATCTGGCATGGCGGTGATCTCGCCACGGCCCGCGCGCTCTTTCCGGATGCGCCCGGGCCCTGGATCGATCTCTCCACCGGGATCAATCCGATCCCCTATCCGCTTCCGGAGCTGCCGTTAAGCCTGTGGACGCGCCTGCCGGGCGCCGATGACGAGGCCGCGCTCCTCGCCGCGGCCCGCGCTGCCTATAGGGTGCCGGGCGATGCCGGCATCGTCGCCGCGCCCGGCACGCAGATCCTGATCGAATTGCTGCCCCGTCTGGCGCCAGCAGGGCCCGTCGCCATCCTCGGGCCGACCTATGCCGAGCATGCCCATGCCTGGCGCAAGGCAGGCTATGTCGTCACCGAGGCGGCAAGGCCCGAAGAGGCGGCGGCGACCCTCGTCGTGGTCAATCCCAACAACCCTGACGGGCGGCTGCTCTCGCGGGCGGAAATCGCGGAGCTTGCGGCGCGCTGCGCTGCCCGCGGCGGCTTGCTCGTCGTCGACGAAGCCTTTGCAGACTTCACGCCGGAGACGAGCATCATGCCGGATCTGCCAGCCAGTGTGGTGGTACTGCGCTCCTTCGGCAAGACCTATGGCCTAGCTGGTCTGCGCCTCGGCTTCGCCATTGGTGCGCCCGATCTGACGGCACAGCTCGCGGTGGCGCTCGGGCCCTGGTCGGTCGCCGGCCCGGCTCTGCATCTCGGCGCGCAGGCCTTGGCGGATGCCGCCTGGCTCGCCGATGCCGGTGAAGCGCGGGCGCGGGACGCTGCGCGCCTCGATGAGCTGCTCGCGCCGCGTGGCCGCATCGTCGGCGGCACGAGCCTGTTCCGTCTGCTCGAAACGCCGGCAGCACCAGCACTCTTCGCCCGCCTCGGCCGCCACGGAATCTATGTTCGCCGCTTCCAGAATGCGCCGGATCGTTTGCGCTTCGGTCTGCCGGGCGATGAGGCTGCGTGGTCGCGCTTGCAGCAGGCGCTGGCCGCCGATGTCCGGCAGGCATCGCCGTCAGCGTGAAGCTTGCATGCGGTGGGCGCGGGGACAGCGGCCGGCGCGCCGTCTAACGTCGCCCAAAATGCGGATTCGGGAGGAAGTGCACAGATGACGTTGTTGCCAGCGGAGAGCGAGCTGACGATCGGCTTCGCCCACGCCGCCTATCAGTTGCAGGACGAGTTCCTGACGCGCGGACGCGGCGCGAAGCATTTCGAGGTGCGCACCCTCGACGATCTGCGCGAGCGGGCGCCGGAAGCCGATGTCCTGGTCGTCTCGGGCCTCTGGCGCAACGACATCCTGCCGCGCCTGCCGAAACTGCGTTTCATCCAGTCGGTGAGTGCCGGCACCGACCAGTTCGACAAGGCGGCGCTGGCGGCGGCCGGGGTCCGGCTCGCGAGCGCCCAGGGCAGCAATGAGCGCGCCGTCGCCGAGCATGCGATCTCGCTGATCCTGGCTCTGGCGCGCCAGATTCATTTCGCCCGCGACAACCAGATGGCGCAGCGCTGGCGCCCGATGATCGGCGACCGTGCCCGGCGCGAGGACGAGCTCGGCGGCAAGACGCTGGTGATCGTCGGCCTCGGCCGCATCGGCCTGAGACTCGCGAAGCTGGCCTGCGCCTTCGACATGCGCGTCATCGGCGTGCGCCGCAATCCGGAGGCGCATCCGCATGTCCATGCGATCGTCAAGCCCGACCGTCTCGCCGAGGTCGTGGCGGAGGCCGATTTCGTCGCCCTGACCTGCCCGCTCACGCCTGAGACCGAGGGGCTGATCGATGTGCGCATCCTCGGTGCGATGAAGCCTTCGGCCTTCCTCGTCAATGTCGCGCGCGGCAAGGTCGTCGACGAGGCGGCCCTGCTCGGCGCGTTGGCCGGCGGCCAGATCGCCGGCGCCGGGCTCGACTGCTTCCATGAGGAGCCCCTGCCGGCCGCCTCGCCCTTCTGGCGCCTGCCGCAGGTGATCGTCACCCCCCACAGCGCCGGCGAGACGCGGCTCTACGAGCGCAATGTCGTCGACATGCTCCTCGACAATCTCGACAGGCTGGCGCGCGGCGAGCAGAGCCTGCGCAACCAGGTCGTCTAGGGAGGATCGCGGCGTGCCGCCGCATCTCTTCCGGTCGGGCGGGCCGGCGCTGATCCCCGCGCTCGGCGTCACCCAGATCTTCGGCTATGGCGCGCTCTATTACGCCTTCACCGTGCTCGCGCCGCGCATCAGCGCCGAATTCGGCTGGGCGCCGGAATGGACCTTCGGCGGTTTCGCCGTCGGCCTGCTGCTGGGCGGCGCGGTCGCGCCGGTGACGGGGAGCCTGATCGACCGCTACGGCACCCGGCTGGTGATGACGCTGGGTTCCGTCCTGGCCGGGCTTTCTCTGATGGCGCTCGCCGAGGTGCGCGGCATCGTCAGCTATGTCGCGGCGATGGTGGTGCTCCAGGCGGTCACGACCGCGGTGTTCTACGATGCCGCCTTCACGGCGCTGAGTCAGGCGCGTGGCGACCGGGCACGCCGCGCGATCAGCCAGCTCACCCTGATCGCCGGCTTCGCCTCGACCCTGTTCTGGCCTCTGACCAGCACCCTGCTCGCCATCCTCGACTGGCGCGGCGTCTACCGGCTCTACGGCCTGTCGCAGCTCGTCATCTGCGCGCCGCTGCATCTCGCCTTCCTGCCCGGCCGGGTCCGCCGTGCGGCCGCCCAGCCTGCGGCGATCCCGGACGATGCCGGCGCGATCGCGGCGCCGGCCTATCTCGGGGGCGAGGCGCGCCGTCGCGCTTTCCTGCTGCTGGCGCTCGCCTTCTCGTTGCAGGGCTTCGTCGTCTCCGCCATGGCCGTGCATCTGCTGGCGCTGCTGCGCGGTTTCGGGCTTAGCGCGGCCGTGGCGGTGGGCATCGGCACGATGCTCGGGCCGTCCCAGGTTGCGGGGCGCCTCGTTGAGATGCTGTTCGGGAAGGCTGTGCCGCCGGTGACCACGGCCTGGGTCTCCGCCTGCCTGATGCCGCTCGGCCTCGCGCTCCTGTTGATCGGGGGCGCATTGCCGGCGGTCGCCGGTCTCTTCGCCGTCGCCTTCGGCATCAGCATGGGGCTGGGCTCGATCGTGCGCGGCACGGTGCCGCTCCAGCTTTTCGGGCCGGTCGGCTTCGGTGCGACGATGGGCAAGCTCGCGGCGCCCGGCCTCGTCATCAAGGCGGCGGCGCCGCTCGTCTTCGCCATCGCGCTGGAACGCGGCGGCGTGACGGTCTCGACGCTGGTGCTGATCGTGCTGTCCGCCCTGGCGGCGGCGGCCCTCTTCGTGCTCGCCCGCAGCCGCGCGGCGTAACCCTTCAGGCCAGCATGGTGCGCCACCACCGGCGCGCGGCGTCGCGCGTCCGCATGGCGAAGCCATAGGCCGAGGTTTCCCTGACCCAGCCGAGCACGGTGTCGCGCACCCGCACCACCTGCGCCATGATCCAGGCGAACCAGCGATAGCTCAGCAGCTTCTCGCGCCCGGCCTCATAGATGCGCTCGACCAGGACGAAGCTCATTAGATGCGCGAAGGCGGTCACGACGAGCCCGGGCCAGAACTGGCCGCGCGCGAACAGCAGCAGGCCGAAAATCTTCAGCGGTTCGGCGATCGCGAAGGGGATCGCCAGCGCCAACAGCACGAGCGGGCGCGGCAGGGCGGCGACCCTCTCCTCGAGCTTTTGCACGATGCGCAAATCGGCAAGCCGGCGGATCAGCGGCCGGTAGAGCGGCCGCAGCAGCTCGTCGAGGACGATGAAGACGACGAGGATCGCGCGCAGCACCGCGAGCAGCCCGCGCTTGAGCGGGCCGCGCTTCGGGGCGGGCGGAGGCGAAAACGGATCGGACATCGCAGCCGGATTCATAAGCCTGAATTGATGGCGTTTCAAAGCCTGCGGCGCGGCGCATCCGGGACATGCCCCGCTCAGCGGCGCGCATCCTCCTTGAGCATCGCCGCGCCCTTCTCGGCGATCATCATGGTCGGGTTGGCGGTGTTGCCCGAGGTGATGGCCGGCATCACCGAGGCATCGATGACGCGCAGCCCGCTCACGCCGCGCACCTTGAGCCTTTCGTCCAGCACGGCGAGGGGATCGTCGGCGCGGCCCATCTTCGCCGTGCCGACGGGATGGAAGATCGTCGTGCCGAGCTTGCCGGCGGCCTCCAGCAGCGCCGCGTCGGAATCGGCGGCCGCGCCCGGCAGATATTCCTCCGGCCGGAAGCGGGCGAGCGGCGCCTGCGCCACGATCCGCCGCGTCAGCTTCAGCGCATCGATCGCGACCTGCCGATCCTCCTCCGTATCGAGATAGTTCGGGGAAATGACCGGTCCGTCATAGGGATCGGCCGAACGCAGATGCACGCTGCCCCGGCTCGACGGCCTGAGATTGCAGACGCTCGCCGTGAAGGCGTCGAAGGGATGCAGGCCCGATCCCCAGCTATCCAGCGACAGCGGCTGGAAATGATATTGCAGGTTCGCCGTCGCGTAGTCCGGCGAGGATTTGGCGAAGGCGCCGACCTGCGAGGGCGCCATGGTCAGGGGGCCGGTGCGCAGCGCCGCCCATTCCAGCGCCATCAGCGGCCGGCGCCAGAGCCTCGCATAGTCGCTGTTCAGCGTCTTGACGCCATGGACCTTGTAGACCGGCCGGATCTGCAGATGGTCCTGCAGGTTCGCGCCGACGCCGGGCGCATCGACCCGCGTCTCGATCCCGAGCGACTGGAGATGGGCGCCGCCGCCGATGCCGGAGCGTTCGAGCAGGAGCGGGGAGGCGACGGCGCCGGCCGACAGCACCACCTCGCCGCGCACCTCCACCCTGAGCTTCTCCGCGCTCGGCGTACCCGCGCCATGGGTGAATTCGACGGCGGTCGCGCGGCCCTCCTCGAAGACGATGCGCTCGACATGCACCCGCGTCTCCAGCCGCAGATTGCTGCGGTCACGCTGGTCGAGCAGCGGCCTCAGAAAGGCGTTGAAGGCGCTCAGCCGCCGTCCGCGCCGCTGGTTCACCTGGAAATAGGAGGAGCCTTCATTGTCGCCGGTGTTGAAATCCGGGATCTTGGCGATGCCGGCCGCCTCGGCCGCGTCGCGGATGGCGTCGAGAATCGCCCAGCGCACCCGCGGATGCTCGACGCGCCATTCCCCGCCGGCCCTGTGCAGCCCGCCGGGCGGCGGCGCGATATGGTCCTCATGTCTGAGGAAATAGGGCAGCACATCGTCCCAGCCCCAGCCGGAGAGGCCGCGCTGGCGCCAGCCATCGTAATCGGCCGCCTGGCCGCGCATATAGACCATGGCGTTGATCGCCGACGAGCCGCCGACGACCTTGCCGCGCGGATAGGCCAGCACCCGGCCGCCGAGCCCCGCTTGCGGCTCGGTCTGGAACATCCAGTCGGCGCGCGGATGGCCGATGGCGAAGAGATAGCCGACCGGAATGTGGAACCAGATCCAGTCATCCTTGCCGCCGGCCTCCAGCACCATGACTTTCCTATCCGGATCGGCCGCCAGCCGGTTGGCGACGACGCAGCCAGCCGAGCCCGCACCGATGACGACATAGTCGAAAGTGCCGATCAGGCGGCGGTCGGTCGAAGGCGTATCGGGCATGGCGTATCCGGTAGGACGATCAAGAGACCACCGATCGCCGGTGGCCGATCAGCAATTTGGCATAGCTCGGTATGGGGCGACAGCGCGCAGAAATGCGCCATTCGTTGATGTCCACCTTCGCTCCAAATTCCCTGGTAGCAGGGAATTATCTGGGATCTTTGAGCTGCTAGGAGGATCGAACCCACGTCTTCTGTGGCCTAAGCGCTTGTAGGAATGGCGATCTTCGTCGGTAGCGTGTTTTTTCGAGCAGGGAATTTGCCTGCGGTGAGTAGGGATTGCTGGCGGCTCGATTAGAGATGTCGGTGTTGCCGCGAAAGCCTGCAGAGGTTGTCGAGTTTGACGGCAAGACGTAGCAGGCGGTGGCCGAGCTGACAAAGACTGTGTTCATATGTTCCTATTGGAGGGCTACGGTCCTTTACAGGATGCTCGTGTGCGTTAGCAGTGGGAAGTTCGTGATTCACGGGCAATGGCCGAGACCGATCAGATTGTGTCCGGCACTCCTGATTGAGGCATTTCACCTCTGAGTGAGCAGCCCTCGTTAGGCAAGGTGGAGGCCTTCCAGCTGGGCTGGACAGGTCGTGATTTGCTGTGAGTGCCTTGTTCTGGTCGTCTCCTTGAAAAGGGAACGATCTTAATATCCTCTCATCCAAGTCTCCGGAGCGCGCTCGTCAGCGCGTCCAGCCCGCGATCAAGGATCTCGGCTCAAACGCGTTGCGGCGTGCTTTGCGCCGCAGGTGAGCGAGAGGGAGCTGTCAGAGTCGGTGCCGTCGGTGCGCAACGTGCGGACGCACTCGAAGAAGCAGATCCATCTGATTGTCGAGAGCATCACGACGTTCGGCTTCGTGTCGCCGATCGTGGCGGCGGTGAATGGCGAGATCGTTGCTGGGCATGGTCGCTTTGATGCGGCGAAACTGTTCGGGATGAAGACAGCCACGTCGATCACCTCAGCACTCAGCAGATCCGGACTTTGCGGATCGCCGATAGCCAGCGGTGGCAAGCGTGGCCTGCAGCATGAGGATACGAACCTCATCCGCCTTGTCGATTTCTCCCGTGGCGCGATAGAACTTCAGCCCGTTTCGATCGTCGGGGATATGACTGCCCGTGACGATGATCGCTGGGCTGCCTCTCCTCATTGCGGTCAGAGCCAGCGCCGGCGTAGGAAGTGCGCCGCAATCGACTGGAACGAGACCGGCATCGGCGATCGCATGCGCGCACTGAGAGGCAATGAGCGGACTCGAAGCACGTAAGTCGCGTCCGATGAGAACCTCGTCGTCGGGAATCATTGCCTCGTCCTCGCGCAGAACGGCGCGAAAGGGCCGAACATAAGTGTAGGTCGGGACGCCGGCGAGTTCATCGACGAGGCCGCGCAAGCCGGAGGTTTCGAATTTTGGACTGCTCATGTCTAACGTCCATGGTCGACCCTGGCTCTTCTTATTTGATAGATAGAGAGACGATCATCATAAAATAAAAGATATGCAGAAATTTTATGCTATTCAACTCCGTCGATATACATCTTCAATTCGGATAATGTCATCTTCGCCGAGATATGACCCAACTTGAACTTCAATCAATTCTAGCGGAATCTTACCCGGGTTGGCCAGGCGATGAACGCATCCGATCGGCAGATAGATCGATTCGGTCTCGTGCACGACGATGGTCGCATCATTGCGCGTCACTTCCGCCGTGCCGCGCACCACGATCCAGTGTTCGGCACGATGATAGTGCTTCTGTAGAGAAAGAATGCCCCCCGGCTTTACGGTGATACGCTTCACCTGATAGCGAGCCCCCATATCGACTGAGAGATATTTGCCCCAGGGGCGCTGGATTTCGCGATGGACACCGGCTTCGGCCTCGCCTTTGGACGTGATCAGCGTGACCATGTCCTTAACCTTGTCGGCCTTAGCCTTCGGCGCCACCAACACGGCATCACGCGTCGAGATCACAGCAATGTCATCGAGGCCGATCACGGCAACTAGGGTGTCTTCAGAACGGACGAGATTATTCGATCCATCCAGCACATAGCCACGTCCTTCGACGGCGTTGCCGTTGGTGTCCTTCTCTGAAAGATCCCAGACTGCCGACCAACCGCCAACATCCGACCAGCCGAAATTGCCGGTAATCACCGCAGCCTTTTTCGTTCGCTCCATCACGGCATAGTCAATTGAAATTGTCTTGGCCTGGTCGAATGCCTTGGCATCAAGCAATAAAAAATCCAGATCGGGTTTAGCTTCAGCGACGGCTATCATCACGGGTTCCAGCACATGTGGCTCGAAGGCCTCCAACTCGGCGCGCATTGTTGTCGCATCGAAGATGAAGTTGCCGGAATTCCATAGGAAGCCGTTCAGCAAATATTGTGCGGCGCGCTCCGCATCTGGCTTCTCGACGAACGCTGCGACCTGTCGCACTCCGCTGGAGATCTCCTTCCCCGGCTGGATATATCCGTACCCAGTCGCTGGGTAATTGGGCGGGATACCGATCGTCACGATCTTGCCTTGTGCCGCAACAACCCCGGCCTTACGGCAGGTCTCGACAAAAAGCACGCTATCCTGAACGATGTGATCGGCGGCAAAGACGCCAACAATAGCATTAGGGTCACGCGCAAGCGCGAATTCTGTCGCCACGGCCACCGCGGCCGCAGAATCACGGCGCATTGGCTCCAGTACGACCTGTGCCGATATTCCAACCGCCTGCAACTGCTCGAGAACTGTGAAACGGTACTCGGCATTGGTGATCACGATTGGCTCTGCGAAGACGGTCGAGTTCGCCAATAGCCGAATGGCCCGTTGGAAAGTTGAATCCTGTCCCAGCAGCGGAATGAACTGCTTCGGCATCGTATCACGTGAGACTGGCCATAGACGCGTTCCCGCGCCCCCACACATTACGACTGGGATTAGCTTTGAAACCATATTTGCGCACTCCTGATGCCGGTTCTCTAGTAAGTCTATGGAAGCTGCACAAGCCTGGCCGAACTGCGGCGAGCCGTGCGGTGTAAACTGATGAGGAAACCCTGTGGTGCGAACTGCACCGTTCCAGACGTCGTGAAATTTGTCTGGTGGACGCCCCTTTGGGTCGGCGTCGTAAGGAGCCACTGCTGCCGAATGCGGGCGGACGGAGCTGCCGTTTCGTGGGGCCCCTTCGCGGAGTGCCTCAGCTTGTTGACTTTGGCTGCAGAGCGTGGCCAGAGAAAATGAACCACTCAAGACGCATAATTGGACGCGGAGCCCGTTCAGGACATGACAGCAAGACGAGCGCTAATCACCGGTGTCACCGGACAGGACGGCGCCTATCTTTCACAATTTTTGCTATCGAAGGGCTATGAAGTCCACGGTCTGCTGCGGCGCAGCGCATCGGCCGATGTGGTGAATAGCCGCCTAACTTGGCTTGGTATAGCTGATCAGGTCATTCTGCATGACGGCAATCTGACTGACTTGTCCGGGTTGATTCGCACGCTAACCGAGATTCGCCCGGATGAAATTTATAATCTGGCCGCCCAATCTTTCGTGAAGTCGTCTTGGCAACAACCGCTGCTCACCGGAACGGTTACGGGTCTGGGCGCAGGCAACATGCTCGAGGCTGTCCGTTTGGTTTGTCCGACTGCGCGATTTTATCAGGCGTCGTCTTCAGAGATGTATGGACTGATTCAGGAACCCATACAGTCAGAGAAAACTCCGTTCTATCCACGCTCGCCCTACGCCGTGGCAAAGCTCTATGCGCATTGGATGACGGTAAATTACCGTGAGAGCTTTGGACTGCACGCATCAAGCGGCATTCTCTTTAACCATGAGTCTCCGTTGCGAGGCATCGAGTTTGTCACTCGCAAGATCACAGATGGTGTCGCGCGGATTAAGTTGGGCCTACGCAATGAACTCGCGCTCGGCAATCTCGACGCCAAACGCGATTGGGGGCATGCTCGCGACTACGTCAAAGCGATGTGGTTGATGCTGCAGCAAGACAAGCCAGACGATTATGTTGTTGCCACCGGGCGAACCGTTTCGGTCCGCGAGTTCTGTGAGCTGGCCTTCGGTTATGTCGGCCTTAACATGGATGACCATGTTGTAGTCGACCCGCGCTATCTGCGCCCCGCGGAAGTCGAGGTGCTGCTGGGCAATCCTACCAAGGCCACGGAGGCGTTGGGATGGACGGCCGAGACCAATCTTGAGCAACTCGTCACCGAGATGGTTGAGGCCGACCTAGAACGATTGAAACAACATACGCATTTGTAACAGCAGGATGCTGGCGGCGATGCGGCTCCTGATAACCGGTGCGGCTGGCTTTGTCGGCTCGTATCTACCGCCGGCGCTGACCCGCGCCTGCGGTCGAGACATTGAGGTCATCGCGACGTCAAAGACGTCGGGGCATCATCCTGTCCATGGATATGTCGAGGCATTGAACGTCCAGGACCGCGCCGCAGTCCGGCAGGCGCTCGAACGCTACGCACCCACTCATGTAATCCATCTCGCCGGGATCGCTTCTCCAGCGGCAGTAGACACAGATCTGCGCTTGGCCTGGGACGCGCATCTCGGCAGTGCGCTTAATCTGAGCGAGGCTATCCTCACGCATGTACCCAGCTGTTGGCTACTGCATATCGGCACGGGCATGATCTATGGCAACAGCGCCAAGTCGGGCGAGCCCTTAGGCGAGGATGCGCTGCTGGCCCCAATCGATAGTTATTCCGCGAGCAAGGCCGCTGCCGATCTCGCCCTTGGAGCGATGGTGCAGCGCGGGCTGAAATGTATCCGCCTACGACCGTTCAACCATTCCGGTCCAGGTCAGAGCGAGGCCTTCGTGCTGCCTGCCTTCGCGATGCAGATCGCTAGGATCGAAGCCGGCCTTGCGCCGCCCGTGCTCCAGGTCGGCAACCTCGATGCCGAGCGGGATTTTCTGGACGTCCGGGATGTGGCTGACGCCTATGCCTTAGCCGCCCAGCAGGCCGGATCGCTCGAACCGGGAGCGATCTTCAACATCGCCTCTGGCACGCCGCGCCGCATTGGCGCCATACTCGAGTGTCTTCTGGCGCGCAGCCGTGTGACGATCGACGTTGCCCATGATCCCGCGCGCATGCGACCGAGCGATCTCCCACGCATCCTCGGTAATGCCGCCCGGGCAAAGGAAGTGCTAGGGTGGTCGCCGCGACATACTTTCGAAGATATGGTCTCGGCCGTGCTGGACGATTGGCGCGCGCGGATCGCCAAGCTTTAACCTGACGGGTTCGCGAATGTTTTTAGCAGTCTGGCGGTACCGCCATTTCATCACCGCCTCGATTCGCGGTGAGCTCAAGGGACGCTATGCGCGCTCGCGTCTCGGGCTTTTGTGGACAGTCCTGAACCCCTTGGCGCAAGCGACAATCTTTGCGGTGATCCTCTCCGAAGTTCTCGGCTCCAAGCTCGGCGGCGTTGACGTGAAGGGCGCTTATCCGATCTACCTCATGTCGGGCATGGCGGCCTGGGGTCTGTTCAGCGAGATCCTGAACCGTTGCCTCTCGGTGTTCGTCGACTATGCGGGCACGTTAAAGAAGATTTCGTTCCCGCGCCTGTGCTTACCGATCATCGTTTGGGGCGGCGCGCTGGTCAACCATGTGCTGCTCCTGCTGTCCGTGGTCGTGGTCTTCGCTTTCTTCGGACATTTTCCGAGCTGGGCATGGCTTTCGGTCGTCCTCGGCATCGCGTTGATCTCGATGCTTGCTTTCGGTCTCGGCATGATGCTTGGGATCTTCCATGTCTTTTCTCGGGATGTCGGCCAGGTCGTCGCGGTCCTGTTGCAAATCTGGTTCTGGCTGACGCCGATCGTCTACATGCGCGACATCCTCCCTGCACATCTGCGCTGGCTGCTCGACCTCAATCCGATGACGGCGCTTGCCGGAATCTATCAGAACGCCCTGCTGTTCAATCGTTGGCCGGACCTGTCGACGCTCGCGCTTCCGGCCGTGCTCGCGCTCACGCTGTTCGCCATGTCCTTCCTTCTCTTTCGCCGCGCCAGCGCCGAACTGGTTGATGTGCTATGAGCCGCGTCGTCCTCTCAGTTGAACGACTCGGCAAGGCCTTCACGAGCTATCGGAGCAATCTGCTGCGCTTTGCGAGCTGGTTTGGAGCCCCCACGCATCCGGACAAGGAATATTGGGCAGCCCGCGACATTAGCTTCGAGCTCAGGACAGGCGAGGCGTTGGCCCTGATCGGACAAAACGGCGCCGGCAAGAGCACGCTGCTCAAGCTGATTACGGGCACATTGCGGCCGACCGAGGGGATCGTGGCGGTCAACGGCCGGATCAGCGCCATCCTGGAACTGGGGCTCGGCTTTAATCCTGAATTCACCGGGCGTGAGAACGTCTTCCAGGCGGGCGGGCTAATGGGATTTTCCCAGCATGAGATAGCGGCCTTTCTCCCTGATCTCGAGGATTTCGCTGAGCTCGGCGATTTCTTCGACCAGCCCTTGCGCGTTTACTCGTCGGGCATGCAAGCACGGCTTGCCTTCTCGCTGGCGACTGCAATGCGGCCCGAGATCTTGATCGTCGACGAGGTGCTCTCGGTCGGCGACAGCTATTTTCAGCACAAGAGCTTCGACCGGATCCGCCAGTTCAAGGACCAGGGGACCGCGATCCTCTTCGTCTCGCACAGCATGGGCGACGTGCGCGCGCTTTGCGACCGGGTGTTGCTGCTTGACAAAGGGCGCGCTCTGAAGGACGGCCCGCCGGACGAGGTTGCGGATTACTACAATGCGATGATTGCGGAGAAGGAAAACGCAAAGCTCACCGTCGAGCAGAAACGTGTGCAAAGTGGTTGGGTTAGCACCCGGTCCGGGACGTTCGAGGTAAAGGCCGCAGCCCTCGAGCTGCTCGATGCGCAGTCGCGTGAGCCTGTGGCGGTGGCGCGGGTCGGGCAGAAGCTTTTATTGCGGCTGCGAGCGAAGGCAGAAAGTGATATCCCGACCCTAGTGCTTGGATATATGATCCGTGACCGTACGGGACACGTGGTTTGGGGCACGAATACCTGGCACACGAAGCAGACTGTCTCAGGCGTGACGGCGGGAGAAACGATCGAATTCGAGCTGCGCTTCACCTGCCGACTCGGTCCTGGTTCCTATTCATTTTCTCCTGCGCTGGTGAGCTCCGATACGCATCTCGAAAACAATTATGAGTGGAGCGACAACGCCATCATCTTCGACGTCATTAACGTCGACGAGCACTTCTTTATCGGAACCTGCTTCCTTGATGGCAGCTTCGACATCAAACGGCTGCAGGCATGACGTTCACATCCTACGCTCAGAATCTGGAAGACGTGATCCTTATGCGCGCGCTGGGGCACGTACAGGCGGGGACCTATATCGATATCGGCGCGAACGACCCTGTCGCCGATTCCGTTAGCCTTGCGTTTTATGAGCGTGGCTGGCGTGGCGTGCATGTCGAACCGGTGCCAGAGTTTGCTGATCGCCTGCGCGAGGCACGGCCAGATGAAGAAGTGATTCAGGCGATCGTTGGTCTACGCGATGGTATGGTACCGTTTTACAGCATCCGCGATACCGGGATGAGTACAGCTGACCAAGTTATCGCCAAAGAACGTGAAAGAGCGGGCTTTCCGATCGAAGAGATCCACGTCAAATCGATCACATTGGCGACGATCTTTGACAAATTCGACGGACGGGACATCCACTGGCTCAAAATCGACGTCGAGGGCATGGAGGAGGATGTTATCGAGAGCTGGGGGACGTCAAAGGCGCGCCCTTGGATCATCGTTCTCGAGAGCGTTTCGCCGACAGACACGACCGTCGAGACTCTTGGCTGGGAAAAACATCTTATCAAGCGGGGCTACCAGTTTGCTTATTTCGATGGGTTGAACAGATTCTATGTCATCGACACTCACCGTGAACTGCTGAAGAAATTCGACCTAGGGCCGAATTTCCTCGACGATTTCGTTGTCGGGGATCTTTCTCCTTTCGCCAGAGGTGTCCAAGCGCAGCTTGCGAGCCGGGCGGCTGAAATTCAGAACCTCAACCTCGCAGTGGTTGGGCGGGACCGGCAGCTCGCGGATGCTGTCGCGAAACAGGGAGAGCTCCAGCGCTCGGTGCAGGACTTTCAGTCACGGCTCAAGGGAGCAGAAGCACGCGGTACCGCGCTGCAGTCGCAACTTGATGCAGCAGAAGCACGCATCGCAGCGCTCTACAAGAGTACGTCCTGGCGTCTGACGGCGCCGCTGCGGCGATTGGCCATTGTCGCGCGCACGCTGCTGCGCGGCGGAGTGGCTTGGGCGAGCTTCGCTCCCGGCAGCCGGCCGCGCCGTCTCTCCCGGCGGTGGTTGATGCGATGCTTTGATGCCATCGTCGGCAATCCGTGGCTTCGCCCTGTCGTTGGGCGCGTCTTTCGGCGTTTTCCCCGCCTGAAGGAACGGCTCATGACGGCGATACGGAACGAGCGGGCGCTTTCGCTCGATTTCGGCTTGCGCGGCGCGACCAATGTTGCATCAGCCACTTTGATGAGCCCGTTCGTGGCGCCGGCCGACGAGGCCACCATCTATCTATTCGTCGACCATACGGTCGCTTGTGCAACGAACACCGGCGTGCAGCGAACGGTGCGGGGCATCGCGAGCGGCTTGACCCGTTTGGGCCAGCGGGTTCGCTATGTGAAATGGGATCCGAACCTGTCTGCTTGTGTACTGATAGATCAGGGCGAACTGCAAGAATTCGCGAAATGGAACGGCCCGTCGATCACAGATGAGGAGCGCGAGGGCTATCCGTCGTCGGGTGAAGCGCCGGTTCCCGTCGTGCCGAGATTCGGCGACTGGCTGATCGTGCCAGAGGTGCCGCATATCACCTTTCAGCGCATGCCTGCGACGCTTGAGCTGATTATTTGGGCGCGAGGTGCAGGAATCGGTGTCGGCTTTGTCTTCTACGATGCCATTCCGCTGCGGCGCGGCGAATTCGCCCATATGGCGCCGGCTCACGCCGCCTACATGCAGGCGCTCCGCCTGGCAGATATCGTTTGGCCGATCTCGCGCTGGGCTACCGACGATCTCGTGGCCTTCTGGGCTGCGGGAGAAAATGCAACGCCCGACACGATGCCAAAGGTGTTGCCACTGCATCTGGCGGGAGCGCTCGACTGGGCAAGGGCGACCGCGCCAGCGGCGGTCACCGAAAAACTGATTCTCGCCGTCGGGACTCTAGAGCCTCGCAAGAACCAACTGGCCCTCATCCGCGCTTTCCGGACTTATCTGCGCGATCATCCCGGCAGCGACTGGCGGCTGGTCCTGGTCGGAAACCTGCACCCGCTCGTCACCCAGGAGGTGCAAGAGGCTTGCGCTGCCGTCGCAGAGATCAGCCATCGTCCGGCAATCCCGGACAAAGAACTCCGTGACCTGTTTGAACGTGCTGCCTTTACAGTATTCCCTTCCTTGGAGGAGGGTTTCGGCCTGCCCATCCTGGAAAGCTTGTGGTTCGGCAAGCCCTGCCTATGTGCCGATTTCGGCTCGATGGGGGAGGTGGCGGAGGGCGGTGGCTGTCTTACCATTGACATGAACGACGAGGCCGCTCTCCTTCAAGCGCTGCAACGGCTGATCGAGGATGATGATCTGCGTCAGCGCTTGGCCTCGGAAGCGTGCGCCCGCGCCATGATCGAATGGAAGGATTATGCACGATCTATTCGAGATTCGGCGTGGTGCGCCACCGGCCCGATATTCTACTACTGGGTGGATGGTACGGTAGCATTTGCTAAGAATACCGGCATCCAGCGCGTCGTGAGGCAGTTGGCGCGCGAACTGATGCAGAACGGAAATCGCCTCGTTCCTGTCAAGTTCAACAGCGACGGAACTGGGCTAGCTTCGGCGACGCTTGAGGATTTGCTTCATCTTGCTCGATGGAACGGCCCCTCGCCCGAAATGTGGAGCGAATGGATTCCGCCCGCGGCAGTAGGCGCGAACGGATTCTTCATAATGGCCGAGTTGCCAGTTAACCTGACTGCTCGCCAGCAGTCGGATCTAAAAGCTGCCACTACACGCTACAAACTAAAGACCGCAGCCGTATTCTATGATAATATTCCTTGGAAAATGAAGGATGTTTATCGCGATTTTTATTCAGAACCGGTATCGGGCGCTCACAGACGATACATGAACTGGATTTACGATTTCGATTTGGTAATGCCAATATCAAATTATAGTACAAAAGAGCTATTTGCTTTCTATAAAGCAGAGGGAAGGCTTCAGGATCCGTCCGGTGTGGAAATTTTACCGGCCGTCTTGCCAGGTGAGTTCCCTGAAAGTCCGCGCACCCGACGGCCTAGTGCCGTGAAAGCGGATGGACCTATTACAATACTATGTGTCGGCACGATTGAGCCGCGCAAGAACCATCTTGTTCTGCTTGAGGCCTTCATCTTAGCGACCCGTCGCTCGCGACGCGAACTGCGGCTTGTGATCGCAGGGCGGAGGACAGAGCCCAGGCTCGCGGAGCGGATAGAGACAATTTTGGGGGAGAATAACAATATCGTTTGGGAGGACAATGCCGACGACGCACGTTTGAACGACCTGCACCGGGCGTGCGATTTCACGGCTTACCCCTCGTTGGAAGAAGGGTTCGGACTACCGATTCTCGAGAGCCTTTGGTACGGGAAACCTTCGATCTGCGCCGATTTTGGGGCAATGGCAGAAGTTGCCGAAGGCGGTGGGTGCCTTATGGTCGACGTCCGGAATGGCAATGCCTTGGCCGAGGCCATCCTTGAACTGGCGAATAATCCGGAGCGACTGCTAGCCCTGTCGTCGGAGGCCGTGAGCCGGCCTTTCAGATCCTGGCGCGAATACGCCAAGGACGTGCAAAGTCAGCTGCAGCATTTGGCTCCAAGGTTACCGGCGGCAAAGTTGCCAACAGCGGACGATATCTTGCGCCGGGCTGATGACATGCACCTGGTACCTCGCCCGAAGCTGTCTGTATGCATCAGCACCTATAATCGAGCCGAATGGCTGGCTGTGAGCTTGCGGAACTGGGCGCGACTCTATCCAGAGCCAATACAAGGCGTCGAGCTTTTCGTTTGCGATAACGCCTCGACAGACCATACTCCGGAGGTCGTGAAATCTTATCTTGATCGGTCCGATTTCGTTTATCGCCGCAATCCGGTCAATGTTGGGATGCTCGGCAATCTGCGTGAAACCGCACACGCTGCGCACGGCAGCCACATCTGGATTCTCGGGGACGACGATCTGCTCTTGCCAGGTTCGATCGAAAGAGTGCTTCAATCCATCGACGCTAATCCCGGCGTCGGGTTAATTTATCTCAATTATTCCTTCACGCGCCTGGAAGATGCGCGGCAGATTGCAGATTTTGAGAGCTTCTTCCACGATGCAACTCCCATCGTGCCGCCTGAGCCCGATCTCGTTGGACCGATCCGGGATATCTGTGCGCGTAACGAGAATTTCTTCACGGCGATCTACACGTTGGTCCTTCGGCGTGATCACGCGATTGGCGCTTATTCACAAAATACGAGCGGGCGTCCGTTCTCCACGATGCTGACATGCATTCCGACAACGTATTATGTGCTCCATCACATGATGGAAGAAAAGGGCGTCTGGCTGGGCTCGCCACAGGTCGTCGTCAATATGAATGTCTCGTGGATGCGATACGCGCCGCTCTGGATCCTTGAGCGGATACCAGAGGTCTATGACGTCGCCGAACGCCGGGGTGTCTCCCCCGACGACATTAATCGCTGGCGACGTCATACGCTTCCGTCCGTCGTGGCTTTCTTTCGACAAATATTTGAGCAGGATTCGGAGGGTAACGCGGCGTTCATCGATCTGGCGCGAGTGGTGCGCCGGTTCAGCGCATTGCCCGAATTCGCCGACGCTGGCGCAGAAATGCGTGCGGTCTACGAGAAGGCACATCTCGCAAGGCACCCGCTCGCCACACGCCGCGTCGATGAGGTTTTTCCGAGTATGTCAGCTCGATAGAGGTTGGACGCCTGAGCACAGCAACCGCAACAGCCATGTTGCAGTTGCGACCGTAGTACCCTCTGTATATAGCACCGCAAGTGCTAGAGCTCGCCGTGTTTCTCGCGCGATTGGTGGATGATGATGAACGAAGCTGGGTACAGAAAGATTGAACGCTGTCGTCTGAGCGGTAGCCGGAATTTAGTGCCTGTCCTGAACTTGGGTCACCAGGAATTGACAGGAGTGTTTCCAGCTAAGGCTGGGGAGCGAGTTACGAACGGGCCTCTCGAGCTCGTCTGGTGCCCCGACAGCGGCCTCCTTCAACTCGCCCATTCGTACGATCCCGGCGAGATGTACGGGGACAATTACGGCTATCGCTCCGGTCTGAATCAATCGATGGTCG